>LNFM01000262.1_pt1 | contig 135741 bp, 129 predicted proteins | sample 596031 | NCBI WGS metagenome assembly LNFM01 (sample SAMN04254537, study PRJNA301005) | activated carbon metagenome | isolation source: dual media filters at the Ann Arbor, Michigan drinking water treatment plant | place: USA: Ann Arbor | reverse complement strand
GTTCCCGACATGTCGGTGGCGGCTTTCATTTCTAGAAAACCTTTTTCCTAATTGGAAAAAACATCTCCCTTATTAAAATTATTTGTTGACAATGTGTGGGGTTGAGGGGTAGACTGAGGGTTAGGGGGATTGTGTCCCATGGTTCGAAAAGTGATCAAAAAACTTAAGGCCTCTATGACTCCGAAAAGAGCGGAAAAGCCCGAACCTGTGCGAAAGAAAACCTCCTCTCCCCGCGTGCTCACCGCAGAGGGGTGGAGACGCTTGATGCTAAAAAAGCAGCGTCGAGCATGAAAACTGCTGCTATAGCTTTGTAAAAACAACGCCGATGTAAGAATCACCGCAAATTGGTTTGTACCCCTTAGGGGTATGATCGCCATTGCCTTGACTTATGCGAGCGCGCAAAGTCTATAGCAGCAATCTTTGTGATCTGTTACCATCAGTCTTCATTTATTTTTTAACTGATGGGTAACAAAATGAAGATCGATCTTACAGGCAAAAAAGCTTTCGTAGCCGGAATCGGCGATGATCAGGGCTATGGCTGGGCAATCGCTAAAGCTCTTGCAGAGGCAGGTGCTGAAATTCTCATTGGTACCTGGACCCCTCTCGTCAGAATCTTCACCACTGCCTGGTCGACAGGAAAGTTTGATGAATCGCGCATGCTTTCGAATGGAAAGCTGATGGAGTACTCTAAGCTCTATGCTCTCGATGCTGCGTTTGACAAACCCGAAGATGTTCCTCAAGAAATCCGCGAAAATAAGCGCTACCAAGAAGCCTCTGGTTACACGATTTCTGAAGTTGCCGCTCAAGTCGCTAAAGACCACGGCAAAATCGATATTCTGGTCCACTCTCTTGCTAATGCACCAGAAGTGAAAAAGCCGCTTCTCGAGACCTCGCGCCAAGGGTATCTAGCTGCAATGAGTTCTTCTTCCTACTCTTTCGTCAGCTTGCTTGCACATTTTGGCCCACACATGAGCAGCTCTGGGTCCGCTCTTTCTCTCTCCTATATGGCTTCAGAAAAAGTTATTCCCGGCTATGGAGGCGGCATGAGCTCTGCTAAGGCAGCTCTAGAGAGCGATACCCGTGTGCTTGCTTGGGAAGCTGGCCGTAAATGGAATCTGCGTGTGAACGTAATTTCCGCAGGACCACTTCGCAGCCGCGCTGCTAAAGCGATCGGCTTCATCGACAGTATGATCGAATATTCGCATGCAAATGCCCCTCTTGTTAAAGAGATGACGGCAGAAGAGGTCGGTCAGAGCGCAACCTTCCTTCTCTCCCCTCTTGCTTCTGCCATTACCGGTGTCACTCTTTACGTCGATAACGGCATGCATGCAATGGGCCTTGCTGTGGATAGTAAAACACTCCAACCCAAAACTGAAGGCTAAGAGATCATGCGCATTCTCTTTCTTTTCGTCCTGCTTCTCACATTCGCAACCGGTCACGGCGAAGTGCCGATCCCCGGCCAGCCCCAACATGAAGCGGTTGTAACACCACCTTCATACGAGCACGCTCTCGGTAAAATGCTTTTAACTCTTTTCGGACTAATCATTCTGATTCTTCTGACAGTTTGGATCATGCGCCGCCTTTCTGCCGGAAGACTCGGACGCACAAATACAGACCACGCAATCAAAATTCTCGAAAAACGTGCGCTTAGCCCTAAATCGATGCTCTATCTTCTAGAGGTCGAAGGAAAATATGTCCTCATCTCCGAATCACAATTAGAAGTAAGAGCTCTCTCCACAGAAAAGAAAACTGTGATTGACGAACAAAGAAATTAGCGTTTGCGTTGCCGTTTCCCGATCTTGTTCTTTTCTGCCGTTCATCACTTCTTAAACACCTGGTGCAATTCTTCGATGCCGTAGAATGGCAAGATTGTGAAGAACGCGAGAGTGAGAACAAACGCAATATATCCCAAAACGATAAAGAGCCCATCCTCCTCGAGGATCCCGATCGAAAGAAGCATTGTGGTAATTCCGGGAGGGAAATTTGTTCCCGGGGGAAGGGGCAGTGCAAGAAATAGCCCGCACATCGCCAACATGACCCCATGAAGAATCTGCAGATGGGGATGTTTAACCAAAAAATGGCCACGAGGACGCGTGAACTTTTCCATGCGCTTTACGATTCGTTCTGCGCGATGAAAAGTTTTGGCGAGTGTCGCTCCGTGAATCCTCTTTTTCAATAAAACGCGCGGAAACCAGAGCTTTCCACTCGTTGCAATCCGCATCCCGTTAATCATGATAAAAATTCCAAACACGATCGACAGCCCAGGCAAAGGGATAAAAAGGATAAATGGAATGGATAAGATGAGCGTGATGAGAGCTCGTGCTCGTGGGCCAATGTGATCTGCAAGCTCTTTTAATGTGAGCTCTTTTCCTCGGCAATACTCGGCAAGGTAGTGAAACTCTTCTGAAAGTCTATGGCGCATAATTTCAGATTAATGCGCTAAAAGAGTTATTGGCTAGATGTTATTGAGAAAAAGATTATTCGCAGGCCAATGAAAAGAACGAACCCAAATCCGAGCTAGACCGAATCCCCTACAGCGATACGCGGTTCTAAGCGGCGTTCACGATCAATGATCTGATATTTGGCAGCAGGATTCTCTGGAGTTGCGATATCTTGTGCACGGTTTTTCCGTGACTGAAAGCACCACGCCAAAAACAGCACCTTATGAATAAAATCTAAAGTGTAATCACTGCGGCGCACACCATAACGAACATCATCGCGATAAGAAGCATTTCGATGCCATGCTCGTTCTACTTTAGAAATGATCCTCATCCCATCATTTTGAGAAATAAGCCCTACCAGCGCACCGGTTTCGATACCTAACCAATAAATGGGCGAAGCTACAACTGTGAAAAGATCTGGTAAAACATCATCCCAAAGCCCTGTTGCCAACCGCGCAAAAAATGCCGGAAGACCGTCAACACAGCCCTGATCGTATAATTCTGAAAGGGCTTCTTTTATTACGATCAACAGATGCACAGCTGCCGCAAGAATATTTACAGCCATCATGCCCATCGTATAAGGAACAGAACCCAAAATCAGGATGTTGAAACTTTTTGCAGCAATCGTCGCGTCGTCCCCTGTCATGCTCTGGTCGTACAGGTCGCCAGATTCGATGTGCTCTCTAAGATGAGCGATACGATCTCGGATTGCGTATTGATCCCCACGTTCATTTCTTAAGATTTCGAGGCGTGAGAGTTCCTCCGGACTGACTGCGATATGACTCTGATCATAGAAAATATCGTCCCACCTCGAACGCCACAAAGTTTCACGCTCTAAAGTTCCATCAGCGTTCCTTACGTGCGCATCAACATACCTCCAATGAGGCCCCGGGGTTCCCCCAAGGCAAGAAGGGGTAAAAGAAAGTCCTAAAGGTAAAATACCACCGCAGCTCATATCTTTGAAAAATCCTTAAATAATTGAGCTATATTCTAACTTTTTTTGATAAACCGTCGCCATACTAAAGAATTTCTCGCCATACAAAATTTTTTAACAAAAAACATACTTAACACACTTTATATTAAAGACTTACAATGAATCAATAAACGCTGTAATCAATCTTTGTGTATAGCGAAGATGCGCTTCTGTATGAGCACTTGAAACGAAGCTAGTTTCGTATGGTGAAGGAGAGATATAGACCCCCCTTTCTAGTAGGTAGCTGAAAAATCGATTAAAGAGGGCGTGGTCCAGATCTTTTAGATCCTCTTTGGATTCTACTTTCGTCACGCCAAAAAAGAGGGAGAACATGGATCCGATCTGAGCGAGGTGCGCCTTTATCCCCCGTCTCTGAATCGCTCTTTTCACAGGTTCGGTTAAAAGCAACGTCTTCTCCTCAAGTTCTTGATAAAAACTTGGGTTTTCAATCGCGGCGAGTGTAGCAACGCCTGCACACATTGCGACGGGGTTTCCCGAGAGAGTCCCCGCTTGATAGACCCCACCCTGAGGCGCAAGCATATCCATAATCTCCCGCTTTCCCCCAAAAGCCGCAGCCGGAAATCCTCCACCGACAATTTTCCCAAGGCAAGTGAGATCAGGTTCAATCCCGTAATATCCCTGTGCACCCCGCAACCCAACACGAAACCCGCTAATTACCTCATCAAAGATTAGCACTGCTCCCGCTCGTTTCGTCTCCTCGCGCAACATTTGCAAAAACGCAGGCGTTGCGGGGACGAGCCCCATGTTCCCGGCAATCGGTTCAAGAATGACTGCGGCGATCTCTGAGTTTGTTCTGAGAAGCATTCTTGCCGCTTCGATGTCATTATAAGGAAGAGAACGTGTCGCTTGCACCATCTCCTTTGGAATCCCTGCTGACCCAGGAGGTAGGTGGCTAACGCCCGACCCCGCACCGGTGAGAAGCTGATCTGAATGGCCATGATAATTCCCCTCAAACTTAAGGATAAGCGATTTTCCTGCGTATGCGCGCGCAAGGCGGAGTGCACTCATCGTTGCCTCTGTACCCGAAGAAACAAAACGGATCTTTTCCATCGAAGGAAGATGTCCCACAACTCTTCTAGCAAGCGACTCTTCTACTGCAGTTGTAATTCCAAATGTTGAGCCGAGCTTCACCTGCTTGGTTGCGGCTTTTACAATAGGAGACGGCGCATGTCCTAAAATGAGAGCGCCCCAGCTTCCGCAATAATCAATGTAGGAGTTTCCATCGACATCCCAGATTCGATCCCTCTTCCCCTTTTCCACAACCAATGGAGCCACTCCGAGACCAACAAAAGCGCGCACAGGCGAGTTCACACCACCCGGCAAAACTTCAGAAGCTTTCGAAAACAGTTCTTTGCTTTTCTTTCTGGAAATCATCGGCATTCTCCTTGGAAAAATTGGTGAAATGTTACCTGAGCGTGTTTTTATTGTAAGAAAAAAAGCTCGATTCTAAATCCGGATATTCTGTATGGAACATCCTTATGCGAGTGTTTAAAACGTTGATCACCCTTTTTTGCGGCCTCCTTCTACTTGCAGGAGCCTCCTTCATTGCATTGCAAACTGAAGTGATGCAAAAGAAGATCAAAAATCTAGCCTGCGATTATGCAAAAGAGAATGGCATTGAGCTCTCAATCGAAGCCATTTCGGGAAGCTTCCCTTTTCGTTTCACACTTGAGCAAGTTGCCGTCCAACGCGACAATGGTGAGACAATCTATCTTAATGGCGTGAACGTTCGCTTAAATGGCTTCGCCCTTTTGCGCGGAGAGATCAAGGGACGTTTTAAATCTACCGTTTCCGTTCCGCTTGCGCAAAATCTTCAGGGGTCACTGCGCGGCAAGGTCTGTTTAAGCGCGAAAAATTTCGATGCAAAGATCGAAAGCCGTGATCTCCACCTCGAAAAAGAGCAGCTCCCTCCCCTCTCCGCAAAAATTCATGCCATTAAAGAAGATGAGGCATGGAAGGGCAAAATCCAGTTTATCCCGCCAACCTAACGGAGCTGACCTGCAAACTCCTAAAAAACCCCTCAAATCCTTGTAATTTTAAAGTTGGAGTTTAAATTTACAAGGATCTTTCGCCCTTTATCGAATCTGAAAATACACGCAAGTATCTAACCAATAAACATTTAAAAATCTGCAACCGGAGAATGATCCGATTTCCTGGGTTTATGCTAAAAATTCTTTAATATTCTGAAAAAATCCTCCATTTCATATTCTTCTAAACGTCCCCTGAAAGCCTTAAGACAAGAGGAGCAAATGTCTCTACATACTATTAATAGTCCCGCCCCAACTTCTTATGCCAATGTCCACCCAGGATATGTTCTCATTGATTTGGGTGAAAAATTTGAGAATCGCCAGATCGAACTCATCATGAAACATGATGCAGAAAACAAAGAGGTGATCGAACAACTCAATGTACTTAACCGCGCACAAACTTGCATGATGAGCCTGCGTGACAAAAAAGAGATTGGCGAAGGGGATCTACACATCGCGATCGGCGAACTGAATCGCGCATTCCCTGACCTTAACTTTGAAGATTTTATCCAAAATTATGAAACGTTCTCAGAGCAGCAATGGGATCGAGCACACGAAAGCATTTCGAATAAAGAGAAGCTTCTTATGTCTACTTTCAACCCCAAGATGATGAAGATCGAAGAGCTCATTAGCGACAAGAACAAGGTTCATGAGATCCTCGCTGAGATCATTAAACAATTAAACGAAGCGACCTCCTACTTCAATAGAAACAGGAGCCACTAATGGGCGTTAATGCTCTTGGTAGAGATTTAGGAATCAATAAATTTGAGCTTGCTTCGGCACCTCTCGCTGCCAAGCATGATGCACCTGCGCACACCGCCGCACTGCTTTCGATTATCGATACGCTGGAAAAGCTGCACGGAACAGGAACAAAGATCCACTCTGCTCAGTCTGCCTACCTCGTTCGTCTGCAAGCACATCTCAGCGAAAATCAGAAGCTTCTTCTCAAAGAGAGAGCAGAGATCGACGCGAAATCACACACAAGTGGTGTCTGGGACATGCTAGCCACCATTGGCGCCTACATTCTAGCTGCCATACATACCGTCACGGGCTCATTTTTGATCGAACAAGGTTCTCAGGTCGTAGGCGGAATCATGATCGGCGCAGGATTGATCTCCATTGCCAATCTCGCTGCATCGAATTGTGGCTTTTGGGAGTGGCTAGCGAATCAAATTGCCGGTGATAATCACGAGCTCGCTATGCAGCTTAGCACAGCCTTTCCCGCAGCCTTCGGTCTCGCTTCTGCTGCGCTTGGCTTTGTCGGGACGGGGCAGGCGATGGCCCTCGTTGGAGAGATCGATTTTGTTCGCCAAATTCTTCTCGTCGCACAAACAGCGGTGACATTTACTGAAGGGGTCACCTCTATCGGCAAAGGCGTATCCGACTATGGCGTCCTCACCTCGCAAGCAAATCTGCAGGGGTTCCAAAAAGAGGTCGCAAAAAATGAACATGCAATGGAGAGACTTATGCTCGAGATGGAGCAAGTCGTAAAAACTTTGGAAGAGAGCACCTCTTCCGCAGCAAGAATGATCAAGTTTTCAAAATTTTCAAGTCAAAAAGCCCTAAAAATTTAACACGGAGCACAAAAGATATGGCAGGAATTCGAGGAGTTGCTGAGACCTATCAACAAGTGAGCGCGATCTCTCATCAAATGCGCGCGACGAGCCATTCTCTCATTTCTAAAAGCATCGATCGTACAACAAGCATCTACGACCAGAAGGTTGATAACACCCACTGGCAAGCGGGAAGCAGCGGTCTTTCTCTTGTAGCAGCAGGTATCCTCAGCGTAATGGGAGCCGCTTCTGAAAACGCTCTGCTCGAAGCTGCATCTAAAGTTTCCGGAAAAGCTGGAGAAGTTTTCAATACTGTCCTCCACGGCTATGACATCCACCACGACTCAGAAATCAAAAAAGAGGATCATGCCCTCTCCATGACAAAAGAGCTCGAACGTCAAACAACAGACATGGATGCGCAGATGGCACGCAATGTTGCACAACTGATGCAACAAGAAAATAGCCAATTCCAGCTCCGCGGCTAATAGAATCGAAGAAAATAGGGGTCTTAAGGACCCCTATTTTCTCTTCTTATTCTCGGTGCCCTCAGTGTGCTCGGTGTTTAAAATCCCTCTCTCTTTCATCCAATACTCATCATTCAGCGATTGATTTGCTCTGAATAGAGCAAATCACTACAATCCGCTTTTTGGGAGCACCCGCCATGAGCGTACAGCCGCAGACAAACAACAATAACAACAACCACCTGATCCAGAGGATCGCGAAGGCGCTGCGTTTTTTTGTGGCAACGGGCGAGTATGGCTCTCTCATCGTTTCGGTGATCGTTGCAACCATCAAAAGGCCGCCGGCTCCCGGTCTCATTCTGAAACAACTGTACGATATTGGCGTTGCTTCTCTTCCGGTTGTGGCGATCACGGGATTTTCGACAGGGCTTGTGCTTGCAGCACAATCTTTTTACCAGCTTGCCGACAAGGGGCTCACCAGCGTCACGGGGCTGATGGTGGCAAAAGCGATGATGACAGAACTTGGCCCTGTGCTAACAGCTTTCATGGTCACGGGGCGCGTAGGAGCGGCGATGTGCGCGGAACTCGGCACAATGCGTGTCACGGAGCAGATCGATGCGCTCCAGACGATGGCCGTTAATCCAAACCGCTACCTTATTGCACCGCGTCTGATTGCGGGGACTTTTATGATGCCGCTTCTCACTATCTTCAGCATCGGCATGGGGGTTTGGGGTGGGTACTTGATCTCGGTCTACTTCTTTAAAATGGCGCCAGTGAGCTACTTCGATCCGATGCCGATCCACATCACGATCTTTGATCTCACGACAGGAATTGTGAAATCCTTCGTCTTCGGCGTGCTGATCATGACAATCTCCTGTTACAAAGGGATGACAACAACGGGCGGAGCTGAAGGTGTCGGCAAGTCCACTACAAATTCTGTGGTGATTGCCTACTGCTGCATTCTTCTCACCAATTTTTTCCTCACAGTGGCCCTGAACGTTTTTCACGACACCATCACAAGGATCTTCGGATGATCGTGATTAAAGACCTTTGGAAGAAGTATGGCAAGCTCCAGGTACTTGCCGGCATGGATCTCGAAATCAATACGGGAGAGACGCTCGTTATTCTTGGAAGATCAGGCGTTGGTAAAAGTGTTCTTCTTAAACACATTATCGGCATTACGAAACCAGACCAAGGAACAATCGACGTTGACGATGTAAGAATCACCGATCTCTCCGGACCTGATCTCTACAAAGCTGTCCTGCACATGGGAATGCTTTTTCAAGGTTCTGCACTATTCGATTCGATGAATATCGCTGAAAACACCGCCTTTTATCTCAAACAGCATGGCGATCCCACAACGGGAAAAAAATATTCGAAGCAGGAGATCGAAGAGAGAGTTGCACAAGCTCTTGAAATGGTCGGCCTTCAAGGAACGCAGCATAAAATGCCTTCAGAGCTCTCGGGAGGGATGCGCAAACGCGCAGGACTAGCAAGACTGATCGTCTACCGCCCCCAGATTCTCCTGTATGACGAACCCACAACGGGCCTCGACCCAATCACAGCAATGCAGATCAATGCCCTAATCGTGAAAACGCAACAGGAGCTCAAAGCGACGAGTATCGTTGTGACGCACGATATCCTCTCCGCCCTTTATGTCGGCGATCGTCTTGCCCTTATCGAAGAGGGCAAAATCGCCTACTTAGGCGATCCTGACGCTTTTATGAAAATCGATGATCCGATTATAGAGTTCTTAAGGAAGACTATTTCTCAAGACCCGCGAAAATTCAGAGAGGAGAAGCTTAATAATGGGTGAACAGGTAAAGAACATGCTGATCGGCATTTTTATCATTGCCGCCTGCACCCTTCTCGTGGGAATTGTGATGTTTCTAAAGCCCTCCGTTGGAGATGGCAAAAAGACCTTTTACGTCCGTTTTTCCAACATCAATAAGATCAATGTCGGCACACGTGTCATTTACGCCGGAAAACCTGTTGGACAAGTGGTCGCCATCGAACAGATCCCCGATCCGCGTAAACAGCCATATGATACTCTAGGTCGCTACTACTTTTACCAGCTGACCGTGAAAGTAGACTCGAGCGTCGTGGTTTACAATACGGATGAGATCTCACTCCAAACATCGGGCCTTCTCGGAGAGAGATCGGTGGCGATCACTCCCCGCTGTCCCCCCAAGGGCATCACGCCGCGCATTATCTCTCACCAACCCATGTATGCAAGCTCAGTCGACCCAATCGAGAATGCCTTCGTGGAGCTGTCGAACGTCGCCAACAAGATGGAAGATACGCTTGATGAGACGACAAAATGGATTAAAGAAAACGGCGATTCTGTTGCCTGCGCGGTGCAAAACTTTGGAAATGCGATGCATCAGATCGACATTGCAGTGGGTGAAGTCAATGAAACGGGTGTGATCCGTGAAATTAAACAGACCGCCACCAACCTGCGCAGTGTGACAGCTAAAATACGCAATGTGATCGCAAATCTCGATGCAGACGGAACATTTACAGATATTTCCGCCACAGCGAAAAACATCAAAAGAGCAAGCCGTTCTGTAGAGCTCATCACGCAAGATCTTGCAGACGGGAAAGGAACCCTGGGCAAGCTGCTAAAATTTGATGATCTTTATCTCAGATTCACATCGATCATGAGCAAGGTCGACAACCTGATGAACGATATCAACAATTACGGGATGCTCTTCCACCTCAACAAAAACTGGCAGCGCCTGCACTCGCAGCAGGTCAACCTCCTCAATGCGCTCAACACACCAAACAGCTTCAGAGACTACTTTGAAGATGAAGTTGCAAGGGTCAATACATCGATGCAGAGGATCTCGATGCTTCTTGAGAGAGCTGAAAAAACGCCTGAAAGAGAGAAGATTCTGAGCAGCGAGTACTTTAAACGGGATTTTGCTGAACTCTTGAGAAAAGCAGATCAGCTCTCGGACAATTTAAGACTCTACAACCAACAATTAGTGGAAGCTCAAGAAAAGATCGGGAGCAGTCAATAGGATGGAATCACTCCCCTACGCACAGCTGGCAAAAGGCAGCCTCCTCATTGCGAGTCCCGAGATCGACACAGGAGTCTATTTTAGAGCCGTTCTTCTCATCTGCGAACACAGTCCCGGCGGTTCTTTTGCTTTGATGATGAACAGACCTCTTGATGCCGAACTTCCAGAAGATATTCTCAATCTCAAACAAGCGGCCAATCCCCGCATTCAGATCTGCAACGGAGGGCCCCTTCAGCCCACGCAGATGATGCTCATTCACTCCTCCAATAAGATTCCCGAACAAACGTTGGAGGTGTGCAGCGGCGTTTATTTGGGTGGGGACCTGCAGTTCCTGCAAGAGGCTGCTAATGACCATGATGGTCCTCATCTTCGTCTCTGTTTTGGCTATGCTGGCTGGGGTTCTGGAAATTTAGAGCGAGAATTTATGAGCGGAGCCTGGTTTCTTCATCCCGCCTCCTCCCGACTTGTTTTCGAAACGCCTCCACAAAAGATGTGGCAGACGATCCTCCGTGAAATGGGAGGAAAATACGCCACGATGTCGATGATCCCCGAAGACCTCTCTCTTAACTAAGCGGCAATTCGAATCTCAGGCTTGAAAAAGAAAAAATTTTCCTTCCGTTCTCTCTGCTACATCCATTTTGTCCATTGCGACTCTTTCTTTCGTGCCCGCGCCCGTGCCCGTGCCCGATCTCTCTTTTTTTCAGGCTGCGATGCGAATCTCTGGCTTCACATGCCCCTTGAGAAGCTTATCCGTGGCATCCAAAATCGCTTTTCTTCGCACACTCAGTTCGCCATCGATGTGATTCATCGTGCTGACGAGACGAGCAAACCTGAACGGATCGATGAGCCTTTCACGGAGTGTGAGCGCTGGAGCATAGAGCAGCCAGAGCAGAAAATCCTTCTCCTCCGCAGAAATTGCTTCAGAGCTTCCCATTCTTTGCAAAAAGGCAAAAAATGTCGCCGCTTGCGCTTCGCCAAGATCGATGGCATCTTTGCACGTAAAGCTGATTGAATCGGGCTTGACGAGAAGAATCATTTTCATAAAAAAGAGCTGCGTAAAAATCTCAATGAAATCAAGGCGCTCTTTTCTCAAGAGCGTTTTTCTTCCAGAGAAAAACTGCTCGTGGATCATTTCTAGAGCCTCTTTTGTAAAGGCATTGATCTCTCCAGCTTCAGGTAGGGCCGGAAAATGGAATCCGCACGCCTCGCGACTTTCAATCTGCTGATAAAATGTCGAGAGAAAGAGCTCTGCTTCATTTAGGTTCTGGTAATCGCCCTTCTGGAGGTAGAAATCGCTACTCTTGTTGAAGGTTATAACTGTCAGGTTTTTGGAAAATTCTGGTGTGTTTTGCAGACCCTCTAATGCGATACAACGCGCGTGTTCCTTCCAAGAGGTGCGATCTTGCAGATTAAAAAGCAGATGAAGCTGTCCTTGCGCGCCCGCTTGAAGAGAGCGCAAAAAGGCGCGCATCTCCTCGACAACCTCAGCTTCATGAATCACCTCTTGATGAATAGGCGCCGGCAAGCGCAAAACGCTAATGTGCAAATCTTCTGCTACAAAGGCGTAAAGTTCTGAAGGGACATCCTCCTGTTCGAATGGATCAAATCCCCATCGCGCTTCATCTTCTCGAAATGTATCTAGTGTCTTCATTAAGGGGCCATTTGGATACCTTTTCAAATAGGTTCTAAGGTGGCCATCGATGTGAGAAAGCTCACTCCACGGAGAACCCGCACCAACCTCTTTATACTCAGAACGTGCGATAAGATGGTGAATCCAGTCGACCATCTCTTTGCGTCTTTCTTTGTGGAGGAAGAGCGCAGAGATCACTCCATGCACAAGCTCAACAGCACTATGCAAAAATGAACTCGCGTCTTGATTTGTAGCCGCTTCTTCATAGCTCTTCGTTCGAAGAGCTGCGCGCGTAAAGGCAAGGAAATCTTTAAAGTAGCTGAGACAGATCTTCGGGCTTTCGCCGCTCATTAAATTCCGCGCATTCGCAGCAAGCATAAGCGCCATGACCGCTTTGTTGAGCTCCACCACAAACTCGTTCTCTTTGTGTCGAAGAGCCTCTCTATAGAACTCATCCAAATCTATGACGACGCGTCGTAAAATCTCTTGCGCTGCGTGCTGAGCATTTCGATCTTCAATGGCACGGACTTTAAGAAATGGATTTTCATCCTCAAGGCCAAGCGCCACCTCATCGAATTCTCCAATCAACCGCAGATGTCGTAAAAGGGCACTCGTGAAATAGGGATGACCATTCTCTTTGCGAATGTAGAAAAGCTCATAATCGTTATCATGCCGCACCATCTCAAGATCTTTTAGTCCTTGCTTCTGAATCTTGAGCGTTTCTCGCTCGTCACTCTCCCCTTCCTGATCGATCCCCTCTTCACCTTCAACGTCTCCGCGAAAGCGTTTCAAAATCTTCTGCTTATAAAACTGCTTTAGATCTTGAAACTCTTCGAAACGCGATACATGCTCCTCTCCCGAAGCCCCCTTAGAGTAGATGTCCATTTTTTGCGCCGCCTCTCCCGCGAGAATCATGAGAGCCTGAATCCCCCGTTCGACCTCCGGATCTTTCAGATGCCCTTTATCTTTTTCGTAGAGATGCTCTAGGTACTCATGAATCACGCGAAAGGTCTCACGTGCCCGCTTGCGATTCTCATCATGGCGCGCAGGATCCAAAAACATTTGCGCGTTCAATTCCCCTGCAGTAGTTGGAATAAGATCTCGATCGATCTCCATGGGAGAAGAAGGAATGTCGAGCTCCGCCATGATGGAGAGGTTATCCACCGCCTCCATGAGCGACATCCTAGAACGCGAGCGATCGTTTTTTTTCATATTAACCCTCAAAACAGATTATTGTGTTAATTACTTTAATTATCAATTAATAAATAAAATTAGCTTTAATTGTTAATTTTATTAGATTAAACAGGCAAGTCGGGGGTTGAGGGGAGCTCTTCGTGTCTCCCTCCCAACCCCCAGCTGCCCCCTTGAGCTTCAATCCGCTGCGATAAATCGAGTGCTCGGAGGCGGGGTGTGTAGAACACTACCCCGCACGCCTTCGGCTCTCCTGCGCTTCGATTTCTCATTGCGGCTTGAAGCCATCGGCTGCTCGCGCGCTCACTTCCCCAAACCTCCGGGTTGGGTCCCCTCCCCGCGTCGTCTCGCAGGACCCCGTTAAGAATTTGGAGGCTGAGTTTAGAAGCATTACCTGGCACTGGAGCAAAGCTGGGAGAGGCTCCACGACGAAGGAGTGGAGAGGGAAGCAAAGCTCCAGCCGATGGCTTTAAGCCGCAATGAGAAATCAAACCGCAGGAGAGCGCAGCGTGCGGGGTAGTGCTTCGCACACCCCGCCGACGAGGAGTTGATTTATCGAAGCGGATTAAAGCTCAAGGGGGCGGCTGGGGACTAGCCGAAGGACTTGTCCCCGCACGTCTATTGCGCTTTCTTATAAATTCTAAATAAAAAACAGCGGACTTTAAAGGAAGTTGGAGAGGAGGGTGTAGAGGGCGCCGGAGAGGAGGGCGGAGCCGGGGAGGGTGAGAATCCAGGATACGCTGATCTTCTTTGCCGTGGCCCAGCGAACCTCCTTGAGAGATTTCGCCGCACCCACCCCCGCCACACTCCCTACAATCATCTGCGTCGAACTCAGCGGCATCCCCAAAAAGCTCGCCAGAAGAATGACGGCTGAGGCGCTCAGCTCAGTCGCAAATCCCTGTACGGGAGAGATTTTCGTGATATGGAAGCCCACAGTACGGATAATGCGCATACCCCCCGAAGCCGTTCCTAAACCCATCATTAGGGCGCAAATGAGAATGAGCCACAAGGGGATCTCTGGTGAAGCAAGAAGCCCACCAGAAAAGAGCCCCAAAGTGATGATCGCCATACTCTTCTGCGCATCGTTAAAACCATGAGCAAGAGCCACTAGGGAGGCTGATCCAAGCTGGAGACGTCCGAAGGTCCTCTCATGCTTTTTGCTCTTGTCAAAATGGAGAAGCAGTTTCATCAAAAATAGAGCCAGAGCAAATCCGATAATTGGAGAGAGGACGAGTGGAATAACCACCTTACTAATCACGCCTCCCCAGAGCACAAGTTTTGCACCACCTCCGATGAATGCGGCGCCGACCAGGCCCCCAACCAGCGCATAAGAAGAGCTGCTCGGCATGCCAAAGTACCAGGTCAGAATATTCCAGCCTATCGCTCCAACCACCGCGCAAAGAGTCATGAGAGGGGTGGCCCCGTTTGGATCGATAAGTCCTGATGTGATCGTTTTCGCGACACCGCTCACCTGCGTGGCCCCTACGGTGTTTAAAACCCCCGCTAGAAGAATGGCGGCAAGAGGTGCAAGCACGCGCGTAGCGATGACCGTTGCCACAACATTCGCCGCATCGTGGAAGCCGTTCGTATAATCGAAAAGCAACCCAAACATGACAATAAGAAGAATGAGCTCACTCATGAGTCTATCTCGAATTAAAAAAGTTATTTATTTTTGATGAATTTTGAGCAGATTTGGAGCTGGCTTTTTCAGACAATGTGTGAACACATGGCTTAAAAAGCCAGCTCCAAAGATGCCAAAAAGGGCGGAAATAAATTCTTGTTTGAATTCGAGATAGGCTCATACTTTGTGAATAACCCATTGCACATTTACTGGTAAACGGTGTAAATCGAAAAAAAAGAGATGGAGGTTACGATGAAACTTTTAGCACTACTACTCGCGCTCAGCAGTCCACTTGCACTCGCCCCACTTACCGCTGAAGGAAATCCTGCGATTCGCCTTGTCCCTGTGGAACCCACACCCGAACCAAGTCATGCAGAGCTAATCATCAGCTTTCCCGGTGAAGGTGAAGTCAAAGATAGCAATCCCGTCAACATGCAGATGAGGGTTCAGGGCTTTCCCATCGGAACCGGCAGCGATTTTGAAAGAACAAAAGAGATCTACAACGATCCCGATGGCCAAAGCGTCCACATCATCATTGACAATGAGCCCTACTTTGCCGTCCATGAAGCATTCGTCGATGCTCTCGACAACAACGAGGTCTATTTTGATCAGACCCTAGATTTTGATATCCCTATCCGCTTAAAACCAGGAGCGCACGTCATCCGCGCTTTTCCCGTAAGATCGTATAACGAGAGCTTAAAAGATCCCGGCTGTTTTACCGCCCGCACCTTCTACTTCCAGAAAAAGACGCCTCTCAAGGATATCGATCTCTCAGGCCCCTATCTCACCTACAACGAACCGCAAGATGAGTATGACTTCTCTGTCACTCAGCCCATCCTCCTCGACTTTTACATCACCAACTGCCAACTCTCCCAAGACGGCTACAAAGTCAACCTCTTCATCGACGGCACCAAAGAGCGCACGCTCACCCGCTGGGCACCCTGCTACATTTACGGGTTGAAGAAGGGACATCACAAGGTCCGCCTCCAGCTGATCGATCCAGACAACAAGCCGGTCCCTGGCGTCTTTAATGACGTCACGCGCACCATCAAAGTGCAGTAGAAAAAACTGCGAACGGAAGAGAGACACCTCTTTTCCGTTCAGGGATCTATCCTAATAAAACTCCCAATGAGATTTTGGGAAATCTTGAGACAGATTTTCCAAATCTTTCCGAAGGCAGTATTGGAGAAACTACATCTGACTGGTAACCCGCTAAAAGCGGACGTATTGCCGATAATTGGATAACTGCGCGCTGAAGGGTGTGAAGTTCTCTGGACTAGTCACCTAGAGGCACACGACGACGATATTTACACCTAATTTAATCCCCCTCGTGATCCGACATCAGTCCCGGTTACCAAGAGAATAATACTGGGAAGCTTGGGAGAGGGTTTTGATAAGGTTTTGCGTGCTTTGAGTAAAAGTGATGCAGCGGTCGTGATGGGATTTTAAGGCTTCAGAATGGCTGATTGTAAGAATAGTGGCTTTTTCTAACCTTTGCTTCAGAAGTTCAAACATATGTGTTTCTTTTTCAGCATCAAGAGATGACGTGGGCTCGTCAAGGATTAATACTTGGGGCTTATGAAATAGTATTCGCGCAAAGTTTAAGCGTTGCTGCTCGCCGAGAGAAAGAGATCTGCCCCAATCTTTCTCCTCTTCGAGCAATGGAATTAAATGAGGTAAAGATACCGCCTCTAAAATTTCCGCCAGAGACTTGCTATCTGATGTTTTTTCAGGGATAAGAGGATACGTAATGCAGTCTTTTAGTGTAGCTAAAGGGAAATAAGGTTTTTGGGGAATAAAAAAGAGACTTTTTTTTGGCAATGTGATCTCTCCCTTGGCATGTTTCCAGAGTTTAGCCAGTGTGCGGAGCAGAGAAGTTTTACCAAGACCACTCCTTCCCATGACTAAAACTTTTTCTCCTGAGAAAACTGTGAAATCAACCCCGGAAATAATGGGTTTATCGGAGGGATTGAAAATGGAGATGTTCGAAAAGGAGATTTCATTTTCACGATGAGTTTTATAGATTAGACTTTCGGGACGCTCATTTCCGGCTTGTTCTGAAGATTGTAAAAATCCAAAAAGACGATTTTTTGTTGCCTGAAGGGACGCAAACTGCTGATAAGACAAAGACAAGGTACAGAACGAGATCAAAACAGATGTAAAAGCACTTCCTACTTGCATAATTCCTCCCAGAGAAATCTCTCCAGAAAGGAGTAAAGGCAAAGAGAGGGCTGTGGGAAGAATAACCGCAATATGCATATGAGCATTTTGGGTTAAATTAATATAAAATTTTCTCCTGAGAAGCTTGTAATAATTCCTAGCGAGAAAAGAAAACCTTTTTTCAAAGATCTTTTCCTCGAACTTCTCGCCCCTGTTGAATGCTATTTCTTCACCATATTCCTTCACACGGAAAAGAGCGTAACGGAAATCGGCCTCTCGTCTTTCTTGTTCGTAATCTAAAGAAACAAGGGGCTTTCCTACCCATGCTGTGAAAACGTTAAACAAAATAGCATAGAAAATTGAAACCAGAGCTAGGTAGTGAGGAATCACAAAAGTCGTTCCGAATATAGAAAAGGTTAATGGGGATGAAAAATTCCAAAGGACCACGAAAAAGGAGGAGAGAGATACTACGTTGTGAAAAAGCAGATAAAAAATTGAAGTGCACCGCGAACAAAATAATCGGATGTCTTCGCTAATTCGCTGGTCGGGATTATCAACTTCCTGTAACTGGAAATAATAGGCACGCTTATCTAGCCATTTGCGAAGAAGATTTTTCGTCATCCATTCGCGCCATCTAAAATTCATCAAAGATTCCAAAATATCTTGAACGGAAAAGAGAACCATATATAGAGCAATCATCTTGGCTGTCTGGATCAAATTATCTACGATTTTTTCTTTGTCTTTTGCTGCGATGAAATCGTAGAATTCGCCAGTTAACTGATTCATGTTAATGGAGACATAGACTACCAACAAACTTAAACCCAAAGCTCCAAAAAGACAGGCCCAGGACCAAAGACTTTCTCGACATGTCCAGTAGGGCTTTACTAACCTGGAATATTGCTTGATCTGCGGTTCCATGGCCCAGTAATTTACCACAGAAGCTGATTCATTGAAAATAAAGAGAAAAAACATTTGTCTGTCATAGGAATTCATTCAGCCACTGAAGTTAATTTGGCAGAGAAAAACCACAAGAAGCTGAGAATAAAAAGCTTAATACAATCAACGGAAAAAGAGCTCACGCTCACCCGCTGGGCACCCTGCTACATTTACGGGTTGAAGAAGGGACATCACAAGGTCCGCCTCCAGCTGATCGATCCAGATAACAAGCCGGTCCCTGGCGTCTTTAACGACGTCACACGCACCATCAAAGTGCAGTAGAGGAAGCGATGATCGATGAGTGCTGAGTGATGAACGGAAGAAAAATTCGTTTTTTTGTTCACAAAAAGCTGTTGCCCCTAACTTCTGAGTTGCTCTAGAGTGTTTTCCCAACTGCGCATACGCGTTTTGGAAAAATCAGGAGCGCTAAATGTCCTCTCTTTCACTGCAAGCAAGTGGAGCCCCCCTTTTTAGTAAAAGCAATGATCCAATCAAACCCGCTGAGCTTCGCGATTCGCGACTTCCCAACGATTGCCTGAGCCTTGTTTTGGCTTATGCAGGCGATCCTTTGGTGTACCAAGGATTCCCTAATGACATTGTCAAGAAAGCATATATATCCATTTGGAAATCCTATTCGGAACACCCTCTTCTTGCCTCCCGTTTCAGTATTGGATCTACTCTGTTGGAGCGTTCCCAAAAACACGTTATGACGATTTACAATTTAACCATGAATTTTGCGCGTGGGAAAAACATCCTACCGACGATTCACAGGCTCATGGACAGGGGGATGGCGCCTCTTGCCGCTGCCCCAATCCTGGAAATTGCGCAGTTCGCTGAAGATGAAAGCCTACTTATGGTTTTTTCAAAAATTGTAGAAAAGATCAAAGGGCTACAACCCGAAGCTGCAGATTTTTTTAAAGAAATTGTAGAATTACCATTCGACAAACAAGCCTGCCGCATCCGTCAATGGATGCACAACAACTCGGAATTGCTTGGAACAATTACCTCGATCAATTTAAGCAAATTGTACTTATCGACAGTTCCAGAAGAGGTGACCAGCTACCTCACAGGCCTGAGAGATCTCAATCTTACGCATAACAAATTGGTAGCCATCCCCAAAGCGATCGACAATCTCGCTCTTTTAAGACGGGTTTTTTTCTTCCACAATCAATTGACCGAACTTCCAGATACGATAAGCAATCTCGCACAATTGACAATGCTAGCAGCCCCCAATAATAAGCTAGTGCGGATTCCAGCTAGTATTGGCAATCTTGCACTTCTTGAAGAGATCTATCTTTTCAAAAATGAGCTCACGGCGCTTCCTCCTTCTATTGGCAGACTTACAAACCTGCGTGTGCTTGCTGTTAGCTACAATCAGCTTACTCAGATTCCGGACACTATCGGAGATATCGATAATTTGACAGATCTCTCTCTTTCTCGAAATCAACTGACCTCGATTCCTCAAAGGCTCACCCTCCTTGCTTTAGAAAAACTGAACCTCTATGGTAATCCGCTAAAAGCAGACGTATTGCCGATTATTCAAGAATTACGCAACGAAGGTTGTGAAGTTGTGGGGGCTAGCCATTTAGAGGCTGAAGATGACGATATTTAAGCCAAAACAACTTGAAAAAAGGTGCAGGAGAAAAAATAAAAAAACGGCGCGTATTTAGTATATGCGCATCAAACAAATAGTCGCGTTCTCATTTTTTCTTTGAGAGATCTATCTGGAAAATAGATCCATATTCCAGACCCACGATGAGAAGATCCCCTCTCAATACGAGGCGAGTGACCTCGCAAAAAAAGGTTTCGATAACTTTGCTATCACCTGTCTTTAGATTCCAGAGCCTCACGGAGTGATCTTCAGATCCTGTCACGAGAATATCGCCTTGCAAGCGCATACACGTGATCGTGTCAGTGTGTCCTTTTAGTATTCGAATGGGTTTTGAATCATCTCGGAGATCCCAGATCGTACACGTCCGATCGCTTGTTGTGACCGCAAGCGTGTTGCCCTCAAACTCAAGAGCGATAACTTCTGCATCATGCTTAAAAGTTTTTAGCGACACATCTGATGTCGGATCCCACTTTTTGCAACTCTTATCGAAGGATCCTGTGACAAGCGTTCCATCTGATAACTGTAAACAAGAGATCTCCTTCGTGTGCTCTTTCAATACCCGCTTGCACTTACCCGTCCGAGCATTCCAAATGCGACAGGTTGTATCTGCGGATCCCGTAGCTACAAGATCATCCTCAATAGCAATGCAATTAATAGGGGCTATGTGCCCGCTTAAAACGTTCTCTCTTTCATATGTTTTCAGATTCCAAATGCTACCCGTTGTATCTGAAGTTCCACAGACCATGGTGATACCCTCAACCTGCATGCAATTAACAGAGGTATTCCCATGATTTAATGTTTTCAGCGTCTTGGTTGTATTAAGATCCCATACCTTACATGTGCCATCTTTAGATGCGGATACAAGGCGATCAGAGCAGAAATCAAGACTCGTCACCACTTGTGTGTGGCCAACAAACCAGCCTCCTTCACTTGTAATAATGTTGGACTTAAAAACAGCCCAATCCCAGTCGCCAGGAGCGTTTCGGGCCGCAACCAGCGTATTGCCTAAAAGCTTCATCGCACTGATCGGAGTTGGCGAAACACCTTTCGGCGGGGTGAGAGAAAAAATTCTCGATTTTTGAGTGGTTTCTGCATTAGAGGAGGAAAACTTACGCAAGCTGCTACAAACCAGCTTTGAGCATGGTGTTTCCATTAAGCGCACTTTATTTAAAAAATTGGGCCGGAAAACACCCGCCAAACGATTTGCGCAAATAGCTAAAGATCTTCCAGACATTGGTTTTCCTCTTGTTAAGAAAAAATTAAGATCATAAACCGACCCTGAAAACTTTCCTAGAAAAAATTATGCACATGGTAATCAATCATCATTCGAAGGAAATTCCCTCTATGCTATGATGCCTTGTGTGAAAAAAATTTTACTTCTTCTGATTTTCTGCGGTGCCGCGTATGGCCTATACCGTTTCTCTCATAAGCAGACGGCTGGTTTCGCTGTGAGCAAGATTCGCTCGGAGATGGTACCTGAAGCGAGGTGGGAGTGTGCTCCCCTTTCTGTGGAAGCAGAGCGGGATGTTAGGCACGCTCTTTCTCAACCCTACTCTTATTTGGGAAAGGGGGCGCAGTGCTATGTCTTTGGATCGGAAGATGGGCTCTATGTAATCAAGTTTTTCCGGATCTCGCACCTAGAAGCTTCCCCGTGGATCAAGAAATTTCCGCTTCCAAGTTTTTTGGATGCATGGCGAAAAGAGAAGATCGCCTACTACAACGATAAGAAGGAGAGGGATTTTACAAGTTACAAGCTAGCGTACGAAGAGCTGAAGGAGGAGACAGGTCTTCTCTATCTACATCTCAACAAGAGTCATCATTTAAAGCAGAAGTTACGACTAATTGACAAGATCGGTGTTGTGCACGAGTTGAATCTTGATGAGATGGAGTTCATTTTGCAAAAGCGCGCAAAGCCATTTTACTCTGCGATTTCGGAAATGATTCGGCAGCACGAAACGGAAAAGGCGAAAGCCGCCCTTTCTGAGCTTGTTCAACTCTTCTTTAAGCGCAGATCTCTCGGTCTATCTGACAAAGATCCCGATTTAAAAACCAATTTCGGAGTCATCGAAGATCGACCGATGCAGTTTGATATCGGCCGCTTTAAAAAAGGTGTTCTCTCCAAAAAGAATGAGCCCTTTCGCGAGGAGTTGATCCGGATCACAGACTCCTTTAAACACTGGCTAAAAAAACAGGAGCCCTCCCTGGCGAGCCACTTGGAAGAGGAGATTCAAAAAATTCCCGCGAGGTCATTCCCTGAAAATGAAACTGACTAACTTTGCATGCAAAAAACTGGTCTTCATGGGACTTTTTCTCTTCGGCTTTCTGCTGACAGAAAAATTCTGCATCAAAAGAACAGATGGCTTTACGGTCGCCGCGGTTCTCTCTTCTCGTCCTTTCAACGAAACGTGGGAGCCACGCGCTCTATCTTCAACAGAAAAGCTGAGAGTAGAGGAAGCTTTAAACCAGCGATACCGGTATTTCGGCTGCGGCGGACAATCCTTTATTTTCTTTAGCGAGGATGGGAAGAGCGCGCTCAAGCTATTTAAACAAAAAAAGTTCAACCTTCCCCTCTGGATGCGTTTCATCCATATCCCCTACATCCTCGATCGCTACCGTGAAAAAAAGATCTGGTCACGCGAAGATAAACTGGCCCGTGATTTCACAAGCTACAAGATCGCTTTCGACAAACTTCAAAATGAGACGGGGCTGATCTACGTTCATCTAAATAAAACAGACTCGTGGAAAAGAAAACTCACTCTCATCGACCGCTTGAACATCGAGCATCAGGTCGATGTGGATAGTCTGGACTTTGTCATTCAGAAACGGGCGGAGCTCGTTTATGAGAGGATCATTCGACAGATGCAAGCAGGAAACCAGGATGAAGCGAAAGAGAGCATTTCGCAAATTATCTCCCTCATTGTGAAGCGCTGTGAGAAAGGGTATCACGATCGCGATCCGAATATCCGCACCAACTGTGGATTCATCGAAGAAAAAGCGGTAAAGATCGATGTGGGCCGCTTTGTGCCTAACGAGGAGATGAAAAAACGCGAGGTGATGAAGCGAGAAGTTGTGCGCATCACAACTCCTTTTAAAACATGGATTGCCGATACTTACCCGCAACTCATCCCCCATTTTGAAGAGGAGATCGATCGTCTGTGAAGACTCTCCTCTACCTACTCCTTGTTGCACTGCTCTTTCCTCTTGCCCGTTTTTGCGAACGAGAAACAGCAGGCTTTTCTGTGATGAAAATTGCCGCCGCGCAACCTGAAAAAGACGAGGCGAGAACCCCACCGGAAAACCTTTTTGATCAAAAATTCGTTTTTCTAGATCGAGGAGGACAGAGTTTTGCTTTTGTTTCCGAAGATGGGAAAACTGTGATCAAATTCCTGAAACGCCGATTCTCTCCCAACTTTCTTCTACAACCTTATCTTCCAGCTTTTTTGCGACAAGCTGCACAGAAAAAGCAGCAGTACGTTCAAAAAAAATGGGAAAGAGATAAGGCGAGTTATAAGCTGGCATTCGCTAGCTTAAAAGCCGAGAGCGGCCTTATTTTTGTTCACCTTCACACCAGTAACAATCTGCAGAAAAAAGTAACGATTATCGACAGGCTAGGAATCGCGCACCTCATCGATCTGGATACCACAGCTTTCGTTGTGCAAAAGCGAGCGACACCCTTACTTGAAGATCTCCAGAAAGAGATCCGAACGAAGAATATCGACAGTGCTAAACAGACTCTTCAAAAAGTTGTAAACCTTGTGTGCTTACGCTGCGATCGAGGCATTGCTGATGAGGATCCTCGTCTATACAAGAACCTGGGACTGCTCGAAGGAAAACCTATCTTTATCGATGTCGGAAGATTTAAAAGAGATGAGACGCTCAGAAAACCGACCGCTCTGTACACAGATCTTCTTCGTTCAACTGCCAAACTAAAAGCCTGGCTCATGCAGGAGGATCCTGCTTTGGCTTTCTACTTACAGGAGCTCATTCAAGATGTTTTGGATTAAAGCGCTGTTTGGTCTACTCAGCATTTTCGGCGTTTGCAGACTCGCTCACCACACAACAGAAGGGTTCCGGATTAGCAAAATTCAGAACAATACATTTGAGAACGAAGAGTTCCCCGCCGGACTCTCATTCTCCGCCGTTGAAGAGAAGAGAGTCAAAGAGATCCTCTCACAGCCTTTCACCTACCTGGCACGGGGAAAACAGAGCTTTGTCTTCGTTTCAGAAGATCAAAAAACGGTGCTTAAGCTTCTGAACAACCACTACCAGTGGCGGATCCACGCCCACAGCTTACTACCAAATATTCCCTGGAAAGAGGAGAACCTCTCCTATTTTGAAAAGAAGATGAAGATGACCTATCAGAGCTATCTCCTCGCTTTCTCGCAAATGCGCGAAGAGACAGGGGTCTTTTTTTTACACCTTAAGAAATCGGATCACCTCAAACAGAAGGTGAAGATCGTCGATAAACTCGGGATCGCCCATGAGGTCGATCTTGATAAGACCGCGTTCATTCTTCAGGAGAGGGCAACACTTGCTTATACCCAGTTCGCAGAGTGGATTGAAAAGAAGGATATCTCCACAGCAAAAGCCGGGATCTCCTCGATTCTCGACCTGCTTAAGACGCGTCTTGAAAGAGAGATCTCTGATCGGGACCCCCTCATTCGGACAAATATCGGCTTTATCGCCGGAAAGGCTCATTTTCTCGATCTGGGCCCCTTTTCCAAAAATTTTATACAGAAAACCCCCTCCGAACAGCGCCAAGAGCTCCAAAAGATCACACATAGCCTTAAGCTGTGGCTGACCGAAAAAGAGCCCTCCCTCGCAGAGTTCCTTGATGAGGAGCTCTCCAAAGCCCTATAATCCTCTTCCATGCGCATAAAAAAGCTTCTCCTGACTGTTCTTGCGGTTGTCGCGATCGAGCGGTTCTGTTATGTCCAGACGGCAGGTTTTCGGCTTGGCAAGATCCATTCGGATTTCGTCTACGAGGCGGGCTATCCTCAGCAGGAGGAAAAAAAACCAGAAGTTCTCAATCGACCCTTCAAGTTTTTAGGAAGCGGTGTGCAGTGTTATGCTTTTCTCAGCCAGGATGGCACAACGGTGCTCAAAGTTTTTAAACACTATCACAATTTTCCCATTGAGGGGTTTTGGAAGAAGCTACCGCTCCCTCCCCTCTTGCAACAATGGCGCGCACATCTTTTAGAACGAAGAGTGAAAAGACTTCAATCGATCTTTTCCAGTTGCGAACTCGCATACAACGAATACCGCCAAGAGAGCGGAACACTTTTTCTTCATCTTCAACCGACAAATACGCTTAAGCAAACCCTTACACTGATCGACAAATTGGGAATCGCGCATCAGGTCGATCTCGATACCACCGCCTTTGTTCTTCAGAAAAAGGTTGAGATGCTCCCAGAAAAAATGAAAAACCTTCAAAAAAAGGGAGATCTCGAGGGAATAAGGGAGTGTCTCTCTTCTCTATCTGTCCTGATTGATGAGCGTTGCAAAAAAGGCATCACCAATAGCGATCTTCGTCTCGAAAGAAATATCGGCTTTATCGGCGCGCGCGCGGTGGAAATCGATCTCGGCTCCTTTCAAAAAATGCGCATAACAGAGCGTGAACAGGAGATCGAACGTGAGCAGCAAGTCGTAAAACGCTTTCTACAAAAGAACTACCCAAAATATGTGGAAGAAAAAGCTCTTTAAAATCCTGCTGTTTATCGGATGCTTCGTAATCGTTGAACGCTTTTGTCATAAGCAGACACGAGGGTTTTGTCTACAAAACATTTTCCCCTCCAAAGAATTGCCCAAGGGAACTGCATCAGGAACACTGCCCGATCTTTCACAACCATTCACATTTCTCGATAGCGGCCTCGAGTGTTATGCTTTTGTCAGCGCAGACCAAAAGCTCGTGTTAAAATTCTTCAAACAGCACCATGTACGTCAGGCAGAACTTCTATCTACACTTCTTCCCGGCTTTGAAAAGATGCGCAGGCAGAAACAAGATCGTTTAACAAACAGCTTTGCGAGTTGCCAGATCGCCTACGACGAATTAAAAGAAGAGACCGGTCTTCTTTACCTTCACCTTGCAAAAACAGGTCAAAAGCTCCCAGCTGTCATCCTCATCGACAAGCTGGGCATTCGGCACCAAGTTTCTCTGGATGAGGTCCCCTTTCTGGTACAAATGCGCGCCGAAAAGTTGCTTTTCTCTCTTCACGGCCCTGAAGCAAAAAAATGCCTCACCTCGCTTATGCAGCTGATCCACTCTCGATGTCGTAAAGGCATTGCGGACAGAGACCCTACTCTGCTCAAAAACTTTGGGTTTTTGAACAGCCAAGCGATTGTGATCGACCTGGGCTCTTTTTCTAAAGACCCCTTCCTAAAGCATCAAAATCGTAGAAATGCCACACTCTTCTATGAGACACTACCGCTTAGGTGTCTACTGACAAAGGAATTCCCAGATCTTCTGCCCCACTTCGAGGCAGAATTTAGCCGGATGCTAGGAGATGAATAAGTTTTTAATAAAATTTGTCTGCTTCTGCTTGATATTTTGGATGGTAGAGCGCTTCTGTCATGACAAGACAGACGGCTTTGCGATCTCTCATATTCTTTCAGATCTTACTCCGGATCTAAGGCGTGAGGTTACTCCACCATCATCTAAACAATTTGTGGAGATCGAAAAGATCCTCTCTCAGCCCTTCACCTATCTCGGGAGTGGAGGACAGTGCTATGCGTTTTTAAGCGAAGATAAGAAAACAGTTTTGAAGCTCTTCAAACACCACCACCTCAAACCCGTATTCACTGTCTCAGAGGAAAAGCGAGAAGCTTTTTTTGAAAGCTGCAAGCTCTCTTTCGATGAACTGCGTGAGGAGACAGCTCTTCTCTATGCGCACCTCAACAAAACAACGCACCTCAAACGCTCGATCACACTCATCGACAAGTTGGGGATTCGACACCTGGTCGATCTCGACAATCTGGAGTTTGTTCTCCAAAAACGTGTCTCGTTGGCTCTGCGCTCTGTGAAAAAACTGATGCGCTTACAGAAGAAAAATGAGGTGGAAAAGGCGGTTGTCGCAATCGTCGAGATGGTGGGATCTCGTTGCCAAAAAGGGATCAAAGATCACGATAATGGCATGCGGCGCAATATGGGATTTTTGGAGGGAAAAGCGGTATCCATCGACATCGGATCTTTTTCAAAATCGGCCGAGATCATGAAACGAGAACGGATGAGAAAAGAGATCGAGGAAAAGACCTGGCGACTTGCTCGCTTTCTCAAAAGATATGATGAGAAACTCTGGCAACGCTATAACCAAGAAGTAGAACGAGTGGTGAATGAAAAGGGGATTTAAGTTTTTGATTGTTCTACTCCTCGCCTGGGGGGTGGGAATCTTTTGCGAAACCCAGACCCAAGGATTCCGTTTTCAGGAGATTCTCTCCCATATGCCGAACGCTGAGCGCTGGGAAACTCCAAAAAACGACATCTCCCCTCTTCTAAACCAGCAGTTCTCTTTTCTGGGTAAGGGAGAACAGTTCTACGCCTTTCTGGGTGAAGATCAAAAAACGGTGCTAAAATTCTTCCGACACCGCAAAACCTTTTGGGGAAAAGAGGGAGATCTCTCTCCTCTTTTCGACAGCGCAAAACTCGCCTTTGATGCCCTCAAAGAGGAGACCGGCCTTATTGCACTTCAACTGAATAAGAATTCTAACTTACCTAAGGTAACGATCAAGGATAAGCTCGGCATACTGCACACTGTCGATCTCTGCAAAACTGAGTTCCTGCTCCAGGCACGTGCGGAGCTTTTTTGTCAGGCCCTCGATGAGAAGATGAAACACGGCGACGGGGAGGGAGCAAAAAGACAGATACGATCGCTCATGACCTCTCTTTACTCTCAATGCCAAAAAGGAGTCCACAATAGCGACACTGCCTTTAAGCGCAATTTTGGTGCGGTAGGAGAACAAGCCATCTGTATGGATATTGGCTCTTTCTGGAAAGATGATCGCTTAAAAGCGAGAGCCGCTGCTGAGGAAGAGATCTCCAGAAGCACTGCGCGCTTGCAAAGGTGGCTCAAAAAACACTATCCTGAACTCTTAAACTGTTATGAAGATGCAAAAAAAGCTCATTAAGTACGTTCTCGGTGCTGCTCTTCTCTGTGCTTCTTTTTTTGGCACATGGCAGGGTTTTGTTCACTTCAAAGACCATAAGAAAAGCCGGACTGCGCAAAAAGGTCTTCCGCTTGCGGAAAAGCCGTTTGTCGTTGTGATCCCTTCCTATAACAATGAGCCTTTTTGCGAGAAAAATCTCCGCTCTGTCTTCGAACAGAAGTATAAAAACTTTCGCGTGATCTACATCGACGACAGCTCAACGGATAAAACTTTTGAGCGCGTGCAAAATCTCGTAAAGCAGTGCGATGAGGTAGCACGAGTCACTCTCATCAAAAACCCTGTGAATCGCGGATCGCTCGCCAACTACTACCACGCCATTCATTCATGCCAGGATAACGAGATCGTCGTTGCGCTTGATGGCGATGATTTTCTCGCGCACGACGGCGTGCTGGCAAAGCTCAATCGTGCATATGCAAACGAGAATGTCTGGATGACCTATGGAAACTACCTAGACTACCCTACCTATAAACAATCCTCCGTAGTGCCTTGCAAGAAGATTTCCGATGGGATTATCCGCAAAAACAGCTACCGCAAAGAGCCCTGGACTGCGCTCCATCTCCGCACCTTCTATGCGGGACTCTTCAAAAAAGTTCACCTCGAAGACCTTCTTTATCAGGGTAAGTTTTATCCAATGACCGGCGATCTTGCAATGATGTACCCCCTTCTTGAAATGGCAGGAAAGCACGCGCGGTTCATTCCCGATGTGCTCTATCTTTACAACCGGACCAACCCGATCAATGACCATAAGGTAAACCTTACATTGCAACAGGCGTGCGAGGGAACGATCCGCAAAACACTCCCCTATTTACCCCTAGAAAAACTTTCGCACGAAGAAAAAGCGGAGAAGACACATCTTGTCATCTTCTCTTATAACCGCCCCCTGCAGCTTTACGCGCTGCTCGAATCTACACAGAAATGGGTGCAAGGCGTTGAAAAAACTTCCGTTCTTTATCGGGCGAGCCCTGGAGATTTTGCTAGAGGATACGAAGAGATACAAAAGAATTTTCCTGAGGTTCACTTTTTCAGACAGTCCGACCTTCCCGAGAAAGATTTTCAGCCCCTCCTCTTCGAAATTCTCTTTAGAGATGAGAGCTGCCCCTACCTGCTCTTTGCCGTCGATGACATTCTCGTGAAGGATCCTGTCGATCTGCGCACATGCATCCGCAGCATGGAAAAGACGAACGCTTACGGCTTCTATCTAGCGCACGGACTCCATCTCGACTACTGCTTTATGCAAAATTGTGCGCAAGAGATCCCTCCCCACGTCTCTCTCGATGAGAACACCTTTGGCTGGCAGTTTAAAACAGGAAAAGCGGATTGGAACTATCCCAATAGCCTCGACATGGTGCTCTACCGTAAAGAGGATGTGGAGAAAGATCTCAAAACCCTCACCTTCCACAACCCCAACACTCTCGAAGACAAGTGGGCAAAGATCCAAAAGAAAAAGCGCGTCGGCCTCTTCTTTGACCGCTCGCGCACTCTAAATATTCCACTGAATTTGGTGAATCTCTCTTCGAACAGGCACATGAACGCCTACTCCACCGAAGAGCTCTTAGAGAAGTTTAAAGCAGGACTCAAGATCGACCTCGAGCCCTTTCTACACGTTGAGAACCGCTCCAAACACCATGAAGCGGATGTTCATTTTGTGAAGCGTTAGTCCCTATATAACCTGCTTAAAAAGGCTTCAAACAGATGGCGGATCCAGCGGAAAGGTGCGAGTATGATTCCCGCTAACCAGTTACAACAGCCAAGCTCATCAGATGAGCTCCCAAACTCTGCTGCATTTCTTGCGCCTCTTATTTCCGGAAGAACTCCCAGGCGCAAATGCGAACCGCCAGGTGGTGACACCATCAAGGGGCTCTGGAGCAAGTTTCCAAACTGTGGCCTAAATGCCTGTGCAAATATTTGATTGTCCCTTTGTTCCTGCTCATCCAACATCCTCAGTACACTTTGGGTAAATAACCCTTGTTGGGGTGCGGGCCGTGCCTGACTCATGAGGATTCCACCCAAAGCCATGGCCCCAAATTGCGCCCGATTTTGTAGACTTTGAAGGCTTGGGAGTGAAAAACCTTCTCTCGGTTGAGCTGCAGGAGCAGGCTCTTCGTCAATTTCCTCATTCGAAGCAGGAGCACCCTCTGCAGCCTCGCCAGGCTCTCCTGGTGAAGAAAATATGTAGTCTGCAACCGAACCCATTTTTTCAAGTAGGCTTCCAGCGGCATTTTTTAATACATCATCACCTGCTGGAACAGCATCTTGCTGAACTCGTGGCATTGCAGCTGCATATTCTGCTGGCAGATGTGAGAATACTGATGCGAATAATTCGGGGGAAAGGGCAACGGGCGCTGCACCATAAAATGGTGCTGGGGTCTGATTAGCACCCTCTCCAATAGAACCTAAACGAAACTGAGAAGCCATAACTTACTCCTAATTAAATTTTGTAAGCAGATACACTGCCATAAAGTTCATTTACAATCTATCCGCACAACCCGAAGCAACGTCCAATTGCCATAAACAGCTGACCAATCCAGCGGAAGGGTGAGCACAAGACATAGAAAATCTGGCTGCAACAGCCGCGCTCTTCTTCGGGTGTGGGCTCTCCTAGTTCTTCTGCGGCATCATTGCCCTCACCGATACCATCTGCTTCTGTCGCCTGTGCTGAAGAGGCAGAATGTTGAACATTGGATGCAGGTGCATCGGGTTGTGATTCACTGCCAGGTGCGCCGCTATTGTCGAGGGTCGAAAGCTGTTCAGCTACCGACGCAAGTCCCTCAAGATTTTCTTCTGAATTTGGCATTGCGGCAATGATATGCTGCCCATTTACTTTGAGAGGTAAAACATGCATTTCGCTAAGGAGATCTTGTAAATCATCTTGTGTTTTTGCTTTCCCTAGAATGTGCTCCGGACCTCTCGCGACAAGCATCCCGTCCTGTTCAGCAAAAAAACACAAATTTCCATTTACAACGTCTTTTAGCTGCGATGGGATCTGATGAGGTGTTGCTGGAGACTGCACACGCGGTCCCAAAGCTGTTTGCGGAGCCATCAGAAGGTGACCTTTGGGAACTCCCTTGCCGGAAATCTGTTTTGGAATTTCCCTATATTGTCTCTGAAACGCGTTCAATGCTTGTAGCCTCGGAGAACCCAGCGTCGGGGTCCGATAATTTGCTGTAGCCCTAATTGTCATATATTCCTTCAAATTAAGTTCTTTATGGCCTTCTATTTTACACTAAGCACGACAACAATTCGATAGATTTATTGATTTAAATTAAATATTAAATTTACACACTAGCTAGATATAAAAATATTTTTTGAGCGAGCGAAAGCGAGCTCCTTGGAGTGCGGGGCTTGGCCCCGCCTTGGATTTGCTTAATTAAGGCGGCGCGCAGCGCCGCACTCCAAAGAGCGCTTTGCGCTCAAAGAAACACGTAATCGCCCACCGCTCATCGTTTCTTATCCCCTTCCCTGCTATACTTCCGCTCCATGAACGAACTTCTCTTTGGCCTACACCTTCTAATCGTCCTGTCCTTTGCTTGGGGCGCCCTTAAGCTTGGCAAGGAGGCTTTGACCGCATGGATTGCCATCCAGGCGATTCTCGCCAACCTCTTTGTGATCAAGCAGATGGAGCTCTTTGGGCTAACAGTGACCTGTAGCGATGTCTATGCGATTGGAAGCATTTTGGGGCTCAATCTCTTGCAGGAGTATTTTGGACGCGAAAATGCTAAGCGCGCAACCTGGATCTGCTTCTTTCTTATGATCTTCTTTGCGCTGATGGCAGCTCTTCATCTCCTCTATTTGCCGAGCAACGTGGATGGCACACACAGCGCCTTTACGACAGTGCTTGCACAGACACCGAGACTTCTTCTCGCTTCTCTCCTCACATTTTTTGTAGTGCAGAGGATCGATGTCCGGGTTTTTGCTCTCCTCCAAAATCTATTCCCTCGAGCTCCGCTTGCGTTTCGCACAACAGCAAGCCTTGTCTTCTCGCAACTTCTCGACACGGCGCTCTTCTCTTTTTTAGGACTTTACGGGCTTGTCTCCTCAATTGGCACTGTCTTCTTCTGGAGTCTTCTCATCAAGCTTCTCATCATTTTTACAATGATGCCGGCACTCTCTCTTTTTAAGAGGCGCGCGTATGAATAGCTTTAAGTTTGAGCTGATCCATCAATCGCAGAAGTCGCGCGCGCGCGTTGGAAGAATCCACACGCCACACGGCATCATCGACACACCAAACTTTGTCGCTGTGGGAACGAATGGAACGCTCAAAGCGCTCGACAATGCCCTAGTTTCTGAGATCGGGTTACAACTTATGTTCTGCAACACCTATCACCTGCTCCTGCAACCGGGAACGGAGGTGGTACGTCAAGCAGGAGGTCTTCACAAATTTATCCATCGCCATCTCCCGATCATCACGGACTCGGGCGGTTTTCAGGTCTTTAGCCTTGCTTACGGTTCTGTCGCAGACGAACTCAAAAGCCGCGGTACAAAAAAAGAGGGTGGCAGTGTTTTAAAAATTACAGAGGATGGCGTTCTCTTCCGTTCTTATCGCGATGGCCAAAAACTTCTCCTGACACCAGAGAGCTCCATTCAGGCGCAGAAAGATTTAGGCGCGGATATCATCATCCCTTTCGATGAGCTTCCCCCGTATCATATGCCAGCCGCAGATCTCAAACGCTCACTTGCGCGCACGCACCGTTGGGAGATGCGCTCTCTTGAGGCGCATCTGAAAAATCCTCAAGGCCAAGCAATGTATGGTGTGATCCATGGCGGGATCGATCCTCTTCTGCGCAAAGAGAGCTGCGATTTTTTAACGAAACAAGCATTCGATGGGTTTGCGATTGGCGGTAGCATCGGAAAAAATCGCAGCGAGATGTTCGAACTTCTTAAAACAACAATGCCCCATCTTCCCGAAGAAAAACCTGTGCACCTTCTAGGGATTGGAGATCTCCCTTCTCTTCGGCAATGTGTGCCGCTTGGGATCGACACGTTTGATAGCTCCTATCCTACACGTTCCGCGCGTCATGGCGTTCTTCTTACGGATGAGGGAGGCATTAACATTACCAAGGCGAGCTACGCACGCGACTTTGGCGCGCCCTGCCTCGAATGCTCGTGCCCCACTTGCACAAAATTCACCGCAGCCTATCTGCACCATCTCTTTAAAGCGCGCGAAATCACCGCGCTCACACTCGCCACCGTACACAACCTCCACTTCATGGTGGAGCTCATGCGCAAAATGCGCGAACGCATTCTTGCAAACGAACTGTAATTCAAATTTTTCTCGCTAAGAAAAGATTTTTTCATTACAAATTTAGCTCTGTATTTTTGATTTGAGTCCGCATAAAAGTGCACCAACAGGAGTCGTTCTCGATGAAAACGAAAGCTCTCTCTCTCATTGCCATGACCATGCTTTTCCCCTCCATCGGACAAGCTGCTGAAGGCAAAGCTCTCCCTTCTTCTCAACCTCAAAGCGTAACTTCTGAAACTCGCAAGGGCTTTTTCCTCTCGGCGGACTACATTTTCTGGAAGCCTTATGTGGATGACCTGGAGTATGCGGTAAGCGGACTCAAGTCTGGCGTCGCTTTTCCGCAGGCGGTCTCAACCGCGCCAGTCACTCCTGGGAAAATTTTTGAACCAGACTTCAAACCTAGTTCAGGGTTCAAAGTGGGTGCCGGTTATACGCTTGGCGGTCATAAAGAGTGGGACATTTTTCTCAACTACACGTGGCTAAAAAGCAGTGCTGATTCTTCCGTTTCTGCAAAGGGAGACTTCACGCAAAGCTTTTCGTCTTCGGGCCTCGATCGCCTCTATGGAATTTGGAATCATCCAGGGTTAGAAGCCAACACTGCCGGAACTGAATCCTTGGTATCAGGAAGTGGCGACTGGTCTCTTTTTTTTCAAACGCTTGATCTTGAGATCGGACGCCTGATGCAATTGCGCAAGCGTTTTTCTTTGCGTCCTCATGTGGGATTCAAGGGTGCCTGGATCGATCAAAAGTATGATGTTTCTTATGTCATTGCTAATTCTATTACGGCACCAGGCCAAACCGTGGTGGCTCTCAAAATTCCCATGAAAAATGATTTTCACGGTATCGGAGTGCGAGCTGGATTTGATGCGGCTTGGCACTTTTCTAAGCACTTTTCACTCTTTGGCAACCTTGGAGCCTCCCTTATTTGGGGTGATTTTTCCATCCATTCCAAAACTATCGAAACATCAAGGGTCGTCGCCGACGTCGTGAGTACGCCAAGAGGTGTCACCATAAACATTTCGAGCCGCTTTTACGATATTGTACCTGAATTAGATGCTACTCTCGGCCTTCATGCTGAACGGGGTCTATATGACAATCGATTTCTCTTAGAAGCGAACCTCATGTGGGAACAGCAAGTCTGGTTCAATCAGAATCAGCTTTTTTATTTTATGGACATAGCTGCGCTTGGCAATGGAATGCGCCAAAAAGGAAATTTATCCTTGCAAGGCCTTACAGCAAATCTGAAGTTCCATTTTTGATGCGACCTGGAAATGGACCTGTTGATGCGTAAAAACTAACTGGAGTTTGTAGAAAATGAAAATCAAATGCTTCTCTCTTCTCGCCTTGACAGCTGCTCTTCCCATGTTGGCGCAGGCTGCGCAGGAGACCAAAGAGAAACCCGCGCCCGCTTCTCTTACATCTGCAGAAACAAACAAAGGTTTTTTTGCACACGGAGCCTTTATCTACTGGCATGTGGCAGAAGAGGGTCTTGAATATGCAGTTGGAGGAATTAACGATCTCATCGTCACGACAACTTTCGATGTGCATAGAGGCAAACTCTACTCGCCGGACTTTAAGTTCGCGCCAGGATTCAAGGCGGGCATCGGCTATACGCTTCCGCAAAGCAAAGAATGGGACATCTCTCTCAATTACACCTGGCTCACTAGCAGCACCCATAATTCTGTCTCATCCACGCAGCTATTAAACACCTCGCCCTCCCGCATCTATGCTGTGATCGTCCACCCCGTTTTCGTCAGTGGCACAGCTGGAGCACCCATTCGTTTCGGAGAGGCGCGCTGGAAAATTCACTATCAGACTCTGGATCTTGAACTTGCGCGAGAGATGCAGCTACGCAAAAGGTTCTCTTTTAAACCCCATGGCGGACTTAGAGCTGGATGGATCGATCAGAACCTCCATGTGAACTATCAAATCGCAAGTTCTGTTGCAGATCCTGCACTGATCACGTTTCAATATGTCGATATTCCGATGAAGAATGATTTTGTCGGAGTTGGACTTAGAGCGGGGATCGATTCAATCTGGCACTTCAACAAGTATTGGGGGCTCTTTGCCAATCTCGCAACCTCTCTTGTCTGGGGCAGATTTACTATTCATGAGACGATGACGGAGACGAGATTTATTCAAGCCAATGGAGTGAATGCTGTACCTAGAGGAAAACTTGTCGATGTGCGTTCCTCCAATTCAGAAATATTGCCTGAAATTGACATCGCCCTTGGACTCCAGAGCAAAAAAGATTTTAACAGCTACAGCATAGAAGCAAATCTCGGGTGGGAATATACGCTCTGGTTTAATCAAAACCAACTCCTCCTCTTCAACGACCGGTTCTCCCTTGGCAAACATAAGCGATATAGGGGTAACCTCACCATGCAAGGGCTAACACTCGACGTTAAATTCCATTTCTAAATGACAGGATAGGAAAAGTGAAAACTAATAGGAGTTCCTTAACGATGAAAACCAAACTTATCGCACTAACCGCCATCCTCCCTGTTGCAGTCCAGGCAGACCAAGGTATGGAATCGCTATTTTCCAAAAAGAAGAACTCAAAATCTATCGCCTCATTGCAAGAAAAAAAATCTCCGAGCAATCTCTCTCAGGAAGAACCCACGAACAGAAAAAATGTTTTTTTCGTCGGTGATTTCATTTACTGGAGGGCACAAGAAGAGGGCTTAGAATACGCACTATCCGGGGTTTCTCAACTTCCCGCCGTTGGCACCGCGGTTTCGGTGAAAAAGGGAAAACTCTTTCAGCCCGATTTCAAATTTGAACCAGGTTTTAAACTTGGTGCAGGTTATATATTACCTGAGGAGAGAAAATGGGAATTCTCCCTTCTCTATACATGGCTTCATAGCCAAGCCAAATCCTCTCATACCGCAAATCTTCCTGCTGACATTGCGCCCCTCTCCCCTTCTAGCGTGTGGCCCACATTCTGTTTTCCAGATTTTGCACGCTCTAACGTAGGAGATGTTCCCCAACCACTTAGTTTTGCATCCGGAAAATGGCGCCTCGATTATCAAACCCTAGATCTCGATATCGCAAGGGCCATACAAATCCGGAATAGATTCCTACTAAAACCTCATGTGGGCCTCAGGGGTGCTTCCATCGATCAGAAATATGATATTCACTATGTCTTTTCTACGACGCTTCCCATTGTAGGTGCTAGGGTCACGCAAAACCTCTTTGCTACTCTTCCTTTCAAAAACAACTTTCTTGGGATTGGGATTAGAGCAGGGCTTGATAATCTATGGCAGTTTAGCCCCCGTTTTGGCGTTTTTGCGAATTTGTCAGCATCTGTGATCTATGGACGATTTAAAACCCACCAGAAGGAAACTGAAACCAAAGTAACTCCTCCTGCAGCGGGATTCCCCAGAGGAACTGGTGTGGATGTTTCACACCGATTTTACAAAGCTATTCCTGAATTAGATATCGCTTTGGGTCTTCACGCAGAGACTCCGCTGGAAAAGGGCCGTAAAATTGAAGCAAACATATCTTGGGAACAGCTCCTCTGGTTCAATCAGAATCAGCTTTTTGTCATTTCAGACATTGGCAATATTGGAAACATAACAAGACAAAAAGGCAACTTAAGTATGGGCGGCCTTACTTTTGACGTTCGTTTCCACTTTTAGAAGATTTACAAATAATCTCAAAAAACCAACTATGCGGATTAATGGCGACCCATTAAACGCATGGTTGTATGCAAAAAAGTTTGCTGTTCACAGGTCTTGTCCTTTCAAATCTCGCTTTTTCTGACACAAAACAAGAGCCTCCAGTACCCCCTCCTGAAAACAAGGAGGGCTTTTTTCTGAGTGGCGATTTCATCTATTGGCAACCCTCGGTTCAAGGAGTCGACTACGCCGTAAGCGGCATTAAAGCAGGAACGGCTGACCTTGGTCCTGTGAAACGAGGAAAGATCTTCGATCCCGATTTCAAATACAGCCCAGGCTTCAAACTCGGCGCGGGTTACACATTGGGACCGAGTAAAGAATGGGATCTCTTTTTGAACTACACTTGGCTTCAGAGCAGCGCAAAATCTTCTGTTACCGCAAATAATTTTGCCAAGAATCTCGCTGCAAATGCTCTCGAGCGTGTGTTTAACATTTGGGCGCATCCGCAGTTTAGTGCAACCGGCAATGGACAGATCCGCTTTGGTAGTGCGAAGTGGAATTTACATTTTCAGACGCTAGATTTAGAGCTCGCACGGAACATGCAGCTACGTAAATCATTTTTCTTTAAGCCTCATGCGGGACTGAGAGCTGGATGGATCGATCAGACATACAACCTTTTCTATGAGATCACAGACGACAACGAAGCCAACCTCACAGTTCTCGGCATAAAAGTTCCTATGAAAAACCGCTTTTGGGGTGTGGGACCAAGAGTTGGTATCGACACTCTTTGGAAATTTACGCCTCATTGGGGGCTATTCGGAAATGTTGGGGCGTCTCTCCTCTGGGGAAAATTTAGAACGCATCAAAAGAATGATGAGATCTCCAATACAACTGGCTCCACCGTCAATACTCCCAGAGGAGTTGTTGTCGATGTTTCTAGCAGCTTTCATACAATTGCTCCAGAACTCGACATCGCACTAGGGCTACACGCAGAAACCCATTTCCACAAAGATTATCTCTTCGAAGCAAATCTTGCTTGGGAACTGCAAACCTGGTTTCATCAAAACCAGCTCTTCTATTTTACCGACTCCGCCTCACTAGGAAACGGCATGCGCCAAGAAGGAAATCTCAGCCTTCAAGGACTCACTTTCGAGATCAAACTCCACTTCTAACCTTCGCGTGTTGGTCTGCAAAGCAGCGGTAGCAGGCAGGGAAATACTTCTCCTCGCAGCCGAGCTGTACGCTTGGACCTTCGAGAGTGGCCACACCATTGACATGCTTTAGATTGGCAATCGATTTGCGATTGCAGAAATGGCAGGTCGCTTTCACCTCTTCGATCGAATCCGCAAGTTCCATGAGCCTCAGAGAGCCCTCGAAGAGTTTGGTGCGAAAGTCTGTGCGAAGACCATAGCAGATCACGGGAATATCTTTTAAAAGTGTAATTTCACGTAGCTCATCGATGATGCGCGCAGGAAGAAATTGTGCTTCATCTACCAGAAGACAGCTGACCCCCTCATAATCTCGACTCATCAAGTCTGTCTCATTGTTCACCAGGATGTCTGCACTCATCTCGAGACCAGCGCGAGATTTGATCTGTCCCGTTCCAAAACGGCTATCCATCTCAGGCTTGAGGAGAAGCACCTCTTTCCCTTGTTGTCTGTAATTGTGTGCAACCGCAAGAAGGTTCAGCGTCTTTGCACTACCGACAGTTCCATACCTAAAATAAAGCTTGGCCATAATTTTGCCCCTCGTTAAGTTAAGAAATTGTTAAACACCTTTTTTATATGACACTGTCGAATATCAAAATCCGCGCTTTTACCGGCTCTGCCATCAAAACTTATCTCTCCACAGTTGCGCGCTTACGCGTAGAGGTCTTTCGCGACTACCCTTATCTTCTCGAAGGAGATATCGAACACGAATCTCAGTATTTAAAAAAGTTCGCATCTTGTAAAGATGCGATCCTGGTTCTTGTCTTTGATGGCTCTGAAATCGTCGGTGCTTCGCTCGGCATTCCTCTTGAACATGAGAGCGACCTTATCAAAAAGCCCTTCAAAGAAAAGAAGCTCGACACCGCTTCCTACTACTACTTTGGAGAGTCTACCCTTTTAAAAAAATACCGAGGAAGAGGAATCGGTCATCACTTCTTTGATCAGCGTGAAGCACACGTCCAAAAGCTCAAACGCTACAAGCAGATCGCCTTCTGCTGTGTCGTTCGTCCAGAAGACGACTCACGCATCCCTAACGACTATCTGCCTCTAGATGATTTTTGGAAAAAACGGGGCTATGTGAAGCACCCCGAAATGCTCACAATGATTACTTGGAAGGATATCGGTAAAACAAAACCGTCTGTGAAGCCCATGGTCTTCTGGATCAAAAGCCTCTCTACACGGCGAGAGCGTTAGGGGCAGCTGCAATTTCTTGCAGCCTGTTTGCTTTTATCTGGTCGGAAGAAAGACGGTGATGCGCGATTCCATGTCGTTCTGCCACAGTAAGTACACTGTCAATCTGCGCTTCAGAAAAGAGGCAGCGAATGAGCCCGCGTCTCCCAAGAACCCCGCCATAAAAGCCACATGTAGCATCCTGCATCTCTTCTAAGTCGATGAGAGCTACGCGTCTTCGTCCTTGAAAATCGGGTGCAGTATCTAGAACGGGGATATTGCGCCAAGTCACGTCGCTAAAGCCTGTTTTCTCTACGAATGTTGCGAGCTGGCTGACCGTGTCATCAAAACCCGGGAGTCTTCGATAGTATTCTTCCTGCTGAAGCGGATCTTCATGAATTTGTTGATGCTGCTCGATAAGAATCCCTTGCCTCGCTTGACCGGACCCGATCTCAATTTTTCGCGCTCCAGGCACAACGAGAAGATCGAGACCCTCTGCTAGACAGGTCTCTTTGGCTCTGATCATATTCTGGAAACGCTCCTCTGCGACTTGCAGCGAGCTAATCGGAAGACCATTCCCATATCTAACTTGTCCAACCTTCGCCATTTTAAAAATAAGACCTGGAAAATCGGGAAGACCAAAAACAAGATTGTTTTCTGCTCCATACCAGTGGATTGCTGGATTCTCGTTCTCTTCTTGGATATCCTCCAGCAATTCTTCAATTCTTCTGGCAACTCCATCGGGGATGATGACACCTCGTTCTAGCTCCGCTCGCGCATCGATAATCTCAAACTGGTGAATCGAATGAAGGATGGCTTTTGCAACCAGCATGATGAGCGGCAGAACAACAGTAAAATAGGAGATAACTTTTAAAGTCGTCGCAAAAAATTCTGGAGAGTCCTGCATAAGGACTGCGCGCGCAGGTTCTTGCGCAGGAATCACAAACGCTTTTCGCCCACCTAGATAGAAATAGCTATCGACTGTTTCTAAGAGAGTTTCCGAAAGCGATGTTTCGCGTCCATTAAAGCTGACCGCGGTAAAAAAGCTTACGCCTGCCATCGGGGCCTCTTCTTTTAAGCGTTCCCTTCGGGAATGAACGACTCTAAGAACTCGTGCGATATTGGCCGATCTGTAGCTGATGCAGGATAAGAGATCGTCAACTTAAAGAGCCTCTGCCCCACGCGGATGAGCCTTCCCACAACCTCTTCGTCACCTTTCTTGTAGTGGAAGTCCATTGCTGAATGGCTCTTGTGCTCTGTGAAATCTTTGCCAATGAGCTCGCTTGCCGCTTCTAATTTAAAGAGAACATCAAATACCCCGCGCAGAATTCTCTTCGAGCTTACAAACGACCATTTTTTAGGAAGATCGATGTAACTGACCGTGTAGGTCACATGAGGCTCTGTCTGGCTCTTAAATTCGTTATAGTTCACAGAACCGCTCGAATGTGGAAGAGCCATCTCTTTCGCTTCTTGCTGAGGATCTGTCGGGAAGTGGACATGGAAGCCCGCTTCTTTTGAAGAGTATTGAACCCAGCCGGTGATTTTCTGCTGCTGCTCAAACCCGATCGTATACTCGGTAAGCTGTTTACTCATCACAGTGAAAGCAAGCAGGGCAACAGTAATCGCATATCCGAGAAGAACGCGGACAAGGCGCGGCTTCGTCTGTTGAAGGACACCGTGTCTCTTCTTCATAAAGAACGCGCGCTGAAATGCCTCTTTATACGAGAGCTTTCTATCCAGAGATATCCCGAAGAAAGCCTTCCCGGCGGTTGTCTTCCATTTGCTTAGGAGTGCTGCCTCTACAGGAACGAAAAGAGGGGGTACTGCCATGGCGAACAATACGTAAAAGAGAGGATTAACGTCGAAGGGCAGGACGAGGGAAAGCAGAAGCCCAAATCCGAATGCCAAGCAATAATCGATCAACCGGGCGCAAGCGCGCGATAAGAGTGACGGGCGGCCTGTTTGAGGATGTTTATTCATAAATTATACTCCTTATGAACCGACACATTTTAAGGCCAGTTCTCTATGTAAAACAAACAATTTTAAAGCCTATTCCCTTAAAAGTCAATTTATTATAATTTTTAGTTTACAAGACACTAACACACTCAGGATATTCGACATGGAATTCGTTAAAACCCCTTTTTTTACCGAAAACCTTTCACGCATCGCCCTGGGGACCTGGGCACTTGGGGGATGGTTGTGGGGAGGCACCAGCGAGCAGGAGTCGATTGCGACCATCGTAGAAGCGATGAAAAGGGGGATCAATCTCATTGATACAGCCCCCGCCTATGGTGCAGGAGTCTCAGAAGGCTTTGTAGGAAAAGCTCTTAAAATCCATGGCAATCGCTCAAAAATTATCTTGTCAACCAAGGTGGGCATCGAATTCAGACCCGATGGGAGCGCTGTACGTAATCTGACCGAACAGTTCATGCTCAAAGACTTTGAAGGCTCTTTAAAGCGGTTAGAGACCGATTACATCGACATCTACTACATCCACTGGCCCGACCCTCTTGTCCCAATGGAAGAGCCCGCAAAAGTCATGGCTCGTTTGCACAAAGAGGGAAAAATCCGCGCCATCGGTGTAAGCAACTTCTCTCCAGAACAGTGCGATGAGTTTCGAAAATTTGCACCAATTCATTTTATCCAACCACCCTACAACATCTTCGAAAGAAATATCGAAACAGACATTCTCCCGTACAGCAACAGGGAAAAGATCTTTCTGATGACCTACAGCGTACTCTGCCGCGGTTTGTTGAGCGGAAAGATGAGTCGCGACAGAAAGTTTGCGGGAGATGATCTGCGCAAAGGGATCGACAAAAAGTTTCTGCCTCCCTCATTTGAAGAGTATTTGCTGGCTTCAGAAAAACTCACCGCGCTTGCAAGAGAAAGATATGGCAAAACACTTCTCGAACTTGCCATTCGTTGGGTGCTCGATCAAGGAGCGGAAATTGCGATCTGGGGAGCGAGGCGCCCCTCGCAACTACAGCCTCTTGACGGTACGTTTGGTTGGCATCTCGATGATGAAGGGAAACAAGAGGTCGACAAGATCCTGAGAATGACAATCAAGCATCCTCAGGATGTTACAACCTATATGGGTCCACCTAGTCGCTAGACGAGCCGTCGGAAGGGGGAGGTGTTCCTACTGGAGAAGAGGAAGAGTCTCCATCTGTATCCATTAAAGTAGCAAAATCTGCGGTGGTGGTCTGTCTAATAACTCTTGGAACAGCGCGCGCGCCAATCCAATCCTCATCTTCGAGTAGTGGGTCTGGCAACGACGTAGTCGATGTGACTATCGTGGTCGCCGTCTGGTTGGCCGATCGTGGCAAAACAAATGGAATAGGATGTCTCATCACTGGAGTACCCTGCGCTCTCTTTCTTGGTGCAACTGGAGCTTGAGAAGGAACCGCTGAGGGTGCAGGCGTGAAGGGAGCTGAGGGTGCAGGCGCTGAGGGAGCAGACACATTGGAAGACATCCCGTTGCCAGGTTGACCAACTGCGCCATTCACACCAGGGGAACCCGCAAAGCGCAACACACGCGGCATCTCAGGAGTTGATGGTGCGCTTGTGTTATTTTGGCGTGAAACTCGAGATACATTGCCAATTGCCATCCGACGAATATCTGGAGTCAATCCGGAAGAGACAGGTGCGCCACTTCCTGGACAGAACGACAGATTTCTGATGTGGGGAGTTAGAGAAGAGCTCTCAGAAGCAGCTGGTGAAGAGGGTGCGTTTTGAGATGCAGCAACAGGTCCTGCCATTCCTCTTATTCTTTTTGATGAAGGAGGAGTGGTGTATCCGGGCTCGGGATCTACTGTTTCGCTACATTCTTTACGCTTCCGATTTCCAATAACAACAGTTGCGACTTTGTTTGTTTTTTCAGGCGTTCTTGGAGTATCAGGTAATTGCGCATCATCCACTAAATTAGAAGCACCATTAGTTTGTATATTAGGCGTAATTGCTGAAATCAGATCTAGAATACTGCCGCTCATTTTTCACTTTCCTTTTTAAAAGTTAATTTTTACGTCAATAAGATTACATCGGACGCGAATATAGTTTAATTAAATTAAAATGTTCGTATTAACTAAAATTAATACAACATAACAATTAAAGTATTTATAGGGATTATTAAACGATTTAATATCCCTGTAGTTTAATTTTTTGTAACTGGGTGGAAGTTCAAGATCCGGTAGAATCGCTAGACGAAGCATCCGAATTTTTGGAGCCCGATGGCGAAATGGCTGGCGCCGCTTCACCAAAAAACGCTCCGCTACCGCTGCTTGTAGGAGAAGAATCCGGAGAGTCTAACTGCAGTCTGCTGATGGCGCTGCCGGAGGATCTTCGAACCCTTTGATCTGGAGAATCTGATCCTACTGGAGAATCAGCTCCATTACTTTTATTTTCCTGTATCGCTCCGAGGGCACTTCCCGGCAGAGAAAAAGAAAAGGCCTGATCGATCCTGGTGGAAAAATCCAGCTGTCGTCTTACACCTTGCCTAGATGCGCCCGGAGCGCCTGATACGGGCGTTCCCGCCTCAGGTGTGCTTCTGGGAGCTCGTGGCATTCCAAACAATTCCATATTGCTCAGTGGCTGATGTGCGTTGTTTCGAGAAAGTTGAGCTGACCGCGCAAAAGGCGCGCCATTCGCTGGTAAACTTCCGACTGCAACCGACTCTTGAGCTGGTGAGGAAAAAGGAGCGAGTGGTGAACGGGGTGAAGGAAGCTCTGGCGAGCATGGTGTCCCGGCGCCTTGTGTGATTTTTTGCTTTCGTGGCGGTGTACTAAATGCTGCATCTAACAGCTCGTACTTCGGTGATTCGGCTGATGCCACCGGAGAATTTGCATGCACCGCGGCCTGAATGCCATTTACTCCTACGGTGTGCGCGGCCAATGGGGACACAGGACTTTTGGGACTTGGAATCTGCACCTGAAGATTTGTAATTGCATTTACATCTAAAGTTAATTTCGAAATATCTAAGCTCATTTTAATTCTCCATTAATTATAATGAAGATATTAACACGAATGATCACAATTAATTAATAATAAAAAATAATTTAATTAAAAAGAAGTTTTACAGGTATGAGATTTTTTTAATCACCCTAAGCAAAGAAACCTCCTCTGTATAGAGGGAGATCTTTTCAAGAGGGACCCACTCCAGCGCAAGCGATTCATGAGAGATAGATATTTTCTCTTCGTCATTACAGAGAAACAAATAGCGCACATCGTAGTGAAGATGCGCGGGTACGCCTTTGTGGGCAGGAATCTCGTGAATATCTAGATCGATTGGATTGGATTCTAAAAAAGTCAGATGCTCCACGCCACCCTCTTCCCGAGCCTCTCGCAGTGCCACTTCATGAAGAAGAGGTTCTCCGTCCGCATGGCCGCCCAACTGAAGCCATTTTTTCAACTTCGCGTGCTGCGTGAGAAGCAGACGTTTTTTATCCTTCGAAAGAACAAAAGCCGAAGCTGTGAAGTGCCCCTCAAGATTATCGCGTTTGAAGCACTCTGTTGTTGAAAGTGCGAAAGCACGCATCAACGCCGCTGTCTTCTCATGTGGATACAACTGCTCGTAGGCATCTAATGCATTTAGTAGAGGTTTTCGGTGCATAAAAAACAGCATATGTCCAGAATGCGATTTATGACGAGTCGCAATAAGGTTTTGGGCTTTTTCCAAGTCGTGATGATTAATGTCATCGCCGTCGACAGCATTCGCAATCTCCCCTTCTCTGCTACGTATGGGTTTACGCTCGTCTTTTTTTATCTTCTTGCTGCGCTCTTCTTTTTTATTCCGGGCGCGCTCGTTTCTGCCGAACTAGGAACGGGTTGGCCCACTACGGGCGGCATTTATGTTTGGGTGCGCGAAGCGTTTGGCAAAAGAATCGCGCTTCTCACCATCTGGCTAAACTGGATCTACAACATCTTCTGGTATCCGACAATCATGGCCCTCATCGCAGGTACACTCACCTACTTTTTCAACCCGCACCTAGCCACAAATAAACTCTTCATGGCCTCTACCGTTATCCTTCTCTTCTGGGGAATTACGCTCATCAACTGCTTTGGAATGAAGCTTTCTAGTTTCTTCAGTTCTCTCTCCGCAACCGTGGGCACTCTTCTACCTATGCTCATCATCGTCATTTTGGGGGCTTGGTGGATTTGGGGCGGGCATCCCTTGGAGACTAGGTTTACGTGGAAGGAGTTTTTTCCCTCCACTTTCGATCTTTCAAATGTCGCGTATCTCACGAACGTCCTGTTCGGGCTCATTGGCCTCGAGATGTCAGCAACGCACGCAGAAGAGATGCACCACCCGACCCGTGATTATCCACGTGCTGTTTTTGTCTCGGTGGTCATCGTCCTCGCCACAACAATTTTCGCTTCGCTTGCGATCGCTGTTGTTGTCCCCAACGATGACCTCAATCTCGTAGTAGGTACGATGCAAGCCTTTGCGACCTTCATTCAAAAGCTCGATCTTCCTTGGCTTCTTCCTCTCATTGCTGGAGCAATCGTACTGGGAGGATTAGGCGGTGCTGGCGCCTGGATCATCGGCCCCACAAAGGGACTCATGGTCGCTAGCAGAGATGGCACACTGCCCGCTTTTCTCATGCACGCAAACAAATACGGTGCTCCGTTCAACATGTTGATCATTCAAGCCGTTGTCGTCACACTGCTTTCCATCGGATTTATCTTCATGCCCACTGTGACAAGCTCGTTCTGGCTCTTCTCACTCGTCTCTGCGCAGCTCGCACTCGTCGTCTATATCGTTCTTTTCGCCAGCGCAATCGCCCTCCACCACAGAAAACCCGAAGTTCCCCGCTCCTACAGAATCCCCGGAGGAAAAATCGGCATGTGGCTCACAGCTGGTGCCGGCATCTTCGCCTGCGCCCTAGTCATCATCCTCGGATTCATTCCTCCAACACACACACCCATTGGCAACCTCTTTCTCTATGAGCTCCTGCTCATCGGCGGAATGGTGCTCTTCATTGCAATCCCCTTCGTGATCTATCGCGTCCGCATGGGAAAGAAGTGAAAAGAAGGTAGGGAAAGCACGGGCCCCCAATGGCCCAAAGGGGCGTTGTTGCATAAATGGTGTGGTTTTACCACCGAGCACACCGAGGGCACCGAGATGAAGAAACAATCATCCCGTTATCTTGTGTTGCGCGAAGCGCCTCGGTGCTCTCGGCGGTAAAATTCACCATTTACGCAACAAGGTCATTTCCGTCCACTCGTCCTTTTCTGTCCTTTTAGGTCCGTTTTCGTCCTTTGGGGCAACTCCTTTTTCTTAGGTGAAAATTTTTATTACCTAAAAATTTCAAATTTTTCTTTCGCTCGAAGAGAATCAAAATTCTGTGTTATAATTTCAGCTCCCTAAAAAAGGATTACACACTTATGGCGGTCTCGTTTTCTGCAGATTATCTCTACCAAGGCGCGAAGATCTTGTCGCGAAGCCCTGGTGTGCTTATGGAAGAGGAAAATATGCTTTCTGAGGGGCTCTATGCAGTTGCGCGCGCCGTCTATTCACTTGGCGTCTTCGTCATCGCGCCGCTCGGCATGCTCTATCACGGCTCTGCTGCAAGTATCTACGCCGTACGCACATGTTTGACAGAAGAACGGGATGTAGTTCCGCTAAACCAACTTATGGAGCAGCACTGGGAAGCTGCAGGGTATGATGCCATTGCTTTGATGGTGAGCTGCACGGGCCTTATCGTGACTGCAGGTTTGATCATGACGGTTCTTTTTCCATCGCCAGAAATGATCGGCATGCTTTGCACGATGCTCATCCCTATGATTATGGGCTCGGACGATGTTCCGATAGATTGGTTCTTCCTTTTCTTGGGGTATGGCAGAAATCTCACGCACTTCGACCACTTCCTTCCAGAGGGGAAAAAACCAGAATATGCCAGCAACTTAGCTTACCATATGATGGTCAAGGCCGGTATGGCCATCGACCAACCACTCACACCTCAAGAAGCTACAAGGCTTGTGGAAATCACAAGTTCCTTTGGCCGTTCGCCCATGCCTCCGGCTTTCATAACAATTACTCTATATCGTTTCTTGATAGACACAAATAAGGTCGACCCTGCAGTTCAGGCTCGTGCACAGGCTCTTGTAGCTGCTGGACCCGAGCTAACTGGCATTTATAATGACTTCATACGCTCCTATGGTGGCGGGCAATCTTTGCGACAAATGAGCGACGAACAAAAGAGAGCGGCAGAGGACGCCTTTACGGCAAGAATACGCCCAATCCTCGAGGCGCTGCCCCCTATTGGTGCTCCGGTGCCAGCGCCGGCTCAACCTGCCGCGCAAGCACTATGATTAAAACTTAATAAAAGGAATACAAACCATGGCCGTCTCATTTTCTGCAGAGTATCTCTACCAAGGTGCGAAGATCTTGTCGCGCAATCCTGTAAGCGTGGGAGAGGAAAATACACTTCCTGAAGGGGTTTACGCAGTTGCACGCGCTGTCTATTCTCTTGGCGTTCTCATCATCGCACCTATCGGCATGCTCTATCACAGCTGCGCCGGGCGTTTCCACGCCGCTCGATCATCTTTTGCAGAAGAGCGAGACATCGCCCCTCTAAACGAGCTTATAGAGCAGCACTGGGAAGCTGCAAAGCTTGATGGCATAGCACTCTTAACCGCATGTAGTATTCCCCTCGCTGTAGCTGGAGTAGCGTTGCTTATACTGGGCACAGCGTCTCCTACTTTAATTTCTTGTGCGGTTATGGCCGGCATTGTTTTCCCAATTGCTATGCTCATCGAAGGAGCTTCCACTGAAGAGATCCTCCTTCCATATGCCTACGCAACGGATCCTATGCGCTTTACTACCTTTCTTCCAGAGGGAAAAATGGCAGAGTATGGCTGCAACTACTTTTATGACGCGCTAACAAAAGGTAATATTGCGCATGATCAGCCTCTGACTGATGTGCAAATCCAGGGCCTCTGGGACATCCTGAACGAAAGAGCGGAATTTCCGCTTTTCAAGATAGTTTCTATCTATCGTTTCTTGCTTGAGCAACAAAGAATCCAGCCTGCAGCTCAGGCGCGCGTCCAGGCATTTGTGAATGCGGAACCTCAAATGCGCGAGGCGCTCACTCAGGCAATGAATTCCCCCAGTAGGCGTTTACAGGGCCCGCTGTCGGAGATGAGCGCTGAACAGCGAAGCGCGATAGCGACAGCCTTTTTGACAGGAGTCCGCCCCATCCTCGATGGCTTGCCTCCCGTGGGCGCTCCTGTTCCCGCACAAGCTCAGCCTGCCACGCAAGCATCATGATTAAAACTCAATAAAAAGAATACGAACCATGGCCGTATCATTTTCTGCAGAATACCTCTACCAGGGCGCGAAGATTCTATCGCGTAATCCTCTGAGCATGGAAGAAAACGCACTTGCTGAAGGGGTTTATGCAGTTGCTCGCGCTGTCTATTCGCTCGGGGTCTTTGTCATCGCCCCACTCGGGATGCTCTATCACGGCGGCTCTGCAGCTGTCTATGCCACACGCACAGCTTTGGCAGAAGAACGGGATATCGCCCCGCTGAACCTGCTTGTCGATCAGCACTGGGAAGCTGCAGAAAATGATGGACTAATTTTTTTGAGCGTATGCACCGTTGCCCTTGCAGTTGCAGCGGTGACAACATGGGCTCTATTTGGAACAGTGCCTTCGAGTTTAATTTATCTTTCCCTTGCCTCTCTTGCCGCTCCAATCGCCTTGATCTTCCTGGGAGCCCCCGCTGAAAGGATACTCCTCCCTTATGCGTACGTGGAGGATCCCGCGATCTTCACAAAACTCCTTTCTATCCTAGTAAGCAGAGATTATCTCACTTACTACAACTATAATGCACTGGTAAGAGATGGTATAGCCCTTGATGAACCCCTCACGGATGCGCAAGGGCATCAATTTTTTGTGATCTTGAGCGAAAGAGAGAGGTATCACCTTTATAAGGTACATGCTGCGTATCGCTTCTTGCTTCAACACCAAAAAATCCAGCCTGCTGCCCAAGCACGCGTCCAAGCATTTGTAAATGCGGAACCTCAAATGCGTGAGGCAGCCATAGAAGCAGCAAATCTCTTTGCATCTCAAGGGGTCGGAAATAATAGAGAGGCGGCGTTCGCAGCTGCCTTTATGGCAAGAATGCACCCCATCATTGCGGCTCTTCCTCCTATTGGCGCTCCAGTGCCAGCACAAGCATCATGATTTAAAACTAATCAAAGAAATACAAACTATGGCCGTCTCATTTTCTGCAGAGTATCTCTACCAGGGCGCGAAGGTTTTATCGCGAAGCTTTACTGCAGATGTGCGTAGGGAAGAGGAAAACACTCTTCCTGAGGGGCTATATGCAGTTGCGCGCGCCGTCTATTCACTTGGCGTCTTCATCATCGCGCCACTCGGCATGCTCTATAACGGCTGCGCCGGGCAGATCTACGCCATACGTGTAACTCTGGCAGAAGAACTAGATGCTGCCCCTCTGAGCAGGCTCATGGTGCAGCACTGGGAAGCTGCAAAGCTTGATGGAGTAGCACTTTTGAACGTATGCAGTGTTACCCTCGCTGTAGCAGGAGTAGCGTTGCTTATACTGGGAACAGCGTCTCCTACTTTAATTTCTTGTGCAGTAATGGCCGGCATTGTTTTCCCAGTTGCCATGCTCATTGAAGGAGCTTCCGCTGAAGAGATCCTCCTTCCTTATGCCTACGCAACGGATCCTATGCGCTTTACTGCCTTTCTTCCAGAGGGAAAAATAGCAGAGTATGGCTGCAACTACTTCTACGACGCGATAACAAAAGGTAATATTGCTCTTGATCAGGCGCTGACTAATGTGCAAATCCAGGGCCTCTGGGACATCCTGAACGAAAGAGCGGAATTCCCGCTTTTCGAAATAGTTTCAATTTGCCGTTTCTTGCGTGAACAACTAGGACAGGGCCCGCTGTCGGAGATGAGCGCTGAGCATCGAAGCGCGATAACAACAGCCTTTTTGACAGAAGTCCGCCCCATCCTCGCGGATCTGCCCCTTATTGGCGCTAATATGCCCGCTCAGGCATAGGGTAATTTATCAAAGTCCGTTCGCGAACTCCTGCCAGAAAAGTTTAGCGCCCTGCTTTGGGATGCTGAGAAGCTCGAAAATATCCTGTCCAGCGCTCCCCTTCTCTCTTTGCGTCTCTTTGAGAATCTTTGCGAACTCTTCGACTTGTGAAACATTGTAGATCAGTTTCCGTGCACCAAATGCCTCACTGACTTTGCTTGAAGATAAATTGATATGAAGAACCTTTTTTCGCAGGGCATTGGCTTGAAAAACAACGGTAGATGTAGCGTCGGCTGTGACTACAAGATCCGCAATCGCAACGGCTTCTACGGTTTTCATGTTTTTTGACGGATCCTTTTCAAATTCGCCCACAATTCTGAACTTTGCAAGTTTAGGATTGTGATTCTCGCAAGACTTCGTCTCCACAACGCCCTGGTAACGAGGGTGCGGCACAATCAGCACCTGGACCTTCTCATCGGGTACAATCTCTAAAAACCGTTCGAAGTTCTCTTTATAACGCTCCCCATACCCCCCGGTATAGACGATGATCGGCAGTTTGGGATCAAGACCCATCCTCCGAATAATCGCTCCCCTATCTAGACGCTCCGCCTCCTCTTGCCACTCTTCAATCGGCGCATGCCCGATCGAGACAATTTTCTGAATCGAAGCTTCCTGTCTTTTTAAAAGTGAAGCCGAAGGAAGTGCGATCTTGTCCACTGCGCTTTGAACACCCTCTGCAACTCTAAAATAGTCGCTCTCCCCTTCTGGACTGGGATTATCTCTTAGAGCCATCACCTCGATTGTTGGACGATTCTGATAGAGATGCGCGATCTGTTCAGAAACAGCGCAAGAAACAGGCACCCATATTTTTTTACGAACATCCATCTTGCTCGTAATTGCTCGAAGGCTCGCCTCGCTGATTTTCTGATCTCGCTTCCAGTTCTGATCGATTGTTTCTTCGATTCCAAGATCTTTGTAGTGCACTAATTTTTCAGGATAGTGCAAGAAGGGCTCTTTGCCCATCGCCTCTACAGAAGCACCCATGAAAACAATGCAAAAATCCAACTGATCAAGCTTTGCTCTCTCATGCTTCTCCGCATATTTCAGCATGGAAGCAACCATGTTCTTATCGCCCTGATCAAACAAAAAAATCACCCGCTCCGTCTGCAGCACAGCGGCGGCTGGCGCAGCCAGGAGAAGCAGCGGAAGTAGGATGAAAGTCAGAAATGAAGTAAAAAACTTCATAAAAAAAACGGAAGAGGTAGGATTCGAACCCACGGTCGGTTTCCCGACTGCTGTTTTCAAGACAGCCGCAATAGGCCACTCTGCCACTCTTCCTGAAGGAGGGAATTATACGAAGTGTGCGGAAAAAGTTCTAGCACGAAGAAAAAAGGATGGGTAATGATGTTGCTGTGCAATTTTTTGAGCGCGAAGCGCTCCTTGGAGTGCGGCGCTTCGCGCCGCCTTACTTGAAAATCCAAGGCGGTGCGGAGCACCGCACTCCAAAGAGCTCGCTCAACGCGGGCTCAAAGAGATTTCAGAACTGTTCGAGGAGGCGCATGTCGTTTTCAAAGAACTGGCGGATATCTTTTACGCCATAGCGGAGCATGGCGAGACGTTCGATGCCCATACCCCACGCAAATCCTGTATAAACCTCGGGATCGACGCCTCCGTTTTGGAGGACTTCGGGGTGGACCATGCCAGCACCTAGAACTTCGAGCCAGCCGGAGTTTTTGCAAATGCGGCAGCCGAGTCCGTCACAGGCCGTGCACTGGATGTCGAGCTCGAGACCGGGCTCAACGAAGGGAAAGTAGCTGGGACGAAAGCGTGTGGGAATATCTCTTTTGAAAAGCTTGCTGCAAAATTCATTCATTGTGGCGAAGAGATCTGCGAAAGAGACACCCTTGTCAACGTAGAGGCCTTCGATCTGGTGAAAGAAGACGTGTGAGCGCGCACTGATGTCTTCGTTGCGATAGACGGTCCCCGGGCAGATGATGCGCAGTGGAGGCTCGTGGCTCTCCATGATTCTCAACTGGACGTTGCTGGTGTGCGTGCGAAGGAGAAGATCAGGTGTGATATAGAAGGTATCCTGCATATCTCGTGCAGGATGGTCTTTTGGAAAATTCAAACCCTCAAAATTATAAAAATCAGAGTCGATATCTGGGCCGAGCTGAACAGAAAAACCCATCTGAGAAAAGATGTCGATGAGTTCATCCATCATGAGGGTGATGGGGTGTTTTCTTCCGAGATAGGCGCGTCTTCCAGGAATGGTGACGTCGATTTTTTCGCGCTCAAGTCTCTCTTTGAGCTGGATTTCGTGGAGACCTTGCGCAGCCTGATCACAGAGGCTCTCAATCTCGACTTTGATCTCATTGATGAGTTTTCCGAGACGAGGACGCTCCTCTTTGGAAGAGTGGCGAAGGCTCTCCATCAGTCCTTGAACGGGACCTTTTCGTCCAAGATATTTGATCTTGAGCTGCTCGACGTCTTTGCTATCTTTAACGCGCTTAAGATCATCCTTAAACGCGTGTCGCAGAGATTCGACTTGTTCTTCCATTCTTGGTGTGGGCCTTAAGCCAGAGCTTCTTTGGCTTTAGCGGCAACAGCTGCAAAGCTTTCTGGATCGCGGATCGCCATATCAGAGAGCATCTTTCTGTCGAGCTGGCATCCTGCCTTCGTTAGACCAGAGATCATCTTGCTGTAGGAGATCCCATGGATCTTAGCAGCGACGCTAATTCTCATGATCCACAGTTTGCGGAAGTCTCTCTTCTTTTCTTTGCGGTGCTTTGTGCTAAACGAAAGCGCAGAAAGCACTGCATCCGCGCTAAGACGAATGTGGTTCTTACGATCGCCGACAAAACCTTTGGCGCGCTTTAATAATCTCTTTCTAGAGCGGTGTGCAGCAACCGCATTGGTAACTCTTGTCATATTCTTTTCCTTTTATACGCTCATCAGGCGTTTGTACATTTTAGTCTGCCCTGAATGGACGAGTTGCGCTTTTTTGAGATGTCTCTTGCGCTTGCCGGATTTTTTCGTCAACTTGTGACGACGTCCAGGGCGCTGGCGCTTAATCTTGCCCGTTCCAGTAATTTTAAACTTTGCAATCATTGCCTTGCGGCTTTTCATTTTAGGCACAGCAATTTCTCCTACGATCCGTGATTAACAGCTTTTTTCTTTGCTCCGGGTGCGAGCACCACAGAGAGACTTTTACCCATCATCTTTGGCGGTGACTCTGCACTTGCGATATCGGAGAGGTCATCGCACATCCGTTGTACGACTCTTTCACCAAATTCTGGGTGCATCATCTCTCTACCGCGAAACATACAGGTGATGCGCACTTTGTTACCCTTGGTGACAAACTCCCGCGCATGCTTAATTTTCACTTGCAGGTCATGTTCATCAGTATTCGGTTTGACCTTTACCTCTTTCACCTTCACTTGGTGTTGCGACTTCCTGCCCTCTTTTTCTTTCTTCGTCTGCTGGTATCGGAACTTACCAAAGTCGATGATCTTACACACTGGAGGATCCGAAGATGCTGATATCTCCACTAGATCCAGTCCAACCTCTTCTGCTCGGATAAGCGCTTCGCTCAGAGTGAGAACGCCGAGCTGGCCTCCATCTTTATCAATAACGCGCACCCGTGGAGCGCGAATTTCGCGGTTAATTCTCAAAGCTGCTGTTCCTTGTGCAATTGTTCAATAAAGCTCTCGATGGGCATCTCTTCTGTAGAGCCTGATAGGCACGCTCGCACAGTGACGAGGCGCCGTTCTCTTTCTTGTTGTCCGACCACGACGAGCCATGGAATTTTTCGTTGTAAAGCTTCATGCAGCCTTGTGGCTAATTTTTCTCCTCTTATATCTAGCGTGGCCCTTAAACCCGCTCTTTGCAAGAGATCCAAGATCCCTTGAGCATATTCATTCTCTTTCACACCGAACACTCTCGCCTGCTCTGGCGCAAGCCAAAGCGGCAGGTGGCCCTCTCTATTTTCCAGCAGAAGGGCTATCAGCCTTTCCAGCGGATTCAGTAGTGAGAAAAGAATAATCTCCTCTTTTGCTAAACGGCAGTCGATCTTTACAAAAGCCGCTTTCCACTCTTGTCCCATTCCGTCCTGGATAAAAATCTCAACGGCAGGTCCCTTTCTTTTTTCGACAGTATACACATCACCTATGACGTGTAAAGCTCTCTCAAGAAGAAGGGTCCCCTCCTTTTCACGCTGCTCATCTTTGCAAGAAGAACAGAGGACAAGTCGGAATTTAAATTGCAGAATTTTAAGGATCTTTACGATGAATTGCAAGCAAGAAATAGATTCCTTGAGAAGATCTCTGGCTTCGCAAAAAATATGCGCATGGTCGATAAGCGCATTCTTGGGAGTTAAAAGCCCTCTCTTCCACCCCGTCTCTTCGTCAAATTCTCGAGAGGAGACCTCAGCTAAACGGCGTGCCCCCTTCGCTAGAAAATATTTACAGTGATTTGCTGTAAGATCTTTTCCTAAATCAGTAGTCGAGAGAATTTCAAAATTTTGCTTAGCAAGCTCACCCTTCCAGAAGTGTAGAAACTGCGAACGCATCGCTTCTCCACGCGGATGCCAGAGAACTCCTTCTTCAAAAAGGGTGAACAAATCGAGATCTTGACCAACAATCAGATGATCTTTTTGTGGAAAAGTCTCTCGTTTTTTTAGAAACTCTTTTAAAGCATCTTTGGTCTCAAAAGCTGCTCCAGAAAGTCGCGTGACAGGCTCACCTTGATAGGTCTCTTTTTGGGTGGTCTCAAGAAGTCGAAAAATCTTGAACTGCTGACATCTCTCCCAAGAAAATGCTGGATCACAATGGTCTACGAACTCTCCCATCTGCAAAAGTGTGACGAGAGAATCTTCAGAATTTTTCACCGCTTCCGCGAGCAGGGGCTGCTCTTTGTGCTCCAAAAATGCAGAGGCGCTTGCGGGAACCATTTCGAGAATCTTCACTCCCCTCTTCTCTTTTGCGATTTGCACCATTTTTTCTTCGATGAGCACAAGAAGATCGGAAGAAAGCTGGAAGGGAAAAATAAAATCCGCACCAAAACCATGCGGGTTATTGGGCTGATTGGATGGCAGAAGAAGCGTTTCTGGAAAAAGCTCGAGAACCGCTGCGGCGAGAATTTTAGAAACTTCTATCACTCAGTAAAAACTAACCAAAATGGTGGGATATAGCTGACTCGAACAGCTGACCTCCACGATGTCAACGTGGCGCTCTAACCAACTGAGCTAATACCCCAAAAAATTTAAATTACTAGAGCATAATACTGCAATGCACGTTTGGATGCAAGAGTGATGAACAAAAGAAGGAAAAGCGATAAATTGTATTGATATGGAAACTTTTAACGCCGTGAAATACGCTCACCAGCTCTGGGAAAAACTCGTAAAACCTGGCGATTGTGTCGTGGATGCAACGTGCGGGAATGGAAAAGATACGCTCGTTCTCGCGCGCCTGATCGGCGAAACGGGCACCCTCATCGGGTTGGATATCCAGGAGGCAGCGCTTATCCAGACACGGGCTCTTTTGGAAGGAGAGCTATCGCAAAAGCAGCTAGGCAGAACCCATCTTTTCTTGCAGTCGCATGAGACTTTCCCCGCCATTGCTGAAAAGCCCAAACTCATCGTCTACAACCTAGGATATCTCCCCGGCGGAGATAAAAAAATTACCACACAGGTCGAAACCACCCTCAAGAGTTTAAAAAAATCTTTACCGCTTATTGAACAAGGAGGCGCTATAAGCCTTGCTTGTTATCCAGGCCATGATGAGGGTCTACGTGAAGAGCAAGCTCTTCTAGAATGGATGGCCCACCTATCCCCCTCTGCATGGTCAGTCAGCCTACACCGTTGTCTTAATCGTCACCGCTCTCCCTTCCTTTTCTGGATCAAAAAATTTCTTTAATTCGTTGATTTAAAGTAATTTGTATTACTGTTTTGCAATTACCGAAAGCGGTAGAATTAATGTACGGGACAATTCCCGTTTATAATAAATAATCATAATAATTATATGAGAGATAAATATGTCAACAATCAGCTTTCAGACGTTCAGCTGCATGCAGCAGCTGGATCAGGAGGTCGTACGCGTTGAAAACGAGGTTGGCGAGATCGAACGCCAACTTCAATGCCCTCACTCCTCTGCAGATTATTATCAGCTCTTTCATGATCTCGATCGAGCACTTTTACCGCTTAAGCAGTTGAAAGAGACTGCTCGTACTCTCGAAAATTGCAGCAGTAAACTGCTACAGCGCCTCCTCTCCCTCGAAGAGAGAAGTCGTACGCTTTATGGAAATCTCGTAAATACGGCTGTTGAATGCGAAGTCGTCGAGATTAAAAGTGAAGCGCTGAGTCTCGAAGAATCTCTTGTCAGCGGAAATCTGCTCAGCGTCGCCAAAAAGGTCGATGCGCTAAAACAGCACATTTCAACCTTTAAACACGATCACGCTCTTTCAAAACATGAGATCGTAGAGCTTTCTTCAATCGAGCGCTTCATCGCCCGTGTGGAAGAATTTTTAGAAACGCCAACTAAGCTTCAGCAGATTCGTCTTCAAAATATTTTTGAGTATGGAGACCTAGACCCTGCTACAGCTGAACTTCTCATGGAACTATTTGAGCTCTCTGAGATGTTTGAATCGGGACATCCTCTCGCCTCAAAGCGCAAAGAGAAACTCCCCGTTTCTATCCAAAAAAGGCTCGAAGCCCATGTGAAGGAGCTTGAAAAAAGCGTTGAGCTCCCCTCAGACAAGATGGAAGCTTGCGCCCTCCTCGCCACCTCTCTGGAACTTTCCCAGGGACGAAGGCTAGACAACCCCCTCGAAGAGGTCGCCCGCTACTACGAAGGCTGGGACGCTGTTAATAGCGCGTCTCGCATGATGTAGAAGCTTCCGCAGATCACGAGAAGGGCTCCATGCTTTTTAGCCTCCTCCGCAGCCTGAACAACTGTGGAGGAGATCTCTTTTCCGCACACAAATGCATCAAAACCCTGTGAGGAAAGAGCCTTGCCCATCTCTTCGGGTTCTGCCGCACGTGCAGAGCTTGCCCGCACAAGAAAGATCTTTTTGGCGTATGCACTTAGCATAGATAGGCAGCGCGCATACTCTTTATCTTTGCACATCCCAACGAGGGCATAAATCTCTCTTTTAGGGTGAAACGTTTGAAGCGCTTCGATCAAACGAGAAAAACCGTCTGGATTGTGAGCTACGTCAAAAATTACTTCCCCTCTCTTTTCGAATCTGCACGGAGGGCGTGCGCACAACCCCTCTTCAATCGCATGAGGAGTGAGCGGAAAGTACGCAGTGAGATATTCTAACGCCGTGCGTGCAATAGCACAATTCTCCTCATCGTAGAACCCCATAGTTTTTGGGACACGAATGACTGGGCATTTTTTCGCCTCCGCCTTCTGTAAAATCGATGAGAGCAGCGCACGAGGTCCGAGCACAAGGGGTACGCCCTCTTTTAAAATACCCGCTTTTTCTCCCCCAATCTCTTCCAAACTCTGCCCCAAAATATCTGCATGATCGCGACTGATCGACGTGATCACGGTTAGAACTGGCTGGACAATATTTGTCGCGTCGAGTCTTCCTCCCAATCCCGTCTCAATTACGGCCACATCGACTTTTTGTGCACGAAAATGATCAAAAGCAAGAAGAGTTGTAAGCTCAAAAAAAGTAGCAGGAATTTTGTTATCATCGACAAATTGAAAGAGACCCTCCATTGTCTTTACAATCTCCTTCTCTGTGATCTCTTTGCCGTTGATCGTGATTCGCTCGCGATATGATGCAATATGCGGAGAGGTGTAGAGTCCGACCTTCAAACCGGAAAGTTCTAATGCCTTGGCGATTTTGGTGACGGTCGAACCCTTGCCATTCGTCCCTGCAACGTGAATTGTTGGATAAGCGCGTTCCGGAAAATCCAGATGCTCCGCCAAGAGGTTAGGAATCTCCAAATTGAGACGTATCTCCAACGATGCACTCATCCGGAAAAGTCTGTCTAGGATTGCTTGGTAGCTCATTTTCTACTAAAAATCTTGTGAAAGGTCTCCTCGTTCACCCAAGAAGAGCCCAGTGAAACATACCCCTCATGTCCATGAAAATCAGAGCCTCCGCTCATCAACAAACCCTTGGAGTCGGCCAGTTTCATCCAACGCTTCTCTTCTTCGGGAAGAAATTTACCGTAGTGACACTCGATTCCATCAAAAGGAAGCGATAGAAGATCTTCTGCCAATTTGCGACTCTCGAGAAGATGCGGGTGTGCGAGAAAAGCTTTGCCCCCCGCTCCATGCACAATCGAGATCGTCTCTTCAGCAGAGAAAGAGTCCTCTCCGTCATAGCAACGCTTCCCATCACCGATGTAAGAGTTGAATGCCTCTTTGATCGTTTTAACATACCCTTTTTCAATCATGCATTTTGCAATGTGAGGTCTTCCGATCGTCGTTGTCAGCGGATTTGCGCGCTTGATCTCTTCGAGCGTCATGGGCATGCGCAGTTTTGCAAGTTTAGCCAAAATTTTCTCATTTCTCTCATTTCGTCTAACCAGATGTTTAGAACAAAAAGCATGGAGTTCAGGAGAAGTCAAAGAGAAGTCATACCCAAGTAGATGGATGTGGTGATTTTTAAAGGCACATGAGAGCTCCACACCGCTTCCCAAAAGAATGCCGCATTTTTTCGCTTCTTCAGGGGCAGTTTGATAGGCTTCGATTGTGTCATGGTCGGTGATCGAGAGACCAGATAGGCCATTCTTCTTGGCCATTTGAACAAGCTGAACAGGCGTAAGGGTTCCATCAGAACATGTCGAGTGGCAGTGAAGATCGGCGCGAAAGTCATGACTCATAAGGAATATACCGAATCTCCATTTCCAGATCGCATCCCGTTTTCTCTTTCACGCTCTCCTTTACCGAAGAGGCTAGATTCAGCACGTCTTTTGCCGTCGCATTTCCCCCATTCACAATGAAATTTGCGTGCATCGGAGAGACAAGTGCGCCTCCCAATTGCTTCCCCTTCAGCCCAGATTTTTCGATGAGTGCTCCTGCAAAATTACCTTGGGGATTGCGAAATACGCACCCCGCGGAGGGCTCGCCATAGGGCTGCGTCTGTGTCCGGTAGTCGATAATCTTTAGTTGTTTTGCGCGCGCTTCTTCTGAAGGAAGGAGTTGAAACGTCGCCGAGACGATCGCTCCTTTCTTGTTCTGAAAAGAGGAGAAGCGATAGCTAAACTCAAGCTGATCTTTCGGGAGGATCACGACCTCTCCATCTTCTGTGACATACGTTACATCGACGAGAGTATCTTTGGTCTCATGTCCATTTGCTCCCGCATTCATATAGACAGCACCTCCGACAGATCCTGGGATTCCAGAGGCAAACTCGAGCCCAGCCCATTTCTTGCGCGCGGTCTGTGCTCCTAAAAGTGAGAAACTGTAGCCGGCTCCCACATGAAACTTTCCAGCACCATCATCTTCTGAGAAGGAGATTTTATTCAAAATGACAAGACCATTGTATCCCCGATCATCAAAAAGAGAGTTGGATCCCTTGCCGAGGATAAAGTAGGAGAGTTTGTGCGAGAAACAATGGCGAATCGCCTGCTGCATCTCTTCGATCGTTTTCACTTCAAGAAAAAAGCGCGCCGGTCCGCCAATCCGAAAGGTCGAGAGCTCGCTTAAAAGTTTACCCGTAACAAAACGTGTGGAGATGTTCACACGTCAAACAATCGCAGAACCCTCTTTATCCTTCAAGACTGCATCTAAAACAGCGTTGACAAAGCTTCCCGCTTCCGCAGTGGCGAATTTGCGCGCGAGACGAATCGCCTCTGCAATTGCAACCTTCGACGGTGTTTTAGAGTCGTGTAAAATCTCGAACAGTGCAAGCCGCAAGATCGAACGCTCTACACGTGGAATACGACTGAAATCATACTCTTGCGAGTGGGAGGCGATCATCCTGTCGATCAGAGGGAATTTCTCCACCATCTTTTCCACTCGCGTCAGCGCGCTGCGGAGCGTGCTTTTAGGGATGGCAAGATGCTGCATGAGCATCTCACTCGTCTCCATCTCGCTCGGCTGCGAAAAGTCCTGACTGAACAGCAGCTGAAGGATCAGCTCTCTTAGTTTTTGCGGAGAAATTGACATAGAAGAAAAGGATAAAGGAAGAGCAATAAAGGATAAAGAGCTCTTTCTTGATAATAAAAAATTTCTTACAGACTTTCTCGGAGCATCCAGACAAACTTCTCATGGGCGATCAGTCTGCGGCCCAGAAGATCAATTGTGCCATGGTCTTTCTCTTTTTCGCAAAGAGAAGCGAGATGCCGTGTGTCGCGAATAAGCGTCTCGTGCCCGTCAATGAGATGTTTTAGCATATCTTTCGACGTTAAAACTTTTTTTTCTTCCGGAATTCCACAGAGCTCACTGAACGAAGAAAACGAGGCGTCGACAAAGAACCCAAGAGCTCGGACGCGTTCTGCAATCTCATCCGTTGCGCCGCTCATCTCCTCGTACTGCTTTTCAAAAAGCAGATGGAGAGAGAAAAATTCGGTGCATTTGACATTCCAGTGAAAGTTTTGCGTCTTGAGGTAGAGCGCGTACGTCTCTGCTAGAAGTTTTAAAAGCCCGTCCGAGATCTGCTGGCGCGCCTTTTCCGTAAGTCCGATGTTCATATTCCCTCCGTTTCCTTCCCCCTTCTAATTTTTCAACAAATAAATTGCAAATAGTTGTTCTGAATTGGCTGAATTGTAAATCTTGTGGTTGCGGAGCCCTTGTGCTAGGCTGGACAATTCACCTGAGGAAATGTCGTGCTGGGAATTTTTCTAGATACAGAGACAAACGGGCTTAATCCGCACAGACACCGGCTTTTAGAGATCGCTCTTAAAATCGTCGATCTCAGCACCTCAGAGTTGAAAGCAGAATTTCAGAGTCTGGTTCTCCTCTCTCCAGAAGAGTGGCAAAAAAGCGACCCCGAGAGTTTGAAAGTCAATGGGTTTACCTGGGAAGAGGTCCAGAAAGGAGTGCTTCCTGCCGATGTGAGCTCCGCCATCCGAGAGCTTTTTGCTAAACAGAAAATCAAACGGGGCGAGGCGGTCTTCATCTGCCAAAATCCGTCATTTGATAGGGCTTTCTTCTATCAGCTGATCGATCCAGACCTTCAAGAAAAGCTTTTGTGGCCTTACCACTGGCTCGATCTCGCCTCGATGTACTGGGCGAAAAGCATCGAAAAGGGAAAGAACAACCCCAAGCTCTACCCTTGGGAAACGGGTTTTTCCAAAGATCGAATTGCGAAAGCTCTCTCCCTTCCCGGCGAAGAAAAACCACACCGCGCCATGAAAGGGGTCGACCATCTTCTCCTCTGCTACCGCTCCGTCGTAGGATTTCCTCTCCAGATCGTTTAAGAACTCTTGCAAGCAAGGCAGAAAACCTCTAAAATGCAACGCGAGGACTGAGTAGATTTTTTATTCTATTTTTTGGCCCGCAGATATTATAGTTAATATTTTATAGAGACGAGAGCGATGCTTTCCATTTTTCATGCCTTAACTCCCCTCTTTGAGATGATCATCATCGCGATCATGCTCAACTACCTGCTCTCGTTTTTCTGGAATACGCGCTCGATGGACCTGGTATTGGGACTTGGCGCTTTCTTATTAATTTTTGCCGCCTCCTCCTGGTTTAACCTCTTGATTTTGCACAAGATCATGTATCTAGTGGTCAATGTGGCCGTGATCGCCGTTCTTGTGATCTTTCAGCCCGAACTACGCGTTGCTCTTTCCAAGCTGAGCCTCAAGGGGAAACGACACAAGGAGATGACCGAGTTTGATAATTTTCTTGATCAACTCGCAACAACTGTTTACCGCTTTTCCGAGAAGCGCACGGGCGGATTGATCGTACTCGAGAATGAGGACTCCCTCACGGAATACTCCTCCAAGGGCGTGGTTCTCGGTGCAAACTTCTCATCGGAACTTCTCGAATCGATCTTTGCAACCGGCACACCCCTCCATGATGGCGCAGTGATCATCCGCGACCGGACGATTATCGCTGCAGCTGTGATTCTTCCCCTCGCTGAAGAGAGATCACAACAAGCCAAATCGATGGGAACAAGACACCTTGCTGCGTTGGGAGTCAGTCAGCGTTCCGACGCCCTGGTCATCGTCGTCTCCGAGGAGACAGGGAAGGTCTCTGTTGCAAGAGAGGGCGTGATCACGCGCGGTATTAAGCAGGACCGCTTTAGAGGGATCGTACGCAGTCTCTTCACTCCCGAACTTCCTCCGACCTATAAAGAAAAGTTTAAAGCTTTAGCCTGGTTAAGAAAATGAGAGAGCTACTCCACAGACTCTTTTTTCAAAATTGGCAGAGAAAAGCGATCTCGGCGGCGCTTGCCGTGATCATCTGGTTCTCTGTAAACCACTCTCTTACGACCTCTAAAACCATTGGAAATGTTCCCGTCCGCATCATCAATGTTCCTGTCGGAAGGACTGTGGATGGGCTGCAGAGCAACGGCCTTCTATCAAAACGCATCACGCTTAGCCTCGTGGGGAATAAGGCTCTATTGGACGATCTCACCCCAAATGATCTCGAAGTGGTGATCGATGCACAGAACAAATCCGATGAGTGGATCGCCTCCGTGAATAAGAAAAATCTGATCTCTCTCAATCCTGAGATCGATATCTCCAAAAGCATCTTCCGGATCTCACACCAGAGCTTTATGGTACGACTGACAAAGCTGGTATCAGAAAAGATCCCTGTCCTTATCACGCGCCCCATTGGAGAGCCCCCTCGCGACTATCAATTTTTGGATATCTGGCCCTATCAGCTCAATCTATCCGTTTCAGGGCCCGAAGAGATCATCAAGCAGCTGAAGGCAAAGGGTGTAAAGCTCACCTTCAACTTGAACCATATTTCCAAAGGGAGTCTCGACGAACTCGCTTCCGCACGACACGCTGGACACGGTGACGTCGTGAGCTTCTACGTTCCCGATGGATGGAAACAGATTCAGCTCCCCTCTCTCTCCGAGGCCCCACTCGAGATCAATGACCCTCAAGCCCAAGCGCTCAGGATCGATTTTGTCCGCTCCAATCTGCTTCCCCTTGAAAAGCCGATCCCCATCTCCTTCTTCGTTCCAAGAGAGTACTCCCATTTGATCAAAGCCGACGCTTTGAAAATCGCATCTAGCAAGCTGATCGAAACAATCGATGGCGTCCCTTGTCTCACTCCAAAACTCTGCGCAAAAGGGGTCAGCCTCCCCTTTTTGAAAACGGTGAAAGAGATGCTCGAGCTGGTCGTCGTTGTCACGCCTAAAGATGAGCTCGGAAACGTTCTCGAGTGGAGCATCCAGTTCATCAACCCACGCACACTTGAAGATCGTTACGTCTCCCTAATCATGTCTGACAACTCAGATGATGAGGTGCGCAATCTTCAACCTGCCGTTCGCGAAGAGTATTTAAGAAACCGCTTCCGCAACTACATGAACCGCTTCCAACTCTACTGGCCAGACGACAAACGCTTTGAGCTCAAAGTCGAGCTCAAAAAAGAGACTGTTGTTGTCGATGCGCCGTAATGTCTTTGTGTTAAAAAGCGGAGCCGCCCGTCCAGGCGGTCTCGAAAAAATGAGTGCGCGACTCGCGCAAGCTTTCGAAAAAAAAGGCTGTGACGTCACGCTCGTAACAACGGGCAATGCCAACTTCTCTTCTCCCTTTCATACGCTCTCCCATACGCTCAAAAGTAAAATGAGCTTCCTTAAAGCATTAGAATTTGATCGTTTTTGTCAGGAGATGGTTCAAAAAGCGCGCCCCGACCTCATCTTTGGTCTTGACCGCAACCGGAACCAGACCCACCTCCGCGCAGGTAATGGCGTCCACGCCGCATATCTTGCACAGCGCGCACGCGTTGAGCCTCTTTTTAAACGGCTGACTTTTGCACTCAATCCTCTCCATCGCACCCTTCTAAATTTGGAAAAAACAGCTTTCGAAAATCCCGAACTCCGCTGCCTCTTCACGAACTCATCGATGGTAAAAGAGGAGATCCTCCACCACTACAAGGTCGATCCTCGCAAAATTTTTGTAGTACACAATGGTGTGGAGTGGAACGAGAGCAAGAGCGCGTTTCTCAACTGGAAAAATGAGAAAGCGTCTTTTGTATCCGAGCTCGGTCTAGATCCTTCAGATTTTCACCTCCTCTTCATAGGCCACAACTTTAAACGCAAGGGCCTTGATAAGCTTCTACATGGTCTTGCGGCTCTTTCAGAACGCTCTTTTCATCTCAGCGTTGTCGGTGAGGATAAACATCGAGAACAGTTCGCCGCACTTACGCGCGATCTCGGCCTTGAAAGCAGGGTCTCATTTTTTGGAGCTCGAAGTGACATCTCGCGTTTCTATCAGCTTGCCGATGTTCTCGTGATTCCCTCTCTCTACGACCCTTTTGCGAATGTCACTGTGGAAGCGCTTGCCATGGGACTCTTTGTCCTCTCCTCTAAAACCAATGGGGGTCACGAAGTTTTAACAAAAGAGACCGGCACGCTGATTGAATCTCTCGAAGATCGAGACGCAATAGCTGCCGCACTCATGCAAGCCCTGAAACACCGGAAATCCGAAGAGAGCGCAAAACAGATCCGCGCAAGCGTCCAGCACCTCGACTTTTCTCATCAACTCAACCTCATTGTCGATCGATGTCTATTGTAACTTTCGGACTGCTGCGCGCATTGACATTCCCCTTTAGCCTTCTCTCCTATCGACAGATCCATCGCGTCGGAAGATGGCTTGGAAAAGGCGCATATTTTTGTCTTCCGCGCTTTCGTAAAAAAGCCCTCGCCAATCTCGCGCTCGCAACAACCCTTACACTCTCACAAAAAGAGATCATTCGCCTCGCAAAGGCCTCTTTTTGCAATCTGATGATCACCTGCCTCGAGTATGCCAAACTTGCTCGAGAAAAAAAGATTGCACGTGTGGCGAGCTGCACCAATCCGGAAGTTGCAGACTCCCTCATGAAAGAGGGAAAAGGGGTCATCTTCTTCTGTGGCCATCAAGCCAATTGGGAGATCCTCTTCCTAGAAGGGACCAGTCGCATGCCCGGTGTTGCCATTGGAAGACCCGTGAAGAACGTCCTCCTCTACAACTGGGTCCTGAAGATGCGACAAAAGTTTGGAGGCAAGATCATTGCCCCCAAGAATGCCTTCCGCGAAGGTCTTCGCGCTCTCAAACACGGAAGCTTTCTAGGAATCGTGGGTGATCAAGGAATGCCCGACAGCGGATTCTCCTCTCCCTTTTTTGGAAGACGCGCCTGGACCTCTCCCCTTCCCGCCATCCTATCGTATCGCACGGGCAGACCAATTTTTGTCGCTACTACGCGTCGAGAAAAGGGAAAGTATCGCATCCACTACTCCGATCCGATCTGGCCCGATGAGAATCAACCGATGGAAAAAGAGATCCCTAGACTCATGGAAAAATGCCTGACACTTTTTGAAGAGAGCGTCAAAGAGCGCCCCGAAGAGTGGCTCTGGCAGCACAATCGTTGGAAGCAGCAGACTCCCGAAAAACTTAAACGGCGTTTTCGCCATGAGAGTCTCGCCATCATTCTTCCGGAAGAGAAAGAGAAGTTCGATCTCGTTGTAAAAGATCTATCTCTCTTTCGAGAGATCTACCCACATGAGTTCATCACACTCTTTGTCCCCAAAGCATTTGAGACTTCGCCCCTTCTTGAGGATGCCGAAAAAATCATCTACGCCAGCGAAAAGGAGATTCTTATCCCCGATTTTCGTTTTAAACTCATCTTCAATTTCACTCCCTACAAATCTATACACCGACACTTCCGGGCACTCGGTGCATTTGAAACGGCCGATTTAAAACCCGATTTTGCTAAACAGCTCAAAGAGATGGTCTGCCGTGTCTAACCGTTTTTTTCTCAATGCGCTTTTCTCTAAAGGGGCTAACCTCTTGCTAGAGGGACAAGAGTTTCACCACTTTGCTCATGTCATGCGCGGCAAAGTAGGAGAGACGATCGAGATCGTGAATGGAAAAAACCAGCTGGCAGAAGCACGCGTCGAAAAGCTCTCTAAGCACACCGCGGATCTTAAAGTTCTTTCAGTAGAAGAGGTGTCTTCAAAATCCAAACTGGTTCTCGCGCAGGCCCTGTTTCGCCCCGCACGTCTCGAGTGGCTCATTGAAAAGGCCGTTGAACTGGGTGTCTCTGAGATTTGGCTCTTCCCGGCTGCACGCAGCGAGAAAAAGAGCCTTTCTGACACGCAACTTGCAAGACTCGAGCAGATCGCGATCTCTGCCATGAAACAGTGCAAACGACTTGATCTTCCTAAAATCGTTCTCTATCCTTCGCTTCACGAAGTCCCAGCTCAAGACACCCTCCTTTTTGGCGATCTTAGAACAAGCAGCAAACCTCCACCAGCTTCCCAGCCTCTTACCCTTTTTATCGGTCCCGAAGGTGGCTTCACCAATGAAGAGATACACTACTTAGAGCAAAAGGGAGCACTGGGCATCCACCTGCACCAGAATGTTCTGCGTGCAGAAACAGCTGCCATCGTTGCCCTTTCTCTCTGCCAGTTTTAGCCCCGATCTCGTCTTTCGCAATCCATTGATTCTTAATTGTTTAAAATTAATTCTTTAATTGCTGACTCTCAATTACTTACGCGAGCCACTCATTATATTAATTATTTGAAAGTTTGTAAAAATAATAGTATAATTATTTTTATAATAATAACGATAATTAATATGAGCTCAAATAATATTACTAATTCAGTAATAAACGACGCTATTTTTCAAAGAGTTTACAATAACGGAACTGTCATAACCGACTCAGACATAGCGACTTTGAAAGAGGCTAGCCAGTGCACCCTCGCGGCCGGAAGAATTAACGACTTCTTCCAAAAGAAGGTCGCGCCCAACTTCTCTCAACTCACTATTTCGCCTGAAATGTGGAAAACCGTTCTGCAAAACATACAGAAATTACAAACGGCTATGATTTCGATTATGCCGAATACTAAGCAACTCAAGCCGGCTATGAAGGTTCTTGTTTTTTCACGCCTACAAGAAAGATTGAAAACCCTGAAAAATGAGCCCGATGCATTAAAGGCATTTTTGGCTGATGTAGACGCTGCTACAAAACTTTTCCCCGCGCACTTAGCTCCCCTCAAACAAGCTCTTACCCTGCTTTTGGATCCTCACGCCTTTAAACCTGGGATTGAAGAGGAGCTTAACTATAAAGACACACTTGTAAACTCTTACGCGAACATAGCCAAGGGCGAGCTATTCAAAGCGCTTCAAGCAATAGAGCTAAAAGAAAAGCCATCCGTAGCTCAAATCGCGACTGTAATTGAGGCCTGCGACCGCGATGCAATTGAACGACGCACTCTGGCTACTCTCCCACAACCTACGAATGAAACGGTAAAAAAAGAGGTCGAGAAGATCCTCGATCTGAAACGTGTTAAAGAGAAGCTCTCCTCGTTTATGGATTTTGCTATAAACGGAATACACGCAACATATGATGAAAAATCTAAAGGTCTATTTTCAAAGATCATTCAGACGTACAGCGACCGCAACCTAATTGCACGCAAACCCTTCATTCTCGAACAGGCTCTTGCGCAGTACAAAAAAGGTGTACTTCCATCGAAGATAGAGGAAAAAGCCCTTAAGATTTTTGAGAAAAATTATCTGCCTTTTTATGACTGGCTACTCAAGAACATTTCACATCTCAAACAAGCCTACAATCAGGGAGATGATGATAGCCACAACCAAGGTGAAGGAACCTGCTTCCAAAACTCTCTCGACCGACTCATAACATTGAGAAAAGAACCTGCTCTAAATTCAACCAAAATCCCCATGGCAAGTTCCGCCCGAGGCCGTTTTGCTCAAGCACGAGTTAACCATGGTGCGATCCAAGATGAGATGCAAAACGTCGTTAAGCTACTCGGTTCAGCGCCTCTCGTGACCCCCCTCATAGAGCCGCCCTCCAATCTCCAAGGCTCTAAGGCATATATCGCAGATCAACTTCTTGCGCTTGCTGCCAAAAAGCCCCTTGTAGGCATTTTAAGCATTCAAGGTGCAGGTGGAGGGCATGCTCTGAATATCCAAATCGATCCCAAAAGCCAGATCTATCGCCTAATCGATGACAATCTAGGAGTTGTCGAGTACTCTTCTCAGGAGGCATTCAAAGAGGAGATCTCTCAATATTTTACCCTCTGCTACCCCGATATCCATTCTCCGCGTTTTCTTGTCTGATAAATTAATCCATTTAAAAAAATATTTTAACTCTGTAGGATGAGCCTTAAGCACGAAAAAGCAAGGAGCATCCTCATGGCACAGCCACAGCCCACCCCACAGCGTCCAAAGACCCAGGATAACCCTCTTCACAAAGGACTTCTCACGGTAAAACAAGAGATCGACAAGCTCTTAGAAAAGATGCAAAGAGAGGCGCACTACACACCAGAAAGACCTCTTTTGGATAAATTCTCTGCAAGAGCGCTTGAGCTGATCCAAAAATATCATCCCAAAATCGCTCCCTCCCAAAAAGCTCTTCTCATGGCGGTGATCGATCTCACAGAGATCCCTGTGATGCACCCCAAGATGCAGCGCGTTGCATACCAGACAGCCCTCCGAGATGCTTCGAAGAACTTAGCGTCCTACTTGGCGAAGCCCGAGTGAGGTTTTTTTACTCGAGTTTCGTGCAATTATTTACTCGAGTTTTGTGCTAAACGTCTGATTTTCAAAAGACTGAGATAGAATCATTCATCGACACAAACTGTCGGAATCATCTCTTCGTCGGTGCCGACAGAGCCTTTATAGACGATCCCCTTTTCGGGATCTAAGGTGACTAGCTGGCCATCTTCGAGGAGATGGAGAGCTCCCTCTGCGCGAGTTACGAGGGGAATGCCCAGCGTTTTTGTCATCTCAAGAGCGTAGTTTTCGGATTCTGCATCATCGGGATGGTTTTGTAAGATGACACCCTTCGCTTTTTTGAGAAGTGGGAGGTAGCTCTCGTCGCAGCGTGTGAGCACAACAATTCGCTCCTTGGCACGCAGACCTTTTCGCTCGTCCGAGGAGAGGAGGATGGCAATCTTGCCATGAACGCGTTGGCCTCGTTTTGTGGGATGACCACGCACTAGCACGTCCCCGATACTCTCCACGATCATCATATTGGTCGTGCCGCTGATCCCAAAGGGGGAGCCAGCCGTTACGACAACGAGATTTCCAAAGCGGATCATTTTTCGTTTTAAAGCAAAGCAGCTGCAGATCGTAAATGCTTCGTGGACATTCTTTGCAGGAGAAGGATCAACTGGAATCACACCCCAGTTAAATGCCAACTGGTTGTAGGTTTTATGATGGGAGCTAAGCGCAATGATTGGCATCGAGGGTCTGAAGCGCGAGATAAGCCGCGCCGTAAAACCGCTACTGGTAAAGGCGAAGATCGCTTTTGCCTCTGCGCTATAGGCAGTTTTGACTGCGGCGAGTGAGACTGACGAGGAGATATCATGCGTCTCAACAGCAGGAAGAGCTTGAAAAAACTCCTCATACCTAAAGTTCTTTTCCGCCTCTTGCACAATGGCACGCATCATAGAAACCGCTTCGATGGGATATTGGCCAATCGCTGTTTCGCCTGAGAGCATCACAGCCGATGTGCTGTCATAAATCGCGTTGGCGACGTCGGAAACCTCCGCGCGCGTCGGCCTTGGGTTTTTGATCATCGACTCGAGCATCTGCGTGGCTGTGACAACAGGTTTTGCCGCATGCACACACTTGCGAATCATCATCTTTTGCAGAGAGGGAACCTGTTTGAGGGGTAGTTCAACACCGAGATCTCCCCTTGCCACCATGATCCCATCTGCAACTTGAATGATCGCATCAAAATTCTCAACGCCAAGGCTGTTCTCAATTTTTGCAATCACGAGAATCCCCGGTTTTCCCTGGTCGGAAAGAAGCTGTTTAATTTCGAGCACGTGATCGGCAGAGCGGATAAAAGAGGCAGCGATGATATCGACATCCTGTTTGCAGCCAAAAATGATATCCTTCACATCTTGTTCTGTCATGGCGGGAATGTTCGCATTCAGCCCAGGAACATTCACCCCCTTCAAACTTTTGAGAACACCCGGATTTTGGATCTCAACAACGACCCCCTCTTTGCGCCTTTCAATTACCTTTGAGGAGACATACCCATCATCAAAGAGAACCATCACGCCAGGCTTGAGCGATTCGACAACAACCTCAGGCGTTACCTGCCAGCGCTTCTCGTCTCCCTCAACCCCCTCTTTTACGAGGAGGATTTTTTGTCCCGCCTTAACACTCACCTCTCCCTTTTTCATCTTGCCCAATCGGATCTCAGGACCCTTGGTATCGAGCATAATCGCAAGGGGAATCTTACGCGCCTTGCGCGCCTTCTTCAAATGTTGAATCACCTGCAGATGATCGGCATGCGTCCCATGGCTAAAGTTAAGCCGAGCAACATTCATGCCCGCGTCAATGAGCTCCAAAATCTTCTCGTAAGAGGAAACGGCAGGCCCTATCGTGCAGATGATTTTTGTGCGTGTGTGCATATTTCCCGAGTCTACCTTTAGAAGCTCAAGATTGCAAGAATATGGCAGTAATACCAAATATCAGAAAAAACCTTGAGTTGTGCCCCGTCGGCTTTGCAACAAATGTTTCGCCTTCGCTCGTGCCTTGCCCTCGGCAATGGTCACTCGCTCCAGACAAAAAATTTGTGCAGCCTCCTTGCAAAACTCAAGGTTTTTTCTGATATTTGGTATAAAAGAGAGTTGACAAACCCAAACCCCGGGCGTAGATTGTCGAGCCAATTCATTTTCACAGGGAGATTATCGCATGCGCGTCTTCAAATCCCTCATCCTCTCCGTGCTTCTCATCACCACGCCCGCCCTCTTCGCGCATCCTTTGCCCGCACCTGTGATTTCCACTGCACACACCACACAAGAACAGGCGGCTTCCATACCGTTGCAACTCCACGGTCTATCTTATGATCAGATCCTAACCCTTCTCGCTCAGATCGAAAGCGGTGAGCTTGAAGAGAGATGCACACTGGAAGATGTAGAAAGACTCTCCATGTTTGTGTCCGATTTAGCAGTACAGGGATTATTGCCGAATGATGTCGAGGCATCGCTCGCTTTGGGAAATGACATTCAAGATCTCTTATTCCCAGAGAGCTCTTATGCATACGCTCTTTTTTCTGATGATCTTGTGGTGGCTCCTCTCTTTCATGGAGAAAGAGACATGTTCCTCTGCAAAAGCTGGCTACATAAAAAATGGGATCAGATTAAGGACTTTGCCAAAAAGCATAAAAAGGCGCTCATCATCGGAGCTGCCGTTGTTGTTGCAGCAGCTGTCGTAGTGGGTGTAGCAGTTGCCGCTTCCGCGGCAGCTGCAACCGCAGCAGGCGCTGCATCAGCAGGAGATTCTCCACAGACGAAGAGCAACGAGCCTTCTACCGCATCTGCTGACGCACCCGCTACCATCCTCGATCCGCTTGTAAAATCCGCTCTTGAAGAGCAGGTCGTCTCATTCAAAGAGACAATTACAAACGAGCAGTTTTTCCAATCCTCTCTTCCTAACACCTTGGAAGATAGCGGAAGAGTCGCTGGCTCTCTCTTTGGTCATGATAGTTTAAGACAGCTCCCAAGCACCTTCTCTGAATATCCTGGACTCTCGCTTGCGCTGCAAAACGCACACGATAAAAACATCTCCTCTGTGCACAACTACTCGCTAACTCTTGCTCACCAAGCAGTCGATCGCCAGTTTTCTACAGACTATGCTGCCTTGTACACAAAGACCGATCACCACCCCGATCTGAACATCCTCTCTTACCAACTTCGCGGAGAAAGAGCTCTCGCTTCAGGACAGTTGCATCAAGCCGTCTACGATTTTGGAAAAACGATCGAGCTCAATCCTACAAGCCCCATTCCTTACCTCGAAAGAGGGGTCGCGCACTTCGGCTTAGGTGAGTATGACCGCTCGATTGCCGATTACAACCAGTTCCTCTCACAAGCCAAACAAACATATCCTCTCTCTATTCCTGAATTTAGTTTAGGCTTTGCGAAAGGTCTCCCTAAGGGAATTTATGAATCAGGACATGGCCTCTTCATCCTCCTTTCCGATGTCATCATGCATCCGATTCAGACTGGTGGACAGATGTGGGAAGCCCTGACCCTACTCAGCGACCTTGCGCGCTCCGGAGCCTGGAGCACCCTCAGCGAAGTCCTTGCCCCCGAAATCCACCAGCTCGTTACACAATGGGATACTATTCCCTCCGATAAACGCGGAGAGATGGCCGGCTACGCCTTCGGAAAATATGGAGCTGATATCCTCATCCCCGGAGCTCTCGTAAAAGCCACAGCCCGCGGCCTCAAAGGCGCCCAGGAAATCAGCGCAGTCTATCGCGGCCTCCAGACCGCAGAGAAGACTCTCCTTCTTGAGTCTGCTGCTGGCTTAGGAAATGGAGCAAAAATTGGTGAGGTGGTCCAAGCAAATCAACGCGCGTTCACTCTCGGAGAAGAGCTCGGTTATACTACGCAGGAGATAGGAAAGCTTAAACAGACCGGGAAGTTGCAGGAAACACTTACCCATACATACGAAGAGATCTCCAGAAATCCTGCTTGGAGAGAGTCTTATGAGTTATTTCATCGGGCGCAGGAGCTTTTAAAGCCATATACAAAGAAGCCCTTGCCGGAATTGCAGGTTAGAGAACTGATCCATCAATTTGGTATTCGAACATTTCCAAGACCCGAAGGCATTCCGGATAACTTTTTGGTAATGGTTTCAAATACAGGCGCGGGGATGGTCTATGTTCATCCCACAAATGCTCATATCCGAGTAAGAGTTATGCCTGGCAAACCCCACAGTCCAAATCCAAGCCAACAAAAACCGTATGTAGTTCAACAAAAAAGCGGGCAAGCTTTTGATAAACACGGAAATCTTATACAACTAGAAAAGCCAGAAGCTCACATACCATTAGAAGAGTTTGTTTATAGAGAATAACAAAATTTTTATGGACGAGACAAGCAGAAAACAGATTATGGAAGCCTTTATAAGAATAATAGATCATTTTTCTGACAAAGAGTATCAGAGAAGGGCGTGGATAAAAGGAGAAGAGGCAGACTTTGATGAAGCTGCGTGTCTCTTTTTCGAATTGGGAGACCCTGTTCTTGAAAACTACGAAGAGTTTGGGATCACAAAAACACAATATCCATTACTAAAAAATTTCCACGATAAATTCAAAGCGTTTTCGGATGAAAACGATCTGCCGCCAGAGTTCATCGACACTCCCGAATGGAACGAAATCACACTCATGGCAAAAGAGGTTCTCGTTGCATTCAACTACAAAAAACGCCGCTGATTCTTTATCCAAGCTTTTTTCCAATCGCTGCAAAGGAGGATCTTCAAGACAAATAGGAAAAAAGCCGCTATTTGGGCGAGCATCGAGCGAGCCCCCTGGAGTGCGGTGCTATGCACCGCCTTGGATTCATTCATGTAAGGCGGCGCGAAGCGCCGCACTCCAAGGAGCGCTTCGCGCTCAAAGAATTCATCTGGACTTGCGGTGCGCGCGCAGGGTTTTATTAATTTTGCGCAATTTGAAAGAGAGGAAATACCACCAAGCTAGCACGGCAGTTACGATGATGAGTGCTAGTAAATGCTTCCACTCCCAGGCGCTTTGCAGAAACTTATAAAGAGTCATCCCATAGATTAGAGGGAGCGCGATCAGGATCAGGGTGAGAAGAATAGTACCGGGAGATTTGTAGGCGCATCTGTACGGGATGTATATTGCAAGGCCCGATAGAAGAACTGCGACGCCAGAGACGATATACACGAAATAAAAATCTTTTGGGCTCGCATTGCTAGACATGTGGGCCAGCGCCAACATTGCAAATCCAAAAATATGGATCAGAAAATTCGGCACAGAAAACACGAGTAGCGTGATCAACCACCATTTGCGTGTTTTTTTATCTGCAGCGCTGATCTCATAAGATTTTTTCATCCTGTCTCCTCATATTTCAAGCGATCTTGAAAAACGCGTAGAATTTAGAGGGCTAGAGAATTTTTTACAACAGGCCTCATTAAGTTCTATTTTGGATGCTTGGTTTAAAAAAACCATCTCTCTAATATTTCTTTTAAAAGCAGAGAGCTGATTAGGAGATATCCATGACCCTTAATATAAAATCGGTTGAGGTTGGCTCTCCTGCTTCTAGCCGACTAAACAATAGCCAGGCCGAACTACCGCACCGAGGATCGCCGTACGCTTGGAACGGAAGTTCCATCTCAACAACAGCTTCCCCTGTGATCAAACCCCTCCCCTTGACAAACAGCTCCACGCCCCACTCTCAGACGCTTAGAGAGGGATCTAGAGGGGATTCTATTAGATCCATTTGCTTGGCACATACGGGATCCCCCTCGATGCATCCCAAATTGGTCTTGCGTGAGTCGTACATAAAAACAACAGTCGAGCTGGCTGAGGGGCTCTACGTGGGTCCTCTTATAGACGGCCAACCTCAAGGGACGGGGACCCTGATTTACACTCGCGATGATCCTGCAGGTCAAAAAAGGTATGATGGCGCCTTTCATTTAGGCAAGCGACAGGGACATGGGAAGCTCGTTTGGAAAAACAAGGAGCAATACGAGGGGGATTTTGCGGATGATAAGATCACCGGTTTCGGGGTAATGATCCGGAACGGTGAGGAGTATATGGGCAAACTGGTGAATGGTGAATATGAGGGTTATGGTCAGTTGAAAAAGAAGGGTGCCCTGTACGCTGGTTATTTCAAGAAAAACCTTCCGGATGGATATTGCGAACAGACCACGGCAACCGATTCTTACAAAGGCAATTGGGTAAATGGCGCGTGGCATGGACAAGGTCTCTGGACTTTAACCACAGCTATAGGCGAAACAGAAACGTTTGAGGGAACGTTTCGGCATGGAGAAAAATGGGCGGGCATATACACCAACGGGACCTACTCGTGTGTCTATAGAGAGGGCAAAGCCGTTGCAGCTCCCTGCTGTGTGATTTTATAAAGTTACGCATCAGCAGCTCTTCTTTACTGTCCAATTCCCCTTTCTGTTATGATGATTCTCCATGAAAAAACATAAGATCGTTCTAAAGAAGGTGCGGGTTCACAATCTAAAAAATGTGGACCTAACGCTGGAGCCAAACCAGCTGATTGTGTTTACGGGGGTTTCCGGATCGGGGAAATCTTCGCTGGCATTTGACACGATCTATGTGGAGGGACAGCGGCGCTACATCGAATCGCTTTCGACCTACGCGCGGCGCCATCTTGCAGACTACCCAAAGCCAGATGCGGAGTTGATTGAGGGAATCTCACCGACAATTGCGATTGAGCAGAAGACAGCTGGCAAAAATCCTCGTTCGACAGTGGGAACGATCACAGGAATTTACGACCATCTGCGTGTTCTTTTTGCACGTGTAGCAACGCCCCACTGCCCTGTCAGCGGAGAGCCGGTAAAACCGAGAAGCGCAAAAGAGATCACAAACGAGATCCTCTCGGGCAAGGAGGGATCAAAACTTCTTCTTTTTGCACCTTACGCCAAGGGAAAAAAGGGGGAGTTCAAGGAGGAGTTTGCTGAGCTTGTTCGTCAAGGGTTTATGCGTGTGCGTCTCGACGGAAAACTTGTAGATCTCTCCGACGAGATCTCTCTTGATGGGAAAGTCGCACACGATATTGACATTCTGATCGATCGGGTGGTCCTGAATACCAAAGAGAGCGGCCGTTTAGAAGAGGCGATTGCGCACGCGCTGGATAGGGGCAAGGGGATCATGAGTGTACAAAATGCGGACACTCAAGAAGAGGTGCTCTTTTCGGAGCTCGCCTTCTCTCCAAAGTCTGGCCTCTCCTACGGACCTCTCTCCCCTCAAGACTTCTCATTTAACCATCCAGCAGGCATGTGCCCCACCTGTATGGGTCTGGGCACACATCTAGAGTACAAACTCGAGCAGATCATCGACCCCGAAAAGAGTATCGCAGAGGATTGCTGCTCAGTTGCAAGCTCATACACAACTGTCCGCTACGGCAACATCTATGACAATCTTGCGAAGCATTACAACTTTAGCGTGAAAACGCCATGGAAAAAACTCTCGGAAAAAGCAAAACAGATCTTCCTCTATGGCGCAGACCAGAAGTGGCTCCGCATGCGCTTCACGCATCCGACAAAAAATGCAAGCTGGACAGATTACGTGCAGTGGCGCGGAGTGCTCCATGAAGCAAAGATGCGCTATTTAGAAGCCAAGAGCGACGGCTACAAGAGAAAGATGGAAGAGCTCATGGAGGTGGCGACCTGTCCCGACTGCAAGGGATCGAAAATCAAACCTTATCCCGCCGCTGCTACGCTGGGAAGAAAAACCATCGCCCAAGTCTCCGCTTTTTCTGTAGAAGAAGCGATTGCATTTTTTGACTCCCTCACGCTCTCTGCGCAACAAAAAAAGATCGCCGAAGAGCTGTTGAAAGAGATCGTTAAAAGGTTGCGCTTTTTGCACGATGTGGGCCTCCACTACCTCACACTCGACCGCACCTCCCCTACGCTTTCAGGAGGCGAATCTCAACGGGTACGCCTCGCTTCACAAATCGGTTCTGGTCTCGTCGGTGCAACATACATTCTAGATGAACCTTCAATCGGTCTTCACCCCCGCGACAATCTAAAACTGCTGGCCTCTTTGAAAATGCTGCGCGATCGCGGAAGCACAGTGATCGTTGTAGAGCATGACGAAGAGACGATCCGCGAAGCAGATCATATTGTCGACGTCGGGCCCCGCGCAGGTCAAAATGGTGGAGAGATTGTTGCTGATGGGACGTTCGAAGATCTCCTTAAGGCGCCCCGCTCTCTCACGGGAGCCTACCTCTCCGGAAGAGAGACAATCGCCACGCCCAAAAAGCGGAGAAAAGCGACAGGGAGAGAAATTTCTATTGAGAAGGCCTCCCATCACAACCTAAAACAGGTGAATGCAAAAATCCCTCTCGGTCTCTTTGTGGCTGTTACTGGAGTCTCTGGATCGGGGAAATCTTCTCTTGTTACAGACATCCTCTTTCCTGCGCTTTCAAACGCGCTTCTCAATTCACGGCTTCCTGTTGGCAAGCACAAAAAAATTCGCGGCATCGAAGAGCTGGAAAAAGTGATCGCCATCGACCAGTCCCCGATCGGACGTACGCCGCGCTCAAATCCTGCGACCTATGTCAAGGTCTTCGATGAGATTCGTGATCTCTTTGCGCAGCTTCCCGAAAGCCAAGCTTTCGGCTACACACCCGGACGTTTTAGTTTCAACGTTCACGAAGGCTCTTGCCCTCATTGCGGCGGGATGGGCATGACGCGCATCGACATGGACTTCTTGGAAGATGAGTGGGTCACTTGTGCGCATTGTATGGGAAAGCGCTTCGACGAGAAAACTCTGATGGTGACCCTGAGAGGAAAAACCATCCATGATGTTTTAGAGATGACGGTTTCCGAAGCAAAAGAGTTCTTCTCTGCGATTCCTGCGATTTCAAAAAAGCTTGAGATGCTGATATCCGTAGGGCTCGACTACGTCAAAATTGGTCAGCCCTCTCCTACTCTTTCTGGTGGAGAAGCACAGCGGATTAAGCTCGCTAAGGAGCTTGCGCGTCCCTCCAACGACCGAACACTTTACATTCTCGATGAGCCGACAACGGGCCTTCACTTCCACGATCTACGCAAACTGATCGAAGTGCTTCAAGCGCTCGTCACTAAGGGCAGCAGTGTGCTCGTCATTGAACACAATATGGATCTCGTCAAATGTGCAGACTGGATCATCGACTTAGGCCCCGAAGGTGGAAAGGCAGGCGGAGAGATCATCGCCAGCGGGCCGCCAGAAAAGATTGCGAAATTGAAAACACCCACTGGCATTGCGCTGCATCAGATTCTTTTCCCAAAGCCCCCTGAAAAGAAGAAGCCTACAAAAAGCAAAGAACTCTCCCTTTCCACATTGAGTGTTGAGGGCGCCTCACAAAACAATCTAAAAAACATCAGCGTGGAACTCCCGCGCGAAAAGATTATTCTCTGCACTGGGCCCTCAGGATCGGGTAAGAGCTCTTTTGCGTTTGAAACGCTCTACGCGGAAGGACAGCGACGCTACGTTGAATCTCTCTCGGCCTTTTCCAGACAATTTGTGATGCAGATGCCCAAGCCTAAGGTAGAGAGCATCGAAGGGCTCTCTCCTTCGATTGCAATCGAGCAGACAAGTCACGCCAAGAACCCTCGCAGCACTGTGGGAACGCTCACCGAGGTCTATGACTTTTTGCGCATTCTTTTTGCTCATCTCGGAACTCCATACAGCCCTGAAACAGGCGAAGAGATCCGTTCGATTTCGAAAGAGTATGTTGTAGATCAGCTGATGAAACTTCCTGCTGGAAGTGCGGTGCGGGTTTTGGCACCTCTCAAGTTCAGAAAGCATGAGACGTGGGAGGCGCTGCAGGCGCGGCTTGCTTCCTCAGGATATTTACGCATTCGTCTCAATGGAGAATATTTTGAGCTGGATAACCCGATCCCCTTTGACAAAGGGCGCAAAAACAGCTTGGAGCTTGTGATTGACCGTCTCAAGATCGAACCAAATACACGTGCAAGGCTTCTCGAAGCCGTCGAACGTGCAACAGCGCTTTCTGGAGGCGTCATTCTTGCTGCACTCGAAAAAGAGGACCGTCTTTTCAACCTCGCTTTCTCAGATCTTTCAACAGGAAAATCCTATCCCGCTCTCACGCCACACACCTTCTCCTTTAATACCGAGCAAGGAATGTGCATGGATTGCTTCGGCTTGGGAGTCCAGTATGGTGCGGACCTCATGCGCTACAAAGAGTTCCAAAAGCTCACTCCTCTTGGCCTAGCCTATCTCCTATGGAAAGAGTATGCGACAGAGGAGGCCATCGCCCTCTTCCTCTCCTTTTTAAAAGAGGAGAAGATCGACTCTCGTGCACGCTTAGATGAGCTCCCTCCACAAAAACTACAAATTCTTCTCTCTGGTTCAAATAAAGAGATCCGTTACGGACGCGAGGGCGCAACCTTCCGTTGGCGTGGTGTAACGCCCGTTTTCGCAAAGAGTGCCAAGTCCGCAAAAAGGCCCGTACGCGATCTTATTATTCCTCTTCTTGATCAGAAGATCTGTAGCTCATGCGAAGGAAGTCGACTTAATCCCTTTGCACGAGCTGTGCGCATTGGAAAGCTCTCCATCGGAGATCTCTGCAAACTTCCCATCGATGAAGCACAAAAGTTCATCTCTGCGCTTCCAACTCCCTCTGCGTTTTTGCAAGAGCCCGTTGCGCAGATCTTGAAACGGCTACACTTCTTGCAAGCAATTGGGCTTGGCTATCTCTCCTTGGATCGCTCCTCCCCTACACTCAGTGGTGGAGAAGAGCAGCGGATTCGCCTTAGCCGTCAACTGGGAAGTGGCCTCACCGGATGTCTCTACGTGCTCGACGAACCTACGATCGGCCTCCATTCACACGACAACGCAAAGCTCAATCGCGCGCTTATCCAGCTGAAGAATCTGGGAAATACGCTCGTCCTCGTTGAACATGATCCTCTCACCATTGCAATTGCGGATGAAATTTTAGATTTCGGACCCGGAGCTGGCAAAGAGGGCGGTAAAATTCTTGCTCAAGGTTCTCTAGAAGAGATTAAAGCCGACCCCCGTTCTTTAACAGGCGCTTATCTGAGTGGCAGAAAAAAAATTCCTCTTCCTAAAATGCGAAGAAAAGCCAAAGAGTGGATCTCTGTTAAAAAAGCTAATCTACACAATCTGAAAAATCTCGATGTTAAGTTTCCCATCGGAGTTTTTTGTTGCGTCAGCGGTGTTTCTGGATCGGGGAAATCGACGCTCATCGAAGAGATTTTGCGACCCGCTGCGCAACAAGCTGTCAATTCCAGAAAAGATACGATCGAACTTCCTCATGGGATTGTAGAGGGTTTGGAAGCATTTGAAAAGGTGGTTGCGCTAGATCAGAATCCGATGGGACAGACAATCCGCGCCGATGTCAGCACCTACACAGATCTTTTAACACCGCTGCGCTACTTTTTTGCGGAGCTTCCCCTTGCAAAGGCACGCGGCCTTCTTCCCAAACATTTTAGTTTTAACCATCGCAAAGGGATGTGTACCACCTGCTGGGGTCTTGGCACAAAGAGCATCTCCCTTCAGTTCCTTCCACCTGTTAAAGTCGAGTGTGAGTCGTGCAAAGGCTTCCGCTTAAATCCTCTTAGCCTGCAGATCAAATTCCGTGAAAAACATCTCGGCGAGATTTTAAATATGACCGTCGATGAACTCAAACGCTGGGAGATCCCCCTCACCAAAGTAAATCGCCTTCTCGATCTTCTCATCTCTGTGGGTCTCGGTTATCTCAAGCTCAGTCAAGAGATCTCAACTCTCTCTGGGGGAGAGGCGCAACGCCTGCGCCTATGCCGCGAGCTCTCCAAGCGTTCTAGCGGAAAGACCCTCTATCTTTTCGATGAACCCACAACGGGCCTACACAGCGAAGATATCCTAAGACTGCTCCCCATCTTCCACACCCTCGTTGACAAGGGCAACACCCTCGTCATCATCGAGCACAATCTCGACATCCTCGCGAATGCCGACTACATCATCGACCTCGGCCCCGAAGCGGGAGAGAACGGAGGAAAAATTTTGGCCGTTGGCACCCCCGAAGAGGTCGCGAAGAAAAAGAAGGAGTCCTACACAGGCAAGTATTTGAGCGAACATCTCTCCTAGGGGGACCTTGACAAATCTGCAGTTCTAGTTTAGATTTGTCAATATGATCCCTAGACATATTTCGTCAAAAATACGCAAATACGCCAAGCAATACCCGATCCTTGCCCTTGTAGGGCCAAGGCAGAGCGGAAAAACTACTCTCGCAAAAGCCCTTTTCCCCAAACACAAATACCTCTCTTTAGAAAATCTCGATCTCAGACAGCATGCATCCACAGATCCGCGGGGCTTTTTAAACGATAATGGGCCCTTCGTAATTCTAGACGAAGTACAACGAGTGCCTGAGCTATTCCCCTATCTTCAAGAACTGGTCGACAACAACCAACACCCTGCTCAATACATTCTTACAGGATCGTCCCAGTTTCTTCTGATTGAGAAGATTACCCAATCCCTTGCAGGTAGAATTGTGACTTTTAAACTTTTCCCACTTACCTACACGGAGCTCTTTGAATATCCGCAAGATCGCAATTTCGGGTCGATCTTTCAAAAACAGCACACTAAGCGAAAAAAAATCAGCCAAGAAGCGCTTTACGATCTACTGTGGAAAGGCTTTTACCCTCGCATCTACGATAAACATCTCGACAGCTACAAATGGCATGAAAACTATCTACTTACCTATGTTGAACGAGATATTCGCTCCCTTCTTAATGTGCGGAATTTGCGAACCTTCGAACATTTTCTGATTCTTTGCGCTTCAAGATCCGCTCAACTCATCGACTACTCCGACCTATCTAATTCTTTAGGCGTCTCCCTTGGTACCATCAAAGAGTGGATCTCCATCTTAGAAACGAGCGGATTGATTTTTATCCTTCCCCCCTATTTTGAAAACTTCTCCAAACGCATTGTAAAAACGCCTAAAATCTACTTCGTCGATACAGGCCTTCTATGCCATCTGCTTTCGATCCGAACCATTGACCACTTAAAAGCGCATCCGCTTCTCGGCTCGATCTTCGAAACATTTCTCATTAGCGAATGCTTTAAACGCTTTCATAATTTGGGAGAAAGACCACCTCTCTATTTCTGGCGTGATCAATCGGGAAATGAGATCGACCTCCTGATCTACGATGGCAAAAAGAGCTTTCCCGTTGAAATTAAACTCGCGCAATCTTTTCATCCCGACTTTAAAAAAAGCATAGAGCGCTGGCTAGAACTCGAAAGCAACCCTGCACAGAATGGCACTGTGCTCTATTGTGGAAAACATCTCCAGTCAACTCCTCCAATTGCCGTGCTTCCTTGGTATCTTGTCTAAAACTCCTTCAGAGACTATAACACAAAGATATGCACAAACATCTCGTTTCGAAGAAAAAAGCAAAAGCCCTCTGCGGTGCCCTCTTTCTTGTGGGTCTTGCCATCCTCTCTTTCACTGGAGCCTGGTGGCCCGGCATTATGCTCGTCGTTGGTATTCCTCTTGCGCTCCGTCAACTTTTCCTCGGCAGGTACTACGATATGGCCGTTTCGCTTGCCGTTTTCGCAGGTGTTTTCATCATCGCCACCTTTCAGATCTCCGAGCGTTTTCTTCTTCCCGTTATCTTCCTCGTCGGTGCGATCTATCTCCTCTTCCGCGAATATTTTGTGAGCAACACAGAACCCGAGGATGAAGAGGAAGAGAACCTCAACGAAGAGATCGAAGAAGATCAGCAAGAAAAGAAGAAGTGAGTCTTCCTGCGGGTTTTTCTCGGCAAAATCGCAATTGCTGAAAACCTAAACTGGGATTAAAATCTCTCTCAAAGATTAATCTTTGAACACGCGAGGTTTTATGAGTTTCCGTATCACACAAGCTGCTTTCCACTCTGTGAATCAAATGTTCCGGATAGGTCGTTTCGCTCCTATTTCCATGCATTACAAGATCGGAGAGCGCCTACGAACACAGATAAATCAAAAATGGGGAATGCATGTGAGCAATATATCGCGCTCATATGCGACTGATACTCAAGAAAAGCGCGCGTACTGTGCTATCTGTCCTATGCCTCTGATTTATGGTGAGAAACATCCCAATCAATCAAACGCACACCAAAAAATGCATTTCAAAAGCAAGGTGGCTTTGGGATTGGGGCTCGGGCTAGCCGGATTGACACTTTATTCTATCGAGAAGGTCAAAAAAGCAGCTGAACTCAATGCCCCTCCCAACTATGCAGAAAAGCCTCCTAGAAACCTTGCTTTCAAAGGTGGCGGTCAAAAAGGCATCGTGTATCCTGCTGCCTTAAAAGAGCTAGAGCGTCAAGGGGCATTAAAACAAGTCAAAAGAGTAGCGGGAACATCGGCAGGAGCTATCACTGCAGCCTTGCTAGCTGTCGGCTATACTCCCGATGAACTTGAGGAAATTGCAGACAAAACGCCCATGGAAAGCTTTATGGACTATCCAGGTGCTGGTGTTATTAGCCCAACAACGGCTGTAGGTTTGAAAATGATAAAAAAAGCACAAGCTGTACTCTCTGGCGGAATAGACGCTGCTAGTACAACAGCATTATATACATCTTTGTCGACTGCTCAACAAATTTTCGAATTCATTTTCCCTGGCGCTAGTCGTTATACAAAACCTCTCGTTGAACTTGTCGGTGATAAAGCCACAAACCAACGAGAACAAGTTTTACATGAACTGACAAAATTGCCTACTCTTTGTCCAGGCGAGAAATTTCGCGAATGGATGGAGAAGATGATACACCAAAAAACAGGCATCAAACACTGCACCTTTGGAGAGCTCGATAAACTCGCAAAAGAAGACCCCAAAAAATACAAAGAGCTCTACGTGTTTGCAGCGCAATTAAACGGAGCGGATCAAGCGAAAATCATACGAGTTGGCACTACTAGTGAAGAACTGGGGCCTCCTTGTAAAGATCTGGTTATTTCAGATGCTGTGCGCTGCTCTATGTCTATACCTTTCGTGTTTAAACCCCACATGTTGTACTACAAAAATGTGCTCGGCGGTAGGAGCCCCTACTCAAAATTGGGAGAACTAGTAGATGGAGGCATATTATATAATTTCCCAATCGATGCTTTCGACGACCTAAAAAAGAGGGGAGCAAACCGTAGAACATTGGGGCTGGGTTTTGAGATACAAAAAATGAACAGCGAACCTGTCCCCGCTACCTTTCGTGGCATTCTTGCATCATATGAAAATTTTCAAGAATCTTTGGACGATATGCGTCCGCATAACACAAATCGTATGATCCTACTTCCTACGCAGGGCGTTGGAACGATTCCTAAAATGCTCTCTCCAGAGAAAAAAAGAGCCGTGATAGAAGGCGCTCGGAAAAAGGTTGAAGAGGCTTTTGAAAAATATAGAAGCGAAATAAACGCTAGGGCAGCGGCCCCAACGCATTGGACAACTTTTTAGTCGTCCCGTCCTCGGGTAGAAAAAGAACCCTGGGGGCTCGCGTACACACGACCCCCATCATACCAGATAATCCAAACACATTGCTTGGCGCACCTCTTTGAGGGTAGCGCTGGTGGCTTTGCGGGCGCGCTCGGAGCCTTGGAGCAGGATTTTCATCACTGCCTGTGGATCTTTGGCAAGGGCTTCGCGCTTGGTGCGGATGGGAGTTAGAAAGGCTTCGAGAATTTCGAGGAGGCGTTTTTTGACAACCATATCGCCGAGGCCTCCGCGCATATAGTGCGCCTTCATCTCTTCTAAACCAGCTTTATCTGGATCAAAGGCATCGAGATAGGTAAAGACGGGGTTGCCTTCAACTTTGCCTGGATCTTCGACGCGCAGATGGCCAGGATCGGTGTACATGCTCTTCACCTTTTTCGCGAGAACATCGGTGGAGTCGGAGAGGTAGATGCAGTTGCCGAGGGATTTGCTCATTTTTGCCTTTCCATCGGTACCTGGGAGCCGTCCGGTTTTCGGAATCATGGCTTTGGCTTCGACAAGAACTTCGCGTTTGTAGATCCGGTTGAAGTGGCGGACGATCTCATTGGTCTGTTCAATCATAGGGAGTTGATCTTCACCAACAGGAACGAGAGTTGCTTTAAATGCTGTGATATCGGCAGCCTGGCTCACGGGATAGACCATAAACCCTGCAGGAACAGCCTCACCAAATCCCTTTTGCTGGATCTCCTGCTTTACGGTGGGATTATGCTTGAGACGGTTCCAGGTCACGAGATTCAAGTAGTAGAGCGTGAGTTCCGGAAGTTCAGGAAGGAGCGACTGGATGCAGATGGTTGTTTTTGCGGGATCGATTCCCACAGCCAGATAATCGAGGGCAACCTGCAGGACATTTTCACGCACTTTTTGAGGGTCGTGGGCATTGTCTGTAAGCGCCTGCTGGTCGGCAATCATCACGTATTGCGTCATCGTCTCTTGGAGCTCAACCCGATTTTTGAGGGAGCCTACATAGTGACCCAGATGTAAGGGGCCAGTGGGCCGATCCCCTGTGAGAATTATTGTTTTCATAAACAAATACATTGCCTATTTTTCCCTTTCCGGGCAATTCATTAGCATGATGAGTGCAAACCTTGGAAAAATTGGGCCGTTTGAACTGGTGAGAAGCCTAGGCAAGGGTGGCATGGGCGAGGTCTTTCTAGCCAAAGACCCGAGCTGCGGCCGTCTGATTGCTCTGAAGAGGATCCGCGAGGATCTCGCCAAGCACAAGACGATGCAGATCCGTTTTCTGCGCGAAGCAAAGATCGCGGCGAAGCTCACACATCCATCGATCATTCCGATCTATTTGATCTCAGAAGATCGAGAGAATACCTACTACACGATGCCCTACATCGAGGGTGAAACATTAAAAGAGATTCTTCACACAACCTTTAAGCAAGAAAAAAATGGTACAGAGAGCCGTCATCCGATCGGCAGTTCCGTTCCCGCGTTGATCCGTATCTACTTGAGCCTTTGCCAAGCGATCGCCTACGTCCACTCCAAAGGGGTTCTCCACCGCGATCTAAAGCCCGATAATGTGATCGTTGGAAAATATGGAGAGGTGGTGCTACTTGATTGGGGCCTTGCTGAAAATGTTGGCCAGGACGAGGAGGAGCATGCAGACATCGAGTCCACCAACCCCGCTCTGACCCGTCCTGGAAAAATACCTGGAACTCTAAGCCATCTTGCTCCCGAACGGGCCCACGGCGAAAGGTCTACTTTTCTCACAGATATCTATGCGCTCGGGGTCCTGCTCTATCAGCTCCTCACACTGCGCCTTCCTTTTCATCGCAACTCTCTGGAAGAGTTTCGCAAAAACACGGCTCCAGAAGAATTTTTAGATCCGCAAGAGGCAGCCCCCTACCGAGATATTCCCCCACAACTTGCATCTATCACAAAGCGTTGTCTCTTGCCAAAAGAGGAGCGTTACCAGAGCGTCCAAGAGCTGATCGATGAACTGCAAAACTACATCGAGGGCAAGCCAGAGTGGATTCCCACAGCAGATCTTACAATCACGCGCAAACAGGATTGGGAGTTTCAGGAGAATATCCTTCTGGCAAAACACCTCGCCATCACACGCACTCCTGAAGTGATGGAGTGGGTGAACCTCATGTTCTCGCGTGCTTCATTTCCAGGAAACATTAGGATTGAGACAAAAATCTGCATGGGATCAAGCGGAAAAGGGATCGGGATTCTGCTCGGAATTCCCGAAGCCTCTGAACGCATTGGATTTGCAGATGGATACTCGATCTGGATGAGTGCAGAGGCGGAATCTTGCTCGAAGCTGTTCCGTTCTAATGTTGAGGTGATGTCGATTCCACAAGCAATCCTTCTTCCTCAGATCTGGCATACGATCTGCATCGAAAAATTGGACAACAACCTGCGAGTTTATCTCGATGGAAGACCCCAGTGTCACTACATCAGCCACCGTCCGCTTGTGGGTACACATGTTGGTCTTCTCTTTCGCGATGCAGATTTTCAAATGGAACCTTTGAAAATCTCCCTTGGAAGCCAGAGTGTGCAAGTCAATTGCCTTGCGGTTCCCGACGCCTTTTTAGCGAGTCGTCTATATGCAAAAGCCGTGAGTGAGTACCGGCGCATCGGCTACTCCTTCCCAGGAAGGGCCGAGGGCCGCGAAGCCCTCTTTCGGGCTGGAGTCACACTGCTCGAAGAGGCGGTTGCACAACCAAAAAAAAGAAGGAAGCAGCAGCTCTTTTCTCTCGCACTTGAGGAGTTCGGAAAATTACGTGTCACACCTGGCGCTCCTCTCGAATATCTAGGAAAATCTCTCGTCTATAAAGCCTGGGGAGATGTCGAAGACGAAGCGAGATGCTTGGAGCTTGCATTACGCAAATACCCAAAGCACCCACTTCTTCCAATTTTGACCGAGGAGATCCGCTTTAGACTTCAAGAGAGTAGTGCACAGAATCGACGAGCAGGACTTCTCTTCGCGCTGCTCGCGATCCGGCACCTCCCACAAATCTTCTCATTGGAAGAAAACCGAAGACTTTTGGAGAGTTTAAAAAAGAGTCTAGAGCCTCTCTTCTTCATTGAGAAAAAAGGAGAAGAGATCGATCCCCTTCTCGACCTGAGCCTGCAGCTCTCTTTTTGGCTCGCAAAACCGATCACTCTCATCGAAATTCTCGAGCAGACGCGAGAACCGATCTTTGTGCAAAATGCCCTTTTTTCTCTTCTTTATCTCGGCTGTTTCGAAATGGTGAAAGACTCTCTTGCGCAGTTGGGTACTGAGGAGGCCGCTCGTTTTGAATGCGCACTTCTCGCAGAAAAAAAACCCGTGGCTGCACTCAAAACAGCTTTTGAAAATTTCCCTGAAGACCGAAAAATTCTCTCTTTCCTCATCACGCGCTTGCAAGATAGAAAAGAGATCACTCATCTCCTGCCATATTTGGACAGACTCCTGGCCCTCCCCGCTCCCCTTCCAGAGCTTGCGCTTCGCACCCTGCTTTTTGCGAAAAAATGGAAGGAGGCGAAAGAGATCTTCTCGAAACAGTTTGCAAGTCTTCGCACAGATCCTCAATCCCCTATTTTTGTGCTTTACGGCTGTTTTCTGAGAGCAACCGAAGGGGAAAAGGCGTCTACAAATCACTTTGCATCCGCCGATGAGGGTTCCCATCCTCCCCTTGCCTCTCTTCTTGCTCGTCACCTACAAGAAAAGATCGATCTGGAAAAGCTTCTCTATTGGGAAAAGGTCTTACTGTTGCGAGATCTCGTGCTCTACTACCAGTGTGCGGGGTCACCAAAAGCCAGGCTGTGGCACAAGCTCCTGCAGAAAGAACTCCGCAAAAATAAAGAATGAAGAAAGAAAGAATAAGAATATAACCACCGAGCTCACAGAGGACACCGAGGCGCTGCGCGCAAGAATTTTGGACTGGGCCTCTTTTTCCCTCTCGGCGGACTCGGTGTTTAAAAATCCCTATTTCTCTTGCACCTCTTCCCCTTTATCTTTCGTGCCCGTGCCCGCGTGCGTGCCCGATCTTTCTTCCTCCCCTCTCTTTCTTTTCTTTTTAAAACTCTCTCCGCTATAGTCTTCTCCTATGACAACATCCTCGACCGCATACGATCCGAAGGCTGTAGAAGAGAAGTGGCTCCGCTTCTGGGAAGAAAATCATTTTTTTAAAGCCGATCCCCATAGCTCGAAGCCCGCTTTCTCTCTCTCGATGCCCCCGCCGAATGTGACGGGTGTTCTCCATATGGGACACGCGCTCGTCAGCACGCTCCAGGATGTTCTCACCCGCTGGAAACGGATGAGCGGCTTCGAGACACTCTGGATGCCAGGCACGGATCACGCAGGGATTTCGACGCAAACGGTTGTTGAACGCCACCTCATGGCTACATTAGGAAAGCGTCGCAAAGATTTCTCTCGCGAAGAGTTCTTAAAACATGTTTGGGAGTGGAAAGAGAAGAGCGAAAAACAGATTCTCGCACAGCTCAAAAGAGTTGGATGCTCCTGCGACTGGTCGCGCCTTGCCTTCACGATGGATGAGAAGCGCAACGCGGCTGTTCGAACAATGTTTAAAAAGATGTTCGATGCTGGCCTCATCGTCCGCGGCGACTACCTGGTGAACTGGGATCCCGTAACCCAAACCGCGATTGCAGACGATGAAGTAGAGTACGAGGAGCGCTCTAGCTTCTTATGGCATATTCGCTATCCCCTCGAAGATAAGAGCGGTTTCCTCATTGTTGCCACCACCCGCCCAGAAACAATGCTTGGTGACACAGCCGTTGCAGTCTCCCCCAGTGATGAGAGATACGCAGGCCTCGTTGGAAAATTCCTTCTTCTTCCCCTGACAAATCGCCGCATTCCAATTGTTGCCGATGCGCATGTGGATTCTGCGTTCGGAACAGGCGTTGTGAAGGTCACACCCGCGCACGATCCAAACGACTATGCGATTGCTGAGAGGCACAAGCTTCCACTGATCAACATCATGACCCCCGATGGCCGCATCAATGAAAATGGCAGAGAATTCGCGGGCCTTTCAATGGAAGAGGCGCGCGAAGCCGTTGTCCGCGAACTTCAGGCACAAAATCTGATCGATAAGATCGACCCGCACACGCATCGCGTGGGTCTCTCCTACCGCTCCAAAGCAGTGATCGAACCCTATCTTTCCAAGCAGTGGTTTGTGCGGATGAGCCCCTTCAAAGAGAAGCTGATCTCCGCCGTAAAAGAAAAACGCGTTACCCTCATTCCTCCCCATTGGGAGAACACCTATTTCCACTGGATCGAAAACCTGCGCGACTGGTGCATCTCTAGACAGCTCTGGTGGGGACACCAGATTCCGATCTGGTATAACGTAGAGAATCCCGAGAAGATGATCTGCTACGCCGGAGAGGGAGTTCCGCCCGAAGTCAAAGCTGCGCCAAGCAAATGGAAACAGGATGAGGATGTGTTAGACACCTGGTTCTCCTCTGCCCTCTGGCCCTTCAGCACGCTCGGCTGGCCAGAAAAAACTCCTGAGCTGAAAAAGTTTTATCCCAATACAACGCTCATCACAGGACACGACATTCTCTTCTTCTGGGTTGCGCGCATGATTCTCATGGGAGAGTATGCTCTTGATCAAGTTCCTTTCAAAGAGAGCTTCCTCCACGGCCTTATTTACGGAAAATCCTACTGGCGCTTCCACAATGGTTCTCTCCAATACATTACCGGAAAAGAGCGCGATAGCTACGATGCAGGCACAACGCCAGTTCCTCCTGAGGTTCACTCCAAGTGGGAGAAGATGTCCAAGTCGAAAGGCAATATCATCGACCCGCTTGAGATCATCGAGAGCTACGGCACTGATGCGATGCGCATGGCTCTTTGCGCCAGCGCCACACAGGCAAGACAGATCGATCTCGACCGCAGACGTTTTGAGGAGTTTAAGAATTTCACCAACAAGATCTGGAATGGCGCGCGCTTCGTTCTCATGAACGTCGAAGACTTAACACCAGATGCCCTTGCAAAAGGGATCGACCGTAACCTCTTTACACTCGAAGACCGCTGGATTCTCTCGCTGTTAAACCGGATCACCGAACAGGTAGATACGCACCTCTCTGAATACGCCTTTGATAAAGCTGCTCTCGCCTCCTACGACTTCTTCTGGAAGGAGTTTTGCGCGTATTACGTCGAGCTTGTCAAACCCTTCCTCTTTAAAAAAGCGGGCACACCCGCGCAGCGCGAAAACAAGCAGAAAATTCTCGTTGTGATCCTCTGCCATGTGATCCGCCTGCTCCATCCAATGGCACCTTTTGTAACAGAGGAGCTCTTCCAAATCCTCAAAGGAAAGTTTGCAACCGCTGCGAAAAGTCACGATCCCTACACACGCACAACCTGCGATGCGCTCGCTGCAAAAGCGTGCGCCGTTGCCCCCTACCCAAAGCTTCTCGATAAAAAAGATATCGACGAGGAGATTGAAAAAAAATTCGCCTATGTCGACAGCGTCATCCATGCGATCCGCAACATCCGCGCAGAGATGCAGCTCCCACCCGGAACCTCCACCGATCTCTTTGTCATTGGGGCCGCAAAAGAGCTCAAAGTTCTTCAAGAGAATCAGACCGCCCTACAAGCCCTTGTCCGCATCCAGAACCTGCGCTTTGAAGAAAAAGAAAAAAACCTTCCCTTCTCCGCGAGTGCCGTCGTAGGAAATATCAAGCTCATCATCCCCCTTCCCGAGGAGATGCGCGAAAAAGAGCGCGTTAGACTCACCAAAGAGCGAGACAAACTCATCGCGCAGCAGAATAAAACACGCGAACAGCTCGCCAACCCGCAATTCGTTGAAAGAGCCCCAAAGGAGCTCGTCGAAAAGCTAAAAGCGGGCATCGCGCAAGCCGAAAAAGAGCTCGCCGAGATCACAAAGAAGCTCAGCGCTCTCTCCTGAAAATTATTCCCCCGAATAGCGGACGATGACCCCTACGAGCTGAGCATCGGAATTACCCGCTTGTTCGTTTTCGTTGAATAAATTTTCTTGATGAGCCAGGTGTCCACTGAAGGCGCTCGCATAAGTCATCACTACCTGAAACCCATACTTTGCAAACAACGCGGGTAGAGTTTGCGTACTGTATGCACGCGCAGTGGACGTTACAATCCTGACATCTCCTTCAGCGAGGCTTTTTAACTTTTCCTTATGCGGTTTAAAGGCTTGAAGAATTTTAGGTTGAAGGGCTTTATCTAACTTTTCAAATTCCTCCCGTTTTTTTTCCCACTTACACCCTTGTTTGCGCGAATATAAAAAGCGGGTCACAAAATCAGTGGAAACTTTGCTCCCTTCGGAGACGACAGCCCCAAAGAAAAAACGGGTGATCGGCATCACTACTCTCCTATCATCAATAAACCCCATCGTCGTAGTAAACGCTGTTGCATGGGAGTGTTCTTTGCAGATTTCTCGGTATTCGGGTGTAAAGTAGATCGAATTGGCTGTAAATATCGCATGCGCACCGGGTTTTAGGATCTTTTTTAGGAGAGCAAAAAATTCAGCCTGCTGCATGTCGTTAAAAAAGTGGATGAGATTTCGACAAAGAAGGAGTCCGACTCTGTTTTCAAGCTGAGGCTTCTTTTTCAAAAGCTCAAAACAATCTCCATGGATCGACTCCAACTTTTCACCAACAGATGGAATTGCAATGAGAAGTCCGGATTTGATTTTTTCGAAATTCTGAACTTCTTGATCTCCGATATCATTGTAATACACCCGCTCCGCACCAGAAAACGCGAGGATCGCGCTATTCTCTCCGTTGGCTCCAGCGATTTCGAGAACAGTTTCATTGCGCGCAAGCTGCATTGCATAAGCCAAAACTTCCGGGTTCATCGCAAAAGTTGAACCATATTGTCCTAAAGAGACCGCATATTGCCTTGCCTCATAAACCCTATTTACAATCGCTGCACAGGATGAGACATAATCCCTTACGGTTTCATGAAGATAGTCCTGGAGAACTTCTAAATTCTTGAGATTGACATGCCGTGGCATGTTAACGTAGATCGAAAGAGCACCAAGATCATCGTTTGAAAAATAGCTACCAATGAGTCTTCTCAATGCGAACGGTAGCTGATCTTTCGCTCCAAAGACTTCGCCAAGTAGCACGCGGATTTCGCGGGCGTGCTCTTTATCCTTTTCCCTCATGGGAAGCGGGAGAAGTCCTCTAATCTGTAAGCCATTTTCTGCGGTCTGGAAAAGCCTCGCCTCTACAACCATCGAAATCATTTTTTCGCGTGAGACAGCCAAAAGATCTGCTGGTGAGTGGTGAAGGGATAAAGAAGAAAAACCATTAACATTTAATTTTGTAGCCACGAACTTCCTCTTCTAAAATATTATATATTGAAAGTCGGGATACTATATCAGAAAATGGATTCCATTAGAAGCTATCTAAAAGATAAGGAGCAGGTTGGATACGCCTCGATAGAGGGCTCTTCGTAGGGGTGAACTTTGCGGATCGCGGTGATGACATCTTGGAGCTTTTCTGCAGGGCAGACTGTTTCGATCCGCTCTTCGGCGACAGTTTCGAGGACATTCTCTTTGCCGATAAAGGGGTGGGCCCCCTTCTGTGGTATGAAGCGGCCGGTGCCTTTCGAGGAGAAGCTGCAGTGGGTGTAGTTTCCCATTTTTCCTGCGCCAGCTTTTCCCATCGCTTCGCGGACGAGATCGGCATGCGTCTCGGGAACCATCACGACAAGCGTCACAATGTTTGAGAATTTCATACCCTCATGTTAGCATACGACCATGCATTTTCCATCTCCAAAAGAGTTAAAACAAGAGCTTCCGATCAACGCCTCCATTCGCAGTTTTATTGCGGAGAGTCGGTATGCAGCACAGAAAATTGTTTCGGGTGAAGATCAACGTCTTGCGATTCTCGTGGGGCCCTGCTCGGTGCATGAGGTGGAAGGCACAATCGAATACGCAGAAAAATTGGCAGATCTTGCGGAGCGCGTGCGTGAAAGCTGTTTTCTTGTGATGCGCGTGTGTGTAGAAAAACCGCGCACAGGTCTAGGCTGGAAGGGTATGCTCTACGATCCACATCTCAATGGATCACATCAGATACAAGCTGGGATCAGACAATCTCGGCGGATTCTTCTGGATCTTGCAAAACGCGGTGTGGCTACAGTAATGGAGTTTGTAGATCCTCTTGCCTCCTCCTATTTTGATGATCTTCTGGTTTGGGGTCTTGTGGGTGCGAGAACCTCCTCTTCACAACCACACCGACAGCTCGCCTCCTCTCTCTCTTTTCCCGTTGGATTTAAAAATGGCTTAGATGGAGAGATCGAGCCTATCATTAACTCTTTGCAATCTGCTGCGTCGCCTCACACTTTTTTGCATGTCAATCAAGATGGGCAACTGTCACCGATCGAGAGCCAAGGAAATCCATTTGCACACCTCATTTTACGCGGTTCGATCCGAGAGCCCAACTACGATGCAAGTTTCATAGAGTATGCGAGCAAACGTCTTGCTCTCCAAAATCTCCCCACACGCCTGATGGTCGATTGTGCACATGGGAATTGCCAGAAAGATTACCTGCGTCAAAAAGAGGCTTTTCTGGAAGTTCTCAGGCAGATTGAAGAGGGTAACGAGACGATCATGGGACTTATGCTCGAGAGTTACCTACACGCGGGCAATCAATCGCTCTCTGAGGGAGAGCTCTCGCTGAAATCTGGGCTCTCGATTACCGATCCCTGTTTGGACTGGTCCTCGACAGAAGAGCTCATACTCTCCGCTTCAAAACTGCTCGAGATCAGCTCTTCAGATTCGGGTTCGGGGCGCCGGCCATAATACTCTTCGTCCGTATCCTCGTGACCAAAATCCTTTGGATAGATCGGAGTTTCTGGCTCGGGTGTAAAGATTGGCTTATCATTTAGCTCGATGAGATTGACCCAGAGCTGATGTTTCCACTCCTTAAATACGCTTCCATCTTCGGTCACAATCTGCGCGCGCCAAGCGAGAAGTCCATGCTTTTCATGATACTCTTCGTTGAGAAGGGAAAAGATCTTTTGGCCCGTTCGATGTCTGATCGGAAAGACCACCTTTTTCTGCGTAAAATTCTTAAAAATCACTTCCAGAACGAGATTTGGGGTGTGGTCTAAGATATCTGAGGGCACCCACCAGCGGATGAGTAGTCTCTGCCCATAAGGAGGATTTGCCTGCCTTGGATCGGGGGTGTTCACGTGGGTACTGGCAAGATAACGACCATCGATCCACTCCTGCTGCACTGAAAGATAGCTCTGGCGGCAGGCGGAGAGAGCAAGAAGAGAGAAGAGGGCTAAGGACTTTTTGAATTTCGACATCGTTTGAGTTTTATACCAGTTATCAGAAATAATCTGTCGCAAAAATGAGCGCTGTTCACTGCATTGTATTTGATGAGGCTCGCCATTCGATTCTTCTCGTTAAGAGAAGAGATGTGCCCGTTTGGGTTCTTCCCGGCGGCGGCATCGATGCCAATGAAACACCAGAAGAGGCGGCACGAAGAGAGGTGTTGGAAGAGAGCGGATACACGGTCACCATCGTACGCAAGATAGCCGAATATCTTCCCGTCAACAAGCTGACAAAGCCAACCCATTTTTTTGAAGGGCGCGTTATCTCCGGTTCTCCCAGGACTAGCAGCGAATCGTCCGCTGTGGTCTTTTTTCCCCTCGACCGTCTCCCAAAAGATTTTCCTCACTTCTACCGCTACTGGATCGAAGATGCGCTTTTAAATAGCCCTGAAGTTCTAAGAAAAAAAATCCGTGGCGTCTCCTATTGGATGCTCGTGAAACTGCTGATTCTGCACCCTGTGCTCGTGACCCGTTTTCTCCTCACAAAACTGAAGAAACGCTGAGAGTGGTATTCAAGTCATCTTCTTGGGATCGATGATCTGGTCAAACTTCTTGGCGGTGAGGAAGCCGAGGGCAACTGCGGCTTCTTTGAGTGTGATATTTTCCTTGTAGGCCTTTTGGACGACCTTCGCGGCCTTGTCATAACCGATGACAGGATTGAGAGCGGTTGCGAGCATGAGCGAGTTATCTAACTGCTCATGGATCCGTTTGAGATTGGGTTTAATACCTGTTAGGCAGCGTTTGTTAAAGCTTTCCGCGACATCGCCGAGAAGGCGGATCGATTGGAGAAGGTTGTAGATCATCACGGGTTTGAAAACGTTGAGTTCAAAGTTTCCAAGAGATCCTGCGATCCCAATTGCGGCATCATTCCCCATCACCTGAACAGCCACCATGGTCATCGCTTCGCTCTGCGTTGGGTTGACCTTGCCGGGCATAATGGAGGAGCCTGGCTCATTGCTGGGGAGCAAAATTTCACCAAGACCGCAACGAGGGCCGGAAGCAAGCCAGCGGATGTCATTGGCAATCTTCATGAATGAAGCTGCCAGGCGTTTTAACGCTCCACTCATCTCAACAATCGCATCATTTGCGGCAAGTGCTTCAAATTTATTTGGCGCGGTCACAAAAGGAAATTTAGAGAGTTTTGTGATCATCTTTGCAGTACGTTCGCCAAACTGTGTTGGGGCGTTAATGCCCGTTCCAACTGCGGTTCCGCCAAGGGCAAGCTCAGCGAGACTATCCAGTGAATTTTTAATGGCGCGAATACCATGCTCAATTTGTGAAGCGTAACCGGAAAACTCCTGTCCAAGAGTGAGCGGTGTTGCATCCATGAGATGGGTACGTCCTACTTTCACGATATCCTTAAACTCGTGACTCTTCTTTTGAAAACCTTTCAACAGCTGTTCAAGTTTGGGAAGGAGTCTGTTCTGAATTGCAAGTGCAGCCGCAACATGCATGGCAGTGGGGAAGACATCGTTGGAAGATTGCGACATATTGACATCATCGTTGGGATGGATGGGATCTTTTGATCCGAGAACTCCACGAACGAGTTCAATCGCGCGGTTGCTGATCACCTCATTGACGTTCATGTTGGTCTGGGTACCTGATCCTGTCTGCCAGACGACGAGTTCAAAATGGTCGTTCAATCTCCCATCGAGAAGCTCATCACACACTTTCACGATTAGATCACATTTTTCTTTGGAAAGAAGCTTGAGTTCGCAGTTCACAAGAGCGCACGCCTTTTTGACGAGGCCGAGCGCGTGGATAAGCTCTAGAGGCATCTTCTCCGTACCGATCGGAAAGTTTTCGATGGAGCGCTGGGTTTGCGCTCCATAATACCTATCCGCAGGAACTTCAACGACGCCTAAACTGTCTGTCTCTTTCCGTTTTTTCATATGAGCAAGAGTGCGAACACAAAGGCAAAGAGAGCAAACGACTCAACGATTCCGAGCGCTGCGAAGCACTTTCCAATGATCGCAGGCTGTTTCGCGGAGGCTTGAATTCCCGACGCTGCGCACTTTCCCTGGAAGATGGCAGAAGCGAGCAGTGCAAGTCCAACAAAAAAACCGATGCCGATCGCAGCTGTAGGATCTAAGGTACCCGCAGCGATGCTGTTTTTCATCAGAATCATCAAGACAAATCCAAAGATCGCCTGTGACGAAGAGACGGCCGACATCGCAATGAATGTCCCGTGATTCTCTTCTACGCGGCTCATGACTGCGTGGGATGCCATACCCCCAATGCCGCAACCGATCGAGCTACCGATACATCCCATGCCCAGCACAATTGCAGGGCCAATATTTCCATAATCCATAAACTAGATTCTCCTTTTTTTAAATGATCGGCGAAGAAAGATCGGGCACGGACGCGGGCACGGGCACGAAAGAAAGAAAAATCGATGTGTGCTCGATACTATCGCAAATCCCACCTTCATTCTTCACGCATCCGTTTTAAATCTTCCCTCTTTCGTGCCCATGCCCGCGTCCGTGCCCGATCTCTTCTCGTTCTTATTTCATCTTCTTCAATGGCCTAAAAAGTCTTCCTCCCCCTTCGAACGAATGATGGTACCATTCGATAAAATTAAGACGAAGACCGTGGATCACACCGGCCATAAGGGTGAGTGCGATATTCACGGCATGCCCGATTAAAACCACAAAAATGCCGGCCACAAGACCTACAGATTTTCCTAAATCATTAAATGTACTGGCCATCATGGCGCCCGCTAGTGCAAGAGCGTAAAGACGCAGGTACGAGAGAACATCGGCAAAGACCTGCACGATCGTTGTCACCTCTGAAAAGCCCTTAAGACGCTTCTGGATGAAGGCCAGTATGACTGCGATCCCCACACCGGCGTAGATGAGCTGAATTCCACTTTTTGCGGCGGTTTCTTTGTCGATTATTCCTGTGAAGTGAAGGATTGAAGTGCACTGCAAAACCGAGGGGAAGTAGAGATATCCCCCAATGAGAAAGAGGATCCATCCAATGCCGGCTATGTGCCTGTTGAGGTAGCGAACCAGGGAAAGGGCGATGTGGATGACGCCTACGAGAAGCGAGATCTCCAAAAGAACATTATCCTTAAAATCATCAAACGCTTCATAGGAGAGTCTGCCCTCTTTTTCGATCGCTGTTTTGTTAAAAAACTCCTGCGCATCTTTTGCGCCTGCGGCTTCGGGATACTCTTTTACCCAGTAGGCGTTCACATCATCTTGTTTTGCCAAATGATATTCCGCTTTTTTCTCTGCAAGATGACCAGGAAGCGAGTATTGTGAGATCTTGGTTGTGGGAGAAAATTCGATCCCAAAATAGGAGGCGGTGGTCACACCCCAGAGGATGCATCCAACGGCAAGGGCGAGCGTTAGTTTGATGAGACGTTTTCCCATTCCTTTTGCTTGAGGAAACTTATAGCGCAAAAAGAGCCCCGTCAAGAGAAAGAGAAGGCCATACCCCGCATCATTGACGATGAGTGCAAAGAAAAAGACGAACGACCAGAAGATCCAGCCGGATGGGTCTTTATCATTTGCAGCGGGTATATCGTATACCTTGACGAGATCCTCTCCCACGCGAGGAATTCCTTTGTTTTCCATGTAGGTGGGTATACGCTCCTTCTCTTCCACAGCGATCTCTTCAACCTGGATTGCCATCCCGTTGATCATGGAAAAAACAGGGGTGACTTTGTTTTCTGGGATCCAAGCTTCTACAGAAAAGAGTGTTTGGCCAAGAGGAAATTGCACCTCTTTTTTCGCAGCAGCAAGATGATAATCATTGAGCATCTCGACGAGAACGCTCTGGAAAAAGTCGATATGTCCCGCAAACTCTTTGAGTTCAGTTTCTAAAAGGTGCAGGGATTCTTTAACAAAGGCCTGATGGCTCTGAAGCTGCTTTGCTGAACGATCGACGCGCATCTCAATCATTTGCGGATACGAAGTTTGCTGCTTATTGATTGTGATGAAATAGTCGAGGTCGTAGACGGTATCGACATAGATGATCTCATCAGAGGGGACAACTTCGTGGCTCTTTGAGCTTTTCATGCAGAAGAATTGCACCTTACGGCCACCCTCACGTTCGATGAAGTCGATATCTTCCATCGAAAAATCTCCAAAGGGAGCAACACGTACGATCTCTGCATCGAGAATGCGCACCTCTTCGGAAAGTCGATCGATCTCTCCTTTGATAGCGAGCACGCGCTGCGCCGTTTCTACGGCAAATGCCGTCGATCCTCCTTTGACGTAGGGTTTATGCAGAGGAAGCTTACGCAAAATTCTCAGAGCTGAAAGAAGCGTCTGCGTTTCCTGGGGCATCTCGAGAGCCCTCTTTCCTGCAGGAGAGATAAATTCGATATACCCTTGATGCTGCGCTCGCTCGAAAAAATCGTCGAGATCTTCACCTGTGCCGAAAAGGAGAAACTTTTTTACGGGGATAATCATCGAAGCGCTGCCCTCTCTAAGATCTTCTTTTTGGACACTTTAGCTTGAGCCACAGCCGCAAGCTGCTGATCGCCCAAGAAAATACGGATCTTCTTCATGTTTTTCAAAGCGCGAGGAATCAAGATCTTCTCGAAGAGATTCACGCGAATGGAAACATCGCGAAGCTCCTTCTCAAGACGCTTCTTCTTCTCTTTGGCAATGCGAATTTTCTCGCGCACAACAAGAAGCTCTCTCACGCCTGCCATTGCGGGTTCCATCCAAACAGGTGAGTCGAAAAGCGCGTAGGAGGGCTCGCGGAAGAGCACGTTTTCAAAGATGGGGATCTCCACTCCGGCAACATTCTCGTAGCGCTTTCCCACTTCAACAATTGTAACAGCGGAAAAAAGATCCGAGGCGCTCTTGTCGGATAACAGGGCAGAAAAATGTCTCACTCGCTCTTCTACAGCATCGAAATCTACAAATAGCGTGTCGATCTCTTGCGACGCCTGCAGAACTTCCATCTGCAGGAGTGCTTTTTTCAGCTGCAACGTGGGCAGGTATTTTTGCAGCTGATCCAATCTCAGCTGCTGTGTCCTTAGCTCAGTTTTTGTGAGTTTGACAGTCGCCACTTTTAATACCTGTTAGCTTTTAGGCCAGTATTTATCGACTAGCGTTTGTTTGATTCCAACCTCATGAGACTCGAAGCACTCTTTCAATGTTTTCCATCCGAGATCTAGCGCCTCTTCGACGGTGTAATTCACTTCGAGGTTCATCATGCGCGCCTCAAAAAGGTCGGCATAGTCCAAAAGCTTCTTGTCCCAGCGCGACAGCTTAAATCCCATACTTTCACGTTCGCGTGCTTTTTTTGCGTCAGCATAGAGCCGAATTTGCGTGTTGGCAATCTCGTTATGATCCTCACGGGTCACCTTTCCAATCACCTGCTGTTTTAAACGAGAGAGGGAACCAAAAGGATCAATGCGTCCTCCGTGCAGATAAAACTGACCCTCTGTGATATAGCCGGTGTTATCAGGAACTGGATGTGTGACATCTCCTCCCGGCATTGTCGTTACAGAGATGATCGTGATCGAGCCGCTTCCATCGATGTCGACGGCCTTCTCGTAGCGAGAGGCTAAGTCGGAGTAGAGAGAGCCGGGATAGCCGCGATTGGAAGGCACCTGGTCCATCGTGATCATGATCTCTTTGATCGCATCGGCAAAGGCGGTCATGTCGGTGAGAAGGACAAGCACATCCTTATCGGCAATAGCAAATTTTTCTGCACACGCAAGCGCCATGTCAGGAACGAGCATGCACTCGACGGCGGGATCTGTTGCCTGGTGAATAAACATGATCGTCTTTTCGAGAGAACCCGCTGTTTGCGCATTATCGATAAAGGCTTGGTAGTCGTCAAAGCGGAGTCCCATTCCCCCAATTACAACCACATCCGCATCGGTCTGATTCGCAATGCGCATGAGAAGAGAATTGTAGGGCTCGCCCGCAACAGAAAAGATCGGGATCTTTTGCGATTTCACAAGGCAGTTGAACACATCGATCATCGGGATATTGGTGCGCACCATCTCGCGCGGAATAATCCTTTTCACAGGATTAAACGAAGGGGTTCCAATATCTATCGACTCACCAATGATAAGAGGCCCTTGATCGATCGGCTCTCCTGCACCATTCAGCCTGCGACCCAAGAGCGCATCGCTGTAAGTAGCACGCATATCTCTTCCCAGGAAGGTCACACGATCGTTTGTAGAAATACCTCGCGTGTTTTCAAAACACTGCAAGGTAACTCTCTCACCATCGATCCTCAAAACCGAGGCATATGTGCGCTGTCCTGTCTGCTTCTGAATCTGCGCGACCTCCCCCAGGCTCACACCCTCCGCCATCACCGTGAGCAAATTCCCACGCATATCTACAATCCGATCATATATCTTTTTCATACATCCTTTAAAAAAACAAAAAGAGAGCATTCTTTAATGATAGCGCCTCTATAGACATGTCGGGTGACACAGCACTGCGTGTCCGTGTCCCCAGCGACCCCCTTGCGCCTCACCTCGCTTTGAAAAATCCCGTCCTCGGAGGCGGGGTGTGTGAAACACAACCCCGCACGCGCTTCACGCTCTCCTGCGGTGTGATTTTTCTGCGCGATCTGAGTCGATGGGCTGCTCGCGCGCTCACCTCCCCAACCTATCGGTTGGGGCCCCTTCTCGCGTCGTCTCGCAGAGCGAAGTAAAGAAGTTGGAAAACCGTTTTCGAAACTCTTTGCCAAGCCCTGCGACATGACACGGAAGGGGACCCGCGACGAAGGAGTGGGGAGGGAGTGCTTGAAGCAGCCCATGGCTTCAAGCCACAATGAGAAATCGAACCGCAGGAGAGCCCGTAAGGGCGCGGGGGGTAGTGCTTTGCACACCCCCTCGACGAGGACTCGATTTATCGAAGTGGATTGAAGCTCAAGGGGGCAAGCGGGGGACAAGGACACGCAGTGCTTTGTCCCCGACATGTCTATGGGCTCCTCAAACAGACTCAACCTCTCTCCACTCATGGTTGTACGCCTATCTTTTGGTCGATGTGGGTGAGAGCGTGTTTGTAGCGGTCGGACTTGAAGGGCATGAAGTTGATGTTCTTGATCTCGTTTTGTAGTTCGATGAAAAAGACACGCGCCTGATCGTGACTCTCAAACTCGAAGGAGCGCTCAAAGATCCGATTCATGAGTTGAAAGAGAGGGATCTGCCTGTCGAGTGGCGAGTAGGCATCCTCTTTGTCAAAGGCATTCTGCTGAAGATAGCAAAACTCAAAGAGCTCAGATTTTAAATAGATCACGATGTCCTGCATCGAAACCCCCTCTTCACCCACAACCTCCATCCGCTTTCCAATCTCATCGCCTTGGCGTAAAATCTTGGCAGCTCTTTTGACCATCCGGTTCCATCCTTCGACACGTCTTCCGAGCTCGACGCCAACCTCGTCGATATATTTACTCCAGGAGATCAGCGGATCAATTGCAGGATAGCGGCGCGCATCAGAACGGGCGCGCGAAAGACCGTGGAATGCACCCACAACGGATAGCGTTGCTTGCGTGACAGGCTCTTCGAAACTTCCTCCAGCAGGAGAGACAGCACCGCCGATGGTGAGTGAACCAGTCTTTCCATTTTTCAGCTCGACAACCCCAGCACGCTCATAGAAGGCCGCGATGCGGGATGCGAGATAAGCAGGAAACGCTTCTTCTCCTGGAATTTCTTCGAGTCTTCCCGACATCTCGCGCATCGCCTGTGCCCAACGCGAGGTTGAATCGGCGAGAAGTAGGACGTCAAGGCCCATCTGTCGATAATATTCAGCGATCGTAGATCCCATGTAAATGGAAGCTTCGCGTGCCGCAACAGGCATCGATGAGGTGTTGCAAATGATCACAGTGCGATTGATGAGAGGTTCATTCGTATGCGGGTCGATCAGGTGAGGAAATGTACGAAGCACCTCAACAACCTCTCCTGCGCGTTCTCCACAGGCGACGATGATAACAATATCTACGGAAGCATACTTTGAAAGATGGTGCTGGAGCACAGTTTTTCCTGCACCAAACGGCCCAGGCGAGCAGAATGTTCCGCCTTTGAGTACTGGAAACGCTGTGTCCAAGATGCGAAGCCCCGTATCCATCATCTTCGAAGGTTTAATCTTTTCCCCTTGAAATAGAGGCATTTTGACGGGCCATTTTTGCACCATGGTGAAAGAGAGCTCTCCCCCCTTTTCATCAACACCACGAGCTACAACCGTATCGATCGAATAAGAGCCAGGTTTAATCACCCAGGTGAGCGTATATTCGCCAAAGTTTGCAAATGGAACCATGATCTGATGGTGAAAGCGTCCCTCCATGGTGTATCCCAAGCTATCTCCACGAGAGACGACATCTCCGACCTTTGCTGTTGGGTTATAATCCCAATGTTTGGCGCGATCGAGTGGAGGCATGTATACGCCGCGAGAGAGAAAGAGTCCCGTTGCGTCGGCGACCTTCTCTAGAGGATTTTGGAGACCGTCGAGAATCGATGTGAGAAGACCTGGAGCGAGTTCTGCCTCCAAAAGATGGCCAGAAAATTCGACAGGCGTATTCAGACGGATGCCGCGTGTGTCTTCGAAAACTTGAACCTTCGCCTCTTTCCCCACGATCTCAATCACCTCAGCCTTGAGACCCACATCTCCAAGGCGGACCATCGCCACCTCTCCCTGACGGATATCTCCTTCAAAGGCGACGTGTAAAAGGTTGCCAAACGCCCGTATTACTTTTCCTGTTGCACTCTGTTTTGTCATCTTCTTATTTAACCGGTTTTGAGGGATTCTAAGATCATTTTTCCTTTGTTCGAGTCGAGCTCGATCCAGTGCTCAACGAGCATCAGCTGCGTGATATAGCCCAAGATCCAATCGATGGAGAAAAGAGGACGCTGCACCATCTCTTCAATCTTTTTGAAGCGCCAAGAAGTGAATGCTTTGTACCTCTGCCAAGGATCTTTTCCTGAAGAGATCATGAGCTCCTTGAGCTCTTGCCACTCAGGAGGAGGTTCGTAATTGGGCGCATCTTTTTGTGCCAGGATCTGCGCCACAAGCATATCGGAGAGATCTTCGAACTGCAGCTCGCGCGTAAGATCGCGCTGAAGTTCTTTTGCCCGGAGAGCGAGCATCACCAGCCTCCACTCTCGCTCAAACTTGAGATACCGCTGCAAGAATCCCGTCTGCTGAGGAATTTCCTCTGCAAAGAATCTTGAGAGGAGCCCAAAAAAATTCTTCACCCGTTCGTTCAAATTTTCGAACTGGTCAAAAAAATCAAACACATAGTCGGGAAGAATGTTGCGAATGAGAAGCGCCTCATCAAGCTCTTTCTCGTCGAGGTTTCCGCGTGGATCGATCGGCTCTTCCGAAAGAAGAGCGCGGATATTTTGCAGATCGGTAAAAAGCAGAAGCGTCCTAACGCGTGCGAGATCTCTTTTAGAGAGGTTGATCTCCAAACGATTTTTGAGCTCTTCAAAGTTGATCTCGGGCTTCTGTCCCAAAACCAGCGGCGGAAGGGAGGCCGCAAGAAAATAGTAATTTCCCATGCTTTCCTGTCCCTTCAGAATGATTCAAAAAAGATCGCGCGGAAGTCTTTACGGATATAATTTGTCAGCAGCTCTTTAACCGCATTATCCGAAAGATCTAACGTCACGTTCTCTTTTCGTAGTTTTACCTCAATCCCCCCTCCAATTGAGGAGAGAAGCACACTCTTTTCTTTTAGCTGATTTAAAACCTCTTTAGCAAGAAGCTCATTGACAGCGCGCGCGGGAATCTTCGAAGAAATATAAGCGCTCAAATTCGCCTCCGCCCCCTCTTGCTGCAAAGCCTTTACAATCGCAGAGATGAGATCTGCAAGCACTTGAGGATTTTGCAGAGGTTTTGAAAGCTGTTGACCGAGCTCTTTATTGAAAAATCTTTCTTCAATGAGCTGTTTCAGATATTGGACAGCCTGCTTACTCGCCTGATTTAAAGCCGCTTGAAAGATCCCCTTTTCCCGTTCAATTTTCTCTTTCGCTTGAGCATGAAGCGTCTCCACTTGCTTTTCCGCATCCTGCAGAATGCGATCCGCCTTTTCGCGGGCATCTTTGATGATCTCTTCGGCCTCTTGCATTGCAGGCTCTAAGGTTTCTCGCCTAAGCGCCTCACAAATTTTTTTAACTTTTTCCTTGCCGGTCTCAATTCCTTTCATCCAGCACCTACTTATAATGATTTCACCATACGTTATTACTTTCCCTGCGATATTTTTCAATGCATTTTGAAGAGAAGAAGAAAAAATTTATAAAACCAGTGCAGTTGCGCGAAATGACATAAAGGATCAAAGAGGCGAAATAAAGCCCGCAGCTTGCAAAAAAACTTCTTGTGTGAGATAAGAACGTTTTATGAAAAAATTTATCGCAGCCCTTCTCGTCGCGGTTCATTTCACGCAGCCTCTTCTTGCAAAAGAGTACCTCTCCGATCATGCAAAAAACACAGATGAACTCTATCGGCAAGGTGCAGGAGCTCAAGATGGTGGTTATACGGCAATTGGTCTATCGATGTTTGGGTGGGGCATTGGTCTCGCTGCAGGTATTGCTATCCTTGCTGGCGTCCTCCATCAGAGTAAAAGTTCGAGCGCCCATACCAGCAGCAATTAGTTTTCTCCTTTTTTTCCCTCTTCTTTCGCACGCCGCACTCTGCACCTTTATCCCTCCTGAAAAGTGGGAATTTATCGATACGAGCAAGCTTCCACCTCGCGTCAAAATAGGCTGCCTCGGTCCCGATAAAAACGGGTTTCGTCCCTCGTTGAACCTCGCAATTGAAGAGGAGGTAAACGGATCCATTGAGGAGTATCTGAAATCCGTTAAGGCACTTTACGAAAAGGAGCGCGAGAACCGCTGGAGAGATCTCGGCCCTTTTCAAACCCTTGCAGGCCCTGCTCGCCTCACGTCTGTCGATATAAAAACTAAAAATGGGGATGCGCGCCTCATGCAACTCATCCTTCTCAAAGATCGAACCGCCTACATCCTTACAGCCGTCTCTCAAAAAGAGGAGTTTTCTGAACTGCAAAAAACATTCAAGCGCGCTTTTTGCTCTCTGCATTTGGACCCATCCGGAAATTAAAAACGGTTGTATTTTTGATGATTTTTGGATAGGTTCTTATCCAGCAATCGCTTAGAATCGCAAGAAACAGAACCATAAGCGACGTAAGTAAGATGAAAAAAACCCTCTCCCTCATTCTAGCTTGCACTTTTACCTTTACAAGCGTTGGACACGCAGAGGTCACGACCGTCGGTCCAGGCCCTAAGCAGGTAAAGCCTGAAGATAAAAGCAAAAGCAACAAGCGCTGGTATGGCATCGCCATTGCTGCTGGCATCGTCGCAATCGGTATAGCAACATGTGTCATTGTTGCGCAGCACCATGATAACGACAAACACCACCACCGCCACAATAATTAACGTTGATCTATGAGCGACGAGTGATGAACAGAAGAACAAAAGAATGTTCTCTTTTGGTTGCCATCCTTGTTCTTTCGTCTTGTGAACGCCAAGATCCGTGGACATTACAAACGATACGGGCAGGAAATTCCGATTTCAACTCGTCAAAACTAGCCTACGCAACAGAAGACCAAGTAAACGGTCTTGATCTCGAAATTCTCTCTTCGAAAAAAGAGCTGCGTATCGCTCTTCTCGTCCACTCCCATCCGGTTCCAGCCTATGATCTCGACGAGAAAAAAGCGCTCGTGAAAATTTCGAGCCCAGAAAAGCAGATTGTAACGCTTGCATCCAGAAGGGAAGGAGGACAAAGACTCATCCTCCCTGAAAAAGTTCACCCTTTCATTCTCTCCACATTAAAAAATGGAGAGCCTCTTACACTTCAAGTCCCTGGGTATAAGAGCACTGTCATGCCAAAAAAATTTTCGACGCTCCTGGAAAAACTGGAACACCCCTCCCCTTTCGAGCTCATCATTCATCTTCCCATGTAAATTTTAACTCAGTAAAATAGGCTGTATAACTTCATTAGCGAGATAAGAACATGAACAAATTAGAACAACTCAAAGCTCTCACCGTCATCGTTGCGGACACCGGTGAATTCGAAGAGATCAAAAAATATCATCCGACAGACGCAACGACAAACCCCTCCCTTATTTTTGCTGCCTCTACGATGGCCGAATATCAGCCCCTCATCAAAGAGGCGATCGCCTATGGAAAAAAACAGGGAAAGACACGCGTCGAACAGGTCGAACACGCCTTGGATAAAGCCTTTGTTAACTTCGGCCTCGAAATTCTGAAGATCGTGCCTGGCAGAGTCTCCACCGAGGTCGATGCGCGTCTCTCTTTTGATGTAGAGGGAAGCGTCCATAAGGCCAAAACACTCATTGCTCTTTACGAAGCTGCAGGCATCGATCGCAAACGCGTCCTCATCAAGCTAGCCTCCACGTGGGAAGGCATCCAAGCCTGCGCCCAGCTCGAAAAAGAGGGTATCCACTGCAACATGACCCTCATGTTTAGTTTAGCACAGGCGATCGGTTCCGCTGATGCAAAGGCCACCCTCATCTCCCCTTTCGTCGGCCGCATTCTCGACTGGTACAAAAAACACGAAGGCAAAGACGCATATCTTCCAGCTCAGGATCCTGGTGTCCTCTCTGTACGCGAGATCTATAACTACTATAAAAAAATGGGCATCAAAACCCAGATTATGGGCGCCAGCTTCCGCAACGCCGATGAGATCTTAGAGCTTGCAGGCTGCGATCTTCTTACAATCGCTCCCAAGCTTCTCGAAGAGCTTCAAAAAGCCCAGGGACCTGTTCCTCGTAAACTCGATCCCGATAGCGCAAAAAAGCTCGAACTCAAAAAAATCTCTATGGATGAGAAGACATTCCGCTACATGCTGAACGAGAATGCGATGGCTATCGAAAAGCTCTCCGAAGGGATCCGCAATTTCGCAAAAGATGTCGTGAAACTCGAGAAGATGATCGAAGGAATGCTTTAAGAAATAAAAAAACTTGCACTGTTGATTTAATTGTAAATTCGCAATAAAATCACATGCAATTATGGCATGCTCTTCTTGTGGAATAAGAAATTCTTTACTCTCAGAGGCGATCTCGAATATCGCGGGTAACGCGATTTTTGGATATCTTTCAACAGCTGCCTTCACAACGCTTAACCCCTTGGCGGGAACTCTCTTCGGTGCCTTTGCAGGGATGACATTTCGCATGATCGACCATGCATCTGCCTATTGCTGTTCGCAAAATATTTCTATTACCCGAACGATCCGCGTCGCCCTCTCTTTCTTTGCCAGTATCGCTGTTGCAGCCTTTGCAACGACACTCTGCGGCTACTCCCTTACACTCTTATCCGGTGCCCTCCTCACCCTCGGCATGGTTGCTACCACAATCGCCATCAACAAGCTCTTCAACTGCCTCTTCAGAATTCGCGCTGGCACCCCCCCTCCAAGTCCCTAAAAAAACCTTTTTACCTCACGCTGCCGAATCTAAAATTTTTTGGCATGTAAAAATTTTTTACATCTTCATCTTTATCATAGAGAGATGATAAAATTTTATGCATGTCTAGCTATTTGATTCGATCCATGCCAAATTCGACAGAGGCTGCCTTCTACTACCTTCTTGGGGGAGGAGTTGGCTGTGCGGCCGCCTTTGTATCTCCCACGACGTCACCGATTGCAGGCGTTCTTTTTGGAGGAACTTTTGCCTTGGTTTCTGTCAGCACATATTCCCTTTTGGATTGCTTGGGTTCATCTAATTTAGCCATAATTACTAGAGCGGCCCTAGCTATCTTTGCGGGGACAACAGCAGGAATGGCAACCACAGCTCTTTGCGGTTTTGCCATCACAACTTTGGATGTCGGATCCCTATTTCTCGGCACACTTATCATCACACTCGCTGCTCTTAGCATCCTAGGCAATATTTCCTAAAAAGGATTTTATTAAAGTTATTTCACTATATCCTCTGATCCAGTAAAATTTTTTGTGGTTTATTAGTTTAAATAGAGTTTTTATGGCAGTAGCTCCATTAAATATTGCAAGCGTTGATCGACCACGAGAGGCGTTTTTAACCGGCGGACTCGTGGGAGGACTCCTTTCAAGCCTGCTGAGAATGGATCTTGCTCCCTCCTCAGTCCCCTTATCTGCTGTTGGTAGGGCCTTTGTCGGAGGATTTCTCTATACGGGAACACTCAGCTTAGTATCAGTCATCACCTCTAATGCCATAGGAGATCGCTTAGGCCACTCCTTTTTGGGCAGAATCGCACGCGTTGTTCTGTGTGCCTTTGCAGCCTTTACGATCGCACCCCTCGTGCCCTATTATCTGGGATTCGCGCTCCCACTAGAGGTTGCGCAAATCATCGACACGGTAATGATCGTAACAGTTCTCTTTCTCCGGCTTTCGCGCGCAAATCGACTCTAAAGATTTTTTAAGACTTTCTCTTTTCCCCCAAACCCGATAAAATCCTTCTACTTTTTTAACAATTTTAGAAGGAGTCATTTATGTCATGTTTACCAGATTGGAAAGATGTCGCTGGATACAGCGCACTTGGCGCTGCGGGAGGTCTTGTAGGCGCGGGCGCAACTGCGCTGCTTACCAAGAGCTCTGTTGTGGGAGGCATGCTATGCGGAGGAGCTTTTGTACCTGTAGCAATCCTCACAGTTTTAACGCTTGACGATGGCATTCTTGCCCAAGACAGAAGGGATGGCGTAGCTTGGAAAACATGCAAGTTGGCATTGAAAATATTGGCAGGATTTGCAGCCGGTCTTGTTGCATCTGCAGCGCTTACCACTCTTGCTGGAGTGTCGCTCACTGTTGGAACCATGGCTCTCATCGACCTCTCAGTGACTATTGTGGGTGTAGGTCTTGTAATCCTGCTGGCATGTTGCTGTGGAGATGAACAACCAGCTAGCGGACGACCCGTTCCACAAGAGCCTCCCCGTCGAGCAAGTGCAGCATATGAAGCACTTGGAGCATAAACTGTGTCGCATAGAATAAACCCCTTCCACCCTTGCATGATCGCCTGCAATGCCGGCATCGGCCTTGCAGCGGCGGCATTTATGACGCAGAGTCATCCACTCACGGGACTGATTTTCGGCGGCGTCTACCATATCGTGACAAATCTTACTGAAAGGGCGCTTTTCTGTTGTGGGTTGGGTGAAGCTGCTAAAACGGTGCGTATTGCCCTCGGCATTCTTGCGGGCATTGCGGCATCTGGCATGGTCTTATCGCTGCTAGGCACCGCGATAAGTGTTGAGGCTGCTTGTACACTTACACTAGCCATGGTGGTAGCGCGTTTTATGATTCAGCTTTTAAGCATTGGATGCGTATGCTGCTACTGCAGAATAGGAGCTGCAATGCTTCCGGCAGCCCCGCAGCAAAACGTACAACAAAATCAATCTGCTCAAGTTTAAAAACAGGAGATATAAAAATTATGGCGGCCCCTTCACAACAAGCAAGAAGCTGTCTTCAAGATAGCCAGCAAATTTTTTGCAACCCTCAGCCCTATTTTATCGGTGCCGCAATCGGTGCAACGGTATGCCTTCTTACTGGCATCTCCAATCCTTTTGGTGGCCTCTTTTTAGGAGCTCCTGTACTTCCGCTTGCAGATTTTGCGGATCGAAATCTCGCCTCGTTGGGCAATACTACCACAGCAAAAATTGCCAGATGGAGTCTCGCTGTTTTCTGCTCTCTCTCCATCGGCACCCTCTTTACAGTTCTCTGTGGGTTCCAAGTGACGGCTGGCCTAGGAGCTCTGCTTGTGGTTTCACTGAGCGTCAGTGCCGTGGCATTTGTTTCTCTGGCCATGGGCCGACAGTAATTGTCAGAAAGAATTTAACCACCGAGACCACCGAGGCACTTCGCGCGAGAAATTTGAATTTTTTGGAGGATTTTTATGGCAGCAGCACACCCAAGTCATGGATCTTCATCCATGCTCCCAAACTGTAGAGACACGACGTATATTTCCCTTGTAGCCGTAGCCGGAGGGGTTGCAGGCATGGGAATCGCGAATCTTACTGCCGGAGGCTCGCCAATGGGAGCAATGATGTGCGCGGGTCTGTTTGTTTCTGTCAGCGTCCTCACATTTTTCGGAACCACCAGAGCGCTCGAATCCTGTTTCAATCTTCGGGATAATGTCCCCCTCAAAGTCGCCTGTGTCGCATTCACACTGCTGGTTAGCTTGGCCACAAGTTTTATTGTTCCCTCCCTGCTTGGCCTTACACTCACCGTCGGCACAGCTACACTCGCAGATCTTTCAGCGATGCTCGTCCTCATTGCCTGCATCGCTGCCGACCAATTATTCTGCAGCACTTAAGCTCTCTGTATTGAGACAAACAAGAGACACACAAGTCGGGGACCCAGGAGAGCACTTCGTGTCCCACTCGCAGGTCCCCCGCTGGCCCCTTTGAGCTTCAATCCGCTTCGACAAAGCGAGGTGAGGCGCAAGGGGGTCGCGGGGGGTTGCGCGGGTGACACGAAGTGCTCCCCTCAACACCCGACATGTCTATTTATCTCTTCTTTCGTTTCTAAGATTGTCCAACATGAAGTTTTTATTCGAGGCGAGCGAGGCCCTTGTCGCGACTCTTTTCGAATAGAGCTTTGAAGAGAGCCATCGAGCCGAAGAGGAAGAGTAGATTCAGTCCGACACTGATGAGAAAATCACTGGTCGGGAAGACCTGCTGATTGAGAACTTTTCGCATCCCCTCAAAAATATAGGTCGTAGGAAGCGCTTTTGCGATCAATTGCGCCCAGTTTGGAAGCGCTTCGAGAGGATAATAGATGGCGCTGAAAGGGGCAAAGATATACGCCATCATCCACGCGAGCATCTGCACCCGTTTCCCAAAGTAGACGATAATCGCGGCACTAAAAAATCCCATGAACCAGCCAGAAAGTGTGAGCGACGCGATAAAAGGCAAAAAGGCCCAACCGAGCGCAAACACATTGAGCGTATAGAGCAACCAGACGAGAAGCGCACCAAAGAGCATACTCACAGTGATCTTTACAAGGCCGATCAGCATGATCGAGGCCATCCACTCTGTGATCTTGAGCGGCGTCGAGAAGAGGTTCACGAGGTTGCGACTCCAAAACTCTTCGAGAAGATTAACGGTCACCTCATAATTTCCACGCCAGACAATCTGCCAGAAGACAAGCCCCGTGAGAACAGCAAGCGCAATGTGCGGAACAGTTCCCTGTTGTTGCTGGATCCAAACACTCGTAATCCCCCACAAGAGAATTTCAAGCGCAGGCCAGTAGAAGAGATCGGCGATATGATCCAGCTTTGCAAATAAGTAGAAGTAGCGCAGAAAAACTGCCCAAACGCGACGCATGCTCATATCTGACCTCTCTCTTTGCGCGAATTTTCAACGACCTGCAAAAAGTAGTCCTCGAGCGTCGGCTGAAAGATATTGATATTAGTATAGGAGACCTTTGCCTCTGCAAGCGCGGTGAGGAGCTTAGCGATCTGCGCTTCGTCCAGTTTCATCTCGATGCTGCGGTGCTCAACGGCGTAAGGAAGGCTTAGGTTTTCGGCGATGTTAATTGTGCGTTTGAGACCATCTCCCACAAGCAGCTGCAAGCGCGAAGTCGAAACACTGCGCGCCAGATTATCTGGAACATCATTCGCGATGATGCGCCCATTTTGTAAAAAGAGAACCCGGTCACACACTTCAGCCACCTCGGCCATGTTGTGAGAGGTGTAGAGAATCGACGTGCCGTGCTTGTCCCTCTGTTCAAGAACAAACTGGCACACCTCATGCGCAATATCGGGATCGAGCGACGCGGTAGGCTCATCGAGAAGTACAATTTTTGGACGCACCATGAACGCCTTTACAAGCATCAGGCGCGTGACCTGACCCGCAGAAAGGCGCGAAACCAAACTCTTTTTTTTATCCAAGATCCCAAAAGCCGCCAGTAGCGGGTCCACGCGGTTCGCAATCTCCCGCAGTGAGATGCCATAGAGCTTTCCAAAGACATTTAAATTCTGCTCAACCGTGAGCATCCAAGGCAAGCTGACATAGGTGCTAGCAAAAACCACATGCTCGAGAATTTCAGAACGGTGTGTAAAAAAATCCTTACCAAAATAGACGATCGAACCCGATGAGGGTTTAAGCGTCGAAAGAAGCATCTGGATGGTGGTCGTCTTTCCCGCTCCATTTGGTCCCAGGAGTCCTAAAATCTCCCCTTCTTCAAGATCAAAAGATACCCCATCCACGGCCACAAAGCTCTTCTGTTTGCCAGGATAAATCTTCCGCAGATCTCGTACGGACAAAACAAATTTTGGAGGCATGGTTGTGACCTAAAAACTATACGAGGAAATTCTTTAAATTCGGGATTCTAACTGAAATAAAATATAGGGGGATTATTGCTTCTTGTCAATGAAGAAAGCCCATGGTAAAATGGATGCACTTAAACAACAATTTTTAGGTGCACATATGCAACAATTAGATCCAACAGCTTCTAATCTTCCTCCTGCAAATCAAGTCGACCCTGCAAGAGAGCCAGAGACTCTTTTGGATACTGTTCAAAGAGTTTTCCTGCGCACGATCACAAGCTTTCTCTTCATGACACTTGCAACTGTCGCTGTTGGATTTACTGCACTCGCAATGCATGCCTATGCTCTCGCTGGCTCCGCTGCAATTATCACCGGCCTCTTCCTCACAGTATTCAGAGCACCGATATACGCCGAATTAAGCCTTATCTCACGTGCGGTTCTTTTTTACCTCAGAGGACAGAACTGGTGGTCACAAATCACAAACAACCTCTACGTAGGCGCTCTCCCTCTCCAGAATTTCGGCCACATCCAGGAACTCCAAAGACTTGGAATTGGAAGCGTAGTCAGTATCAATTTACCCTTCGAAATGAACGCAGGAATCTTCCATGAGCCAGTGACACAAGAAGCATGGGTAGATGCAGGAATTGCGTTTAGAAACTTCGCAATTGAAGACAGCGGCGCTATTACTCCTGCAATGCTCGGAGTGATTGCAACGCACATTCAAGCTGAGGTTGCACAAGGTCGAAGAGTTTATCTCCACTGCCTAGTCGGCATTGGGCGAAGTGCAAGCGCTGCAGAAGCCTATCTTATTCGATCGCGGGTGGAAGGAGTAGACAGCGAACCTACCGCTTACCGCTACATACAAGATCGACGACCTCAAGCTTCGCCAAATGCTGCACAGCGGCACACTGTTCGCGTTGATGGAGATCTGTTTCTTGGCTTTCAAGGAGCATCCGCTTCCTAAGAGACTGTTAACGGAATTTGCCAAATTCTTATTCTCAGCAGATTTTTGATGAGGGTTTGCGTTGCACGCCGAGGACAATATTAGACCTCTTTCGAAACCCCATTCGCCCGCCAAAACCGTTCTTTTCCCTTTGGATTTTACCGCATCTCCTTACCGACCTATCAAGGTCGCTTCGTCGATGCAATAAAAACCACAGGAAAAATCTCCGATTTTTTCGAGCAAAGCGAGTTTCGAAAGAAGTCTATTGGAATCCAATATGGCCGAGGCGCGCGACGCGAAAGATCGCAAAAATCTGCAGAAGAAGGGTTTAGAAAATTCCGTTAACAGTCTCTAAGCCTTTTGTGTGGGCTGCGGGTTGATTTAAGAAATGTTTGCGTCTAAACAAGTTCACCCCTCTTCTGTATAATCTTCCGCTCACCTTCAAACAAATATTAAATTATTATGACAGCAATTAATTTACGCGGAACTTCAGATCAGAATAAAGCTATTATTTTATCTGCAGCGAATCTCTTTAAAGCAGATCGCCCTTATGCCGCACGAGAAAGACTTAATGGACTGCAGGGACTTTCGGAAGCAGCTCAAATGTGCATTCGCGAAATCCTATTTCCAATACAGAGCTACAAGGCTGATCCAGAGCGCACACAGACAAAGCGCCAGGCTATAGCTAAGCTGCATTTTCGTGTCCAATGTGAATGGGATATTCTTTGTAAAGACAACAAGCCAGAAGAGCAGAATGACGCACTTTTTCGACGCGCACAGGCAAAAGCCCTTGTGGTGCTGCTTCAGACACCCTTAGAAGGTGGTCAGGACTTTAAGTACAGGATTTTTCACTTCCTTGGTCTTGAAGATCTAGCAGCGGTGTCTACCTGCTCAAGCACACTGTCTACGAATCTTGTTCGCAATAATGGGCTCAACCACTGCTTGTGGAAAGAAAAAGTAACACGAAACCTTAAGTCTAGGATGCCCTGGGTTGAAGATTGGACTTTTGCGGGTAAAACCGCGAAGAGTATTAAGCTCTGTCTGCTTGAACCCATCTCAACAGTCAATGATACGCTTGCGTCGTACAATACTCCTTATCACCCCCTGAAAAATAAAATTGCTAAATTTGCAAATATCAGTCCCAAAGCACTAACGTGCACGCAGCGCATGACCCCCTTCAAAGTTTTGCTTAAACACACCTATCCTATTATCCGCGATGTCGTAAAAGATGATCCAGACGAGACATTTTTTCTAGAGCTGTTGCAGATCTATGCCGATGGGAGTGCCAACGGTTGCAAGGATATCACCCCCGACAACCCTGAAGCCTTCTTTAAACTGTTTTTCTATTGCGGAGTAGGATGGAGTCCACACCTTCTCAACACCTTTATGATCCTCTTCAAAAGGGTCTGCGCCAAATTTGGTGAAAACCCTAAAATACGTGAGAGCTGGATGTCTGTACTTGAGTGGGTTGTCATGAAAAACACTAAACTCAATTCTCAATCGATTGATATCTTGCTGAGCTTTTACACAGAACCTACAAAGGGTTATGGTTGCTGCGAAAAAGAAAACCATGACAAGTGGTGCGGTCAACAACACCGCCCGTCAGAAGAGCATGGAAAGCGTGTATCGCAACTGATTTTGAATGTTTTAAACCATGGCATTAAACCAACGAGAACGGCCATTTATGAGTGGGCTAGATTGCGCACTGGCAGAACGCCAAGACCTTCATATTATCTCATAAAACCTATGATGGACGCATTAAGTGAGCCCCTGCTCGATCCTAAGAGTTCCTCTTCAAGCCAAGCAGATTCTATGTGCAACTTTATCAGCGCCCTCTTAACTTGTGATCGTCCAGGGCCAGCTGCTGCAGATGAGATCTTAAGGATATTGAAACTCTCTGGGTGGCCAGACAACAAGACCGCTGTCGCTCATCCAGGGTTGTGCTTCAGAAATTATCGTGAGGCAACCAGCTTTCAAAGCGAGGCCTTAATGCAAAAAATGCATGAGCTAGGATATCAACCACCTCCAAACACTCCTATCGATCCTAACTTGCCTAACTTGTGGGTGTCGCCGAGAGCATTTCAGTAACATCTGAAAGGACATTTCTTCAAAAGATGCGCCGCAACGAGTTGCGGCTAGTCTGACGAGTCACCGCACTCCAAAAAGGGGCTAAAAATCGTCGAGGATGTGAACGGAGTCGACAGGAAATGCATGGACAGTTTCGTAATGTGCTTTGGAAGCGCTTTTTTCGAACCATGCTGCTGAGCACCATTTGTACTGTCTAGAGTGTTCGACAACTCTATGTCTTACGGGATTTTCCATAACGTAATTCAGGCGCGCGAGATAGGAGTTTTGGAAGGTAATTCGTGAATCCCAGTACTGATACCAGATTTTTCTTCCTGCCGTTCGATTAAGCGCATTCAATTTTCTTGCCGAATTCGCATGCAAGTGGGCAATGAATTTGCTCAAAGATTCAGGATTTTCTGGAGATTGAGCAACAAAGTGATAGTGGTTTGGAAAGACTTTGTTGCGTAATTCTTTGAGCGCGAAGCGCTCCTTGGAGTGCGGCGCTTTGCGCCGCCTTACTTGTACCTAGACTGAGACTTGTCGCAGCCCCCTTTCCAAGTCTTTTGAAGGGATATTTTTCAAAAGACACGCCGCGACAAGTCGTGGCAGAGAAAAGCGGTGACGAGTCACCGCACTCCAAAAAAGAAAAAAGCGGCGCTTGCGGCGCCGCATATCTCAGTCGAAGGCGAATTCGAGGATGTCTGCACCCTCGGTGTCGACATACTGCTTGACGCGCTTCTCATACTCCCAGAAGCCGGTTCCGCCAGGGATCATATGACCCATGATGAGGTTGGCTTTGAAGTCGAGGAGGTAGTCTGTCTTCCCTTCGCAGGCAGCTTCTGTGAGAACGCGTGTGGTCTCTTGGAATGATGCCGCAGAGACGAACGATTCTGTTCCCAGAGAGGCTTTCGTGATTCCGAGGAGTACAGGTGCCGCTTGTGACGGTCTGCCACCCTCTTCGATCACTTTTCTGTTCTGGTTGTGGAACTGTTTCTTATCCACATCTTCGCCGAAGAGGAAGGTGGTATCACCTGGATCGGTGACGCGCACTTTCTGAAGCATCTGACGGACGATGATCTCGATATGCTTGTCGTTGATGTCTACCCCTTGGAGGCGATAGACCTCTTGGACCTGGTTGACGAGATACTTTTGGAGTTCGCGTACGCCGCAAATCTCCAAGATCTCATGCGGAACCACGAGTCCATCGGTGAGCTGCTGGCCCTTCACAACCATATCTCCGCGCTGGATGATCAAGTGCTTTGTGAGAGGAATGAGGTGTTCTTCTTCCATTCCAGTCTCTTCATCGCGGACAACAACAATACGCTTGTTCTTCTGGATGCCGCGGAAGTCGACAACGCCGTCGATCTTCGCGATCTCTGCCGCATCTTTAGGCTTTCTCGCCTCAAAGAGCTCGGCAACGCGAGGAAGACCGCCTGTGATGTCCTTTGTCTTGATGGCGCCGCGTGGAAGTCTTGCGAGCAGCATACCAGCAGAGACATACTGTCCCTCTTGCACGGAAATGAATGCTCCCGAAGGAATTCCATAGGTACCAACAAGCTCTGTGAACTCAGGGTCAGCGTAGATGACGATTTGCGGGTGCAATTCGCCACGGTGCTGCTTCACGATGAGTTCAGACTGACCTGTCTGCTTGTTCACTTCACGCTGCGTCGAGATCCCTTCAACGAGATCTTCGTATTTGACGTATCCAGGTTTTTCGCAAATGATCGGGATGTTGTGCTGTTCCCATACGGCGATCTTGACACCCTTCTTCACTTTCGCACCCTCGGTGAGGAGAATACGCGTTCCGAGTTCTACGGTGAAAGTTTGGAGAGGTTCAATCGACTTGGTGCTGAGGAGTTTCTTATACTCATCAAGCGAACGTCCCTCATCCCTTACAAGGTGGAGAGTTCCGTTCTTATTGAGAACAAGGAAGCCCCCCTCTTCGCTAGGAACAGTACGCATGTTCATGTAGATGAGGATACCCTCTTGCTCGGCGATAAGCTCTGGAGTTGCATAGGCAGACGCGATACCTCCCAAGTGGAAGGTTCTCATCGTGAGCTGCGTTCCAGGCTCCCCGATCGATTGAGCGGCGATGATTCCAACAGCTTCTCCAAGACCGACTAGTGAGCCGATCGCGAGGTTGTTGCCATAGCACTTCGCGCAGATGCCGCGGCGCGCTTCGCATGTGAGAGCAGAACGGATTCTGACCACCTCGATACCTGCATCATCGATCGCTTCAGCTTGGCGAACGGTGAGCACATCTCCTGCTTTTGCGAGGATCTTTGCTCTGTCTCCAGGTTGATAGAGGTCATCGCATACAGCGCGTCCAAAGATACGGTCTTTGAGAGGCAGTAGCTCCTCTTGACCTTGCTTGATTGCAGCCACTTCGATGCCGCTTAAGGTTCCGCAATCATCTTCGGTAACGATCACATCTTGGGCAACGTCGACGAGACGGCGTGTGAGGTAACCAGAGTCGGCGGTCTTAAGAGCGGTGTCGGCAAGACCTTTACGAGCTCCGTGAGATGAGATGAAGTATTCGAGTACGCTCAATCCTTCGCGGAAGTTTGAGGTAATCGGAGACTCGAGAATCTCTCCAGAGGGTTTCGCCATAAGGCCTCGGAGTGCTCCGAGCTGCTTAACCTGCGTCTTGGTACCACGTGCACCAGAATCCATCATCAAGAAGAGTGGGTTGAGCTCTTGACCTTTCGTTTCTGAAATGAGCTTAAAGAGCTCTTCTGAGAGGTCATCGGAAACCTCTGTCCAAACGCTAATGATCTTGGAGCGTCTTTCACCATCGGTGATAATCCCGTCCTCGTATTGACGTTTGATGAGTTCAATTTTCGCATATCCCTGTTCGATTACTTTTGATTTATCTTTGGGGATGCGCACGTCAGCAACGCCCATGGAGAGAGCAGCTTTTGTAGACTCAGCAAAACCCAAGTTTTTCAGGTTGTCTAAGAAGCGAACAGTTGCTTCGAGGCCTACTTTTTTGTAGGTCTCTAAGACGAGTTCACTCATCTTCTTCTTGCGAAGAGCATAGTTTTGGAAACCGAGCTCTTTGGGAACGATCGTATTGAAGATCACACGCCCTGGTGTGGTTTCAATAATGCCGCTCTCCAGACGGAGCTTAATTTTCTCGTGGATACGGAGACCGCGTCCAAGATCGTCTTGACGCGTATCGTTCTTCGTCTCTTTTTCTGTACGGTTGTAGCTCTCTCCAGAACGCAATGCGACGAGAACTTCATCCATACTTCCGAAGACTTTTGTCTTTTTCCCGTGCTCTTCAGGGATATAAATCGGGTCATACATGATGTAGTAGAGACCCAAAATCATATCCTGCGAAGGAACAGCAGAAGCCTTTCCAGAAGAGGGCAAGAAGATGTTATCAGGCGCCATCATCAACAGTTTTGCTTCGAGCTGAGCTTCGATAGAAAGAGGAACGTGTACGGCCATCTGGTCACCGTCGAAGTCAGCGTTAAAAGCTGTACAAACGAGTGGGTGAATGCGAATCGCGCGTCCTTCAATCAGGACAGGCTCAAACGCTTGGATACCCAAGCGGTGGAGTGTTGGTGCGCGGTTGAGCATGACAGGGTGGCCCTTAATGATCTCTTCCAAGACGTCCCACACTTCAGGGGCTTGTCTCTGAATCATCTTTTTCGCCGAGCGAATCGTGTAAACATAGCCGAGATCTTTCAAACGCTTAACAATGAACGGCTCGAAAAGTTCGAGCGCCATCTGTTTTGGAAGACCACACTGGTTAAATTTCAATTCTGGGCCAACAATAATGACCGAACGGCCAGAGTAGTCAACGCGTTTTCCTAGAAGGTTCTGGCGGAAACGTCCTTGTTTCCCTTTGAGCATCTCAGAGAGCGCTTTCAACGGACGATTTCCGGCACCCATGACAGGGTGTCCGTGGCGACCGTTATCGAAGAGAGCGTCGACCGCTTCTTGCAGCATACGCTTCTCGTTGCGGATGATCACGTCGGGAGTTTTGAGCTTCAGGATCGATTTTAAACGGTTGTTACGGTTGATGACACGACGGTAGAGATCGTTCAAATCTGAAGTCGCAAAGCGTCCGCCATCCAAAGGAACAAGCGGGCGAAGATCTGGAGGGATTACGGGGATGCATGACATCACCATCCAGTCTGGGCGGTTTGGAGAAGAAGTAAAGCCTTCGACGATTTTCAGGCGCTTCGCAAGCTTCATCCGCGCTTGCATCGACTTGGTTTTGCGCAGTTTATCCTTGAGGTCGGCAACGAGAGCCTCGAGATCTTCTTTTTCTAGAAGTTCGCGGACAGCATCACCACCCATTTTTGCGATAAAACCATCAGATCCCCATTTCTCTTGCGCTTCGCGGTATTCCGCATCTGTGAGGAGCTGTTTTCTTTCGAGAGTTGTGCGAAGAGGATCGATGACGACATACTCTTCGTAGTAGATAATTCTTTCGAGGTCGTTCGTCGTCATACCCAAGATGTTGCCGATTCTTGAGGGCATGGTTTTGAAGAACCATATGTGGACAACAGGAACAGCGAGTTCAATGTGCGCCATTCTTTCGCGACGGACTTTCGAAAGGGTGACCTCTACGCCGCAGCGGTCGCAGACGATCCCTTTGTGTTTAATCTTCTTATATTTTCCGCAAGCACACTCCCAATCGCGCGTTGGACCGAAGATCTTTTCACAGAAAAGACCTCCCTTCTCAGGTTTGAAGGTGCGGTAGTTGATGGTCTCTGGCTTTTTGATCTCCCCTCTTGACCAATCATTACGCACCACATCTTCCGATGCGATTTTAATCGTGAGTTGGTCAAATTGAGCTTGTTTGAACTCTTCTTCTGCCATGAACTTCCCTCAATAATTTTTTTTCGCAAGCCCCAATATTCTCAGGGCTTACCTATTACTCTTTCTTTGCATGCTCAGGGCGCACGTCGAGGCAAAGACCCTGCATCTCTTTCACAAGCACGTTGAACGATTCTGGCGTTCCGGCTGTGAGAATGTTATCCCCTTTGACGATCGATTCGTAGATACGCGTACGTCCTGCGACATCGTCCGACTTAACGGTGAGCATCTCTTGGAGGAGGTGCGCTGCACCATAAGCTTCGAGCGCCCATACTTCCATCTCCCCGAAGCGCTGACCGCCCATCTGCGCTTTACCTCCCAGCGGCTGCTGGGTCACAAGCGAGTAGGGTCCAATCGAACGTGCGTGGATCTTGTCAGCGACGAGGTGACCGAGTTTCAGCATGTAGATATATCCAACGACAACGCGATTATCAAAACGCTCTCCAGAGCGTCCGTCGTAGAGGTACATCTTGCCATCATCAGGAAGACCCTGCTCACGCATCATCTCCCAAATACGAGACTCTGGGAATCCTTCAAAGACAGAGCTCTTCACGTAGATCCCTGCTTTTCTCGCAGCATATCCCAAGTGCGTTTCGAGCAGCTGACCCATGTTCATACGTGAAGGTACCCCGAGAGGATTCAAGATCATCTCGATCGATTGACCATCGGGAAGATAGGGCATATCTGCTTCGGGTACTACTTTAGAAACAACACCCTTGTTTCCGTGACGTCCCGCCATCTTATCTCCAACTTCCAACTTGCGTTTAGAAGCGATGTAGACTTTTACTTGGCGCATGATGCCCGGATCGAGTTCGATATCCCCTTTGCGGGTGAACTCAACGTGGGTTTTGTGTTGCGTCTGCAATGTTTGCAATGCCGTATCATACTCGCGGAGAAGCGACTTAAGCGTGTTGTACACCTCTTGGTCTGCCATGAGGAGATCTTCCGCTTTTTCGCTCTCGAGAGTTTCGAGCATGTCTTGCGTGATGGTTTCTCCCTCTTTGACGAGCACATCACCAGTCTTGCGATGCATGATCGGACCTGGTGCTACTTCGCCGAGAAGAAGAGCGCCTAATTTCTCGTGGAACTCGATGAGCAGTTCCGCTTCTTTTGTCTTGAACTCTTGATGAATGTCTTTAATGCGAGAAGCCTCTTCAACGAGCTCATCATCGGTTTTTGAAAGACGATCGCGGCGTGAAAAGACCTTCACTCCCATAACCGTTCCTCGGGTACCCGGAGGAACTGTCAACGAGGCGTCTTTCACGTCTGCAGCTTTTTCACCAAAGATCGCACGGAGAAGTCTCTCTTCAGGAGCGAGTTCCGTTTCCGATTTAGGAGTGATTTTACCGACAAGAATATCGCCTGGTTTCACTTCAGCACCGATACGGATGATTCCATCCTCTCCCAAATTGGCGAGCGCCTCTTCGGAGACGTTTGGAATATCACGTGTGATCTCCTCTTTTCCGAGCTTCGTATCACGTGCTGTGAGTTCGAACTCTTCAAGGTAGATCGAGGTGTAATAATCTTCGCGTAGGAGCTTCTCAGAAATGAGAATCGCATCCTCGTAGTTGTAACCACACCAAGGCATGAAGGCGACGAGAACGTTCTTTCCAAGAGCAATTTCGCCTTTGTCGGTTGAAGGTCCGTCAGCAATTACATCCCCTGCTTTGACCTTATCGCCAACTGAGCAGAGCGGTGTCTGGTTAATACATGTTCCTGCGTTTGAGCGGAGGAACTTTTTCAAGTGATAGGTCTTTTTGTTCAGCGGATTAGCGCTTGAAGCCACAATGATCTTAAAACCATCGACATGCTCAACAACGCCGTTCTCTTCTGAAACAACAACAGCACCTGAGTCGCGCGCTGAGCGGAGCTCAAGGCCAGTACCTACGATCGGAGCATCAGGAATGAGGAGCGGCACGCCCTGTCTTTGCATGTTCGAACCCATGAGGGCGCGGTTCGCGTCATCATGTTCAAGGAACGGAATCAATCCGGTCACGATCGAAACGAGCTGCTTTGGAGAGACGTCCATGTGCGTGACTTTTTCTGTCTCAATCTTGAGAGACTCGCCTTTATAGCGGGCCCAGCAGATCGGCTCGACGAACATGTTCAACTTGTCAAGAGGTGCGGACGCCTGCGCGATCACACAATTCTCCTCTTGATCGGCAGTCATGTACTCGATCTCTTCTGTTACAATCCCGTCGCGAACGATACGATAAGGCGTTTCGATAAAGCCAAACTCGTTGATCTTCGCGAAGGCTGAGAGAGAGGTGATAAGACCGATGTTCGGACCTTCAGGTGTCTCAATTGGGCAGATCCTACCGTAGTGACTTGAGTGAACGTCGCGTACTTCGAAACCGGCGCGTTCGCGGTTGAGACCGCCTGGCCCGAGAGAAGAGAGACGTCGTTTGTGCGTGAGTTCTGCAACAGGATTGGTTTGATCCATGAACTGAGAGAGCTGAGAACGTCCAAAGAAGTCTTTGAGAACGCCAGCGAGTCCCTTCGCGGAAACGATTTTTCCGGGCGTAAGCGTGTCGGAAGAAAAGTCAAAGAGGTTAATACGCTCTTTGATGATCTTCTCCATCCTAGCGAGGCCGATACGGCACTGGTTCTGAATGAGCTCTCCAACTGAGCGAACACGACGATTTCCGAGGTGATCGATATCGTCGACGCTAGCACCCTCATCGCCCTTCTTAAGACGGAGGAGATATTTTACAGCGCCAATCACATCTTCTTTGCGCAAGGTCACTTGAGCAAGCTCTTCATCACTTGTTTCAAGTCCCAATTTGCGGTTGAGTTTATATCTTCCAACGCGGCCGAGATTGTAGCGTTTCGGATCGAAGAAGAGGCGCATCATCGCAGAGCGTGCATTCGAAAGCGTTGCAGGTTCACCCGGACGGATTTTTCGATAGAACTCTTTCAACGCAGACTCGTAAGAATCGGTTGTGTCTTTTGCAAGCATCTTGATGATCGGGCTCGTCTCATCTGCATCTTCTGCGATACGAACAGCAGAGATTTTAGAGTCGAGCATCCGTTTTAGCATCGCTGTTGTCAGCTTCTCACCGGATTTTCCGTAGACAACACCGCTCTCTTCGTCGAGAACATCTTCGGCCAGGATCTTTCCTACAAGTCGTGGAAAGTCTTTGTCAGAACGGATCTTGACTTTAACGGTGCTAAAGAACTCTTCGATGATATCTGCATCAGATGAATAACCGAGTGTGCGGATAAACGAGGTCGCGAGAATCTTTCTTCGACGCTTTTTACGGTCGATGTAGATGTAGATTAGGTCGTTCATATCGAACGCAGCTTCGAGCCAGCTTCCGCGGTAAGGGATAATGCGGCAGGAGTAGATCATCATTCCTTTTGGATGACGCTCTTGCTCAAATGCAATACCAGGCGATCTATGGAGCTGGGAAACGATAACGCGCTCTGCGCCGTTGATGATAAAGGTCCCTTTGTCGGTCATCACGGGAATCGTACCCATGTAGACCTCTTCTTCCTTAATCCCTGTCTCATCCGTAAGTCTGAACTTCACTTTGAGTGTGACGTTATAGGTGATCCCGCGTCTGATGCACTCTTCTGGGGGATATTTCGGAACGCCAAGACTATACGAGAGATATTCGAGGATTGTCTTCTCGTCGTAAGATTTGATCGGAAAAATTTCTGTAAAGACCTCTTGCAGCCCAACATTTTCACGCTCATGCGGCAGCAAATGCGCCTGCAAAAACTGAAAATAGGACTTAATTTGAATTTCAATCAAATTAGGAAGATCAATAATCTCTTCCTTAGGTCTAAAACTTACCCGCTGAGGCGGCCTTTTTAACATCGCTGGCTCCTAGCAAAGATCAATAAATTAATAAATGCATAAAAACGAGCAGGAGCACATCCCTTCTCCTGCTCGACACTCAACTTCAATATCGACTGGCTTACAGGCCAGCAAGTGTGACCTTGCCGCCAGCAGCTGCGATCTTCTTAGAAATATCTTCTGCTTCAGCTTTTGCAGAGCTCTCTTTTAAAACTTTTGGAGCGCCGTCAACGAGATCTTTCGCTTCTTTCAGCCCAAGACCTGTGACTTCGCGCACAACTTTAATCACGCCGATCTTCTTATCAGCTGGAGTTGCTTCCAAAGTGATTTTGAACTCTGTAGACTCAGAAGCTTTAGCTTCGCCAGCAGCAGCTTGAGGAGCAGCAGCCATCATCATAGGTGCTCCAGCAGCAGCTTTTACGCCCCACTTGTCTTCAAGTGCGCTCTTCAGCTTTGCCATATCCAGCACGCTGAGTTTGCTTAGTGTTTCTACGAGTTCTTCAATGTTTTGTGTACTCACGACTTTTTCCTCTACTTTCCAGGGTTAAAATTAAGTTTTTTGACTTTTCTCTTCTAAGCAGTACATGACACTTGTCAAGAGCGCTTGCATGACAGATAGGGTCTGGCTAAGCGGCGCTTCGAGCGTCGCCAAGAACTGTGCGCGCATCTCTTGCTGTCCAGGGAGTTTTGAGATCTGTTCAACGTCTTGGGCGGAGCAGAGGCGTCCCTCAAATTGTCCACCTAATACATGGAGAAGATTCTCATTCTCTTTGTTGAACTGAAAGAGTGCTTTTGTTGCTTGGACGGGGTCACTCTCTGCAAAAACGATGCCCACATGTCCTTTTAGCATTTCTTCTTCTAAAGAGATGCCGGCAGACTGAGCAGCTTTGACGAGGATGCGTTTACGCACCACCTCAAAACTTCCTCCCGCCTTCCCTAATGTTTGTCTGAAATGGGAAGAGATATTGGGTTCTAGTTTCCCGTAGCTAGTCAAGACAAAGGCTTTAGAGCCATTGATCTTTTCCGCAATCTCATCCAAAAGCAGCTGTTTTTCTGGTCTCATATCTTTTCCCTTAAATCTCAGAAATAGAACTTAAATCAATTTTCAAACCGGGGCCCATTGTCGAAGCCAGTGTAAGCGATTTGAGAAAATGGCCTTTAGCGGTTGGAGGTCTCGCTCTAGCGATTGCTGTGACGAGCGTCAGCACATTGTCACGCAGCTTCTCTTTAGCAAATGAGAGCTTTCCAACAAGAGCGTTTACAACACCGTGCTTGTCGCTCTTAAACTCGATCTTTCCGGCTTTCACTTCAGTGACTGCTTTAGCGACATCAGCTGTTACTGTTCCAGCTTTTGGCGTCGGCATGAGTCCGCGAGGACCGAGCACCTTACCGAGTTTACCTACTTCGCGCATCATGTCTGGAGTGGAAATCAGCGCATCGAAATCGGTCCAACCATTCTTAATCTTTTCAAGGAGTTCATCATGCCCTGCAAAATCAGCACCTGCAGCAAGAGCCTCTTTTACCTTGTCTCCTTTAGCAATGACGACAAGAATCACATTTTTTCCAGTGCCATGAGGAAGGGAGATCGTACCTCTCACCTGCTGTTCAGACTTTCGCAGATCGATCCCTGTTTTCAGAGAGATATCAACCGATTCGTCAAATTTTGCAGGTGGGCACTTCTTAAGAATTTCGATCGCCTGGTCTACAGTGTATTTTTTTTCAGCATCGTAAAACTTTGCAGTCTCTTTAACGCGTTTGCTTTTGTGTGCCATTGTTCTTAACCCTCTACTATGTCTACGCCCATGGAGCGTGCTGTGCCCATCACAAGTCTCATCGCAGCGTCTTCAGAAGTGACGCGCATATCGCAGACTTTTTGCTGAGCAATTTTCTTAACTTGTGTCTTTGTGAGTTTACCCACTTTGTCTCGGTTAGGGACTTTAGATCCCGATTCGATTCCGCACTCTTTTAAAATCATGCGAGAGACAGGCGGCTGCTTCGTGATAAATGTAAAAGACTTGTCCGCATAAACAGAGATCTCAACTGGGAGAATATCTCCGCCCTTATCCTGTGTCTTTGCGTTGAACTCTTTGCAAAAACCCATAATGTTGATACCAGCACCGCCGAGTGCAGGACCAATTGGAGGAGCTGGATTCGCCTTACCGGCGGGGATCTGCAGCTTAATGACTTTTACTAGTTTCTTTGCCATGAACGTTTCTCAAAATTAAAAAATTTTTGTTAGCTTACCTCAGTCTCAGCAGGGACCTGCTCAACCTGCCAGAACTCTAGATCGTCGACGCGCGTTTCTCTTCCAAAAATAGAAACCATCACGCTGAGTCTTCCCTTATCGTGAAAGACTTCGCTGACAGTACCGATAAAGTTAACGAATACGCCGTCTGTAATTTTGACCTTATCACCAGGAACGATGTTATGCTTAGGCACCACACCCTTCTTCTTCTCTTCGAGATCTTTAAGAATCTCGTTCACTTCACTTTCAGCTAGGGGCGTTGGTCTCTCGCCACCCAAAAAGTCTAGCACGCCATTTGTGTTTTTGACATACATCCATGCATCATCGGTCAAGTTCATTTTGACGAGGATGTATCCGGGCCACAGTTTTTTTTCGCTCACCTTCTGCTGGCCACCCTTCACCTCGGCTACATTTTCCGTAGGGAGAAGAATGTCTTGAACGAGGTCGCTCATTCCTTTTGAATCGCGGTTCTCCTCAAGAGCTTTCTTTACTCTCTTCTCTTGACCAGAGATAACCTGGATGACATACCACTTGTACATGCAATTCTTCCCTTAAACTAGTGGACTAAGCGCCCGATGAGGTGCAAAGCTCCCTTAATCACGAGATCGACAACATAAATGCCGAGCCCAAAAACAAACGTTGTTCCAACAACAACTTTTGTGAAGAGTTTTAGCTCTTCTTTTGAGGTCCAGCTGACTTTCTTCAGCTCTTCCTTATACTCGCGAATCACTGCACCCAACTTGGGGCGCTGTACACTATCTTTCACAGACAGATCTCGGAGTTTTGCATCAATCATTTTTTCTCTACTCACAATCGAGTGCGGAGGGATTCGAACCCCCGACCAGCGACTTTGGAGATCGCTGCTCTACCAGCTGAGCTACGCACCCAAGCTCGCGGCACAAAAGGGTTTATTCAAAAAAGCTTCTCTCCACAAAAAGGGAGAGAAGCTTTTTGAGTTCCCTATTTCAAAATCTTGGTAACGGTTCCTGCTCCAATCGTACGTCCGCCTTCACGGATCGCAAACCGCATTCCCTCTTCCATCGCAATCGGGTGGATGAGTTCTGCAGTCAGTTCAACGTTATCTCCAGGCATCACCATCTCTGTACCCTCGGGGAGAGTGACAGTTCCAGTAACATCAGTTGTGCGGAGGTAAAATTGTGGACGGTATCCGCTGAAGAAGGGCTTGTGACGGCCACCCTCTTCTTTTGTAAGAACGTAGATCGTTCCTTTAAATTTCGTGTGTGGTGTGCAAGTTCCAGGAGCTGCAAGCACCATCCCGCGATCGATATCGTGCTTCTCAAGGCCTCGGAGAAGAACACCGACGTTCTCGCCAGCGCGCGCTTCATCGAGGAGCTTGTTAAACATCTCGAGACCAGTTGCAACTGTCTCGCGTGTCTCACGGATACCGACGAGCTGAAGCTTGTCGTTCACCTTTACAACGCCGCGCTCTACGCGACCTGTTGCCACTGTTCCACGACCAGAAATGGAGAAGACATCCTCAATTGGCATGAGGAAGGGCTTATCTGTTTCACGTGTAGGAGTGGGTATCTTCTCATCCACAGTTTTCATCAGCTGCTTGATGCTCTCAACATATTTCGCATCGTTTTCGAGAGCTTTCAATGCAGAGCCGCGAATGATAGGCACGTTTTTGTAGCCTTGTTTTTCGAGAAGCTCTGTGAGCTCAACTTCAACCAGCTCCACGAGCTCTTCGTCGCCTGCGCCGATCATGTCCATCTTGTTGAGGAAGACAACGATCGCAGGAACACCTACTTGGCGAGCCAAGAGAATGTGCTCTTTTGTTTGTGGCATCGCGCCGTCTGTTGCCGCAACAACGAGAATCGCTCCGTCCATCTGCGCAGCACCGGTGATCATGTTCTTCACATAGTCAGCGTGGCCTGGGCAGTCGACGTGTGCGTAGTGACGATTTTCTGTTTCGTATTCAACGTGGCTGGCGTTAATCGTAATCCCGCGGGCTTTTTCTTCCGGAGTGTTATCGATCGACGCGTAGTCACGGTATTTTGCTTTACCTTGTTCTGCGAGAACTTTGGTAATTGCCGCAGTTAGGGAAGTTTTTCCATGGTCGACGTGACCGATGGTCCCGATATTGATGTGCGGTTTGGTCCTTTGAAATGTTTCTTTTGCCATTTTATAACATCCTCCGTTAGAGCTCCAGAATGAGTGGGTTTAAAAACCTTTGCTTGCCCAGAATAGGAATTGAACCTACGACCTTTTGCTTACCATGCAAGTGCTCTACCACTGAGCTATCTGGGCGCTTTCTCTCCTGCTTGCATCAGATGCAACGATCTCGAGCTGGGTTTTACTGGTTTAAAAGCAATTTAGGTTATGCGGCATAGAAAATAAATGCAACCAGAATATTTTGAGAAGCAAAAAATTCTGCCCCGCGCTTATTTTTGCCGGTAGATGATCCGAGCTTTTGTGAGGTCGTATGGAGACATTTCTACAGTCACGCTATCGCCAACTAAAACGCGAATATTTCGCATCCGCATTTTCCCGCAGAGATGCGCGAGCACCCGTACACCATTCTCGAGCACGACTCGAAAAGTCATGTTCGGGAGCAACTCCTCTATCTTCCCCTCGACCTTGATCGTATCTTCTTTCGGCACAAACTACTCAGCCTAGCCTATTTAATTTTAAAGAAGTAAACAGGTTTTCTCTTTTATTGTCAAACACTTCACTTTAGGGGTATAATTGCGAGCATGGATCAACGATTTTCTTCATGCCTTGCGAAGCAAGAACGCGTTAAAAAAAATTTTGCAAACTGCAAAACACCAAGCGAAATCTACGAAAAGATTATCGAGCTCGGCCGCACGCTTGGCCATTTTTCTGATGAGTGGAAAACAACGGAAAATCTTGTTGCCGGCTGTCAGAGCCAGGTCTACCTGCATGCCGAGCTCATTGCAGGGAGGGTGCGTTTTTCTGTAGCGGCTGACGCCCTGATCTCCGCAGGCCTTGCTGCCCTACTCCTTGCAGCATACAACGACGAGCCCCCTGAAGCAATTCTTGGGTCCCCTCCTGCGTTTCTAGGGGCATTGGGCATTCAGACTGCCCTCACCCCGGGGCGTTCTCATGGACTGGCGAGCATTCATTTACGCATGAAGCAAGAAGCTGTAAAGCTGCTAGTCTCTGCCGACAATTAAAAAATTTACTGCGCTTATTATTTAATTGGCTTCGTGCTAAACTTGTTGCCCATATTTTAAGGAAATACACTATGTCAAGCCTCCCTCCTGTCCAGCAAAATGCTGTGAATCAATATGTTCTTTTAGACCCCGCTGTCCAGGCAGAAGACTATGAATGGTGGCAAACAGCATGCAATGTCGCGTGGTGGGTTACCTTAATCGGCTACACCCTCCTCGCAGTAGGAGTAACAGTTGTTGTAGGTATCACAAGCCCCGCCAATCTCCCGATCGCTACAATTGCCGCTACATTCGCTATGTACCCTGCAAGTAATTTTGCAGCCCAGTTCACAAGCCAAGCGCTCGCCTATGGCCATCTTGCCCGCATCGAACGACGTATCGAAGACATAGCAGCCGGATTTCGACCTAATCAAAACGGAAATATTGTTGATCCCCAAATCGACGATATAGTGGTTCCGCCAGAACATAGATCTTTAGCCGCGCGCTACGTCTATTGGAAGGGGGCGGCGGAGAGCTTGATAGAAGGCTCCCGTGAAATCAGTCAGCGTCCTCTGTGGCTCCCCAGAGAACGCCGCGAGGACGCCCTCTCTCAAGAGGAGCGTCAACAACTTGAGCAACGATACCAAGCTAACGTAGCACAAATGCCTGCAATCACACGTGAACTCTTTGAAAGAGAGGCCCTTCTCAACAACCGAACGATAGCATTTCATCTGCAAGAAGAAGCTCTTCGCGCCAAAGTGTATGCAGCCTTCTGCCACGGAGTTCTTGTTCGCCCTGATTTTCCAATCGAGCTTGAAAACCGGGTACACTTTTTCCTTCCCGCTATTGGGGCAACTGATGATGAAAAAACCCGTAAAACTCAAATGCGCATAGGAAGTAGAGGGCTCTCTCGCGAATTTAACGCTCCGCGGGATGATCTATTGATCATGATCAATAGATCTGAGGCACTTAGAGAAGAGGCCCCTGCGGCTCTCTCCTTCGATGAGGTTTCTGACATGACTGAAGATGAGCTTGCTACAATGCTCGTTCCTGCCGCAGAATAATCCTGTTTTCTAGTGGTATAGGCACTGAATTAGGGCTGACGCCGCAACCAGCCTCTGTACCTGAAAGGGTTCGCTGAGAACTTTTAACAAAAAAGGAATCGAGGCAGGGTCGCCGAAGTGGCCAATCGCTTGCAAAATGTGCAGCTTGATCTCTCGTTCTACTTTTGGATAGACCTCTTGTAAAACTTTAATGGCCGCGCTATCGCCACCGAGCATTGCCAGAATAAACGCTGCTTGCATCCGAATTTTCTCATCAGAATCGGTGAGGAGGGTTTGCACGAGTTCGAGGCATTCTTCGTTCCCTTCTTCCACAAGCGTGGAAGCGGCGGCACTCGTGACTCCCCATGTCTGATGCTTGAGAAAACCTTTTACGGCATCAATCGCTTTAGGATGCCGCATAATGCTGAGAACGGAGAGGAGCTCTAGCTTCACCATCTGATCGACAACAAACGGGTAGTGCGGAACCTGTTCGATATGGAGGGCACGTGTAGGTGAAAGTGTGCGAAAAAGTGGATTGAGCCTTGTATCCCACATCCAGAGCTCTTTCTGCTCCTTTGAGAGAATTTCATATAGCGTATCGCATGCCAGTTTCGTTTCATGGCGAAGTCCGATGAGCCCCACGGCAAGATTGACGCGCACGTAGGGATCTTTGCACTCTTTGAGAATTTGTGCAGCAAGTGGCGCTCCCGCTTTTCCTGTGGCGACGATGGCAGCAGATGCTAAGCGTCTCTGCTCTGGATTCGCCTCTTTGATCCACTGCTTGAGCCTCTCCTCTCCCCTCTTCTCTCCAAAGAGCGCAACGGCCCAAGCTGCTGTGATCGCAACTTGTGGTGTAGAATCTTCCATCAGCGGGATAATAGCTTCGACTAGAGGTTTTTCTTGCCATGTTGAAGCGCGCAAAAGCCCCAGACAGTTGAGGGCTGAGAGTCTCACCTCAAAAGAGGTGTCATCCAAAAGTGAGATAATCTCGCCTGTTCGTTCTTTGAGGTCGAGGTAGGCGACAATTTCACATGCGAGTTGTCTCAGTCCTGCACGTGAACTTTTCACCAGTTTATGAAGATCCTCCTCTTCCACATTCTCATACATCCCCACGAGTGCGATCATCGCTTCTGCGCGCTCTTCCGCAAGCGTGCGGGGGTGCGCGATGATCTCCTTGAGAAGAGTTTTGCCGCGTATTAGAGAGAGCTGCCCAACAGCTCTAATCACCTCTAGACGTACGTACCAGACCTTCTCCTGTTTCAGCAAGCGAAGGAGCTCATCTTGCAAAGGGGCATCACCATAGGAAGCCGCGAGCCGCACAGCGACAGCACGCAGCCAGGCATTACTCCCTCGCATCTCTTTGAGAAGAAGTGGCACAGCTTTTGCATCGCGCGTGGCCGAGGCGCCGAGAAGAGAACTAAGCTGCACAAACGGCTGAGGAGAATTTTCCCCCTTGTTCAACACACCCCACGCGAGCATTTCGAGAAGATGTCGCTCATCTCCCTTCACACCAAAATGGGTAATCGCTCTTTTCCACTCCTCGACAGCATCGATCTCATCCCCCTTTTCGCAAAGAGCACGGATGAGAGAGACTTGAAGCATTTTAGAGTCGGGAAAAAGAACTAACCCTTGACGCGCTTCCACAACCGCAGAAAGAGGATCGCGCAAGAGCAGATGCGCGCTGACGCGCCTGCCAGTCTCTTCGGGCGTTTGAGCCCCCAAGAGCAGTATGGGCAGTAAAAAAATCGCGGAAAACCATTTTTTCATCCCAGGCCAAGATGTGACATGTGTCTACCGCCCAGAAGGTGAAAGTGGAGATGGAAGACGCTCTGACCTGCCTCTTTACCGCTATTGGTAAGAAGTCGATACCCTTGCTCGATGCCGAACTCTTCTGCTAGCTTCTGTGCAACCTGCACAATTTCGGCGATGAGCGAGAGATCCTCCTCTTTCAGCGCATGGAGACTGGTGATCTCCTTCTTGGGCATGATTAAAATGTGCACAGGGGCGGCAGGAGCAATATCTTCGATTGCAAGAATCCGCTCATTTTCAAACACCTTTTTCGCAGGGAGTTGTCCTGCAATTATTTTTCCGAACACCGTACTCATCTCTTTTTCCCTTTTAATGTCTCATCGAGAGCTTTTAGTGCAGCATCTTTTGTCTTCCAGATCGAGATGAATCGCCCTTTGTGGCAGAAGATCGCCCCGGGAATTCCTGAAACTCGCTGAAGCTCTTCGTCGCGCAGTCCCGCCCATTCAGCGGGCAAAGGGAACCGCATCTGCATTCTCTCCTCCATTGAGGGAGGAATCGCACGCAGCTTCCAGTGGTTTCCACTTGGCATGATGACAAAAAGAGCGGGGTGCTTCCCTCCTTCTAGCTCAAAAAAGCTCTCCATCCAAGGAATCGCTTTTTCAAAGATAAGGTAGGGAAGATTCTTCTGCATCGCCTCTTCAACCCTCTCTTTGCAAGCCAAAATATAACGGTAACGCTCCAGAAGCCTTTTCAGATGACCAGAGACAAAATCAAGAGCTTGAAAGAACGCCCTGTTTTGCATCTCTTCTGGTGCGTCATACTGAGGTGGAACAAAGTTAGCGATCACATGCGAAAAGGTGCAGACGCCCATCGGGGTTGTCACATGCCCCGTATCATGCGCATCTACCCCCAAAACCAGCGAACGGTTGAAAAACTCATAAGTCGAAGGGTCGATCTTGCCCGTATCTCTGAGATATAGCAGCACCATCCCCGCACTACTGAGATCACCCTGATAGCTCACCTGGTGGTGATCAAACCGCTTGATTTCAGGATCGTAAACTCCCCCTACATCACAGACGTATTCGCATTTGGCAAGAAGCTCCGGTTCGCGCGACCGCACGATCTTCTCGCGATCTACGAGCCCGAAAAGAAGAAGCAGCCCACAAGCCGTTACCTCATCTGCGTGGAAAGAGCCGTCGTGGGTCCCGACGCTACGCAGGCTTAACTCCTTGATAACCATTTGATTACACTCTGCTTTAAAGAACAATTATGCGTTGATTGTTGAAATTCAATATGTTATAATTTTCATACATTTTTTTAAAGAAGACAAGAGGAAGGAAAAATCATGAGTTTCGCACCAAAAGCAGTTTCTGGAAATTCAACACCTACAATCCCTCAAGTCGCGAATCCAGCGCCCAAAAAAGAGGACCCTAAAAGAGAGATCACCAGCCAGCTCGTGACGAATACTCTTTTACAGAGCGCTTTGGCCCAACCTTTTCATCCCTTAATCGAAGCCTCCCCCGCCAAAAAACTGGAAATAGCTACGGATGCCATGAATTTAAAGGTTGTCAAAACCACTTCGGATGTTTCAGCACCCGCTATAAAACTAGGACTGGCAAAGGAAGAGAAAGGGCTAATAGATGACATGTTCACCCGCTGGGCACTTTACGATAGAATTTGTCTTCTTGAACTATGGAATCTCGATCTCTATGCAGATTTGCAAACACTTGAAAAGTATCTCCCCAAAGAGGAGATGTCTGCGATTTTAGATAAGTTTTGCGCGTGTTTTGCAAGCGGGCAGGTTAGCATGTGCGGCGAAAGAGCTCCAGAGAACGCTCCTGTCAAACTCCAATTTGCAGAAAAAGGGGTCAAAACAGAAAACGCTTCTTTTGTTCGCTCACGTCGCTACTGGGTGGCTGAACTCGACCAGATCAAAGAGTCCCTCGGAAAGCTTGCCTCTTCGAAAATGCGCATGCAGACGGTTTCGGACGCATTAAAAGTTGTGAAAAAGAAGATAGATCTAGGCAAGCAGCTCTTGCTCCATCCTCATGCAATGACGTTACTGATAGATTATAATTTAAGCGGTCACGAACTGAATTTCCCACGCGCCTCCGCATTGAATAGTGATTCTCCAGAAAAAACTCTCAAAGACCTAATCTCCTACGCCAAATTTATCGACCGCAGTTTTATAAGTGCGACTAAACTTGGATACTTAGGGATCAAAGTAGAGCTCCTACATAATTTTACTAAAATGCTCTCCATTCTCTCTGCAAACGGAAAACTTTTTGCAAATGTAAAACACATCAAACAGCGAATCGGGCCCTCATTCCTTGCTATGAAGGATATGTTCACACACTTTAAAGAAGCGATCCCTGCGGCAGCGGCAGGCACACTCGATCAGGTAGAGTATTATCAAAAAGTTCACGGGACATCCATCACCAGCAAAAAAAATCCCACCGAATTTGCTTCGCAACTCATTGTATCTCTTCTGGGCATCGGCTCTGCCTTTCAGTTCTTTTATGATATTCTCGAGATCTTGGATGAACGAGTGATGGAGCCTCTCTATCCGGATCTTTTCGTTCCCACCATCGCCTGCTTTGCTCGACTCGGTCTCAATATGGGAGCTTTTTTTGATGCCACGCTGAAGCAGATTGGTGCAAGATCGGCCGGACGCACAACTCCATTACCTCCTCCCTCTTTAATCCAAAAAGATTCTCTTAAAGATTTTGAAAACCAGACCGATCTTTTCAAAGTCTTTATCATACAAACACTCACGCTCCCGATACCAGAATACATGGTAAAGTGGGAGACATTACAAGAAACAAGCTCAGGACGTTTTCACCTGCACACTTGGATCCCCTTCGTAAAGGAGTTGGAGCCCTTACAAAAAGTTGCAGACAGTCTCGTGGATGAACTAAATGACAGACGACAAACGCTTCTGTTGAAGATTGAGGCATTTCTTAAAACTTTGGATCCAGCCCTTCTCGCCGCAAATCGTGAACAATTGACGCACTATTTTGAAGAGCTCTGCTTCCAAGGGAGCTTAGAACTCTGCCGCTTAATCATGATTTCTCAAGACATGAAAGCGGTCTCCCAGCTACATGTGAACCTTGCGGTTGTCAACTCCGAAGAACATCTCCTTCCTCAAGCACTTGTCGACTTCATGGCGCTTGAAGGGGTCGAAGAGCTGTTCAACAAGCTTCTCTTCCCGGATTCGCGCCCAATGGCTGAAGATCTACGCAGGCCGCCAGCTGTGCGTATGCGTCAAGCGAGAGTTTCTACAGTCGCACAAACAATACTTGTTCCGGCTAAGAAAACAGTTGTAGAGAGAGTGGAGACAAAGA
>LNFM01000679.1_pt1 | contig 135761 bp, 116 predicted proteins | sample 596031 | NCBI WGS metagenome assembly LNFM01 (sample SAMN04254537, study PRJNA301005) | activated carbon metagenome | isolation source: dual media filters at the Ann Arbor, Michigan drinking water treatment plant | place: USA: Ann Arbor | reverse complement strand
GTTCAAGAACCCGAAGACCGGCAAGGACATCGTCGTCAAGGACAGCATCGCCGACGCCTTCCTGCAGCAGATCCTGCTGCGCCCGGCCGAGTACAGCGTCATCGCCACGCTGAACCTGAACGGCGACTACGTTTCCGACGCGCTGGCCGCGCAGGTGGGCGGCATCGGCATCGCCCCGGGTGCCAACCTGTCGGACAGCATCGCGATGTTCGAAGCCACCCATGGCACCGCGCCGAAGTACGCTGGCAAGGACTATGTCAACCCGGGCTCCGAGATCCTCTCGGCCGAGATGATGCTGCGCCACATGGGCTGGGTGGAAGCTGCCGACCTGATCATCAGCAGCATGGAAAAGTCGATCGCCAGCAAGAAGGTGACCTACGACTTCGCGCGCCTGATGGAAGGCGCCACGCAGGTGTCGTGCAGCGGGTTCGGGCAGGTGATGATCGACCACATGTGACGCGGTCCCGGGGCGTCTCTGGACGTCTCGGATGGTCCCAACAGAAGCCCCAGATCGTTGATTCGACTGGGGTTTTTGTTTTTTGACCGGTGGCGGTGGTCTGGTGTCGGAGCGAGCCCGCTGAGACCCGTCTTTGACATGGCGCTTTGCGCGCAGGCCATGAAATCTCTGGTCACGTACGGACATGTGCCGTGCATTCTCGATAGGGAGACAACCATGGCCACTCAAGACACCCCCGACACCACCCGCGACGCCCGGCTCGAAGCCCGCGTGTCCGCGGCGCAGAAGAGCCTGCTCCAGCAAGCGGCAGCGCTCTCCGGTCGCACGCTGAGTGAGTTCGTCGTGGCCAGCGCGCAAGACGCAGCGCGGCGCGTGATCGCCGAACACGAGTCGATTCTTCTGTCGCGTGAAGAGCAGTTGGCCTTCGTGAAGGCCCTGCTGAACCCGCCGGAGCCGAACTCGCGCCTCAAGCGCGCGGCCAAGACCCATCGCCAAAAGATCGGCCAACGCACCAGCGCATAGCCGGTGACCTTGACCAGCATCACTGTCGAGCCCCTGACTCGACAGCACGACCGAAGGGCCTTCCGCTGCGGCGCGGAGGCGCTCGACCGCTACCTCGAGCAGCAGGCTGTGCAAGACGCGGACAAGCGCGTGGCGGCGCCTTTCGTCGCCGTCAGGCTGCCCGACACCGTCGTCCTGGGCTACTGCACCCTGTCGGCCTCGGTGCTGACGCTGACCGACCTGCCGGATGAACTGGCCCGCAAGCTGCCTCGCACTCCGCAGCTTTCCGTCGCCCTGCTGGGCCGGCTGGCCGTCGATCAATCGACAAAGGGGCAGGGGCTCGGTGAACACCTGCTCCTCGATGCCCTGCACCGCAGCCTGGCCCATGCCGACCCGGATTGCCGCGATGGCGGTGGTGGTCGATGCCAAGCAAGATAGAGCCGCCGCGTTCTACCGACACGACGGATTCATGCCCTTGCAGACCCAGCCGAGCCGCTTGTTCGTGCCGATGCGCTCGATCGTGCAGTTGCTGGGTCAGCCTGGCCGACGCCGCATGCGGCGGGCTTGAGCCCGCTCAAGCGGCTGCTGGGCGCACGCCCGAAGATCGGTGCACTTCCTGGAGCCCCCACCATGTTCAATCGCATCCTCGTCCCCATCGACGGCAGCAGCACAGCCGCGCTCGGTCTGGCCCAGGCCATCGAACTGGCCCGGGCGCTGAAGACACCGCCGCACCTGCTCCTGATGCATGTCCTCGAGCCCCCCGTACCAATGACCGAATCCGGCTTCGGCTACGAAATGGCCGAACTCCTGCGGGCCCTGCGCGAACAGGGCCAGGCTTTGCTCGACCGCGCGAAGACCCAGTGCACCGAAGCGGGCCTGAGCGTGGAGACCGAGTGCTGCAACACCGCGACGCGCGTCGCCGATCTGGTGGCCAGCCGCGCGCGTGAGCGCGCCTGCGACCTCATCGTGATGGGCACGCACGGCCGGCGCGGCGTCAATCGCTGGGTGATGGGCAGCGACGCAGAGATCGTGGCCCGCCACAGCCCCGTGCCGGTGATGCTGGTGCGCGAATAGCGCCCGGGCGACTAGGGTTCGTAGAGCGGGTGGCGGAATCAGGCCGCCTCCGAGTCATCGGGGGCTTCAGCTCGGCGTTGCCGCGGCCGGGGGGCTGGCGCCGCCATTCTTCAGCGCCAGCACGCCAGCGCCCACCCCCAGCACCGTCACGGCCGCCATCACCAGGCCGCCTACCGCCGGCAGGCCGCCGAGCAGCGTGAGCAGCAGCAGCGCGAGCGCGAAGAACCCCATCGTCCGGGCAGTGGATGGCGTGCTTTCGGCCGGGCTCAGTGCCACCTGCGCGCGCCTGGCGATGAAGTACACGCCGAGCACATAGCCCGCCAGGAGCAGTGGCGGGTACAGCGCCAGCAAGACGATGCCCAGCGGAATGCCCAGCAGGGTGATGAACAGCAGCACCGCCAGCACCGGCACAGCCAGCAGCGCCGCCGCACCGAAGAACAGGGCGCGCCCGGGCGAGGCGCGCAGCGCCTGTGCAGCGTTGGCGGCGAAACGCGGGAAAAGCAGCAGCGCCAGCAGCCCGCTGGCCAGCACTGCGGCGAAGGCGAGCAGCATGCCGCTCCAGTGGCCGTTCCTTTGCATCTCCCCGTTCGTCCAGCCGACCGCGCCCATGTGCGGGCCCTCGGGATGCTGTTCGCGCCCGCGCTCTTCAAAGGCCGCCCGCGTGATGGGCCCGGCCACCGCCGCGCCCTCGGCGCGGACGATCTCGTTGGGCGAGGCATAGCGCAGCGCGCCGTCGATGCGCGCGCCCGGGCCGAGTTCGATGGTCTGCGCCCGCAGGTCGGCGTCGCCGGCGACCACGCCCTGCAGCGACAGGTGCTGTGCGCGCGCGGTCAGCGGCCCGTCGATACGGCCCTCGATGCGCACGCTGCCACCGTACAGGCCTGCGCCGCGCCCGATGCGTGCGTCCGGCGTCAGCACCACGTGGCCCCCGCTGGCGAAGGCTTCGCCAGCGACGGTGGCGGCGACGCGCACGTCGCCGCCCTCGGCGCGCAGGTCGTCGCCCACGGGCGCGCGGATGTCCACCGCGCCTGCAGCTGCGGTGATGTCGCCGCCCACGGGCTGGTCGACGACGATGCGGCCACCCAAGGCCAGGAAGTCGCCGTCGACGGATGCGCCCGGCTGCACGCTTGCACCGACGATGTAGACGTTGCTCCCCAAGACCTTGGCCGCTCGGGCTGGCGCGGAGGCCGCTGCAGGCGTGGCCACCGCCGCGGTCGGGTCGGTCTCCGGGCGGCTTGCCGCCGCTGCAGTGGCGTAGCTGGCGGTGGCTGCAGCCATGCCAGCGGCCAGGGCCGTGCCCATGGCGCAGACTGCGGCGGCCAGACACCGCAGTGCGTGGCGGTGGCCGCGCTTGCAGGCATGGACTTCGATGTGGATTCGGCCATTCATCGGCAAGCTTCCGAGAGCGGGTCCCGCATCTTCGGTCGTGCCGCCCGCGCCGCCATTGAGGCTGCGCAATGGCCGGCGCCCGCTGCCTGCGCCCTTGCGTTGAGCGTACTCAGGGGCGTAGAAGGTGGCTGCGTGCACGATGCTTGTGCCTGCTGCTTCGCGACCGCTGCATGTCTGGGGCGCAAGAAGCCGGCAATGAACGTCGCGAACGCGTTGCAACCCATCCCACAACCTGCAGGGGGCCTGCTGATGAACCTTCCTGAGCTTCGAGGGTGCTGCCTTGCCGTTCTTGCCGGCGCCCTCTGGTCTGCCGCGCTGCCGGCCCATGCTGCCAGCGCCGAGGCCGAGCGTGCTGCCGCCATGGTGGACAAGGCGCGCCTGGCCTTCGAAGACCTCGTCGCGCAACCGGGCCAGGAGGCCTTGCGCAGCGGTCTGAAGACGGCTCGCGGCATCCTGGTCTTTCCCGCTGTCATCAAGGTCGGAGTGGTGCTCGGCGGCTCGGGCGGCACAGGCGTGTTGCTGGTGCGCGGCGACGACGACAACTGGTCGTTGCCGGCCTTCTACACGCTGGGGGCGATGAGCGTCGGACTGCAAATCGGTGGCCAGTCAGCGGAGGTGGTGATCCTGGCCAGCAGCCGCAAGGCAGTGGACAGCCTGCTGTCCAACTCGGTCAAGCTGGGTGGCGAAGTCTCGGTGGCCGTGGGGCCGGTGGGCGCGGGCAAGGCCGGCAACGTGACGGCCGATTTCGTTTCCTATACCCAGGCCAAGGGGGCCTTCTTCGGTGTCAGCATCGAGGGCTCGGTGCTCGACGTGCGCGACAGCCGGAACCACGCCTACTACGGCAAGGCCGCGCGCCGGCCTACGGCGTTCAGCGCTGCTCAGCGCTCGCCGATCCACCAGCGCAGGGTGGCGGGGTCGGGCAATCTGTCGATCGTCTGCTGCGCCAGGGCGCGCAGGTGTACCGTTGCTTGCGCCGTGGCCACATCCAGGGCCAAGCCGGCATCAACCGGCCAGCCGGCGTCCAGGCGCAGATAGCGGTCGCCGAGTCGGTCTTCCATCATGGCCTGCGCATGCTGCTGTTGCGCGGCGATGAGCGTCATCACCAGGCGGCCGTCTGCCAGCCAGGAGACGGCTCCGTCGTCCGGCCTCGCGCCGGCAGCGGGCCGGTAGCCCGCTGCCGCGGTGCCCAGCGCCAGCATGCGCACACGCGCCACGTCGATGCCGGCGAAGTGCTCTGCCTCGTGCAGGGCCACCTGGTCGGGCGCCACCGCGAACAGCCCGCCGTCGGCATAGAGCCGGCCACCCACCCGCACCGAGGGGAAGTAGGTCGGCGCGGCCGCCGAAGCCATCGCCACTTCCACCGCGGCCAGGGCGCCATCACCTGCCGCGGCCGGCACATGCGGCGTCTTGAACACCTTCGTGCAGCACTGGCCGACATCGACAGCCGGCACCACCACGGCGTGCAGGGCTTCGTGCAGCGTGCGCGTACCCAGTTCGGCCACCAGCGCCTGGCGCAGGGCTTCGCCGTCGTACTTGGGTCCCAGCACCGAACGCCCCAGGTCGACGATGCGTCCGACGGTGCTGGACGGCAGCGCACGGCCGGAAAACACCGCCGGGCCGATGTCGGTGAACAGCCTGACCATGCGTGCCATCGGCACCTCGTAGGCCAGGGCCAGCGCCAGGATGGCACCCACCGAGGTGCCGGCCAGCAGGTCGAAGCGCCGCGCCAGGGGCACCCCGGCGCGCTGCTCCAGGCCTTCGAGCAATTGCGCCGTGTACAGGCCCAGGAAGCCTCCTCCGGAGAGCGACAGGATGCGGTAATCGGCCACGGCAGGTTCGGGGGGGCCACGCGGTGTGGAGCGATTCATGTTCGCAGCCGGCTGGTGGCTCCGCCTTGCGCGTGCGCAACGGGCGGCAAGCTTGGCGCTGCGGTGTCCGGGCCGGCCCGGCGGGTCGCCTGCGCCAATGAAGCGCAGATGAGACGGCGTTCATGCGCCGCGGACCCGCCAATGACGCGCTGTCGATGCGTCATGCCAGGCCTTGATCGCAGCGCCGATCTGCCATCGGCTTGAGCCGGCTCAAGTGCCGCGCACCGGGCCGATCCATGCTGCGCAGCATTCCCGCACGGATGCCCCTGCTGCCGTGCCTTTGCCCACCGGAGACATGAGTCATGGACGCAACACCCCTCACCCCCGACAAGGACCACGCCGAGCGCGAGCGCCTGATGGTCAGCCTGCACGACATCGTCACCGATGCCGAGGCCCTGCTGCGGACTGCCCAACACAACGGCAGCGAGCAGTTTCTTGCCGCGCGCGACAAGTTCGAAGCCCGGGTGCACCAGGCCCGCCGCGACCTCGTGGCACTGCAGGACAGCGCCGCCTACAAGGTGCGGCGGGCCGCCCGCGTGGCCGACACGGCCGTGCATGACCACCCCTACGCCGCCGCGGGTCTGGCCGCCGGCATCGGCGTGCTGATGGGCATGCTGATCTCCCGCCGCTAGGGCTGCCCGGGCAGCCCCCCATGCAGGCCCTGGAAGGCGCAAGCGGCCTGGCCCGCCCAGGTGGCCGAAGCGGGCCGCCGGGGTCGCCCCCCAGGGGCTGAGCGCGGCCGGCCTTGCGTGTACCTTGGCATTCAACACCTCCAGCCCGTGCGCGCCGCGACGAAGCGGCCGATCTGCTCAAGCGCCAGCCGGGACTCGGGCAGGAAGGCGGCGAGCTGAAAGCCGTGCACGGTATCGGGCCACAGCTCCAGTTCGACATCGACGCCCGCGGCGTGTGCCTTTTCGGCGGCGCGCACGGCCTCGTCGCGCAGCAGCTCGGTGCGCCCGGCCTGCAGGAACAGCGGTGGAAAGCCGCGGAAGTCGGCGAACAGGGGCGAGACCTCGGGGTCGGTGTAGTGCGCTGCCGAGGGCACGTAGTGGCGGCGCAGCAGCAGCAGGTTGGACAGGCGCACGACGGGGTCGTGCTTGCCGTTTTCCACGATGCTGCGGCTGTCCAGCGTGCAGTCGACCGCCGGCGACAGAAGCACGGCGCAGGCCGGCATGGGCTCGGCCTGACGTACGCAGCGGTGCAGCGTCACCAGCGCCAGGTTGCCGCCGGCGGAGTCGCCCTCCAGCACCAGTTGGGCCGAGTCGCAGCCCCCGGCCAGCAGCCAGCGGTAGGCAACCTGGCAATCGTCTGGCGCGGCCGGGAAGCGGTGCTCGGGAATGAGGCGGTAGTCGGGCACCAGCGCGCGGGCGCGGAAGCGCCGGCAAAGCCGCGCCGCAAAGGCGGCGTAGGTGTTCGGGAAGCGGAAGGCGAAAGAGCCGCCGTGCAGCAGCAGCAGCGTGCGCCCGGGCTGCGACTCGGGCACGCTGATCCACTCGGCCGGCACGCCGGCGCATTCGACCGCGGTGCGGCGCACGCCGGGGCCAAGGCGCACGTGACGGGCGTCCAGCGCTTCGTAGCGCTGCCGCAGCGCCGCGATGTCGGTGTCGTGGCGCAGCGGCTGGCTGACGGCGAGGTGCAGCAGTCGGACGAAGCTGCGGCTGAGCAGGCTGCGCGGCCGTTCGATCAGGCGCACCGGCATGGCGCCGCCTGTGGCCTGTCCGGCCTCGGCGCGGTCGGGCGGGGCCGAAGCAGTGGCAATCAAGGATGAATCCATAGGTCCTTTGTGGTGGCCAACGGGCAGGGCGCGGCACCTGTCGACCGACGCTCCGGCCTCAGGCACCGACTGCCTGCGCGGCGCATGGCCGCTGCTGCGATGCTGGCGCGCTGCGGCGCTGCCGGATTGAGCGTCAGCAAGCAAAGCCCGCTCACGGCAGTGAGAACCCGGTCGGCGCCTGCAGCCTTCACCCCCGGGCCGGCCCGGCCCCTTGCATCGGCTTGCAGGCCGGCGCGCAGGACTGCCCGGCGATCGATTCCAAGCCATCTCGCGGGCCCGGGGCGCCGGGCTTGCGCAGCTTGCGCAGGGCCTGCGCCTCGATCTCGCGCACGCGCTCACGGCTCACGTCGAGGCGACGCCCCACCTCATCGATCGAGAGCGCATCGCCTTGGCCAATGCCGAAGCGCAGGTGCAGCACGTCGCGCTCAGGCGCCGTCAGGCCAGCCAGCAGTTCGCCCACCAGGGCCTGGCGCTCGCTCTGGATGGCAGCGTCCAGCGGCGTTGCGGTCACCTTGTCCTCGACCAGGTCGCCTAGCGTAGCGTCGCTCTCCTCGCCGGCCGGCATGTCCAGCGATATCGGTTCCCGGCCCGCCGCCACCAGCTGTCGCACTTTGGTCTCGGGCATGGACAGCTGCTTCGCCAGCGTGGCCGGGTCGGGGATGCAGCCGAAGCGGTGCAGGTGGCTGCGGCTGAGGCGGTTCATCCTGTGGATGGTGTCGACGGCGTGCATGGGGATGCGGATGGTGCGGCCCTGCTCGGCGATGGCCCGCGTGACGGCCTGGCGTATCCACCAGGTGGCATAGGTCGAGAACTTGAAGCCCCGCCGGTACTCGAAGCGGTTCACGGCCTTGATGAGGCCGAGGTTGCCTTCCTGCACCAGGTCGAGCAGCTGCAGACCGTGGCTGGTGTATTTCTTTGCCACCGAGACGACCAGGCGCAGGTTGGCTTCGATCATTTCCTGCTTGGCGGCGCGCGACGCCTGCTCGGCCGCGGTCATGCGCTGGTGGATAGCCTCCAGTTCGGCCAGCGGCACCACCACGCGGCGCAGCCAATCGGCCAGGCCTTGCTGCAAGGCCTGCACTGCCGGCGCCTGGCGCGCCAGTGCGGCGCTCCAGGGCCGGCGCGCCGCGCCTTCGGCCTCGGCCCAGCCGAGATCGAAGGGATGCGCGACGAAGGCCGCCTCGAAGTGCTTCCTGGGCATGCCGCAGCGTTCCACGGCAATGCGGCGGAGCTCGCGCTCGTTAAGCCGCAACTCCTGCACGTGCGCGCGCAGCAGCCCGCACAGCGCCTCCGTGGTGGGCGGGGTGAAGCGCAGGCGAACCACCTCGCCGTTCAGAACGCCCTGTGCGCGCTTGTAGGCGGCACTGCCGGGACCGTGCTTCTCGTAGGCGCGACCCAGCGCGTCGAAGGCGCTGCGGATGGCGGCAAAGCACGCCAGCGCCGCCAGGCGCAGTTCCTCGAGCCGCAGGGTCGTCGGCGTACCGGAGGCTTCGTCCTCGGTGTCGAGCTCAACGCTGTCGACGGCTTCCTCGGCCACGTAGTCGTCGGCCTCTTCGCTGCTGGTCAGGCCATCGATCACGTCGCCGATGCTCAACGCGCCGGCAGCAATGCGCTCGCCCAGCACCAGCATCTCGGCCACCACCGCCGGGGCCGAAGCGATGGCCAGCAGCATGCCCTGCTGGCCCGCTTCGATGCGCTTGGCCAGCTCGATCTCGCCCTGTCGCGTGAGCAGCTGCAAGGCGCCCACGCTGCGCATATAGAGGCGCACCGGGTCGCTCGTGCGTGCGCACGCGGCCGCCACGGCGGCTGCCGCCTCTTCTGCCGCCGCTTCGGCTTCGTCCTCGCCGGGCGCTGCGGTGGCGCCGACGGCCACCAGCAGGGTCGTGTCGTCCGGTGCGTGCTCGAAGATGGCGATGCCCAGGCTCTCCAGCAGCGCCAGCGCGGCGTCGAGAGCATCGCTGTCGGCCTGTAGATCCAGCAGGTGGTCGCGTACCTCCTGGTGCGTCAGGAGGCCGCGAGCCCGGCCATTGCGCACCAGGGCTTTCAGGGCCTCGTGGCGCAGCTGTGCGTCGGCCTCCGACCAGGCCGGCGCCTCCAGCCGGTGCTCGGGAACCAGGTCACGCTGGCGCGCCTTGGGCACCTGCATGCTCAGCGAGCGGCGGGATGGGTGCCCGACCGCGGGGGCATTTCGTTTGGTTGACATCGGGGTCCGGCCGGTCTTTTCCGGCAATGTTTGTGGCGTAACCGCAGTCTTGGCGCAGCGGCAATGTGGCACCGTTGAGCGCCGTCAAGCGTCGTCAAGCGCCGCCAAGCCGGCCGTTCGCAAGCTGCGGACGGTCGCGACAGCGAAGCCGGGCAGCATGGGCTTCGGCAAGATGCAGCCGGTCTGGGGTGGCTCCTTAGTGGGCGATGACGGTGCGCCCGCACGGGCAGGCGGCAACCCTGATCGTCGGCGGCCTGCTGCGTTGATGCGCCACGCCAGCGCCCCGCATTGCGAATTCGCAATGCCAGGTCCTGCTGCGGCGAGACGATTGCATCCGGGCGCAGCGCCTGCGCTGGAGGAACCATGCGATGTCGATGGCCAACCTGACCCAGCAGCCCCGGATGGCGCTGCTCAAGCCGCGGTTCGACCGCAGTCGCCCGGGCCTGGGCGGGCCGGCTGGTCCTGGCTCGACGCCTTTGCCCGAGGCGGGCGCCGCCTTCCTGCACGCGCCTGTGGCCATGGTCCTGACCGACGCCGAGTTGCGAATCATCGCGGTGAACCGGGCCTATGCCGAACTCACCGGCCTGAGCCCGGCCGCCTGCCTGGGGCGTCGACTGCCGTCAGCGCGTGCCGGCAACGGCAGCACGCGTGTGGTGTCCATCACTCACGGCGACGGCACGCGGCGCACGGCGTTGCTGCAACGGGCCCGCCTTGACGGGGCCGACGGGCAGGGCCAGTGCCGAGGGCATGTGGCCACGCTCACCGACATCACAGGCCTGACGCAGGAACTGGGCAGCCTGCGGCACCTGGCCCATCACGATCCGCTGACCCGGCTGCCGAACCGGCGGTTGCTGGCGGGCGAACTGGAGCGCTGCCTGGCGCGGGCGCGTCGCCGAGGGCAGCGGGTGGCGCTGATGTTCATCGACCTCGACCGCATCAAGGGGGTGAACGACCGGCTCGGTCATCAGGCCGGCGACATCGTGCTGTGCGAAACCGCGCAACGTTTGCGTGCGGCCGTACGCGCCGAAGACCTGGTGGGGCGCTGGGGCGGCGACGAGTTCCTGCTCGTGCTGGAGGACGTGGCCGATACGGGTGCTGCGCTGCTGATGGCCCAGAAGCTGCTGGCGGCAGTGAGCTGCGCCCTGGTCGTCGAAGGCGAGCCTGTGCACATCACGGCCAGCATCGGTCTGGCTCTGTACCCTGATCATGCGCAGACGGCATCGGCGCTCACCGCCCGTGCCGATGCCGCGATGTACCTCGCGAAGCAGGGCGGCCGCGGCCGCGTGGTGCTGGCCGGCGCGGCCTGAGGGGCGGTATCGGGGTGTTCAGGCCCGGCCTCGCGGGCCTGTCACGCCACAGCCGGCTGCTTCGGCAGGCCCACGGTCTGCGTGAGAAGCAGTTGCTCGTCATGGCCCAGGCCCAGCGCAACCGCCAGCGCCGGGTGGTCGAACCAGGCCCGCAACACGGTGGACAGGCCCTCCGAGGCGCAGTACAGGTAGACGTTCTGGGCCACCGCACCCGCGGCCGTGTAGGCATAGGTCTCGCGCCTGGCGGCCGGCACCAGCGACATGCTGCGGTGGTCCGCGACGTAGATCAGGTCCAGCGCGGCTTCGTCGACGAAGTCCTGGTAGCCGGTCACGTTGCGCACGTCAGCGACCGACACGCGCTGCAGTTCATGTTCTGTTGGCATGTAAAGGAAAAGCCCGCGCTGCATCGCGGCGTAGATGCGCAACTCGCACGAGTTCATCGCGGTGGGTGCGGTGTGGCCACCGAGCTCGGGCCGGCTGCATGCCCATCCCGGCGCAGGTCGATGACGCGGCGCAGCTTGCCGCTGCCGGCCTGCTGTGCGGGCGCGCCGCGGCCGTGCAGCAGCGCGGGCTGGCGCGCCTGCTGCAGCGAAAGGTAACGCTGCAGCGCCTGGCGGCAGCGCTCGAAAGCGGCCGCGGCATTGCCCTCGTTCTCGCTCCCGGCGACCGCCAGGCGCAGCTCGATGCGGTCGTCGGCGTGAACGAGCAGCTGGAACCGCGTGACGCCGGCTTCTTCCTCCAGCACCGTTTCCAGGGCCAGCGGCAGCAGCACCACGGGCGAGCCCCCAAGCCCCGGCAGCTGCAGCACGTCGTCGCCGCGGCCCTGCACTTCGATCACTGGCCAGGCGCTGCCGCAGGCGCAGGGCGCCGGGTCGAAGCGGACGCGGTCGGTGAGGGTGTAGCGCAGCAGTGGCTGCGTCTGGTTGGCCAGGTTGGTGAGCAGCGTGGTGTGCGAGAAGTCGCCGACCGGCGTCGGCCGCCCGCCCGCGTCGACGCCCTCCAGCACGACCCAGTCGTCGTTCAAGTGCAGCCGGCCGTGGCTGCATTCGAATGCCATTGAATAGCACTCCGAGGCGCCGTAGCTGTTGCGCAACGGGCAGGCGAAGGCCTGGCCGATCTGCTGGCGCTGTGCTGCGCTGAGCTGCTCGCCGCCGAGCCAAAGCTCCCGCAGCGTCAGCGCCATGCGGCCTTCGGCCTGCCACGACGCCAGCGCCGCGGCGCAGCTCGGATAGGTGATCAGCACCTCGGGTTGCAGCCGCTGCAAGCGCGTGGCCACCTGCGCCAGCGGTTCGAGCACCGAGAGGCAGGTGAGCCGGGGTCTCCACGGCGCCGGTACGCTGCGCTGCAGCTGTTGCAGCCGCCGCAGCGTCACGTAGCCGGCATAGGGGCCGCCGATGGCACCCACGTAAGCGAAGCAACGTCCCGGGCCCCAGGAATCCAGGCCCGTGGCCAGCGGCGCAGTGCCGCGCAGGCGCAGCGCGTCCAGCGCGTCGTAGGCCGCCAGGCTGGCCGCATCCTGCACGAACAGGCCCGGGTGCCCGCTGGTGCCCGAGCTTGTCCACAGCAGGTAGCGTTGCAGCCAGGCCTGGGCCGGCGCGGCCTGGCGCAGGTGCGCGTGGGCACCGTGCCGCGTGATGCGCCGGTCGGTGGCCCAGGCGTCGAAGTGCTCCATCAGCTCGGCCTTGCCGACGGGTTCGAAGTCTTCGAGCCGGCGCGCGCTGGCGGCTCGGCGCGCGTAGAACGGTGAATCGCGCCGGGCGCGCCCGATCAGGCGCTGCAGCCGCGCTTCGCGCAGCGCACGGCCCAGGCCGGCCGGGTCCAGTCCGGCGAGCCATGTGGCCTGCCAGGCCTGCAGCGCCAGCCAGGGGTCGTGCGGCGGCATCATCGCTGCATCACGTAGCGGCCCGGCGCCGGCCCCAGCGCGCCCTGGCCCGGTACGCCCAGCGGCGGTGGTGCCTGCAGGCCGGACGAACGTTCGTGCAGCCAGGCGAACCACGGCGTCCACCACGAGCCCTCCGCTGCCGGGGTGGTGGCCAGCCACTCGTCGGGCGTCAGCAGGCGCTCGCCAGCCTGCCAGCGTCGCAGGCGGTGGCTGGTGGGGGTGCGGCCTGGCGGATTGACGATGCCGACGTTGTGGCCGCCGGCGGTGAGCACGAAGGTCTGCTCGGCGTCGCTCAGCGCATGCAGCTTGAACACCGAGCGCCAAGGTGCCACGTGGTCCTGCACCGCGCCGACGCTGAAGATCGGCACGCGGATGTCGGCCAGGTTCAGCGGCGGGCCGCCCAGCCGCGCCTCGCCGCGGGCCAGCGTGTTGTCCAGGAACAGCCCGCGCAGGTACTCGGTGTGCATGCGGTAGGGCAAGCGCGTACCGTCGGCGTTCCAGGCCATCAGGTCGGTGAGCACGGGTTGCTCGCCCAGCAGGTGGTGGCGGATTTTGTGCGACCAGATCAGATCCTGCGAGCGCAGCATCTCAAAGGTGCCCCTGAGTTGCCGCACCTCCAGCACGCCCTGGCGCCACATCAGGTGGTCGAGCATCTCGACCTGGCCTTCGTCGATGAAGAGGCCGAGTTCGCCGGGGTCGGTGAAGTCGGTCTGCGCCGCCAGCAGCGTGAGGCTCTGCAAGGCCTGCGGCCGGGTGCGCGCGAGCGCCGCCGCCGCCATGGCCAGCAGCGTGCCGCCCAGGCAGTAGCCCAGCGCGTGCACGGGCACGCCGGGCAGCACCTGGCCGATGGCGTCCAGCGCGGCCTCGATGCCCAGGCGGTGGTAGTCGGCCAGGCCAGTGTCGCGATCGGCGGGCGTGGGGTTCTTCCACGACAGCATGAAGACCGTGAAACCCTGGTCGACCAGCGCCTTCACGAGCGAGTTGTGCGGCGCGAGGTCGAGCACGTAGTACTTCATGATCCAGGCCGGCACCAGCAGCACCGGCTCGCGCTGAGTGCGCGAGGTGCTGGGCGCGTACTGAAGCAGTTCGGCCAGGCCGTTACGCATCACCACCCTGCCGGGGCTCGCCGCCACGTCGCGGCCCACCTCGAAGGCCTCGCTGCCTGCCGGCGGCAGCGCCAGTTCTTCGCGCCAGGCGTCTTCCACCGCGTGCCAGGCGCCGCGCCACAGGTTGGCACCGCCCTCGGCCCAGGTGCGCTGAAGCACGGTGGGGTTGCTGCAGATGCCGTTCGAAGGGGCGATCATGTCCAGCCATTGGCGCGCGCCGAAGGCGACCATGGCCTGGTGATGGCGGTCGACGCCCGGCACGCCGCTGGTGGCCTGCTGCCAGGCCTGCTGCACCATCAGGAAGGCCTGGGCACTGGCATTGAAGGGCCAGCGCTGCCAGCCCGGGTCGGCAAAGCGCTTGTCTTGCGGCAGGGGCTGGAAAGGGCATGGCGGCGTGCGGCCATCGCCGCACTGCCAGGCAGTCAACCGCAGCAGGCCATCGGCCATCGCGTGCAGCACCGACCCCTGCTTGGCCGGCGAGGCCAGCAGGTGCACCCACCAGTCCAGCGCCGCGCCGCCCAGCGTGGCCGGCGCCAGGCCGCCCGTCATGCCGGCCAGTTGCGCCATCAGCGCGCGGTCCAGTCCGCGCAGGCGCTGGAAAACCTCATCGCCGGCCGGCGGCTGGCCGAGCCAGTCGCTCGCTCCGCGCTCCCGGGCGCCACGTCGAGGCGTGCTGCCGGGCGGGACGCCGCTGGGGACTCCTGCAACGGACCCGGAAGGGGCCGCAGCCTTCTCGGTCGGTCTCACGTGAAGGGGTGACGGGGAGTGCATGGCCGCAGCGTGGGCCGGGCCGACAGCTGCGACTTGAGCCTGCTCAATGGCCACCTTGCAGCCCCCACGAACATCAGGTCCTTTCGCGACTTGATGAAGGTGATCGACATGGCACGCAATGGCAAGACGGCGGCGGACGGCGAAGCCGTCCACAGGGGCGATGAAGTGCTGCGCGGCGATGGGGCCGACCTCGTGGAACGTGGCATCTTGGCCGCCAACACCGCGTTCAGCCACGCGCTGAACGCGTCACGGGCGGCCGTGGAGTGGCAGACCAGGCTGCACCGGCTGCAGACCAAGCGTCTGGGCGAGTGGAGCCAGGCCCTGGGCACGGCGGTGAAGGAGTCGGAACAGGCCAGCGACGTGCCGGGCCTGATGACGGTTGCCACCCACCTGCATGAGAAGCAGCTGGGCCTGGCGATGCAGCAGTTCGCCGAGGGTACGGCGCTGTGGATGGACAACGAGATGCAGTGGCTGCACCGCTGGCGCGCCGATGCCGTGGCCTGGGCCGCGAAACTGCTGCCGGGGGTTGCACCCTGGACCCTGGAGGGTGATGGCTTTGCCACCGAAGAAGGCGGCGGAGATGCGTCGCCCCTGGCTCAGCTGGGCCAGCTTCAGAGGCAATGGCTGGCGATGACGCAAAGCTGGATTCAGGCGACCGCCAGAGCCGCGAACCCGACCATCGCCGGGTCGCGCTGAGCCGGGCTTTGCAAGTAGAAGGTGGGTGGGCTGCCCCCCTTTTTTCAGCGCAGCATGTGGCCACGGGTGTACGGGTAGTCTGAGCGCGTCGCCCAGTGCCGCACGCTGCCGGTGTGATGTTCCGGGCGCGCGCCGAGCAACTGGTAAAGCGAGAGCCAGCCGCGTTCGAAACACATTGCCGAGCCCGCGAGGTAGAGGCGGTAGGCGCGCACCGTGGCCTCGCTGGTGCAGGCGCGGGCACGCTCGAGCTGACGCTCCAGGCCGTCGGACCAGGCCCACAGCGTGCGCGCATAGTGCGGGCGCAGGTTTTCCACGTCCAGAAGTTCCAGCCCGCTGCGCGCCAGGCCCTGTGCGACCTGGGTCACGTGCACGAGCTCGCCCCCCGGGAAGATGTGCTGCTGGATGAAGCGGCCCATGCCGCCGCCGAGCTCGTCGTTGTCGAGGCCGCCGGCGGCGATGGCGTGGTTCAGTAGCAGGCCGCCGGGGCGCAGCAGCCGCTGCAGTGTGCCGAAGTAGTGGTCCATCTGCGCCCGGCCGACATGTTCGAACATGCCGATGGAGGCGATGCGGTCGTAGGGCTCGGCGGGGCGCAGGTCGCGGTAGTCAAGCAACTGCATGTCGATCTGGCCGCGCAGTCCAAGATCCTCGATCAGCCGGCCGACATGCGCCAGCTGCTGGCGCGACAGCGTGATGCCCGTGGCCCGCACGCCATAGTGCTGCGCGGCCCAGACCAGCAGAGCCCCCCAGCCGGCGCCGATGTCGAGCAAGCGCTGCCCGCGGGCCAGTTGCAGCTTGCGGCAGATGAGATCCAGCTTGGCCTGCTGCGCCTGTGTCAGCGTGGCCTCGGGGCTGGGGTAGTAGGCGCACGAGTACACCCGCAAGGGGTCGAGCCAGAGCGCGTAGAAGTCGTCGCCTGCGTCATAGTGAAAACGCACCTGATGGGCATCGCGCTGGCGGCGGTGCAGCCAGCGCGAGCGCAGGTGCGCAAGCCAGTCCAGCCCCGGCCAGCGCCGCCCTCGCCGGACCGGGTCGCCGACCAGCGCCCCGGCCACGCGCATCACGTCGCCGAGCGACCCTTCGATGTCCAGTTCGCCACGCACGTAGGCGTCGGCCAGGTCACCGATGCGTCCACTGGCCACGTGGGCCAGCAGGTGGTGCCGCCTCAGCTTCAGCAGCACCGCCGGCGCGCTGACGCCAGCGCGGCCGCCGGGCCACTGCAGACTCAAGCTGGTGGGCAGGTCGGCAAGCCGGCGGTCGATGCGTTGCGTCAGCGTGCTCATTGCATCACCCCGCGCGCTCCGGTATGGGCGCTTGGGAGCGGCCCGGCGCGCTCATGCCTTCAGGCGATGGCCAGCCGCTTGTGCGAGGCGGCGGCGCGCTTGGGCAGGCTCAGCTTGAGCACGCCGTCCTCGAACCTGGCGTCGGCCTTGGCATCGTCCACGGCATCGGCCAGAGCGAAGCTGCGGCTGGCGAAGCCGTACTGCCGTTCACTGCGCAGCACGCGTCCGCCATCGCCTTCTTCCTTTTCCTGCTTGATCTCGGCGCTGATCGTCACCTGGTTGCCGTCGATGCGCACGTCGATGTCTTCCTTGCGCACGCCCGGAATGTCGGCCTTGACGAGGTACAGGCCATCGGACTCAGTCACGTCCAGGCGGATCTGCGGGGCGCGGTCGGGCACTTCGAAGCGCCAGGGGCGCAGCAGGCTGCGAAATCCCGTTTCCAGCGGGTCGAGGTCGAAGAGGTCGTTCAGACGAAGGTCGTTCATGAGAAGCTCCTGTTGAAGAGATCGGCCCTGGCGGAAGCCGCCGCGCCGTTGGGGAAAAGACGGGAAAGGGGGGGCCGGTGTCGGTGGCCGGTGCCGGGACCAGCTTCGGATGGCCGCGCCGACGGTCAACCGGTTGACGCCGGTGCTGTTGCCCGGTGCGGCCCAGTCCGCCCCCTGCACCGCGGCACGCCCGGCCCAGGAGTCGACACGCCCGGGCACGGCCTTCTCGGCGCCGCTGCGCAGGTGGTTGGGGGCCAGCTTCACGTCGAGTTCGATGGCGTGCTTTTCGGCGCAGGTGTCCAGGTGGCCGCTGAGCGTGACCACGTCGGACCTGGCGCTCACGCCGACATGCGCAGCGTTGATGGACGGATCCCATTGCCGCTCGTTGGTGACGTCTGCCTTCACTTTTGCGTCGGTCTTCACGGTACTCCTCTCCTGGGTTTGCGCGCTTGGTCCAGGCGTCGGGCTTGGCTGCGTGCAGCGTCTGCATGTTCGGCAAGAAGGCCCGGCCGGGCGTTGAGCGCACGCAACTGCGGTGCGCGTCGTGCCGCTTGCCCCGCCAAGCTGAGGCTGCGCGGCGCAGTCGCCGCCGTCGGCCTGGGCGTTGCCCAGGAGCGTTGGCTGCAGAAGCTTGATGCTCGGCATGGCGGCCCCGTGTCAGGCCGTCGCTCCATCAGTGAGCCATCAGCACAGGCAGCGTCATCGATTGGAGTACGCTGCGCGTGGCACCGCCCAGTACCCATTCGCGCAGGCGGTTGTGTCCGTAGCAGCCCATCACCAGCAGATCGACGCCGGTTTCGGCACCCAGCGAGAGCAGGGCCTTGCCGGTGTCGCTGGCGCCGAGGGCATGCGAGACCTTCGGCGCGGCCGCGCCCTGCAACTGCAGCCAGTGCCTCAGCGCCTGCAGGTGGTCCAGGGAGCCCCGGTCTCCTTCGGGCCGCGCAGCCAGGTGCACATGTTTGGCGGCGCGCAGCCATGGCAGCGCCGCCGCGAGGGCGCGCGCCGCTTCGCGCCCGGGCTTCCAGGCGATCAGCACCGCGCCCACCGGGCCTTCGAAGGCGCCGGTGTGAGGCAGCACCAGCGCCGGCTTGCCCGTGTCGATGACGGAGGCTGCCACCAGACCGGGCGGCTGCGCGCCGGTCATCGTGTCGTCGGGGTCGGTCTGCCCCAGCACCAGCAGGTTGGCATAGGGGGCGTATTCCAGCCAGACCAAGTAGGGCGCTGCGCCGCCATCCAGCCCAACCAGGTGGCCGCCCCGCGCGCGCGCCGCGTCGAAGCAGGCGCGGGCCCGCGCACTGGCGTGTCCCGCTCACTGCACTAGCCTCCGCGCTGCGCGCTCCGGGAACGGGCCTTCGGGCGACTGGGCGGGCTCATGCGGCTGCCGGCATGGGCCAGGGCAGTGCCGGCAGCGCAGCTTGTGCATGCGCGCTGTGCCGCTCGCGTCGGGCCGTTTCGTTCACGGGCCGGCGCGTGAAGCGGGCACGCTGGCGGAGCCGGTCGAGATCGCTGATCTCGACCTCCCGGTTCTCCACCCTCACCAGGCCGTCCTCGGCCAGAAGGGTGAAGGAGCGGCTCACGGTTTCGTGCGCCATGCCCAACAGGCTGGCAATGTCGCGCCGACACATGCGCAGCAGCAGCCTGCGGGGCGAGTGCCCGGCCTCGGTCATGCGCGCCGACATCCACAGCAGGAAGCGGGCAAGCCGCACATCCGAGGCAACGGCGCACATCATCTCGGCATTGCCTGCAGCCCGTGCCAGCTGCCGGCTCAGCGCGAACTGCAGTGCACCGTCGAAAGTGGCACAGCGTTCACGCAGGGCGCGGAACTCGGGCATCGGCAGCGCGTAGGCTGTGGCGTCTTCCAGGGCCACGACGCTGGTGGGGTGGCGACCGCTGTGCAGGGCCTCGAAGCCGAGCAGTTCACCCGGTTGTGCAAAGTTCACCACCTGTTCGTAGCCATCCTCCTGGGTCTTGATGCACTTCATGCTGCCCGAGCGCAGCACGACGACGGCTTGCGCTGCGTCGCCTTAATGCAACCAGGTGGCGTTTTCACGAATCCGCCACAAGGTGACCGGAATCCGGCTTTCAGCGTGGGTCAGCTCGCCGGGGTCGCCCCCCATGGACTGAACCAGGTCGCGCAGGCACCCGCGCTCAGGCAGTGGCACGACGGGGTTGCGCGAGGAACCGAACAGGGTGCCGGCCATCGGCAGATGCAATTGTGGTGGTGAGCTCGGCGGGGTGCATGTCATCTGGGTCTCCGGTGCTGTGGCTCTTCCCGGCATGGATGAGCCAGGGCCATAGCGTCTCGCGGCGCCGGCTTGGCAGCAATCAGCCTCGCCTGCAACGAGGAGTCGGCGTCCCGCCCACCGAAGCGCCTGAATTCACCTAATCGCCGTTGGGATTTTTCCTAATGGGGCCGATGGCGCGGGACACGCGTGGACTCGACGCGCTGCCAGGCCTTGTGGAGGGTCTGGGCGTCGCTGGCGGCCTGTGTGAGCAGGCCGCCACCCGCTCGGCCCCAGCCTGCGCCGCCTGCCGTTCCGTCGTTCTGCCGCTGCGGCGGCTTCGGCCACGACTTCTTTCAGCATGGACCACGCTGCAGCGTCCTCCGACGCATTCGAATCCTGCGCCGTTTGCGTGACAGCGGCTGTCAGGGCCGGCAGGGTCCTGTCGCGCAGCACCTGAGCATCGCGTGCCGGCCCGAGTTCGTGGAAGAGCCAGTCCACAGCGTCGCGCAGCGCCTGCGGCGGCGCGACGAGCGGCGCAAACAGCCGCCAGGCCGTCAGCACTCGGCGCAGGCCGACGCGCAGCTGGTGCAAGGACTCAGGCTGGGCACCCTGCGCAACCCCGGCAGCGTGCTGGTGCACCTGCGCCAGGCCGTGACGCAGCACCAGACCGTAGCCGGCCTCGACGTCGCAGCCCGGGCCAGGCAGGGGGGGGCGGTTCTGGCTGGAGCCCGGCCACGCCTGTGCCGGGTGCCGGTGCGTGGACGCGCGGCGCCCTGGCGGCCTTGGCCAGGCGATCGAGACAAAGCCGCAGCGGCAATGCGGCTTGCAGGCGCAGTGCCTGCTCGAACAGAGCTGCGCGCACCCCGCGCTCGCAGGTTGCGGCCTGGGTGCTTGAGGCCTTCGAAGCAGGCCCGGCATCCCTTGCTGGCGCGACATCCGGCAACTGCTGCAGCGTCAGTTCGCTGACGGGCCAGCGGGCGGTACCGCAGCTCAGTTCGCCCTGGTCGAGCCGCGCTTGGGCAGGCGCGTGCGAGCCCATGCCGTCCAGACGCCAGGCGGCTCGCCTCAGCCGCACGCGGAACACCGTCGTCTGCGTGGGCGGCTGGCTGTCGACGAGAACTGCGCAGATGCGTTGCTTACGCGGCGCGGGCGTTGCGCCTTCGCCAAGCAGGCCGCGAAGCACGGGCACATCGTCCGCCGCAACGCGCAGTGTCAGTACCAGTCTCGCTGCCTCCGCCGTCGCAGGCCGCGAGCACGGGAAAGCCGGTCATCAGCGAGGCCAGCGCGGTTCGCTGTCGAAGTTCATGGTTGATCTGCACAAGTCCTCTGCGCAAGATGGAAGGAATCGGGACGGGTTCGGGCGAGCCGTCGCACGCGTGGGGCGCTTTCTCCGCGACGGGCGCCGCTTCGGATCTGACCGAGCCGCTGGGCGCCTGGTCATTGGTCCATGAGCCCCGGCTGCGGGCGTTACAGGTTCAAACAAGCCGCGCTGCCGCGCCTGGTGACCGGCGGCCCCGCTCGCCTGGGGCTGCCTGCAGCGGGGCCGTGGGCCGGCCGCCTATGTCCAATGCGGCATTTCGCGCAGATTCATGCGGCGACTGAGTACGCTCAATGCCGCCCCGGATCGAGCTTGTCCCAATCGGCCCGGTGCTTGTAACGAAAGATTGCGTTACCAATGGCGGGTTGAGGCTGTTCTGGCCATTTGCACCCTTGAGCGTGCTCAAGTGGTGGCGGGGGCAGGCGCGTTCTGATGCGCGTCTCGCTGCCGCAACTCCACCCCATGGCCTTCCACGACCTAGACGCCCCGGCGCCGTGCACCCTCGTCGGCGATGGCAGCCCTGCCTTTAGCCGCGAGCCTGAACGGGATGCCTGGAGGCGCCGTTTCCTGGTCATATCCCGCGCCTACCTGTGCGCACTCGAGCCAGCGCCCTTGGTGCCGGCGCCAGCCGAACTGCGGCGCGGGCCTTCGAGCGCGGTGCTGCGCAAGCGGCTGCGTCTGGTCCGCTCGGTGGCTTCGCGTTGAGCCCCCTCAAGCCGGGGCGCCCGCCGCCACGACAGCATCGCGTCAGCGGTGCAGCGTGCTGTGTTCTCGGCACCGTTCGCGCGCCTTCATTCATTTCATGGCTCCCCGCCTTCGAGCCACATCCAGGAGACCCAAATGCCTTCAAGCCTCAACACTCGTTTGGCCCTCACCTTGGTCGGCTGCCTGCTGGCTGGCGCCGCCATGGCCCAGCCCAGATTCGATGCCGGCAAGCGGGAGTTCGATGACAACTGCGCTGCCTGCCATGGCAAGGACGGCAAGGGTGCCGGCTCGATCACCGACCTGCTGAAGAAGTCACCGCCCGACCTGAGCACACTGGCCCGGCGCAATGGCGGCATTTTCCCGCTGGCCCGGGTCTACGAGGTGGTTGAAGGCGCCGGCCCTGGCCACGGCACCCGCGACATGCCCGCCTGGGGCAAGACCTACAGCGTGGAGGCGGCCGAGTACTACATTGACGTGCCCTACAACCAGGAAGCCTACGTGCGCACCCGCATGCTGGCGGTCGTGGAATACATCCACCGCCTGCAGGTGAAGTAGGTGCGGTCGGGGCGCGACGCCTTCCGGCCCTGAGAGTGCTCGACCCGGCGTTCAATACGATTCGAGCGCCGGCTCCCGCTGCGGGGCGTGCGCCGCCAGCGCCTCGGCGATGGCTTGGTCGACCGTCTCCAGCCAGACGAACTTCAAGGCCTTCTGCGTGCTTTCCGGCACGTCGTGCAGATCCTTGCGGTTGCGCGCTGGCAGCATCACCACCGACAGGCCGGCGCGCTGGGCGGCCAGCACCTTTTCCTTGATGCCGCCCACCGGCAGCACCAGGCCGCGCAGGCTGATCTCGCCTGTCATGGCAAGGTCGTGGCGTACCGCGCGGTCGCTGAAGAGCGAGGCCAGCGCGACGAACATCGCCACGCCGGCGCAGAGTGAAGTTGTCGGTTGGACGAAGCGTGAAACCAGAGACTGGCCGACGAAGTTGAGGCATTCCCCGTCCGTTGGCCGTGTCCTGAGCGTCCCGGTGGGCTGAAGCGAACACGAAGCCCGGCTTGGCGGTCATCACTGCGAAGACCACGATCACCCGGATCCATCGCGCGATGATCGCTCAACACCGCCCAGGTGCACCCCGTCTCGCGCTGCTGGTCGTTGACGTGCAGCGCCACTTCCCGCCCGAGCTGGCGCCTCGGCGCAGCCAGCACCAGCCGCGGCGAGAACACGCCCTGGGCCTGCAGCCAGGCAATCTGGGCCTCGGTGAAGGCCAGGTGTTCCAGGAAATCCAGCGCCTGCTCCAGCCCTGCGGTCACCAGGAAGTGCCGCTGCTCCGGCAGTCGGCGCACGAAGAGCTTGAACACCGCCGTGCCCTGCAGGTCTTCCTGCAAGTAGCCGTCGAGCATGTTGAGCTGGTAGAAATCGGTCAGCAGCGCGCCCGGGGGCATCCTGTCTCCTTGTGCCCGGCAGCATGGGACAGCGGGACCCGTTGGGGCTTGAGTGCGCGCAATGCCGTTGCGCGGGCCCCGCCTACGCTGCGCGGACCCGTGGGTTCGCCATGCCGTCCAAAAACCCTGCTGACACGCCGCCTGTTTTCGTCGGCCATGGCCTGTGCAAGCGCTATGGCAGCGGGCCCGTGGAGGTGCACGCGCTGCGCGACGTCGATCTGGAGATCCGGCGCGGCGAATTCATCGTGCTGCTGGGCCCCTCGGGCAGCGGCAAGAGCACGCTGCTGAACATCCTGGGCGGCCTGGACGTGCCCAGCAGCGGCGAGGTGCGCTTCGGCGACCACGTGCTCACCGGCGCCAGCGAGGCCGAGCTCACCGCCTACCGGCGCGAGCACGTGGGCTTCGTGTTCCAGTTCTACAACCTCATTCCCAGCCTCACGGTGCGCGAGAACCTGGCGCTGGTGACCGACATCGCCGAGCACCCCATGCCCATCGACGAGGCCATCGCGCTGGTGGGCCTGACGCCGCGGCGCGACCACTTCCCGGCGCAGCTTTCGGGCGGCGAGCAGCAGCGCGTGGCCATTGCGCGGGCCATCGTCAAGCGCCCCGACGTGCTGCTGTGCGACGAGCCCACCGGCGCGCTCGACTACGAAACCGGCAAGCTGGTGCTGGAGGTCATCGCGCGCATCAACCGCGAGTTCGGCACCACGGCGGTGGTCATCACGCACAACGCCGCCATCGCCGGCATGGCCGACCGCGTCATCCACCTGGGCGACGGCCGTATCCAGAAGGTGCAGGCCAACGCGCGCCGGCTCACGCCCGCGGAGCTGTCGTGGTGAGCGGGGGCCCTGGCAGCATGCGGATGAAGGCGCTGGACCGCAAGCTGCTGCGCGACCTGCGCCTGATGTGGAGCCAGTTGCTCACCATTGCGCTGGTGGTGGCCAGCGGCGTGGCCGGCTTCATCACCACCCTGTCGGCGGTGGATTCGCTGGCGCTGGCGCGCGAGCGTTTCTACGCTTCGGCGCACTTCGCCGATGTCTTTGCCAGCGTCAAGCGCGCGCCCAACGCGCTGGCCGAGACGCTGCGCGCCACGCCGGGCGTGGCCGACCTGCAGACCGGCATCGAGCAGGTGGTGCGCATCGAGATCGAAGGCAGCGTCGACCCCATGCTGGGCTTGCTGGTGGGCCTGGACCCGGGCGCGCCGCCGCGCCTGAACCGTGTTTTCCTGCAGCGCGGACGGGCGTTGGAAGAGCCGGCCGGCGGTGCGGTGGGCGCGGTGGCCGGCAGCGACGGTGCCATCCCTGCGCTGGTGTCGCCGGCCTTCGCCGAAAAGCGCAGCCTGCGGGCCGGCGCGCGCCTGCAGGCGCTCATCAACGGCAAGCAGCGTACGCTGGTGATCAGCGGCGTGGCGCTGTCGCCCGAGTACGTCTTCGCCGGTCTGATGGGCATGCCCGATCTTCGCGGCTTCGGCGTGTTCTGGGTGCCGCACGCTGCGCTGGCCGCGGCCTACGACATGGAAGGCGCCTTCAACCGCTTGAGCGTGAAGCTGGCGCCCGGGGCCTCGGTGCCGGCGGTGGTGCAGGCGCTGTCGGGCCCGCTGGCGCGCTACGGCGGGCAAGAGGCCCATGGCCGCGACCAGCAGCCCTCGCACGCCATGCTGAACAACGAGATCAAGGAACAGCAGGTGCTGGGCACGGTGCTGCCGTCCATCTTTCTCGGCGTGGCGGCCTTCCTGCTGAACGTGGTGGTGTCGCGCCTGGTGGCCACGCAGCGCGAGCAGATCGCGGCGCTGAAGGCGCTGGGCTACGCGAACCGCAGCATCGGGCTGCATTACCTGAAGCTGGTGCTGGTGATCGTCGCGCTGGGTCTGCTGCTGGGCGTGGTGCTGGGCGACCAGCTGGGCCTCATGTTCACGCGGCTCTACGCCGAGTTCTTCTACTTCCCGAGCTTCGAGCACCGCATGGCGCCGGGGCTGCTGCTGCTGGCCTTGGGAATCACGCTGGCCACGGCAGTGGCCGGCACGCTCAACGCCATCGCCGCCACGGTGCGCCTGGCGCCGGCCGAGGCCATGCGGCCGCCGGCGCCGGGGCGCTACCGGCGCACTCTGCTCGAGCGCCTGGGCCTGGCCGGTGCCAGCCCGGCGCTGCGCATGATCCTGCGCGACATGGAACGGCGGCCCTGGCGCACGGGCTTGTCGGTGGCGGGGGTGGCGGCCTCGGTGGCCATCGTTGTGATGGGTAACTTCTTCCGCGACGCCATCGACTACATCGTCGATTCACAGTTCAACGTCTCGATGCGCAGCGACGTCATCGTCTGGGCCGCCGAGGCCCTGAACGCAGGTGCCAGCGCCGAGCTGGCCCGACTGCCCGGCGTGACGGCCACCGAGCCCGGGCGCGACGTGCCGGTGCGCTTCGTCAACGGTCACCGCAGCGAGCGCGGGCAGGTTCGTGGCCACACCCGGCAGGCGGTGCTCACGCGCATCATCGACGCCGACAACCGCGAGGCCAGTCGACTCGAAGACGATGGCCTGGTGATGACCGATCGCCTGGCCGCGAAGCTGGGCCTGCGCCGCGGCGACAGGGTGCGCGTGGAGGTGCTGGACGGCCGCCAGCGGACGCTGGTGGTGCCGCTTTCGGCCACTGTGCGGGAGATGATGGGCCTGAACGCGTACATGGAGCGCCATGCGTTGAACCGGTTGCTGCAGGAAGGCGAACTCGCCACCTGGTTCGCGGTGGCGGTGGAGCGCGGCGGCGAACCGGCGCTACTGGCGGCCAGCCAGACCCTGCCGCGCGTGGTGGGCGTCTTCAGCAAGGCCACGCTGCTGCGCAACATGCAGGAGGTTAGCGCGCGGAACGTGCGCATCATGAGCACGGTGCTGACGGCCTTCGCCACCGTCATCGCGTTGGGCGTGGTCTACAACAACGCGCGCATCGCGCTGGCCGAACGGATGTGGGAGCTGGCCTCGCTGCGTGTGCTGGGCTTCACGCGGGCCGAGGTCTCGGCGCTGCTGCTGGGGGAGATGGCGCTCACCATCGCCGTGGCGCTGCCCCTGGGCATGGCGCTGGGCAACGGCCTGGTGCACGGGGTGGTGGAGTTGCTGAAGTCGGACCAGTTCTTCTTCCCCGTGGTCATCCGCCCCCGCACCTACGCCTGGGCCGGCCTGGCCGTGCTGGCCACCGGGGCGGCCAGCGCGCTGGTGGTGCGTCGCCGTGTCGACCGGCTCGACATGGTTGCGGCGCTGAAGACGCGCGAATGAGGCCATCGCGAGGGCCGGCCCGATGAAGCACAAGACCTGGGCCGTGGCCACCCTGGCCGGCGTTGCGCTGGTGGCGGTGCTCAGCTGGGCCTTCGCGCCGCGGCCGGTGGAGGTGGAGCTGGCCCCGGTGGTGCAGGGCACCTTCGAGATCACGGTCGACGAATACGGCAAGACGCGCTTGGCCGAGCGCTACACGGTTTCGGCGCCGCTGGCAGGCCGGCTGGCGCGCATCACGCTGCGCGAGGGCGACGAGGTGCAGGCCGGCAGCGGCGTGGCCACGCTGGCGCCGGTGCTGCCTTCGCTGCTGGACGATCGCGCGCGTCGCGAACTTCGCGCCCGCGACGCTGCCGCGCAGGACAACCTGGAGCGCGCCGCCGCGCGCCGCGAGCGTGCCCAGCTGGCCCATGCTCAGGCCGGCGTCGAGCTGCGCCGCAGCGAGCAGCTGGCGCGGCAGGGCTTCATCGCGCCGACGCGACTGGACGCCGACCGGCTGGCTGCGCAGGTCGCCCAGCGCGAGCTGGAGGCGGCCGACGCCGAATGGCGCATGGCCGGGCACGAGCGCGAGCAGGCGCAGGCCGCGCTGGCCCCGCTGCAGCCCGGCGCGGGCGCTGCGGCTCCAGCCGTGGTGTTGCGCGCCCCCGTGGCCGGGCGCGTGCTGCGCGTGCTGCAGGCCAGCGAAGGCGCGGTAGCGCCGGGCACGCCGCTGCTGGAGCTGGGCGACACCGGGCGCCTGGAGATCGTGGCCGAGCTGCTGACCAGCGACGCCCTGGCGGCGTGGCCCGGCAGAGCTGTGCGCATCGACCGCTGGGGCGGGCCGGCCGAACTGGCCGGGCGCGTGCGCGCCGTCGAGCCGTCGGCCTTCACGAAGGTCTCGGCGCTGGGCGTGGAAGAGCAGCGTGTGCGCGTGCTCATCGACCTGACGAGCCCGCGTGAGGCCTGGCAGGCGCTGGGCGATGGCTACCGTGTCGGGCTGCGCATCGTCACGCTGACACAGGCCGATGTGCTGCAGGTGCCGGTGAGCGCGGTGTTCCCGCTGCCGTCTGGCGCACTGCCGCGCGAGGGGCCGGCCGAAGACGCCGGGGTTGCCTTGGCCACGCAAGCCGCCTTGGCCGGCCCGCCGCCCACGCATGCCGTCTTCGCGTTCGATGGCCGGCGTGCGCGCCTGGTGACGGTCGCGCTGGGCGGACGCAACGGTCGTATGGCCTGGATACGCGGTGGCCTGGCCGCCGGCCAGACCGTCATCGTCTACCCGCCGGCCGGCGTGCGCGACGGCATTCGCGTGGCGCCACGCCAGGTCTGAGCGGCAGCGCCCGAGCCAGCGCGAGGGCTTGAGCGGGCTCAACGTCCGACCGGTGGCGCGCCTTAGCCTCTGCGGACATGCCCGAGCTCGGGATTCCGTCGCAAGGCGAGGGCGTGACAAACGTCAGTCACCAGGAGAACAGCGATGAAAGAAGCCCAGCGCCGAGAATCGAAGTCGCATGCCTTGATCGAAAAGCCGCCTCTGTCCGTGATGCTGAGGGGCGATGGTCACATGGCATCGGATGCGGCCTCGGCCGACCGGTCGCGCGAGGCGCGTATCCGCGAGTCGGCCTATGCGCGTTTCGAGAGCCGCGGGCGTCAGCACGGCCACGACCTGGACGACTGGCTGGTGGCGGAAGCCGAGCTGAAGGATTAGGCGGACCGGCGCCTTGAGCGCGCCTGGCACGGCCGTTCAGAAGCCGTCCATCTGCCCGGGCAGCGCGGGCGCGGCGGCCGTCTCGGCCGCAGGCGGCGGCGCGTTGGCGATCAGGCAGTCGGTCGTCAGCATCAGCGCCGCGATGGAGGCCGCGTTCTGCAGCGCCAGCCGCGTCACCTTCACGGGGTCGATGACGCCCATGCGCAGCAGGTCGCCGTACTCGCGCGTGGCGGCGTTGTAGCCATGCGCGGGGTCGGCTGCTGTCTCCACGCGGTGCAGCACCACCGAGGGCTCTTCGCCGGCATTGGCGACGATGCGGCGCAAGGGCTCTTCCAGCGCGCGGGCGATGATGCGGCGGCCGCAGTCGTGGTCCAGCGAGCCCGCCAGCGCGGCGGCGGGCGGCTGGGCCAGCACCGCCCGCGCACGCAGCAGCGCCACGCCGCCGCCGGGCACGATGCCCTCGGCCACTGCCGCGCGCGTGGCGTGCAGGGCGTCCTCGACGCGGATCTTGCGTTCCTTCAGCTCGGTCTCGGTGGCCGCGCCCACCTTGATGAGCGCCACCCCGCCCGAGAGCCTGGCGATGCGCTCGTCGAGCTGCTCGCGGTCGTAGCTGCTGTCGGCCTGGTCGCGTTCCTTGCGCAACTGCGCCACGCGCTCGCGCAGCGCCGCCTCGGCCCCGCCGCCGCCAATCAGCGTGGTGTCGTCCTTGCCCACCTCGACGCGCCGCGCGCGCCCCAGGTCGCCCAGCTGCGCCTTGGCCAGTGTGCGCCCGGCCTCTTCGCTGATGACCACGCCGCCGGTGAGCACGGCCATGTCCTGCAGCAGGGCCTTGCGCCGGTCGCCGAAGCCGGGCGCCTTCACGGCGCAGGCGCGGAAGGTGCCGCGCAGCGTGTTCAGCACCAGCGTGGCCAGCGCCTCGCCGTCCACCTCTTCGGCCACCAGGAGCAGGCTGCGGTGGGCCTTGACCACCTCCTCCAGCAGCGGCAGCAGCTCGTGCAGCGACGACAGCCGCCGGTCGAAGAGCAGGATGGCGGCGTCTTCCAGCACCGCGGCCTGGCGCTCGGCGTTGTTGATGAAGTAGGGCGAGAGGAAGCCGCGGTCGAACTGCAGGCCCTCGACGACCTCGAGCTCGCTGCTCAGCCCCGAGCCGTCTTCGATGCTGATGGCGCCTTCGCGCCCCACCTTGTCGATGGCGTGGGCCAGCAACTCGCCGATGGAGCTGTCGTTGTTGGCGGAGATGGCCGCCACCTGCGCGATCTCCTGCGAACTGGCGCAGGGCCGGGCCACGCGGTGCAGTTCGGCCACCACCGCGTCCACCGCCTGCTCCATGCCGAGCTTGAGCTCCATCGGGTTCATGCCCCCGGCCAGGAAGCGCATGCCCTCGTCCACCATGGCTTGGGCCAGAATGGTAGCCGTGGTGGTGCCGTCGCCGGCCTTCTCGCTGGTGCGCGCGGCCACCTCGCGCAGCATCTGCGCGCCCATGTTCTCGAAGCGGTCTTCCAGCTCCACGGACCTGGCCACCAGCACGCCGGAGTTGACGATCTGCGGCGCGCCGAACTCGCGCTCGAGGATGACGGTGCGACCACGCGGGCCCAGCGTCACGCCCACCGCACGGGCCAGCGCGTCGACGCCGCGGCGGACCTTGGCGCGCGCCTCTTCGTGGAAGACGAGTTGCTTGTTGCTCATGAGGGATGGGTTTCGAAGTTTCGGGTCGGGGCGCTTCAGCCTAGGCCGTAGCGGCCGGGAGCGATTGAGTCCGCGCAAGGCGCCGCCACGGCCGGCAGGCACAGTGGCTCGCCAGGTCCTGCCATGCCGAATCCGCCCGGCCCGCCCTTGCCGTCCCGCGAAGCGCCGCGCTTCGACTGGAGGCCGCCCTCTGTATGGCTGCTGCTCGTGGCCCTGGTGGCTCTGTTTGCACTGCGCGACCCGTGGCTGGGCTCGCTGCCGGTTCAACCCGTCGCCTACAGCGAATTCCTGCAGCAGCTGCGGGCCGGTCGCTTCGAATCGGTGGTGGGGGGCAGCGAGGCGGTTGAAGGCGTGCTGAAGACGCCGCAACCCGATGGCCGCAACCGCGTGGTGCCTGCACGCGTGTCGCACGAGATGGTCGCGCGGCACGGCATGTCGCGGGAACTGGGGCTGGTGTCCTGCGAGCACCGCATCCCGCGCTGGCTCGACCGGCCCGAGGCGCCAGCGCAGGAACACGGCCTGGCCGACCAGACGCTGGCGCGCATCGACGCCGCCGTTCGCGCGCTGGTCGACGAGGCCTGCACCCGCGCCACGGCTTTGCTGCGCTCGCACCGCACGCTGCTGGACGACGGCGCGGCGCGCTTGCTGGCACAGGAGACGCTGACCGAGGCCGAGCTGCGGCCCTTCGCCGAGGCGGCGGCCAGCGCGGTCAGGGACGCCGTGAACGCTGCCTAGAACAGCCAGTCCCAGCCCACGCTGTTGCCGAGGTCGACGATCACGCCGTCGCCATCGCCGCCACAGCCGCAGCCACCCAGGACCGGCCCGGCACCTGTGTCGGCCCTTGCATGCGGCCAACGCGGCGGCTCAGCCCGTCCGCACCGCCAGGTAGGCGACGATGGCTTCGAGGCTGGTCAGACGCTCGTAGTCGGCCTCGGGGATGTCGACGCCGAAGCGCTGGTGCAGTCCGACGATGACGTTGAGCCAGTCCATCGAGTCCAGGTCGACCTGCGGGCGCAGGGGCTGGTCGGCGGCCAGCGTGGCGGGGTCGAGTTCGGGCGCCACCTGCTGCAGCGCCTGCAGCACGCCTGCGCGGAGGTCGGCCATGTCCTTCATGCGGGCGTGTCCAGCTGCGCGGGGGCCTGAAGCAGCTCGCGCGCCGCAGCCAGGAAGAGCGCACCGCGGTGGCCGTCGCTCACGCGGTGGTCGGCGGCCAGCGTGCAGGTGAGCATGGGGCAGGCCTGCACGGCGCCACCCACCACCCACGGCCGCTCGGCGATGCGGCCCACCCCCACCAGCGCCACCTGCGGCGGGTGGATGACGCCGAAGACGCTGTCCACGCCGGTGTCGCCCAGGTTGCTGACGGTGAGGGTGGCGTCGCTCAGCTCCGAGCTGCTCAGCCGGCCGGCGCGGCAGCGCAGCACCAGGTCGGCCAGCGCGGCCATCAGCTTGTCCAGCGGCTGGGCGGCCACGTCGTGCAGCGCGGGCGCCACCAGGCCGCCCTGGCGCAGCGAGATGGCCACGCCCAGGTGCGCCGCCGCCGCAGGGCGGAAGCTGCCTTCGGTGAAGTGGCCGTTCAGCTCGGGCACTTGGCGCAGGGCCAGTGCCACCGCCTTCAGCACCAGCACCGCGGGCAGCAAGCGCGCCGCGACCGGCCGCCCCTCGTTGCGCGCCGCCAGCCATTGCAGCGCCTGCTGCATGGGCACCGGCTCGGCCAGGTAGTAGTGCGGAATCTCGCGCTTGGAGCGGCTCATGGCGCTGGCGATGGCGCCGCGCAGGGCGGCTTGGCGGTCGCCGCGATGGTCGCTGCGATGGTCGGCGGTCGCGGCCGGCGCGGCCGGGACCTGCGGCGCAGCGCCCGGCGCCGGTGCCTGAACCGCCGCGGCCTGGGTGGCCCCAGCGGGCAAGGGCGCGGCCGCTGGGGCCGCTGGGGCCTCTTCGCCGGGTGCCAGCAGCCAGGCCATCACCGTGCCGACGCTGATCTTTTCGCCCGGCTGGGTGAGCAGCTGGTGCACGCGGCCTTCTTCCCAGCATTCCACGTCGATGGCGGCCTTGGTGGTGTCCACCACCGCGACCACGTCGCCCTTGTGCACCGCCTGGCCGGGCGCCACCTTCCACGCAAGCAGCGTGCCGTCGTCCATGTCGGCGCCCAGCGAGGGCAGCTTGAAGCCGATCATGCGGCCCGCCCCAGCAGCTGCCGCGCAGCAGCCACGATGTCCGGCACCTGCGGAAGTGCCGCTTCTTCCAGGTGGCGGGCATAGGGGATGGGCACCTCGGCCGTGCACACGCGCAGCGGCGGCGCGTCCAGCTCGAAGAACAGCTGCTCGGCGATGCTGGCCATGATCTCGGCGGCCAGGCCGCCGCTGCGCCAGCCTTCGTCGACGACGAGCAGGCGCCGCGTCTTGCGCACCGAGGCGGCCAGCGTGGGCAGGTCCAGCGGCCGCAGCACGCGCAGGTCGATGACCTCGGCCGCCACGCCCTCGGCGGCCAGCGCCTCGGCCGCAGCCAGCGCCTTGGGCAGGCAGCCGCCCTGGGTGACGAGGCTGAGGTCGCTGCCCGGCCGGCGCACGGCGGCGTGGGCGATGTCGGCAGCGGGCACGGCTGGCAACTCGTCTTCAAGGTTGTAGAGCTGGGCGTGTTCGAAGATGACCACTGGGTCGGGGTCCAGCAGCGCCGGCCACAGCATGGCGCGCGCGTCGGCCACCGTGGCCGGGGCCAGCACGCGCAGGCCAGGAATGTGGGCGTACCAGCCCTCCAGGCTGTGCGAGTGTTGCGCCGCCAGCTGGCGGCCGGCGCCGGTGGCCATGCGCAGCACCAGCGGCACGCTGAACTGCCCGCCCGACATGTGCCGGTACAGCGCCGCGTTGTTGACCACCTGGTCCAGCGCCAGCAGGCTGAAGTTGACCGTCATCACCTCGACGATGGGCCGCAGCCCGCCCAGCGCCGCGCCGATGCCGGCGCCCACGAAGCCCAGTTCCGACAGCGGCGTGTCGCGCACGCGCTCGGGGCCGAACTCGGCCAGCAGGCCCTTGCTGAAGGCGTAGCTACCCCCGTAGCGGCCCACGTCCTCGCCCATCAGCAGCACGCGCGGGTCGCGCTGCAGGGCTTCCTGCAGGGCGTCGTGCACGGCCCGGCGGTAGCTGGTCTTCATGGGCTGGCCGTGGCCGCCGGTGCGGCAGTTGCGGCTGGCGCTGCTGCGGGCGTGTGCAGGTCGCGCAGCAGGTCTTCCACCGGCTCCCAGGTGCCGGCCTCGGCGAAATCGACGGCCTGCTGCACTTCCTGCTGCGCCTGCGCGTCCAGCGCCAGGAACTCGGCCTCGCCGAGCCAGCCCTGGGCCTTCAGCCTGGCGGTGTAGCTGTGGATGGGGCCGCGTGTCTTCCAGGCCTCGATCTCGGCCTTGTCGCGGTACAGGTCGGGGTCGAACATGGAATGCGCGCGGTAGCGGTAGGTCTGCAGCTCGACGAAGGCCGGCCGGCCTTCGCTGCGCACCTGCGCGGCCCGGGCGCGCAGCGCCAGGTGCACCGCCACCACGTCCATGCCGTCCACGCGCTCGCTGGCCACGCAATGCGCCTCGGCCATGCGGCAGAGGTCGGTCTGCGCCTGCGAGCGCGCCAGTGCCGTGCCCATCGCGTAGAGGTTGTTCTCGCAGCAGAACAGCACCGGCAGCTGCCACAGCGCGGCCAGGTTCAGCGCTTCGTGGAAGGCGCCCTCGGCCACCGCGCCTTCGCCGAAGAAGCAGGCCGCCAGGCCGGGCTGCTGCTGCATCTTCAGCGCCAGCGCCAGGCCCACGGCCAGCGGCAAGGCGCCACCGACGATGGCGTTGCCGCCGTAGAAGTTCGTGGCGGCGCTGAACAGGTGCATCGAGCCGCCGCGGCCGCGCGAGCAGCCCTCGCGCTTGCCGTACATCTCGGCCATGAGGGCCTTCATGGGCACGCCGCGCAGCAGCGCGTGGCCGTGCTCGCGGTAGGTGGCCAGCACCTTGTCTTCCGTCCGCAGGGCACGCAGCGCGCCCGCGGCCACCGCTTCCTGGCCGATGTAGAGATGCAGGAAACCGCGAATCTTGCCGGCGCCATAGAGCTCGGCGCATTTTTCTTCCATGCGGCGCACGCGCAGCATGTCGACCAGCAGGCCCAGGGCCAGCGGCTGCGCCAGCGGCACCGGGCCGCCGGGCGGCACCGGCGGGGCGTGGCTGGCGGGTTCGGTCACGTGTCGGCCTCCAGCGTGGAGGTGTCGCCTTCGGGCAGGCCAAGCTCGCGCGCCTTCAGCAGCCGCCGCATGATCTTGCCGCTGCGCGTGCGCGGCAGGCCGGGCACGAAGGCCAGCTCCTTCGGTGCCACCGCCGCGCCCAGGCGCACGCGCGCATGGCCCAGCAGTTCGCGCTGCAGCGCTTCGCTGGCGCTGAAGCCGGGCTTCAGCGCCACGAAGGCCTTCACGGCCTCGCCCACCGTGGCGTCGGGCTTGCCGATGACGCCGGCCTCGGCCACGGCCGGGTGCTCCAGCAGCACGCTTTCCACCTCGAAGGGGCCGATCAGGTGCCCGGCCGACTTGATGACGTCGTCGCTGCGGCCGACGAACCAGAAGTAGCCCTCGGCGTCGCGTCGCGCCAGGTCGCCGGTGAGGTAGAGATCACCCGCGAAGCACCGGCGGTAGCGCTCTTCCTGGCCGATGTAGGCGCGGAACAGCGAAGGCCAGCGGCCGCGCAGGGCCAGTTCGCCCACGGCGTCGGGCTCGGTGAGCGGCACGACCGGTTGCCCCGGCAGATGGCGCACGATCAGCGCGTCCACGCCCGGCAGCGGCCGGCCCATCGAGCCGGGCTTGATGTCCAGCGCCGGCAGGTTGGCGATCATGATGCCGCCGGTCTCGGTCTGCCACCAGTTGTCGTGGATGGGCAGGCCCAGCACCTCCTGGCCCCACCACACGGCCTCGGGATTCAGCGGCTCGCCCACGCTGGCCACGAAGCGCAGCGCCGGGAAGCGGTAGGCCTGGCGCAGTTCGGGCCCGGCCTTCATCAGCATGCGGATGGCCGTGGGCGCGGTGTACCAGACGCTGACGCGCTGGTCCTGCAAGATCTGGTACCAGCGCCGGGCATCGAACTCGCCCTCGTCGACGATGCTCGTCACGCCGTGCATCAGCGGCGCCAGGATGCCGTAGGACATGCCCGTCACCCAGCCGGGGTCGGCGGTGCACCAGAACACGTCGTCGGCATGCAGGTCCAGCGCATGGCGGCCGGTGGCGAAATGCGTCAGCCCGGCCTCATGCACGTGCAGCGCGCCCTTGGGCGTGCCGGTGGTGCCGCTGGTGAAGTGCAGCAGCGCCGGGTCGTCGGGCCCGGTGGGCGCCAGCTCGAAGCTCTCGCTGGCCGCGGCCATCAGTGGCGCCAGGTCCAGCGTGCCGGGCGGTGCCGGGCGGCCGGCGGCGGCGTCGGCGTCCACCACCAGCACGTGCGCCAGCGCGGGCAGCGCCTGCCGCTGCGCGGCCACCTTGCGCAGGTACAGCGCCACGGTGGTGACGAGCAGCTTGCAGCCGCCGATGCGCAGGCGCGTGGCCACCGGCTCGGGCCCGAAGGCCGAGAACAGCGTGCACACCACGCTGCCGTTCTTCAGCGCGCCCAGCACCGCCACATAAAGGGCCGGCAGGCGGCCGGCCGGCACGAAGACGGGTTCGCCGCGGCCCACGCCCAGCCCGCGGAGCACGTGGGCAAAGCGGTTGCTCTGCAGGGCCAGTTCGCCATAGCTCAGCGCGTGCGGCGGGCCTTGCTGCGGCAGGAAGCGCAGGGCCGTGCGGTCGGCGGCAGCGCCCCGCGCATGGCGGTCCACGGCGAGCTCGGCCAGGTTCATGCGGCCGGGGTGCGCGCCCAGCAGCTCGCGCCGCGTCTGCGCCCAGCTGAAGTTCCGGCAGGCCTCGTCGTAGTCCGGCAGGTTTGGCGGCACCGGCTGCACCGACATCAGGGCCGGGGTCTTGCGGATGCGCTCGCCTCGCATGCGGGGGCCCCGGGGCGGCACCGTGGCGTGCGCCAGACTCAGGCCGAGGGGCCCGGCCAGCCGATGCTCAGCGCCAGCGCGATGCGTTCGCTGGGCTGCAGCCGCAGCGCGGCGGCGAGCCGGCGCCGGTCGATCAGCGCCCGCACCACCGCGGCCATGCCTTCGCTGGCGCAGGCCAGCAGGATGTTCTGCGCCACGAAGGCGGCGTCAGCACCGGCGAAGAAGGAGCGCTCGTCGGCGGGGCAGTCCAGCATGCGGGCGAAGTCGGCCACGCAGACCAGGTTCAGCGGCGCCCTGGCGACGAAGTCCTGCTGCCCGGTCAGGGCGCGCAGGTCCTGCGCATCCACCAGCGCCAGCTGGTGGCCGGCCGGCTCGTAGCGGTAGGTGCCTTCGGGCAGCACGGCGAAGACGTTGATCTCTTGCCAGTTGTGCGCCGAAGGCGCGGTGCGGTGCCCGCTGGCGTGCCGGTTGATACCGCAGCCCGCCCACAGCAGCGCCGACACCAGCTTCAGCGGCAGCGGCTCGGGGCTGAAGTCGCGCACGCTGCAGCGCAACTGCAGCGCAGTCTCCAGCGTGGCGCCCGGGCTGAAGGAGGGGCGGGGCAGCAGCAAGGGGCCCGACCCCAGGTCGAGCGGCACCGTCGCCGTGCCGGCAGGCCCCTGGCCGGTCGCAACGGACACGGGCGGGCGAGGGTGTTCGCTCGCTGTGCTGGCGGTCGCTTTGCGGGCGGTCGCCTTGCTGGCGGTCACTTTGCCCGCGCTCGGTTTCCTGGCAGTCGGTTTCCTGGCTTGTTCCATGACGGTTCTCATGCGCTGTACCCAGCGGCGGCGGAAGGCAGCTTGTGCGGTGCATCTTGCGGCGCGGCGCAGGGTGCCCGATTGAGTGCGCGCAACTGCGGCGGCCGGTGCCGCGCCGAGCATGCAGGCATGAAAGCCCCCGCGCCCCGTGCCACGCCGCGTTCAACCGGGCCCGGTGTGTGCGGCCCACGGAGGGCCGTGCAGTGAGCGTGCTGTTTGCCGACCGCGCCGCCGCCGGGCGCGCCCTGGCGCGGGCGCTCGCCGGCCGCACATGGGCGCAGCCGCTCGTGGTGCTGGCGCTGCCGCGTGGCGGCGTGCCGGTGGCGGCCGAGGTGGCGCGGGCGCTGCACGCACCGCTGGACCTGCTGCTGGTGCGTAAGATCGGCGCCCCCGGGCAGCCCGAGCTGGCGGTGGCCGCCGTGGTCGATGGCACGCCGCCCGATGTCGTGGTCGACGAAGAGACGGCCACGCTGTCCGGCGCCGACACGGCCTACATTGAGCAGCAGGCGCAGCGCGAACTGCAGGAAATCGAGCGCCGTCGCCACGTGTACCTGCAGGACCGCGAGCCTCTGCCGGTACGCGGCGGCACGGCCGTCGTGGTCGATGACGGCATGGCCACCGGCACCACGGCCCGGGCCGCGCTGCGTGCGCTGAAGCGGCGCGGCCCGGGCCGCACGCTGCTTGCGGTGCCGCTGGCAGCGCATTCGGCCGTGGCCCCGCTGGCCGCCGAGGTCGACGAGATCGTCTGCCTGGCCCAGCCCTGGCCCTTCCACGCCGTGGGGCCCCACGACGGCAACTTCCGCCAGGTCGACGACGCCGAGGTGCTGGCGGCACTGGCCCGCACCCGCGGGGACGCGGGCGCCACGGCGACGGCGCCGCCTTGAACCCGGGTCTGCACACCGGGCCGCCCACGGCCCAGACGCAGGCGGTGGCCGTGGGCCTGCGGCAGTTGCCGGGCAGCCTGGTGCAGGAGGCGAGCGCGAAGGGGCTGGTGCTGTTCGCCCATGGCAGTGGCAGCAGCCGCCTCAGCCCGCGCAACCAGCGCGTGGCCCAGAGCCTGCAGCGGCGCGGCCTGGCCACGCTGCTGTTCGACCTGCTCCAGGCCGATGAAGCCGCGAGCCGCGCCCACGTCTTCGACATCGAACCGCTGGCCGGGCGCCGGGGCGAAGCCCTGGCCTGGGTGCGGCAGTAGCCCGCCCTGGCCGCGCTGCCGGTGGGCCTGTTCGGCGCCAGCACGGGCGCCGCCGCAGCGTTGCAGGCCGCGGCGGCGCACCCGGCCGAAGTCGCTGCGGTGGTCTCGCGCGGGGGGCGGCCCGATCTCGCCTTCACGGCGCTGCCCCACGTCACCGCACCCACGCTGCTCATCGTGGGCGGGCTGGACACCTCGCTCATCGAGCCGCACCGCGCCGCCTGCCGCCGGCTGGGCGGCGAAAGCCGGCTCGTCATCGTGCCCGGGGCCACCCATCTGTTCGAAGAGCCGGGCGCGCTGGACGAGGTGGCGCGCCTGGCCGGCGACTGGTTTGCCCGCCACCTGCCCGGCCCGCGCCACGCGCCCGGCGCGCCCGCGCGCTGAACCGCCATGCAGTTCCACGACTACTACCGGGTGCTCGGTGTGGCCCGGGACGCCACGGCCGGCGAGATCAAGAAGGCCTACCGCGCCCTGGCCCGCAAGTACCACCCCGACGTCAGCAAGGAAGCCGACGCGGCGGCGCGCATGAGCGAGCTCAACGAGGCCCATGCCGTGCTTTCCGACCCCGAGCGCCGCGCCGCCTACGACGCCGTGGGCCAGGGCCACCGCGAGGGCGAGCCCTTCACGCCGCCGCCCGACTGGGACGCGGGCTTCGAGTTCAGCAGCGGCCAGCACCCCGGCGCCGAGGCGCAGGCCTACAGCGACTTCTTCACCGCGTTCTTCGGTTCGATGGGCCGCCAGGCCCGGCACTGGGGCGGCAGCCCCGGCCGCGGTGCCGGCCAGGCGCCGGCGCGCGGCGAGGACCACCACGCGAAGATCCTGCTCGACATCGGGGACGCCTGGCGTGGCGCGAAGCGGCAGTTCACGCTGCGCGTGCCGCAGCAAGACGCCCGGGGGCATGTGCAGTTGGTGCCGCGCACGCTGGAGGTGGACATCCCGGCCGGCGTGAAGGCTGGCCAGCGCATGCGCCTGGCCGGGCAGGGCGGCCCAGGCCAGGGCGGCGGGCCGCCGGGCGACCTGCTGCTGCAGGTGCAGTTCCAGCCGCATGCGCAGTTCCGCGTGCACGGAGCCGACCTCGTCTGCGTGCTGCCGCTGGCGCCCTGGGAAGCGGCGCTGGGCGCCGTGGTGCCGGTGGCGATGCCCGATGGCAGCCGCCTGAAGGTGCGCGTGCCAGCCGGCGCGCAGAGCGGGCGCAGCATCACCGTGCGCGGCCGGGGCCTGCCGGCGCATCCACCGGGCGACCTGGAACTGCAGCTGCGCGTGGTGCTGCCCAGCAGCGCCGACCCGCGCGTTCGCAGCCTCTTCGAAAGGATGGCCACCGAACTGGGCGACTTCGACGCCCGCAGCGCAGCCACGCCCGAGGCCCCGCCCGCTTCCTGAAACCGCCGGGGCACAGCGAAGAATGCCCGCCAGGCGTTGCCGCCTGGCGGGCCCCGGTGGAGATCCCCAGTCCGGCACTTGCGCACCGTCCTGGTCTGAGGGCGTCTCCATCCACCACGGCATCTAGTGCGGTGGACACTTCCCTTGCGGGGTGGCCTCACTTCATCGCAGGCTTCCGGTATCAGCCTTCTGCCTCGCGACGGTGTCACTGTAGGGCGGGGGCCGGGTGGCGCGTTGAGCGTGCTCAACGGCGGCGCAGGTCGGGAGCGGCCGGGCAGAAAGGCGCAAGGGCGGAAGCGCGCAAGAGCGGCACGGGGCCGCGCCCGCCGCTTCAGCCCGTGCCGCCTGTGCCGCGCAGCGCGTCGTGCACGCGGCATTCCAGCTCGTCGCCCTGGAAGCTGCTGAGGTCCAGCGCGATGCTGGCATGAAGCAGGCGCCGCGCCGCCGGGCCCAGCGCGGACTTCAGCTCGCCGAGAAACGTGTTCGAGGCCAGCAGCGTCCAGCCAGGCAAGCGGTGCGCCAGCGCGGCCTGTTCCAGTTCACCAGCCAGTTCATGGGCAAATCGCGCTTGCTCCCGCTCGCGCGGCAAGGTGCGTGGTTCGAAGGCGGTCGATGCCGCGCCCTTCAACGCCCGGCCCGGCCGGTCGGCGGCAAGCTCGGCGCCCTTCAGCCGGCTGGCCGCGTGCACGTGGCTGGCGATCTCGCGCAGGGCGTTGTTCTCGGCGTCGCGCTCGAAGATGCGCGCGCGGGCGGCGTTGGCCACCACCACCCAGGGCAGGGGCGGGCGCGGCGCCAGGGCAGGGCGGCCGGCGGGCATCTCAGCGCTCCCGCAGGTGGGGCGGCGAGGGGCCCTCGGCGGGCTCGCCCAGCTCGGCGTCGATCCAGTCGGCAAGACCTATCTCGTGCTCGGTCTCGCGCAGATCTTCGCCGGGGAACGCCCGTTCCTCGTCGTCGCGGTCGCGGTCGGCACAGGCCATTTCGTAGGTCTCGAAGGGCCCCACCTCCCGGTGGCCGTCCGGGGCCTGCCAGTAGTAGCCATCGGGCCGGCTCACCACAGCCGGCGCATCGAGGGTGCCTGGATCTTTCGGGATGGCCGTCATCACGGCCGTCAGTGGCGGCTTGGGCCGTGGCCGAAGCCGGGCGCGAGCGGGGTTGGGGGTCGGACTGGGGGTGTGCTTGCCGGGTGTGCGCATCAGGGTTCTCCTCGGCCCCAGCCTAGGCAGCGTGGCGCCGCGCGGATTGAGCCTGCGCAATGGGCACCGTGCGGTGCCTGCCCATGCTTGGCAGAGCGGACAGGAGGTGCCATGGGACTGCGGGCCGAGAAGCCGAGATGGGTGCGCTGGTTCTCCGACATCGGCAACGACGACGTCGCCACCGTGGGCGGCAAGAACGCTTCGCTGGGCGAGATGTTCGGGCACCTCGGAGCGGCGGGCGTGCGCGTGCCCGACGGCTTTGCCATCACCGCGCAGGCTTACCGCGAGGTGCTGGACCAGGCCCGCGCCTGGGAGCCGCTGCGCCGCGCGCTGGACGGCCTGGACGTGCGCCAGGTGGACGATCTGGCGCGCCGCGCGCTGGCCGCGCGCGAGATCGTGCGCGCGGCACCGCTGCCGGCCGCGCTGCGCGAGGAGATCCTGGCCGCCTACGCGCAGCTGCGCGCCGAGTTCGGCGAGGGCCTGACCGTGGCCGTGCGCAGCTCGGCCACCGCCGAAGACTTGCCCGGCGCCAGCTTTGCCGGCCAGCACGAGACCTTCCTCAACATCGCCGGCGAGCAGCGCCTGCTGGCGGCCGTGCAGGACTGCTTCGCCAGCCTGTTCAAGGACCGCGCGATCAGCTACCGCGTCGACCAGGGTTTCGACCACCTGAAGATCGCGCAGTCGGTGGGCGTGATGAAGATGGTGCGTGCCGACCTCGGAGCCAGCGGCGTGGCCTTCACGCTGGACACCGAATCGGGCTTTCGCGACGTCGTCTTCATCACTGGCGCCTGGGGCCTGGGCGAGAACGTCGTGCAGGGCACGGTCGACCCCGACGAGTTCCACGTCTTCAAGCCCACCCTGCGCGCTGGCCGGCGCTGCGTGCTGCGGCGCCGCCGCGGCGCGAAGGAAGTGCGCATGGTCTATGCGCAGGCCGCTGGTCGCGACACCACGCGCAACGTGGCCACCTCGGCCGAGGAGCGCGAGCGCTTCTGTCTGTCCGACGCGCAGGTGCTGGAGCTGGCCGACGCGGCCCTGGCCATCGAGGCGCACTACAGCGCGCGCGCCGGCCACCCCGTGCCGATGGACGTGGAATGGGCGCTCGATGGCCTGGACCGTCAGCTCTACATCGTGCAGGCGCGGCCCGAGACGGTGAGCTCGCAACGTTCGCCGGGCCAGCTGGACGAGGTGCACCTGGCCGCACCCGGCACCGTGCGCGTGCGCGGCCGCGCGGTGGGCAGCGGCATTGCCGCCGGGCGCGTGCGCGTGGTTGCCGACATCGCCCACCTGGCGGAGTTCCAGCCCGGCGAGGTGCTGGTGGCCGACAGCACGCTGCCCGACTGGGGCACGGTGATGAAGACCGCCGCGGCGGTGGTCACCAACCGCGGCGGGCGCACCTGCCACGCCGCCATCGTGGCGCGCGAGCTCGGCATCCCGGCGGTGGTGGGCTGCGAGAACGCCACGCGCGAGCTGCGCACCGGCGACGAAGTCACGGTCAGCTGTGCCGAAGGCGCGCAGGGCCGCGTCTACGCAGGACGCATCGCCTACACGACGACGCGCACCGACCTGGCCAGCCTGGGCCGGCCACGCACCGAAGTGATGGTCAACCTCGGCAACCCCGACCTCGCCTTCCAGGTGGGCCTGCTGCCCAGCGCTGGCGTGGGCCTGGCGCGCATGGAGTTCATCATCGCCGAGCACATCCGCGCGCACCCGATGGCGCTGGCCCACCCCGAGCGCGTCACCGACCCCGCGGTGCGCGCCCAGCTGGCCGAGCTGACGAAAGGCCATGCGCGCCCGGCCGACTTTTTTGTGCGCGAGCTGTCCGAGGGCATCGGCACCATCGCCGCGGCCTTCTTCCCGCGCCCGGTCATCGTGCGGCTGTCCGACTTCAAGACCAATGAATACGCCAGCCTGCTGGGCGGGCGCGATTTCGAACCGGTGGAGGCCAACCCGATGCTGGGCTTTCGCGGCGCCTCGCGCTATGCCCACCCGAGCTACGCCGATGGCTTCGCGCTGGAGTGCGCGGCGCTGCGGCGCGTGCGTGAAGAAATGGGCCTGGTGAACGTGAAGCTGATGGTGCCCTTCTGCCGCCGCGTCGACGAGGCCGAGCGCGTGCTCGCCGCGATGGCGGGCCACGGCCTGGCCCGCGGGCAGCAGGGGCTCGAGATCTACGTGATGTGCGAGATCCCGAACAACGTCATCCAGGTGGACGCCTTCGCCCGCCTCTTCGACGGCTTCTCCATCGGCTCGAACGACCTCACGCAACTGGTGCTGGGCGTCGACCGCGATTCCGAAATCGTCGCCTTCGACTTCGACGAGCGCGACGCGGGTGTGATGGCCATGATCCGCCAGGCCATCGAAGGCGCCCACCGGCACGGCCGCCACATCGGCCTGTGCGGCCAGGCACCGTCCGACGACCCCGGCATGGCGCAGGCGCTGGTGGCCCTGGGCATCGACGCCATCAGCGTCACGCCCGACACGCTGCTGGCCGTGACGCGGCGGGTGCTGCAGGCCGAAGCGCGCCCGCCCGTCGCCTGAAGTCCCGTTATCGGCCCGGGCAGCCCGTTCAGGCCTTGCGGGCCGGTCGGGTGCGGTGCGCCTTCGGGCTGGCCACGGCCGCTGCGCGCGGGGGCGGGGGCGCGGCGCCTGCAAGCGCCGCGGGGCCAGCCGGGGCCGCAACGATCGACAGCAGCATCACCGGGTGCCCTGCGGGTTGGTGCAGCACGCGCCGCACGCCCAGGGTACAGCGCAGCGCGCCTGCGCCGGGCAGCGCGATCTCGGCCTGCCGCGTCGCCAGCCCGGCCTTGCCCGTCGGCCACGGCGCTTCGAGCAGCGCCCGCACGGCGGGCAGATTCCAGCGCCCCTGGCCGATGGCCAGCAGGTCCAGGCCCACGGTCTGCTTCGGCGCGTCCTGGAAGGCCTCGTAGTAGGCGCGGTTGGCCGAAAGCACGTGATGCCGGGCGTCCAGCACCACCAGCGGGCTGTCCACGGCGTCCACGATGCCTTCGGCCAGCGCCAGTGCCTCGCGCGCCGCGATGGCCTCGACGCTCAGCGTGACGTCGGCGAAGGTCATCACCACGCCTTCGACCACGTGGTCCACCGTGCGGTAGGGCTGCACGCGGGCCAGGTAGCAGCGGCCGGCGGCCGTACGCGCCTCGCGCTCGGTGGGCACCAGTGAATCGAGCACCACCTGGGCGTCGGCCAGCAGGTCGGCATCGAGAAGCTCGCTGCGGATGTCGGACAGCGGCCGGCCGATGTCGCTGGGCAGCAGCCTGAACAGCTGGGTGGCGTCGCGCGTGAAACGCCGCAGCTTCAGCTGCCGGTCGAGGAAGATCACGCCGAGCTGCAGGTTGTCCAGCAGGTTCTTCATGTCGTCCTGGATGCGGCCCATCTGCTCGATCTTGGACTGCAGTTCGGCATTGACGGTGACCAGTTCCTCGTTCACCGACTGCAGCTCTTCCTTGGACGTCTCCAGCTCCTCGTTGGTGGACTGCAGCTCTTCGTTGGTGGACTGCAGTTCCTCATTGGTGGACTTGAGCTCCTCGTTCGAGATCTGCTGCTCCTCCAGCATCATGCGCAGGCTTTCCTTGACGTGCGCGAGTTCGTGCTCGAGTTCGGCGCAGCGCTGTGCTTCGGCGGTGGGGCGGCGCCCCGGCGTGCGCGCTGGCGTGGCCGGCGTGGGCTCGTCGGCGGGCTGGAAGCTCACCAGCAGCACGGCTTGACTGCCGGTGGGTTCGGGCAGGGGCCGCACGTTGAGGCTGACCGCTCGACGCTCACCCTGGGCCGACAGCAGGGTGGCGTGGCTGGTTGCCGGCAGGCCCTGGGCGGCCACTGTGCGCAAGGCTTCCCGCAAGGGCAGCTGAAGTCCTTCACGCGCCATCTCCACCAGGCTGTGCGTGGGCTCGCCCGGTGCCGGGCGCAGGTAGGGTCCGGTATCGCCATGCACGTAAAGAATGCTGCCCTGGAGGTCGACCAGCACCGCCGCCGGCGCGTAGGACTGCAGCAGCGCGCGCTTGGCCAGCTCGGCCATCTGGCGCGGGTCGGCGCGCTGCGGCGCGACCGGCAGCGCCAGGCTTGTCTTGCCGGCCATCCAGGACAACTGGTCGGCCAGACCGGTGCGGGCCGCCGCGTGCAGCGGCCGGGCCCGGTAGAGCTTCCACTTGCGGTCGCTGACCTCGAACAGCTCGGCGTGCCTGCCGATGCTTTCCGATGGCGACAGGAACAGCACGCCACCCGGGTTCAGCGCGTAGTGGAAGATCGGGATCAAGCGGTCCTGCAACTCGGGTTCGAGGTAGATCATCACGTTGCGGCAGCACAGCAGGTCGAGCCGGGTAAAGGGCGGATCCTTGACGAGGCTCTGCACCGCGAAAATGGTCATGTCGCGCAGCTCCTTGTTCACGCGATAGCCGGTTTCTTCCCGTGTGAAGTAGCGGCGCAGGCGCTCGCGCCCCACGTCGGCGGCGATGTCCGCGGTGTAGAGCCCGGCGCGGGCGGCCTTGATCGCCTCGTCGTCCAGGTCGGTGCCGTAGAGCTGCACCTTCAGCTCCTTGCCCGACTCCTGCAGGTACTCGCGCACGACCATGGCCACCGAGTAGACCTCTTCGCCACTGGCACAGCCCGCCACCCAGATGCGCAGCGTGGCGCCGTCGGCCTTGCCGTCGATCAGCATCGGCATCACCTTGCGCTTGAGCACCGCAAAAGCCTCGGCGTCGCGGAAGAAGCTGGTGACGTTGATGAGCAACTCGCGGAACAGCAGCTGGAGCTCGGCCGGGTTCTCCTTCACGTAGCGTGCATAGACCGGCATCCGGTCGATCGCGCGCTGCGCCATGCGGCGCTCGATGCGCCGCCTGACGGTGCTTTTCTTGTACTGGGTGAAGTCGTGCCCGCTGCCGCTGCGCAATTGCGCCAGCACCGCCGCGAGGCCGCCGTCGTCGGCCGCGGCTGTGGCCGGGACGCTGGCCGCTGGAGTCTTCGCCGCGGCGGCGGCCGCCAGCGCAGAACCGCCTTGCAGCAGCGCTGGCGTCAGCTGGTCCGCGGGCAGCACCTTGTCGACGCAGCCCGCCTGGATGGCGCTGGACGGCATGCCGTCGAACTTGGCGGTGGCGGGGTCTTGCACCAGGCACAGCCCGCCGGCATCGAAGATGGCGCGCAAGCCCAGCGTGCCGTCGGTGCCCGTGCCCGAAAGCACGATGCCGACGGCCCGGTCGGCCTGCTCTTTCGCGAGCGAGCGGAAGAAGTCGTCGATGGGCATCCGTGGCGTGCGCAGCTCGGCAGGCACCTTCAGCCGCAGCTTGCCCCCGGCCAGGCCCATGACGCGGTTCGGCGGCATCACGTGCACCCGGTCTGGCAGCACCGGCATGCGGTCGCGCGCTTCAACCACCGGCATGTCGGTGGCGCGCTGCAGGATCTCGACCAGCAGGCTGGGGTGCGTGGGGTCGAGGTGCTGCACGACCACGAAGGCCATGCCGGTGTCCGCCGGGGTGTGGCGCAGCCATTGCTCCAGGGCTTCCAGCCCCCCAGCCGAGGCGCCGATGCCGATGACGGCGGAGGGCAGGCGCGCGGCGGTGTCGGTCTTGACGGCAGGGCGGCGGCGCGTGCCGGCGGCAGGCGGCGGGGCTTTCTTCCGGGTGGCCATGGCAAGGGATGTTCAGGCCAGGGAGCTGCCGGGCGCTGGCCCTGCGACGCCGATGGCCTGGTGGCCGAGGAACACGAGCATCCGCTGTGCATGGCCGGGCAGTTCGCTGAACTCGAGGCGGCCGCCGAGCAGGTGGACCTGGTCCTTGAAGCCATGCGGCAGGCTCATCAAGGAGCCTGCCGGTCCGTCGGTGCGCTCGTGCCCGGGCACGATTTGCAGCACCAGCACCCAGTCGCGCGGGCGGCGCAGCAGCTCGACGCTGATGCCGGCACGCACGTAGGGCGCGAAGTGCACCAGCGCGGCTTCGATCAGCCGGTAGATGGCGATGGCCAGGGGCTGGGGCAGCGTGGCATCGTCGTCGTCGAAATGCAGGTTCGCCCGCAGGTCCAGGCGCTCCGCGACGTCGCTGACCAGCCATTCCAGGGCGGCCCTCAGGCCCAGGTCGCTGAGCATCAGCGGGTGAAGGTCGGCCGACATGCGACGCACCAGCGCCACCGCCTGGTCGAGTTCGAGCGCCATCGTCTCGACCAGCAACCGCTTTGTACCGTCGTCCGCGCACGGGGTCAGCGTGCCCAGGTGCAGCTTCAGCGCCGCCAGCCGCTGGCCCAGCCCTTCGTGCAGCCGCACCGCCATGGCGCGGCGCTCGGTCTCGCGAGTCTCGTAGCCGCTGGCGGCGATGCGGCGGTTCTTGGCCGCCAGCCGGCGTTGCGACAGCTCGGTGAGCGTCAGCCGCAACTGGCGACCCGGGCCCGGTCCGCCCATCGCCCGGCAATCGAGTTGCGCCTCGAAGTGGTGACCGTCCTCGCGCTTGAGCATCAGTTGGACGCGCCGCAGTTCGCTGCGCGTGAAGGCGCGCAAGGCCACCCGGCGCCAGCGGTCGCTGTCGGCTGGCGCCACGAAGTGTTCGAAGGAACGCCCCAGCATCGCCGGTCGCTCGGTGGCGAATTCGGTCGCTGCGGTGAGATTGGCCTCGGTGATGCGCCCTTCGGCGTCGAGCGTGAGGTAGGTGACGGGCGCCGAGTCGAACAGGTCGATGTAGCGGTCGCGCGCGGAGACGAGTTCCCGGTGAGCACGCAGCAGTTCCTCGTTCTGCTGTTCCAGTTCGATCTGATGGACCTGAAGTTCGTGCACCAGCGCCCTTCGACTGATCCCGATCAGGGGCTTGAGGCTGATCTTCGGCGTGGCAGGGGTCGACAGGTGGCGAGGCATGTCAATACAGCTGGGAGGCTTGAGCTTTGGGGGGCGTGCCGCGGCTCGGGCGGGAGGTGACGACAGTGGGCTGCTGGCCGGCGGCTCGGCGAACTGGGAAGGACCCACAGTCTGCACCAGTGGCGCTCGTCTGTGAGCCCCCTGGTGCGCATTGCAGCAACGCCGCGCCCGCGAAACGGCCTGCGCGCAGCTCGTCCAGGGCCCGGTTGGCCTCGGCCAGCGCATCGCGCTGAAGGTGCGCTTCGAGCGGCTGCTCGCCCCACAGCCAGGCATATGGGAACTGCGGGATGTCGCTCATGCGGATGCCTGCACACACCATGGTGCCGCCGAGCCGTCAAGCCGCCGCGCCAGCTGCTGCGCGCAGCGGTTCTCGCGCTCGGGCCCGGGCCCCGGCAAGGCCATGGCCCGCCATGGCAGGGGTTCGCTGGCCGCAGCCGGCAGCGGCACGGCGCTCACTCCCCGCGCCGCTGGACGAGCAGGCGGCCCGGCAGGTCATCCGTGAGCAGGCCCTGCTCGATACCGTAGCGGATGAGGGCCGCCAGGTTGGGCAGTTGCAGGCGCTCGAGGATGCGGCTTTTGTGGGTGCTGACGGTCTTGACCGACAGGTGCAGTTCATTCGCGATCTCGGTGGGCCGGTGCCCGGCGACGAGGCGCCGCATGATGTCGAGTTCGCGGTCGGACAGCCGCTCGTACAGCGCCGGCTCGCGCGTCCCGTTCAGCTGGAGCACCACGCGCTCGGCCAGCCCCGCGCTCACGTAGACGCCGCCTGCGGCCACCTTGCGCACGGCGCCGGCCAGTTCGCGGCTGGCGCAGTCCTTGGTGACATAGCCGTTGGCACCGGCCTTGAACGCGCGCAGGGCGTACTGTTCCTCGGCGTGCATGCTCAGCATCAGAAGGCGAAGGCGCGGGAATTCGGCGTGCACGCGCCGCAGCAGCTCGAGGCCGCTCATGCCGGGCATCGAGATATCGAACACCGCCACATCGAAGGGCGTGCAGCGCAGGACGTCCAGTGCTTCGAGGCCGGAAGCGGCTTCCACCACGCGCCAGGCCTGGTGGGTGCCCTCGAGGATGCGCTTGAGCCCTTCGCGCACGATGGCGTGATCATCCACGATGAGGATGTGCAGGGCGTCGTCGCCTTCCATGGGCGGTCTTCAGGCCGCGCGAGGATTCGAGGCCGGTGCCGGGCCGCGGGCCTTGGTGTCGGCGGGCTCGACGGGCAGGTGCACGACGAGGCGCACGCCCCCGCCAGCGATGTCCTCGACATTCAGGCTGCCGCCCAGGGCATCGGCACGTTCCTGCATGCCGAGCAGGCCGAACTGGCTGTCGCGCTGCGGATGTGCCGCGGCCTGCAGCCCGACGCCGTCGTCGCTCACGCTCAGCATCAACTCCGCGGCGACGCGCCGCAACTCGATGTTCACCCGAGTGGCCCGGGAATGCCTGGCCACGTTGGTCAGCGCCTCCTGCACCATGCGGTAGGCGGCGATCGAGACCCTGTCGTCCAGCGACTCCTCCAGCGGCTCGGTGTTCAGCCGCACCTGGATGCCGATACGGCGCGAGAAGTCGGCCGCCAGGGCCTCGATCGCGTCGCCCAGACCCAGGTCGTCGAGCAGCGGGGGGCGCAGGTTCGAGGCGATGCGGCGCACCGACATCAGGATGTCGTCCAGTGATTGCAGCAGCCCCTGCACCCGCCCGTCATTGCCGGGCACCGAGTTCGTGCTCGCGCAATGGACGATGTCCATCTTCAAGGCGCCCAGGCGCTGGCCCAGTTCGTCGTGCAGTTCGCGCGCAATGTGGCGCCGTTCTTCTTCGCGCGCTTCCACGACATGGGCCGACAGGCGCTTGAGCAGCTGTCGCGAACGCTGCATTTCCCGCAGTTCGCGGTTGCGCTGGCTGATGTTCGACACCACCATCTGCACGGTTGTGCGGCCATGGTCAGGCAGGGCGGCCAGCGCGATCTCCACTTCGCGGGCCTCTTGGTCATGTCCGAGCAGATGCGCCTGAAGGGTTTCCACCTGGCCTTCACGTTCGACCGCCGCAGCCACGCAGCGCGAGAGTTCCTCGTGATCAGACAGGTTGAGCAAGGTGTAGACCGACCGGCCGACCAGCGCTTCCCCGCTCTCCAGCCCCATCAGCTTGCCCGCTGCGCGGTTGGCGAACACCACGCGGTCGGCCTCGGCCACCCAGACGGCGATGGGTGCCAGCTCAATGAGCGCCCGAAGCTGTCTTTCGGTGAGGCCGCTGGCCAGCGCGCCGCTGTGCGGGTGGACGAGGACCAGGAAGCCGGGACCCGCCGGCCCTTGCATTTCCGGGACAAGTCGCCCTATCAGCAATTCGATCGACATGGAACAGCGCTCGCCGTTCCGCGCCAGGCACGCGCCGGGCCAGCGCTGCCACCCTGGCGATGCTGGCGAGCCTTCAGGCGGGGCTTGCCAAGGCAGCGCGCGGGTCGGCGGTGTGGCCAGCAGAGCCTCGAAGGCCCTGCCTGCCGCGCTCTGGAACGTGATCCCGAGGCAGATCTCGGCCATGCGGTCCATCGACAGGACATGGCCCTGGCTGTCCAGCCGCAAACCACCCCAGCCTTCGCTGGGCTCGGCGGAAACAGGGCAGACCGTGGAAGCCACGGCGTGCCCGCTGCAGCAGTCCGGAACGCGCAAGTGTTCACCAGGGTCAGTAGCCATTGATGGGTTTCCCTCGGCCGGCCAATCCCAGGATTGTTGCAGGTCGAAGGCGCGCTGGACATACCCTGTTTTTGCACGCCGTCTGGCGTCTCGGGGATGTCGTCGGGTACCGCATGCGTTGCGGGTTGATGCAGGCCGGGGTCAGGTCGCCAAGGTCCTCCGGGTTGGCGCGCGCGACCCGTGCAAGGCCTGCGGCCATCAGCGCAGTGGTTTCGCGCTCTCAGGCGGCAGCGCCGACCCTCAGCTCGTTGACCACCAGGCTGATGCCGGGTGCAGACCAGGCTGCACCTTGCGCAGCGTCGCGCTCGGCCCATGAATCCACACGCCCGCGCAGCGTGACCGTGGAGCCGGCGACCGAGACCTCGATGTTCTTGGCCTCGCGTTCGGCATGGCGCGACAGGGCGTCTCGGATGCGGTTGTTGATCTTGGCTGGCGTCACTGTGGGCTTGAGGATGATGCTGTTGCTGACGCCCACCACGCCGGTGAGCGCGCGCACAGCCTTCTCGACGACGCGGCGCTGGAAGTCCCAGTCGACCTCGCCGCTCAACGTCACCCAACCCTTCTCCACCTTCAGGCGGACGCGGTCCTGCGGAATGGCCACGTTCCACTTGAAGGCGTTCTCAGCGGCCTCGGCGATCTCGGAGTCGCTGCGCCGGTGGCCAGGAGCGAGCTTCACGTCGAGTTCGAGAGCCAGCGCCCGCACGCCTTCCACGCGCTGCACGGCGCGCTCCACGGCGTACTTCTCGGCGTAGGTTTCGAGGTGGCCCGTCAGCGTCACCACGCCGTCCTTGGCGGCCACGCCGACGTGGGCGGCGTCCACGGCAGGGTCCCATTGCAGTTCGTTGGTGACATCGGTCTTCAGCTGTGCGTCGGTCTTCATGGTCGTCCTTTCGGTAGTCGGTGGCCGGTGGTGCGCGGAGGGTGGCGCAGGCCAGGGTCGGAAAACTGCAGAGCGGCCATGATCCGCGCCGCGTTGGCGGCCGCGATTGCGCAGGCTCAACGATGCCGGCGTCATACGGCCTGCAGGCGCTTGAGCCTGCTCAACCGCCGCTGGCCAGCGCCGCGCAGACTGCCGTCTTGCCTGCAGGCGTCACTGCAGCTTTCAACACGGAGAACACCATGCCTCATTCGCCAGTCATCACCCGCCTTCTTCTTGCTGCCTTGGCCATGGGCTCGGGCACCCTGGCCCTGGCCCAGGTGCAGGGCACCCAGGCGGCAACCTGCGAGCGCACGCGCGCCGAAGTGCGCGACGAGTGCATCCAGTTCATGCGCACGCACCGCTGGGACGAATCGAAGGGCGACTATGTGTCGCGCGTCACCGGAAAGGCCGCCTCGGATCTGCCCGAGGGCGTCAAGAGCCGAGCCGAGGTGCGTGCCGAGCGGGACGCGTTCCTGAAGGCCCATCGATGGAACGATAGGAAGGGAATGTGGGAACCCCTGGCCGGAGAGCCGCGTGACCTGGTCACTCGCAGCCGGGCCGAAGTGCGGCAGGAGACCGAGGCCTTCATGCGTACCCACCGCTGGGACGAAGAGACGGAGAGTTATGTCGAACTGCGCCCCGCCAAACCCAAGTGAGGCATCGGCGCTGCGCGCCCATGGCCGCGCTCCTCATGGCGCGGTCCGGGCTCAGCCAACGCCGCCGGCCTGGCCCAGCATGGCCGGCGTCACGACGGTGACGCCGCTGGGCGTGCGGTAAAGGCCCCGCGCCATGTCGCTTGGCGCGTCGAGGCCCGCCACGAAGCCGTCGGGCAGCCGGCAGTGTTTGTCGACGATGGTGCGGTTCAGGTGAACGTCGCAGCCACAGCGCACATCGGGCAGCAGCAATGACGATTCGATGAGGCTGCGTTCGCCCACGCGAACCTTCGAAAATAGGATGGAATCGCGCACCGTGGCGCCGCTGACGATGCAGCCGGTGGCCACCAGCGAGTTCAGCGCCAGCCCGCGCCGGTGCGCTTCGTCCAGCACGAACTTGGCTGGCGGCAACTGGCGCTGCTGGCTTAGGATGGGCCAGCTGTCGTCGTACAGGTTCAGCTCGGGCAGCACTTGCGTGAGGTCCATGTTGGCTTCGTAGTAGGCGTCCAGGGTGCCGACATCGCGCCAGTAGGGGCGGCCGTCGGCGCCGCCGACGCAACTGTGCTCGAAGCGGTGCACACGCAGGCGGGCGCGGCCCAGCAACGCCGGAATCAGGTCGCGGCCGAAGTCATGCTGAGACGCCGCGTCGCTGGCGTCGCGGGCCAGCTCGGCCATCAGGAATTCGGTGTCGAAGACGTAGACGCCCATGCTCGCGAGGGCATGGCCCGGGCGCTCGGGGTCGGCGCGCGGCTCGGCCGGCTTCTCGTCGAAGGCCAGCACGGTGTCGTCCTCGCCCACTGCCAGCACACCGAAGTCGCGCGCGGCCTCCAGCGGCACCGCCAGGCAGGCCAGCGTCAGCTGCGCCCCGCTGCGGACGTGCTCTTCGAGCATCACGCGGTAATTCATCTTGTAGACGTGGTCCCCGCCCAGGATGAGCAGGTAGCGCGGCGCCGACTCGCGGATGAGGTCTCGGTTCTGCCACACGGCGTTGGCGGTGCCGTCGTACCAGGTCTCGCCGTCCTGCTGCTGGGCGGGCGCCACGTCGATGAACTCGCCCAGGCAGCCCGACAGCACATGCCAGCCGCGTTCAAGGTGGCGGATCAGGCTCTGTGCCTTGTACTGGGTCAGTACGCCTATGCGTCGAACGCCCGAGTTGACGCAATTGCTCAGCGCGAAGTCGATGATCTTCAGCATGCCCGCAAAGGGCACGGCGGGCTTGGCGCGATGGTCGGTGAGCGGACCCAGCCGCTTGCCGCGGCCGCCGGCCAGCACGATGGCGTAGGTGCTGCGCAGCAGGGCTTCGTGTCTTTCATTCACCGATGCTTGCTTCATGAAGCCACTGTGCGCCGGCAAGCGGGCGCGGGCTTGAGCGCACGCAACAGCGCAAGGCTCGGCACCAGTTGCTTGGGGACTCTGGCGTGGCTGACGATGAACTGCCGCATCGGCACGTCGTGCCGGACGCTGGCCCTTCGGGGTTGGTCAGCCAGGGTCAGGGGCGCCGCACGGCTCGGACGCCTGTCGGAAAGCGATGTGCCAGGCACGGGTTCTGCGCCCTGCAACCCGAGAAGGGGCCAGCGTCATTCAACGGGCGCAGGCTCGTTCTCCGTGTGCCGGTCGGATTCCGTGGTGCGCAGGATCTCGTCCAGAACGGAGGTGGCGTAGTTGCCGGCAGGCAAGGAAAAGCCGATCACGAGTTGCTGGTCTTGCGGCCATTCCCATGACAGGTCCACCGGCCTGGCCACCAGGGCGCGGCGCTCCTGGTCCAGCCCGGCGTGTTCCATGCCGTCGCACAGGGTGGCGTGCCGTTCAGCCACGCCGTTTTCCAGGGCCTGCGCCAAGTCGGTGGTCGCCACGCGGCCCCGTCCCCAGAGTGGTCCGGTGGGCTGGCCCGCTGCGTCCATCACGTCGCCGGGCAGGGTCTTGCCCCAGAGTCCTTGCCGAATCCGCAGCGCCAGCACTTCGTTGAAGACGAAGGAGCGCACCGCCGACAGGTAGATGCCCTTCTTCTTCGGGTTGCGCACGCGGATTTCGCGCGCCAGCATGGCCCGCCCTTGCTCGACGTTGCCGCCCTCGAAGCCGAAGCGCTGCGCGCCGAAGTAGTTGGGCACGCCCTGTGTCGCAACGGCCTGGAGATTGGCCTCGATGGCGCCGCGGTCGCCGCACACGTCACGCAGCACGATGCGGAACCGGTTGCCCTGCAAGTCGCCCGGGCGCAGCTTCTTCACGTGGCGGCGCTGGCTCAGGACCTTGAATTCCGGGTGCCGAAGCTGGGTCAGGTCGGGCGTCTCGCCCTTCGGCAGGTAGATGCTGAACCACTGGCGGGTGATGGCGTGGCGGTCTTTCAGGCCGGCATAGCCCACGTCCACGTCCTGCACGCTGGCGGCCTGGGCCAGCTGCTGGGCGACGAAGGCGGTGTTGGCACCGTTCTTCTCGATGTCCAGCCAGAGGTGTTCACCCTGACCACCGGGCAGTTGCAGCGGCAGTTCGGTCACGATGAAATCCTCGTTGAGGCATTTCAGGGTGGCGCTGGCGCCGCTGGCCGGATAAGCGTGGGGCCACGGCGGCAAGCTGGCGTAGGGGGCGATGGTCACGGGTGGTTGCAGGGCAGCGGCTGTAGACAAGGGACAAGGCTGACGGGCCGGGCAGGGCCGCGCCAGCCGGTGATTGTCTCCCCGCCCGTCTGCGTGTCGAAGGTGGTCCGATGGCTTGCCGCAGTGCGCTCAGCGCGACGGCATGTCGGCGGGCCCGCTGACCAGGCTGACCGCGGCATCGTCGGGCACTGGCGGAAACTGCGCGTTCCAGTCCAGCCACTGCTGGCGCATCTGGGCCAGACGCTCGGGTTCGCGCGTGGCGCGGTTGGCGCGTTCGCGCTCGTCGTCCTGCAGGTTGAACAGGTAGTCGTACCCGTCCACGCGCAGGTATTTCCAGTCGCCGTGGCGCAGCGCGCGCTGGCCGCGGTGCAGCATGCGCCAGTACATCGGTCGTTCGAAGCGGGCCGCGGGCTCGCGCAGCACGCCGGCCAGCGACACGCCGTCCAGCGGGTGAGCGGCATCGGCCTGGCCGCCGCCCAGGGCCAGCATCGTGGCCGACCAGTCCATGGTCAGGCAGTGCTGCGTGCTGACACCGCCAGGCGCGATGCCCGCCGGCCAGTGCGCCACCCAGGGCACGCGGATGCCGCCCTCGGTGAGGGGCCAGTTGTCGCTGAAGCGTTCGCCGCCGTTGTCGCTGGTGAAGACGATCAGCGTGTCCTGCAGCAGGTCCCGCTCGCGCAGGCGCGCCACCAGGCGGCCGATGCCCTCGTCCATGTGGTGGATCATGCGCTGGTAGGTGTGCACGTTGCCGCCGTCCAGGTGGGCGATGCGGCGGTGCAGCGCCGTGCCCAGGTGGACGTCGTCGCGCGTTTCCCAGGGCCAGTGCGGCGCGGTGTAATGCAGGCTCAGGAAGAAGGGCGCAGGCGCAGGCGCGGGCTCGGCGGCGGCGCCCGGTGCGCCCGGCGCCCACTGGTCGATCTGCCGCAGCGCGCGCTCAGTGATCAGGTCGGTGAGGTAGCCGATGTCGTGGCAGGGCGTGTCGCCGTCGAACAGGTCGTGCTCGCCGGTGCTGCTGCAGTGGCTGAAGTAGTCCACACCGCCGGCCATGACGCCGTAGAACTGCTCGTAGCCCGACTTCAGCGGGCCGAAGTGGGGCGCGAAGCCCAGGTGCCACTTGCCGACCAGCGCCGTGCGGTAGCCGGCCTGGCGCAACAGGCCTGGCAAGGTGGGCATCTCGGGCGGCAGGCCCAGCGTGGTGCTGCCCTGGCTGCGGCTGTTGATGGGCTCTTCCAGCGCGCCGCGCAGGCGGTAGTGCCAGCGCATGGTCATCAAGGCAAAGCGCGTGGGCGAGCACACCGGCGAATTGGCATAGCCCTGGGTGAAGCGCAGGCCGCCGGCGGCCAGCGCGTCGATCTGCGGCGACACCGCGCCGAAGCGCCCAGGCCGGCCGCCGTAGCAGCCCAGGTCGGCATAGCCCAGGTCGTCGGCGACGATGTAGACAATGTTCGGGCGCCGGCTGGGCGCTGCGGGCGGCAGGCTCATGCAGCGCGGCTCATTCGAACTGCAGGCCGGCCTTCTGGATCACCGGCACCCACTGCGCCGAGAAGGCGCGCAGCATGGCCTGGGTCTGTTCGCGCGTGGCCGACACCGGTTCTGACTTGGAGGCGATGAACTTCTCGCGGATGTCGGGCTGCTTCATCACCGCGGCCACCTCGGCCGACAGGCGCTGCACCTGCGCTGCCGGCATGCCGGCCCGTGCGTAGAGCACGTTCCAGCCGCTGGCCGAGAGCTGCAAGCCCGACTCCTGGAAGGTGGGCAGGTCCTTCACCGCGCGGGTGCTGCCCGAGGTGGCCAGGATGCGCAGCTTGCCGCCCTGATGCAGCGGCAGCAGGGTGTCCAGCGTGTCCACCGCCACCGGCACATGGCCGCCCATCAGGTCGGTGCCGAGCGGGGCCGAGCCCTTGTAGCCCACGACCTGGGCCTGGACTTGGGCCGACTGGCCCATCATCAGCGCGAAGAAGTGCGGCAGGCTGCCGGTGGCCGGAACGCCGATGCTGGCCTGGTTCGGGTTGGCCCGCAGCCAGGCCATCAGATGGGACAGCGCGCGCACCGGCACGGCCGGGCCCACGGCCGCCGCGAACTCGTAGCTCGAGACCTGCGCCACGGGCTGGAAGTCCTTGTCGGGGTCGTAGCCGTTGTTCTTGTAGACCAGCGGTGCCACCACCATCAGCGCCGGGTTCACCAGCACCAGCACCGGCGCGTCGGCCGGCAGGCCGGCAAGCTGGCGCATGGCCAGGCGGCCGCCGGCGCCGACGATGTTCTCGACGACGATGGTCTGGCCCAGACGCGGCTGCAGGGCCTCGGCCAGCAGCCGCGCGGCGCGGTCCGACGATCCACCCGGCGGGTAGGGCACCACGATGCGCAGCGTGGCAGCGCTCCCCTGGGCCCAGGCAGGCGCTGCCGCGCTGGCCAGGCCGGCGGTGGCGAGCGTGGCCAGCAGGCTGCGGTGGAACAGGCGGCGGTGGTTCATCGGGCATCTCCGGTTCAGGTTGGGCGCGTGGCATGCTGAGGCCAGGAGGCGCAGTTGTTGAAAACAATCATGAGCGAACCCGGTGCAAACCCCGACCCGCTGGGCCAGCCGCAAGCCCTGTCCGAGTTGCTGCTGTACCGGATGAACGTCATCACGCGCACCAGCAGCTTGCCGATGGTGCGCCTGTTCGAGGGCGAGTTCCGCATGACGCGCCGCCATTGGCACATGCTGGCCCTGGTGGTGGAGCACGGCGGCCTGGCGGCGTCGCAGCTGGCCGACCTGTGCTGGCTGGACCGCCCGCAGGTTTCGCGCGCCGTGGCCGGCCTGCGGGAACAGGGACTGGTCGATCCCGGCCCGGGTTCGGCCCGCGGCCGGCTCGTGGTGGCCACGCCCGCAGGCCAGGCGCGGTACCGGCAGGCCCTGGCGCGGGTGGTGGAGTTCAATGCCGAGCTGGTGGCCGTGCTCGATGCCTCCGAACGCCGGCAGCTGGATGGCTTTCTGCGGCGGCTGCAGCAACGGGTGAAGACCTTGGCGGCCGAAACCGCCGCCCAGGTGCCGCCGGCACGTCGCAGCCGGCGTTAGCCCGCGCCTTGCTGGCAGTGGCCGGATCGAAACGTCGGTGGCCGCTCAGGACGCGGCGAGGCAGCGCCTATGCGACCAGCCGCTGAACCCGGTCGCCCGTCCCCACACGCTGCACCCGCTGGCGAGCGGGTGCGCCTGGTTTGCAGATGTGGGGCGAGCGCATACAAGGCCGCACTCGGCAGGCGATGTGCAGACGCAGCAGAGAGCCCAGGGTGATGCCCCAACGGAAGGCGCCATTGGGTCGCGAGGTACGGCCGATGTGGTTCATGTTCGCACGGCATGCCCTACGGTCCCCAGTAGTTGAACCGGAAGGTGTGGCCAGGCTTGATGACGATGCCAACCTCTCCCGAGCACTTGACGACGGTCTCGCCTGGCTTCACTTCTCCCGCGAACCCGACCTTGTGCGGCCATACCTTGCCATTGACGAAGACAGTTGCGCAAGCCGGGCCGTCCAGTTGCTCGAACAGCAGGTAGGTCTTCCCGTCAGGCGAGGGCTGCTGTGCTCCGCGCAATTCGCCACTGCACGCGGCAACGAGCCAAACGGACAGTATGAGGATTGATGGCACTCGATAGAGATTGCGCATGTGGGACTCGATCCTCCGCCTAAGCTTCGAACTGAACGGCCTGCAGAAGCAGGTGCCGCAATCCCGGTTCGCGACAATGCCGACGCGGCATTGAGCCAATGAACTCAGGCCGCATGCCGTACCGGCCCATGTTGGAAGCAGCTCTTGATCCGCTCGAGCTGTCTTGGCGTGCTGCTGAGCTGCCGCGCGGCAGCGATCTGCCGTAGCGGGTCAGTTTGGGCGAAGGGGTCAGGCGGCGCCGCTCCAAAGGCGAAACTTGACGTGTCTTGAGGCAGACCGAAAGTCGCTGTCTGTGCTGAGCAAGACCAGATCGTGCCGCAAGCAAAGCTGGATCAGCACTGCGTCAATGGTTCCGATCTGCACGCCTTTCCGCCTGCAAGCGTTTCGAACCGCTGCGGCTTCGATGTGGTCGTCTCGATCAGGCTTCAGGAATGCCAACGCAGCAAACCTCTCGATCAGTTGGCTGCGTGCCTTAGGCCCGGAGAAGCCTTGCAGCAGTTCCTGGAGGACCAAACCCGTTGTGAACACTTGGTCTGCTCCTTCAAGAGCGGTTCGCAGTACGTCTACGGCCTGTGTCGAAGCCTGAGCGTCGCGACGAAACGCAAGAGACCAGACTGACGTGTCTACGAGCAAGCTCACGACTTGCGGGACCGTTCGGCCTTGTAGTCGTAGGCGGTGTCCCACTCAAGCTTGCCAAAGAGCTCGGCCACTCGCCGCTGTTCGCGCCTGGCGATGAACTCCTGAAGCGCGCGTGTCACCGCCGCCTTCTTGGTTGGTTCTCCGCTAACCCGGAAGGCGTGGTCGAGAAGTTCTTGGTCAAGTGCGAGATTGGTTGCCATCTGTGTAGCTCCTGTGTGGAAAGTCTACACACGTCGCCTACCTAGGGCAACGGGTGCGCGCCGGGGTGAGGATGTGCCGCCCAACGTTCGAGCGATGCCGCCCGAGAATGTCGGCGCCGATCCAAATCGGAGCCACCGTTCCGACCGAGTATCGAGCCAGGGGTGAGAGCCGAGTTTGAGCGGGTCGCCTGCCGCAATGGGTCCCGGCGACTTCCTGCGGGAAGAGCCTAGCGAATGCCTACCTGCCGAGCGGGCGTCGACACGCGCCGCGTCAGGTGCCCCCCAGTCTGCCAAGGCGTGACGTCGTCGTGACGCTGCCACCCGCAGCATGCGGCTGTCCTGTCAACCCCGAGGAGCCCGAACATGACACCCGCCCCCCACACCGCGTCCCACAGCACATCTCTGGCCGTTCCCTTCGGCGCGGCCCTGGCCACCAGCCTGGCACTGCTGTGCGGCAGCGCCCACGCGACGATGCTCACCTTCGAGAGCGTCAGCACGCTGGGCCCGACGACGAATGCCAGCTACGGTGACCGCGTCACCAGCTTCGGCCCCGGACTGGGACCCGAAGGCGGGCCGACGCCCAACATCGTGCTGGACTTCGTGCCCACCGGCACGGTGCCCAACCCCTTCACGGTCTACGCCAGCGGTTACCACACGCTGGTTTCTGCACTCGGCCACACCAGCTTCGACCAGCCCGGCTACGTGCAGTTCACGCCCGACCCGGGCTGGGACGTGGTACTCACCAGCTTCGATGTCGCACCCTGGTCGGCCTCGTCCTATCCGGACAGCCGCATCCAGGTGGTCGACACCGCCGGCACGGTGTACTTCGACACCGGCCTGTTCACCTTCCCGGCCAGCACGGTGCTGTCCTTCCTGCCCACGCCGATCCGCTCCACGCTGCCACTGCGGCTGGTGGTGGAGGACTTCGGCGACCTGGCCATCGACAACCTGGTCTTCAGCCAGGTGGCCACGATCCCCGAGCCCGGCACCTGGGCGCTGTGGCTGGCTGGCCTGGCGGCGCTGGGGACGCTGGCGCGCCATCGCGCGCAGCAGGCCTGAACCAGCCATTGCGCAACCCGGCGGCGACCCGGCCTGGCAGCTTGCGCGGCGGATTCCGCATGACAAGGGAGGCTTGCTGCCAGGCTGATGGGGGCCTCATGTGCCGGCGTGTGCGGCCTGGCGGTTCACGCCCTTCGACGTGGCGGTCGCGCCAGACCCGCCGAGCGCATGATCCGGGTCGGGTTCAGTCGCGGCGCGCCTGGGCCGCGCTGCGCCGACGCCACAGCAGCAGCGCCATGGCGCCGCTGAGCATCATCAGCACGCTGGCCGGCTCGGGCACCACCTGCACGACCTTGCCGCCGAAGTCGACGATGAAGATCTCGCCGCCCGGGCCTTCGCCGAACGACGCGATGCTGACCAGCGCGCCGGCCGCGCCAGAGTCGAGCACCGCTGTCAGGTCGGTGGCATTGGCCATGGTCTGGGCGCTGCCGTCGCCATTGATGGTCCAGATGCGGCCGGAGACGAAGTCGCCGAAAATGTACTGGCCGTACAGCACCGAGCTGGTGTCGCGCACCACGTAGCCGCCGGTGATGGACGCGCCGAAGCTGCGCGGGTACACCAGCATCGGGTCGACCATGCCCGGCTGCAGCGGGCCGCCCACGCCGCCCGGCGTGGCGATGTCGCCTTCGCGCAGGCGCCAGCCGAAGTTCTGGCCGCCAGGGCTGGCGGCGTCGATGAAGTTGATTTCCTCGCGCTGGCCCTGGCCCACGTCGGCGATCCACAGCGCGCCGGTCAGCCGGTCGAAGCTGCTGCGCCAGGGGTTGCGCAGCCCGGTGGCGAAGATTTCGCCACGCGTGCCGGCCACGCCCACGAAGGGGTTGTCGGTGGGCACGGCGTAGTTGATGGTGGGGCTGGCGAAGTCGTCGCCGTTGATGTTGATGCGCAGCATCTTGCCCAGCAGCACATTGGTGTTCTGGGCGTTGTTGAGCGGGTCGTTGCCACTGCCGCCGTCGCCGGTGGCGATGTACAGGTTGTTGGCGTCGCCGGGCTTGAAGCCGATCCAGCCCGCCTTGTGGTTGTTGAAACTGGGCTGGTCGATGCGGATCACCTCGACCCGGCTGGCGGGGTCGGCGGTCAGGCCATTGGCATTGGCGCGGTAGCTGGCGATGACCGTGTCCTGGTTGCTCGGGTCGGAATAATTGACGAAGAAACGGCGGAATCCGGCCGAGGCCGGATCGGCGTAGCCGGGGTCGAAAGCCAGGCCCAGCAAGCCTTGTTCGCCGCTGCTGGTGACGCCGATGCTGAGGAAGTTGCTGCTGACGCCGCCCGACACCGCCTTGATGGTGCCGCCTTTTTCAAGCACGAAGACCGGGCCGCCGGCCACTGGGGAAGTGGCATAGAGCGGCTGGGAGAGACCGCTGGCGATGAGCCGGGTGTCCAGCGTGGCGGCCGTGGCGGCCAGCGGCAGGATGGCGGCCAGGCCGAAAGCGGCCGCTGCAGCCTGGGTTTTTGGAAACGTCATCACCGGATCTCCCCAAAAAAAACTGATTTCGCGAAACTTATCACGCTCGGTGAAGCCAGTCTGTACCTGGGCTGCAGGGGTGCAAGCATTGGTTACAAGAGCCCTGTTCCCGCGCTGGGTCCGACCAGCGGCCGCGTTCTGCGGCTGCGGTTCGGCCACCTGCGGTCCGGGCCCGGCCTGCGGTGGCTACAGTCGCGACCAGCACGAACCGCCGTTCGAAGGCCACGCCATGAATGCCGACCTCACCCGGACCCCCCCATGCTGACCCACCTTCAGCGCCTGGAAGGCGAGGCCATCCACATCCTGCGCGAGGTCGTCAGCGAAGCGCGCAAGCCGGTGATGTTGTATTCGGTGGGCAAGGACAGCGCGGTCATGCTGCACCTGGCACGCAAGGCCTTCCACCCCGCCAGGCCGCCGTTTCCATTGCTGCACGTGGACACCACCTGGAAGTTCAAGGCCATGTACGAACTGCGCGAACGCATGGCGCGCGAAAGCGGCATGGAACTGCTGGTGCACCAGAACCCCGACGCCCGGGCCCGCGGCATCAACCCGTTCCAGCATGGCGCCCTGCACACCGACCTGTGGAAGACCGAAGGCCTGAAGCAGGCGCTGGACAAGTGGGGCTTCGACGCGGCCTTCGGCGGCGCCCGCCGTGACGAGGAGAAGAGCCGTGCGAAAGAACGCGTCTTCTCCTTTCGCACCACCAGCCATCGCTGGGACCCGAAGAACCAGCGCCCGGAACTCTGGAACCTGTACAACGCGCGCAAGAACCCCGGCGAAAGCATGCGCGTGTTTCCCATCTCGAACTGGACCGAACTCGACATCTGGCAGTACATCCAGCTCAACGACGTGCCCATCGTCCCGCTGTACTTCGCCGCGCTGCGGCCCACCTACTTGTGGAATGGACAGCTGTTCATGGCCGACGACCTTCCGCGCATGGAACAGGCCATGGGCCGGCGTCCGGAGATCGTCGAGCGCTCGGTGCGCTTCCGCACGCTGGGCTGCTTCCCGCTCACCGCGGCGGTCGAAAGCACGGCCAGCACCCTGGCCCAGGTGATCCAGGAAACCCTGCTCACCACCACCAGCGAGCGGCAGGGCCGGGTCATCGACCAGGACGCTGGCGGTACCGGCATGGAAGTGAAGAAGCAGCAGGGGTACTTCTGATGACCGGCCCCGCAGGCAGCTACGCCGTCGACGCGCTCGTGGCCAGCGACATCGACGCCTACCTGCACGCGCACCAGCACAAGGGCATGCTGCGCTTCATCACCTGCGGTTCGGTGGACGACGGCAAGTCCACGCTGATCGGGCGGCTGCTCTACGACACGAAGGCGATCTTCGAAGACCACCTGGCGGCGCTGCAGGCTGATTCCAGGACCCTGGGCACGCAAGGCCAGGCCATCGACTTCGCCCTGCTGGTCGACGGCCTGGCCGCCGAACGCGAGCAGGGCATCACCATCGACGTGGCCTACCGCTTCTTCAGCACCGAGAAGCGCAAGTTCATCGTCGCCGACTGCCCCGGCCACGAGCAGTACACCCGCAACATGGTCACCGGGGCTTCCACCGCGGATTTGGCGGTGGTGCTGGTCGACGCGCGCAAGGGTGTGCTGGTGCAGACGCGGCGGCATTCCTACCTGTGCCGGCTGATCGGCATCCGCCACGTCGTGCTGGCCGTCAACAAGATGGACCTGGTGGCTTATGACCAGGCTGTGTTCGACGCCATCGTGCAGGACTATGCGGCCTTTGCCCGCAGCATCGACGCGCCGGGCTTCACCGCCATCCCCATTTCGGGCTTCAAGGGCGACAACATCGCCGCGCCATCGGCGCACATGCCCTGGTATGGCGGGCCTGCGCTGGTCGCCCACCTCGAGACGGTTGATGTGGACGGCCCTGCCGGCGCCGCTGCCCCGCTGTGCATGCCGGTGCAGTGGGTCAACCGTCCGAACCTCGACTTCCGCGGCTATGGCGGCCTGATCGCTTCGGGCCGGGTGCGCCCCGGCGACGCGGTGCGCGTGCTGCCTTCCGGCAAGACCAGCACGGTGACGCGGGTGGTCACGTTCGACGGCGACCTGGCCGAGGCCGTGGCCGGCCAGTCGGTGACGCTGTGCCTGGCCGACGACGTGGATTGTTCGCGCGGCGACGTACTGGCCGCGGCCGATGCGCCGCCGCAGGTGGCCGACCAGTTCGAAGCCACCCTGGTCTGGATGAGTGAAGAGCCGATGATCCCGGGCCGGGCCTGTTGGCTGAAGCTGGCAACGCAGACGGTGTCTGCAGCCGTGCAGGCGCCCAAGCACGTGCTCAATGTCAACACGCTGGAGCGTTTGGCGGCCAGGACGCTGGACCTGAACGCCATCGGCGTGGCCACCATCACCACCGACCGGCCGCTGGTCTTCGAGCCCTATGCCGACAGCCGCACCCTGGGCGGCTTCATCCTGGTCGACAAGATCACGAACGCCACGGTGGCGGCCGGCATGCTGCAGTTTGCGCTGCGGCGCGCGCAAAACCTGCACCGCCAGGCACTGGACGTCAGCCGCAGCGCGCGTGCCGCGATCAAGCAGCAGCAGCCGCGGGTGGTGTGGCTGACCGGCCTGTCGGGCTCGGGCAAGTCCACCATCGCCAACCGGGTGGAACAGGCGCTGCACGCGGCGGGCCGGCACACCTTCTTGCTGGACGGCGACAACCTGCGGCACGGCCTGAACAAGGACCTGGGCTTCACCGCGGCCGACCGCATCGAGAACATCCGGCGGGTGGGTGAGGTCGCCCGGCTGATGACCGACGCCGGGCTCATCGTGCTCACCGCCTTCATCAGCCCGTTTCGCGCCGAACGTGAACTGGTCCGCCAGATGATGCCGCCGGGCGAGTTCATCGAGGTCTTCGTCGACACCCCGCTGGCCGTGGCGGAAAGCCGCGACGTGAAGGGCCTGTACAAGAAGGCCCGGGCCGGGCAGCTGAAGAACTTCACCGGCATCGACAGCCCCTACGAAGTGCCCATGGCCCCGGACATCCACATCGACACCACCCGCATGACGGCCGAGCAGGCGGCTGAACTCATCGTCGGAAGGCTGCTGGGCCCGGGGGCTGCGGCATGACCGACGCCGAACTGGCCGCGCACCTGGCCGACACCGCTGGCCGCCTGCTGCTGGCGGTGCGTGCTTCAGGCCTGCTGTCGTCGAAGAACCTGGGTCAGGCGGGGGACGCCACGGCCAACCAGTTCCTGATGCATGCGCTGCGCGAGCAGCGCCCCGACGACGGCCTGCTGTGCGAAGAGGAAAAGGACGATGCGCAGCGCCTGGCCCGGTCCCGGGTGTGGATCGTCGACCCCGTGGACGGCACGCGCGAATATGGCGAAGAGCGCAGCGACTGGGCCGTGCACGTGGCCCTGGCCATCGACGGCGTGCCTGCCATCGGCGCGGTGGCCCTGCCTGATCTGGGCCTGGTGCTGCGGTCCGACCAGCCGCTGCTGCCAGGCCCGCCGCCCCCGCGGCTGCGCATGGTGGTCAGCCGCACGCGCCCGGCGGCCGAGGCGCTGGCGCTGGCCGCAGTGCTGGGTGCCGAGCTGATTCCGATGGGGTCGGCCGGTGCCAAGGCGATGGCCGTGGTGCGCGGCCAGGCCGACATCTACCTGCACACCGGCGGCCAATACGAATGGGATTCCTGCGCGCCGGTGGCGGTGGCCCTGGCTTGCGGCCTGCATTGCTCGCAGGTGGACGGTCGCCCGCTGGTCTACAACCGGGCCGACACCTACATGCCCGACCTGCTGATCTGCCGTCACGAGCACGCCAGCCGCGTGCTGGCCGAACTGGCGCGCTGCCCCGCACCCCACCCTCAGTCCCGGGTCCCAGGCCCCTGAAGCTGCACCCGTCCGAGCTGCTTGCTGTTTGATGGCGGCCAACCCGTGCGCCAGGTGCTGTTCCCGGTGGACGGCTTCGTGTCCCTGGCGCTCGTGGTGCCGTGTGAAGGCCCGGGGTGGTGCCTGGAGAGCCGGCATTTCGACAAACAACAGCAGTCCAGCGCCGCCCCGCACCGGGCCGGCATCGCCCCGCTGGCGCTGGCCCTTTCGGGGCTGCGATAACCTGTGGTCACCGCTGTAGACGGCGCCCCCAACACACCATGACCCCCATGCCCACGACCACACTCGCTTTCGCTGGACTACTCGTCGTCCTTGGCCTCGGTGCCTATGCCATCTCGTCCAGCAACACGGCGCTGCTGCCCGCCGGTTTCGGCGCGGTGCTGATCGGGCTGGCGCTGCTGGCCCGGCAGATGCCGGGTGCCAGCAAGGTGCTGATGCATCTTGCGGCCGTGGTCGCCCTGCTGGGTGCCCTGGCGCCGGCGGCCGCGCTGGGCATTCGCGCTGCCGCGATGAGCCCGCTGGCGCTGTCGGTCAACCTGGGCATGCTCGCACTGTGTGGTGGCCTGCTGTTTCTGATGGTGCGGTCGATGATCGAGGCACGCCGAGCGCGCGGCTAGCAGCGTGGTTGACACCGCCAGCGCGAGCGTGTGCTGCACCTGCATCACACGCCGCCAGGGGAATGGTGCGTCAACATCGAACTATTGCCCCTGGGCGCGGCGCGTTCACCGGCGCCCACAGCCCCAAGCCCGGGCTGGCGGAGGCGGTCAGCGGAGGCACCCTGTTCCTGGACGAGGTCGGCGACATTCTGCCGCCGATGCAGGTCCGGCTGCTGCGCCTGCTGGAAAGTGGTACCTGTCGCCGGGTGGTCAGCACCGAGCCGCGCCGCGCTGACGTGCGCGTGATCTCGGCCACGCACTGGAAGCTGAAGACGATGCTGGCGATCACGCTGGGAATCAGTGAACGGACGCTATACCGCAGCCTGCGGGACATCGAAGGCGAACCGCCCCTGTGAAGTGCCGGGCTTCAACGCCCGGTGTCTCTGACGGCCTTGGCGGCATCTTCGCGCATGTGGCGCCTGAAGTAGCTGATGAAGAACACGCCCATGCCCAGCATGAAGGCAATGCCTGTCGCGCTCATCAGGCCGACGTCGGTGGTGAAGAGGTCCTTGAGCAAGTCCATGTTTTGGCTCCTCGCTTGGCGATGAAGACATTGGACGCGCAGTGCTGCGGATGGGCCTTGCTCTGCATCAAGTTGCGGGTCTGCAGGCCGCTTGGCGAACCGGTGGCGCGCGCCGCCGCAAGACACCCCGGCCAGCAGGCTCCAGACACGACCTGATCGCCCTGGTGTTGCAGCAGCGCCCCGCATCCAGGGGGCTTCGACCTGCCGCCCCGCGCCGTGTCCCCGCGGCCGCGGGGGGTGCAAGCCTATCCAAGGGCGACCGCTTCACTGACACTCAGCAGCGACAGTTTCACAAACAAACATTCGCTGCCGGACTATGAGGGGAACACGCGCCAGTCGCCCGCCTGCACACCAGGCCACTGGCCCCGTGCGGCAGCGCTCGTGCTGGTCGGCCGGCCCCATGCCGGCCCTGCTGCTGGCCCTGGTGCTGGCCGGCTGCGGTGGCGGCGAGCCCCACACCGATACCGCGCATGGCGCCAGCATCGCGGACGCAACCGACACGGGGGCTCCCGCGGCCTCGGCCGCCGCGCCCCCGCAGGAAGGGCGCATGCGCGTGCTGGCCATCCAGGGCCCGGAGCGATCGCGCTGGGCACCCCCGGTGGCGCTGTCGCTCGTACCTGCAGCCGGCGCGAACATGCCCGACGGCCGTGTGCTGCTGTGGTCGGCGCGCGACCGCTTCGAATTCGGCGGCGACCAGGGTCGTACCTACACCGTGGTGCTCAACCCAGGCACCGGCCAGGTCACGCAGAGCCTGGTGACGCAGACCGCGCACGACATGTTCTGCCCCGGCACCAGCAACCTGCCCGACGGGCGCATTCTCGTGAGCGGCGGCTCCTCGGCGAGGAAGACGAGCATCTTCAACCCCGTCACCGGCGTCTGGACAGCGGCCGCGGCGCCGCAGATCGCCCGTGCGTACCACGCCAACACGGTGCTGGCCGACGGCTCGGTGTTCATGATCGGTGGCAGCTGGGCCGGTGGGGTGGGCAACAAGCACGGCGAGCGCTGGACCGAGGCCGGTGGCTGGCAGCTGCTGCCCGGGGTGCGCGTGGACAGCATGCTGTCGGTCGACCCCAGCCGGAACTTCGGCATGGACAGCCACTTCTGGCTGCTGCCCAGCGGCAACGGCCGTGTCCTGTACGCCGGGCCGGGCGTGGAAATGCAGTGGATCGACCCGCGCGGCAACGGCAGCGTGGAAGCCGCCGGCCGCCGCGGTGACGACGAGTTCAGCATCAACGGCAACACCGTGATGTACGACGCCGGCCTGACGCTGAAGACCGGCGGCGCGCCCGCCTACAGCGGCGCGCAGTCCAACGCCAACAGCTACGTCATCGACACCCGCAGCGCCCGTGCCGAGGTGCGCCGCATCGTGTCCATGAGCTACCGGCGCAGTTTCCACAACTCGGTGGTGCTGCCCAATGGCCAGGTGGTGGTGGTGGGTGGCGCCACCAACTCGAACGCCTTCACCGACGCCAATGCGGTGATGGTGCCCGAGCTCTTCGACCCCGCCACCGAAAGCTTCACCGTGATGCCGGCCATGCAGGTGGCACGCACGTACCACAGCCTGGCCTTGCTGCTGCCGGATGCGCGCGTGCTCGTCACCGGTGGCGGCCTGTGCGGCAGCGGCTGCGCGGCCAACCATGCCGACTACCAGATCCTGTCGCCCTACTACCTGTTCAACGCCGACGGCAGCGTCGCCACGCGCCCGGCCATCAACAGCGCGCCGGCCAGCGCCACGCATGGCAGCAGCTTCACCGTCACCACCAGCATGCCGGTGACGGCGTTCTCGATGGTGCGCATGGCCAGCGCCACCCATGCCGTCAACAACGACCAGCGTCGCCTGAGCCTGACTTTCCGCACCACCGGCACCAACACCTATGCCGTGGACATGCCGGCCAATGCCGGCTGGGCCGTGCCCGGCCAATGGATGCTGTTTGCGACGAACGCCGCCGGCGTGCCATCGGTCGCCCGGGTGCTGGGCATCAATGGCAATGGCGTGCCTCAACTGCAGGCACCACCCGACGCCAGCAGCGTGGTCGGCGTCACCGCCACGCTGGCGCTGCAAGCTGCCGGTGCCGGCAGCTTCAGCGCCACCGGCCTGCCCGACGGCCTGAGCCTGAACACCAGCACGGGGGTGATCAGCGGCGTGCCCACGCGCGCCGGCAGCTTCGTCGTCAGCGTCAGCGCGCGCAACGGCAATGGCGCAGCCAGCTGGGACTTCCGCTGGAACGTGCAGGCCGCGGGCGTGCCCGGGGGCTGGCGCCACGTACGCCTGGAAAGCACCTCGGCCGTCAATGACAACGTCTGGGCCAGCATGGCCGAATTCAACCTGCTCGACGCCGACGGCCGCGACATCCCGCGCCAGGGCTGGGTGGCCACGGCCAGCAGCTCCGAAGCCGTGGCTTCGGTCGATGCGCCAGCCCTGGCCATCGACGGCAACGTCAACACGTTCTGGCACACCCGCTACTCCAGCAACACGCCGGTTCACCCGCACAGCTTCAGCCTCAGCCTCGGGCAATCGCAGCGCATCGGTGGCTTCCGCTACCTGCCCCGGCCCGGCGGCGGCAACGGCACCATCGCTGGCTGGCGCTTTCTGGCGAGCAACGACGGTCTGAACTGGACGCTGCTGGGCAGCGGCAACCTGACGACGCTGGGCGCCAACGAGACCGAGAAGACGGTGTATCTGCAGAACCAGGCACGCGGTCGGGCCGCAACCCAGTCCAGCACGCTGGATGGCATCGCCGTGGCGGGCCGCGCGGTCGACGGCAACACCAACGGCAGTTTTGGCGCGGGCTCGGTGGCGCACACCAACCCCACGGCCCAGCCCTGGTGGGAGGTGGACCTGGGAGGCCAGAAGGCCCTGCATGCCATTCGTCTGTGGAACCGCATGGACTGCTGCGGCAACCGCTTGTCCGATTTCCATGTCTTGCTGTCGCCCGCGCCGATGACCGGCCTCAGCCTGGCCCAGCTGCTGGCCGACCCTTCGGTGCGGCGCGTTTCGGTGACGGGCGCGGCTGGCGCGTTGACGACGCTGCCGCTGTCCGGCAGTGGCCGTTACCTGCGCGTGCAACTGGCCGGCACCAACCCGCTTCAGCTGGCCGAGGTCGAGGCCTTTGGCCGTGATGCCGACAACGGCGCACCCCTGCTCACGACTCCGGCAGCGCAGAGCCACCCGGCGGGAACCCCGCTGAGCCTGGCGCTGCAGGCCAGCGACCCCGACGGCGACCCGCTGGGCTGGTCTGCCTTGGGCCTGCCGCCGGGCCTGGCCCTCGATGCCAGCACGGGCCTGGTCAGCGGAACGCCGGCAGTCGCTGGCGGCTACAACGTCCAGGTGACGGTTGCCGACGGTCGCGGCGGCAGCAGCACGGCCAGCTTCGCCTGGACGATCCAGACCGTGCTGCCGGTCATTGCACCCATCAGCACGCCCATCGTCATCCAGGGCGGCGGCGCCAGCTACAACGCCAGCGCAACGGGTGGCGGGCTGCAGTTCAGCTGGGACTTCGGCGACGGCAGCCCTGCCAGCGCCTGGAGCAATTCGGGCAGCATCAGCAAGGCCTGGACCGATGCCGGGGTTTACGCGGTGACGCTGAGCGTGCGCAACGCCAACGGTGACCTTGCCACGCGGCGCTTCTACCAGGCCGTTCAGACCCCTGGCAACAGCAGCATGCGCGCCGCAGCGACCAGCCCGATCGCTGTCCAGACCCGTGTCGCGGCCAGCGACCGCTTGTGGGTGGTGAACCCCGACAACGACAGCGTCAGCGTTTTCGACCTTGCCAGCAACGCCCGACTGGCCGAGATCCCGCTCAGCGCCCAACCGGTGAGCCTGGCCTTGGGGGGCAACGGCCTGGCCTATGTGGCCACGGGCCGGGGCGCCAGCGTGCACGTGATCGACATGAGCAGCCTGGCCGTGGTTACCAGCGTGGGGCTGGCACCGGGCTCGATGCCGCAGGGCATCGTGCTGCAAAGCGATGGCATCGGGTTCCTGAGCATGGAGGGCACGGGCGAGATCTTCCGCTTCACCACCGCTGGCGAGGTGACGGCGGTGGCCAGCGTGCCCGGGGTGCGCCAGCTCGCGCTCAGCCCCGATCGAACGCGTTTGCTGGCCTCGCGCTTCATCACCGCGCCCCAGGCCGGCGAGGCCACTGCCAGCGTGGCGGGCACGGGTGGCGCTGAAGTCGTGGAGCTGAACCCCGCCACCCTGGCACGCGTGCGCAGCTTCACGCTGGGTTTCTCCACCCGGCCCGACACCACGCTGGGCGCGCGCGGAGTGCCCAACTACCTGGGCGCAGCCGCCATCGCCCCGAACGGCCGCAGCGCCTGGGTGCCTTCCAAGCAGGACAATATCCAGCGCGGCACGCTGCGTGGCGGGGCGTCGCAGCCTCTGGACTTCCAGACCACGGTGCGCGCCGTCAGTTCGCGCCTGAACCTGGTGACGAATTCCGAAGACCTGCCCGGCCGTGTCGACCACGACAACGCCGGCGTGGCCAGCGCGGCGCTGCATCACCCGGGTGGGGCCTATCTGTTCGTGGCGCTGGAAACCAACCGGCAGGTGGCGGTGATGGACGCGGTGGGTCAGCGCGAACTGTTCCGTCTGGAAGTGGGCCGTGCACCACAAGGCCTGGCGCTGTCCAGCGACGCCAGAACCCTGCTGGTGCACAACTTCATGGACCGCAGCGTCAGCCGCATCGACCTGGCTCCGCTGCTGGACTTTGGCGAAGCCAGCCTGCCCGCGCCGCTGGTGCTGGCCACGGTGGCCAGCGAAAGGCTGCCGGCTGCCGTGTTCAGGGGCAAGCAGTTCTTCTACGACGCCCGCGACACGCGCCTGGCACGCGACAGCTACCTGAGCTGCGCCAGCTGCCACAACGACGGAGGCCAGGACGGACGCACCTGGGACTTCAGCGGCTTCGGCGAAGGCCTGCGCAACACCGTGTCGCTGCGCGGGCGCGGCGGCACCGCTGGCGGCGCTGGCGGCGCCCACGGCCGGCTGCACTGGAGCGGCAACTTCGACGAGGTCCAGGACTTCGAGGCCCAGATCCGTGCCTTCGCCGGGGGCACGGGGCTGATGCCGGATGCGGTGTTCAGCGCCGGCACGCGCAGCCAGCCCCTGGGCGACCCGAAGGCCGGCCTGAGCGCTGACCTGGACGCGCTGGCGGCCTACGTGAATTCGCTCGACAGTTTCGACCTCAGCCCCTGGCGGGCGGGCGGGCAACTGTCGGCGCAGGCGCAGGCCGGCCAGACGCTGTTTGCCAGCCGCTGTGCCAGCTGCCACGGCGGCACGGCCTTCAGCAACAGCAGCACGGGCGCGCTCGTCGATGTCGGCACGCTCAAGCCCGGCAGCGGCCTGCGCCTGGGCCAGCCGCTCACAGGCCTGGATGTGCCGACCCTGCGCGACGCCTGGGCCACCGCGCCCTACCTGCACGACGGCTCGGCCGCGACGCTGGAAGCCGCGATCAGGGCGCACGGCACGCTGGCCATTCCCGAAGCCGAAGTCCCGGCGCTGGCTGCTTTTGTGCGCGAAATGGGCAGTGCGCAGGTGGCGGTGGCGCCCATCAGCCCGCCGGCCCCTGGCGTGCCAGGCTTGTTGGCCGCCTATTTCCCGAACATCGGCCTGTGGGGCGAACCGACGCTGCTGCGCAACGAAGCCATCGACTTCGGCTGGGGCACGGCCGCTGCGGCGGCGGGTCTCCCCAGCGACAACTTCTCGGTGCGCTGGACCGGCAGCCTGCTGCCACCCGCTGCCGGCAGCTACCGCTTGCAGACCACGGCTGACGACGGCGTCCGCGTCTGGGTGAACAACGTGCTGGTCATCGACAACTGGTCCGACCAGGCCGCCACCACCACCACCAGCAGCGTCTTGAGCTTCAGCGCCGGCCTGGCCGTGCCCATCCGCGTGGAGTACTACGAGAACACCGGTGGCGCCGAAGTGCGGCTGCTCTGGCAAGTGCCGGGCGCCACCGGCTTCGAGGTGGTGCCGGCCAGCCGGCTGCGCCCACCGTGATACGGCTGTCACACGCGGCTCATGCCCGCCCGGTTCTGGGTGCCCTGGTTGCGGGCTGCCTGTGGGGGCTTGGCGCGCCTGCCCTGGCCAACCCGGCCTTGCAGCAAGGCCGGGCACTGTTCCTCGGCAGCGAAGCCATGCCGGCGCGTTCAGGCACCGGGGGCCCGGCATTGCCGGCCAGCGCCAGCCGTTGCAGCAACTGCCACAGCGCCCCGGGCGTGCCAGGCCTGGGCAGGGCGCCCGTCACTCCCGATGCCGGGTCCGCCGCGGGCAACACCAGCTTCGGCCCGGCGCTGAATTCGGCACTGATGCTGAACGCGCAGCCGCGCCGCGGCGGCCCGTCCTCGCGCTACGACGCCCCGGCGCTGTGCCGGCTGCTGCGCCAGGGCATCGACCCGGCCGGCGTCGTGCTTGCCGCAGCGATGCCGCGTTATGTGCTCAGCGATGCGCAATGCCTGGCCCTGTGGACCCTGCTGACCAGCGACCTGTGAGCCTGCCTCGTCACCCCGGCAAGCGCCGCCTGCTGCAGGCGGGTGCAGGGCTGTTGTCGCTGTCGCCGCTGCAAGCGCTGGTCGGGCGCCCGCCGCTGGCGATGTGGGCGGCCCTGGCCGCGACGCGCCCGGTGGCCGCGCATCCCGGGGCAGGGCGGGTCGACCCGCCGCTGCCAGCGCCGGCGCTGCCCTTGACGCTGCACGACGGCCGCCGCAGCAGCCTGCCGGCGCTGCTGCAAGGGCGGGCGACGGCGGTTCAGCTGATGTTCACCGGCTGCACCGCCATCTGTCCCATCCAGGGCGCGCTGTTTGCCGCCGTGCAGGCCGGTCTGCCGACGTCGGCGCGGGGTGCCGTGCAGTTGCTGTCGCTCAGCATCGACCCGTTGGGCGACGACGCCGCAGCGCTGCAGCGCTGGCTTCAGGCCCAGCGGTCGCAGCCCGGCTGGCGCGCGGCGGTGCCTGCCGTGGCCGATGTCGAGCGGCTGTTCGATTTCCTGGGCGGCCGCAGCAGCGGACCCGACCGCCACACCGCCCAGGTCTACCTATTCGACCGCCAAGGCCGGCTGGCCTTGCGCTCGGCCGATTTCCCGACGCCACCGCAGGTGCAGGCCTGGCTGCAGGCACTGGCCTGAAACGCGGGCCGCCCAGCGGTCGAAAGGCCGATGGGTCGATGGGTCGATGGGTCGGCAAAGACGTCCCTGTGGCAGGTTCGGCGTCTGGTTTGGTCAGGGCCGGGCCGCGTCAGGGTCGTCTGCCGCCTCGCTGTCGTCGGGCAAGCGGCTGGCCAGCACCTTGTCGATCGTCTTGCCGTCCATGTCGACGATCTCGAAATGCCAGCCTTCCCAGTTCACGGTGTCGGCTTCCTTGGGCAGGCGGCCTGTCAGCAGCATCATCATGCCGCTCAGGGTCTGGTAGCGGCCGCGGTCTTCCTCGGGTACCGCGCTCAGGGCCAGCCGGTCCTTCAGCTCGGGCACGGGAATGTGTCCATCCAGCAGCCAGCTGCCGTCTTCGCGCTGCACCGCCCATGAGGTTTCCGGGTCGCGCGGGCGGAACTCGCCGGTGATGGCCTCGACCAGGTCCTGCAGCGTCACCAGGCCCTGCACCTCGCCGTACTCGTCGATGACGAAGGCCATCTGCACGTGCGATTCGCGGAAGTTGTCCAGCAGTTCCATGCCGGTCAGGGTCTCGGGCACGTAGAGCGGCTGCTCCAGCGGCTGGTCCTGCAGTTCGCGCGCGCCGTCGCGCATGGCGCGCGACAGCCATTGCCGCGCGTTGATCACGCCCTGCAGCTTGTCCAGGCCGCCGCGCACCACCGGGAAGCGGGCGTGGTCGCTGGCCTCGATGCGGGCCAGGTTCTCTTCGAAGGGCTGTTCGGCATCGAGCGCCACGATGTCGGCGCGCGGCACCATCAGCGAGCCGATCTGCCGGTCGTCCAGCCTGAACACGTTGCGCACCATCGCATGTTCGTGGGATTCGATCACGCCTGCCGTCGTGCCCTCGGCCAGCATCGCGTGGATCTCTTCTTCCGTCACGGCATTCCCGCCGCTGTCCTTCACGCCCAGCAAGCGCAGCAGGCCATGCGTGGAAATCGACAGCAGCTTGACGAAAGGCTTGGTCGCGATCGCCAGCCAGTTGATGGGCCGCGCCACCAGGCGGGCCAGCGTCTCGGGGTGGGTCTGGCCCAGGCGCTTGGGCACCAGTTCGCCCACCACGATGCTGAAGTAGGTGATGACCACCACCACCAGGCCCGTGGCGGCGTAGCCGGCCCAGGCTTCGGCCATGCCTACCGACAGCAGCCACAGCGCCAATGGCCCGGCCAGCGCCGCTTCACCGACGATGCCGTTCAGCACGCCGATCGAGGTGATGCCGATCTGGATGGTGGACAGGAAGCGCGTCGGGTCCTCGCCCAGCGTGACGGCGGCGGCCGCGCCGCGGTCACCGGCGTCCACCAGCTTCTGCAGCCGCGCCTTGCGCGCCGTCACCAGGGCCAGTTCGGACATGGCGAACAGGCCGTTGAGCAGGATCAGCGCGATCAGTATGGCAATTTCCATCGGTTTCTCGAAGAGTTCAGGGCAAGGTTGGACAGAAGCTGGCTACAGCGGCTGAAGCACGCCGAGCTGAAGCAGGACCAGCACCGCCAGGCCCAGGGCGATGCGATACGCGACGAAGGGCAGGTAGCTGCGGGTGGAGACGAACTTCAGGAAGACGACGATGACGCCGTAGCCGACGCCAAAGGCCACCAGCGTGGCCAGCGCCGTGGGCCCGGGTGCGATCGGGCTGCCCACGTCCCAGCTGCGCCACAGCTGGTAGAAGCCCGAGGCCAGCACCGCCGGCACGGCCAGCAGGAAGGAGTAGCGCGCCGCGGCCTCGCGGGTGTAGCCCATGATCAGCCCGGCCGTGATGGTGCCGCCCGAGCGCGAGACGCCGGGAATCAGCGCCAGGGCCTGGGCCAGGCCGAACAGCAGGCCGTCGCGCCAGCCCAGGTCCTTCAGCGTGCGGCGCTGCGTGCCCAGCCGATCGGCCGCCCACAGCACCAGCGCAAAGCCGATCAGCATCGCAGCCGTGATGTACAGGTTGCGCAGCGATGTCTCGATGGCGTCCTTGAACACCAGGCCCAGCACCGCAATCGGCAGGGTGCCGACCAGGATCAGCCAGGCCATGCGCGAATCGGCGTCGGCATGGCGGCCGAAGCTGGCCAGCGAACGCCACCACGACAGGGCCATGGCCGACAGCTCACGCCTGAAGTAGAGCAGCACCGCGGCTTCGGTGCCGATCTGGGTGATGGCCGTGAAAGCCGCCCCGGGGTCGGTGCCCGAGGGCAGCAGCGGCCCGACGATGCGCAGGTGGGCGCTGGACGACACTGGCAGGAATTCGGTCAGCCCCTGCAGCAGGCCCAGGAAGGCCGCTTCGGCCCAGGCGGTGGCGCTCAAGTTCAGCTTCCCCGGCGCAGGTGGCGTGTGGCCCGGCACGCCGCGGCGCTGGCCTGGCTTGCGGGCCGCCATGGCAACGATGATGGATCGGACAACGGGGACGGCATCAGAGGCGAAGGCATGGTTCGAGGCGGTTGGGTGCCTGATCGTGTAAACGGGGGAGGCGCCAGCGGATCGCTGGTGGCCTTGCAGGCTGGGATCGACTGCCGCTCGACGCAGCGTCGTCAGGAGCGTCGCGTTCAGCCCAGGGATGGGCTGCTGCAGGGAGGACGCAATGGCCCGGCCAGGCAGGGCGGCCGGGCGGCCACTGGGCTTTCGCGAGCGCTTTCACTGGCCGTGGCGGCTCGCAGAGCGGGCCAGGCAGACGAGGCGTGCAAACCGGGCAGGTCAGCAGCGGACGCGTCGACCTGCGTCTGCGAAGGCAGATCGTCGAGGTGATGGTCTTCGACCGAGCCCGCGACGCTCTCGGAAGGGTTGCCGTGCTGCGCGACGAACTGATGTGAGTCCTGGGCCGCTGGCGCAGGTGTGCGCAGCAGTTCCACGGAACCGAGACCGGACCAGGTCAAGAGCAGGGCGAGCAGGAGGGCAAGAACCCGGGAGGGCATGGGCTGGAGTGTACCCAGCCCGTGCGGGGGCTCAGTCTGACTTGCTGGGCCGGCCGGTCTTCAGCTCGACCAGCTGGTCCAGGCACTGCTTCAGCTTGGGCTGCGGCAGCGCCGCCAGCACCTGCAGGCCCGCGCGCAATAGCTCGCTCTTCTTCGTCGGGCGCTTGAAGTCCAGCGCGCGGTGCTTCAGCACGTCGATCAGGTCGAAGTCGGCCTGGGGCATGGTGAAGCTGTCGCGAACCAGCTTGGCACGCGGCTTTGCATGGCCTTTGCCTGCGCCCCGGCCATCGGCCTTGGGCTCAGGCTTGGCGGGTTTTTCTGCTGCGGCCCTGGGCTTCTTGATGGCTGCGGCTTTTGGGGCAGCTTTCTTGGCAGGGGCGGCAAGCTTGTCTGCTGGTGCTGGTGCTGGTGCTAGTGCTGGTGCCTTTGCAGCAGGCTGGGTCTTCGCTGCTGGCCGCGACTTGCGGGCCTTGGGTGCTGGCTTGGCTTCAGTGGCGCTTGTCTCGGGCATGACGAATATCTCGCAAAAAATGGAGTAAACGATTTATACCTTAAATCCAGCGTTGGGCGCCTGCAGATTGACCCGCAGCCATGCGAGCTATAGTTATTTGGCGCACTTTGCAACGGGAGGCGATCGTGGCGATGGCAAAAACCCAGTCTGTTTCGGTCCAGGCAACGGCCAAGGAAGTCCTGCCGGCGCTCGGTCTGGCCTTCGTCGTGGACGAAAGCGGTTCGATGTGGGGCGTGACCAAAAGCACCTCCGGTACCGGACTGGAAAGCCTGCAGGCTGGCTCACGGGTGCAATTGACCCTCAGCCGCCATGCTGGCTATTCTTTGGTGCAGTCTTACCAGCGGCTGGATTGAGGCTCCAGCCTTTGCAAAAAAACGGGCTTGCAGCCCGTTGCACAGGCGGCCTTCCGGCGGGCAGTTGAAAGGCGCGGGCGCTGATCAGCTCGGACTAGCCCTGGCGTAGGCCGCAACATCAGACCATCACCCGCGGCCTCTATCCTTCGTCAGGTGAGCTTCGGGCGTCGTCCACATCGCGACTTTCTCGTCCGTTGCAAGCACTGATGCAGGGCCAGCCCGGGGCGGGACATTCACGGGAAAGTCACGGCAGGGCCCTAGCCTAGGCTTTTCGTGTGCCCAGGCTGAAGCTCACTTGTCACAAACCCACCGTCACGCCCCGCGGCGAAAGTCGCTCGGCTTTACTTTGCTCGAGCTGCTGGTGGTCATGGTGATCATCGGGCTGCTGGCGGGTTATGTCGGGCCCAAGTTGTTCGGCCAGATCGGCAAGTCCGAGGTCAAGGCCGCCAAGGCCCAGATCGACGCGCTGCAGAAGTCGCTGGACCAGTACCGCATCGACACCGGGCAGTATCCCAGTACCGAGCAAGGATTGGTGGCCTTGGTATCTCGCCCTGCCGACGAGCCCAAATGGGCCGGCCCCTATCTGTCCAAGGCCGTTCCCGCGGATCCCTGGGGTCGCGACTATCAGTATCGGTCGCCTGGCCAGCATGGCGAGTTCGACCTGCTGTCGCTGGGCAAGGACGGCCAACCCGGCGGCGAAGGTGACAGCGCTGACATCGTCAGCTGGTGAGGCGCGCACCCGATGCCGGACTTCCAGGTTCGAATTCACGAACCGCCGCGTGGGGTGCGTGAGCTGCGGGTCACGGCCGAACACGCCGGGCGGGTAGCCGATGTCCTGGGCATCGCCCCGGCACGGCTGCTCTCCGTCGCCCCGGCCTCGCCGCCGCGGCGAGAGCGCGGCAAACCGCTGGGCCTGCGGTTGCTGGCGCAGGAGCTTTCGGTGCTGCTCCAGGCGGGCATTCCGCTGCTGGAGGCTTTGCAGACACTGAAGGAAAAAGACAGCGGCGCACATGCGCTGGACGTCGTGCTGGCAGCCTTGCGCGAAGGGCGGACGCTCTCGGCGGCACTGGCGTTGGCGCCGCGCGACTTCGACGAGCTTTTCATCGCCGTGGTGTCGGCCAGTGAACGCACCGGGCAGCTCGCGCCGACCCTGCGCGACCATGCCGCCTACCTGGCCTGGAGCGAGGCGCTGCGCGCGCGCCTGGTCGCGGCAGGCGTCTACCCGCTGATGCTGTTGATGGCCGGCGGCGCCGTCATCCTGTTTCTGCTGCTGTACGTGCTGCCGCGTTTTGCCGGTGTCTTCGACGGCCTGGGTCGCGATGTTCCTGCGGCTTCGCAGGCCTTGATGGCGCTGGGTGTGGCTGCCGGCGCGAACCCCGGCGTGGCCCTGGGCCTGGCGGCGGCCTTGGTCGTACTGGTGCTGGCGCTCTGGCGCTCACCTGCCGCCAGCGCTGCCGTGGCCCGGCTGGCCTGGCGCAGCCCGGGCATCGGTGCTCGCCTGCGCGTGCTGGCCCTGGCGCGGCTGTACCGCTGTCTGGCGCTGCTGCTGTCGGCGGGTGTGCCCGTGCCAGCCGCGTTGCGCCTGGCCGAAGGCGTGCTCGCCGCCCCCCTGCGACCGGCCTTGCAAGCCACGCTGGCCCAGGTGTCCAGCGGCATCAGGCTGTCCCAGGCGATGCAGGCCGAGGGTCTTGCCACGCCCGTGGCCCTGCGCATGCTTCGGGTGGGCGAAAGCAGCGGCGAGGTCGCGGCCATGTTCGAGCGCGCCGCCGCCTTTCACGACGAAGAGATCTCGCGCCTGGGCGACCTGGTGACGCGCATCGTCAACCCCGTGCTCATGCTGGTGATGGGCGTGGTGATCGGCGGCATCGTGGTGCTGATGTACCTGCCGATCTTCACGCTGATGGAGCAGGTGCAGTGAAGCCCGACTTCAGCGCCTGGGGTCATGCCGCCGCCACGCGCCACCGCGCCGTGCCGGCCCGCGACGCCCAGGGCCGGCTCTGGCTGCTGGCCGACCGGGAAGCCGACGAACTGCTGGTCCAGGCGGTGGAACTGCACGCCGGTGTCGCGGTGCGCTGGCAGCGTTGCCAAAGCGAGGAGGTGGACGGCTGGCTGGCGGCCAGCGAACGCGACTTCCGCGCGCTCGACGGGCTGGACAGCAGCGTGGCCGACACCACGCCCGGTGAAGACACGGCAGAGTTGTCGGTGGTCGGCATGGCCGCGCAGGCCAGCCCGGCCGTGCGCCTTCTGGACGCAGCGATCTACGACGCCCTGAAGGATGGTGCCAGCGACATCCACTTCGAGAACCACGCCCGTGGCGCTGAAGTGCGGCTGCGCGTCGACGGCGTGCTGCTGGCTTTGCGCAACATCGAAGGCGCGCCGCTGGCCGAGCAGATCGTTTCGCGCCTGAAGGTGATGGCCGAGCTCGACATCGGCGAGCGCCGGCTGCCGCAGGACGGCCGCTTCAAGCTGCGCTTCAATGGCCGCGAGATCGACTTCCGGCTGTCCATCATCCCCAGCGTCTTTGGCGAAGATGCGGTGGTCCGGGTGCTCGACCGCGCCGCCATCGCGCAGGAAGCCGGTGCGCTGACCCTGGCAGCGCTGGGCTTCGGCGAAGGCCTGCGGCGCAGCATCCTCGGTCTGGCCTCGCGGCCGCACGGCATGCTGCTGGTCACCGGTCCGACGGGCAGCGGCAAGACGACCACCCTGTACGCCGCCATCACTGAAACCTACAGCGGCCGCGACAAGGTCATCACGATCGAGGATCCGGTCGAGTACCAGCTGCCGGGCGTGGTGCAGATCCCGGTCAACGAGAAGAAGGGCCTGAGCTTTGCCCGCGGCCTGCGCAGCATCCTGCGCCACGACCCCGACCGGGTGATGGTGGGCGAGATCCGCGACACCGAAACCGCGCAGATCGCCGTGCAGGCGGCATTGACCGGCCACCTCGTCTTCAGCACCGTGCATGCCAACAACGCGTTCGACGTGCTGGGCCGTTTCATGCACATGGGCCTGGACCTGTACAACGTGGTGTCGGCGCTCGAAGCGGTGCTGGCGCAGCGGCTGCTGCGACAGGTGTGCAGCCACTGCGCGCAGCCGGTGAAGGCTTCGGCCGAACAGAGGCGGCTCGTGGGCGACGGCCCGATGCAGCTGCTGGCCGGTGCTGGCTGTGCCCATTGCCGCGGCACCGGCTACCGCGGGCGGCGGGCGGTGGCCGAACTGCTGCTGCTCGACGACGAGCTTCGCGACCTGATCGCCGCGCGCACACCGATGTCGCGCGTGAAGCAGGCGGCGCGCGAACGCGGCATGCAGTCATTGCGCGTCGCCGCGCTGGAGGCCGTGCGCCAGGGCTGGACCACGTTCGAGGAACTCGATCGTGTCACCGTCGATGCTTGAGCGCTGGCGCCCGCAGCACCTGTTGCTGACCGATGCCGGCCTGTGGGACGGCGCGGTGCTGCATGCCGACTTCCCTGCCTGGTGTAGCGCACGTGTCGGGCAGCGCTGCAGGCTCTGGCTGTCGTCGGCCTGCGTGGTCGAACTGCTGTGTGAACCGGGCCTGCCCCTGGCCGACGATGCGGCCGCACTCACCTGGGCCCGGGGTGTGCTGCAGCATTACCACGGCGAAAGCGCTTCGGGCTGGCCGCTGGCAGCCTGGCAGCAGGGTGCCGTGCGCGGCGTCAGCGCGCTGCATGGCCTGCACCTCGACGCCTTGCAAGGCAGCGCCCGGCGCCACGGCGTGCGCATCCTGGCGGCCAGTCCCTGGTGGTCGCTGGTGCTGGCGCGTGCGCTGCAGCGGCACAAGGCTCTGCAGCAGGGCCTGTGCCGCTTGCTGGTGGTCGAAGGAACACGTGTGATGAGCCTGGACCTGGACCAGGGTCGGGTCACGCACCTGGCGCTGCGCCGGATCGACAAGGCCGAGCCCGGTGAACTGGGCCTGCTGGCTGCGCCGACGGGAACGACCGCCGCCGTCGGCTATGGTCTGGCTGCAGGCGCCGTAGCGGGTGTGCAGACACTTCATCCACTCCAGGCCTTGAATGCGCCTGCCGAGTGGTTGGCAGCCCAGGGCGTGCAGGCATGAACCACAGCCAGCTTCACCGTCGCAGCTTGTCGGGGTCTGGGTCGCGAAGTCGGTTTCAGTCTCGACCTGTGCCCCGGGCCGTTCGATGAGCACCCCGCAACCCGACTTCCTGCAACCGGTGCGCGCGCCGCACCCGCTGGCGCGCGTTGCTTGCGCCGCCGCGCTGCTGGTCCTGTCCGTGGCCGCGATGGAAGCCTGGCAGGCCCATGCGGCCCTCGCTCAGGCGCAAGCACGTGTGCAGGCGCAGGCGTCGCAGCGGGGCCCAGCGCAGCCGCGGCCCGCGCCGCCAGCCGATACCCCCGAAAAGCGCGCCGTCCGTCAGGCGCTGGCGCAGCTGCAAAGGCCCTGGTCACAGGTCGTGGCCGCCGTCGAGAACGTGCAGGTGCCCGGCGTCGCCTGGCTGGCGCTGGACATCGGCGAAAAGGGGGCGTTGCGGCTCGAGGGAGACGCCCCCGACGCCGCCAGTGCCCTGGCCGCAGCCGCGGCCCTGCGCGTCGACCCGCTCTGGCGTGAAGTGCTGGTGGCGCGCATCGATGCGGCTCCTGCAGGCGGCTGGCGCTTCGCGCTGGTGGCCACGCCGGTCGAGGGGGCGTGGTGAAACTGCGCCTGCATCCCCGCGTCGGACTTGCTGGTGCCGTGGCCATCGCTGCCTTGTTGCTGGCGCTGCCCCTGGCCGGTGTGCTGGCACCGCGCTGGCAGGCCGAGGCCGAGCGCCTGGCCTCGGTGCGCCCACCCGTGCTGCGGCCGGTGGCTCAGGCCCCGGCCGCAGTCCTGCCTGCCCTCGGCGATTCGCATCTCCGCGTCGCGGAACTGCTGGAACGGGCGGCTGACCATGGCGTGGTGGTTCTGCGCACGCAGCAGCGCACGGACACACCAGGCCCGGTGCGGCGCCTGCAACTGTCGATCAACTGCAGCGGCAGCTACGCCGCCTTGCGCGCTTTTGTGGCCGCTGCCCTGCAGGCCGACGATGGGCTGGCCCTGGACCGCCTTCGCCTGCGACGCAACGACGTCGGCTCGGCCACGATCGAAGCCGAGTTGCAGTGGTCCTTGCTGTTGCCCCAGCCCGCCATGCCCAGGGGCAGCAGACCATGAAGCGTCAGCTCGTGATGTTTCTGGCGCTGGCCGCCACCCTGGCTGCCACGGCCTATCTGGCTTTGCAACCCGAGGACGATGGGTCCAGCGTGGCGATGGCCGTTCCGCTGAAGCGCGTGGCCGCCAGTGTTCCTGTCGCTGCGCCCGCTGCTGCCCGCCCGGAGCCCGTGGCCAGAGCGCCCTGGACGGCGCTGACGCCGACCGCCTTGCAGGCCTGGGCGCCACCGCCTCCGCCAACACCGCCGCCGCGCAAGGCCCTGGCCGCGCCACCGGTCGATCCGGCGACGCTGGTCGAAGCGCCGAAGCCGGGGCCTCCGGCATTTCCCTACCGCTGGATCGGAAGGCTGGAGCAGGAAGGCGCCAGCATCGCCTTGCTCGACGGGCCGCAGCGCAGCCTGGGCGTGCAGGCCGGCCAGGTGCTGGACGGCCAGTGGCGCGTCGAGCGCATCACCCACGACCGCATCGAACTCGTCTGGCTGCCCACGGGCGAGCTTCTGGCACTGGACTCACGCTGACATGTCTGCTCTTCGATCTGCCGTTCTTGCGCTGCTGATGGCGACCAGCGCCCTGCTGTCGGGCTGCGCCAGCCTGGCACTGGAGACCGCGGACCGCCTGGCGCGCGCCGGCGAATACGAACAAGCCTACGCCCAGCTCGACGCCGCGCTGCGCAGCGACCCTCGCGACGCTGCGCTGCGAACCGCCCACAGCCGCGCCCGCGACCGTGTCGTGGTTCTGGCGCTGGCCCAGGCTGACCTGGCCCTGGGCGCCGGCCGCAGCGAAGAAGCCCAGCGCCTGCTGGACCGGGTACGCCAGCTCGACCCCGCCAACAGCCGGCTGGCGGGAATCGAAAGCAACCTGCAGCGCAGCCGCATCGAAACCCAGCAGGCGCAGGCACGCCGCAGCAGCGCCGCCGCTGCCCGGCAACAGGCCACCGCGTCCCCAGTGCAGGCGCTGGGCCCCGCCTTCCAGAAACCCGTGACGCTCGAGTTCCGTGAAGCCCCCCTGCGCCAGGTCTTCGAGACCCTGGCGCGCACCACCTCGATCAACTTCGTCTTCGACAAGGACGTGCGCGCCGACGCCCGCATCACCACCTTCCTGCGCGGCGTGACGCTGGACGAAGCCTTGCGCATCCTGCTGGCCACCCAACAGCTCGACCGCAAGCTGCTGAACGACAACACCGTGCTCATCTACCCCAACACGGCCGCCAAGCAGCGGGAACACCAGGAACTGGTCACGCGCAGCCTCTTCCTGACCAACACCGACGTGAAGCTGGCCCTGACGATGGTGCGCACCATCGCCAGAACCCGCGACCTGTATGCCGACGAGAGGCTCAACGCGCTGGTGATCCGCGACACGCCCGAAGTGGTGGCGCTGGTCGAGAAGCTGCTGGCAACGATCGACCTGCCCGACCCCGAAGTGATGATGGCCGTGGAGATCCTGGAAATCGGCACCGACAAGCTCGACGCGCTGGGCCTGGAATGGCCGGCCGAGGTGCAGTTCGGCATCCCGGGTGCAGGCAGGCTGGCCCTGGGCGACCGTTCTTCCTTCCGCGGCAGCATTGCCAACCCTGCCGTCATCGCCACCCTGAAGTCGACGCTGGACAGCTCCAACCTGCTGGCCAACCCCACCATACGGGCGCGCAATCGGGAGAAGGCGAAGGTCCAGATCGGCCAGAAGCTGCCGGTCTTCACGACCACGGCGGCTGCCGCCCAGGTGGGCGCCTCGACGACCGTGAGCCTCATCGATGTCGGTCTGAAGCTCGACATCGAACCGACCATCCAGCTCGACGGCGAAGTCACCATCCGCATCGCCCTGGAAGTCAGCAACCTGCTGCGCACCGTGGCCGGGCCGAATGGATCGAGTGCCTATGAGCTGGGCACGCGCCTGACGACGACCTCGATCCGCCTGCTCGATGGCGAAACCCAGGTGCTGGCCGGGCTGATCAAGGACGAAGACCGCAGGGCCATCGCCGGACTGCCGGGCCTGGCGAAGATGCCCTTCCTGGGCCGCCTGTTCGGGACCACCAGCGACTCCAGCAGCAAGACCGAGATCGTGATGCTGATCACGCCGCGCATCGTGCGCAACCTGCCGCTGCCAGACCCGGCCGCGGCCACCCTGGCTGCGGGCACCGACAGCCTGCCCGGGGCGCCCACGCTGCGCATCAAGTCACAGGGCACGGCTGCCATGCCGGCAGGCCGTGGTGCGGGGCCGGTCGTGCAAAGCGAAGAAGAAGCCTCGCCCGAGGCTGGGGCAGCGTCCGCCAGTCCGCAGGGCGGCTTGGTGCTGTCGGCCACGGCCGAGGCTTCGGTAGGTCAGGCTGTGTCGGTGACGCTGGCCAACCGCTCGCCGAACATCGTGCAGGGTGAACTGGAGGTGGACCCGGACGCGCTGCGGCCAGCTTCTGGCTCGGGCGCTGGCGGGCAGTCCCGCGCGAGCTTCAGCCTGCAGCCCCAGGAACAGATCGTGCGGGTATACCGGGTGCTGCCGGCAGCCGCCGGTTCCCAGCAACGGGTCAGCATCGCTTCGGCCAGCGGGCAGACGCCCGAGGGCAAGGCGGCCGATGTGCCGGTCGAGGGCAGCGTGTCGATCACGATCAGGCCCGTCACCACGGGTGCAGTGCCTTGAAGCCGGTTCGTGGCTTCACGCTGATCGAAATGGTGGTCGTGGTGGCCATCGTCGGCGTGCTGGCGGCGGCGGCGGTGCCGGTGGTCGAGTTCAGCCTGCGCCGCGCCCAGGAAAGCGCCTTGCGCGAAGGCCTGCGCAGCCTGCGCCAGGCGCTGGACGCGCACAAGGCCGCCGTCGAAGGCAAGCGCGTCGCGCCCGGTCCATCGGGCTCGCCCTGGCCAGCGCATCTGGATGTGCTGGTGCAAGGCGTGCCGCTGCTCGACGCGCAAGGGCAGGTCAGCGCCGACAGCAAGCGCCTGTACCTGCTGCGGCGGCTGCCGCGCGACCCCTTCGCCGACCGCAGCCTGCCGGCCGCCGAAACCTGGGCCCTGCGTTCGAGCCAGAGCCCGCCCGACGCGCCCGAGGCCGGCGAAGACGTGTTCGATGTTGCTTCGCGCTCGGAGCAACTCGCGCTCGACGGCTCGCGCTACAGCGACTGGTAGGCCTGGGCATGAAACCCGCACGCCTGCGCCCAGGGGGACGCCTGTTCAAGGCCCGGGGCTTCACCCTGATCGAACTGATCGTCGTGATGGCGATCGTGGCGTTGCTGGTGTCGGTGGCGGCGCCGCGCTATTTCGCCAGCCTGGAAAGCGCGCGTGAAAACTCGATGCGCACCAGCCTGCAGGTGATGCGCCATGCCCTGGACCAGTTTGCCGCCGACCGCGGCCGGTACCCGGAGTCACTGGCTGAACTGGTGCAGGCGCGCTACCTGCGCAGCCTGCCTGAAGACCCGCTGACGGGCCGCAGCGACAGCTGGGTCGAAGTCGAGTCGCCGCCCGATGCAGCCGTGACTGGAAAGGTGTCCGACGTGCGCAGTGGTGCGGCTGGGCGCAATCGGGCGGGGGTGCTGTTTGCCGACCTCTGAACCTCGCCGCCGGCCGCCCTGCCGGCGCCGCTGTGGCAAGCAACGCGGCTTCAGCTACCTGTTGCTGCTGTTCATGGTGCTGATCACGGGCGCGGCACTGGCGGCGCTGGGGGAAAACGTGAGCGTGAAGCAGCAACGCGAACGTGAGGCCGAACTGCTGTGGCGCGGCGGCCAGATCGCCCGCGCCATCGAAAGCTACAAGGCCGTGCCCGTGAACGGCCTGTCGCAATACCCCGCCACGCTGGCCGACCTGGTCGAGGACCGCCGCCTTGCCGATCCGCGCTACCACCTGCGTCGCCTGTACCCGGACCCGTTCACCGGGCAGGTGGACTGGCTGCTGCAGCGCGACGAGCAAGGGGGCATCGTCGCCGTGCGCAGCCGGTCGCGGCAGCCGGCAATGGCGCGCCTGGGCACACCGGCCTTGCCGGCGCCGGGGCCCGCCGGGGAAGCTGCTGGTGCCGGCGTCGACGCCGTCGTTCGCGTCGGCGACTGGCTGTTCGCCGCTGGCGGCGCAGCCGAAGCGTCAGATGACTGAGCCCCCGCAGGGGCCCGGGCGGAGCGCCCGCCCGAACCTGGGAAGGCCAGCCCCGACGCGGCTGCAGTGGCCCGGAATTCGACAACTCGTCCACGCTGCCCGCTGAACGCCACGGGCTCCAGCCACAGATTCCCGCGTCCCTGCCGATGAACGGCCAGGGGCTGGTTTGCAAGGCCCCGATCTCATCGGTCAGGGCATGCAAATGCGTCACGTTTTCTGGGCATCATCTTCGGCTTCGGGCTCGCCAACGGCGCCCCTCGCACATGGCGCGCATGGCGCGCGGGGCAGGCGGCAGGCTGGCCAGCGGAGGCGTCGGATGTGGCTGGTGTTGGCCCAGAGCGTGGCCTGCCTTGCGGGCACGGCCTGCGGTGGTGGTGGAGAGGACGGCAGCCCGGGCCCGGTGGTCGGCCAGGCGCCGGCCATGGTCGCCAGCGTGACACTGCCGACCCCGGTGGCTGCCAGCACCAGTCCCGCCGAATCCGCCTCTGCGACGGCGCCGAAGGTCAGCGTCCCGGCGGGGCCGCGGGAGGGCATCGCCTTCACCTTCACCCTGCCGCAAGCCCGTACCACCAGCGCCGGGGTGTACAAGCCCGACGGCACACTCGTGCGAACTTTGTGGCGCGGTGAGCGCCTGCCTGCCGGGAGCGCAGCGCGCGTCTGGGACCAGCGCGACGACAAGAGCCTGCTGGTCGAGGGCGGCGAGTACCTCGTCAGGATCATCCACCACGACGTGCAGTATGTCTGGGATGGGGTGGTCGGCAACCACTCTTCGCGGCCAGGCGCGACGGCGCTGCACAAGTCCTTCCTGGGCCCCACCAGCCTGGCCAACGGCGGCGGTGGTCGCATGCACTATGTGGCGGGCTACAACGAGGCGCAGGGGGGCATCCACGGCTTCGCTGTGGCCGACCCGCAGACGAACACGCCCGCTGCCCGACTGGTCGACCCCTTCGTGGCTGCCACCATGGTGGCCAGCGATGGTGTGCGCCTGTACTGGGTCAACGCCGGCGGCCTGGCCTCGCGCAGCTTCGTCGCTGCTTTCGACATTGCTGGCGGCCGGCAGTCGAGATTTGCGCTCGGGCAGCCGGTCTGCCTGAACCACTTCGCGGGCACCAGCAACTGCTACGAGGACCAGCGCTACGACAGCGTGCTGGAGCTGCGGAACAACCTGAACAGCCCGCCCACCGGCCTGGCGGTGCAGAAACAGGGCAGGCTGCTGGCCGTGTCTTACGGCGCCGACAACCAGGTCAAGCTGTACGACAAGACCTCTGGAGAGCTGCTGCGCACGTTCTCGGTCAACTTGCAGCGGACTGCGAAGAATCAGATTGCCTTTGCCCCTGACGGTGATCTGTGGGTGATTGCCGGTCAGGTGGCGCAGCGCTTCACGTCTTTGGAATCGGCACCGGCGGTGGTCGCCAGCACCCCGGCCCTGGTCCGGCCTTTGGCGATCACCGTGGACGGGCAGGACAGCGACAGTGTGTGGATCGCCGACGGTGGCAGCAGCCAGCAACTGAAGCGTTTCGACCGCTTCGGCAGCCCGGGCAACATCATCGGGACCGCCGGCGGAGCCGTTGGTCAGGCCGCGGTCGCCCTGGACAGGCTGTGTTTCCGCGATGGACCCGCCAGCGAGAACACGGCCGTCGCGGTGGACGACCAGCGCGAACTCTGGGTCGTGGACAGCTGCACCAACCGCATCCTGCACTTCAACAGGCGGGGATTGCCAGGCAGGCAGATCGCCTACCTGCCTTCGTCCTATGTCGCGGCCGCCGACGCCGGCAACCCCACCCGCGTGTTCGCGAACTACCTCGAGTTCGCTGTCGACTACAGCAAGCCGCTGTCAGAGCCCGGCGCCTGGACGCTGGTGCGCAACTGGCTGAACGTCCTACCCGAGGGCCTGCAGGACGTTCAGAGCGCCAACCGGCAGTGGGGCGGCTTCAGGGCAGTGCACACCCTGGCCAATCGTCGGACCTACGCGCAGATCGGCAGCAACGGTGCTTCCTTGATCGTCGAGCTCAGGAGCGATGGTCAGATGGAGGTCGTGCGTCGCCTGGGTGCCCCCGGCCCCGGCGAGTCCGGCCCGGTGCTGTACGAAAACGGTGACATCGGCCATTCGGTCACCGTCGCCGACCGCCAGACCGTGATGCGGCTGCCGCTGCGCGGCTTCGACGCCCAGTCCAGGCCCGTCTGGGCGACACAGCCTTCGGTGGTGGCTTCGGTACCAGTCACCGCGGGCAGCCCTCACCACCGCAACGGCACCTTCACCGGCGTGTTGGGGCCACGATTTCCCATCACCGACAGCGGCCACGTCGTCTTCTTCGACGGCAGCGTCGAGGCCGACAGTGGCTTTCACCTCGGTGCTGCGGCCTTGAACGGCGGCCACTGGATCTGGCAGGCCAGCCCCAGCGGGCCTCTCGATGGACTGGGCAGCTTCCAGACGCGCAAAGTCGACCCGGCCATCCAGTACGGTGGCAATGTCGTCATGGCCAGTGGGCGCCACCTGGTCTACGGTTTCCACGGCGAGTTCTATACCGACCTGAGCAATGGCAGGGTGGGCCAGGCCAACCAGTTCATGCACTTCCGCGACGATGGCCTCTTCGTCGGCCAGTTCGGTACGCCCAGCACTCGCGCCACGTCACCGGTGCAGCCGGGTCTGAGCGGAAACGCCTTCAGTCCCGTGCTGCTGCGTCACGCCGGAGGAACCTACCTGTATCACAACGACGAATCCACGCACGGCGGTGTGCACCGCTGGCGCCTGCAGGGCGCCGATGACATCCGCGAACTGGTGGGCCGGGCACAGACGCGCAGCGCGGTCGAACTGCGCTGAAGGCCGCCGTCGGCGGCGCTCGGCCCCTGGGGACGCTCAGGCCACTTTGCGGATGCTGTCGCCCATCGTCGGTGGGCTGACGGCACGGGTCAGCGACGACTCCACGCGGTTGAGCAGGCAGTCCAGGCACAGGGCCGTCTCGGCATAGACCAGGGCGTGGGCACCCAGGCGCTGGCGGGTGTCGGCTTCGTCGGCCAACAGCCGCATGGCCGCTGCGAACTCGACAGCGCTTTCTGGAGCCACGAGCAGGCCGCGCCCATTCACGATGCGGGAAAGCTCGGTGCCGGGCGACGCCGCCGCGATCACGGGCCTTCCGCTGGCCAGCATGCCCGACAGTTTGCTGGGCATCACGAGATCGGCGGCACCGGCCACCTGGGGCAGCAGGTGCACATCGGCCAGGTTCAACAGTTCGTTCAGGCGATCCAGCGGTTGCAGGTCCATGACGCGGATGTTCTCGCGCCCGGCAGCAGCCTCTTCGACCCAGCGACGAAGCTCGCCGTCGCCTGAAATCACCAGGGCGATGTCGTCGCAGGGTTCCAGCAGTCGCATGGCTTCGAACAGGACAGGCAGGTTTTGCTTCCTGTTCATGCTGCCCGAAAACAGGAACACCACCTGGTCTTCGCGAACTTCCAGCTGGCGCCGCAATGCCGGTGAGCCAGCGGTGCGCCTGATCTGCCGCAGGTTCACCCAGTTCGGCAGCAGATGGCTGTGTTCCGGGGCCACGCCTTTCCTGGCCAGTTGCCGCATCATGCGCTGAGAGATCGTCGACACATGGTCAAACCGCTGCAGCAGCACACGCTCTAGAAGGCTGACCACCCGGCGCATCACACCGCCCTTCAGCAGCCCCAGTTCGAAGGCTGCGTCGAGTTCGAAGTCCTGCACATGCAACCAGGCTTTGGCTCCGCTCAGCCGGGCTGTCAGCCAGGCCGCAGGGGCGCAGAAGAATGCGGGGGCCACCGCGAAGACCATCGTCGGCCGCCACAGGGCCAGCGCAAGCATCACGGGCAGGGAGCTCAGCATGAAGCTGAGCAGGTGCACCAGGCGCTTGATGGCGCTGGGCTGGCGCGGCACCCACAGCGGACAGCGGATGACCGTCAGCCCGCGCTTCGGTCGTTCAACTCGCCAGGCCCAGGCGCGATAACCCGGGCTCAGCTGCCACTGCGGGTAGTACGGCGGTGCGCAGACCACGACCACTTCGTGGCCACGCTCGACCAGTCCGTCAGCCATTTCGCCAGAGTACTTTCCGATGCCAGTCAGTTCGGGCGCGAAGTTCAGGCTGGAAAGGACGATCTTCATGGAATCTGCGGGCCGAATGGATTCACGGTCACACTTGCTTTGTGTCAGCTCGATGCTGCTATGGCGGTGTGACGCTGGTGTATTCGGTCCGTAGTCCTTTCGGATCGCCTGACTTCAGCGATCCTGAAATGCGGTCTCCGACCGCCTTTGCAGACCGAAGGTCGCCCAGCTATCGACCGCGAAGGCGACTGAACCAGCCTTTGCGCTGGCTGGGTTTCTTCAGCGGTGGCTGGCTCATGACCGTGCCGATCAGATTGAACGGCGCCAGCAACTCGGTCGCGGACTCCAAGTCCTGCACCCGGCTCTCGAAGGTCTCGACGACGAACAGGCTCGTATCGGCCCAGGGCAGGAAGGCGAGTGCGTCGGCGGTGTCCAGCAGGGGCGGCAGGTCGACGACGATGATGCGGTCGGCATAACGACGCTTCATTTCCTGCACGAGGTGGTTCGCCGAACGTGCCGCCAGCAGTTCGGAAGAGTTCGCAACCTGGGCAGATCCCGCCGGCAGGAAGACGAAGCGCTCGACCCCGGGATTGACCAGCAATTCCGACAGTGGCTGGTCATCGAGAAGTTGCTGGGCCAGGCCCGCCTGGCCGGCCAGACCGAGCAGGCGCTGCAGGCCCGTGCCGTCGAGTTCGGCGTCGATCAACAGCACCGAGGTGTCGAGATCGGCGGCCAGGGTGAGCGCCAGGTTCAGGGCCGTCAGCGACTTGCCTTCTACCCGGCGCGCACTCGTCACCGCCAGCACCTGATGGCCATCGGCCCGCATCCGCGGCAAGACCTGGCCGCGCAGCATGCGAAAGGTCTCGGCCAGCGCGCCGTCTCCGTTGACGACCTGGGGCACCCGCCGCAGGCGTTCCCTGACGTCGGGCTGGACGCGCGTGCTGGTGTAGGCGTAGCGCAAGGGCCCGGGGCCGGGAAGCGAGGTCTCTGCCGTTGGCGTCAGGGCCGTCACCACGTTCACCGTCGCCGCCGGAAGCAGAGCGTCACTCATGCGCGGATTGTCGTTGATGAGTTTCATGGCTCCTGTTGCCGCAAGCCGCTCACAGTCCCAGACGCCGCATGACAGAGAACCACAGCACATCCAGCGGCATGTAGACCAGATGGAAGAGCGCCGCCCCGGCGCTGCCCAGCAACAGAAGTGCCAGGGGCACGGAAAGCAGCGCCACTCTTCGCCTGCGTGCCGAGTCGGCCCGCACCGGCTGCGGCCAGATCGCCAGCACCGGAACCTGCATCACGCGCAGCACGTCGCGCGGGCCGTGCACGCCGCCGTCGACAGCGTGTGCCAGCGACACGGCGCTGATGGCGCCGGCCAGCGCCAGCAACAGGCCCATCAGGACGACCAGCTGCCGGTTGGGTCGGTACGGTCTCTCTGGCAGCACGGGCGGTTCGATGATGGTGAAACGCTCGGCCTTGCGGCTGCGTTCCAGCTGCTCGGCCACCTGCGCCTGCATCTGCTTGTCGCGCAGTTCGCGAAAACGTGACCGCGAGCTGTCCATGTCGCGCACCAGTTCCAGGTATTCGCGCTCGACCTCGCCTGAGGTCGCCAGGCGCAGCTGGAATTCCGCCAGACGTTCGCGCAGTTCCTCCCGCTCGGTCTGCAGCGACTCGATCTGCGACTGCGTCGTCGCGATCTGTGTCTGCAAGTTGAGGAAAGCCGGGTTGTCGGGCTTGCGCGCGCTGCGGGCGCTGGCGCCGGGGCTGGCACGCACGGTGGCTTCGAGCAGGTCGTAGGTGCGCTTGAGCTTGATGACGTCGGGATGCTGGTCGGAGTAACGCTTGCGCAGCCCCGTCAGCTCGCCGCGCAGGCGCTCCAGCATCATGTCGCGGTCGTCGGCCGCGCCTTGCGGGCCGCTCTGGGCTTCCAGGGCGGCGATCTCGCGGCGAACGCGGCGGACATCGGGGTGGTTGTCGCTGTACAGGCCGCTCAGGCTGGTCAGCTGCGACTGCAAGGCCCGCAACCGGTCTGTCGGCTCGAGCACGCCGCCGCCTTGCAGAGGCGCCTGCGGCTTGGTGTCGGCCAGCTGGTTTTCGAGCATCAGCTTGCGGTCGGTCAGGAAGGCGATGTCGCGTTCCGTGCGCTGGATCTCGAGATCGGCGCGTTCGCTGCCTGCCAGGTTGGCCACCGCCAGATCGGGTGTTCGGCCCTGGTTGCGGCGCTTGAAGTTGGCCAAGGCCTTTTCGAGCCCGTTGATGTGTTCCACCAGGCGCGAGAGTTCTTCGTCGATGAACGAGGTGGTCTCGGCGGCCTTTTGTTGCCGGTTCTTGACGTTTTCGTTCAGGAACAGCGTGGTCAGTTCGTTCGCGATCTTCTGCGCATTGACCGCCGACTGGCTTTCGAACGACAGGTTGAAGGCGATCGTGGCCTTGCCCGCCGTGCCGGTGCGGCGGTCGGTCACTTCGGCGCTCACTGGCACCAGCTTGATGTCACGCCGCATGCGGTCGAGGATTTCCTCGCTGGTCTCGCGCTGGCGGGCCGATCCATACAGGTTGTAGCGATCCACCAGTTCCAGCATGGTGGCGCGGGTCAGCACCTGCTGGCTGATGACCTGGATGCGTTCGTCGGCATAGCTCGTGACCGTGGAGCGCACGAATTCCTGGGGAATCTCCTGCTCCTTGATCAGGATGGTCGCGGTGGATCGATAGACGGCCGGCAGCGAGAAGGCGACGACAAAAGCCACCACGCTGAGCAGCAGAAACACCCAGAACAGCAGCCAGCGCCGGCGGCGAACGATGGCCAGCAGGTCGACCAGCGACATGGAAGCTTCATCGGTCGGGGCAGCGGGGTACGCGAGCTCGTCTTGGGTCAATGTGGCCATGGAGGGTGGTGGTTCGTTCGGCAGGGATCGCCAGCGCTCATGTCATCGGACCGAAAAAATTGTCGGGCCCTGATATTGCAGAGTGATGGAAACCTGGGTCGACACAAATTCGACACCTGAACGCGTTTCGCGAAAGTGCCGCGCGAAGGCGCTCGTTCGAAGAACCCAGCGTTCGGCCAGAGCCCAGTTCAGCGTGGCCTCCAGCCCGGTGACTCGCGGCTCGTTGAAGCCGCTCGCGCCTATGGCGCGGCTGTCCGACCGGTTGCCTGTCAGGCTGCCGTTCAGATGCGGCGTGAAGCCGTGATTCAGGCTGAGGCTCAGGCTGTCCGATCGGACCAGACCGAGCCCCGTTCCTGCCAGCTGGCGGCTGGCGGCCAGTGACAGGGCCGTGCGCGGGCCCCACTGGCCCTGGTAGCTCAGGCTGTACTGCGAGCCGCTCTCGGGGGCTCGCAGGCGCTGCGAAACAGGGACCAGCGCCACCAGGCCGGCATCGCAGAAGGACACCGGCAGCGGACAGGCGAATCCGCTGAGCGTCGTCGTTCGTTCGCTGCGGTAGGCGCCCAGGCTGGCCGACAGTGCGGATGTTTCGGTCAGCGCCCGGCTCGCGGCGAGGCTGATCGCGTCCGACCTGCTCTCGCCGGCGCCGCTGTCCAGTTCGAACTGCGAGCGCGACAGCTGGACTGTCAGGTTCAGCAGTTCATCCCAGCGATAGCTGGCTGAAGCCGAGCCCTGCGTTTCGCGGAATGCTTCGGCCGCCACCCGGCCGGCGTCGAAGCGGGTATGGGTCTGGCTCAGGCTGGCTTGCGTGCCGAGCCGCTCGCTGACCTGATGCTGCCACGAGGCGCTGCCCTGGGTGGCATTGCGGCGGCGCCGGCCGATCAGTTCCTCGGTCGCGTTCAGGCTTTCGCCCCGGTTATCGTCGACCGAGTGGTCCAGGCTGGCGGTGAGGCTGTTCAGCGGCCACAGCAGCCCATGGGTCAGCGCCAAGCGGCCCAGCACATTGCGATTGGCTTGCGCGCCCATGGCCGGCAGGTCGACCGAAGCGTCCAGCCGCGTGTCGCTGGTCTCCATGCGACGCCGCATCATCCAGCTGCCACCGACGCGGGTTTCGCGCCGTGCCTGGTCAGGCTGGTCATCGGTCTCGCGCCAGTCGCGTTCCACGCGAAGCTGCGCCTGCAGCATGCCCTGTGCCGACCATTCGGCCGCCCTGGCAGTGGCTGGTGGAAACAACACGATGCAGGCCAGCGCCAGGGGAATGAACGGCGGACCGGGCGCTCGTGCAGTCACGGCACCAGCAGCACGTCCCCGCTTCTCAGGGTGATGTTCTGCGACAGATTGCCCCCTTTGCGTATGCGTGAGTAGTCGAAGGGGATGGAGACGGGCTGGCCATTGATGCGGCGAATGATCTGGATGCGTTCTTCCGACGCAAAAGGCGTCATGCCGCCAGCCAGGCTCAGGGCTTGCAAGACGTCGATGTTGCGGCCGACCGTGAAATCGCCCGGCTTGTTGACCCGGCCCAGGACGTAGATGCGATAGCTGGCAACCCGGGCCACGGAAACCGTCACTTCGGGTTCAGGCAGGAATCGCGACAGCCTCTTGACGAGTTCCTCTCGCACCTGCACCGCGGTCTGGCCGGCCACCATCAGGTCGCCCGCCAGCGGAAAAGAGATGCCACCGTCGGGCCGCACCAGCGCCAGCGACTTCAGGTTGTCTTCTCTCCACACGGAAATCTCGAGCGCGTCTTCGGGGCCGATGAGATAGGCCGGGTCTTCCACCCGTTGCCGGCCGCCGACCGGTGTACCCCAGGGCAAGCCGGTGTCCAGGCTGGGCGCAGCAGGGGGAGAACTGCGCGCCCAGTTCGGCAGGGAAATGCTGCCGCAGCCCGCCAGCAGCAGGCTCAGAACCAATATCGCAAGCTGCATGGACCGGGCCATGGTCCAGCCCGCTGTGGGGCCTGGAAGGGTTGAACGCTGCAACGGCACTTCAGCGCCGCTCGACGGAAGGAACAAAACGTTCGGCATCGGCTCGGTCGCGCACTTCCTGGAGTTGATTGAAAAGCTGGACCTCGGTCAGGCCGAGCAGTGGCTCGCGCTGGCGCACGGCATCCCACACGCCCTTGTTCCTGTAGCGCTCGATGAGTTCGTTGCCGATCCTGGCCAGGCGGTCGTTCTTCTCGCTGCATTCGGTCACCAGGCGCACCTGGTCGCCGAAGCGGCCTTGCAGTGTCGCCTGGGCAGCCTCCTGAGCCTTCAGTCGATTGGCGGCTTGTGCCAGCGCGGCGTCCTTCTCGGCCAAGGCAGCATCGCTGCTGCGCTTTTCCTGGTCCAGGGTCTTCTCGAGTTCAGCGAGCTTGCTCAGCAGCAGGGCCTTCTCGGCCTCCACCTCGGCCAGCTTGGCCTGGCTCGCACGCTGCGCCGCCGCCGCGCGTGCGGCGGCGCCTTCGCGGGCCTTGAGCTTCTTCGAGATGTCTTCGCGTTCGGCGTCGAGCCTGGCTTTTTCGGCCTGGGTCTGCTGCAGCTGCTGCTGCAGGCCTTGCATCTGCTGCTGGGCACGGCGCGCAGCACGTTCGGCCGAACGGTCGGCCTGCTGCGCAGTTGCCGACATGGCGCCGAGCATCAGGGCGCACACCACGACACCGCGACGGAGTCCTTTGCGGGTGAGGTGATCGAAGTCCATGCGAGGTTTTCCCCGGTGAGGGTGGTGGGTGGCCCAATCGCTGGTCAAAAGCGCAGCGCCATGTCGAGATGCAGCGTGTCCACCGACAGCGGCGCGCCGCTGATCGAGTCACCACTCAGCCAGCGCAGGGTGGTGACGGCGTTGCGCCCCAACCCGTAGCTGCCGCCGAGCACGAAGCCCTTGGTGTCGGTACCCCCCAGGCGAAGGTCGCTGTCGGTGAAGGCGTCGAGCACGGCGTCGCGCTCGACGCGCTTGTAGCCGAAGAAGGCCTGCCAGTCGTGGCGCTTGTTGACGCTGGAGTCGCCGAAAGCCACGCGGAAGGCATAGCCGTCGATCTCCCCGGACACGTTCTCCCCCGTGCGTGCCGACACCGAGGCGGCATCGAAGCCGACGTTGCGAACATAGTCTCCCGTCAGGGTCAGCTGCTTGCGCCCCGGGATCTCGATGGCAACAGTTCCGGTGAGGTTGACGATGCTGTATTCCGAGGCCAGCGCGAGCAAGGGCCGCGCCGGGTCGACCGAGATGTTGAACAGGGTGTTGCCCTTCTGCGCAAAGGCCGGCGCCGTGAAGTCGTTCAGGCTGGAATTCAAGCCCGCCACATTGGCCTTGCCCAGGATGTTCCTGTACTCGTAGTACGCCAGGCCGATTTTGCTGCGCACCACCCCCGAACCGGGGAAATCCAGCCCGGCCTGCACGCCGAACAGCCACTTGTCGCGGCTGGACAGTTCGACTTCCTGAATGGGCACCGCCGCAGCGGTCAGGAAACCGCGGGTATTGCCCCAGAGCCGCGGCGCCCACTGCACGGCCACGCCGTCGAAACTGAGGTCATTCGCCCACATCAGGTCGGTGCCGAACCAGGGGTTGCCGAAGCGGCCGGCCACGACATTGAACTGCTCGCCGGTCGTGAAACGAACATAGGCACGGTCGAAAGCCGTGGTGTAGCGGTTGTTGAAGTTGCCCAGCGTCTGGTTCGACGACAGCGGGTCGGTGGTGTTACCGGTCGTCAGGCGCAAGCCTGCCGACCACTGTTCGTCGGCCGTGAAGGTCACGCCCAGGCGGGCGCGCACCCTCAAGCGCTGCCGGTTCTCGCTGGTGTTCAACAAACTCAGGCTGCGCGTGCGGTTGGTTTCCGTCACGTTGATGGCTGGGGCGTTGTCGTCGCCGAAGGTGTCGCTCTGAAAGCGCATGCGCAGATCGCCATCGATCTGCATGCCCCGCACCCAGTTCGGCACCGCACCGGAACCCGCCCAGCCTTCGCGCTGGCCCTGGGCTGCGATCTCGGCGCGCAGCTCGTCTTTCAGTTCCTTGCGAACGAACTCGGGAATGAAGGGCACGCGGATCGGGGTCGCTGCCGGTGCCGTGCCGGCGGCGACCTGCCGGGCGGCGGAGGGCGCTGCCGGCGCGTCGATTTCCCTCAGAAGCACATCAGCGCGCGCGCGCGTCAACACGCCCTGCTCGATCAAGAGGTTGATCAGACTCGTGGTGGTGGTTCGCACCTGATCGATGTCGCCTGCCGGTGCGGCCTGCGCATTCGTTCTGGGCTGGGCCAGGGCTGCGCTGCCAGCAGCCATGAGCGCCAGGCACAAGGGCGCGGCAACGAGGTGGAAGGAACGGAGCTTCATGGATTCCTGGGGCAGAGGTGTCGTCGGCAGGTGACGCAACGCGACGCAGCCGCTCAGGCGCGGCGGTTCAGGCGAAGCTGCACCCTGCGAAGATTGCTGGGCGGCAATTCGCGCAGGGCCGGCATCTCGGCCAGCGTGCTCTGGATGAGCGTGTCGATCTCGGGGTCGCCCGAGCTCGTGATGATTTCAGCCCGCTGCACGCGTCCGTCGTCGCCCAGCAGGATGCTGACGACGACACTGAACTCGGATTGCGGGGCCTTGCGGTTGCGGGCCAGGGCTTCGAAGAAGTTGCGTTGCAGCAGCCCGGTGTAGTAGCGACCCGCGCCGCCGCCGCCGCTGCCGCTGCCGGTGCTGAGCAGGTCGCGGCCACCGCGGTTGGCGGCCAGGCCGAAACCATCGCTGCCCGCAGTGCCGTCGGCGTCGACGCCCAGCGGCTGGTCGGAAGCGGGTTTCGGGTCGTCGGGCGGGCTGTCGGCGGGCTTGGGCTCTTCGAGCTTGGGCTGGTCGATCTTCACCTCCTCCTTCAGCTTGGGAGGTTCTGGCGGCTTTTCTGGCGGCTTGGGTGGGGGCGGTGGCGGTTGCCGCAGGATGGCGACCTGCTGCGGCGCTGGCTTGGCAGTGCCTGAACCTTCGCTGGCCAGCTTGTAGATCGTCCATGCCAGGCCACCCAGAAAGAGCGCGGCCGCCAGCACACCGGCCGCGGTGGCCAGCTGCTTCTTGCGTTGGGCTTTGGCCGAGGCTCTGGACACCGTGCCTGCCTTACTTCACCAGCCGCTGGGTCACCAGACCCAGCTGCGTGATGTCGAGCCGGCCCATCAGGTCGAGCACGTCGACGACCTTCTCGTAGCTGACCTTCGCGTCGCCCTTGATGACCACCGGGAAGTCAGGGTTCACCGCCTTCTGCTGGCGCAGGCGGTCTTCCAGTTCCTGGAGGGTCACGGGGTAGGTGTCCAGGAAGATCTGGCCGTCGTCGCGGATGGTGATGGCCTTGGTCTGTGGTTTGGCCAGGCTGGGCGTGGCGCTGGCCTTCGGCAGGTTCACCTTGATGCCCTGCACCGAAGCCGTGGTCATGATGATGAAGATGACCAGCAGCACGTACGACAAGTCGAGCATGGGCACGACGTTGATTTCGTCGTAGGCCTTGCCACCTTCCTGCATCTTCATGGCGCAGCCTCTTTCATACGGAATGGTTCTCGGCGATGCGCGTGACGAGTTCGTCCACGAACACCTGCATGTCGGCGATGAGCGACTGGATGCGGCCGGTCAGGTAGTTGTAGCCAAACAGTGCCGGGATCGCGACCGCCAGCCCGGCCACGGTCGCCACCAGCGCCGCCGCGATGCCGGGCGCGATCGCGTTGACGTTCACGTCGCCGGCCGCTGCAATGGCCGCAAAAGTGATCATCACGCCGACCACGGTGCCCAGCAGCCCCAGGAAGGGGCCGCCGGCGATGGAGATGGTCAGCACCACCATCTGGCTGTTCAGCCGCTGCACTTCGCGCAGCACGGCGGCATCGATGGAAGCCCTGATCGCGCTCAGGGACTGCGTCGTCATGCTCATCGGCTTGCCGAGCTTTCGGTAAGCGTCGAAACGTGACTGAAGCTCGTTCGTTCCCGCCACGTAGATGCGATAGAGCTGCGATTGCGGGTACAGCGCATTGACCTCGTCGTCTTCGGCCTTGTCGGAAGCCGTTGAAGGGTCGCTGCCTGCCGGCCTGGCCGACGATTTCGGCGGGGCATTGGGGTCGATGCTGTCGATCAGCTGGTTGTACTGCAGCAGGAATTGCTGGTTGTCCTTGGCCACACGATGGACGAAGCTCGCCTTGGCGAACATCACGAAGATGCTCCAGACGAACATCACGCCGAGGATGGCGATGACGATCCAGCCGTCGACGGTCACTGCGCCCAGCAAGATGCCGATGTAGGAAGCGCCCGCCTCTTCTTCCGCGCCCTCGGCTGCAGCGGTGCCGATGAAGGTCTGATCGGGCCCCTGGCTGCCGGCGCCGAGCTTGATCCAGTCCGCAGAGCGGGCCGCGTTCGAGATCTGCAGTTCGTCGATCTCGCCCTTGAAGCCGCGGCCCACCAGGGTCTGCCCGGCCACCGTGGCGGCCGCACCGGCGGCCTTGGCCAGTTCCTGCCCGTTGACGTAGAGGGTGACACCGTCCTTGACGACCATCGCCACGTGCTGCCAGGCGCCAGCCTGTACATTGCCCGCCGGCGCCGTGGTGGCTGCGCCAGCGCGGGCCACGAACCTGCCGCCGCGCAGGGCCAGGCTGATCGCGGCCGAGCCTTGCTGCTGCAGGTACAACTGCGCGTCGGTGGTGTCGACGGGCTTGATCCACATCGACACCGTCAGGCCGTTCGGCCCGGCCTGCAGCGAAGGCGCGGCGTTGATCAGCACTTCACCAGAGCCGTCCAGCACCAGGGCGGTACCGATCAGGCCCGACGTGCTGCCTTGCCCACCCGAACGTACAGCATGATTGGCATTGGCCGTGCTGTCCTGCGGCAGGGTTTCGTTGTCGCCGAAGTGGAAGACCAGGCCTTGCGCGGCGTCATAGCTGCCCTTGGCGTCGTTGGCCGCTGGCGCATCGGGGTTGCCGTAGTACAGCCAGAAGAAGTCGGCCTTTGCGCCAGGCATCACCTTGGGCACCTGCACCCAGACGATGGCCAGTTCGTTGATCGAATCGAACTTCTCGATGTGGTGCTTCAGCGGCGTCTTGTCGTCGGCAGCGATGAAGCGCAGGTCGGAACCGTCGGGCTTGGCGTCCAGGAACTGGAAGTTGCCCGTGTGCAGCCGCACCGCGACCGCGACACCTTCCACCGGTGCGCTGAGCGAGACGCTGCTGTCGGCCGTGTTCAGCGTGATCTTCGCGCGCTGTGGCCAGTCGGCATTCCAGGCGGCCTGGGCTGGCTGCAGACCTGCGACGAACAAGCATGCCAGCAGGGTGAACAGTTGGAGGAACAACTTGGTCATGGGCACAGGCAGCTCGGCTCCAGGCAAACGCGCAGTTTGGTTGCGTCATATTTCACGAACGTGACTCCGCAAGGCCCTGCGCCTTCAGGGTTTCGATCAGGTTCTTCGCTGCTGCGTCCACGTGAAAGTGCTTTTCGTAGACCGACGTCGCGCGGGCACGCATCCTGGCGCGTTCCGCTTCGGACATGGCCAGCCAACGGTTCAGCAGGTCGGTGGTGCCCGGCACATCGTCGGGGCCGACCAGGCCAGCGCCGCCATCGGCCACGTCACGGCAGATGTTCACCTGGTTCGAGATCAGCACCGGCGTGCCGGCGGCCAGTGCTTCGGCCACGGCAATGCCGAAGTTCTCCTGGCGCGAAGGCAGCACAAAAGCTTCTGCTGCGCGCAAGGCGCCCCACTTGGCGCGGCCCTGCAGCATGCCGGTCCAGGTGATGCGGTCCTGCACTCCCAGCCGCCGGGCCTGCTGCTCCAGAGCCGGGCGCAGGCCGCTTTCGTCGGGGCCGGCCACGACCAGGTGCAGCCTGGGGTGTGAGGCGGCGACGCGGCCCAGCGCATCGACGAGCAGGTCCAGCCCCTTCTTCCAGTGCAGCCGCGCGAGAAACAGCAGCAGCCGGTGCCCCCGCAGTTGCGGGTGCAGTGCCAGAAAGTCTTCGGCCGTCGCCTGCTGTGCCACCGGGTCCAGCGCCAGCCCGCAGCCCACCGTCGTGCCCTGCACCCGATAGGGGCTGAAGCTGTGCGCGGCCAGGCGCGCCTCTTCGGCCGTGGTGAACAGAACGCCCCTGGCATCGTGCAGCACCCGGCTTTCAACCGTGCGCCAGTACAGCAGCTTCTTCAGGTGCTTGATCGGATAGGTGCGCTTGAACCAGGGGTCGAGCATGCCGTGCGGGTAGACGTAGTACGGAACCGGGCCGCCGCGCAGCGCCTGCCAGGTGGCCAGGCCGTGGTGCTGCCACAGGCCGTGCACGATGACGGCGTCGAATTGGTGCGCCTGGGCCTGCAGCCAGGCAAAAAGCTCACGGGTGTAGCCGTAGCCCACCAGACTGGGCCCGACCGCGTGCACCGGCGACGGAAACCCGGCCAGCCAGGGCGCCTGTGGCGCGTCCAGGGTCAGCACCTGCTGCGGGCTGCCCATGCGCTGCAGGGCCTGGCACATCTGGCGCAGGCTTTCTGCGGGCCCGCCGAAACGGGGGTCCAGCGACCTGATGATGTTCAGGACACGCATGTCTGTGTTCGCCTGGTCTGGGTGCGGTTCAGTCCACTCACCTGGCAAAGCAGTTCTTGTCGTCTTCCTTGCAGTTGTTCTCGCCGAAGCCCAGCACCTCGACCGACAGGATGGTGGGCTTGGGCGGGGGCGGTGCCGTGGCTGCCCGCTTGGCGGCTTCGCCTGCGGCCTTCGCGGCGTCTTCCGCGGCCTTGCTGCCCGTGGGCGCGCCAGGGCTGCTGGCCAAGGCTGAAGCCGCGGTACCCACCTGCACCTGCGGCACACCGGCCGAGGTACCGCCTGCGCTGATGTTGGTGGCGTTCAGCACCGTCTGCGCGTTCAGCACGATGTTGCCGCTGGACCGGATGCCGGCCTCGCCGGCGTCGATGGTGCCGGCGGGTGCGAACAGGAAGACGTTGCCGGGCCGGGGCGCGGTCAGCGGGCCCAGGCCGTCGGGGTCTGACGTGAGCGTCTGGATGCCGCTGCCCGTCTCACCGCTGGCGGTGACAGCCGTCCTGGCCCCGCGGCCAGCGTCGATGCTGCCTTGGCTGGAAAAGAGCAGGATGTCGCCGCCTTGCAGCGTGATGACCTTGCCCTGGTTGATGCTCAGGTTGCCCGACAGCACGCTGCGAACCGCGCCGCCGGCGTTGGTCAGAACACCCACGACCCGGCTGCTGTCGGGTGTGGTCAGGCCCACCACGGCATTGCCCCCGGGCGCCCAGAGGTCGATGTCGCTGCCGGCATAGGTCTGGATCGACGTCTGGAAGCTGGTGATGCTGCCGGCCCCCGCACCGTCGGGCAGCACCCGCGCGACGACCTTGTTCAGGACGTTGGAGAAAACGATGGGTGTCACTCCGGTGGGGATGGCGCCTGCCGACCGGCGCTGCACGTAGTCGGTGTACAGCAGCGGGTAACGCTGACCCAGGGCTACGAACTCGCTGAATACCTGGCCGTCGGGCCCGGCGGCCAAGGCCGCAATGCTGCCAGCTGCTTCCAGCCTGGACACGTCGCGTTCCGCGTTCAGCAGGGCATAAAGTGCTGCTGCAGCCGCGCTGTCTGCCGTGGGGCCCAGCGGCAATGTGTTGTTGCGAAGCGCGTCCTGGTAGGCCTTCAGGGCCCCAGGGGCCTTCGCATCGAGTTCGCGGAAGCGTGCATACACCGGATCCCGGTCCGCCAATGCGGCAATGTCCGTGGCAGCCAGCACCAGGCTCGAGTCGCGCTCGGTGCCCAACTGACCATAGAGGTCGAGGATGTCCGCCGAGGCCGTGTTGATCGTGATGATGTCGGCATAGACCGATTCCATGGCGGCCAGATCGACGCGACCGGTGACACCCGCCACCACGGTGACCCGGGCACTCCTGGCGTCGCCGATCTGACTGTTCTCGGTGTTGCCCGTTGCGCTGATGCCGGCATTGCCACCGAACCCCGGCGGCGCCAGCACCGTGGAATCACCCAGATCGATGTTGCGTCCGGCTTGCAGCACGAGCCGGCCGGGTCCGCCAATGCTCAGTCGCTGCACATTGCGAATGTCGCCGCTGCTTGCGCGCACGACGGAGACGTCTTCGGGGTCCAGGTTCTGCAGGAACAGCGCAGCGCCGACGACGTCCACCCCAGCCTGCAGACGGCTGCTTGCGGCGGGCCGGAATGGCAGATCTCTCTGGTTTTCGAAGACGATGCTGCCTTGCGCGGCTTGGATGTCCACGACGAATGGCCCGGCCGCTTCGCGCTCGACGATACGGGGCTGTGCTTCCGTGGGCGCGAGGTTGCCACCGCTGAGTGAACCACGCCGGCTCAACTCGCTGATGGTGGTTGGCGCTGCGGCTGGCGACAGGTCCGACACCGCCAGGCTCAGATTGTTCACGTCGCGACCCGCCAGCACCGAGATGCTGGCGCCTGGCGATGGGAAGGTGGTGGGAGGCGCTGCGTTCGCCGCGCTCAGGTTGCTGATGTCGCCGTCGAACGCCACGATTCGCAGGTTGGCTGGCCAGGCCGCCAGGAGCGAGGCCGCGAAAGAGGCGTCCGCCACGGCCGGACCGAAGGTGCGCCAGTTGGCCACCGTGCCGAGTGAGGCAAAGAAGCTCGCGTCACCGCTCTTGCTTTGCAGGCTGGCTGCGCTGTTGGCGGAGTACGAGAAGAAGGTCGCAGGGGTCTGCGCGCCGAAGCCTGGCCCTGTGCCCGCGCTGTTGACCATCTGCAGGGCCGTTGGATTCTGGATGTTCTGAAGGGAAATGGACCCCCCCGCCACCAATTCGGCCTGGGCCCTTTCGGGTACGCCGCCGCTGCTCACCCCCATCAGGTAAAGCTGTATCGGCTTCTGCGCGCCCAGGTCGTCGGCGGCATCGACACGGGCCAGACCTCGGCCGACCAGGAAAGAACCGCCGATGATGTCGCCGCCCGCTTCGACGCGCAGGTCGCCACCCCCTTGCACGTCGACGCTGCGCACGCCTTCCGTGACCACGGTTCGACCCGTGGTGGGCAAGGCCACGGTCAGGCTGTTCACGTTGCCACCGGCGCGAACATCGATATCGCCACCAGCCAGGGTGCCCACGCCTTGCCTGAAGAACGGGCGGTGCACCCACCAGTCGGTGGGTTGGCCAGCGCTGTTGAAGCCGGCATCGCTCAGCCTGGGGCGGCGCATCCACTCGCTCACCCACAGGTCGCGCGATTCGCTGGCATCGACCCAGGCGATGTCGCCGCCGGCCACCATCGAGACGCCACCGCCAGCCACGGCCCAGCGGTTGTTGCTGCCGTCGGCAACGCCCACTCTGCCTGCGGTGTAAATGGTGGCGGCCACGTTGTCGATGCGCAGGTCGCCGGCGGCGGCCAGGTCGATGCGGCCCGTACCGGTCCGCAGGCGGGCTTCCGCACCCGTCAGGCGCAGACTGCCTTGCGGCACGGTCTGGCGGGCCAGGGTTGCCAAGGGGTTGGCGGCCGACAGGTCGGCACCGGCCGTCAGGCGCAGGCCCCAGCTGTCGCCAGCCAGCAGGTTGTCGTTGGGCAGGCCGATGGATTGCGAGATGGTCAGGTCGCCCGCTGCCCGGATGGTCAGCAGACCGTGGCGGTTGTCGGCCAGCCAGCTGCTGCTGGCCAGGTCCCAGGCGGTGTCCAGGCGCAGGCTGCCGGCGCTGCTCAGTTCGACGGCGCCCAGCACACGTGCACCTTGCAGGCTGCCGGTCTCGTCCTGCAGCCGGCCCGTGATGGCGGCTGCAGCGGCCGTGTCCATCGCAGCCACGAAGGTGGCGTGGTCGGCCGCGTAGCCGCTGATGTCGGCTTCGCTGACGCTGTCGGTGACGTTGTAGCGCCGCGTGGCCAGCACGTCGACTGCAGCGCGTGTGTTGCCGTCTGCGCTGCCGCGCCTGACGGTACCGGCCAGGTGCAGACCGGTCGGGCCCAGCCCTGTTTCACGGTCGACGCTGAAGCCCACCGCGCCTGCCGGCCCGCCGTTGCCGGCGCGCACGTCGATCGTGGCGCCGTCGCCGAAGACCAGGGCCCCGCCCGTGGTCGACAGGTTCACCTCACCGCCGCGTGCGCCGGGCGCGCTGGCCCCAGCCCGTACTTCGCTGCCCGCCGCAAGGGCCAGGCCCGTTGCCGCTGACAGCGTCACCCGGGCATTGCCCGAACTGTCGCCGGCCCCGTTGCCGACGCGGCCTGCCACGTCGATGCGCCCGGCGTCTGCGCTCAGTGCCACGCGCGCTGCGGACACCACGTCGGTGGCGGCCACCGCGATGTCGCCCGTTCTGGCGCGCACGCGGCGCTCCTGTTCGAAGCCGCCGCTGTTGATGGCGGTGTTCAGTGCCGAGAAGCCGGCCATCCGGCCCAGGTCGATGTCGACCGTGCCGGAACGCTGGCCGGCCCCGGCCTGGCCTTCGAGCCGGCCTTCCAGCAGCAGTTCATTGCCCTGCAATGCCAGCTGCCCCGCTGCACCGCCTGCCGCCGCAGCCGACACGGTGACGCGGGCGTCGTCCTGCACTCGCAGGGTTCCGGCACCGGCCTGCACCGACACCCGGCCGCCATCGGCCAGGGCCACATTGCCGTTGAAGTCCTTGCTCTGGCCGGCGGCGTCGAGCAGGGCGCCGGCGCCGAGCGTCACGCCGCTGTCGTTGCCGTTGCCGTTGCCGTGCGCCGTCAGCCCGATCACACCCGAACGCGCCACGATCGCCGTCGACACCGTCAGCGACTGCCCTTCCAGGCCGATCTGCCCGCCCAGCGCGGTGTCGTTGCCTGCCGCTGCCGCCACGGTCTGTGCAGCACCGCTCAACACCAGGGGACGATGAACCCGGGTCGTGCCGGCGGTGTCGGCAGCGCTGATGGTCTGATTCGATCCGGCCAGTGCCAGCAACTGCGGCGTCTGCACCTGCAGCGCAGCAGCTACCTGCAACTTGCCGTCGCCTGCACCCGCCACGCGCTCGCTGGCCGCCAGCGTCACCGTCTCGAAGCCGGAGATCGCGCGCTGGCCTTCGCCCAGCGTCAAAGTCTTGGCCTGCAGTTCGAAGCGCCCGCTGCCCGTGCTGGCGGGTGCGCTGCCGGGGCCGCTGTTGACCAGTTGTACCGAGCTGGCGTTCACGTTCGCCACGGCCTGGGCACCGGCGCTCGAAGGCAGGCCACGCAGCAGCGGCGTGTCCAGGCTCAGGCTGGCCAGGTCGGCTGCGCCCAGCAAGGTGCTGCCGATGAAGTTGATCGAGCTGCTGCCACGCAGCAGCAGCTCGTCGACGGCCGAGAAGCGTGCCAGGTCGTCGTTGGACAGCACCAGCCCGCCCAAGGGCGTGGCGAAACCAGTGGTCTGGCCCAGATGCACCTGGCCGGAAGCCAGGGCCAGTGATCCGCCGACACCATTCACCCCGCCGACGGCGAAGCTGCCTGCCGATTCCAGGTTTCTCGTGGCGTCGATCAGCAGCGACTTCTGCGCACTCAGGCTGGCCCCCGCTGCCACCCGCACTTCACCGCGGGCGTCGGCGCCGTCGGCGGCGCTGCCACGTTCCACCCGTGCCTGCGCCCCGGTGCTCAGGCGAACCAGCGCACCGGCGTCAGGCGCCTGAATCACCGAAGGCGCCGTCGACGTCTGCGTGCCCGTGGCCGTCAACGCACTGTCGGCACGGATGTCGATGCGCTGCCGGGCGCTGATCAGCAATTCCGGCAGACGCACTTCGCTGCCCGTGCCCGTGCCATTGGCCACCAGCACCTCGTCGGCGGTGGTGGCGATCGTGATGCCGGTCTCGGTGTCGCGTCGCGTGCCGCCCAGCAGCACGCTGGCATTCAGTGCACTCAGCGACGCGGCGTTCACCTGCAGGAAGCGGGGGTCCAGGTCGGCAGCGCCAGCCTGTCCCACGACCGCGATGCGTGTGCCAGACACGTCGACCTGGGCGCCGCGGCCAGCGCGGCCTGCCGCCGACACCCCGGCCGAGGTGTTGATGCTGCCAGCCAGGCTCAGCGTCGTGCCTGCGCCGATCTGCATGCGCCCGGCATCCCAGGGCGAAAGGGGCGCGGCCTGGCGGTTGGCGGTGGCCGAAGCCGCGAAGAAGTCGGCACCGCTGAAGTCGTAGTCCGACGATTGCAGCGCGGTCGCGCGCCCCGGGCTGATCACGACACCGACACTCTGCGATTCCTGCACCGTGGTGCCGCGCGCAGAACGGAAGCCCGCCACGACCAGGTCGCCGTTGGCCAGCCGCACTGTCTGCCCAGCCTCCAGGTTGCGATAGGTCGCGGCGGTGTTGATCTGCACCAGCGAAGCGTCGGGCAGCAGCGCATAGCGCGCAGGCAGCAGCACATACTGGCCGGGCGGGACCCCCGCGCCTTCGCCCAGGGTGATGCTGTCGTACAGCACGGCGTCGCGGCCGTTGCTGGGCGAAAAGCCGAAGCCCGGGTCCCGCAACTGCAGGGTGTAGGCGTCGAAAGGCATCGTGGCCAGGCGCGCCGCGGGAATGATGGCAAACGTGTTGTCCCGCAGGGTGATGTCGCGGTCACCCCCGTTGCCGGGGATGAACTCCACGGCCAAGATGTCACCACCGCCGGCCATGTTCACGACGGAGCCGGGCTGGGCCGCCACCTGCGCCCCTTCCAGCGTGATGCGCTTGCCTCCGGGTGTGACGGCGTTCAACTCGAGGCCGCTGGTGCTTGCGCTCGTGTCGTAGACCCAGCGAACGCCGGAATCGGTGTTGCCGTAGAGCACCGTCAGACCTTCGCCAGCCACCGAGCTGACGCTGCCGGGCGCCAGTTCCAGCAGGCTGCCGGCCTGCAGCTGCAGGCTGCCCAACGGCGCCTTCACCGTGCCACCCTGCACGATGGTGTCGGCCTGGAGTGTCAGCGACGAGCCCGCGGAATAGGCCGCGCCGGCGGCCTTGCCGTTGTTCGACACCAGGATGTAGCCGCCTGGGGTGAGCGTGTCCGTCGGCTGGTCCTTCACCGTCAGGCTGAACTCGGTGCGGGTGGCCGCAACCACCTGCGCGGCGGTGAGTTCCAGGTTGCCGGCGGTGCTGAGGCCGCCGATCTGGCGCGTCTGCGCACTGCCGCCGGTCGTGCTGGCGAAGTCGATGTTTCGTCCGACCAGACGGATGTCGCTGTCGCTTTCGATACGCGTCAGCGAAGTGCCATTGACCGTGACGCTGCCGAACAGGTCCACTGCACCGGCCCTGACGCTCAAGTTGCCGTTCCCGGATCGGGTGGGGGCAACAGGTCGGGCCGCATTGGGCAACAGGTTCCAGGAGATTCCGGTGGGGGTGGGCTCGGCCACCCGCGGCCCGAGCGATTGCCCCAGCGCCACGCTGGCGCCACGCAGCTCCACTTGAGCGCTGTCGGACAGTTCGATGCGCGGCGCGTCCAGGCGCAAGCCGCGCTCGAAATCCAGCGTCATGTTGTCGCGCAAGTTGATCTGGTCCTCTGACTGGATGCGCAGCTTGTCGAAACCCGCGTCCTGAAGGGCCGCGATGTTCACCGTGGCATCGACCAGGCCAGGCGTTGGTGCAAGCGCATTGCCGTTGGCCGTGACGACGACGCGCCTGGCAGCGGGTTGCACAGGCTGCCCGTCGGGACGCAGCAGTTCGAGCGCGAAGCTGCCGCCGGCCGCACGTGCCGATCCACCTTGCGCAAGCAGGGTCCCGTCGAGACTGACCGAGCCTTGCGCGCGAACGATCATCGTGCCCGCATGGCCTTCCAGGGTTCGGGTTGTCAGTTCGGGCGAGCTGCCGGAGCTGAGCCTGTCGACGGTCTGATTGACGGCGCTGATGTCGATGCGCGAGCCCGAAGCGAGCTGCACACCCGCGTTGCCCGCGGTGATGCTGACACTGCCGCCGTTCAGCAGGTTGCCCAGCACCAAGCCCTGATTGCTGGGTGTGGGCAGGAAAGTGCCCGCCACCAGGATGCTGGCCTTGTTGCCGATGACCAGGTCACTGGCCTGGCGCAGCGCCGGGCCATTCAGGGTCAGTGCCACTGAACCGCCAGGAGATTCGATGCGGCCTAGGACCGAGAGGCCGTCCACCGCCGTCAAGCTGACACGGCCCGCCGCATCGGCGACGATGGCGGCACCTTCCTGCAGCGTGAGTCGACCTTGGCCCTGCAAACCCCCACCCACGCTGGCCAGGCTGAGTGTTGCCGCGTTGCGCTGATGAGCCGGCAGCAGCGTGACCGTGGAGAAGCTCGAGAGCTCGGTTCCAGTGGCTGCCACCCGGGCAGCCTCGGGATCGACCAGCAGGTTCTTCTGCTGCATGAGCAGGCTGGTGCCGGCCAGCACGTCCAGCGTGTTGTTGCTGCGCAGCGTGACCTGGCTGAACCCCTGGTTCGAGAACAGTCCGGTGCCGAACCGGGTCGTGCTGGCCGGAAGAAGCCGATTGGCACCATCAGCCGCGATTTCCACGCGCGACATCGACAGGTCGAGCCGCGCGCCGTTGCCGATGGCAAAGCCGCGCAGGTCGGCCTGCAACCAGTCGGAAGAGGTCTGACCGAAAGCCCCGTTCGCCAGCCGCAGCAGGCCGCCCCTGCCACCGACCAACAGACCCCTGCCATCGATGCTGGCTCCACCGCCCACATCGAGCAGGGCGCCGCGTTCATAGCGGGTCTGCAGTTGATCAGCCTCCAGACTGACCGAGATCGTTCCACCGTCGGTGCTGGGCTGGCTGCTCAGGCCGTCGGCCGAAAGCCTGGCGCTGGGCGTTGGTGTGCCGATGCTGGCGCCACCTATGCCGCCGTTGTTGATCCACAGGCCCGCGGTGCTGAGGCTTGCCCCCGAGCGCACGACCAGGTTCTCGGCCAAGGCCGACCCACCTGCGGGGATGTTTGCTGCTGGCAGGCTGGCCGATAGGGCCAGGCGCCCAGCAGGCAGGTGAATGTCGCCGGCAAGGTCGATGAGGGGCGCGTTGAACTGCAGGCTGGCGCCGGGATCGCTGATGAGCCTGACCTCGGCGGGTAGGGTGATGCTGCCAGCGGCGTTCAGCGTCACGCTGCCGAAGCCCCTTTCCACGCGATCCGTGCCGTTGATGGTGGGCGCCCCGAACAACTGCTCGGCCGCCAACACCGACGTCTGGCGCTGGGCATTGCTCAGGCTGCTGCCGGGCTGGAAGCTGCTGCCCAGGGTGTCGGTGGCCTGCTGGCGCCAGTTCACCGCAGCCAGGGGCACGCCATCACCAAGCACGGTGGGGGTGGCGTTCAGGGGTCGCCCCAGGGTCAGCGAAGCGCCGGCCGGTGCCGCGCCGTACTGCAGCGCCCCGATCGTCACGCCACCCTTCAAGCTGCCATCCAGCACCAGGCCAGCAGTGGCCTGAATGACCACCGCACCGCCGGCCTTGCCTTCCGTGTAGCCGGGCTGGAACCGGCCCGCAGCGCCCAGCGGGTTGGCGGTGGTGATGGTCTGGCCCCAGCGTTCGTCGAAGCGCGTGATCGAGTCGAGCAGGGCCGTGTAGGGCTGCGCCTGGGGCGCAGTGGCGATGTCGTAGACCCGGCCATCGGCGCCCAGCAGCCGCGAAGTGTTGACCTGACCGCCTTCGTAGCGGTAGCCGCCTCCAGAAGCGTCGATGACGGCGCCGCTGCGCTGGATGACCGAGCCGCTGGAACCGATGTTCAGCTCACCACCCACGGCGGCCTTTTCCGCCACCGTGCGCGGCACGATGTCGCGATAACCGTCCAGGGCCAGGATGTTGCTGCCCTGGCGCAGGTCGACCGTGACCTCGGCACCGCGCAGCACGCCGGTCTTCTGGTCGGGAGCGTTCTTCAATTCGTTCGACGTGACGGTGAAGGTGGCCAGGTTCCTCGACAAGGGCACGCTGGACCAGGCACCAGCGACGCTGGTTTCGCTGCCCGCGCCCAGGTAGACGCGGGCGCTTTCGGGTGCCGCGGTGTTCGCCGCCACCAGGCTCATCACGCCGCCGGGCACACGCAGCGTGCCATGGTTGTCGATGGTGCTGCCTTCTGCCCTGACGACGCCGCGGAACGGGGCATAGGGCAGCACTTCGAGCGCGGTCGACGTGTCGGCCAGGTCGGGCACGACCTCGGTCACGCTGCCGGCTCGGAGTGTGACGCTGCCCTGTGTCTGCGCACCCTCTGCGTCCCTGGCGCGCGCCTGCAGGTAGACCGATCCGCCGCGCTCGACTGCGGTTGTCGACGAGACCCGTCCTTCCTGGTTCACGGCCAGTGCGGCCAGCGTCACGTTGCCACGGTCGGCACTGATCTGTCCGGCCTGGCGGATCAGGTTGGTGAGGTTCAGCGCCGGGCCGTCGGCCAGGGCTTCGACCTCGACCAGCACACCGGTCTGCAAGCCTTGGGCGTTGCCGGCGTTGGGGTCCTGGGCCAGGAAGACCTTCCTGCCCGCAGCCAGCATCACCTGGCCGTCGGGTGCGGTCAGCAGGCCGGCATCGACGTCGACCCGGGGCGCCAGGATCATGATCGAGCCACCGGCCTGTGCCCGGAGTTCTGGCGCTGGTGCGTCGGCAGGGCCGAAGCTGCCGACATTGACGTTGCCCGGGCGGGTGCCGTTGGGCCTGGCGTCGAGCGTGACGCCGGTGTTGCTGTAGCCGCCCGCAAACGCCGGGTCGTTCAGGCCGCCGCTGGTCAGGCCGGATTCGAACCGGGCGTCGCTGATGTTCAGCGTGGAAGCCACCAGCGAGCGCACGTTCACCTGCGCGCCGCGGTCGAAGAGGATGCCGTTCTGATTGATGAGCAGCACCTGCCCGTTGGCCGACAACTGGCCCTGGATGATGCTGGGGTCGGTGCCGTAGATGCGGTTCAGCACCGAAGCCGTGGGGCCGGGCTGGACGAACTGCACCCTGGCGCTGCGGCCGATGTTGAAGGAATCCCAGCTGATGACCGACCGCTGTTGCTGCTGGGTGATGGTCATTTCGCGGTTGCCGGTGCCCGCCACCGATGAGTTCACCGCAATGCCCGCAGGCGCCGGGCCGCGCAGAACCGGCAGCGCGCCAGGCGCCAGCGTGCCGCCGGCGCCCTGGGCCAGGACCGGTGAAGCGGTGGCGGCCAGCAGGCCCAGGCTGGCCAGCACCATGACGCTGCAGGTGGCATGAACGCGACGCACCACGGCCTGCGATGGCAGGGAAAGCCGCAGACGGAAGTGGGGGGTTTTCATCGCAAGTGCCCAGGTTGAACGTGCTTTGGCCTTTCGACCGGTGACTAAAACTCGAAGGTGCCTGCTGCGTGCACACGCAGGTCGCCACGCTCGGTGGCGGCCAGGGTGCGCAGCGGCCAGCCCAGGTCGACGGCCAGCCTGCCGAAGGTCTCGTTCGCCAGGCGCAGGCCGAAGCCGGCCGACAGCAGCCTGAAGCGCGAGTTCTGGCCCGGCAGGGGTTCGCGCAGTTCGGTAGCTGCGCCTTCGACGAAGGCATGCGCGGTGAGCGTGCCCAGCGCAGGCCAGCCAAAGGTAGGCATGGGGCCGGAGCGCAATTCGAACGAGCCGCGCAGACCCAGGTCGCCGACCGCGGCCGATTCGAGATAGCCGCGAACGCTGTCGACCCCGCCCACCACGAACTGCTCGTTGGCCACCAGTGGCTGGCCGGTCAGCTGCCCGTCCAGCCGCAGCCAGGCGCGCAGCCCGCTGGCGCCCAGCTTCTGTTCCCGGGCGCCGTCGAACTTCAGCACGCTGTAGCCGCCGGTGGCGCCGAAGCGCTTGTTGGCAAACTCTTCTTCCTTGTTGACCACGCCGCGCAGGCCCAGGGCCAGGCCGGCGCCCCACTGCCAGCGGCCACTGGCGTCTTCCATGATCGACAGGTAGCTGGCGCTCAGCGGCAGGTAGCGCAGCGGTGTGGAGAAGCCTTCGCCCGGCCCTTGTTCGATCGTCTCGTCGAAGTCCTTCAGATCCACGCCCAGGGTCAGCAGGTGATATTCGCGTTCGCGCAGCAGCAGCGTGAGGGTTCTGCGCAGCCCCCAGATCTGCCCCTTGCCGAACACCGTGGTGCTGCCCACGCCGGCGGCCACCTCGCTGTTCGACCGGGTGAACGAAAACAGCCAGGAGTCGCGCCCGGACTCGCCTGCGGGCACGCTGTAGGAAGCGCTCAGCACCTGCACTTCGCGCGGTGCTTCCGGCGACAGCTGCAGCTGCAGCGTGGCCGTGTGGTCCAGCTGCATCACGTTGTCGTAGCGCAAGGAAGCCTGCAGCCGGGTTTCGCTGGTGTTGGGGCTGGCCCGGTTGTTCAGCTCTACGTTGCCGTGCAGTGGCAGCTGGTCCTGTACCACCAGGTCGAATTCGGTGGTGCCGGGCTCCCGGCCTGGCCGCAGCAGCGGCGTGACGCGCCTGTCAGGCGTGCGGTTGACGCGGGCCAGCTCGGCCTGCAGGGTGGGGAAGTGCGGCACCTTGCCTTCGGCGGCACTGGGCACCTTGTCGAGGATGTAGCCCTGTGAAAAGTAGCGCGAACCGGTGACCCGGGTGCGCACGATGCGCGCTTCCACCACCTGCAGCCGCACCACGCCGTTGTCGACCCGCTGCTCGGGGATGTCCACCCCCACCGAACCGAAGCCCAGGTCGCGGTAGGCTTTTTCCAGCGCGGCACGGGCGGCCTGCACGTCTTCGATCTGGCGCTTTTCACCCATGAAGGGGTAGACCGCGCGTTCGATGGTTTCAGTGGCCAGCACCGTGTTGCCGGCGATCACGAATTCCAGCACGTCGAAGCCGGCGGATTCAGGTTCAGCCGCTGCCGGTGCCGCCGGCTGGGCCAGCGCCAGGCCGCACAGCAGACTGGTCAGCGCGGCCATGGCCGTGGCCATTGGCTTGCACAGGTGCCGCGCAAGCATGGCGTGCAGGACCCGCAGGTCCGGACGGCTAAACGATCGGGTCATTTCCAGGCAGCTCTCGGAGCCTCGATCAGGACGAGGGCTGGATTGATTCTGTGCCGGTCGAATGACACTTCGCAGCTTCGAACTGCGCCGATCGAATCAGGTCGAACTGGGCCGGACGGCCTGTCACCGCCCGTTCATGCCCCGCTGGTACAAGCCAGTTCGACAACTGCGCGCAGCGCCGTGCAAGCGCTGGACCGCCATGACCCCATTCTTTTCGCTGAGGCCCGCCGCCGCGGCCCCGACCGGAGCCCTGGCTGCCGCCCAGCAGCTGCATTTTGCCAACCGGCTGGACGAAGCCGAGCGGGCCTACCGCGTGCTGCTGCAACGCGAACCGCACGACGCCGTGGCACGCCATGGACTGGCTGCGCTGCTGGCTTCCCAGCAGCGTTACCAGGAAGCCCTGCCGCTGTTTCGCCAGGCCATACTGGCACTGCCGGGCCAGGCGCAGCTGCATGTCGACCTGGCGCAGGCGCTGCGCGGCGTTGGGCTGAACGTCGAGGCCGCCACCCACTTCGACCGCGCCGCGGCGCTGAACCCGCAAGACATGCAGCTGCAGCTGCTGGCGCGGCTGCAGCACGCCACGCTGTTCGACGAACAAGGCGACGACGACCGCGCCCTGGCGGCTTTCGAAGACACCGTGAAGCACCACCCCGACGCGGCCGATGCCTGGGCCGGGCTGGGCATGGTGCAGCAGCACGTGCTGGGCGCAGCCGCCGCCGAGGTGAGCTTCAGGCGTGCGCTGCAGATCGACCCCGACCGGCCCGACGTGATCGAGCAATACGGGCGGGTGCTGCAGGACCTGCGCCAGTACGAAGACGCCGCTCTGGTTTTCGAAAGGCTGATGAAACGCTGGCCGGGCCATCCCATGGCGGCCGGGCGGCTGCTGCACTGCAAGATGCTGACGGCCGACTGGACGGCGCTGGACCTGCTGAAGACCCGGGTCGAAAGCGCCTTGTCTGCAGGCCAGCTGGCCAGCGAACCGTTCGGTCTGCAGGGCTACTGCGAATCGCCACAGCTGCTGATGCAAGGCGCGCAGCTGAACGCCAGCACCTACTACCCCGACCGTTCTGCGGCTCTGCCGCTGGCGAAGATCGGGCGCGGCGACAAGCTGCGCGTGGGCTATGTGTCGGGCGAGTTTCGCAACCAGGCGACTTCTGTGCTGCTGACGGACGTGCTGGAAACCCACGACCGCGACCGCTTCGACATCATCGCCTTCGACAACGGCTGGGACGACAGGAGCGTCTTGCGTCAGCGCATCGAAGCGGCCCTGCCGATCGTGCCCATCCGCAAGATGGACAACCTGGCCGCGGCGCGGCTGGTGCGCGAACACCGGATCGACGTGCTCGTCAATCTCAACGGCTATTTCGGCCTGTCGCGCACGCCGCTGTTCGCCTACCGGCCGGCGGCGGTTCAGGTGAACTACCTGGGGTTCCCCGGCACCATCGGCGCGCCCTACATCGACTACATCGTGGCCGACGACACCGTCATCCCCGAAGAACTGCAGCACTGTTATGTCGAGAAGGTGGTGACCCTGCCCGACAGCTACCAGCCCAACGACCGCCGGCGCCAGGTGGCGCCGGGGGTGACGCGTGCCGAAGCCGGCCTGCCCGGAGGCGCTTTCGTGTTCTGCTGCATGAACAACGTCTACAAGATCATGCCGGCAATGTTCGAGCTGTGGATGCGGCTGCTGCAGCAGGTGCCTGGCAGTGTGCTGCTGCTGCTGAGCGACGTGCCGGAAGCACAGTTGAATCTGCGCCACGAGGCCCAGGCGCGCGGGGTGAATCCCGAACGCCTGCTGTTCGGCATGCCCTGGGCCAACGAACGCCACCTGGCCCGGTTGCGGCTGTGTGACCTGTTCCTGGACACCTGGCCCTACAACGCCCACACCACGGGCAGCGACGCGCTGATGGCAGGCCTGCCGGTGTTGACCTGCATGGGCCGGAGCTTCCCCAGCCGCGTGGGCGCCAGCCTGCTGCGCGCCGTGGGCCTGCCCGAACTGGTGACCACAGCGTTCGAAGCCTACGAAGGGCTGGCGCTGAAGCTGGCCACGCAGCCCGGCCTGCTGTCAGAAATCCGTGCCCGCCTGGCGGGGCAACTGGCCACGGCGCCGCTGTACGACACGCCGCGCTATACCCGTCATCTGGAAGCAGCCTACACGCAGATGGTGCAGCGGGCGCGGGCAGGGTTACCGCCAGCGGCCTTCAAGGTCGAAGCCATCGGCTGAAGCCCTGCGTAGCAGTGCAAATGGCTGGGATCAGCCCTCACGTTGATGTTCGGGCTGGGCTTGCAAGCTTGGTGGCGTGCTTGCTGGTTTCAGGCCGGCACAGCAGCCTTGCGCCGACGCGCGATGGTGCCGAAGGCCAGCAGGCCTGCGCCCATCAGCCAGACTGCCGCAGGCAGTGGAATCGGTGCGGCCGCGCCCGCTTCCAGGGTGTAGCTGAGGTCGCCGCTGGCAGCCAGTGAAATGATGGCGCGCGCACCGTCCGAGTTGGCGAAGGCGCCGCCGATGGCCGGGGCGCCGGTGGTCCCGCCAGGCTGGCCGGTCAGTACACGGGCGAAATAGAACAAGCCAGCGTTCTGACCGATGGAAGCCAGTCCATCGGCGCCCAGGCCGAACAGGTTGTCGTTGGACGTTTGGTAGGGTGCGTTGACACCGTCGATGTCAAACCGCGACACCACATCCCCAGTCAGGAAGCCCTCGATGGATCCGTAGCTCGATGGGCCAGTGAAGTTCCCGACATTGCCATTGGAGGCCGTTTCAGCCAGGTTGGCAGAAGAGGTCAGCATCCGCTGCCCGCCATTCGGACCACCCGAAAGGGTGTCACCGGCTACCACGTGCCAGCGCAGGTCGCTCAGGTTTGCGGTCTGCGCAGCAAACCAGGTGTTCCAGTTGGCGTCGCCAGCGAAGTTGGGTGTGTTCCCTGAATTCAGGACGAGGCCGCCGCTCGGAGTCTTGTCGCCGATCAGGGTGCTGGTGGGGTCACCGTAGGAGGCCGCCACGCCACTGGGCAGGAAGGTGTTGATGGTGAAGCCCAGGTCGCGCATGTACCAGGCTCTGTTGACCGGGTTGAACACCGACAGGACAAAGGACCCGTTGTTGGTGTTGTTCGTCGAGATTGCCGCTTGCCCGTTACCCGCAATCGAAGCCAGCGCCGCAGCGATGGCGACCATCTTGATCTCGAGTTTCATTTTTCATTCACTCCTGGGTTCAAACCCAATCACCTTCTGGACCGCTGATCCCGGCGGTCGTTGCCGGATTTGCGGGTGTCGAAGAAAGAACAAAAGCCAGCAACCTGTTTACCAGGTCACTGGCCGCGCATCAAGCGCCAAAGAACCGCGCCTGCTGCAACACAGGCGCTTTTCAGGTCGTCAGTAGGCTGCGGCCTTGCCCGGCTGGCAGTTGTTCAGGGTGGTGCCACCCACCAGGCGCGACCAGGGGTTGCGGGCCGTCGCGCCGGTGTAGTCGGCAGGCGGAACTGGGCTGGCGATGGCGTCCAGGGCAACCAGGCCCGAAGGACCGAAGGTCTGGTTCGCGCCGTTGACGACTTCGATCGTTGCCGGGTTGGCGAAGCCGTTCTTCAGTGCGACCAGGTAGTTGGCATAACCCAGAGCAGTGGCGGTGGGCAGGTTCGAGCCCAGGCGGGTGTTCAGGGCAATGTCACCGTAGTAGGTGTACTGGCCCGAAGCGACACCCCGGTAGGTCGGCGCCACGCCGTTGGCCTTGACGAAGCGGATCTGGCCGTTCGGCTCCTGCTTGTACTCCGTCGACAGGACACCGATGGCGGCACGGCCTTCGGCCTGATGCTTGTTCATGCAGGTGAGGACCTGGTTACTGCCGCTGTTGTTGACCACGTAGTTGCCGGCCACGCACAGGCTGTTGGCAGCCGTGTTGTCCGCGGCATTGGGGCCGCTGACGAACTGGTCCACGTCCGACTGGCACTGGCGGCCACCCGGGCTGCTGTTGGTGGTGCGGGCGATCAGCGCTTCGAAGGTCTTCTGCGTGCCCGAGGTGCTGACGCGGCGGGCGACATAGACCTCGTCGTCGGCCAGGTTGGTTTGCTGTCCGAGGACAGCCGACCAGGTCTGCTGCTGCTGGGTGTACAGACTGGTGATCTGCGCTTGCGACAGCGTCGGCATGTTGGCTTCGCTCAGCGAACCCACCACCAGGCCTTGCAGTCGCTGGAGTTCTTCGAACACATTCCTGGTCACAGGGATGCCGAAGATCACGGAGGCCAGCGATTCGGACTGCAGGTTGTTGTAGGCCGCCGGGCCACCGAAGAACTGCGGCTCGACATCGGAAACGCCGATGTAGGAAACGCCCAGGCTGGTGTTGAGACCGTTGTTGAAGGCGCCGGTGCACAGCGTGTCGACGAAGGAGGGCAGCGGACCGGTGCCGTCCAGGTCTTGCGATGCCGTGACCGTGGCGCCTGCGCAGTTCGCGCTGATCTTGGACAGGTCCAGGAAGGGGATCGGCGTCGCGAAGTTGACGTTTTGCACGCCGCCGCCCGAGCCGCCTTGCGAGAACTTGTAGAAGGCCAGCTTGGTCTTGCCCGCTGGCGCGGTCAGGCGGGTCGGGTCGATGTTGCAGAACAGCACGGCGTTGTTCGAGATCGAGTAACGCGAGATCTGGTTGCCGGGACCGGTGCGGCACAGGCGCAGCGCCGCGGCGAAGAAGCCGGGGTCGACGGCGGTGGCGCCCGAAGTGCGGATGTTCAGCGTGTCGCCAACGAACTCAGAAGGGTTGGTGTAGTCGGTGGCGGGCAGCGCAAGCACGGGGCCGGCAAACGCAGCGCACAGGCCGGTGACGGCCAGGGAGATTTTGTTCAGTTTCATGGTCAATCCAGGTGAAATTTGAAGGGGCTTGGGTCTGGACAGGCGCAGTCATGGCTGCGCCCAGCCCGCCACGCTTGTTCCGTGGCGGTTGTTGGAGCTGGTGCGAATGGACTTCAGGCCTGAGCGGCGGCCTTGCGGCGGCGCACGACACCACCCACGGCCAGCAGGCCAGCGCCCATCAGCCACACGGCTGCGGGCATGGGCACCGGGGCCGCATACGACAGGTTGCCGTTGCCAGACAGTGACAGGATGGCTGCACCCGCTGAATTGGCGAAGCTGCCGCCGAGGGCTGGTGCGCCCGAGGTGCCGCCAGTCGTGCCTGTCAGCACGCGTGCGAAGTAGAACAAGCCCACCTCCTGGCCGATCGACGCCAGGCCATCGGCGCCCAGGCCGAACAGGTTGTCGTTCGAGGTCTGGTAGGGCGCATTGATCCCGTTGATGTCGAACTGAGAAACCACGTTGCCGGTCAGGAAACCCTGGATGGAGCCGTAGTTCGATGCGCCCGTGAAGTTGCCGACCTGGCCATTGGAGGCCGTTTCAGCCAGATTGGCCGACGAGGTCACCATGCGTTGCCTGGCATTCGGGCCACCCGACAAGGTGTCGCCTGCAGCCACGTGCCAGCGAAGGTCGCTGGCGTTCGCGGTTTGCGCCGAGAACCAGGTGTTCCAGTTGGCGTCGCCAGCGAAGTTCGGGGTGTTGGTGGCATCCAGGATCAGGCCGCCTTCCGGGGTCTTGTCGCCGATCAGCATGCTGGTGGGGTTGCCGTCAGAGGCCAGGACGCCGCTGGGCAGGAAGGTGTCGATCGTGAAACCCAGATTGCGCATGTACCAGGCCTTGTTGACCGGGTTGAACACGGTCAGCACGAAACTGCCGTTGTTCGTGTTCACCGTGGACACCTGCGCTTGCGCGCCGACTGCCAGGCTGGCCAGTGCGGCAGCGACGGCGATCATCTTGATCTCGAGTTTCATGTTCAGTTCTCTCCTGGATTGAGATACGAATTGCGTTTCTGATGTGCCCCTGGTTTCGCACTTGCCAGGTGCACACCACAAGGTGAACCCACCGACAAGCCCTGAGACCAGTCACTACCGGGTGCCGAGCTTCTGCGACCCACCGACCTCGGAAACTGTAGACATTCACTGTGTCGGCTTGGCATACCGGCTGGCGTGGAACTGGTCATTTCTACCCAGGTACCTACCCCCCGATTACAGGGTGCCGCGCCAACCCGTTGAACCCCTTTTCCAATCTAACGACGCTCCGTGACGGTTTCTTCCTGCAAGTCGTCGGGGTCATGAGTCGAATGGACTAGGTCGGCACAGATTCCGGTCGGGATGGCTGCTGGGCTTCGGCCTGACCGGTTCCCACCGCATCGAAGGCCTGCAGCAGCAGCGACTCGAAACATTGGGTAAAGCCGGCCTCGTCGAACAAGGGTGAGGCTTTCAGCTGGCCGCGGGCTTGGGCGCGCCAGTGCTTCAGCGCCGTGGTGTCGCGGGCCAGCTGCTCGGCAACAGCGACATAGGCGTCGTCGTCGGGGCACACCCATTCGGGCTTGCCGATGCCCAGCAGGATGGACGCGCCCATGCGCGACGTGTGGGTGCGGCCATGCCGGGTGACCACGGGCACGCCCATCCACAAGGCCTCGCAGGTGGTGGTGGCACCGTTGTACGGAAATGGGTCCAGCGCCACATCGACCTCGTTGTAGGTGTCCAGGTGGCTGCTCTTGCTGGCGTTCCAGGGCTGCAGGCGCAAACGCTCTGCAGCCACGCCTTGCCTGGCCATGAACTCTTCGATGTTGCGGCGGTTCGCCGGCTGCGCCATCGATGACGACTTCAGCAGCAGGCGCGAGCCGGGCACGGCCAGCATCACCCGCGCCCAGAGTTCCAGCGTGTGGTCGCTGAGCTTGGCGATGTTGTTGAACGAACCGAAGGTCACGTGGCCCGCAGCGGCTGCCGGCACCGGCCCGATGGCCGGTTCTTCGTCGGGCCGGTAGCAGAACATGCTGCGCGGCAGGTGCAGAGGATGTTCGGCAGCCAGTGCGGGCATGTCGCCGGGGTCGATGACGCTGTCGGTGATGCGGAAGTGGTTGGCCAGCACGCCACTGGTGGTGGGGTAGCCCAAGTAGGACAGCTGCACCGGCGCCGCGCCCAGGGCAAACATCGACACCCGCGAATGCGAGGTATGGCCCGACAGGTCGATCAGGACGTCGATGCCGTCGTCCTGAACCCGCCTTTTCAGGGCTTCGTCCGACAGGCCTTCGCAGTCCACCCATCGGTGGCCGAAGGCCTTGAAGCGCTGGGTGACGGAATCACCCCAGCCGAGGTTGTTGTACAGGGTGATGTCGAAACGGCTCTTGTCGTGCTTCTCCAGCAGCCCGCTGATGAAGTAGGACACCGAGTGGCGCACGAAGTCGCCCGAGACATAACCCACGCGCAAGGCCCGCCCGGGCGGGCGCGGCCGCCAGGGTGCGGGCGTGCCAGCCACAGGCTGCACGCGGCGGCCGAAGTCGGCGTGCAGCGCGAAGATGTCCTGCGGGTCTTCAAGCAGGTAATTGGCACCCAGCAGCAGCGTGGGGTAAAGCGCAGCCCTGCCCGCCGAAAGCTCGACGGCGCGCCGGCAGTACGCCAGCGACTCTTCCAGCCGCCTGGACTGCATCAGCGTGCTGCCAATCTGCATCAGCGCAAAGGGGTCCAGGTCCAGTGCCGCGGCCTTTTCGGCTAGCGACAGGGCTTCATCGGTCTCACCCAGGCGGGTCAGCAACGCGGCCAGCGCGCGCATCACGGGTGCATTGGGCGGGTTGATGTCCAGCCACTTCTCGTAGGCTGCACGCGCCAGCGCGGTGTCGCCCAGCGCACGCAGGCTGCCGCCCAGGTGCAGGCAGGATTCGACGTCGGCGGGGTCGAGCGACAAGGCCATGTTGAAGGCTTCTGCCGCGGCCAGCCTTTGTTGCGCACGGACCAGCAGCACGCCCTGGTTGCGCCGCAGCACGGCGTTGTGCGGCTCCAGCGCCACCGCCTGGGCCTGGGCCTGCAGCACCTCGGCCGGCGGCTGCCCGTCTGCGGGTTGATCGGCGGCCTGGGCCGCACGCAGGGCCAGTGCGTTGGCGCGGTTGGCGTGGGCCACCGCATAGCCGGGCGCCAGCTGCAGGGCCTGGTCGTACAGCGTGATGGCCGCATCGGCGTCGCCGCGGCCTTTCAGGACGATGCCCAGGCTGACCATGGCTTCGACATAGTCGGGCTTGATTTGCAGGGCCTGACGGTAGGCTGATTCGGCCGCGCTCAGGTCGCCGGCAGCCTTGTGGCAACGGCCAAGAGTGAACTGGTAGCGGGCGTCGTTGCCGTTGCCGTACACCGCGCGGCGCGCATGGATCAGGGCTGCGCTGCCTTCGCCTTTCATCAGCGTGCCGATGGCCAGAAGATACTGGGCTTCGGCATGCAGAAGAGGGGGCGCCAGCACCTGCTCCAGCAGCGCCGCTGCTTGGACGTGCTGGCCCTGTTTCAGCAGGTTCTCGGCCTGCCCCAGCCGCGCCATTGACAGCGAGACTCCGTCCCGGGCCGCGGTGCTGCCGCCGGCGGGGGGGGTGGCCAGATTGCCCTGTTCAGGTCGTTTGTCGGTGGTATTGGTCATGTCTCGAAGAGCGCTGCGCCGAACCTCAACCCTGGTCCAGCAGGGCGCGGGCTTCTTCGATGCGGGGCAACACGGCCTTGCTGTCGATGGCGCGCTGGATGAACTGCCGGCCTCGGGTTTCGTTGCCGGTTTTCACCAGGGCCTTGCCCAGGTGCAGCTGCAGCAAGGGCGAATCCGAAGACAGCGCCACCGCCTGTTCCAGAAGCGGCACGGCCTTGTCGTATTGACCGAGCCGGTAGTGGATCCAGCCCAGGCTGTCCAGATGACTGGGATTGCGTGAAAGAGCCAGCCGGCCTGCCAGGGCCAGTGCCCGTTCGGTGCTGGCCTGGTCGCCCTTGACCTCGGCCAGCAGGTAGGCCAGGTTGTTGAGCACGGTGTCGTCATCGGGGTGGCGCAGGCGCAGCTGTTCGTACAGCGCGATGGCTTCGTCGTAACGCTTGAGCCGGGTCAGCCAGTCTGCCCGCGCCATGGGCAGTGACAGGTCGGAAGGCTGGACCTGCTCGCCTTCGGCCAGCACCCGCAAGGCGCCTTCGGTGTCACCCTTGCTGCCCAGCGCCCGGGCCAGGTTGACATACCCGGTGGCCAAAACTGGGGCCTTGTCGATGATGGCGCGGAACGCGGCTTCGGCGCCGGTCGTGTCGCCCCGGCTCAGGGCAATCTCGCCGCCCAGTTGCAGATGCAGCACGGCATGGGCGGGGTCGGACCGGGTTCGTGCCCGCACCCGCGCCAGGGCTTCGTCGCTGCGCTTCAGCCCGATGAGCAGGCTCACGGCCGCGACATAGGGCGTCACGTCCTCGGGCGCGGCTGCGGCACCGGCGTCGTATTCCTTCAGCGCCAGGTTGAACTTCCTCTGTGCCGTGTGCAGCTGCCCCAGGCGCACATAGGCCAGCGCTTCGTTCGGCTGCCTGGCCTTCAGTTGCTGCAGCGTTCTTTCGGCCAAGGCGAAGTTCTTCTGCGACTGCGCCAACTTCGCCTTCAGTTCGTACAGGCGGGTGGCCTGGGGCATGGCCTTGATCGCGCTGTCGAGCTCTGCATGGGCCGACTGGAAGTCACCGACATCGGCCAGGTCTGCGGCGACCAAGGCACGCAGCTTGGGGTCTTGGGGACGGGCCTTCGCGGCGTCGGCCACGGCTTCGCGGGCCAGTGGCGCCTGCCCGGCAGCGCGCAGCGCCTGGGCCAGCAACTGCACCACGTCGAGCGAGCCAGGCTGGTCGCGCAGCGCGGCGCGCAGATCGACGACGGCGTCGTTCGGGTTGCCGGCCATCAGGTGCAGACGGCTTCTCAGCACCAGTGCCGCGTTGTCGCGTGGGTTGGCCTGCAACACCTGGGCCAGGAGGCTGCGCGCTTCGTCATGCTGGCCCGCTGCCAGGCGGTAGGCGGCCAGCTGGGTCTGCGCCGCCAGCGTGGCCGAGGCGTCGTTGCTCAGGTCGACGATCTCGGCCAGCACGGCCTGGGCCTCGGCCGGCCGGCTGGTGTTGCGGTAAAGGCTGGCCAGACCGAAGCGCAGTGCCATGTCGCGGGGCTTGTCGTCAATGGCAGCCAGATAGGCTTTCTCGGCCACCGCCACCCCCCGCACCGTGAGCAGGAAGTCGAGCAAGGCCAGCCTGCGCTGGCCGTCGTCGGGCTCGGCCTGAACGGCTGCCCGCATCACGGCTTCGGCCGGGTCGGGTTCCTTGCGGTTCAGGTGAAAGCGCGCCCAGGCCAGCCAGAGTTCGTCGTCACGCGGGGCTGCAGCGGTGGCCCGTTCGAACAGGCCCACGGCCTTGCTGGCCAGGGCGGCGTTCTGGCCGTTGGCCGACACCATTTCCACCGCCGCCTGCAGCAGGCCCTGGTGTTGCGGGTAGCGCTTCAGACCCGCTTCGATCACGGCCAGGGCCTGCGGCCATTCGCGTTCACCGGCGTGTATGCCTGCCAGCACCAGGCTGGCTTCAGCAGGCGCCTTGTCGCCTTCGGCCAGCACCTGGCGCAGCAGCTTCTGGGCCTCGGGCTTCTTGCCGCTGGCAAACAGCAGGGCCGCCTGAAGCGCGCGTGCCTTGGGGTGGGTGGCATCTGCGGCCAGCGCTTCGTTCACTTTCTGCTCGGCCTTCGGAATGTCGCCCACCAGCAGGAAGATGCGCGCCAGCGCCACCTTGGCTTCGAGCAGGTCGGGCTGGAGTTCCAGCGCCTTGCTGTAGGCGCCGTAGGCGCGCTGGATGTCGCGCTGGGCCTCGCTGATCTGGGCGCTGATGAGGAAGGCTGCTGCGTTCTTCGGGTCGATCTGAAGCACGTTGCGTACTTCGATGTTGGCCTTGTCCAGGTCGCCCAGGCGCACGAACTCCGCGCCTTTCTCCAGGCCCGAAGCGATGCGGCTTTCCTTGCTGCCGCTGCAGGCCGCCAGCACGACCAGGGCGCCAATGGCCAGGGTGCGGCCGAGCCATCGGGCCAGGCCTGCGGGGCGGGCTTGCGCTGCGTGAGGTGGGGTCATTTCAGTCGGGAACATAGGCGGGCAGCAAGGGCTGCACCGTGGCCAGAAAGTCGGTGAGGCGGCGGTCGGCGCCTTGCATGTCTTCGTCGCGCGCCAGCGGCGTGATCAGGCGGACCAGGGCGCCGTCGCTGCGGTTCATGGTGATGCCGTCGCTGAGAATGAACCACTTGACTTCGAATTCGTCGGTGAGCTCGCGGCCGCGGCCACGAAACCAGTAGTACACGAGCTGACGGCTTTCGCCTTGCTGGATGACGACCCGGTTCACCCGCAGGGGTGCAGGTGGCGCACCGGCAGCCGCTGGCAAGGGCACTTCCACCGTTTTCAGGTCGGTCATGACCCAGCCGCCGCCGGGCAGGCAGGTGCGCGGCGAATGGGTCGAGCCGCCGCCGCTCTGGCTGGCGTAATAGGCGGTGTAGAAGTTCACCGGCGGCTCGTCGCCGCGGCGGTAGTTGGCCATGTGGTAATCGTCCAGCGCCAGGATCGCCAGAACGTCGGCTTCGATGCGCTCGCCCTGGCCCTGCCAGCCACCGGGAAGCGCCATCGGAAATGCGGCGAAAGACTGGCGTGCCGGCGGTGACTGCTCGCGTTCCGGTGCCACCAGCAGGGTCAGGCACACGGCGGCCAGCGCGCCGGCGGCGGCCCAGGCTGGCGCCGGTGCCGGCCGTTTGGCAACTGCCGTGCCCGGCGCCAGCGGGGTGGGCGGGTCCATGCCGAACACGGTGCGCAGCGGCTGGCCGTTGCGGCCCCAGCGCGCCAGCAGGGCCATCTCGCCGACCAGCAGCGCCAGGCAGATCATGAACATGAACCAGCCCTCGAAGTCGTGCAGGATGCCTTCGGCCATTTCACGGCCCCAGTACTCCACCGTCACCCCGATGAGGCCGATGCGCAGGCTGTTGATGACGATCGTCAGGGGCACCGTGCTCAGCACGATCACCGCGCGTTTCCACCAGGCACCGTGGAAGAAATAGGCCGCCAGCAGACCCAGCACCATCAGCGGGAACAGGTAGCGAAGCCCGCTGCAGGCCTCGACGACCTGCAGCTTCATGGTTCCCAGGTCGATGACGTTGCCTTCCAGGTGCACGCTGATGCCGAACAGCCTGATCAGCGAAACGCCCCATTGCGAAGAGACGAGTTGCAGCTGGTGAGACAGCTCCAGCAGCAGGAACTGCGGCAGCGGGATCATCAGCACCAGGAAGGCCAGCGGCACGGCGATGAGCCGCGTGCCGCGCCAGCCGATGGCGCAGACGGCCACGCCGAACACCGCCACCACGAAGCCGTATTGGCCGATCAGCCGGATGGCGCTCAGGTGTCCGGCGGCCAGCAGCAGCAGCGCCAGCGCGATCAGGGCCAGCCCGCCCCACTGGCCTTGCAGACGGTGCTCGCGCAGCACGTCGGCCTTCTGCCAGATCAGGAAGGCAGAGATGATGGGGACAAAGTAACCGTAGCTGTATTCCTCGACCGCGCCCCAGGTGTCGATCATGAAGTGCAGGGCGTCGAAGAAAGCCCCGAGCAAGGCCAGGCCCGCCGCCCCGATGGCCAGCCAGTGCATGGAACCCGACTTCCAGACCGGCGTCGACGGAGAGGCGCCCAGGACAGTTGACATGGTTGAGAACATTGCTGGGCCCATTGCCAGAACGGATGGGCCAGATGCCGGGAGAGACCCCGCTCTCCTGTTTGAATGAGCGCGCTTGAACATGCGTTCAATTTCAGGCTAGCCCGGAAAAAAGAAGCTGTCGTGACAAAGCCATCGGGCGGTTCCTGGCAAGCGGGGTGTCAAGCGGGCGACATAAAGCAGGATTAGCTTCGAGCGTTTGCCTGGTGGCGCTGTGCTGTCGCACGTCGCTGCTCCACCCCTCAGCTGCACATGTCCACCCGTGTCGGTCGCGACCCCTATCTGCAATCGAGCACGAGCCTCGGCAACCGTCTTGCGCGGGCCTGCTGGGGCGTCGTGTGGCTGCTGCTGTGCAGGGTCTCGCCGCGGCCGCTGCACGCCTGGCGTGGTCTGGTGCTGAGGATCTTCGGGGCGCGGCTCGGGCCCCACTGTCATGTCTATCCTGCTGCCAGCATCTGGGCGCCCTGGAATCTGTCGTGCGAAGACGCCGTGTGCATTGCCGACGGCGCAGTGGTCTACAACCCCCGGCCGGTCCACCTGGGTTCACACGCGGTGGTCTCGCAGCAAGCCTTCCTGTGCGGCGCCGGCCACGACATCGACGACGCGGCTTTCCCGATGGTGTGCCAGCCCATCCACATCGGCGCCTATGCCTGGATCGGCGCACGCGCCACGGTGTGCGCCGGTGTCACGGTGGGTGAAGGCGCCGTGCTGGGGCTGGGCGGCGTTGCGACCCGCGACCTGCAGGCCTGGACCGTCTACGCCGGCGTGCCGGCCCGCGCGCTGCGGCAGCGCCGCCGGCAAGCGCCGCAGCAGCGCCCGCGAGCGGCGTGAAGGCGCGGCATGCCCATGCGGGAACCCGCCGTCGCCGGGCGGGCGACGACAGCGGAAGTGGCCGAGACAGGCGCCTGGCGTCCGGACATCGAAGGGCTGCGCGGCATCGCCGTGCTGCTGGTGCTGGCGGTGCACTGCGCCCCTGGCGTGTTTCGCGGCGGCTTCATCGGGGTCGACGTGTTCTTCGTTCTGTCGGGCTTCCTGATTGCTTCGATCAGCTTGCAGGAACTGGACGGGCAGGCCTTCGGCGCGAAGGCCTTCTTTGCGCGGCGCCTGCGGCGCCTGTTGCCGGCGCTGCTGGTGGTCTTGCTGGCCTGCCTGCTGTTCGCGGCGATATGGGCCATTCCCGCCGACGCCAGGGCCATCGGCAAGCATGTGGCCGCCGGTGCCGGCTTCGTTTCCAACCTGGTGCTGTGGCGCGAGGCCGGGTACTTCGACCCTTCGTCGAGCCTGAAGCCGCTGCTGCACCTGTGGTCGCTGGGCATCGAAGAACAGTTTTATCTGTTCTGGCCCTTGCTGGCCTTGCTGCTGGTGCGGGTGGGGCGGTTCGCGCTGCCGCTGGTGTTGCTGCTGCTGGGCCTGTCGTTCGGGCTGAACGTCGCCTTCGTCGATGTCAAGGCCAAGGCGGTGTTCTTCCTGCCCGCCACGCGCATGTGGGAGATCCTGGTCGGTGTGCTGCTGGCCGTGTGGAGCCACCGCGTTCCAGGGGGGCCGGTGGCCAGCCTGCGGGGCTGGCTGCCGGCCGGCGCGGGGCTGCGCCTGCAGTTGCCGAACCTGCTGGCGGCCGCCGGTCTGCTGCTGCTGGTGGCCGCCGTGGTGCTGATCGACGAGACCCTGAGCTTTCCCGGCTGGTGGGCGCTGCTGCCCACGCTGGCCACCTTGCTGCTGCTGGCGGCCGGCATGGGGGCCTGGGTCAACCGGCAACTGCTGGCGCTGCCCCTGCTGACCTTCTTTGGCCGCATCAGCTACCCGCTGTACCTGTGGCACTGGCCCTTGCTGAGCTTTCCGCTGCTGTTGAACCACACGCCAGACGCCTTGCAGCGGCTGGCCTTGATGGTGCTGGCGGTGGGCCTGGCGCTGCTGACCCACCATGCTGTGGAACAGCCGCTGCGCTTCGGCCGCTGGGCGCCGCGCGCGCCGGCCTGGCTGCTGGCGGCGCTGTTTGCGGTGGGCGGGCTGGGTTGGGGCTTGTACCTGTCGGACGGCGGGCTGGCGCGTTGGCCGCCAGAGGTTCGCACCATCGCGGCTGAACACATGCGGCAGGACATGAACACCGTTCGTCTGGGCAGCTGTTTCCAGGACAGCGCCGCGCTGCGCCAGGAGCACCTGCCAGACTGCATCGACCGCGAACCGGCCGCCGCGCCGTTGCTGATGCTCTGGGGCGATTCTTTTGCCGCGTCTCTGTACCCCGGCTTGCGTGCGCTGGTCGGCGACGGGCTGCTGCCCATGCGGCTGGCCCAGTTCACCGGCCCGCTGTGCCCGCCTTTGCCACCTGGGCGGGTGAGCCGGCTGGTGGGCTGCGAAGAGATGAACGACATCGCCCTGGAACAGGTGCGGCGCGAACGGCCCGCCGTGGTCGTGCTGGCCGGTTCCTGGGCGACCTACCAGCCGCTGGACGATGGCAGCACCGGCGAAGTGGCGGGCCTGGCCCAGACCATTGCCCGCCTGCGCAGCCTGGGTGTGGCGCGGGTGGTGGTGGTGGGCAGCCTGCCGGTCTGGCAGACCGACCAGCCGCGGCTGCTGTTGTCTGCCTGGCAGCGCAGCGGGCAGCTGCCTGCACGCCTGGCCGACGGCCTGGTGGCGCAGCCCCGGGCCCTGGACCGCCTGGTGGCCGAAGAGGCCCGGCGCAGCGGCGCCGAGTTTGTCTCGCCGTACGAGCTGCTGTGCAACCCGGACGGTTGCCTGGCCACACTGCAGGAGCACGGCCGCCTGTACCCCACCGCCCACGACGCGGCCCATCTGACGGCGCCGGCTGCGCGCCACCTGGCGCGCGCTGCACTGCCGCAATGGACCCGCACCTCAATCCGCCCTGATGGCGGCCCTGAAGAAAGGCCTTGAACAACGGCCCTGATGCAGGACCTGCCGCCAGATGACCCGATCGGACCCCGCTACACCCACACCATGACAAGCCCGAAGCCAGACGACGACAGCCCCGTGGCGCCGATGCCTGCGGACCCCGCCAGCGCGATCGACACCTTCGCAACGGCGCTGCACACACGTCGCGATGCGCTGCGCAGCGCATGGGCCCTGGCCAGTGGGGCCGTGCTCGCGGGCTGCGGTGGCGGTGAAGGCAGCACGGCGCCGGTGGCGGGTGCGGTGCCCACCGCGCCGCCTGCGCCGCCCGCAGCACCGACGCCACCTGCACCAGCCACACCGCCCGCACCCGTACCCGCCCCCGTACCAGCACCAGCACCAGCACCAGCACCAGCACCGGCGCCAGCACCACCGCCACCGCCACCGCCACCACCGGTCGGTGCGGCGGCCGTCACCCGCCTGAAGGCGGCCATGGCCGCGGCGCGACCCCTGCAGGTGCTGGCGCGGCCGGTCGAGGTGACACAAGGCCAGTCCAACCTGGCGGTGCCGGGCCTGGGCGCCAACCCCGTGATCTTCCCCAGGCCACTGGGCTTCGGTGTCCGGCCCAACCCGGTGACGCTGGCCGAGGCCACCCAGGTGTGGGGCCCGCGCCGAGAACTGTGGAGCAAGTTCGCCGGCGGCTTCGCCGGAACCAACGACAGCAATGGCAGCTGGTGGCAGCCGGTGAGCATGCTGCGCCGGTTCGAGACCACCGTCAGTGGCGGCCCCTGCGTCTTCCACTTCGAATTCGACGGCCCGGCCTTCGAAGTGCTGTTTGCCGGCAACGACGTCATCGCGGTGGTGCTGGTCGACGGCCAGTACGCAGCGCCGCGGTACATCCGCAACGAATTGCGGGGCGGGGTGCAGGGCCGGGCCCTGAACGGCTTCGACACCTATGTGCGCTTCGACTTCGGCAGTGCTGCGCCCCGCAGGATTTCGCTGCATGCCTTCAGCACGCTGGGCCCGAGCGCCATCGCGATCGGGGCCAACGACAGCATCCGGGCCTGGAACCGGTCTGACGAAACCAGCATGAGCGTGCAGGCCGATTCGTATGGCCTGGCCTATTCGCCGAACTGGGCCTTCAGTGGCATCTTCCATGAAGCCGCGATGCTGATGGGCATCACCCATGTCGACGCCGACGCCGTGGGTGGCACGGGCTATGCGCCGAACAACATCCAGACCCGCGCCGGCGACTCTTTCCTGGGGCGCCTGCCCGCCATGACCCGGGCCCCCTGCGACCTGTTCCTCAGCTGTGGCGGCATCAACGACAACAACTGGCTGGCCCTGCCGCCTTACGCCAGCGGTGCCGAGGCCCGGGCGGGTTTCGACAGCGCCGTGCAACGCTATTTCCGCGAACTGCGTGCGGCGCTACCGAACGCCGTGCTGGCTGCCGTCGGGCCCTGGCAGCCGAACCCGAACTTCCAACCGCAGTCTGCGCGCGACAAGACCGACACCCTGCGCGCCGCGCTGCAGGCGGTGGCCGGACCCTGGGTCTTCATGGACAACCTGGCCGGCAGATGGCAGGCCAGTTCCGGCGCCGCGGGCGCGGCGACCGGGCCCTGGCAGACCGGTACCGGCAATGAAGCCAACCCCCGCGGCGACGGCAATGCCGACCTGTACCTGTCGGGCGACGGCACCCACCCTTCGCAGGCGGGTTGCCGGTATCTCGGTGAACGCATCGCCGCGGACTTGCGCGCAGCCCTGGCCACGATGTGAGGTCCGGCGCGCGCAAGGGAAGTCACATGGATGGCGGGGGTGCAGGCGTGAAGCTGCGGCCCCCGCCGGGGCCGGCCGGTCCCTGGGCACGCGCTGCCATGGTCTGGCAGCGCTGGCGCCGCCGCCTGGGCATCGCCCTGTCCGGGCAGCTGTCGGTGCAGCTGCTCGGCTTCGTCACCGGCCTGCTCCTGCTGCGCTGGATGGCCGAGCCGGAATACGCCAAGACCGGTCTCGTGCTGGGCTTTCAGGCCACGGCCGCGAGCTTCGTCGACCTGGGTGTGGGGGGCTCGCTGGTGGCCCTGATCGGCAGCCGGTCCGACGACCCGCGCGTGGTCGGCGGCTACGTGGCCGCCGCCCGCTGGTGGCGCCGCCTGATGCTGGCTCTGGTGCTGCCACTGGGGGCGGCGGCCTTCTGGATGTTCGCGCAGCGGCAGGGCTGGGCCTGGCAGGAAGCGGCCGTGCTCTACGGCTGCATTGCGCTGACGCTGATGTCTGCCGGGGTCACCGCCTGGGCATCGGCGCCGCTGCTGTTGCAGCAGCGGCTGGGAACGCTGTATGCGGTGTCGAATGCCGGTGCCGTGGTTCGGCTGCTGGGTTGTGCACTGCTGTATGCCCTGGACCAGCTGAATGCCATCACGCTGACGCTGCTGGGCACGGCGGTGAGTGCCGTCATGGCCCAGTGCTACTGGCATGCCGCGCGGCGCCACGTGCAGGAACCGCGCAGCTGTGATGCGGCGCTGCGTCGCGAGGTCGGCCAGTACGTCGCACCCCTGGTGCCGCTGGCCGTCTTCTATGCCCTTCAGGGCCAGCTGGGCACCTTCCTGATCGCCTGGTTCGGGCAGGCACAGCAGGTGGCCGAGGTCACCGCACTGGGCCGGCTGGGCCAGCTCTTCGCCTTTCTGTCGGCCCTGTTCGGCATGCTCGTGATGCCTTACTTCGGCCGTGTCGCCGGCGACGTGTTTGTCCATCGCTACGCCTGGGCCGTGGCCGCCACGCTGGGCGCGGCGGCGGCCATCAGCGCTGCGGCCTTCATGCTGCCCGAACCCCTGCTGTGGCTGCTGGGCAGCCGTTACGACCACCTGCGGCAAGAGGTCGGCTGGGTCGTGCTGGCAGGTTCGCTGAGCTTCGCCGGCGGCGCGGTCTGGAGCATCCACGCGGTGCGCAAGTGGGTGTTCTGGCGCGGCACGGCCTTCTACATCGCGAGCGTCGTGACGGCTCAGGCCCTGTTTGCCGCCTTCGTGCCGCTGGACAGCACCCTGAACGTGCTGCTGATGAACGTCGTGGCGAGCGCAGCCGCCCTGCTGGCCCAGCTGCCGATTGCCTGGATGGGCCTGGCGCGCGACGCCCGCCTGGCCGGCCGCTGACCGAGCCTGTCGATGGCCAGGTCGGTGCGTGTGCTGGTGCTGAACAACTACCCGCTGGACAGCGTGTGGGAAGAGGTCCGGCGCGGCCAGAAGCCCGACCACCATCTCTACGGCATCCACCACCTGGCCGCGATGGGCTACGACATCCGCGTGGTCGACGGCGCGACGTCCAGGCGTGTCGCCACCCTGGCGCGCTGGCTGCAGCGCCTGCCGAACCCTGTGCCGCTGGGTGCCTTGGCCCGCCAGAGTGCCGCCTGGCAGGCCCTGCGCGAAGGCGACGTGGTCTATGCGCCCTGCGGCGATGAACTGACGAGCCTGGCCTACCTGCGAGCGCTGGGCCTGCTGCGCACGCCGCTGCTGGCGCTGCAGCACCACGCCCTGAACCGCGGCAGGCTGGCCAGGCTGCGTGAACCCTTGCTGCGCCTGATGGTGCGCGGTGTGGATGCCTTTCCGGCCTTGAGCCTGCGCGCTGCGAACGAGATCAACCGGTATGGCCCGCCAGGCCAGCCGAAGTCGGTGGCCCTGGCCTGGGGACCCGACGCGCAGTACTACCCGCGCGCCCAGGGGCCGGGGCAGGGCGTGCTGGCTGCAGGCCGCACTGGGCGTGACTTTCTCAGCTTCGCGCTGGCGGCCACACAAGCCGGCGTGGCCGCGCACATCATCGGTCTGCCAGGCCCCTGGCTGGCGGCGCGCAGCCGATTTTCGGCCAGGGTGCGGGTGCAGACACCCGCTGCAGGCCAGGTTTTCGGCTACCCCGAGATGATGGCCGCCCACCTGTCGGCGCGCGCCATCGCGATCCCGCTGGAAGCCAGCCCCGACAGCCTGGCCGGGCTGACGAGCCTGGTCGACGCGCTGGCCATCGGACGGCCGGTGATCATGACCCGCAACCCCTTCATCGACCTGGACATCGAAGCCCTGGGCATCGGCCGCTGGGTGGCGCCGGGCGACGTCGCAGGCTGGGCCGAAGCCTTGCGCTGGTTCGACCGGAACCCCGAAGCCAGCCTGGCGATGGGCGCGCGCGCCAGGGCGCTGGTGGACGGGCCGACCTGGAATTCGCTGGCCTTTGCGCAGCGCATCGACGCGCTGCTGGCGGGCTTGTCGCGCGCCGCGTCAAGCTGATCCTGAATCCGGCAGGTACTCTGTCGCGGAAGCCCGGCTGGTGGCCTGAGCGGACCGAGGGTCGGCGCGATCTTGTCGCTGACGTGGCACAGCATTAAGGCCGGTCGGTCCGCAGCCTTGAACTGCTCCGCATCCACTCTGACAAGACTCAAGTTCGGTGTCGGGGATGCGCGCCATCGGGATGCCTCCGGTGACAAATCTGCTGGCGCATTCATACACGGTCATCGAAAAGTGAAGCAACCCGGTTGTCGGATGAGTCTTGGCATGGCCGCATTCCCTGGAAGAGAATCGCGCCATGTCCATCAAGCAGCGCGTGAGCGCGCAGGGAGCCTGACCATGACCACCGTGCAGATCACGTTACCCGACGCGCTGGCCCATGAGGCTACTAAGGCCGGGCTGCCGGCGCCGATGACGCCTGAGGAGATCAGCGCCGAGATCGACGCCTATCGCACCGAGCAGCGGCGTGCGGCTGGTTCTTGACACGAACACGGCGCTGCCGGGGCTGCCCTGGGGCGGCACGCCGGTGCGCTTGATCGATGCGGCCGCGGCCGGCCAGGTCGAGCTGGCCAGCAGCGCGGCGTTGCTGGCCGAGTTGCAACGGTGCTGTCGCGCGAGAAATTCGCCAGGCAGCTTGCCAAGCGCGGGATCACTGTGGCCGATGTCTTCGATGGCTATGCGGCGATGGTCAACATCGTGATGCCGGCCACCATCGCGCGCAGCCGCCAGCAGTTCCTGGCCGAGATGCTGCGCAACGTGCTTGGTGAAGGTTCCGCGCGGTGACGGCCCTGCAGACCCTGGCCCCCGAGGCGATCACGCTGCGCATTGCCACGGTACGCAGCCAGCGCGTGATCGTGGACGCCGATCTGGCCGCGCTCTACGGCGTGGAGACCAAGCGCTTCAACGAGGCCGTCAAGCGCAACCTGGCCAAGTTCCCGGCCGATTTCATGTTCACCCTCATGGCCGAGGAGTTCGCCGCTTTGAGGTCGCAATTTGCGACCTCAAACGACCAGGCCGCCATCTCGCCCCGGCGCGGCGGCCGGCGCTATGCGCCGCGCGTGTTCACCGAACATGGCGCGCTGATGGCCGCCACCATCCTCAACAGCCCGCGCGCCGTCGAAGTCTCGGTGTACGTGGTCCGCGCCTTCGTGCGGCTGCGCGAGCTGGCAGCCACGCATGACGACCTGGCCAAGCGGCTCGATGAACTGGAGCAGAAGACCGAGGCGCTGGCCATGAACCACGACACCTTCGGCCGCAACACCCGCAATCAGCTCAAGCAGGTCTTCGACGCGCTGCGCGAACTCATGACGCCGCCCGATCCGCCCAAGCGGCCTATCGGGTTCGTCACGCACGAGGACAAGAACAAGAAGACGAAGGACTGATGTCGGCCGACCCCGTTCAGCTCAGCAAGTTCTTGAGCTTCGTCCTGCGCTACAAGTCCGATGTCATCGGCTTGACCTTGGACCCGCAAGGCTGGACCAGCATCGACGAGCTGATCGAGAGGGGCAACGCCGCTGGCCCGCAGTTCGATCACGACGACCTGCGGCAGGTTGTCGAGACCAGCGACAAGAAGCGGTTCTCCACCTCGGCCGACGGCTTGCGCATCTGCGCCGCCCAAGGCCACTCGGTTCCCGTCGAACTTGGTCTAACGCCTGAAGAGTCGCCGCCCGTGCTGTACCACGGGACCGCAACGCGATTTGTCGAATCGCTCCTGTCTGCCGGGTCAAAGCCGCAGGCTCGCCAGCAGGTTCACTTGGCCGCAGACGAAGCAACCGCTCACCGCGTGGACCACACCCGTGTCACGGCCCCCGCATAGCCTGCGTTGTTCATCTGGAGTTATGCCCCATGCCCACAGCCGAACGTGCCAATGCCGGCCTGCACTCGCATGTGCTGGAGCAGGTGTTGGCACGCGTACCCGACCACAGCGCGCGCATCCTGGATCTGGGCTGCGGCAGCGGCGCCTTGCTCGGTCGGCTGCTCGTGCAGGGCTACCGAGACCTGCATGGCGTCGACATCGTTCTCCCAGCCGACCCCGCACCGGGCATTTCCTACACCGAGGCCGATCTGGATGCGCCAGTGCTGCCGTTGGAGGCGGCCTCCGTACACCTGATCTTGTGTGTGGAGTTCATCGAGCATGTCGAGAACCCCGGCGCGCTGCTGCGCGAGCTCAAACGTGTCATGCATCCAGATGGTCAACTGCTGCTGACAACCCCCAACGTGCATTCTGTGGAGGCACGTCTGCGCTTGCTGCTGCTGGGCGAACTCAAGCAATTCGATGCCATTGGCGACCCTACGCACATCGCCCCGGTTTTCAGCCACCCGTTTGCGCTGCTGCTGCGCCGCCATGGCTTGCGCATCGAGCGGCGCTGGGGCTTTCCTTCGGACGGCAGCAGCCCGACCTCCAGACCCGCGCTGCGTCTCGCGGCCCGCCTGCTCAGCGGCCTGGGTCTGAAAGGGTCGCCAGCGGGTGATCAACTGTGCCTGTGGGTCGTGCATGAGCGCCCAGCCGAACGGTCGCACCAGGGCAGCAAGCGTGAAGCCGTCACGGCGCACTACGCCTGACCGCCTGCAGCGTGAGGCCTTGCCGGTATGGCAAATACAGCGCGGCGAGCGCGGCGCGTACGCCCTCGGCGATGCGTGCGCCCAGGTGCTGCACTCCGGCCTCCGTAGGGTGGGTGCCATCGCTGCTGACAAACACGTCGCCGTGGCCCGCGCCGGTAAGGGCGCCCACACGGCCAGTACCGGTTTGCCAGGGACCCGTGCCACCACCGCTGGCGCCTGAACTGCAGCGCCATCCTCCACGCAGCTTGTCTAGAAAGATTCAGGGCCCGCCGGCCGCTGCCAGTGGCCGGCTCCTTTGTCCGACTACGCCGCAGGGGAATTCCTGCGATCAGGCCGGGAAGACCTTTTTTTAGAAGCGGCGGCCTCAAATCTGAAGTGCAACACCCATCGCGTAAGGTGTGCACATGGATCAGACGACGCAGTACCGCCAGCTTCAGCCCGAGGACCGGAT
>LNFM01000261.1_pt1 | contig 135806 bp, 102 predicted proteins | sample 596031 | NCBI WGS metagenome assembly LNFM01 (sample SAMN04254537, study PRJNA301005) | activated carbon metagenome | isolation source: dual media filters at the Ann Arbor, Michigan drinking water treatment plant | place: USA: Ann Arbor | reverse complement strand
TCGTCACCGTGCACGCGCCGCCGATGTTGAAGTCCTCGTCGATCAGCCCGTCACAGTCGTCGTCGATCCCGTTGCACAGCTCGACCAGCTGCGATCGCGCGACGATGTCCGCGATCGCGCGAGAGATGGTCGCTTCGTTGGTCGCCACGAACCCAGTGCCCGTGCCTCCTGCGGCCGCGATCGCGTTGATGCTCGCCGTCGAGACGCCGGTGCCGAAGCCGATGACGTACGTTCGGGTGCGAAACGCCGACTGCTCGTTCGCGCCAGCGACGACGTCGTAACAGTCACCATCGTTGTTGAGGTCCTGGTTGAACTCACCGGCGTCCGTCGTATCTCCGTCACCGTTGAGGTCGACTCGAAGACACCCGAGGTTGCGCGCGTTGATCGCCGCGCCGGTGGAGGTCGACGACAAGTTGCAGCCGAGCGCGTTGGAGGTCGAGCAACACTCCTCGCCGTCCGTCAGAAGAATCACGTTCATCGGGCGACAGCGGCCGAACGGATCGGGAGCGCCAGTGCCGTTGAAGTTGAGGTAGGGAGAGCGGTTGGTCGGAGCGAGGAGATTGCGCAGGTAATTTCCAGCGTGTCGCAGCGACCCTGCCATGGGCGTGTAGCGCGTGTTGGCGCTCTCTTCCCAGTTGACGTTGTCTCCGGGCGGAACGTACCGAAGCTCGGGACCCCCAGACGCGCCGGCAGGCGGTGTTGTCGTACAGCTCGACCAGGTTCCATCGCCCCACGCGCGAAGGAGCGGCTGTTGGCTGTCCGCGAGCGGCACCCAGAGCGACCCGCCGTCGTTGCAGCCGTACCACGGGAAGGGAAACCCCATGTTCGCCATCGGATTCGGCCCTGGAATCGCCCCGGGAAACGCATACAAACAGCCGCTCGTGCCGCAGCCGAAGCCAGGTCCCGCCCGAAGGTGCGGGACCGCTGCGTTACAGGTGAGGCCGTAGGTCATCATGCCCCAGATGCCGTCGCCGAAGCCGTCCGCGAGGTTGCGAACGACGCACGCAGCGACGGAGATTCGGCTCGGGTCGTAGCCGCACGAGTTCGCGCCTGCGTCCGTCGCCCGCATCGAGCCCGAGCTGTCGACGATCATTAGAAAGTGCGGCTTGATGATCGTCTGGCTGTGCGCGGGTGCGGACGCCAACGTGATCCACGAGCCTGCCGCGAGCCCGATTGCGGAGCGAAGCATCTTCTTCATGGCCGAGTAGTCTCCAGCGCGATGACAGGCACCGCGACGTTCACTGAAGACTACCTGCTCGAACGCTCGTCGCGCGAGACCTTCGCGCATAGGGCGCGGGCGATTCGCGTCCGTGTCGGGCGCCATGCACCCACAGGTAGGAGCCCTCGCCGCTCTTGCATCTACGCTGGCAGGCGCAGGCCAGGTCCGCTCGCGCCGCCCTTCGGGCTCTCGACGTGCAGCTCGGCCACGGGATCGGCGCAGTAGAGGGCGCTGTAGAGGCCCGCGGGGCGATGGTTGCCCGAGTCCCCGACGCCGCCGAACGGCAGGCGCGACGAGCTGCCGACGGTCCCGCGGTTCCAGTTGACGATTCCCGCAGACAGCTCATCCGCGATGGATCGAAACCGCTCGAGTGACTGGGTGAACACCGCGGCCGCGAGGCCGAAGCGCGTCGCGTTCGCCCGTTGGATCGCTCGTTCGACGAGCGAGCGTTCGTCGCCGCCGATCACTTCGACGAACACGAGCGGCGCGAACCACTCGCGCGCGCCGAGCTCGTCTGCGAGTGCGTCCTTCGCCACGTACACGCCCGGCCGAAGGTAGTAGCCCTCGACGCCTTCGACCTCGATCCGACGCAGCGCCGCGTGTTCGTCGAGCGAAGGACGGAAGGCGTTCACCAAGGACAGCGCCTCTTCGCGGGACGCTTCGTTGATGACCGGCCCCAGAAACGCTCCGTCCATCGACGGCGGTCCGATCACGCTCTCGCGCGCCGCGTAGGAGAGCCGGTCGATGACCGTCTTGGCGACGCGCTCGTGCACGAACACGCGACGCACCGCGGTGCATCGCTGACCGGCGGTGACGAACGCGCTGAACGCGATCTCTCGACACGCATAGTCGAGGTCGGCGTCGTCGAGGACGATCGCCGGGTTGTTTCCGCCCATCTCGAGCGCGAGCATTCGTCCTGCAAAATCGCTGCTCGCACGCAATATCGCGCGACCGACCTGGGTGCTCCCCGTGAACATCACGCCGTCGACACGCGGGTCTGCGACCAACGCCTGCGCGACGTCGCCCGCGCCCTGCACGACGTTGATGACCCCCGCGGGAAAGCCCGCTTCCAACAGGCAATCCGCGAGCAGCTCACCCACTTGCGGCGCCTTTTCGCTCGGCTTGAACACGACGGTGTTTCCCGCAGCCAACAGGGGAACGATGTGGCCGTTCGCAAGGTGCGCAGGAAAATTGAAGGGTCCCAGCACCACGCACACGCCCACCGGGCGGTAGCGAACGAAGGCTCCCGGCTCGACCTCGCGTGGGGTCACCAGTTGTTGACCCGCGCCGAGGGTGATGTCGACCTTCGCGACCAGGGCGTCAGCCTCGGTGCGCGCCTCCCAGAGCGGCTTTCCCACGGCGCGCGCGATGGCGATGGCGATGGCGTCCCGACGCGCGACGAGCGCGTGTCGATAGCGCAAGAGGCACTCGCGCCGTACGTCGAAGCTCGCTCGCCTCCAAGCGCCGAGCGCCGCGCTCGCCGCGGAGACCGCTCGGTGAGCGTTTGGCACCGCCGAAGAAAATTCGCCGATGACGTCGGCGAAATCGGCCGGAGAAACGGCGGTGAACCGCGCGGAGTCGCTCGCTTCGCTGCGCACGAACTCGGTGCCGATCAGGTCGCCTTTGCCCTCGACGGGCGCGCTTCGAACACTCATGGCGAACTCGAAAGTAACACTCTGCTCTCGAGGGCCGTAGACTTCGCGCGCTGTGAGGTTCACTCAACGTTTCGTCCTGGTCGCGCTGGCGGTCGCGCCCTTCGGCGCGGGCCAGTCGGCAGCGCAGACCTTCGTCGGCCCGCGATCGCCCGCGGAGATCGCCGCGCACGACCCGCGCGCCGCGGTCGACGCCGAGCTCGCCGGGCGTCGACCGTTGCTCCGAGCGCGTGGAGACACAACGGCGCTCGTGGCTCGCCGCGTGCGCGAGGGCAGTCGAGGCGAAGCGGTGTTCACGCTCGCGCCGCGCGGTCGGCCATCGACGCCAGAGCGATGCTACTTGCTGGTGGGAGCTGCGGGAGGCACGACGAACTTCGCCGTTCGCCTGCCGAACTTCGCGACGCCTCGCGAGGTGCAGATCGCCGCGGCCGCGCGTGGCGGCGTGAGCAGCACTCGATTTTGTGTGCCTTCGAGCGCTGGGCCCATCAGCGCGACCGCCGCGGTGTCGACGTCCGTGGCTGTTCGGTGGGCGGTCGCGGTGCTCGAAGCGCCGCCGCCGCAGGCGATCGTCGAAGAGCTCCCGGATGTCGGCGCGAGCGCGCGCGAGCGGCTGGCCCGAGCGCTCTCCAGCGCAAACGGAGCAGGCGCGGCCGACGCCGGCGCATCGACGGGCGGCGCGCGCGCGACGCTCGAGATCGGCGGAGGCGATCTTGATTTCGTGGGTCGACAGATCCGCGAGGCGTACGCGGCAGTCAACGGCGCGCGCGCGGTGACGACCGCCGCGCGCGTCACGCTGCAGACCGCCAACGAGCACGCCGTGAGCGCGCGGCTCGAGCTGGGTCGGTGCTACGAAGCGGCGGCGTTCGGCGTTCCGTCGGTGGCGGACATCGACGTGTCGTGGTTCGACTCGACCGGCGCGCGCGTGGCGCAAGACAACGGCCGGCGCAGCAGCGAACGAGTCCGTTTTTGCCCCACGCTGAGCGGAACGTACCGCGCCTCGGCGCGGGTCTTCGCAGGCGGCGGCCTCGTGCTGTTGCAGCTCCTCGAGGTGCCCACATCGTGAAGTTCTTCGACAAGCGAACGCAGCTATTCGTCTACCTCGCCGCGATCTTCGTCGCGTCGCTCATCGTAGGCGACCTCATCGGCGGCAAGGCCGTCGCGATCAACATCTCGGTCGGATCGATACACTACTCGCAGCCGATGAGCGTGGGGCTCTTCGCGTTTCCCGTGACGTTCTTGCTGACCGACGCCGTCAACGAGTTCTACGGCCGCAAAGGCGCGCGATTTCTCACGTTTCTCGGGATGTGGATAGCGATCTTCGCGTTCATCATCCTCAACGTCGCGCAGGTCCCGCGCAGCGAGCCCAACAGCTACTTTCGCGACGCGGAGTTCGACAAGGTCTTCGGCATCGGCGGACGTCTGTTTATCGCGTCGGTGCTGGCTTACCTCGTCGGGCAGTTTCTCGACATTCACGTGTTTCAGTTCTGGAAGGCCCTGACGCGCTCCAAGCACCTGTGGCTGCGCGCGACAGGCTCCACGCTCGCGTCCCAGATCGCCGACACGGTGATCATCAACTTCTTGTTCTGGTGGGCGATCCCGACGATGTCCGGCGACGCGGCGCGCCCGCTCTCGTGGGTGGGAAAGAAGGCGTTCGGCGAGTACGTGCTGAAGTTCTTCATCGCCATCGCGCTCACGCCGGCGGTGTACGCGCTGCACGGCGTCATCACGCGACGGTTGGAGATCGAGCCAGCCCCGGTCGAGACCACGCCCGACCCGTGATGCGCTGGCGGGATGCGCGCGGGTTCTCCCCGCGAGCGCCGATCAACGACGACGGAGCGACGAGCTGGCGGCCCGCCCGTGCGCAGGGCGATCGCTGGACGACCTTGCGCTGGCGACGCGACGGCGGCGCGGTCTCGGTCGGGGCTTGATCCCCTCGACGCACTGCGCATCTCCCGAAGGACAGGCGATTCGCACGTGAAAGTGGTTGGTGTGCGGAAGCGCGTGCGTCGGCTGGTGCACGACGAGCTGCGCGCGCACGAGCAGCATCGGTCGCGCGTTGATCGAGCGAGCGTGGTCGATGAGCAGCGATCGCAGCGGAGAAGAGACGAAGATGTGCTCGACGCGGACCGCGGGATCCTCGAGGAGCGCCGCGACGAGCGCCCAGTTGCGAGCGACGTCGAAGCGCCACGGTCCGCCGGCGATCGGGAGCCCGCGGCCGTTGAACGACACGTAGTCGTCCAGCACCCGGGCGCGGCCTCTGGCGTCGCGCGCATAGAAGGCGATGTCCACGTCGCGCCCGGACTGGTGCGAAGCGTGGTGCCCGATCGGCCCGCCGTCATGATCGGACATGTCCCCGACCGTCAGTCGGCTCCCCGGAAAGTCCCTCGCGACCGCCGCCGAGGCCCTCCTGAGCATGGCCACCAGCTCTTCGGTGCCGTGGTGGTGGCGCCGCCCCGGTAGGTAGCGAACCCGCGCGTCCTCAACGAGGCGGACGCCATTCGCGAGGGATCCTCCGTTCGCGTAGCCCATCGAGTACGAGGGGGGCCTCTCTCGTACGCGTCGGCTTCGTCGCCGCTCCGAGCCGCTCCTCGACTGCGCAAAGGCGGACGAGACGACCATCAAAAACGCGACGGCGACCCACAGGGGACGAAGCTTCGGGCTCATCGCAACCTCACGACTCGCTCGGTTAGCACCCAGCCAACAACCGCAGAAAGAAAGCGACGAAACGAATTTGACAGGCTGCGCTTGCGTTCAGTAGGGTGCTGAATAGATGGACACCCTGCAGCCCCTCACTGAACGCCAAAAGATTGTCCTCGATTTCATCAAGCAGTCGATTCGCGAGCGGGGCTATCCGCCATCGCTCCGTGAGATCGGCGCGCACATGGGGATCAAGAGCACCAACGGGGTCAACGACCACCTGACGGCGCTCGAGCGCAAGGGCTACCTCCGTCGAGACTCGATGAAGTCGCGCGCGCTTCAGCCGACCGAGCCGCACGATCGCGTCGCGGCGCACAGCGAGCCCGTCGCTGTCGAGAGCGACTCGAAGCCCGCCAACGAGGACGGGACGCTTCGCGTCGAGGTCAAGGGCACCGTCGCCGCCGGCGGGCTCAACGACCTCTACGAGTCCAGCCGCGGCTCCTTCGCGATCGATCGCGCGCTCCTCGGCACGCCCACGGCAGCCGAGGTCTTCGCGCTCGAGGTGCAGGGCGACTCGATGATCGACGCGGGGATTCACGAAGGCGACACCGTGTTCGTCCGCCGCGCCAGCGACGCGAAGAAGGGCGACATCGTGGTGGCGCGAGTGAACGGGACCGGGACGCTCAAGCGGTACTTTCCCGAGAAGGACCAGGTGCGCCTTCAGCCCGAGAACAAGAAGTACTCGCCGATCATCGTCCCCAGGGCGCGGATGGAGCACAGCGAGTTCGCGATCGTCGGCGTAGTGACCGGGCTCTTTCGCAAGATCTGACCAGCGGGGGGCTCCTCGGGTGCGCTGGCGCAAGCGCCGGCGAACGAGCAAGCGTGGGCGCCGGGGGGCACGCGCTCGAGATCGTCGCGAGGCGCGGTTCCGCCTGGCGCCCTCGCGCACTACAATCACGGGTAGAGCAAAAATCATGTTCGGCCCGATGATCGTAGGCGCCGCGGTCGCAGGCGCAGCGGGAGTCATGTCTCTCGTCAACCACTACCGAGGACAGCTCGGCCCGATGTCCGCGCGCGAAGCGCGGCTGTTGGCCTCGATGCCGATCACCCCGATCGCTCAGGCGCGAGGCGGGCTCATCAAGATCGCCGGTCGCGTCGTGGGGTCGGTGACCGAGCGGAGCTACTACCACCGTGTTCCGTGCGTCGCGCTGCAGCTCGATCACTACGAGGTGCGCGACAGCGTCAACGGACCGCAGCGCATGCTCCTGCGCAGCGAAAAGAAGCTCCACCCGTTCTTCGTCGAAGACGAGACCGGACGCGTCGCGGTGGACCCGAGCAACGCTCGAATCGACTACGTTCGCGACGGCACCGACCTCGAGAGCACGATCGAAGAGAGCAGGCTCGTCAACGGCGACAAGGTCTTCATCCTCGCTGAGGTCCGCAGGTCTGGGCCGCGCGTCGTGCATCCCATGCGACACGCGCAGAACAACATCGAGTCGGGCATCGAGCTCGTCGGCTCGCCGCTCGTGACGTGGCGCACCGAGCCGGAGGTCTATCCCAAGCTCTCGCCGCCCACCGGCGGGGTGCTGCTGTCAGCGATGAGCGCGGCCTGCGCTGCGCTCGGCGCGGTGCTCGATTTGTGAACACGAATCCATCTGTCGTCGTCGCGCCCGCGCCATGCGCGACCGAGCTCGTCTTTCACGGCCTCGCTCACCTCGCGGTGGGAGCGCACCACGCGTCGCTCGAGGATCCCGCGTATCTCCGATACGCCCGCGAGGCCTACGGCGACTCGTGCTGCGAGACGCTCGCGCAAGACGGCGCGCTGCTCGGCGCGAGGATGGTTCGACACGACAACGTCGCCTTGCACGCGCTGCCCGCCGCGCTCAGCACGACGCGGGCGATCGTGGCGTTGGCGCGCGATCCGGACGCGCTCGTCGAGGGGGCGCACCGCCCGTCGATCGACCAATGCTTCGACAATGACCGCGAAGGAACCGAGTGGCTCCTGTGCGACCTCGCGCTGTGCGCGCGCGACTTCGAAGAGCGCTATCGCGACCGGGTGCGGCCCGCCGTCGAGCGCGCGTGCGAAGCGCTCGCGCCCGCGCTCATCGAGGCGCGCTCGGTCGCGCCAGACCTGGCTCGATTTCGTGTGTCGCTCTCGGCGACGCTCGGTCGCCGCGGGCGAGCGTTCGCTTCGCGCTGGCTGGTCGCAGGCGCGTCTGGGCTCTGGTCGGAGCACGGCGCCGAGCACTCCGCTGTGCTGCTCTTGCACGAGCACGCCGTGACGACCGCGACGCACGCGGACTACCTGCGCGCCGAGTGGCACGCGATCACGACGCTCGCCGCGGCGATCGAACGCTCGACGCTTCGCGACGCGCACGCGCGGTGGGTCTCGTCGCTCGACCTTCGCGACCTCGCGGCGGGAGCGGCGCGCGCCGGGCTCGTCGACGAGCGAAGCGCTCGGCGCGTGATCGAGGATCGAGCAGACCGAGCCGAAGCGCTGCGCGCTTGCGCAGCGCGCGCACAGACCCCGTGATCGCGGCGTCTCAGCGCGCCGCCCGGCTCGTCACACGCGTCACCATCGCCGCGATCGCGACGAACAACACCACGAGCGGAACAGCGACCCACGCGCGCCCTCGCGCGATCGCCGCGTCGCACCCGACCGCCGCGAGCGCAGCGAACAGCGCGACGGCGAGCCCGCTGAGCAGGCCACGCGTCGCGGAGACGAGCGCTACGAGCATCGAGAGGGCCATCGTCCGCGGCAAGAACCGCATCGTCGAGCCGAGCATCTCGAGCGCCGGCGCGTAGCTGGTCCCCACGGCGAGGGTGCCGCCGATCGAAGCGGCGACCATTCCTGCGGCGAGCCCGGCGCCAGCCAACACGGCCCATCGAACACCGCGGGTCTTGCTGACGCGATCGCCGAGAATCGCCGCGGTCGCGCTCCAGAGCAGGGCTCCGGCGACGGCGGCGAGCGTGACTCCCGAGCGGCTGCGAAGCGCGACGTTCACGCCCGTCAACGCCGCCTCGCCCATCGCCACGAAGGGCCGAGCCGCGATTCCCAACAAGAGCCACACGATCGCACGCTCGAGCGAGAGCGCTCGGCCCACTGCGAGAACAGCGAACATCGCGATCGCGAGCGGCGTAAACACCACCGCCAGGTACCTCGGCAACGCCAGCGGGATCATCCAGAGCGCGAGCGTCGCCGCAGAAACGAGCGCGGCGATCGAGTCGATGGGCGTTCGGCGCACCGGCATCGCGACGGACACCCGCGCCGAGCGCGGCGGGTCTTCTTTTGCGACGCTGCGCACGCGGCGCGCGAGCGCCCACGTCCCGACCAGCGCCAACATCGCCCAGGCGATCGCAAGCGGCTCGGCGACGAACGGCGCGACAGAGATCACGCCCCACGGAACAGCGTTGTACAGCCCGTGCGCAAGCGTCGCGACGACGAGCGCCACGAGCGATCCGCGCGGCGTCGGAAGCTCGAGCGCTCGGGCGTGAATGGCGGCCTGCGCGAGGATCGTCCCGTACGTCGCGCCAAAGAGCGTATGCGCGAACACCGGCGGAATCGCTCGCAACGCGAGCCACTCGAGCGGCAGCGCGTTGCCGTCGAGCGCGATCGCGAAGTACACGACGTTCTCGCGAAAGGCGAAGCCCGCGCCGACCGCGACGCCCGCGGTCGCGATCGCCTCTCGATCCTCGTCGCAGTCCGAGGGAGTGAGCATCGCCGCGAGCAAGAGCGCCTTGGCGAGCTCTTCGGTGACCGGCGCCCACAGCGCGCGAAACAGCCCTGAATCTCCAGCGATTCCAAGGCGCCTCGCGGCGCCCGCGAGCTCGATGCAGAGCCACGCGCTGACGACGCCGGCGACGAAGTGCCGCGCGCGCAGCGCGCTCCTTCGCGGCGCGACCAGGATGAGCGCGGCGAGCGCAGGTCCGAGCGCCGCCGCCAACACCGAGAGAAACAGCACGGGCCGCGCCCACGCCCGCGCGAGGTGCGCAGAGAAGAGCCAGAGTCCGCCGACGCCGAGCACGCCGACCGCGAGGGCCGTCGACAGTCGCTCGAGCTCCTTGCGCGCCCACGGCTCGCGCGTGTTGACTTCGGGATCGACGAGATCGTGCGAGGGCTCTTCCACGATGTCGTCTCTGCGCGTTGGTTCAGCGGGGAGCCGCGTTGTTTGCGCTCGCCGACCGTTGCGTGATGATCCAGGCCAGCCCGGCGCCCACGCCGATCGCAGCGAGGAGCGCCGCGACCATGAACGCGAGCCGCAGCGACTGTCTCGGCCGCTTCTTTTCGAGCGGAGCAGGGATGTCGTCGTCCGACACGATCTCGAGAATCTCTGTCGGCAGGTGCGCTCCCGCCTTGCGCATCAGCGGAACCGCCGCGGTCATGTCCGCGGAAGGCGGCATCGACGGTCCCGCCTTGGGGCTCATCGAAGGCGCTGCGGCGCCGACGTGAAGCGCTTCGAGCAGAGCGATTCGCATGCTCTTGGCGTCGGGGAAGCGGTCTTGCTTGCGCTTTGCGAGCGCTCTCAACACAACGGCCTCGAGGCGCGGATCGGCGTCGGGTCGCCGTCGGGTCGGAGGCTCGACGGGGTCCGAGAGGTGCTTGAGGATCACCTCGAACGCGCTCTCGGCGGTGAACGGAAGCGTGCCCGTCATCATCTCGTAGAGCATGACGCCGCACGCGTAGATGTCTGCTCGACCGTCGAGCTCTTCGCCCCGCGCTTGCTCGGGCGACATATACTCGGGAGTGCCGTGCACGGTCCCGTCGCGCGTCAGGTTGAGGCTGTCCTCGCTGGCGGTGTTGGCGATGCTCTTGGCGATGCCGAAGTCGGCGACCTTCACCACCTCGACGAGGTTGCCGTGCTCGTCGGGGCGCTGAACGAGCATCACGTTCTCTGGCTTGAGATCGCGGTGCACGATCCCGAGGTCGTGCGCCGCCTGCAACACCGATAGCACCTGCGCGATGATCTTCGCCGAGCGGTCGGGGCCGAGCGGCCAGTCCTCGAAGATCGCGCGGTACAGCTCGCGCCCCTCGAGAAACTCCATCGCCAGGTAGGTCATCCCGTCTGGCTCGACGCCAAAATCAACGACCTGGACGCTGTTGGGGTGCTCGAGCTTGCTCGCCGCGCGGGCCTCGCGACGAAACCGCGCCTGCGCCGTCGGGTTGTCCATCAAGTGCCGAGCGAGGATCTTCACCGCGAGGGGGCGCCCCAACGTCAGGTGCATCGCTCGATACACGGTCCCGGTCGCGCCTGTTCCCGCGACAGCGTCGAGCCGATATTTTTCGGCGATCACACGACCGAGCAGCGGATCATTCGGAGCGGCGGTAGCCACAGCAGAGCGGGGGATCGTAAACCAATTTGGCCACTGGTGAACGGCCGATCGTCTCGCTCGAGATCAGCGAGCGAAAACCCCCACGTAGATCGGCATGGGCCTGAAGCGATTGCTCCCGCGAACGGTCAGCGAGAAGGGCGTGTTCGTCGTCCGTCGCCGAAAGCCGTATTGCGCGTCGGCCTCGAAGCGCGGCTCGTACGTGCGGCCGTCGATCGTGAGCTGCGTAAGGATCTGTTGAGGCGCGCTGGTGACGAGCGTCACGTCGCGATCGGCGGCGACATAGCAGGTAAACGTCATCGTCGCGCCAACGTCGATGGTGCCGCTGAAGGGCCGGGCGCAGATGTCGATCGCGCCAGCAGGAGGCTCCGCTGGAGGCGGCTCCATACCGGGAGGCGGCTCCATACCCGGAGGCGGCTCCATACCCGGAGGCGGCTCCATGCCGGGAGGCGGCTCGACGGGCGGTGGCGCCATGCCGGGCGGTGGCTCCATGCCGCTGCCTCCTCCCGTGGCGGCGATCGCCTCGTCGATCATCGTCGCGTGCGAATCGACTCGTGTGTACACGCCGACCCCGCCCTCGCAGGTCGACGCCGTCCCCCGTGACACGACGCCGATCACGCGGCCCGCACGGTTGAACATCGGCCCGCCCGAGTCGCCGTAGCAAGGCAACGGTCGTGCGGTGAGCAGCTCCTTGGCGACGACCCGACCGATCGCGCCGGTCCCGCGATACTTGCGACCGGATGGGAGGCCGCGGCGGCTTCCCTCGGTCTGCCCGTAGCCGATGCCCACGACCGCTTCGCCAACGGTTGGAGCAGCGCGCGACCACGCGTAGGGAGTGAGCGTTCCCGCTCGGTCCAGCAACAACACAGCGATGTCGTTGCCGTCGAACATGTTGCCGCTCGTCGTGCGAACCTCGGTCACGCGCGCGTACACCGCGCGGCCGTCGGCCGTCGGCCCGGTCCCGACGCTCAGTCGGCTGGCCGGTGTCCTCGCGCCGCCGTTCTCGATGCAGTGGCGCGCCGTGAGCACGACGCGCGGCGCGACCAACGATCCAGTGCACATAAAGCGCCCGTCGGTCATCAGGTACAGCGTCGCTGGATCCCCGTCGTAGGCAGCGCCGTTGATGATGCTCTCGGTCGAAGGTCCGAGGTCCTCCCACGAACCGACCTCGCCTTCCGCGCAACCACCGAGCGACAACGCGCCCAACGTCAGCGCGACGGCCGACGTGACAACGAACGAACCTGCGAGCCGAGCGGGCGGTGTGCGTCCCATCCAACCCAGTACTGCAAGCGCACTGCCACTGGGCCAAACCAGGACGACTGCTGGAAATTCGCTGCTGTTTCGAGAGAACGCAGGCACACCGACATCGCGCGACATGGGCTGTCCGGCGGTCGCCTGGGCGATCTTCTACCCAGCCCGCGTCTCGCTGGCTCGAGCTCGCGACACAGAAAGCAGCACTGCTGCGAAGAGCGCGAGGGCCGCGCTCGTCCACCACGCATAGCGACCATCGCCGACCGAGAGCAGCACAGCGAAGAGCAGACTCGCGACGAGCGAGCCGACGCCCGTCACCAGCGAGAACAGCCCGTACGCTCGTCCGAGCCCCTGCCCGCCCGCGAAGCTCGCGACGAGCGCCTTTTCGGCCCCCTCGGTCAAGCCATAGTACGCGCCGTACACCACCGTCACGCCCACCAGCGCTGCGGTGCCGCGCACCAACGGAAACGCGACGTACGCGAGCGCATACACGACCCAGCCGATCGCTAACGACCGACGCTTGCCCACGCGCTGCGCCAGCGCTGCGCCCGGCGCCGCGGCCACGGCCCGCACCAGCGCGAGCGCGGCCCAGATCAACGCGACGTCCCTCACGCTCGCGCCAGCCTTGAGGGCCTGCGCCACGATGAAGACGTCGCTCGCGTTGCTGAGCGCGAAGAGCCCGACCACCACGAGATACCGCTTGAATTCGTGGGAGATCTCTCCCTGGCTCGTCGTCGATCGGACCGCCTCGGACGCCTCCTTCGGTCGGTCGCGCACCAGAAATACGATCGCCAACAACGCCAGCGCGCCAGGCACGGCCGTCGCCCACGCGACAGCGCGAACGTTATCGGGCCACAGCGACAACAGCCCGACCGCGACCAGCGGACCCACGACGGCGCCCGCGTTGTCCATCGCGCGATGAAAGCCAAAGGCCACTGCGCGTCGCTCGCTGGGAGTGTCCTCGGCGATCAGCGCGTCGCGCGGCGCCGAGCGCAGTCCTTTTCCAACGCGATCGACGACGCGAACGACAAGCGCGTGCCACGGCAGCGTCGCGAGCGCGAGCAAGGGCCGCGCGACCGACGAGAGCCCGTAGCCAGCAAGCACAAACGGCTTTCGTCGCCGAAGTCGATCCGAACGCTTACCGACGAGGTACTTTACGAGCGCGGCCGTGGCGTCGGCAGCCCCTTCGATCACCCCTGCCCACGCGACGCTGACGTGCATGCCCTTGGCGAGCAGCACCGGCAGCAGCGGCCAGATCATGTCCGACGCCGCGTCGGTAAAAAAGCTCACGAGTCCCAGCGCGATCACGGTCCGGCTGAGCCCTTGGCGAGAGCGTTCTCCCTGCGCCTGTTCGGTCACGACCCGCGACGCTACCAGCGTCGAGTCGCTCGCCTCAGTCGATCATCGTCGTTTTCTCGCCCTTGCCGTCTCGGCGCGCGGGCGGCATCGTCTCGCTCGTGTCCAACGCCGTGACCCGTGGCATCCGCGTAAGCGTGAAGTGCAAGTACCTGCCCGAGCGCAGCTCGCCGTCGCAGAAGCAGTTCGTCTTTTCGTACACCGTTCGAATCACCAACGAAGGGACAGAGACCGCCCAGCTTCGATCGCGGCACTGGATCATCACCGACGCGAACAACCTCGTTCAAGAGGTGCGAGGCGAAGGGGTCGTCGGCGCGCAGCCCGTCCTCAAAGCCGGACAGTACTTCGAGTACACGAGCTTCTGCGCCATCGCGACGTCTCGCGGCTCGATGAACGGGACGTACCAAATGATCACCGACAGCGGCGAGCGCTTCGACGCGATCATCGCGCCGTTCGACCTGGCGCTGCCACACTCGATCAACTGAGCGCGAAGAGACGCGAGAGAGAACGACGATGACCATCCGAAAGATCGCGACCATCGGACACCCGGTGCTTCGAGAGCGCTCGCGAGAGCTCTCTCGACAAGAGCTCGCCATGCCCGAGACGCAGCGCTTCATCGATGACCTCATCGAGACGATGCGCGACGCCAGCGGCGCTGGGCTCGCCGCGCCGCAGGTGTACGAGCCGATTCGGATCGTCGCCGTCGAGGTCAAGAAGAACCCCCGATATCCCTACAAGCCCGACATTCCGCTCACAGTTCTGGTCAACCCCGTGCTCGAGCCGATCACCGATGAGAAGTTCGACAACTACGAGGGATGCCTGAGCGTGCCCAACCTCCGAGGCGTCGTGTCGCGCTTCACACAGGTTCGCCTGCGCGCGTGGGACCGCGACGGGGGCGAGGTCGACAAGGTCTTCAAGGGCTTGTCCGCAGGCACATTTCAGCACGAGTGCGACCACCTCGACGGAATGATCTTCGTCGATCGCGTCACGGACACTCGAACGCTCACGACTTGGGGAGACTTCGAGCGCTATCACATGGCGGCCTTCGTCGAGCGCGCCAAGGCCCTCGTCGAACGCTACGGCGGCTGACCAGGACTCGCACGGGACCGCGAAATGATGCGCCGCGGCGAGCGAGCGCCGCATGTTCTGCGTGTTGACCGCCAGCTCGAAGTGCTACCGTGCGCCACTCGCTTCGCCGCCCCGCCTTTCGTTCGGAGGTCTTGTCGATGGCTCGGATTGTTGCTGCTCTTCGCGCGTCGTTGTTCTGCACAGTTCCCATCGCGCTCTTTGGCTGTGCGGCCGACGTCGCGCAGACGTCGCAAGCGATCTTCGGCGGCGTCGACGACGCGACGCACACCAACGTCGTCGGCATCGTCATTCAAGGTGGCGCCGGCTTCGGCACCTGTACGGGCTCGTTGATCGCGCCCAACCTCGTGCTGACCGCGAGGCACTGCGTCTCGGAGGTGTCGGGAGACGGCATCGTCTGTTCGCGCTTCACGCAGAACGGCGTGACCTACGAGCCGTCGCTCTCGGCCGCGCCTTACAACGCGGGCAGCTTCCTGGTGACCACCGATCAGTTCATCACGATGCGCTCGCGCTTCTACCGAGTGCTCGACGTGTGGGTGCCCGACAACAGCACCGACCAGCCGATGTGCGGCCGAGACATCGCGCTCTTGCGGCTCTCGACGTCGGTTCAGACCGTCGCGCCCATCGAGCCAAGACTCGATATCGCGCCGAGGGTCAACGACATCTTCACCGCCAGCGGATACGGCGCCACCAACGCGCGCGGCAGCGGATCGGGAAGCCGGCGCATGCGCGAAGGGCTCAAGGTCGAGCACGTCGGCCTCGCGCAAGCGCGACCCGGCCTGACAGTGTTGACGCAAGAAGAGTGGCTCGCGGATACGGGGACCTGTCAGGGCGACTCCGGCGGACCTGCGCTCGATGAGCTCGGCGCGGTGTTCGGAATCCTCTCGCGCGGCGATGCGAGGTCTTGCAGCTCGCCTGTGTACACGCGGGTCGATTCGTACGCGCGCTGGATTCGAGAGCGCGGCCGCGCCGCGGCGATGGCCGGGGGCTACACGCCCCCGACGTGGGTCGAGCCTCCGCAGGCTCGGTCCGGCGTGATCGGCGACGAGTGCCGCACCGACGATCAGTGCGACGTTCCACTGCAGTGTTTGCCCATCGGAACCGCGCGCCGCTGCACCACCGACGACTGCACCGCGTGCCCCACCGGCTGGGTGTGCAACGAGGCTGGGCGCATGTGCATTCCTGATCCCGCGATCCCGCCGCCCCCACCGCCGGACTCCGGCGTCAGCGCGCCCGACGGCGGGCCCGACGGCGGCTCGACGCCCGGCGGGATGAGCGGCGGCTGCTCGGTCAACCGTGGCGCGCAGCGGTCCAGCGGGCTCGCGGCGCTCGCGGGCCTCGCGATCGCCTTCGCAGCGTCGCGCCGCCGTCGCGCGCGCTGATCGTCAGGCGCTCAGCGCTGAACCCACGCGCCGTGAAAGCCGTACGGGACACGGCGCTTCAAGAGAACCCGCGCGACGGGGTTCGCGTCCATCGATCGCGCGTCGACGATGCGCAGCTCGCTGCGATTTTCGCGGCGGTTGTGCGCAAAACCCACGATCCAGCCGTCGTCCTCGCTCGTCGCGCCGCGGCGCGACACGAACACGCCTTCGCCGCCGAACACGTCGCTCCCGTGCTCGTGGACGATCGAGCGCCCCGCCGATAGGTCGTACTTGATCCAGCCATCGGAGAACTGATCGGCGTCGCCGAGCGGCGAGGCGTCCTTCACGCGAGCGGTGTACGCGTAGCGCGCCTCGCGCCCGGCCACACCCTCGTGAATCCGAGGAAAATCACTGGACACATCGTCGATCGGCGACTCGCGCACGACGCCGCTCGACAGCTCGATCACCCAGCGGTGCAGGCGCGCCGAGTTGGCCTGCACGGTCCCGTCTTCGAAGTCGATCGACGCCTTGGGCATTCGGCAGCCGACGATCACGATGGTGCCGTCGAGCTCGTACGCGTTTGCGTAGTGAAACACGTAGCACGACGGCGCTTCGAACCATCGCACCGGCGCCGTCGCGTCCCCTCGCGGAATCACCGCGAACCGCGTGGGAAGATCCTCGCGAAACACGAACGGATCGGCGCCAGCCATCGCGCGCTCGACCTCGAACAAGAACGGAAACACCGGAATCACGGCGAAGTTTTTTGTGATCACGAAATCATGAATCATCGACCCGCACTGCAGCGGCACCTCGCGCGCGAGGGTCAGCGCTCCGGACGGGCTCACCTCGCCGTACGTGAGGTACGGCGGCGCGATCATGTTGTAGCCAAAGAAGCACAGCTCGCCGGTCGACGGGTCGACTCGCGGGTGCGCGGTGCACGGAAAATCGAGCTTCCCGCCGAAGGTCTCGAGCCCCACCGTCTCGAGCGTCGAGGGCGAGACCTCGTGCGGCGGCCCCGCCTCCCACAGCGCGAGCAGCTTTCCGTGATGGTGGACCAGCGCAGTGTTCGCGGTGTTGCCGCGCGTCGGCCCGTTGGGGTTTTCGAAGTCTGGCATCCCGAGGTCGCCGGCCCACAGCGCGCGGCCCGCGTCGTGCTCGCGCTGCCATCCCTCCGTCCTGACGTAGCGATTGCGGTAGCGCGCTCGGCCCTCGCGCAGCTCGACCGCGTGCAGCATCCCGTCGCCCGCAAACCAGTGATAGGTCTGCAGCGGATGAAACTGTGGGTTGGGCCCGTTGCGCACGAACCAACCATCCAGCTCCCGCGGAACCTCGCCGATCACCTCGAGCCCGTCGTCGTCGCGCTCGTCGGTCACCGGCGCAAAGTTGCCCTCGAGAAATTTGCTCTTCGCTGGTTGCATGTCTTTCCTCGTTACCCTGACACACGACTGTGAACAGTCGCGCCTCGCGCGTCGAGCGCACTCTCTTCGCGAGTCTCGAGCGCGACCGTCGAATTGACCGCGCCGCCCCTGGGTGCGGCCCGTTTGTTCGTGGCACGATGCGATCGTGCGATTGGTTCTCCCTCGGTTTGTCGCGCACACCAGGCGTGGCCTCCCCACGTTGACCGCGATCGGCTCGATCTCTCTCGCGCTCGCGGGATGCGGCCCCGCTCGAGATCCCGGTTGCCTCGGGTCGGCTTCGGTTCAGTGCGTTCCGCCGCCTGCGTGTCGGGCGGTGCGGTTTGCGTGCTCGACGAGCGGCGCTGCGAGGGTGACGCGCATCACCACACGCACCCAGCGCCCCGCAGGGCTCGACGCGCTCGCGTCCATCGGCGACTGGGTGCTCAGCAACGACAACGTCACCGTCGTCATCGACGACGTATCCCCGCCGCTCAGCCCCAACGCAACCACCGCGCAGCGCGTCGCGCACAATCGCTCGACGCACACCCATCACCTCGCGCCTTCGGGCGGCACGATCATCGACATCAGCCCCGCCGGCGGCACAGACCACCTCAATCAGATCTATCAGATCACCGGCATCGTTCCGCGCGACGCGCTTCACTACACGTCCATCGAGAGTCGACAGGAGGGCGACGTCGCGGTCGTGATCGCGCGCGGGTTTCTCGACGTCTCGACGGGCGGAGACGGACGCATGCTCGTGACCACGCGCTACGAGCTCAGGCCGTGCGACCCCGGAGTGCGCGTGCGCACGGAGATGTACAACGGAGGACGCGTCGCGTGGTCGAGCTACCTCTCGGACGCCTGGTTTCTCGGGGATCGCTCGCAGACGCCCTTCGTGCAGGGACGCGGACTCGGGTTCAGACACCCCGAGCTGATGCTCACCAACCTCGACGTGTCGCTCGTGCGAACGCCGTACATGGCCGCCTCGTCGCACGTCGGCGAAGACACTTCGTACGCGACGTTCTCTTGCACAGAGCCGCTGATGGACGGCGTCGTCGACCCGACCATCGTCGCGATGGGCCTGCCTCGAAGCTACGTCGCGCCCGGAGACGGTCTCGTCTTCGAGCGCATGATCGTCGCGAGTCGAGGCCCGGGCCTCGGCGCGCTCGAGCACGTCATGGCAGCGAGAAGGCAGCTCTTCGGAGAGCCGATCGCGTCGGTCCGCGGCACCGTCGAGCTGCCTCGCGGGCTCGGCTCGGAGCGAGTCGCGAGCGTCGTCTTCTACGAGCCCGCGCCGGACGGCAGCGATTCACCGACAGAGATCACGGTCTGGGCCGAAGCTGTCCCCGACGCGACCGGCGCGTATCGCGTGTCGCTCCCCGCCGGTCGCCGCTACCGAAGACAATGGTGGAGGCTCGGCCGTCCCTTTGGTGCGCCCGAAACGTTCGAGACTCCAGCGGGCGACGGAGCCACCGTCGAGCTCGGCGCCTTCCGCCCGCCGCCGCTCGGGACGATCCGAGCGAGCGTCACGATCAACGGTGAGGGCGTGCGCGGTCAGGACGCCGAGCTCGTCCTCGTTCCGGTCGATCCTTCGACGGCGAGCTCGGTGCGAGGAAGCGTCTACGGCTTCTTCGACAGCGAACGCTGCGCGCCCTACCTCGGTCCGACCCACGGCGGATCACCAGGGTGCAACCGCGTGCTCGTGCGGGGCGGCACGACGGTCGAGTTCTTCGCTCCCAACGGAACCTACTGGGTCTACGCGCACGGCGGCCCCGAGCGAACCATCGCGCGCACCATGGTCACCGTCACCGAAGGCGCCCAGCAAACCGTGTCGCTCTCGCTCGCGCAGCTCAGGGTCTTTCCCCAGGAGAGCATGAGCGCGGACTTTCATGTGCACAGCGGTCGTAGCTTCGACACGTCGTTTCCCGAGACCGATCGCGTGTTGAGCTTCCTCGTCAACGACATCAACCTGATCGCAGCGACCGACCACGACGTGACGACCAACTACGCTGCGGCGCTCGTCGCCCTCGGCGCGAATCAACGCGTCTTCGTCCAGCCCGGCGTCGAGATGACGCCGCTCATCCCGAGCCAGCGAATTCAGGGCGCGTCGCTGCCTCGCACCGTCGGTCACTTCAACGCCTGGCCGATCCCGTTCGACGATTCGCTTCCGCGCAACGGAGCGCCGTGGGACGAGCTCGTGCAGCCTGGCGAGCTCTTCGACCTGCTGCGCCCGATCGTCGATCGAAACGTCGGCGTCATGCGCGAACGCACCGGCGTGATTCAGCTCAACCACCCGTACGCAGGCTCGAAGATCGGCCGCGACGAAGGCTACTTCCGAACGATCCGGTGGAACCCGACCACGCCCGTGCCGCGAGAGTTCGACCCCGCCGCGCCTCCCTCCCTGCTCGTCTATCGCCCGGGCGGCGCCGACGGCAACCGCAACGTCGACTTCGACACCATCGAGGCGATGCAAGGCAACGAGCTGCTCGAGAACATGCGCCATCGGCAGGGGTGGCACGGGCTGCTCAACGCCGGACACCTTCGCGCAGGGACCGCCGACAGCGACACGCACTCGCTCGCCGTCGAACCAATGGGATTTCCCCGCAACATCGTGATCGGCGCAAACCGCCAGCGGTACAACTTCGTCACGTTCAACGCCCTCGTGCGCGAAGGCAGCATGGTCGGCACAAACGGGCCGTACGTCGACGCCGCGATCGCGCCGAGCGGCAGCTTCGAAGCGGGAAGCGCCGGGCCCTCCGTCCGCAGCCCCATCGCGATCACCGCGAGCGCGAGGCTGCGAATCGCCGTGCGCGCCGCGCCATGGATCCCCGTCGAAGAGGTGCGCATCGTCGTCAACGGGCGCATCGCTCGCTCCATCACCGACGGGATCAGCCGCCCCACAGACCCGTTTGCAACCGTCGGTCTCGACCGATACGCCGGTGAGTTCTCGCTGAGCGAGCTCGGCGTCACCGCCGACTCGTGGATCATCGTCGAGGCAGGCCTGCGCCTGCCCACCATCATCGACAGCGACAACGACGGGCTCTTCGATCGGGCAGACTTCAACGGCGACGGCGTCGCGAACGAAGAGCACCCGGCCGCTCCTCGCGCCGAGGACCCGCGCTTTCACAGCAACGTGATCGTCCCGGGCATGTGGAGCTGGGGATTCACCAACCCCTTCGTCGTCGACCCCAACGGCGGAAGCTGGGAGGCGCCCAACCGATGAACCGCCGTTCACTCTCGGCCGCGCTGCTCCTCACGTTGACCGCGCTCGCGTCGCAAGCGAACGCACAAGAAATCATGCTGAGCGGTCCGCTGCGGGGCGGCGAGGCGCCCGACCCATGCGTTCGGCAGAGGACCGCCCCTCGCGCGCCCATCGAAATCGCCCTGGGAATCCCAGGCGCACCCGCGCTCGGGGCCCTCGGCTCGTCGCCGAGCGCGTGCCGCTACCTGGGCTTCTCCGTCGGCGGACGCATGGGGCTCCTCATCGCGACGTCGTCCTTCTACGGCGCGATCGACGCAGAGGCGCACCTCTCCGGCGCCGTGCCCATCGGCGACGCCAGAGACAGTTGGATCGAGCTCTCGTTCGACGCCGTGCGCTACCGGACCGTCATCAACGCCTCGGTCGTCACCGCGCCGATCGACATGGGAGCCGCGACCATCACGGTGAACCACATCGTCGCCAGCGACGAGACGGTGTCTGTCTCGCTCTTCGGGCGCGTGCTCTTGCCGACAGAGCTCGGCCTTCGGTACGCCGCGCGCCTGGGCGCAGAGCCCGGCATGTCGATCGTCTGGGCGCCACATCGCAAGGTCTCGCTTCACGGCGCGCTCTCGTTGCCAATCACCGCGACGGTGTCCGCGGCGAACACGTTGTTCACGTTTACGCCGCGCGCGACGCTGGACGCGCTGTGGCACCCCGTCTCGCCCTTCGAGCTCGGCGCTGGCATCGAGGTCCGCGGTGGGCTCGACGGATTCGAGTACTTCGCCCCGAGGGTCGCGCTTCGCGCGCACTTCGCGCGGGTCGCGTTCATCGACCTCTCGGCGATGGCGCCGCTGTTCGGGCTCGAGCGTCAGCTCGCGCGCGGCGCGCTCACGTACGGGATGCGCTGGTAGCGCGACGGCGCTCGCTCTTGTCTGCGTACATGCGCTGGTCCGCGCGCTTCATCACCGCGGCCAGCGGCTCATCGCTTCGCCGGACAGCGCCGCCCACCGAGAGCGACAGGCGAGCGCCGCGGGCCTCGACCGTCGAGCGCTCGCAACACTCACGAATACGCGCGATCGCGCGCGCGACCGCCTCGTGATCACCGCCGACGATGATCAGGACGAACTCGTCGCCTCCGAGCCGGGCGACAATGTCACCGTCGCGCGCGGCCGCCGTCATCGCTTCCGCGGCCGCGACGATCAGCGCGTCGCCCGCTTCGTGTCCGAGCCGATCGTTGACCACCTTGAGCCCGTCGACGTCGGCGATCACCGCGGCGTAGCTTCGCTCGTTTGCGTCGAGAGAATCCCGACGCTCTTCGAGGAGCGCGCGGTTGAAGCAACCCGTGAGCGCGTCGTGGGTGCTCGCGTGGAGCAACCGCGCTTCGACCGCGCGGCGCTCGCTCGCGTCACGGACACAGACCAGCGCGAGCGGCTGGCCATTCGGGTTCCAACGCGACGCTGACACCTCGACGGCGAGCGCTGCGCCGTTCACGAGGAGCGCGCAGGGCGCTTCCCTCGCGACAAGGTCACCGTCGACGATGCTCTGCAGAGAACCGCTCGAGAGCGGGTGGCTCTCGGCCGCGGAGGCGAGCGCGCCCACGATGCGATCGAGCCGCGCGCCGACGCCCAGGAGAGAGCGGGCGACTTGATTAGCGAACACAATATCACCGTCCCGGGTGACGGCGAGCACAGCGACCGGCAACGCGTCGAGCAAGCCTGAGTGTCCTGGATCGAGCGCCGACCGATGGACCATCGAACACATCGTAGCAGAGCGACGAGCAGCGCCGCCGCTACTGAACGAGCCCGCGCTGCTTGAGGTCGACGAGCAGCGCGAGCGTGTCTTCGCGCGGCATGCTCGCGACGTCGATGATGTCTTCGACCGTCGAGACACCGTCGAGGAGCGACAAGAGATAGCCCGCGCGGTGGTCGAGATCCATCGTGCGAATGACGGCGGACTGCGCGATGACCGAGAGCGTCGCGCCGAGCCCGCCGAGCTCGGACTCGTAGTCGACCGGCGCTTCGGCCGACAGCAGCCGCGGCGCCTCTTGTGAGGGATACTGAGCGCGCGCCCACTCGGCCTCGAGCTGGTCCGCCAGACCATCGCTCGAAGACGCTCGCAGGAGCTCGATCAGGTCGAGCGCGTCAGCGAAGGCCCCTTCAGCGATCAGCGCGCGGGCGCGATCGGCGCGCTGCTGTCGGCGCGCGTGAACGTCGACGCTGGGGCGCAGCGAAGGCGTCGCGGGCGGATGCGAAGACATCGGCGCTGCGGTGGTCGGCGCGTAGGTCGGAACGAGGACCGGCGGCGGCAACGGCAGCTCAGCCTCGAGCATCGGGTCGATGTCGATCGAGTCGTCCTGAGGAGCGGAGAAATCGAGCGCCGCGCCGTCCCACACCTCAGTGGCGTCACCAAACTCGAACGCTGCTTCGTCGATGATCGGCTCGATGGGCTTGAGCTGCGACGACTCGAAAGCCAGGTCGACCTCGGGATCGGGTCGCTCGAGCCGCACGCGCTCGTCGGTCATGGACGGGGCTTGGGGCGGGATCGACTGCTCGATCGGAAGCGCGAAGTCGAAGTCCAGATCGAGCCCGAACGCATCGGCGACATCTTGCGACGCGCCCGCCGGCGGCGGTGGTGGTGCAGGCGGCGCGAGCGGGACGACCACGCGGCGCATCGCGCCTTGCGAGGGTGTTCTCTTCGCCTTCGGCGCTACCGACGGAGCGGGCCCGAAGAGGGCTTCGGTGGGAAAATCACCGGTCGTCCTGAGTTCATCTTGTTCGCCAGACGACCGAGCAGAACGCTGCCCATCACGCTCGATGGGCGGGTCGTTGTGCTTTGGTTTCGAGTCTCGCGTCGCGCTCATTTCGAGGGTCGCAGCTGAAGAGCAACATCGTATCCGGTTTTTACGGAATGTTCACGTCCGCGCGACGACTCCTTTGAACACACGAAGTGTGCGTGAGAGTGCGTCCGACTGCTCCTTGAGGAGCATGACGTCCTTCTTCGAGACCGCCTGGCGCGCGCGCTCGATCACGCCGCGCGCTCGTTCGAGCGCATCGCGTCCGAAGTCGCTCGAGCCGACCACTTTCTCCACGGGCACGAACATCTTCTCGACCTCGTGGATGAGACCCTCGACCTCCTGGCGCTTGGCTTCGAACTCCTCGCCCGCCTTTCGGTCGACGGCGAAGCGCTTGCCCTCCTCGACCATCGAGCGAATCTCGTCCTTCGTGAGGCCCGACGTCGCCGCGACAGTGATCGATTGATCACGGCCAGTCTCCAGGTCCTTCGCGCGCACCGAGACGATCCCGTCCGCGTTGATATCGAAGGTCACGTCGATCTCGATGCTCCCTGCCGGCGCCCTCCGCAGCCCGTCCAGGATGAACTCGCCGAGCAGCTCGTTGTCGGCGCCGCGCTCGTGCTCGCCCTGCATCACCAGGATCTTCACCGCGGTCTGGTTGTCGCGCGACGTCGTAAACGTGCGCGTCCTCGCGGTGGGAACCGTCGTGTTCTGCGGGATCAGCGGCTCCGTTGCGCCACCAGCGACCATCACGCCGAGCGTGTGCGGCGTGACGTCGAGCAGGATCATCTTGTTGCCCTGCTCGACGAGCGCAGCGCCCTGGATCGCCGCGCCGAGCGCGACGACCTCGTCGGGATGCACGCCCTTGCTCGGCTCCCGCCCGAAGAACTGCGCGACCGCGCGCTCGATGGACGGAACGCGGGTCATTCCACCGACGAGGACGACGTCTTCGATCTCGTCGCGCCCGATGCCGGCGTCGTCGAGCGTCTGGTCCATGATGTCGACCGTCCGCTGCACGAGGTCGCCGGTGAGCTGCTCGAACTCTGCGCGCGTGAGCACCCGCTGCAGGTGCAGCGCTTCGTTGCGCCCCGACGTGATGATGAACGGGAGGTTGACCTCTGTCTCGCGTTGCTGCGACAGCTCGATCTTGGCCTTCTCTGCAGCGTCCTTGAGTCGCTGCAGCGCCATGCGATCGCCTCGCAGATCGACGCCGTGCTCGGATTTGAACCCGTCGACGAGCCAGTCGATGATCCGCGTGTCCCAGTCCTCGCCGCCGAGAAACGTGTCACCCGCGGTCGAGATGACCTTGAACACCCCGTCCGAGCTCATCTCGAGCACGGAGATGTCGAACGTCCCTCCGCCGAGATCGTACACAGCGACCTGCTTGTCCAAGCGACGACCGAAGCCGTACGCCAGCGCCGCCGCGGTCGGCTCGTTGATGATGCGAATCACCTCGAGCCCGGCGATCATTCCGGCGTCCTTCGTGGCCTGCCGCTGGTTGTCGTTGAAGTACGCCGGGACGGTGATGACCGCCTTGTGCACTTCCTGGCCGAGGTACTCCTCGGCGATCGCCTTCATCTCCGACAGGACCATCGCCGAGATCTCGGGCACCGCGTACGAGCGGTCTCGCAGCTCGATGCGCACGTCCTGGTGCGGTCCCTCGACGAGCTTGAACGACGCGGACTTGAGGACCTGCTTGATGGGTTCGCTGTTCCACTTGCGACCGATCAGCCGCTTGGCCGCGTAGACCGTGAACTCAGCGTTGGTAATCGACTGCCGCTTCGCGAGATGGCCGACGAGACGCTTTTTCGTCTCGGTCATCGCGATCATCGACGGCGTCGTCTTGTAGCCCTGGCGATTCGGCAACACGGTGGGTACGCCGTTTTGCACCACCGCAACACACGAGTTGGTGGTACCCAGGTCGATCCCGATCACGTACTCCATCGTTGACTTGGCGCTCCTCGTGCGGCGGGTCGCGTCCGAGGCACCCGTCGCAACCGCGCGATCGCGGCAGTAACAGAGTGTCAGATTGCCAAGCGAATTGCGAGCCTCTCAGCGCAGACGCGCCAGAAAGTCTTTGACCGCCAGCGAGGTCGGGTCGACCTTCGCCGCTTGCTCGACGGCGGCCTTTGCGCTCGCAGGCTTTCCCGCCAATTCGAAGACCTCAGCCAGCAGCAAGTACGGTTCGACGCGCCGAGGAGCGATCGCGCTCGCCTTTCGCGCGGCGTCGGCTGCGCGGGCCAGCTCTTTTCCCGTCGCCAGCAGACATCGGCCCAGCCGGTAGTTGGGCTCGAACTCTTCCGGCTTGACCGCGGCGACCTTGCCCCAGAGCGCTGCAGCCTGCGCAAACTGCCGCGATCTTTCTGCCTCACGCGCGGCCTCCGTGTGCTTGGGCGCGAGCTGGAGCAACAGCTGCCGCTGCAGCTCGAGCGCCTCCTGCTCGAGCGCTTTGTCGTCCGGAAAGATCCCTCGGAGGATCTGAACAGTGTTCGACGCGCCGACGAAATCGCCCCGCGCTACCAGAGCGCGCACCGACGCGCGCAGCTCCTCGACCTTCTGGCGCTGGGCGATGTCCGGCCGGTTCGAGAACTGTGACTGCAAAGAGGCCGCTGCGCTCACGGGCGGCTGCACCGCCGGCATCGCAGACTGCGAGAGTGATCGACTGCCCGCGAGCTTTCGCGCGAGCGCGTCGCGCGCCGCGCGCTGTTGCTCTTCGCTCGGCGGCGTCATCGCGGGCCCCGGCGCTCGCAGGACGTTGCCCGACGTCGTACTCGGGCCGGGTACGGGCTCCGCTGGCTGCAACGGCTTGAGCTGTTGCGTGTGCTGCGTGGCTCCCGGCGGTCGAATCGGCGAGCTCGCGGTCGGCGCCGCGACAGCCGACGGAACAACGGTCGCTGGCCTCGCGGGAGCAGGACTCGGCGACGCCTCCACGCTCTGCGTGGGCGCCGCGGTCTCGGGCGCGGTCGGGGCGGCGATCAGCGGGCGATCGGGCTTCAGACCGATCGTTCGGTCGTACTCCGCTCGCTGGTTCTTGTTCGACAACACATCGTACGCGCCCGTCAGGGCGCGAAAGATCGCCTCGAGCTTCTCGCGATACTTCCCGAGGTTTCGCCCGTAGAACGCGTCTGGGTGAAACTGCTTCGAGAGCCGAAAGTACGCGTCGCGAACGGTCCTTCGATCGACGTTGTCGGCAACCTTCAACAGCTCGTACAGCGTGCCCCCCTCGAGCAGCATGGACATGCCGTCGATGTCTGCGCGCTCGGTCGCAGTGAGGTCTGCCGTACTTCTCCCGTCGTCTGCCATCCTCGAGTGCAGACGTTAGCAGAACTGCCCGCCTCCCGAGCAACCATCAGGCCTCACACGACCTATCAGCGCACGAGGTACTCGAGCAGCGCCTTCTGCGTATGCAAACGGTTTTCTGCCTCGTCCCACACGACGGCACCGGGCGAGTCGAGGTACGTCCCGTCGATCTCTTCTCCTCGGTGCGCCGGGAGGCAGTGCAAGACGATCGCGCCAGGCCGCGCGACGCGCATCGCGTTGGGCTCGACGATGTAGCCCGCAAAGGCAGCCTTTCGTGCGGCAGACTCGGCCTCCTGGCCCATGCTCGCCCACACATCCGTGATCACCACGTCCGCGCCCGCCATCGCTTCGCGCGGATCACGAACGACTCGGACGCGCTTTCCGTCGACAGCCACGCTCGGCTCGTAGCCTTCGGGAACGGCGAGCACGAGCTCGAGGTCGAGGAGATTGCACGCCTCGATCCAGCTGTTGGCGACGTTGTTGCCGTCGCCGATCCACGCGTATCGCAGCCCGGTGAGGGTCTTCTTGTGCTCTCGCACGGTCTGCAAATCCGCGAGCACCTGGCACGGATGCCCCCCGTCCGTAAGCGCGTTGATCACCGGAACGGTCGAGTGCAACGCGAGCTTCGCGAGCAGCTCGTCCGAGAACGTTCGAATCACGATCGCGTGCAAATACCGTGACAAAACCCGGGCCGTATCCTCGATGGGCTCGCCGCGCCCCATCTGTGTGTCGCGGGCGTTGAGCACCACCGGGTGCGCCCCGAGCTCGAACACCGCCACCTCGAAGGACACGCGCGTGCGCGTCGAGGGCTTCTCGAAAATGAGGCCGACGCTCTTGCCCGCGAGGGGCTTGGGCATCGCGTCGCCTGCGCGACGCATGGCCTTGAGCTCGTCCGCACGGTCGAGCACCGCGAGGATGCCGTGCGCACGAAGGTCGTCGAGCGTCTTGAGATCACGCTTGCCGGTCACGATTTCACCTCGAGCTTCGTTGAGAGGTCTGCGAGCACAGCGTCGAGCGCCGCGACACCCTCATCGAGCTCGCCGTCGGACACGATCAGCGGAGGCGCGAAGCGGATCACCGACGTGCCCGCCGAAGAGACAAGCACGCCGCGGGCGCGCAGCCCGTCGAGCACGCCGCGCACATCGACGCTCTTTTCGAGCTCGAGACCGCAGAGCAGCCCGCGCCCACGCGCGGCCACCGCCACGGTGGGGTGTTTGGCGACGAGCTTCGCGAGCGACGCGAGCAGGTGCTCTCCGCGCGCTTTCGCGTGCGCGATGAGGCCGTCTCGCTCGATGGTCTCGAGCACCGCGAGCGCAGCAGCCGAAGCCAGCGCGTTGCCTCCAAACGTCGTCCCGTGCGCGCCGACCGGCAGCGCGTCGGCGAACTTCTCTGTGGTCAGAAGGGCGCCCATCGGCACGCCGCCCGCGATTCCCTTGGCAGAACACAGCAAATCCGGCTGCACCCCCTCGTGATGCCACGCCATGAACGCGCCCGTTCGAGCGATCCCGGTCTGGATCTCGTCGAACACGAGCAGCGCCCCTACGCGATCACACAGCGCGCGAAGCCCCGCGAGATACCCAGGTGGAGCAGGCAAAACCCCGCCCTCCCCTTGGATCGGCTCGACGAACACCGCCGCGGTTCGGTCGTTGAGGCGCCGCTCCATCGCCGCGAAATCTCCGTACGCGACGTGGGACACGTCCGCGATGGGAGCTCCGAATCCCTCCCAGTACTTCGGCTGTCCCGTGAGCGAGACCGCGCCCATCGAGCGCCCGTGAAACGCGTTGAGCGTCGCAACGAGTCCGAGCCGCTGCGCATCGCCCCTGGCGAAGTGAAATCGCCGTGACAGCTTGATCGCCCCCTCGACCGCCTCGGTGCCCGAGTTGGTGAAGAAGACCCTGTCCATCTTCGCCATCTCGCACAGCCGCGAAGCGAGCTGCGCGTTCGGCTCATTGTAGAAATAGTTGGCGGTGTGCACGAGCTTCGCGGCCTGCGCGGCCACCGCGGCGACGAGCGCCGGGTGTGCGTGCCCGAGCGCGCTCACCGCAATCCCGCCGTATAGGTCGAGGTACTGCCGTCCGTCGGTGTCCCACAACCTGCATCCCTCGCCACGGGCCAGGACGAAGTCCGGCTGGCGGTAGGTCTTGAGCAAGTGCTTCTTGGCGCCTGCGAGAAGCTCTTCCGTATTCTTGGCCATCGCGCGAGAGTTGATAGCACGACCCCCGCGCGCGCTGCGGTACTCTGCGTCGCTCGAACGCCGTGCCGCGCTTTGCATCTCGTACGCTCCTGGCGCTCTCGATCATCGTCGCGCCGTCTGTCGCCCACCCGACGCGGTGCTCGCTGGCCGCAGAAGCGACTCGCGCAACGATTTCGCTCGCTCGCGGCGAAGAGCTCGGCGGCGTCTCGGTGTCGGTGTCGGTGCCGGCCTCGTCCGAGCAGCTCGTGTGGATCGCGGCCCGCGTACTTCCGCACCGCTTCGCGCGAAGGCCTCGGACGCGGGTGCTCGTCGGTGCGCTCGACCGCACCCGCACACAGTGGAGCGTTCCTCCGGTCGAAGTGGCGTCGCTTCCGGGAAGAGCGGACCTGCCCCTCGCGCTCGCGTCGGACTCCGACGGAGCCACGGTGATCCTCGCGCGGCCCGCGTCCGCGCTCGTGGTGCGCGTGACGACCGAAGCGGGCTATCCAGTCGAATCGCTCGCCCTCGCCCCGCCACGGACCGCCTCCGGGCCCCCGCTCATCGACGCTCAGGGCGGCTCGCTCGCGATCCTTTGGCGAGCACCACAAAGACTCTCGCTCGCCACAAGCACGGCGAGAAGCCCCCTCCGTGAGCTCGCTCGCTTCGACCACGTCCCGCGGCGCGGGTCGCTCGGGCTCTCGGACCTCTGCGGGCTGGTCGCGCTCTCGCCCACGAGCGCCGGAGCGGTGTTTTGCCAGCGATCTGGCGCTCTTTCGCTGGTCTCAATCGAGCGTGGCGCCGTCGCGCGGCGCGCCGTGCAGGCCGCGCACTGCCCCGATCACTGCGATCGCGTCGCGGTCACCGCGGTCCCGAACGGCGCCGTCGCGCTCTTCGCGATGAAGGTGCGAAGAGAGCGGCTGCTTCGAAGCCACTGGGCGAGCCGCGTCACGCTCAATGAAAATACACACACGCAATCAACGATCCCGATCCTGCGGGGCGCGCCCTTCGCCGCGGGGCCTGGCGTCGACGCGATCGCGCAGCTCGCGCGCCCTGTCGTATTGCGCGCGCTCGAAAGACCGCTCGCGTTGGCGGCGATCGAGTCGATTCCGCGCTCGTTTACGACGACGCAGACGGGGCCCGGAGAAGCGCTCTCGGTCACGGCGCTCGACGGAGGACAGCTCTCGATCGCGCCCGTGCGCTGCGAGCGCTCGCCCGGTCCGCGCTGAGCGCGATCACTTCGGGTTGCGCGTGATTTCTGTGCCGACGCCGGTGTTGGTGAAGATCTCGAGGAGCACGGCGTGCTCGATTCGACCATCGAGGATGTGCGCCTTGCGAACGCCGCCCGCGATCGCCTCGAGGGCGCACTCGACCTTGGGAATCATCCCTCCGTCGATCACCCGCGACTCGATGAGGTCTCTCGCCTGCCCGGCGCCGAGCGAGCGAATGAACTGCCCCTGACCGTCCTTCACGCCCTCGACGTCTGTGAGCAGGATCAGCTTCTCGGCCCTGAGCGCCTCGGCGATCTTGCCCGCGGCCGTGTCGGCGTTGAGGTTGAGCGCGACGCCGTCCTCGTCGACGCCGACCGGCGCGATCACAGGAATGAACCCAGCCCGAGTCAGCTCGACCAGCACGTCGGGGTTGACCGAACGCACCTCGCCGACGCGGCCCATGTCCACTTCGGTTCCGTCCTTGTCCCTCATGGGCGCGACCTTGTCGGCCAGCATGAACCTGTCGGACTTGCCGGTGATGCCGACCGCGCGGCCGCCGTGCTGGCAGATCAGGCTCACGATGTCCTGATTGGTGCTCCCGGCGAGGACCATTTCGACGACCTGCATCGTGGCTTCGTCGGTGACCCGCAGCCCGCTGACGAACCGCGACTGCACCGCGAGCTTCTTCAGCATGTCGCTGATCTGCGGACCTCCGCCGTGAACGACCACGACGTTGATCCCGATGTACTTCAGCAGCACGACGTCGCTCGCGAACGACGCCTTGAGCTCGGGCGCCACCATCGCGTGCCCGCCGTACTTGATGACGAACGTGCGCCCGTGAAATCGACGGAGATACGGAAGCGCCTCGTGAAGGACGTTGGCCTTTTCGATCAGCTCTTTCACAGCGCGGCCCGTATAGCAGCGACGCCCGAAGTTGCATACACGCAACCCGCAGTCGGCGTACAAACGATCGAGCTACGGTGCAAAGAACACCTCTCACTCCCATCGCGTCCGCCGAGTCCATCGACCGCGAGGCTGCTGCTGCTGCGCTCGAGAGCGCGCGCGATCAGGGCGTCTCGCTCGAGAGTCACTCCGAGCGGGACGTCGTCGCGAGGGCGGGCGCGGCGGCGCCGGCGATCCTTCCGATGCTGCTCGCGAGGCCGGGATTGGTCTCGCGTCTCGCGCGCGAGCTCGACCTGCACGGCCGCCTCGCTCCCGCCGAGGTCGTCCCCGAAGGAGCGCTCCAAGACAAGGAGTCCGCCCAGCGATTTCTCAGGCGAGCGCGGGATGAGGCGCTCGTTCGAACCGCGCTCCGCGAGCTGTACGGACACGCCGACGTCGATCGCACTGCCAAAGAGTGGTCGTCGGTCGCCTCGCGCTGCGCGGACATCGCCACGAACGTCGCGCGAGCGGCGATCGAGGCGCGACAGGGCCCTCCCCTCGACGCCTCCGGACAGCGCGTCGCCTTCGTCGTGCTCGGGATGGGAAAGCTCGCGGGCGAAGAGCTCAACCTCGGCTCCGACATCGACCTGTGCTTCTTCTACGAGACCGACGATGGCGCGGCGGGCGAGCGGACGATTCACGAGCACTTCGCCAGGGTCGGATCGCTCGTCACCGCGCTGCTCGACGACGTCACCGAGGATGGATTCGCGTTTCGAGTCGACCTTCGGCTGCGGCCCGAGGGATCCAGCGGCGCGATCGCCAACTCGCTCTCGAGCGCCGAGCGCTACTACGAGACTTGGGGTCGTCCGTGGGAGCGAGCGGCGCTCTTGCGCTCGCGGCCGTGCGCAGGAGACCTCGCGTTCGGCGCGACGCTCTCGCGTTCGCTCGAGCCCTTTGTCTTTCGCCGCGCCGTCGACCCGACGATCGCCACCGAGGTGGCCAAGATGCTCGACCGCGCGAGGCGCGAGCAACTCCAGGACGACGCGCGAGACCTCAAGCTCGGCCGCGGAGGAATCCGTGAGGCGGAGTTCTTCGTGCAATCGCTGCAGCTCGTTTGGGGTGGGAGGCACGCGGCGCTCCGCGTTCCTGGAACGGTGCAAGCGGTGCGAAGGCTGCAATCGCTCGCGCTCATCACGCGCCGCGAGGGCGAGGACTTTCTCGACGCCTGGGCGGTCTTGCGCCGCGCCGAACACCGCGTCCAGGTGATGAACGCGTACGCCACGCACCTTCTGCCCACCGAGCCGCGACCGCGCCTCGCGCTCGCCAGGTCGCTCGGCTACGAGTCGACCGATCGATTCGAGCTCGAGCTCGACCGCGCGAGGCGCACGGTTCGCGAGCTCTTCTCGTCGCTCTTCGCAGAAGAAAACGGGCTCTCTTCGCGGCCGGCCTCCACGCCGCCCCCTCGCTCGCCGGAGGCAGAGCTGTGCGACGACGTCGCGCGCGCCGTCGAAGACGAAGACGCGCGAGAGCGCCTGCCCGCCACCGCCGCTGCGGTCCTCGGCGTGAGGGACGGCGAGACCGCGGCGTACTCGCTCGTCCGGCTCGCCCGCAAGGCAGACGCCCCGCTCGGAATCATCGGACGCGAGCGTTCGCCCGAGCTCGGCCCGAGGCTCCTGGCCGAAGTCGGCGACGCGCCCGACCCGGATCGTGCGCTCTCGCGCCTCGCGGACCTGCTCGAACGCGTCGGCAGCTCGCTCGCGCGCTACGCGCAGAGGCTCGCAAACAACCCCGACACCACGCGCGCCCTCGTCGGACTGCTCGGCACCTCCGACGCCCTTGCGCGGGCGGTGGTCACGCGACCCGAGCTCATCGACGCGCTGCTCACCGTGGGCGTCGAAGCCCCCGACGAGCGAGCGATCGACGCCGTCCTCGAAGAGCGAACAAGGGAGGCGCTCGCGGCCGAAGACGATCACGACGACCCCATCGAACGCGCCGTCGGAGCGATGCGGCGCACGATGCGCGAGGTCGAGCTCGCCGTCGGCCTCGGCGACATGGGTCAGGCGTTCTCTGCAGGAGAAGTCGCGCGACGGCTGTCGGCGCTCGCCGAGGGCGTCGCGCGTCGAAGCTTCGCCATCGCAGCGAGAGAGGTCGCAGACCGCTTCGGGCTGAGGCCCGGCAGCGTCGATCCGCTCGACGGAATCGCGGTCGTCGCGATGGGTTCGCTCGCGGCTCGCGAGCTCGGCTACGCCGCGGACATCGACGTGATCGTGCTCTACGAAGGCGACGAAGACACCGTCGGCGGCCGGCGCAGCGGGGTGAGCTTCGCAGAGTACGTCGCGCGCGTCGCGCAACGCGCGATCGCGTTGTTGTCAGCGCCGCATCGCGAGGGTCCCGGCTATCCAGTCGACGTTCGACTGCGTCCAAGCGGCTCTCAAGGAACGCTCATCACCTCGCTCGCGTCCTTCGAGCGCTATCACCTCGGCTCGGCGAACGAGCCGCGCGCGCACGGCTGGGAGCGCCAGGCCTTGATCCGCGCCCGGACCATCGCAGGCGACCCAGCGCTGCGCGAGAGCACCCAGCAAGTTCTCTGGAGAATCGCGTTCGAGGGCGCGCCGCCGGACCCGTCAGAGGTACGTCGACTCCGCGCACGGATGGAGAGCGAGCTCGGGCACGAGGGCGCCGGGCACGTGTCGCTGAAGTACGGGCGAGGCTCGCTCGTCGACGTCGAGTTCGCGACGCAAGCGCTGCAAATGCGCTTCGGCCGAGACGTCACGCTGCGCTCGCCGACCACGCGAGTCGCGCTGCGCGCGGCGCGGGCCGCGGGTTATGTCTCGCACGAAGACGCGGACGCGCTGTTGCACGCCGAGAAGATCCTTCGACGGGCGCTGCTGGCGTCGCGGCTGGTTTTCGGCGAGGCGACGTTGCGAATCGGCTCGATCGAAGCGCAGACCGTCGCGCGAAAGCTCGGCTATCGAGCGCGCGACGACCGATCGGCGGCCGGAGCGCTGCTCGCGGACATCGAGCGGGCCAGACGCGCGGCGCGCGCCGCGTTCGAGCGCGTCCTCGAGACGTTGGCAACGAAGCCGACAGCGGTCGACGGGATGTGATATCAGCGCTCGCCTGCGGGTGCCCTCGACCCTCGAGGCCCGACGACGCCGCGCGACGTCGGGGTCGCGCCCGACGCGATATCGACAAACAATCGAATTATTACAACGAGTTAAAGGACGAGCGCGTCGCAGATTCTCCCGCGGCGCAGCGACAAGGAGCGCGAACGCGATGGATAAGCTCGAAGCGATCTGGCTCGATGGGAAGATGGTTGCGTGGGACGAGGCGCGAGTCTCGGTGTTGACCCACACCCTGCACTACGGCGTCGGCGCTTTCGAAGGCATCCGCGCGTACAAGCGCGCCTCTGGTGAGACCGCGATCTTTCGCCTTCGCGAGCACATCGAGCGTTTGTACGACTCGGCGAAGATCCTCTCGCTCAAGATCCCGTTCGAGCTCGAGGCGATCGAGAAGGCCTGCGCTGACTGCCTGAAGGTCAACGGCCTCGCCGAGGGCTACCTGCGCCCGCTCGTCTTTCTGGGCGACGAAAAGATGGGGCTCTACGCGCCGGACAACACGGTGCACGTGAGCGTCATCGCGTGGAAGTGGGGCGCCTACCTCGGCGAAGAGGCGCTCGAGCGCGGGATTCACGGCAAGGTGAGCTCGTTTACCCGCGCGCATGTGAACAGCACGATGGCCAAGGGCAAGGTCGTCGGTCACTACGTCAACAGCATTCTGGCCAAGCGCGAGGCGAAGGCCGGCGGCTACGACGAGGCGATCATGCTCGACGCCAACGGGTACGTCGCCGAAGCGTCCGGCGAAAACCTGTTCATGGTCCGCCGAGGGGTCATTCGGACCCCGTCCACAGCGCAGTGCATCCTCGAGGGAATCACACGCGACACGGTGATCACCCTGGCGCGGGAGCTCGGATACACCGTGGTCGAGGGGTTCATCTCGCGCGACGAGCTGTACACGGCCGACGAGGTGTTCCTCTGCGGAACCGCCGCCGAGATCACCCCGGTCCGTGAGATCGATCACCGTGTCATCGGCCGCGGCGCCCGGGGGCCTGTGACCCAGCGGATCCAGTCGCGGTTCTTCGACGTGGTTCGTGGGTCCACCCCCGACTACGCCGAGTGGCGAACGCGCGTCTGACCGAGCGGTGGATGAGCGGGGCGCTCGGGCCGTTCGGCGCGCCGTGAAATCCCGTTCACAGGCCAGGACAGCCGTTCACGGGGTGGCATACGGGAGAAAGGCCGATCCCGCACACAAGTCCGCATGAAATGACGGATCGGCAGAGATCTGGGGGCCGGGCAGCCCGTTGGCCTTACCGTTGCTAGAATGTCTGGCACGACGCCCGTCGAAAGGAGCAGTCGCCACCCATGAACAAGACCGCCATCGCTGCCCTCTGCCTCTCACTCGGTGCCTTCGGTTCGGCAGCGTCCGCGCAGGAATGCCCGCCTGGGTCGATCGTCTGTGCAAGCGCCTCGGTCACGATCGGGACCGGACCTGTCTACGCGCAGCCGGTTCAGCCCGTGTACGTGCAACCCGTGCAGCCCGTGTACGTGCAGCAGCCGGTGTACATCCAGCGGCCTCCGCGGGTGATCTACACCCCCGCGCCGCCGGTTCGCTACTACGTCACGCCGCGACCGACGTACTACTACGTCGCTCCGCAGTCGATGTACTTCTGGCGCTCGAACGTGCTGGTCGGCGGCGGTATCTCGCTCGGCGCGGCGTTCTTCGGCGGCAGGGTCGCTGACCAACCTGGGATCGTCGGGCTCGCGTCGGCCGTCGGCCGCGTTCGCGCACCGGGACACATCGGCGGCGAAATCGCGATCGGCGCTGCGTTCGGCCGCGATTGGAACGGCGACAACCGCTTCGAGCTCCCCTTCTGGCTCTCGGGACTCGTGTACTTCAACCCGCAGCACCGCGCGCAGGTGTACGGCGTGATCGGCGCCAACGGCTCGGTGGCGGGTGTCTCGTACAGCGCTGCCAACCGCGCGGCCGGCGCGCACGGCGGCCGTCGCTCGGGCGACTACCTCTACATCGGCGGGCACGTCGGCGTCGGTCTCGAGTACCAGATCACCCAGCGATTCGTGCTCTTCGCGGATGTTCGTGGCTTCCTCCGCACGCGCATCGACGACGAGATCCGGACCAACCCCGAGTTCGCCGAGAACCTCGCGGACGGCACGACCCGCACGACCAACACGTCGATGGGCGCGATCACGCAGTTCGGCGCGATCTTCTACTACTGAGCGACCCTTCGACGGCGGAGTCGATCGAGACCATCGCGCGGGTGGGCGCCTCAGACGGTCACGATCTCGTACAAGCGCGCGAGCGCTGCGTCGATTTGGGCGACGTCCGGTCCTCCAGCTTGCGCCATGTCAGCGCGGCCGCCGCCGCTGCCGCCGACGACGAGCGCGAGCTCCTTCACGAGCTTGCCCGCGTTGAACTTCGCGGTGAGCTCCTTCGACACCGTGCAGACGAGCGCGACCTTCGCGCCGTCCACGCCCGCGACCGCGACGACCGCGTTGCCGAGCTTGTCGCGGAGCTTCTCGGCCACCTCTCGCAGGGTCGCAGCGTCGCCGACGGGCGCGCGATACGCGAGCACCTTGCAGTCGCCCACGACGCGCGCGTCCGCGGTCGGATCCGAAGCGGCAGAGCCGCCCTCGGCGAGGCGCTTCTCGAGCGCGCGAACCTGCTTCTGCAAGTCTTTCTGCTCGTCGACCGCGCGCTTGACGCGCTCGACAAGCTCGCTCGGAGAGGCTTTGAGCGCGAGCGACGCCTCCTTCACGCGGACCTCTTGCGCGCGCATGTGCGCGAGCGCGTTGAGCCCAGTCGAGCCGGCGACTCGCCGAACTCCTCGGGCGACCGGCTCGTCGCTGACGAGCTTGAAGAGCCCGATGTCGCCGGTGCGCGTCGCGTGCGTTCCACCGCACAGCTCGACGCTCTCGCTGCCGATGTGGAGCATGCGAACCACGTCGCCGTAGTTCTCCTCGAAGATCATCATGGCGCCGGACTTGCGCGCCTCGTCTTGCGACGTGACGTCCGTGCGCACCGGCAGGTTCGCGAGGATGTCTTTGTTGACGAGGTCTTCGATCGTCTCGATCTCGCTCGCGGTGAGCGCGCGCTCGGTCGCGTAGTCGAAGCGCATCGTGTCCGGGCCCACCTTCGAGCCGCGCTGGGTCGCCGTTGGGCCGAGCACCTTGCGAAGCGCCCAGTGAAGCAAGTGGGTCGCGGAGTGATTGCGCCGCGTCGCCGAGCGCGCGTCGTGGTCCACCGTGAGCTTCACGCTCGCGCCCTTCTGCGCGCTTCCGCGCTCGATCACCGCGACGTGAACCACGAGACCATCCACTGGCTTCTGCGTGTCCGACACCGTCGCGACGAAGTCTTTGCCCTCGATCACGCCTCGGTCGCCGACCTGACCGCCGCTCTCGCCGTAGAACGGCGTGACGGGCGTGACGAGAAACACGCTGTCGCCTTCGGACGCGCTCGACACGATCGCGCCGTCGCGCAGGATCAGCGCGATCGTGCTCGTGTCTTCTTCGCGGTCGTAGCCGGTGAACGTCACCGGCTTCTCGAGGCCGAGCCGCGCCTGCTTGAAGATCTCTGCGGTCCCCTTGGCGATCGAGCCGCCATCGCCCTTGGACTTCTCCGAGAACGCCTTGCGCGCACGCTCGAACGCTTCGTGATCGATCACGAAGCCCTGCTCCTGCCCGATGACCTCCGTCAGGTCGAGGGGAAAGCCGTAGGTCGAATACAGGTCGAACGCGAAGTCGCCGTCCATCACGCGCGCTCCACCCTCGGTACGCCAACCTGCATACTCGCTGATGAGCTTCTGTCCGATCGGGAGCTTCTCGCGAAACAAGACCTCTTCGCGCTTGGTCTCCGTGACGATGAAGTCCCGCTGGTCGACGAGCGACGGGTACGTCGGCCCGAGCATCGCGATGACCCGCTCGCAGAGCTCGTGAAAGCGCACCTCTTCGATGCCGAGCTTCTTCCCGTGCCGGATCGCGCGGCGCATCACGGAGCGAAGCGCGCTGCCTCTGCCTTCGTTGGACGGCGAGATGCCTTCGCTCAAGCAAATCGCTGTGAGCCGCGCGTGGTCCGCGAGGACGCGCATGGAGACGTCGTCCTCGCTGTCGGAGCCGCCGTAGCGCTTTCCCGCGATCTCGCCAGCGAGCTCGGCGAGCGGACGCAAGCGATCAGTCTCGTAGTTGCTCGCGACGCCCTGCATGACCGCGCACAGACGCTCGAGGCCCATGCCGGTGTCGACCGATTGCATCGGCAGCGGCGTGAGCTTTCCGTCCGCCGAGCGGTCGAACTGCATGAAGACGTTGTTCCAGATCTCGACCCAGCCCTTGCCGTCGGCGCTGGGCTCTTCGCCGAAGGTCTTCGGGTCCGGCTCGATGCCGCCCATCGCGTAGTGAATCTCCGTGCACGGTCCGCACGGGCCCGTGTCACCCATGGTCCAGAAGTTGTCCTTCTTGCCCATGCCGATGATTCGGTCGTCTCCGAAGCCAGTGACCTCGCGCCAGATCGCGCGCGCCTCGTCGTCCGCAGGCAGCCCGTCCTCGCCGCCGAACACCGTGATCACCAGGCGCTCGGTCGGAATCCCGCAGACGACCGTCAGAAACTCCCACGCGAACGCGATCGCGTCGCGCTTGAAGTAATCGCCGAACGAGAAGTTGCCGAGCATCTCGAAGAACGTGTGGTGCCTCGCGGTGCGACCCACGTTTTCGAGATCGTTGTGCTTGCCCGACATACGGATGCACTTCTGCGCGGACGTCGCGCGGGTGTAACCGCGCTTCTCTTTGCCGCTGAAGAGGTCCTTGAACTGCACCATCCCCGAGTTGGCGAAGAGCAGCGAGGCGTCGCCCTTGACGCCGCTCGACGCGACGACGGTGTGACCCTTCGATTCGAAGAACGAGAGAAACGCGCGGCGCAGCTCGTCCGCAGTTCGAGGTTTGCTCATGGCTATACTGCGTGGGCTCGTAACGCCATTGCGGGCTTTGCGCTAGAGGCTGCGTGCGTCCGGCGAGCCCGTCGCAGCCATCACGAGAACGGATCGGGGGGCGGGCCCTGCGGGCGCGGCGGCGGCGGAGTTGGCCGAGGCGCTTCGGGTTCTGGCCGCGGGGCCTCGGGCTCGGGCGTCGCGGCCGCGCGACGGGCGGCGCCGCGAACGCCAAACGCGTAGGAGACGCCCAAATGAACGCGCAGATAATCGTCCACGGAGTCGCTGCCGGTCCCGACGTCTGCCCGACCCGAGAACGTCGTTCGATACCGCAGCCACGATCCGGTCGCGCGGATCGCGAGGCCCGGAACAGCGCCGTCGATCCGGAGCTCCATGCCGCCCGAACCGCCGAACCCCCACGAGAGGCCCGCGTTTTCGCCGTAGGCCATGCGCGCCTCGGCGCCGACCGAGACCACCCGCAGCTCGCCCGCGAACAGCGCCGAGAGCTCGACCGAGCCGTTGGCGATAAAGGGAACCGCGCCTTCGGCCCGCGCTCGCAGACCGATGTACGACATTCGAACGAGCTGCTGCGCTGGCGCGAGTCGCGCCGTGTTGATGTCGAAGGCGTGAAAGACGAACCCCACGTCCGATCGAAACGCGCCGCCGCCCGGCGGCAAATACGCCACGGACGCGCCGCCGCCGACGTCGAACGCTGACGTTTGCAGGGACACGACCGTGCCCTCGGTGCTCGTTCCGCGAGAGGCGATCACGAGAGGCAGCGTCCCGTAGGCGTGCGCCCCGAGGCCGAGCCGGTCGTTTTGCATCCGGTAGAATACGTGTGCCGCGAGTCCGCCCTCGAAGAAGCCGCCGTTCTCGTAGCCTCGCGGCGAGCGCTCGCCGAGCACCGGCATGCGCCACGAGCGCGCAGACCACCCGGTGTTGAGGGCGAGCTGCACGACGCCGAGCCCTGGCAGCGCGCGCACCGTCTCCCCCGCCGGCGTCGGCTCTGTGTTGTCGCTCGAGCCGTTGGCGCCCGAGCTGCTATTGCCCGCGTTGTTGCCCGCGTTGTTGCCCGCGTTGTTGCCCGCGTTGTTGCTCGGCTGCGAAGCCGTCGATCCGCCGCCCCCCGACACCGTGCTGCGAAAATGCGGAAACAGCTCGCCCCACAACTGCGACTCGATCGCGTCGAGGTCGTCGATGCGACCGATCTCGAGGTTGACTGTGCCGATGATCGAGCCGTCGCGGCCGCGCGCGACGCGAATGCGCAGGGCGAAGCCGCGGCCCATTCGAGAGATGTCTGCCACCATGATCGCGTCGAGCCGCAGCTCGCGCGCCACCGCGCGAAGGTCGTCTTCGCCCACCCTGCCGACGACGCCGAGCCGAGACGCGACGCCGAAATAGGTGCTGCCGGGGATCGACTGAACCTCGCCGCCGTGAAGCTCGAGGATGCTGTTCAGCTTGTCCGCGAGCTGCTCGTTGTTGGGTCCCGAGACCGGTCCCAGCGCGACACGCGGCGATTGCTGTGCAACCGCCACGCGAGCTGGAGCCATCACGCAAACCGCCGCACCCGCGGCGAGCGCGAGCGGCCACCAAGAGCGAAAGCGCATCGTCGACCGTCTTCTACGCTATCAGAGCTTTCGCTCACTCGAACAGCAGTCTTTTTCGCACCGCGTGTTGGCGATATACACGGGGCCTTCCAAGAGACGTCAGCCGGATGATCATGGTTCGAAAAGCGGGACTCACTCCCACGAGCGCTGCGTGCACCGTCGCGACGGTATTGCTCGCCGTCGCTGCCACCGGTCACGGGCAAGGCAGGCGACGGACGCGCAACGTGCGCCCTGCGTCCGACGGCGTGACCGTGCGAGCCCGGCCCGAGCAGGCAGCGGCGACGCGCATGACCTTTCGCGGCGCAGAGACCGCCAACGTACCGGGAACGGCCGGCGACGCAGCCCGGGTCGTCGCGTCGCAGCCTGGCGTGATGAGAACGCCGTTCGGCGTTGGCTTCTTCGCAGTTCGCGGGACGAGCTTCGAGAACACCGGGCTCATCGTCGAAGGCTTTCCGGTCCCGGTTCTCTATCACTTCGCCGCAGGCCCCTCCGTCGTTCCCACGCGGCTCGTGTCGTCGCTGGACTTCTATCCGGGCGGGTATCCGGCGCAGTACGGACGGTACGCGGGCGGCCTCGTTTCGCTCGAGATCGCAGCGCCCGACGTGCAGCGCCGCACGATCGACGCAGAGGTGAGCATCTTCGGCGCCAGCGCTGCGGTGACAGCCCCGTTCGAAGGCAGACGAGGAGGAGTCTCGTTCGGCGTTCGGCGCAGCTACTACGACGTGCTTCTGCCGCTCGTGTTTCCGAGCGTCACGCTGAACTTCGGCGACGCGCAGGCGGTGATCGATTGGCGCGTGAACGATCGGACGAGAGCGCAGCTCGTGTTTCTGGGCTCGACGGACGTCTACGATCGAAGCGACATCCGTCGGGCCGCTGGCGCATCGACGCTCAACCGCGACGGGATTCAGGTCCACTTCTTTCGAGTGATCGGCAAGATCGATCACCGATACGCCAATGGATTCGCGCTCAACTTCTCAGCGATGGTGGGGGCAGATGACATCAGCTTCTCGAGCGCGGACACCGGCCGGCCCGACACCAACATTCGGTACGGAGGAGCCACGGTGGGCGAGCGCGCCTCTGTGCGCATTCCGCTCGGAAACCAGTGGGCAGCGTCGCTAGGCATCGACTCGCTCGCGACGCTGTTTCGGTCGACCGTCACGTTTCCTGAGCTGTTGGGAACGTCCATCGTCCCCAACCCGCAAGCCAATCGCTTCGCCACCTACGCGGAGGCCGACGTCACCCAGTGGGACGTCACGCCGTGGGCGGAGATCGTCGGTCGCGCCGGACCGGTCGACACTAGTGTTGGCGTTCGCGCGAGCTACCTGCACTCCGGCGGAAAGAACTACTGGCTCGTCGACCCGCGGGGCGTCGTCCGCGTCGCGCTCGATCGACGCACGACGCTCATCGCGTCCACGGGGCTCTTTTCGCAGCCGGCGCCGTTTTTCGCGCTCGTTCCGCTGCTCGGCAACGGCGCGCTCGGACCGCAGACGAGCTGGCAGAGCAGCGTCGGCGTGGAGGCGCGGCTCGACGAAGGGTACGACGTTCGATCGACGGTCTTTATCAATCGAATGTGGGGGCTCCCGCGGCCGACCAACGAGCTCGTCGAGCTGCGACCCGGCGACGTTCGACGGATCTTGCTCACGGACAACGGCGAGGGGTTCGCGAGCGGCATCGAGCTGTACGTGCGTCGACGTTTGCTGCGCGGCGTCTTTGGTTGGGTCAGCGCGACGTGGTCTCGCGCCGAGCGCTGGATCCCAGGAGGCGCGCCGTTTCCGTTCGCCCTCGACCAGTCGTTTGTCCTCAACGCCGCAGCGTCGTGGGAGATCAACTCGCGCTGGCGTCTCGGCGCGCGCTTCGCGCTCTCGACAGGAACGCCCACCAACCGCGTGTACGGCGCGACGTGGGACGCGGACGCGAGCACGTTTCGACCTGACTACACGCCCGAGGGCGAGCGCTTGCCAGTGTTTCACCAGCTCGATTTGCGCCTCGACTACCGCTTTCGCTCGCTCGGAGCGGACATGAATTTCTACGTCGACGTCCTCAACGTCTACTTCGCGCGCGGCACGGAGGGCTGGAACTTTCAGTACGACTACCGTACCCGCCAGCCGCTGCAGGGCCTTCCCCTGTTGCCCGTCGTCGGCGTGAAAGCGCAGTGGCGATGACTCGAGCTCGCAGGATTGTATGCGCCGCGCTCGCCGCGCTGCTCTTCGGGTGTCCGGGCCCCTTCGCGTCGCCCTCGCTCGTCGACTATCCGAGGGTGCTCGCGGTCGTGGCCGAGGCGCCCACTGTCGAGCCCGGCGCGCAGGTGACGCTCACGCCGATCGTAGGCGGATCCGTGAACACCGGCGTCTTCTCGTGGTCGCTGTGCGTGCGTCCCGAGCTGGCGTCGACGGGGCTCCCGCTGAGCTCCTTCGGCGCGTTCGAGGCAGAGCGCGGGTGCGACACCGAGGGCGCGCTCGTCATCGCGCCGCCCTCGTCCGAGCGCTCGCCAACATTCAGCGTGCCCGCGGGATTGCTCACCGACGAAGCCGCGCTCCGCGTCGCGTTCGGCGCGAACCTCTCGGGCGAGACCTTGCGCTCGCTCGCGGCGCGCGCAGGGGTCACCGCGGTGGCGAGCGTCACGTGGACCGTCGATGGAATGACGACCCACGCATTCAAGCGAGTCCTGATTCGTCTGGGAGAACGCAACACCAACCCGGCCGCTCCGTCCGTTCGCATCAACGGTCGAACCGTGCGCCGAAGCCCGGCGCGCGCCGACGAGCTGTGCGAGCCCGACGACGGCATGGGCCCCATCGGCGTGGCGATGGGCGCGCGCGTGCTGCTCGAGCCGAGCACGGACGAGTCGTGGGTCGAGCAGTTCACGATCCTCGACGCGAGCGGCAACCTCGTCGAGCAGAGCGAGGGTTCGTTTCGCAGCTGGTTCAGCACCGCCGGGCAGTTCGATCTTGGCCGATCGCGCGCGCCGGACCTCAACCCGTCGTGGGTCGCGCCTCGCGTTCCGGGCGACGTCACCCTTTGGTTGATCCTTCGTGACGGTCACGGCGGCACGAGCGCGTGTCGCTGGACCATCGCTGTTCGTTGAGCGAACGCGAGCTCGAATCGCTTCGCGGCACGTCGTCGTCGAGCGATGCGACGCTCGCTCGAGCGTGTTGGGTCGTTGGCGCAGTCAGCGCGAGCGGAGCTCGGGGTCGACCCGACCCGCGCCAGATTTCCAAGCGCGAACGCACTCGAAGACGATCGAGGCCCCGCCCAACGTGAGCGCGAGCACGACGCCGAGGTCGACGCTTCCGCGCCACGGCTGCGGGAGCTTTCGCACGAGCAGCACGATCAGAACGATCCCGAGGAGCATCGTCCAGGCGGACACGAGCCTTCGCGGAGGGGTGTCGAAGAGCGAAAGCGCGTGAAACGGCGCCAGGATTCGCGCGACGAGCGAGCCGCTCTTGGCGAGGTAGAGGAGCCTCGCTGCCATCCGCGGCGCGAGCAGCTGACCGAACGCGCGAAAGCCCTCTGCGTAGACGATCACCGCCGTCCAGAGCAGCGTGAACACGAGCTGGGGGCCCGAGAGCATTCCGTGCGCGACGCCTTCGAGCGCGACGCGCGAGAGCCGCACGATCGCGTCGAGCAGCGACAGAACGACCGCGCCAGCGCCCCACACCATCACCCAATACGCAGGCCGCATCTCGCTCATCGCTGCGCCCGAAACTCGATGACCACCGGCCCGTCTGCACCTGGCGAGGAGCGATCGATGAGCGGCGCGGTCAACGCTTGTTGCACGCAGTCGCGCAGAGCGTCGTTGCTCTGCTCGCCCCACGCGACGCCCGCGACGCTGACGACGCCAGCGTCCGAGCGAAGCAGCGTCAGGGACGCGGTCGCCTGGTGATTGCAGTCCTCTCGCAGCCAGCGCTCGTGACACTGCGCGAGGGCGACGGTCCGTTCGCGCAGCGCCGCTTCGATGCGCGCTCGATCGGCGCGGACCATCGGAGCTCCGACGGTCACGAGCGCCTCGGGGTGTTCGGTCGCAGACGCGACCTCGCAGCGGCGCGCGCGGGGCGGAAGCTCTCTCGGATGCCCGCCTCCCTGCGAGGACGAGCGGCCCGCGAGCGAATAGCCGAACCCCTCTGGACCGGGCGCCAGCTCGACGCGCGCGAGCTCGCCCCGGAGCGGACTGGCGACATAGAGCGTCGCCATCCCTCCGTCGTCGCGAGCGGCGCGAACGATGATGTCGTCACGACCATCGCCGTCGATGTCACCGCCGTCCACGAGGGTGACGCCGAGGGCGCCGGCGCTCTCGCTGACGCGAAGGACTCGGTCCGGCGCGGGCCAGTTCGACTCGGCGTTGCCGCGGTACACGAGGACCGCCCGGAGATTGGGGTCGGCGACGACGATCTCGTCACGGCCGTCGCCGTCTTGATCGCGCACGACGAGCACCGAGCGACCCACGGCCGCTTCGTTGCGCTCGCTGGTGGGCGCCGAGAGCGCCACCTGGCGGCTGTCTCCGAGGACGTCGAAGTGAACGACGCCGGCGCGCGTGACGCCCTCGGGCGCGACGCCGTATTGAAAAGTGAGCACAATTTCACCATCGCCGTCGCCGTCTACGTCTCCGATGGCGACGTCGGACCAGCGTTGCGGGGCATCGTGCGGGTCGTCCAAGACGATCGCGGCGCGCTCTTCGAAGCCTCCAGCCCGGCCTCGAAACACGATCGCCTTCGGCGGCGCGAGCACGACCATGTCGCGAAACGCGTCGCGATCGACGTGACCGATCACGATTCGCTGCACCTCGCCCTGCTCGATGAAGAGCCTCTGCGATGGCGTCCGCCCGTCGCTGCGCAGGACCCAGAGCTCGTCGCCCTGGCAAAACTCCGATCGTTGCGCGCCAGCTTCGCTCTGGGCATCGGCGTCCGCGGCGTCGCCAGCGTCGCGGACTGGTTCGATCAAGGACACGCGTGTGCGTCGCGCGGACACGACGAAGCCCGTGGTGCGAGGGCCGTCGATCGCGTCGACGCGAGCGATGTGCGCGCCGACGAAGGCGTAGTGATCGGTCCCCTCGCCCATCGGAGCGGGTGCTTCGATTCGATACGCAGGCTCTCTGCCGAACCCTCGGGCGTCGCCCAGGTAGATGCGGACTCCCCCTCGGGGACAAGCTTCTTGTGGCGACACAGCGGCCTCGCCGATCGCCAGCTCGCTACGGCGATCGCCGTTGAGATCGCCAATGAAAGCCATCGCGCCTGCGCGGACGGGAGACGGGTCGCTCGCGCTGACGGTCCAACGCCAGGGCGCGGACGAGAGGGCTAGCGACGACGCGCGATGCGTGCCGAACAGCAGCATGGCGCCCAGGGGAGCGTCGGCGACCGCGATGTCTGCGAGCCCGTCGCCGTTGGCGTCGTTGATCACCGCGCGCGCTCGAACGGAGGTCGCCGCCCGCTGCGGCTGCGAGCGATGACGCTTTCGGCAGCCGGTGGTCGTGTCCGCGATCGCGGTGAGCGCCGCGAGCGACAAGAGCGCGCCGGCGACGCGTCGCATCGAGGCTCGTCGCCGACGGTCCACTGCGTCAGTGACCTCCGCCCTTCTTGCTGGGCTTTGCGTTCCAGATGCGGGTCATGAGCACCGCGCCGATGAGCGAGAACGGAATGATCGAGAACACCCACACTCGGGCGTCGTGAGGGTGGTGTCCCGCGACGCTTCCGTGGCCGTCCCACCCGTAGGTCTTCAAGATCCAGCCCAGGCCGAATCCCGTGAGTCCGGCAGCGATGTACTGCACGCCGTCGAGGATGCCGGCCGCGGTGGCCGCCGCCTTGCGTCCTCCGAAGTCCATGCTCGCCGTCCCGCTCAACATCCCGTGCACGCCGAAGATGAACATGCACGAGAAGCCGACGAGAAACGCGGCGATCGCGCCGGTGGGCGCGAAGCCGAGCGCCAACAGGACCGCGGCCTGACAGAGGTAGAAGATGAACGCGACGGGCGGTCTGCGCGATTGAAAGAACCGGTCCGACAGGACGCCGCAGACGATTCCTCCAGCGATTCCTCCGAGGGTGGGGCCGACGCCAGCCCAGCCGAACACGGCAGAGCCTGGGCGAACGTTGTGCACCTCGGCGAGGTACTCGAGAAAGTAGATGAGCAGCCCCTGGCGAACGAACCCCGTGCAGAACTCAGCCGCGGCGATCACACGGATGACCGGGTCCGAGAAGATCTTGCCGAGCAGCTGCCTGAGGGGCAGCGGCGCGTCGTCGGCGACCGGCGCGACGGGCACCGCGTCGCGGTAGTTCTTGGAATCTTGCTGCGGTTCTGCCGGCGGATGATAGGACCCGTCGCCCGTGTCGAAGTCCTTGTGTCCCGCGTGCGACGGTCGATCGCGGACGAGCAACCAGTCCACCCCGAACATCACGAAGAGCACGATCGACGGGATGATGAACACGAAGTACCAGGGCAGCTTCGCGATGATCACGCCGCCGACCGACAGCGCGAGCCAGTAGCCCGAAGAGATCATCACCCCGAAGATCCCGCCGAACACGCCGCGCTCTCGCACGTGAAACCACGACGAGTTGACCTTGACGACCGAGAGGGCGCCGAAGGACTGAAAGTACATGTTCAGCGCGTAGAGGACGCTGAGCGCGAGCACCACGTTCTGCTGCCAGCCCGAGAAGAAGAGCAGGCCGATCGCTCCGTTGAGGGTCGCGGCGCCGAGCGCGCCGATCAGGATCGCGCGGCGGCCGCCGATGCGATCGGCGAGCGGGCCGTTGACGATCACGCTCAGCGCGTAGACCCAGAATCCGACGGTGAAAATCACCCCGATCTGCGCCTTGTCCAAGCCGAACGTGCGCCCCAGAGTGCTCTTGGCCGCCGTGAGGTTGTAGCGCCCCATGTACAGCGCCGCGTACGTCAACCCGAGCGGAAACCAGTTCGCGAAGCGCCGCAGTCGATACGCGCGCGCGTGTTCGGGGGCCTCGAGGTCAGCCTTGCTGTCAGCCATGTCTTGCGGCGCCAACGGTACACCGTGCTATCCCCGCCGGGCTCTTCAATGACCACGACTCTTGTTCGAAGGCTCGATCCTGTGCCCGGGCGCCTCGCCATCGCCGTCTACGCCCACGAGGTCGACGCGAGAGATGGCTCGATTCCCTGCTGGACCTTCGCGTCCGAAGGCTTTGCGTCGGAGGGCCACCCCGAGCTGGTCTTTACCGTCCGCCGCAACCTGGCCGAGGCGCGCGAGGCGTTTTCACAAGAGGCCCTCAAGCTCTTTACCGCCGTCTGGCACCGGCTCAACACCGTCGAGGGCTCGGTGCTCCAGAGCGGCGATGTCCTCGCGCTCGAGCCGGGCACGTTTCTCGGTCGAGACGACGTGCGCGCCGTGGGCGTGTTGCCGGCGAGCGATCTCCCGGGGGTTCCTCGCTCGAGCGCTTCGACCCTGATGCTCGTCGCGCTGCTCGGCCCCGAGTTCGACGTGGCGAGAGACTATGGCCTCTCGCGGGTCGCGGCGCGGCTCGGTCAAGAGTCGGGCATGTTTCCGTGTGCGCCGTGGTTCGACCGCGAGCGATTGAGCGTCGCTCGCAACGACCGCGCAGAACGTACCGTGCTCGGAAAGTGCCTCCGCGTCACTGCCCGCGCAGGGAGCGTCGTCGTCACGAGCGATCGCGTCGAGCTCGAGCTCCCCCGCAGCGCCGCCGAAGCGCTGCGCGAGCCGCTCGGCGAGCTTCCCGCGGACACCGCGCTGGTGATCTTGTTGCCCGTCGATCCGCGCGCCGACGGTCTGCTCGTGTGGGAGCCCGGGGCCCGCGAGCTCACGGCGATCGGCCCCGCGGACGCCATCGGCGCGCGCGTCAGCGGCAATTTCGTCGCCTTCGTGAGCGGCCAGCCCGCGGATGGAAGCAACCCGCTCGAAGACGGCTTCGCCCTGCGAATGACCGCGGATAGCTGGACCCGTGTCCGTCGCGCGCTCGCCGCCGGAGAGCCGATCGAGCTCGCCGCGACCGACGAGTCGCTGCCGTTCACCGTGCGCTGGTCTTGAATTCAAGCGGGTGTTTTCAACACCGCGCCGTCAGCGGCTGAAGCGCCCGAGCCCCCACTGCGTTCCCGCCATTCCATCGACCCAGCGCAGGTTGCCTGCGGTGAGTCCGTCGGCGCTTCCTCGATACACAGCGATCCTGCCGGGGCCGTCTTGTCCTGCCGCCGTCGCGCCGGACGCAGGAATCCCGACCAGCAAGTCGGCGTAGCCGTCGCCATGCAGGTCGCCGACCGCGGTCACATCGACTCCGATCGCGCATCCGCCGCCGGGCGGCCCGTCGATCACCGTCGAGTCCTGCGCCTCGAGCCCGCGCGCCGTCCCACGAAACACCCGCAGCCGATAGGCGACCGGCGTCGTGCTCGCGCAGAGCGACTCGAGTCCCGGCTCGAAAAGGACGATATCGTCGTTGCCGTCCGCGTCGACGTCGCCTGCGCGAGCCACGCGCGGCGTCGCGAACATCCCCGATCGCGCCGAGCACACGACGGACTGCAGTCGCTCGATCGTGGGCGGGCCGCTGGCGCCGAGCAGCACGTGAACGCAGCCCGGTCGGGTGTCGATGGCCCCGAGCACCAGGTCCCCTCGCCCGTCGCCGTTGACGTCCACGCGATCGGCGACGCCGCCGGTGACGTTGGCGATCTCGAGCGAGTGGGTCGCTTCGATTCCCGCGGGAGAGCCGCGGTGAACGCGCACTGTGTCGCGCTCGCCGATGCGATGGACGAAGGCCACGTCCGCGCGGCCGTCGCCGTCGATGTCGCCGACGCCCCGCAGGTCCGCGATCGGGTCGGTGTCTCCGAGGTTCACGGTCTGGTCGGGGTCTGCGCGAAGCCCGGACGCAGACCCGAAGTGCACCGCGACCGTGCGCCAGCGTCGAACGACCACGACGTCGACGAAGCCATCTCCGTTGAGGTCTCCCGCCGCCGAGCCCATCGTCTTGCCAGTGGCGCCGTCCTCGCGACGAGGGCTGCGCAGCGAGGCCATCTGCTGATTGATCTGCACGCCGCCGAGAAACACGCGCACGTCGTAGGAGCCGCTGCCCGAGTCGGATCCCAACATGAAGTCCGAGTAGCCGTCGCGGTTGACGTCACCCATGCGCGCGGCCCACGTCCCGTCGGCGTACGTCGAGACGCCCGTCGCGTTCGCGGGGTTGAGCCCGACGAGGGTGCCCGGCAGGATCAGCAGGCCGTGGGACATCGGCGGGGCGCCGTTGGTGCGCGAGACCGCGAGCAGGTCCGCGCGGCGATCGCTGTTCACGTCGGTGCCGCTCGCGCCGTTGGTCACCACTGGCTTCTTGGGCCCGCAGCCGACCGAGGCAACGATCGCACACACAATCAAGCAGGCACGCCGCATGGGGGCTAGTGTAGCCCGCCGCGCGCCGACGTGGTCACCGACGCGTCACACGTCGTTCTTCGCGGCTTTGGCCGCCGCTTGGATGAGCTCTTGGCGGTGAAAGATCAGGCGAAACTGCTCGTACGCGATCACCGTCGCCCAGCCGCCGAGGATCCACATGAGCACAGACTCGAGCGGCAGCTGCGCCCACGCGACGATGAACACGCCGATCATCTGGTCGTGGTGGTAGTTCCACCAGTTGTAGGGGACGCCGAGGGTGGCCTCCCACAAGATGCTCACGAGCTGCAGCACCGTGAACATCAGGGTGAACGCCTGCCAGTTCACGAGCGGTCCGGCGGTCTCGAACATCATGATGGTCGGGATGAACCCGACGCACATCAAGAACACGAAATAGCCTGGAAATCCGCTGCCGATCGTGATCTTTCGATACGCGATCGCCAGCGCGATGAGGACGATGCCCACCGCTGCGACGCGCCAGTCGATCTTGATGATCGGGCCCGAGCCGAGCTCGCCCGCCCACACCTTGTGGTTCTTGGCGTGCTTTCGGTGCGGCATCCACGAGAGGTCAGCCCACACGTACGTGCCGAGCATGAAGAACGCGCCGAACGAGTAGAAGCCGAACTCTTCGATCGGCAGGACATCAGGGATCCAGCGAAAGCCCGACAGCGCGAAGGCCGGCAGTCGAATCCCCAGGGTCGAGCCCGGGTTGGGGTACTTGAAGAACGTGTACGCGAAGCCGAAGTCGAGGATGCACCCGACGGCGAAGACAGCGGCGATGGTCGCCCAGAACGCCTTGCGCTCGATGCGCGCGTCGGGGTGTCGGTACAGCCAGGCGACGAGCACGATGCTCGGGACGATGAAGAGCAACAGCGAGACCGTGTAGCCGTACGGCGTCGGCTGCGGGTCGAGCGGGATCGGCGCGGCTCCGACCCGGACCGTGTTGAGCGTGAGGAGCGCGGGCAGCACGATCGAGCCGAAGCCCAACAGCGCGACGGGGAGGCCCTTGCGTGTGTTCAAGTGCTTGGACATGGGCGCTCAACCTCCGCCCTTCGGAACGGATCGTCCGAAGTCCACGCCGATGATCGCGTTGCGCTCGGGGTAGCCGACGAGCGCGTTGGACGCGAGCATGCCGGACATTGTCGTGGCCTCGACGTTGCCGATGTTGAACCCGTTCTCCGTCCAGTCGCCGGCGATCACGACGTTGTGAAAGCCGGTCTCTCCCGGGGCGATTCGAAACTTCGTCGTCCCGTGCAGCGAGAGCGTGAACAGCTCGCTCGGCCAGTAGTTCGCGCGGAAGTACTGCGCTTCCATCCGCGCTTCGCCCTCGCCCGGCGTCTCGCGATCGTCGACGAGGAGGTTCCAGTCGAGCGGCCCCGCGCTGCCGCTGGGCACGGTCGCGCCAGGCAAAATCCAGCCGATCGCGTTCTTCACGAGGTCCATCGACACCCGCTTGTTCTCTTCGATCGGGTCGTCCGTGGTCTTCATCGGGCCGGTGAAGTACGTCGTGTTGAGCGGAAACCGCCCCGCGTCCGGACCCCAGGACTCCCTGGGTCCCAGGTGGCTCATATCCGCCCACGTATTCAAGTCGGACCGATGAAAGCCCGCCAGCAGCGGCTGTCCCATCGCGGTCCAGCCCATCTGGTACGCCGTCGGCTTCAGCCACAGCTGCAGCCCTTGCGTGCGCACGCCCTTGACGTTGTCGACCATGCGCTGCCAGCGAGGCTCCTTCGCGATGAGCTCGCTGGCGATGTGGGGCAGCGTCCCGACGGGCGTCGCGAGCACGACGGCGTCGAAGTCCTTTCCGAACTCGAGCGTGTACGTCTCGAGCGAGGGGCTCGCAGGGTTTTCGAAGTTGATGCTGTGGTCTTTGGGCTCAGCGATTTGCTCCCACAGCGTGCCGCTCGGCCAGCAGGGAAGACCGTTGACCGAGACGAGCGGGTCGTACTCGCGGCCATCGACGGTGCGCGCCTGCACTTCGACGTCGACCGAGGTCACCGTGCGCCCGTCCAGGCCGCCGAGGTGCAGCGCCTTCACGCGGTGAAAGAAGCGAAACTGCGCGCCGCGCTTCTTGAGGGCGAGATAGAACGGGGCGAACACCGTGTCGCCCATGCCCGCCTGCATCTTCCAGATGAGCGCGCCCTTGAAGGTGAACGCCATACGGATGAGCGTGCGCAGCGAAGCGCCCGCGGCGATGTCGGGCTTGTTCGTGTCGCCGTCGACGTAGGCGAACTCTGCGTCGTACATGAAGTACGCCCAGGGCGAGCCCAGCATCAGCCCGCCGTCGTCGACCGCGTGTTTGCTGAGCCACTCGCGGTAGTCGAGCTCGTCGAGGACGTCGAACCCTCGCTCGAAGACGTTGTCGGCGAAGGCGCCGCGGAGGTTCGCGTACGTGAAGTTCAGCATGATCCACGCGCGGCGCGTGCCGGCGTCGTCGAGGTTGTCCTTCACGACGTTCCACACGACCTCGAGCAGCTCGCCGACGAGGGCCATCACGATCTTCCACACGGGAAGGAGCGCTTCAGCGAGCCCCTCGGCGACGCGCGCGATGATGGACTCGACGATGGTGCCGAGGATCGACTGTTGCTCCTGCCCGATGGGCGCGGTGGGCGTCCCGGTCTTGTCGGCGAGCGCCTGACCCGTTGGGTCGAGCATCCCGCGCACGATGAGCGCGATGAAGCGCACGGCCTCGCTCGCGTACGCCCACAGCGAGGGGAGCATCTTGCCGTCCGGGTTGCCCGGCAGCTGCTCGTTGGTGGGCATCCGGATGACCCACGGCAGCCACTGTCCCTTCCAGAACTCGTCGAGCACGATCACGTCGTGCGGCTTGAAGGCGTCGAACGTGTCCGCGAGCGGCGCGTCCGGCGCGCGTCCCACCTCGGTGTAGACCTGGCGCATCGCGCGGAAGGCGTTTTCGTAGAGGCCGCTCCACACGTGGACCCCGTGCTCTTCGATGCGCCTGCCGTAGCCCTGGGTCATGTTGCGGCCGCTCGCGCCCTTGCCGCCGAGGCGCCAGCCCATTTGCAGCACGGTGAGCTCGACGGGTTGATTCGATGTGGCGAGGGACCACGCCGCGGTCATCGCGCCGACGCCTCCGCCGATCACCAGGATCTTGCGGGGCACGGGGCTGACCGGAGGCGGGGGCGGGGCGTCGGTGCTCGCGTTTTCTTGCTCGCTCATGGCGCTCACCCGTTGCCGCTGCCTTCGCCGGGAGGGATCGGCGGGAGGCCAGATCCGTTCCACGGCTCCCAGTCTTTGGTCAGCGGTTGCGGGAGCGTGAGCGACCAGTCCGTGACGAGCTTGTAGGCGCCGCCCTTGGTGAAATCGCACGAGCCCGAGCCCTCGAAGGGGCGCTTGTCCATGGGCAGTCCCGGCAGGTAGTACGGCGTGACGTTGCCCTGCACGGACGCGTCGGTCATCTGCGCGGTGTCGAGGTTCCACCAGAAGCCCGAGCTGCTCCACGAGCCGTCGGCCTTCTGCGAGACCGACGGCTGCTGCAGCAAGTTGGTGATCGCCTTGCGTCCCTCTGGCTGCACTTGATTATTTGTGTCTGCGATCGCGGCGCGAACGTAGTCCGACGGCCACGCGGTGTCGAGCACGGCGTACGCCGTGTCGCTCACGGAGAACTTGCCGATGCGCTTGGGAAATCCGTAGACCACCTCACCGCCGAACGAGATCAGGTCCTTGTCGACGAAGATGATGGGCGTAAAGAGAAACGGACCGTTGTACGCGTACTTCGCGTCCTTGTAGCGAACGTAGGGAATCACCACGCCAAACTCGTGGTAGCTGACGCCCGGAAGCCACTTGGTCCAGTTGACCTCGACCTCGGTCTCGTAGCCGAAGAGCAGGTTCGCTGGGTGCTTGCCCTTCGCCGAGTAGGGGTTGTCCATCAGCTCGAGCTCGGGCGGCAGCCACGATCGAAGCACGTCGACGTCGAACTGATGCACGCAGATGTGCACCTCGTAATGGCCGATCATGTAGAGAAGGCCCGGATCGGGCGCGGACTTGTCGTGCTTCGTGAGGGATTCGGGCGTCGTTGGCGTCGTCATTCGCAGGGCTCCTCCGTGGCGTGCGTCGATTGACCACGGAGATTATCGATCCGAGGGCGAAGCAACGAGCACAAAGCGGTGGTCGACCGCGCGCGAGTAAGCACGAGTCAGCGCGGCGGTCAGGCCCTTTATTCGGCAGAGCATTCGCGGGATGATCCGCCACGGATGTCAGAGAGAGTCAGGATCACGGGGCGACTGATGGGCGACGACGGGGCGCTGCTCTGGCTGCAGGGTCGCGACGACAACCCCGGTTCGCTCGAGCTGGTCGCGTCCGACGGCGAGCGATTTCGCTTGGGAAACATCCAGCGCGCGAAGAAGCACGGCGCCGCGCGGCTCGAGGGAGAAGAGCGCTTTGTGTTGCGCGGCGGGGACGTGGTCCGAGTCGAAGGGACGCTCCTCGAGTCCTCGAACGACGCGCGCGAGGTGCGCGTCAAGGGCATCGCGATGCCGGGATTCTCGCTGAGCGGATCGCCAGAAGAGCGCCCGCCCGAGGCCAAGAAGCGACGCAACGCGCCCGCGTCCAAAGCCATCGGAGCGAACAAAGAGCGCACGCCGCGCGGCGAGGTCCGCGTGCTCGTGGGCAAGGCTCGCGCGTTGGGACGAAGCGAGAGCGCAGAGCGAGCGGTGCTCTACGGCGAGCTCACCATGACCGCGGGCGAAGAGACCGCGCGAGAGACACGAGACGCCGGGACGATCGAGCTCGTCGCAGAGGACGGTGTCCGCTATCGCATCGAAGCGATCGGCAGCGCGGATCGAGTCGGAATGGTCTCGCTCGAGGGAGCGTACGGAGAGCTCGTATCTCAGCCAGCCGCGCGGCTGTTCGCGCGCAAAGCTCCGGGCGATCACGTGGCGGTGACGATCCAGGGCTTCGCGGTCTGCGACGGCGACACGATCGGGATCGAAGCCGAGCTGCTGCCGGACGTGCGCTTCGACGGCGGCGCGGAAGGATCTGGCGATTTTCGCAGCGCGCCGCGCGCGGCGACGGTGTCCGCGAGAGCGATCCGCGTGTCCATCGAGCAAGACCCGGCAGAGAGCCTTCGCCCGAGCGCGACGTCGAAGAGCGCCAAGGCGAAGCGAGAGACCCCACCGGCCGCGCGACCAGAGGCGCGCGTTCGCTATCCGCTCGAGAGGTCTACCCTCGTGTACGCGTCGCTGGGCGTGCTGCTCTTCTTCGGTTCGATCGCCGCGGGGCTGGTGCTCCCGATGGAGTCCAACCGCGCTGCGCTGATCCCGCTGTCGTCGATGGGGACAGGCTTCTTGCTCGTCGCGCTCAACCGCTGGCTGCGAGCCCAGCGGCACGCTTCCTTCGTCACGCTCGCCGGTCGCGGCGAGCGAAAGAGCGAGCGGAGCGCGGTGTGGGGCTACCGCGTCGACGCGATCTTGCTCGGGATCTATGCGTTTGGAGCGGTCGTGACGGGGCTCGAACCCGCGCCGCGCTACGTCACCAACACGGCGCTCGCGCTCGTCGCTCTCTCTCTCTTGCACGCGTTGTTGCTCGCCCTTCAAGAGCGCGCGTTTCGTCGCTTCGCTTCTCGCGTGCTGTCGATCGACGCGACCGATCCTCGCAGCGGAAAGCAAACGTTCTTCGAGGGGACCGCGCGCGGCCCCAGCGCGCCGCTCGACCGCCTCGTCGAGTTCTATACCTCCATCGAGGTCACCTACACGACGCTCAAGGACGGCTCGCAGCGCGAAAACCAATGGCACGTCGTGACCGATCGGCAGACCACGCGCGCTCGGAGCTTCGACGTCGAGACCGCCAACGGCTCGATCAGAGTGGATCCCACCAAGGCGCAAGTCGCGTTTGCGTCACGCGAGTGGATCGAGGATCCGATCGTGTCGTCCTACAAAGAAGCGCTGCGTGAAGGCTCGCCGGTGTGCGTGGTCGCGCGCTGCGAGAGCGAGGGCGGCGCGCTGAGCGCTCGCGCTGGCGGCGACGAGTCGATGTTCCTGTGGGCGGGCTCTCGCAGCGAGCTCGTCGCGGCGCTTTGGGCGGCGCGGGCGCGCGTCGCGCTGCTCGTCGCGACGGGGCTCTTGCCTGCGGCGCTGGGGTTGGCGCTGTTTCCGCATGCGGCGCGCTATCGTGCCACGGGCGTGGTGACGAGCAGCTCGCTCGCGGGAGTTTCCACTGGTGATCGCTGCACGCTCAGCGTCCTCGCGTACCACTATCACCGCAGGCCGCGCTGCACGGTGCGCCTTCAGTGCGGCGGGCGCGCGCTGTACGGCGGCTACGGAATGGGCCAGATGGACTGCGCCTTCGGGACATCACCGCGATCGACGGTCGTGAGCGGCGAAGATAGCTCGCCGTGGGACGGCGACGACGCGCTGCGCTTCGATCTGAGCGCTCGATCGGTCACGCACGAGTCCGCGACGAACGGCGCGGCGACGATGATCTCGCTCGACCCAGCGCGGCCTGCGATCGCGCTGTGGTAGACGCTCGATTCGCAGGTCGAGCGCAGCAGAGGGGTCATGAACGATCGAAGAAAGATCCGCTGGAGCGCGGCCGGGTTGATTGTGTGTGCTGTTTCGTGCGCCCACGACATCGTCCCAGGCAGCTTCGTCGACGCCCGTCCCGCGGCGCCGCTCTCGATCGCTCCCAACGCCAGCGAGCTCGCGGCCGCGCGGCAGATCGACGCTGCACGTGCAGATTCCCTTGGATTCCTGAGCTGGCCCGCGCTCTGCGTCGCGCCGTGGCTCGCGCTGCTCGGCGCGGCGTCGATGGATCGGGCGCGGCTTCGGCGGGGCTACGACGCGGTCGTTCGCGAAGGTCCGATCCTCCCCGGACGACGCGCGCTCGAGGGGAGCGTCGAGCCGATCGACGAGGCGGTTCCATTGCGAATCGTGCTTGCAGAAGATCTTCGGTCGGTGTCGAGCGCGACGACGAGCGCGTTCTTTCTTCGGCTCGCGACCGGCGAGCGGGTGCGAGTGGACTGCTCCAAGCCCATCGAGCTGCGGCTGCCTTCGTTCTCGTCGAACGACGTGCAGGAGGAGTTCGACCTCGACGTTCGCATCGTGACCGGCATGCGCGTCGCCGTCGAGGGCATCGTCAAGGGCGAGGGCTCGCGAGCGACGAGCGGGCCATATCGCGAGGGCAAGAGCAGCGAGATCGTCGCGGCCGAAGGCGCGCCGCTGGTGATCACCGAAGGCGGCGCGACGCCGCTCCACCGCGCTCGAATCGACGCAGCGTGGCGAGGAATCGCGCTCGCCCTCGTCGGCCTCGTGACCTTCGCGGTGATCGTCCCGTTCGAGTCGCTCTCGTTACGATGGACGGGCGTTTCGCAGTGGGGCGCGATCATCGCTCACCGTTCGACGCAAACGAACATCGCGGCCACGCAGTCCACGGCGGCGCCGAGCGTCGCGACCGTCGCAAACTACGCGCTTCGCGTCCGTGTCGACGATCGCGTGATCGACGATGACGTGCCAGGCGAGGTCCAAGAGTGCGCGCGCGAGGGACTGTGCACGCGCGTTCCGGTCGTGCTCTCGACGTACGGTCCTCCACGAGCGCGCGTGGCGACGCGCCCATTCTTCGAGTTCGACATGGCCCTGATGAGCCTCGGGGGTTGGCTCCTCGCGACGCTGGTCTACGCAGGGATTCGCCGCGAACGCTGCTGCTTCGTGGTCCAGATCGACCCCGCACGCTGACCGATGCGAAACAAAACGAAGATCCGAGCCAGTCGAGCGCGGGTCTATCGCAGGTCGATCACGATCCGCGACGCGGCGATCCCTGGTGCCCCGAGCGCGGCGCTCTTCGCGCACGCGGCAGCTAAGCTGCCGGGCTGAAGCGGGCGACGTGCCTTCCGCCGCGTTGACCATGCGACAGAATCAAGAAGAGACCAACGCTCAGCCGTTGGCTCTCGGCCGTCGCTCGCTGCACGTTGTTGTCGGCCCGTCGCTCTGTAGTCCCGCCTTTGGCGGAGACGTCGTCGCGCTCTTGCGCGACCCCATGCGCGGGAGTCTCTGCTCCCGCGCCGCTGCTCCCGCTGCGGGAGTCTCTGCTCCCGCGCTGCCCGTTCGCGCCTGCTGGAGAATCTCTGGCGATTCGAGGCCCTTGGACACCTGCTACGCTGCGGCGCAGGCAGCGATGGCGTACACGATCAAAGAGCTCTTCTTCACGCTTCAGGGCGAAGGAGCGCAGTCGGGGCGGGCATCGGTGTTCTTGCGATTCACCGGGTGCAACCTCTGGTCGGGGCGTGAAGAAGATCGCGAGAAGGGAGCAGGCGGCTGCGCGCGCTGGTGCGACACGGATTTCGTCGGGACCAACGGCGTGAACGGTGGTCGCTACGAAGACGCTACCGCCCTCGCCAGCGCAGCGAGAGCGCTGTGGGATCGCTCGGTGCGCGAGGGGCGCGGCGCGCGACCGTACGTCGTGTGCACCGGCGGAGAGCCGGCGCTGCAGCTCGACGACGCGCTCGTCGCGGCCCTTCACGCACACGAATTCGAGATCGCCGTCGAGACCAACGGAACGCGCGCGCTTCCCGCGGCCATCGACTGGGTGTGCGTGAGCCCGAAGGCCGGAGCAAAGATCGTCGTCGAGCGCGGCGACGAGCTCAAATTGGTCTACCCCCAGGGCACCGAGGACACCGAGCCCGAGCGGTTCGAGCACCTCTCGTTTCGGCACTGGTTCGTGCAGCCGATGGACGGTCGAGCGCAGAAAGAGAGCACCCTCGCGTGCGTCGAGCTCTGCCGCGCTCGGCCTCGGTGGCGGCTGTCGGTGCAGACGCACAAGCTGGTGGGGATCCCGTAGCGCGCGCAGAAATCGTTGTTATTGCAGCGGCGGTTCGCGCTACATCAGCGCCTTCTCGAGGCGGCCGCAGACTGTGCTTCTGCGCGCGGCGACGGAGCGAGTCATGGTCACTGAGATCTTCAAAGAGTTCACGTTCGAGTCGGCGCATCGGCTGCCGAACGTTCCTGCGGGGCACAAGTGCGCGAGGTTGCACGGGCACTCGTATCGGGTCGAGGTGCACGTGCGCGGCGAGGTCGACGCGACGCTCGGCTGGGTCGTGGACTTCGCGACGCTCAAGGACGCGTTCGAGCCGCTGCGACAGAGGCTCGACCACTACTACTTGAACGAGATCGATGGCCTCGATAACCCGACCAGCGAGAACCTCGCGCGCTGGATCTGGCAGCGATTGAAGCCGGCGCTCCCGCTCTTGTCGAAGGTGGTGGTCCGCGAGACGTGCACCTCGGGCTGCGTGTATCAGGGCGAGTGAGGGACTGCGCACCGACAGACAGCGTTCGGCTGCGCACCAAGCGGCATCGCCGAGTGCGGCAAACGCTGCGACAAGACTCGACACGGGCGCGAGGTCGCGCTCGAGGAGGTCTGTCATGGCAACGGCAATCACAGGGCTTCGACGCGCGCCGTCGAGCGCCGGAGAAGGCACCACGTTCGACGGCTCGAGGGCGCAGTTTCGAGTCGGAGGGGCGAACAAAGTCAGCGAGCTTCTTCATGCGCTGTCGTTCGTGAAGGCGTCCCCTGCGCTGGGGACCGGCCCATCGAGCACAGCGCTACCCTTCGTTCTCGGCACGACCATTCAGCGATTGCTCGACCCGCCGAGCCAACCGCCAGCGTACAACAACCTGTTTCCGCCGACGACCACGGTGGGCGCGGCGCTCGACTCCAACGCGTTTTCGATGGCGCGTATCGCGATGCTCACGGAAACGCTGAAGATCGACTCGGCTGTGACTCCGATGGGCACCGCGCAGAACCCGAGCGACTGGCTCGTGCAGTCTGCGGCGTTCTCCGTTGTCCGCGCGCTGGACTATGCGATCGCACAAGGGACTGGCGGCGAGACGCCCGTTCCGTACTTTCCAGGGCTCAGCGCGCTCTCGGCCGGCCGGTCCTCTACCGAAGGAGCGTTGGGTTCGACCTTCGAGCGCGCGGTCCGAAACCTTATCGTCCAGATCACTCCGAATGGCGGTGGTGCTGGCGAGGGAGTGCACTGCTTGATCGGCGGCCCAACGGTGCTCCGCATGCTCATGGCCACCAACACTGGCCAAAGCGGAACGAGCGGCTGGCGCACCGACCCGCGCACCGGTCTGCTCGTGTACCACTACATGGGGATTCCGTTCTATCGAACCGAGGTGCCGGTCAGCGGGGACCCAACGGCGACCAGCCTGTACGCCGCCAACCTGGGCGAGACTGGGCTGCAGCTCGTCCACGCGTACGGCACGGCCGAGTCGTTTGGGCTCGAGGCCGATGAGCTTCCGATCACGGCGAGCACCGCGTCGCGCGCCTACACCGTGCACGGCGCGTGGGCGCTGCAGCTCTGGGAGAGAGAGGCCATCTACGAGATGAAAGAAATCGTGGTCACCGCGAGCAACGTGTGAGCGCGGCGACAACAAGCTCGCTTCGAGGAACGTCTCACACGGCACGACGAAACAACCAGCGCATGCACGAGGACATCATGTCGAACCAGTCGGATCAGCAGTCTACGGTGATCACGCTCCGAATTGTGGCAGATGACGGCGGCGAGCGAGCGATCGAACAGGTGCGAAAGCTGCTCGGAAACGTGCTGACCACCGAGCAGCTGCGACGCTTTCAGAAGCTGAGCGGTCCGCTACACGAGCTACTTCGCAAGGATCCGTCGCTGCTCGAGCGGCTGAGTCGCGACGGCTTCGCAGCGCTCGCCAATGCGGCGCTCGCGGTCGACCGAGACATCTTGCAAGCGGCCGATCGAGCACGGCAAGAAGCGCGAGACGACGCGCCGTTTGGCGAGGCGCCGGCCACCGTGCGCATCGAGTTCGACGACACAGACTCGCCCAATCGAAAGACCGGTTGAGTCAAAAGGCAACGCGAACAAGCTCGGCCGATTCCGTGGTACGGCCGTCGCCGAGAGAGCCGCCAAGTGCAACTCCACAGCACGATACACTGTGGTCCGCGAACAACAAACAAAGACTCGATGAGGTTGCAGAGAGACCACGGACGTGACGGATACCAGGCACAACCCGAGGAGGATTTGGCTCGCGCGGGATGGCGTCCGGCGGCGCAAGGCAGTCACCTGGTCCGACCATTCCCGCGCGCGAAAGCGTGCCGTCCCGATGCAGCATCACGAAGAGATGGTGAAACGGGCTGAGCGCAACGACATCACGAACACCAGGGATTCTGACGAACTCACGGACGAACTGACCGTCGGCTGGAAGTCCGTTCGAACCGAAGTTGTGCCCTGTGCAGGCAACTTCTCCCTGATCGGACAGGATGCAATGCTCCCAAATATTCACCGCTCGAAACGGAGCGTCCACTCGGCGGGCAGTCAAGTTGTCCGGCGCGCTCCATGCATACACGTTTCCGTCTTCGCCAATTCCGTGCGCAGCACCAAGGGCTCGAAACGGTACTGTCGACGTCACCCGACCACCGTTCACGAAACTGCGGACGATCGCGACTCCATCGACTGTCAGCCATCCTCCATTCGCCGTGCCCCAAGTGTGAGCGAGATCGCGCAATGGAGGAAAATCGGCCCGTCGATCTCCAGGAGGTGGAGAGCCGGCCTCGGTAATTCGAAATACCTCTCCAGTTTCAGTCAAGTACTCGATTTCGTCTTCGCTTCCGCAGAGAGCAACGACACTTCGCACGCCAGGAACAACCGTTGGTCGCAACGGATGACGCAGCGAAGGAATGGCCGAGGCACCCCACATCCGCAGCGAACCATCGGACATCACGGCAAAGTGCGCCTCGACGTGCCCCATGATACGAATTGGAACGACGCGACCCGTTGTATCTTCAACGGCGTCGTGCGCCGCGACGTCAGCCATCACTTGTTGATGTCCTTCGCTCAACTCTGTTCGTGCACCGCATCGAATCGCGGCCAGCGAAATCAAGCCAGTCATAGCGATAATCCGCGATTGGTTCATCGAATACCGTCTAGCAGCGCGAGCAAACCGCGTCAAGTCGGCCTCCTTTGCGACTCATGTAGTCTCCGCAGCAAACCGAAACCACAGGAGTAAGTCATGTCAGGCACATCGATTTTTGGCTTCGACGCGTTGGTCGAGACCGACGGCAATGTCTTCGCTCTCGAACAGTGGATTCGGTTCCGTGGAATCGTTGCCCTTTTCGGATCACGCCGGTTTGTAGCGACGCTCGGACCGAAGGAGTTCATTCTGCGCGGATTCACGCTTTCTCGATTCAGAGAGGACTCGACGGATCGTGGCGGAATTCGTGCCGTCTGGCGTCGGGAATCGATGGGCAGCTCCGACTTCGAGTTCGAGCTCACCCTCGATACGATTCGAGAGCGCGTGACCAACACGGAAGTTTGGGGCGCGCCTTCTCCACCTGCAGCTGCGCTGTTTATTCCCGTTCGCATCGAGTCCGCACGAACCGATGCAGGCAGATCGATTCGACTGACAACACGCGGAGACAACTGGGCGATTCAAGTCATGAAGCTGATCGACCTCCGGGGCCAGCAGGTGTTTTCTAACGAAGAGCTCGTTGAGTTGAGTTCCGGCTTTACGAGTAGTCTTCGGAGCGCCCTCCGGGAGCTTCCATCGCTTCGTTCCTTTGTCGGCACCGACATGGATCCTGGGCTGCTCACAACTGTCGAGATTCCGCTCCCCGTCGGCTCGGGTGCAATTCGGTTTACCGATGTCGACTTTCGCGCGGTGCCTCACTCGCCGACCTCTGATCGAGGTTCGTTCGTCATCGCGGCCGTTGCAGATCGATTGCCGGGTGCCCCGTCACGCATCCCGCCGCCTACAGCGCTGGCAGTCACGCGCTCGTCACTGCGATCTGGCTCGATGCCGCTTCAGGCGCGAGTGCGACTATCGAACGAGTTTCTCGTGACGGCTGTCGCCAACTCGGTTCTCGGCTTGTTCCAGGGCGTACCGGCTGGATCCATTCGACATCCAGGTGATCTGGTCGGAACTCCAAGTGGTGGTTTCCCGTGCCGAATCGCTGTCGCATCGGGTGGTCCAGCCATGCCGTTGCCACCAGGAGCGATCCCTATGTGTCCTGGAGGTACAGGTATGGGTCGTGTTCCGGAGACGCGCGACGCCAGATTGCGAAGGCTCACGATCCGCGTGGAGAACCCGCTCGTCGTCGCAGGTATCCAGCGATTTGCTGGTCAGGTCGTTCGCATCGACGTGGGATTTACGCTTTTCACCGACGGCTTCGAAGCGAGGGCCGACGTGGTCCTCGGTTTGGGATTCGATCCGTCGATGTGCCGCACCGCGGATGGCACGCGTTCGTCCATCTCGCCCGCCAACCGGATCGCTCCCATCATCGCCATCCAACTTGGATTTCCGTCCTGGGCCATTGCTCTGCTCGTCGTGTTCGGAGTCATTGCGATCGTTGGATTCGTCGTCGCGGGCGCCGGAGCGGCCGCTGCATCCGCTGCCGCCACCTTGGCAGGGCCCATACTTGTCGCGATCGGTGCGGCGGGTCTCTTCATCACTGCAGTCCTTGGTGGTATCCTGACAGGTGTGGCGGACGGGCTGGTGCGTCAGGGCATCGAAGGCTCGTTCTCGGATCTCTCCAACCTCGCGATCCCATTGCCGGACGAGATCCGGCAGGTCCTCGGCTCTGCGGCGATCGATCGCATCGACTTCGATGATCTGGATGCTCACTTGTGCTTTCCAACAGGCGAATACGACACGTCGTGGCTCCGAGGTGAACACACGCTCTCGCCCGGGACCGCGTTCGACCTCGATGCTGGTCAAGAGTATCGCGTGTCGTCGGTCGGCATGCTACCTCCCAGCACCGATCTCACATGGGCCATCGATGGACTGCCTGTACTTCGAACGTCGAACCTCGCAGACCTTGTCGTGCTCGGACGTGTCAGCGAAGCGAGTGTTCACTTCGATCAACTACGCAGAGCACGCTTCGGGCAAGGTGGTGAGATTCCTGCTTCTCGAATTCCACAGTTCGTGCTCCCGCCGCCCACAGCCGGCCCACCGCAGCTCGTTCCGCTCGTGCTCGCGGTGCGAACGAACGAGCAACGCCTTGCTCGATGCGCAGTGTGGCGAGACTCGAGCGCCGGACTTCATCTGCGGTACACCGTGTTCGATACGCACACGCCGTCTGCGTGGATCGTGCGAGCGTTTTCTGTCACCGAGCGTCGCCTCGTGTCCCAGGGGCGCGGCGACGCTTTCACTGGCGACTGGCGCGAGTTCGCAGTCGGTCGTCGACTCGCGTTTTCACCAGGGACTCGCCTGCTCGCGCCACCGCTCCGCGTCGAGTGGTCGTGGAACGATGTCGTCCGTGTTGGTCGTGGAACGCTCTCGGCCCATGTGAGCTTCGAAGAGTCCGGGCTGAACCTGGTCATCACCAGCGTTGTCGCTGCGCCGATTCGAGGCGTCTTGGCGATGCGAGTCATCGACGCGCACGGCCAGGATATCGTCGAGCGCATCTCCATCGATTTGCCCGGCACCGAACGCGAGGTGAGTCGCAGTGCGCTCGAGCAGCGATTGGTCGCGATTCAAGAGCAGGTCGTATCGCTGATGTCCTCGCCGTTTCGCCTGCCGCTCACGCCGCAGCCCGACCCGTCACCGTTTCAATTGGACGCGTCCGTCGCCCTGGTGCAATCGTCGAATCCCGCTCCAAACGCCGCGATCGATCCTTCGGTCGTCGTCAGCGCGAGCGGGCTGCCTTGGCTCGACCCGAGGGCTTCGAAGCGACGCTAGCATCGCGCCCGCCTCGTCTCGCCGTGGGGCTCGCGAAGATAGAAGGCCGATCGACCTCGCAGCGTCGCGAGCAGCACCTCGTGCGCGATCTCGTCGACGCGCGACGTTCGCAGGTGTCGGTGAATGCTCGCCACGATCTGTCGCACACGATCGTCGCCCACCGACAGCGCCGACGAGAGCGCGTTTCTCGCCCCGCCGTTCGCCAGAAACGCGATGGCAGACGCGCGCTTTCGATCCAACGAGAACCGCCTGGCGAGCTCGTCCACCACGCGAGCGACACACGCCTCGTTGCTCGTCCCCGCCGCGAGCGCTCGCCGAAGCTCGAGCACGCGATCGTCGTCAGAGACGCGCGACCCGTGGAGATGGAGACTCCAGTCACAGGCCATCACGGGAGCGGCGAGCCGTCGCCTCGTCGCGCTCTTCTCATCGCGAGCGTCCGAGGCGAGAGCCTCGGTGGTCTCCATCGATTCAATCAGGAAGATCGGCGCGAAGAACCGTCGGACGATCGGCACGACGATCGACCAGGGAGTCTCGTGATCGTCTCGCTGCACGACACACACGCTGCAGTCGCCGCTCTCGCTCGGACAAAACCGCTGCATCACCGCATCAATCGTCGAGATCCCGGCAAATTCTACCCCTCCCCCCACTGCACGCGCGATACGTTGCGTGGTTTGCGCATAGAAGTTCGAGCTCGAGCTCAGCACTACGATCTCTCTCCGCATCGATCCCTCCGTCGTTGCGCCCTTCATTTCGGACCCCGAATCGTTTGTCTCGACTGCTGTGTTCGTCGACGAAGACGCTATCACGCGCGGTCGACACGCGCACATGCGTCGGCCGTCGAGCCATTTGGGTCCGTGGTTTCGCGCATCCCATCAGCGTATGGGGGTCACAGCCGCAGCGCTGCGTCGCACTGCGGTCGAGTCGACGCATCGACGCCCGTCACGGCCACCCGCGACGGGTGCGACCTTCGCTCAGCCTTCGGTCGGCGACACGCGCTCCACAACCGTTCGCGAGTTGCCTGGAAATCACGCGACAGAATGCGTGACATACCCTGACCAGGCGCATACTGTACATTTGTACAGTGCTGCTATGTTCCATCTTCGGAGCGCTGGTCGCTTCGAGGATGGTGTTGGATGGGCGCGGCAGAAGAACTCGCACCGATTGCAATCGTCGAGCAGCTCACCCCGGGAGAGCCTGGGATGCGCCATCGCTGGACGTACGCCGTGTGCATCCTAGCGCGACGCAGCCCGCGTGTGTTGCACGAAGAGCACGGCGACGGGCCGCTCGGCCGGCTCCGCGCGCTGCAAAGAGCGCGGGACTACTGCGCGAGCCAGGGATTGGCGGCGACCGAGATCCCGCACGAAACCGAGCGAAAGGGCCCCGTAGCGCGCTCGATGTATTGGGCCCGGCTGCTCAAGCGCCTGCGCGAGCAAGGCGTCTTGTAGGGCGCAGAGCGACGCGCGCTCGAAAAAGTGCTGCAATCCGCTCCCGCACGGCGCCTCGATGCGTCGTCTACAGGGAGCGCTCTGCATGCAACGATCCGGCACTCATCGTAGAAACACCACGCGCGCTGCGTTCGTGATGACCTCCGCTGCGCTCACCGCGGCCTCGATGGTCGCGATGCTCGCCTGGCCCGACGCCGCCGAGGCGCAGCGAAGGACGCAACGAAGGCCCAACGCGACGCAGACCGCAGCCAACGCCAACGCCAACGCCAACGCCAACGCCAACGCCAACGCTGACGCAGCCGCGAGCAACAACTCGCGCGGCGACGACCCCGCCCTCTCGACGCTGCCGCTCAATCAATCGGTCAACCTCCGCGCAGGCACGAGCACGCTCACGCTCACGGGCTCGCGCGCCTGGCCCGTGCGAAGCGCGCTCGCGTGGCGCAACGAGGACGGGATGCTCACGATCATGCTGCACTCCAGCCAGATCGTGTGCCCCGCGACCGCCGGCGAGCGACTCGGGTTGGCCAACGCCCTCGCGATCGACTGCCGCAACACGCCCGCGTGTCGCATGGCGCTCGTGATGATGCCCGTCAGCGGGCTGCTCACCGCGATGACCTCGCCGATCATGGACCCCAACGCGCAGGCAGCGCAGCTCGCCGCAGCATCGAGCGCGATGCAAAACGTCGATCGCAACAACCCGGCGGCGATGCAGGCCGCGCTCTCGGGCATGCAAGCGATCGCGAACCGAAGGCCCACGACGGCCACGCTCGCGTGGAAGAACGCGACCGGGGCGGCGATGTCCGAGGCGAGCAACGGCGGCAACATCGAGCTCTCCGCGGTCAACGGACGCACGATCGAAGGGACCCTGTCGATGCGCTTCGCGGGCGCTCCCGCGCGCGGCGCCACAGGAGCTCCGACGCTCGACGGGCGCTTCTCGCTCACGCTCTGCCAGTGAGCGCGTGTCGCCAACCGAAGGCGGAGCAGCTATAGAATCGCGAAGGTCTGGTGGTTGACCGCTAACAGCCTGCCGTCGTGCCCGTACAGCTCGCGCGTCTCGAGCGAGTAGCCCGCGCGCGCATGATCGCTTCGAGAGCGAAAGTAGAGCGGCGCTTCGGAGTCGAGCCCCTCGCAGTCGCCCACGACGTCGAGCGAGAAGGCGATGGTGACCGCCGGACGCGGCCTGGTTTCACGCACCAAGAAACAAGGCCACCACGCGTCCGCGACCGCCGCGAGAAAAGCCTCGTCCCGAAGGGCGCACGGGATCTTGGGGCGCACCCAGCCCTCGGACGCGGCGTGAGCCCCGCCCGAGAACGGCACGCCCGACACCACTCGAAACTCGAAATGCTGCGTAAACGTCGGCGCGAGCGGCGGGCCCACCGGAGCGACATCGACCGCGCGAAAGTCGCCGATCGCGGGGCGCGCGACCTCGTCGTAGCCCACGAAATCAACGGCGCGACCCTTGGCGAACACGCCCGTCGCCGAAGCGAGCAGCGTGTCGCCCTGCGCGAGCCGCGCGCTGAGCGCCGAGAGCCCCGAGCCCGCGCGGAGCACCGAGCAATCGATCGTCGCTTCTCCCACCATCGGCGGAGACAAGAGCGCCGCGGACAAAGATCGCAGCGGGCGCTCGGGGGCGTTCGAGACCTCCTTCATCGCGCGCACGAGGAGCGCGAGCGACAGGCCGCCGTACGCGCCGCGGCCCTGCTGCCAGCCGTCTTCGAAGGTGACCGAGAAGCGCCCCTCGCCTTGGCGTCGGGGCGTCGAAATGGCGTCGAATGAGCTCACTTTGCCTTGGGTTTCTTGGGTTTGGTCTTGGACGATGGCTTCGCGGTCGCCTCGACCGAGGACGTCTTGTTGGCCTTGCCAGGCTTCGCCGAAGAGTCGTCAGGAGCGCCCTTCTTCGCCGCTGGTTTCTTGGGTGAAGGACGGCTCGCGTCGAGGGCCGCGAACACCGTCGCGGTGTCGTAGACGACCACCCACGGGTCTTCGCCCCCCGCAGCGAGCCGCGAGCCGTCGGCAGAGAGGGCGACGCGAGCGAGCGAGCCCCGCGACGCGCGAAAGACCACCGGACCGCGCGGGTCGCCCTGACGCAAGAGGGCGACCATTCCGCTCGAAGTGACGGCGGCCACCCAGGATCCGTCGTCCGAGCAGGCGACGCCATGCACGTTGTCGCGCTCGAGCTTGCACGTGACAGCCCCGCTGCCAGAGGACTCGTCTCCGAGCACGATGAACTTCGCGCCCGCGCCCACCACCACAACGCCGCGGTTGTCGACGGCGATCCCGTCGCCGCGAGAGGTCTTGGCGACGTCGAGGGCCCCGAGCGCCTTGGCGTCGATGCGCGTGACCTCGGTGTTGCTGCGGGCTGCGATCCACGCGCCGTTCGGAGAAATCGCCGGCGGACCATGCTGACGGACCGACGGAGCTTCGATGCGCGCCCGGGAGCCGAGGCCGAAGAGCACCCCGCGCTCGACCGACGAGGCGACGTTGCCTTCGTCGTCGACAGCGACAGACCAGCCCTGACCGCCCGACGTCGAGCCCACCTGAACCTTGGTGCGCGCGTCGAAGACGTCGATCGTGCCCGAGTAGTCGTTGCGCGGAATCGCGAGCCGACGGCCGCGCGGAGAGAGGGACGCGAGCCACGGAGCGGGAGCGGTCCACGCTTCGCACGAGGCCGTTCGAAGGTCGAAGCGCGCGAGCGACCCGCCTTGGTGAAGCGCGACCAGGGTCTCGCGGTCTTCGAACGCGAGGGCCGTGGCGGGGCCCGAGAGCTTGGGGCGATCTGCGGTTCCCTCGGAGATCGACACGCGGACGATGCCGCCGCGCTCGTCGCAGACGAACACGGTGTCACCGTCGGGCGCGAGCGCGAGGGAAGTCCCGAGCCCGCCGACCTCGACGCGATGAGCGACCTTCAGCGTGCTCGCGGTGAGGACGTACACAGCGCCGTCTTCGGCACCGCAAATCAAGTTCTCGCCGTCGAGCGTCGCCTGGATCATGTGCACAGACCGACGCGACGAGAGCACGTCGCGCTCGAGCTCGACCGTCCCAGTGCGCGGATTGACGAGCAGGAAGCGACCGACGTTGTTGGCGACGAAGAGGTCTTCGCCATCGACGCTGAACGCCGCCCCCGCGGGGCAAAACGCAGCGTCCGCGAGGTGCGCGAGGTGCGTGCCCGAAGGGATCTCCCAGAGGTCTGCGCCCTGATAGGTGACCGTGACGAGCTTGCTGCCGTCCGGCGAGAACACGGCGTGGTGCACGTATGCGCCGCGCGCGCCGCCGTTGTACTCCCAGTACGGAAGCTCGCACATCACGCGACCGGTGTGCGTGTCCCACAGCTTGGCGTGCTCGTCGAACCCGCCAGTGAACACGAGGTTCGCAGCTCCGGGGCACGTCGCGAGCGCGTGCACGTGCCGTCCGCCGACGTCGAACGAGCGCACCTCGCTCAGCGTCCTGGCGTCCCTGACGAACACCGTGTTGCACCACCCCGCGACGTAGAGCAGCACGCCGTCCGCGCTGAACGCGCAGCGCTCGAGGGTGACCCCGGGCGCGGCGAAGCGCGCAGACGCTCGGGTCTCGCCGCTCACCGCGTCGACGAGCATCGCCCCTCCTCCGGCGCCGAGGGCGATCGTCGAGCCGTCCCGCGAGAGCGCGAGCCCCTTTGCCGAAGCTGGCACGCGAAACGGCGCTTCGCCGAGCGTGTGAAGAAGCCCCCGAGACTCGATCCCAACGGCCGCGAGCGATGCTGTGGTCATGCGCTCGCGGGAGCTTCGCACCCCGCGCACTGATCGATCAACGCGTACACGAGGTCGAGCGATCGCGCTTCGTTGACGGCCTTGCGGAGCTTCGCCGCTCCTTCGAGACCCGCGAGATAGCCGCCCACGTGCCTCCGAGCGGCCAGGAGCGCCTCTCGTTCGCCGCCTGCGTCCGTTGCCCAAGCGATGTGCATCTTGGCCACCCTCGCCCGCTCTTCGCGCGTCGGCGGAGCGACGGTCTCTCCGCGATCGAGCCGCGCGCGCACCTCGGCGAACACCCACGGGTGCTCGATCGCGCGACGGCCGATCATCACGCCGTCGCAGCCGGTCTCGCGCAGCGCGCGCTCGGCGTCCTCCGCGGACCGGACGTCCCCGTTGACCAGGACAGGAAACGTCACACCCTCCTTCGCGCGCCTGGCCCATTGCCAATCGGCCTTTCCCGAGTGACCCATTTGCGCGGTTCGGCAGTGCACCGTGAGCGCTGCGACGCCGACGTCTTGCAGGCGCCTCGCGAGCTCGACGATGGGCATGTGCGACTCGGGGCCGAGCCCGATGCGCGTCTTGACCGTGACCGGAACGCTCACCGCGCGCACCACCATCGCGGCCATCGCGACCATGGCGGAGGGCTCTCTCAACCACGCGGCGCCCGCGCCGTTGCCCGCGACCTTGGGCACCCAGCAGCCGCAGTTGATGTCGACGAACGCGGCCCCTGCCGCCTCTGCGACAACCGCGGCCTCCGCCAGTCGAGCCGCGTCCGAGCCGTAGATCTGAATGGCCGTCGGCTGGTCGGACTCGGCGAGGGTGATCTTGCGCTTCGCGACGGCGGCTCCGCGCAACAGCCCCTCGACGTTGACGAACTCCGTAAAACACAAGGTCGCCCCGAGCGATCGGCAAACCGCTCGAAACACAGCGTCCGTCACGTCCTCCATCGGCGCGAGCGCGGCGGGACGCGAGCGATAGATGTCAGCGAAGCGAGAGAACGAAGGGTCGTTCACGACGAGACCTTTACGCGATGTACCATCGCGCGCCATGAAGATCGCAATCGTCGGCCTCGGCCGCATGGGCGGAAACATGGTTCGAAGGCTGTTGCGCGGCGGACACGAGGTCGTGGCGTTCGACCGCGACCCGCAAGCGGTGGAAGCGCTCGTGAAAGAAGGCGCCATCGGGGCGAGCTCCCTCCCTGACCTCGCGTCCAAGCTCGAGGCGCCGAAGGTGGCGTGGATGATGGTTCCGGCCGGGGTTCCGACGGAGATGCTCACGACCGAGCTGACGTCGCTCTTCTCGGCGGGAGACGTGATCGTGGACGGCGCAAACTCGCACTGGAAGGACTCGGTGCGCCGCGCAAAGCAGCTCGAGGCCAAAGGGATCTTGTGGGTCGACGCCGGGACGTCCGGCGGCGTCTGGGGCCTCGACAACGGCTACTGCCTCATGGTCGGAGGGACCCCCGAAGCGTTCGCGATCGTCGAGCCCGCGCTGGCCACGCTCGCGCCGCCCGACGGGTTCGCGCACGTCGGCCCCGCCGGCGCTGGGCACTACGTCAAGATGATCCACAACGGGATCGAGTACGGGATGCTCCAGGCGTACGCCGAGGGATTCGAGCTCTTGAAGACGAGCCCGTTCAAGCCCGACCTCGGCGCGGTCAGCAAGCTGTGGGGCAAGGGCAGCGTCGTGCGCTCGTGGCTGCTCGAGCTGGCGTCGCGCGCGTTCGAGGCGGACCCCTCGCTCGAGACGATCAAGGGCTACGTCGATGACTCGGGGACCGGGCGCTGGACCGTGGAGGCATCGGTCGAGCAGAGCGTCCCTGCGCCGGTGCTTACGCTCGCGCTGCAAGCGCGATTTCGATCTCGGCAAGACGACTCGTTTTCAGCGAAGGTCATCGCGGCGCTGCGCAACCAGTTCGGCGGCCACGCGGTCAAGAAGGGCTGAGCCACTATGAATACAAGCACAGAAAATCCGCTGCGCGCTGGCCTCGACGACGAGCGCCTCGCCCCCGCATCGGCGATCGTGATCTTCGGCGCGTCGGGCGACCTGACCCGGCGCAAGCTCGTCCCTGCGCTCTATCACCTGCAGCTCGCGCGCATGCTCGCGCCGGGCAGCGCGATCGTGGGCTTTGCGCGCAAAGAGAGCTCGCACGACGAGTTTCGCAAAGAGCAGCGCGAGGCGACGGCGCAGTTCTCGCGGAGCAAGCCGGTCGACGCCGAGGCGTGGGCGAGCTTCGAGCCGTCGCTCTCGTATGTGCACGGGACCTTCGACGAGCCTGCGGCGTACGCGCGGCTCCGAGAGCACCTCGAGTCGGTGGACGCGACCTTCGGGACGCGAGGCAATCGGCTGTTTTACTTCGCGACGCCGCCGGAGTTCTTCTCGGTCATCGCAAAGCAGCTCAAGGCCGCCGGGCTGATCGCGGAGGCGTCGGACCGCGGGCGCTTCACGAGGGTGATCGTCGAGAAGCCGTTCGGCACCAACCTCGAGTCGTCGCGCGCGCTCGACCGAGCGCTGCACGAGGTGATCGACGAGTCGCAGATCTATCGAATCGACCACTACCTGGGCAAAGAAGCGGTGCAAAACGTCCTCGCGTTTCGCTTCGGCAACGCGATCTTCGAGCCGCTGTGGCGCCGCGAGTACATCGACCACGTGCAGATCACGGTGGCCGAGGAGATCGGCATCGAGGGGCGAGGCAAGTTCTACGAGGGCGCGGGCGCGACGCGGGACATCATTCAGAACCACTTGTTTCAGCTCTTGATGCTGGTGGCGATGGAGCCGCCCTCGGCGTTCGACGCCGACGCCGTGCGTGACGAGAAGGTCAAGGTGCTGCGCGCGCTGCGGCCCATGCACAGAGACCGGATCGCCGAGCTCACCGCGCGCGGACAATACGGCCGCGGAACGCTCGGAGGCGGACTCCTGCCCGCGTACCGCGAAGAGAAGGACGTGCACCCCGACTCGCGCACCGAGACGTACGCCGCGATGCGCGTCGAGATCGAAAACTGGCGCTGGCAAGGGGTCCCCTTCTACGTCCGGACGGGCAAGCGCCTCACCCGGCGCGTGAGCGAGATCGCCGTGCGCTTCAGGGGCATCCCCGTGGCGCTCTTCGGGCGATCGCAAGCAGAAACCGCGCCGAATGAATTGGTGCTCCGTATTCAACCAGACGAGGGCATCACCCTTCGATTCGCCGCCAAACAACCGGGCTCGCACATGCTCTTGCGCGACGTGAACATGGACTTTCGCTACGGCGCGACCTGGGGCCGCACCAGCGCCGACGCCTACGAGCGATTGATCCTCGACGCGCTGCTCGGCGACGCGACGCTCTTCGCCCGCGACGACGAGGTGGACGAGGCCTGGCGCTACGTCTCACCCATCATCGACGCGTGGAACGAGATGCCCGCCCCCTCGTTTCCCAACTACGCGGCCGGCACCTGGGGACCCGCGAGCGCCGAGGCCCTGGTCGAGCGCGACGGTCGTCGATGGAGGCGGCCTTGACGGCCACGAGCGTTCCTCCGGGGCCGATCGACGTGTCGATCGATCAGGCCGAGATCGCGCTCAACCGAGCGTGGCTCGCGCTCGGCGACCCCGCGCGCACGCGCACGCTCAACCTCGTGTGCGTGTGCCAGACGGACGAAGAGCTCGCGTACGCCGTTCATGCGGCGCGCGACGTGATCCCCGGCCACCCCGGCCGCGTGATCGTCGTGAAGCTCGAGTCCCCGGTGGGCGACGCGCCGGTGTTCACCCGCGCGTCGCTGCTCGAAGACGTCTCCAAGCCGGGCGCGTACGTGGGCGAGTCGCTCGTTCTCTCGGTGCGAGGAACGGCGCGCGAGCACGTCACGACTGTCGTCGAGCGGCTGCTCGCGCCGGGCGTTCCCGTGGTGCTCTGGTGGCTCGGAGACGTGCCCGATGAGCCGACGGCGTTCGTGCGGCTCGCGGATCGATCGGACGTCGTGACCGTGGACTCGTCGCAGATCGACCTCACGGACCTCACCACGCTTCACCGTTACGTGACCACTCGCGCGCGGCCGACGCAGAGCATCTCGGACATCGAGTGGCTTCGGCTTCGGTCCTGGCAAGAGTCGCTCGCGCGCTTCTTCGACGACCCGGCGACGCTCGCGGGGCTGCACCGCTGCGAGTCGCTCGAAGTCGCCTTTCACACGCCCGCGCGGGGCGATTTCGCCAGCGCGAAAGCAGCGCTCTTCGCCGGGTGGTTCGCGGCTCGATCTCGATTGAAGACCCCCGCGACCGTGCGCTGGGCGCAGCGCGAGCACGGCCGCGCCCTCTGGCTGTCGCGCCCCGATGGACAGCCCTTCGCGCTCACGATGACCGTCGATCCGCGGCCCGGCCTTCACGAAGGCGCCCTCACGCGGGTCGCGCTCTCATCCGCGGTCGGCGATCGGTTCGAGCTCGAGCGCGAGGGTAGCTCTCGCGTGATCGCCTGGCGTGGCGCCTGCGCAGGCGCGGTGCTGCCCGAGGCGGTCCTCCGCATCGGCCCGCCAGACACGCCCAGGATGCTGCGACGGCTGCTCGATCGCCCCGAGCGCGACGAGCTCTTTCTCGACGCCCTCGCGATGGCGGCCCCTTGGTTCGTGCGCGGAGATCGTCGGTGAACGACGGGCGATTCTCGATTCAAGAGCTGCCCGACGCAGCGGCGGTCGGCGAGCGAGCAGCGGAGCTGTTCTTCGCGCTCGGCGCGCAGGCGCAGCGAGCGCGCGGGAGGTTCTCTGTCGCCCTCGCGGGAGGGAGCTCTCCCAAGCCCATGCACCGCTCGCTGACAGAGCGAGCTCCGCCAGCCGAATTCAACTGGTCACAGGTCGACGTGTTCTTCGGAGACGAGCGCGCGGCGCCCCCGGATTCGCCGCAGAGCAACTACGGCAACGCGCGCGAACAGCTCCTCGAGCGCGTCGCGATCGACCCTGCGCGCGTGCACCCCATGCGGGCCTGGGAGACGGACCTCGAGGCCTCGGCGCGCGCGTACGAACAGGAGCTCCAACAGGCGTGCGGCCCGGGCGGAGCGCTGGATTTGCTCGTGATGGGCGTGGGCGAAGACGCGCACATCCTCTCGCTGTTTCCTGGGTGTCCGCTGATCGACGACGACGGTGGCTCGCTGGTCGCCGCGCTGCGCGACCCGCCGATGAACCCCGCGCTGAGCAGGTTGACCCTGACGCCGACGGCGCTCCGTCGAGCGCGGTGCACGATGGTGCTGTTCGTCGGCGCCAAGAAGCGCGACGCGTACACGGCACTACGACACGCACACGGCGCCGCGCTGCGATCTCCCGTCGCGCTGTTGCACGGGATCAGCGCAGACTCCCGCGCCTTTCTCCTGGTCGATCACGCCGCGGCAGCGCTCGAGCCGTCGCCGTAGCAGCGCGATCGAAGACCGCCGCGTGAGTTTCTGTCGCCTCTGCGTCGCGATGGCGCGAAGCCACGACCGTGGAAAAACGACCACCATTCGTAGGACGGCCTGTGAGACACTGGCCGCGAGTCCTCACCGTCGGTTTTCAGCAGCGCATCCGCGGGGCTGGGTCGATCCGCGACGAGGCAGGTCATTCGAGAACCTAACGTCAACAACCTGGAAATTTGCTCATGAAACATAAACCAATGACTTCGCTCTGGAGTCTCGCGGCGATGCTCGTCGTGATGCTCTTCGGCGCCGCAGCGGAAGCGACGCACTTCCGCTACGCGACGATCAACTGGAACGTCCCCGACCCGGTGATGGCGCCGCGCACGGTGCGCTTCGTCATCCAGCACGCGTGGCGCGTGGACACCTTTCAAGACACGCTCACGTTCAATTTTGGCGACGGAACGACCGCCACGCAGACCTTCGTCGGTCAAGCCGGCATGACGCCGCCGCGGATCGTGATGGCGAGCGCGGGCGTCACGGGCGGCGTGATCGGCACGGGCGTCGACGCCGGAGGCGCCGGATACGTCGTGTTCGAGATGATCGTGTCTCGCACGTACGCGGGCGCCGCGACGGAGTTCACCGCGTTCTTCTCGAGCTGTTGCCGCATCAGCGGGCTGCAAAATGGCGCGGGCGATGCGAGTTACCGCATCGAGACGCGCGTGAGCCTCGCGGGAGGCAACACCGGCGGCCCGGTCACAGCGACACTTCCAGTGCTGCCGCTGCAGAACGGCGGCGTGCGCACGTTCGGCTTCCCGGCGACCGACCCAGACGGAGACGTCGTCACGTGTCGCTTCGCGACCGGCACCGAGACGGGCCTGCCCGGCGGAGGAATGCCGTTCGTCCCCTTCGTCCCTGCGGGCGGAGCACGGCCGATGATCCTCGGCGTCATGGGCGGCCGCTGCGAGCTGAGTTGGAATCTCGCGATGGCCGTTGTGGGCCAACGATATGTGCTCCATTTCATGTTGGAGTCGACTCGCGGTGGCGTCGTCAGCCGCACGCCGACGGACCTCGTCATCGAGATCGTCGCGCGCCCGCCGCCTACCTGCTTGATTTCTGGGACGATGCCGGCCTCGGCGTCAGCGACCGTACCGGCGTTCGTGGGGACACCCATCACGCGCACGATCACTGGCACTCAGGCGATGGTGATGGCGGGCGACAACCTCAACCTCACGCTGTCTGCGACCGGTTTGCCAATGGGCGCGACGCTCACGCCTGCGATGGGAACGCAGCTCTCGCCGTTCTCGACGGTGTTCAATTGGACGCCGTCAGCGGCCGATCAGGGACGAACCGTCGTCGTTCAGGTGCTGTATCGAAACACGAACAACGGCTCAGGCGCCTGCAGCTTGTCTGTGCAGGTCCCGATCTGCACCAACACGGGCATGGCCTGCGCAGTCGGCGTGGGCGCGTGCCGACGCATGGGAACGCTGGTGCAATGCATGCCCGGTGGTCCCCTCGCCTGCAACGTCGCCGCTGGAACGCCGGTCATGGAGACGTGCAACAACGTCGATGACAACTGCGACGGAATGACCGACGAGATGAACGCGAATTGCACCGGCGCGACGCCGATCTGCAACTCGACGATGATGCGCTGCGTGGGCTGCACGAACGACATGCAGTGCATGCCCGGCCAGGCGTGCTCGGCGATGGGCACCTGCGTCGACCGCGACACGGACATGGACACGATCCCGGACCGACTCGAGTTCGGCCCGGGCGGCGCTGGAATGCCGCGGGACACGGACATGGACGGAATCCCGGACTTCCGCGATCCCGACGACGACAACGACAACGTGTTGACCCGCGACGAGCTCGGCGCTGGTGGCTTCATGATGCCCCGCAACTCGGACAGCACCGTTCCCGCGGGCGAGGGAACAGCGGACATGCTGCCCGACTACCTCGACCCCGACGACGACGGCGACGGCGTCCCGACGCGCACCGAGCGCGGAACGGGCGCGGCTCCGACCAACTCGGACACCGACATGTTGCCGGACTTCCTCGACCGCGATGACGACGGTGACACGGTTCCGACCGCGGCCGAGCTCGGCGGCAACCCGATGATGCCCCGCAACACCGACGCCATGCTCACGGGCGGCGACATGCTGCCCGACTACCTGGACGTCGACGACGACGCGGACTCGATCCTGACGAGCGTCGAAGTGGGCGCTGGCGGATTCCGCATGCCCACCAACACCGACGCGATGCTCATGGGCGGCGACGCCAACCCCGACTTCATCGATCCCGATGACGACGGCGACGGCGTGCCCACGCGCACCGAGCGCACGGCAGGCATCTTGACCAACCATCTCAATCAAGACTCCGATGCCGACACCATCCCCGACAACGTCGAGCTCTCGGCGCGCGGCGGTGCGGGGCCGTTCAGCGGAATCAACACGGAGATGACCGGCGGGATCGACGCGCTCGACACCGATTCGGACGGCGATGGCGTGCTCGACAGCGTCGAGGCGGGACCGATGCCCCGCATGCCAGTCGACACCGACACCGATGGAACCGCGGACTTCCGCGACCTCGACAGCGACAACGACTGCCGTCCGGACGCCATGGAAATGGGCGCCGCGCGCATCGACGCGCGCATGCCCAACGTCAACGCGGACGCGAACTGCACGATGGCGCTGCCGTTCTGCAACACCGCGGTCGGAGCGTGTACCGCCGACCGCGACACGGACATGGACGGAATCGGCGACCTCGCTGAGTTCGGCCCAGGCGGCTCGGGCATGCCGCGCGACTCGGACATGGACGGAATCCCGGACTTCCGCGATCCCGACGACGACGGCGACGGCGTGCTCACGCGCGTCGAGCTCGGACCGGGCGGCTTCATGATGCCGCGCAACTCGGACGGCACCGTTCCGATGGGCGAGGGAACGGCGGACATGATCCCCGACTACCTCGACCCCGACGACGACGGCGACGGCGTCCCGACGCTCAACGAGACCGGCGCGGACCCGACGATGCCGCGCGACACGGACATGGACGGCACGCCGGACTTCCGCGACCGCGACGACGACGGCGACTCGATCGCCACGGCGGCGGAGCTCGGGATGGGCGGCTTCATGATGCCGCGCAACTCGGACAGCACCGTTCCGATGGGCGAAGGCACGTCGGATATGAACCCCGACTACCTCGACGCCGACGACGACGGCGACGGCGTCCCGACGATCAACGAGCGCAACATGGGCATGGACCGCGACACGGACATGGACATGACGCCGGACCACCTCGATCGCGACGACGACGGCGACACGCTGCCGACGGCGGCCGAGCTCGGGATGGGCGGCTTCATGATGCCGCGCAACACCGACGCGATGGTTCCGATGGCCGAAGGCACAGCGGACATGGTGCCGGACTACCTCGATCGCGATGACGACGGCGACGGGATCCCGACGCCAGTCGAGCTTCGCCTCGAGCCGATGCCTGCGATCGACATGGACGGGGTGCCCGCGCACCTCGACACCGACAGCGACGGAGACGGCGTGTTCGATCGCGTCGAAGCTGGCGCTGATCCCACGATGCCCGCCAACAGCGACCCGATGGCTGCGATGGGCGATCTGCCGGACTTCCTCGACCTCGACAGCGACAACGACTGCCTTCCCGACAGCGACATGCGTGAAGCGGGCGCTGCGCGCACCGATCCTCGGATGCCGAGCGAGAGCGCGAACACGAACTGCATGGCCCCGACGAGCATCTGCAGCGCCATGCTGGGCCGCTGCGTCTCGCCCGAGGACATGGACGGCGACGGGATTCCCGACGCCGACGAGCGCCGGCTGGGAACCAACCCGATGAACCCCGACAGCGACATGGACGGCATTCCCGACGGCCGCGAAGTGGGTCCGGGACCGATGTTCATGGGCCGAGACACGGACATGGACGGCATGATCGACGCGCTCGATCCCGACGACGACGGTGACGGCATCCCGACGCGCGACGAGCTCGGCGCCGACGCGATGATGCCGCGCAACACCGACGGAAGCGTGCCCATGGGTATGGGCACGAGCGACATGATCCCGGACTACCTCGACGCGGACGATGACGGCGACGGCATCCCGACGCGCACCGAGCGCATGGCCGAAGGGATGATGGACCTCGACATGGACATGACGCCCGCGCATCGCGACCTCGACAGCGACGGCGACGGCGTGGCGGACTCCGTGGAAGCGGGCGCGATGCCGGGTATGCCGGCGGACACGGATCGCGACGGCAACGCAGACTTCCTCGATCGCGACTCGGACAACGACTGCTTGCCCGACAACGACATGCGCGAAGCCGGCGGTGCCCGAATCGACCCCGCCATGCCCTCGGCGATGGCGAGCGGAAACTGCATGGATCCGACGCCCGTATGCGACACCATGCGCGGCGTGTGCGTCTCGACGATGCCCGACGGCGGAATGCCCGACGGCGGATCGCAGGACGCCTCGCGAGACGGCGGCGCGTCGGATGGCGGCGCGATGGACGGCGGCGCGCCGTTCGTTGGCGTGCTCTCTGGCGACGGCGCTTGTGGCTGCCGCGTTCCTGCGGCGCCCTCGAGCGACGAGCGTGGCGTCGTCGCGATGCTGGGCCTCGGCGCGCTGGGCCTCGTGCTCGGCGCACGTCGCGCGCGCGGTCGCCGCAAGGCGGCCTGATCACCGCGCCGGGGGGCGCGTGATTCAACGTAGGGGGTGCGGCTGACCGCCAGGCGAGCGCTACACTGCGCTGGCTTTGCGATGGCTCATAGCAGCGCTGCTGATGGCTTCGCCCACGGTCGCGTGGGCGCACCCGATCGTGCCCAACGGCCTCGCGGACGAGTGGCTCCCGCGCGACGCTCCGGCGACCGACAGCGCGTTCATCTTGCGCGATCGCGAAGAGCCCGGCGAGCTCGTGTGGCGCGACGCCGCCGGTGACGCGCGGGGCGCCGTGGACGTCACGCAGCTCCGCGTCCACGGAAACCCCGACGGCATCGGCCTATTCGTGCGGTTCACCGCTGCGCCACCGGCGTGCGCCATGATTCAAGTGGCGATCGACCTCGACCGCGCGAGCTCGAGCGGCGCGCTCTCGTTCGACCGAGATACAAGCACACGAATTCGAGCGGACTCGCGCGCCGAGTTCATCGCGGTTGCGACAGCGTCCGGAGGAACGGTGCGCGACCCGTCGGGCCGCTCCGTGGGGACGTTTGGCGCGGCCGTGGGCGCGGACGGGCTCGAGATGTTCATCCCGTGGACAGCGCTGGGTCGCGCGAGCTGGCCGGTGGGGGTTCGACTGTCGGCGGCGGCCTTTTGCGCGAGCGACGGAGCGCAGCCCGACCCGGTCACGTCGGACGCGCTCGCGTCGCGCGTTCACGACGCGCTGACGGACTACGGCGGTCCGTCGACGAGCGTTCGGCACACGCGCGACGAGGTGAGCGACGGGGTGATCGACAAGGTGTTCGCGCTCTACTTCGTGACGAGCGGGACGATCCCGACCGCGCTCACGATTCAACGGGTGGCGCCGATGGTGGACCGCGCTCGCGGCGGGGCCTGGTTCGAGCTCGCGAACCGCACGAGCGAAGCGCTGTCGCTCGACGGCTACGCGATCGGCGACGAGGGGATCGCTGGCGGTCCCGACGGGCTCTTCGCGCTGCCGTCGGGCATCACCGTGATGCCCGGCGCGTCGATCACCGTGGCCGAAGACGGCGCGGCGTATCGGGCTGTCTTCGGTCGCGCGGCGAACGTCGAGCTCGGGTCGACGGACCCATCGACGCCCGACGCCGTCGCGTTGACGACCCGAGGACGCGGAGCGTTCTCGATCGACCTTGCTGGCGACGAAGTCGTCCTCTTCGACGCAGAGCGGACCTTGCTCGACGCGTTCACGTTCAACGGCAGCAGCTTCGGCGGAACGACGCCGTACCCAGCGCTCTCGCGCAACTTCGCGCTCACGCGCAATCCGAGCGGGCTGGACACGGACGACTGTCGAATCGACTTCTTCGCCGCGGGCGCGCCGTGCGCGACGGAGGCGCACTGCGACGATCGACAGTGCTCGTACTGCGACCGCGGGCTCTGCGCCGATCGCGCCGACGGCCTGCGCTGCACGGCGGGAACGTGTCCTGGGCAGTGCTCGGTCGGACGATGCGAACCGATGTGCCGCTCCGACGCGGGGGACTCGTCTGCGTCCTCTGATGCGGAGGGTACGGCCGATGCCACGGTCGATGGCGGTACGGCAGCGAGAGACGACGCTGGCGATGCGGGCGACGTGGCAGTGACGGACGTGATGGATGACATGCGCCGAACGGACGTGACTGATGTCGCTACGACGATGGACGTCACTGCGCTGCAAGATGTCACCGACGCCCGTCGTGACGCGCTCGCGACGGACGTCGACGGCGCTCTGGTGAGCCCTCCGCGCACCGGTTGCGCGTGCCGCAGCGCGGCGACGGGCGGCTCGACGCGCCCGGTCGCGGCGGCGCTGGCGGTGCTGGCGGCGGTCTCGGCGTTGCGGATTCGCCGCGAAAATCGCGGTCAGCGGCGCTCTCGGCCCGTTGACTGAATGGCCATTCATTATTTCTGAATCGCCATTCAGTGGGCTTGCGCTCGTCGTGGTCGCGCGGGAGACTCCGCGGCGCGTTCGGTGAAGAGAGCCCGACCGGGGACCTGGCGTTGTGCCGGGCCGCGGAGCGGGACCCGACGCGCACAACACACAGCAGTCTGCGAGGTTCAGAGATGTCCGAGCTTCGGTTCGACGGTCGCGTGGCGATCGTCACAGGTGCGGGAAACGGCCTCGGGCGGTCGCACGCCCTTCTGCTCGCGAGCCGCGGTTGCAAGGTGGTCGTCAACGACCTGGGCGGCGGTCACACCGGCGGGGGAAAGAGCAGCGAGGCGGCCGACCGCGTGGTGGCCGAGATCAAGGCGGCGGGCGGCGACGCGGTGGCCAACTACGACTCGGTCGAGGACGGCGCGTCCATCGTGAAGAGCGCGACGGACGCGTTCGGTCGGCTCGACATCGTGATCAACAACGCTGGGATCCTTCGGGACGTCAGCTTTCAGAAGATGTCCGAGCAGGATTGGGAGCTGATCTATCGCGTCCACGTCCTCGGGGCCTTTCGCGTGAGCCACGCCGCGTGGAACTTGATGCGCGAGCAGGGCTACGGACGAATCATCATGACCGCGAGCGCCGCGGGCATCTACGGCAACTTCGGCCAGGCGAACTACTCGATGGCGAAGCTCGGCGTGGTGGGCTTCGCGAGCACGCTCGCGATCGAAGGCGCCAAGAAGAACGTGCGGGTGAACACAGTCGCGCCGATCGCGGGCTCGCGCATGACCGAGACGGTGCTTCCGAAGAACCTGCTCGACGCGCTCAAGCCCGAGTACGTCTCGCCCTTGGTGGCGTACCTCTGCCACGAGTCCTGCGAAGAGACGGGCGGACTCTTCGAAGTGGGCGGCGGCGTGATGAACAAGCTCCGGTGGGAGCGCACCGCGGGCAAGAACTTTCCTGTTGGTAAGCCTTTGTCGATCGAGCAGGTGCAAGCCTCGTTCAAGCAGATCGGCGACTTTTCGAAGTCCACGCACCCGACGACGATCCAGGACTCGCTCGAGAGCGTGCTCGACAACGTGAACAAGCCCAGCAAGGGCGGCAACGAGTTCATCGATGTGGACGCGGCGCTCGGCTACGAGTTTCCGCCGAGGCACAGCGAGTACTCGCAGCGCGACGTGTCTCTGTACGCGCTCGGCGTCGGCGCGGGCCGCGATCCGATGGACACCAAGGACCTGCCGCTCGTGTACGAGGGAGCGTCCGAGGGCTTCAGACCGCTGCCCACGATGACCGCCGCGATCGCGGTGGGCGAGATCATGAAGGCGGCGATGGAGGGGATGCAGGCGCCGGGGATGAACTACGGCCTCGACCGAATCCTGCACGGAGAGCAGTACACCAAGGTGCTGCGACCGCTGCCTCCGAGCGCGAAGCTCGAGCACCGCGCGAAGGTCAAAGACATCTGGGACAAGGGCAAGGGCGCGGTCGTCGTGACCGAGCTGAAGACCTACGACCAGAAGGGCACGCTGCTGGCCGTCAACGAGGTGAGCACGTTCGTGCGTGGCGCTGGCGGCTGGGGCGGAGAGCGCGGGCCGAACACGGACGTGGCGATCCCCGAGCGCGCGCCGGACGCGGTGATCGAAGAGAAGACCGACCCTGGCCAGGCGTTGCTCTATCGCTTGTCGGGCGACATCAACCCGCTGCACGCGGACCCAGAGTTCGCGCAGAACTTCGGCTTCAAGCAGCCGATCCTCCACGGGCTTTGCACCTTCGGCTTCGCCACGCGCCACGTGGTCAAGGCGATGGCCAACAACGACCCGCGGCTGCTCAGCTCGGTGCGCGTTCGCTTCGCGGACCCGGTGATCCCTGGCGAGACGCTCGTCACAGAGATCTGGAAAAACGCTGACGGAACTGCGGTCTTCCGCGTCAAGGCGAAGGAGCGCGACAAGGTCGTGCTCACCAACGCCGTGGCTGAATTTCACAAAGAGGTCCCCAAGGACGAGCAGCCCGCGCCGGCGGCGACCCAGGCTGCGCCGAGCGCGGCGGCCCCGAGCGGCCCGATGCGACCGACCGAGGCGATCTTCGCGGGAATCAACGACTACCTCGCAGAGAACCCCGACGTCGCCAAGAAGGTCGGCAAGTCGTTTCTCTTCAAGCTCACGGGCCCGGATTCGGTCTGGACGATGGACTTGAAGAGCGAGGGCAAGTGCAGCGCGGGCGCGAAGGGCGCAGCGGACTGCACGCTCGAGCTGACCGACGACGACTGGGTCGCCATGGCCTCGGGCAAGGCCGACCCGATGCAGCTCTACACGACCAAGAAGCTGAAGATCTCTGGCGACATCATGGCGTCGCAGAAGCTCAACTTCTTGAAGAAGATCGATCCGTCGAAGGTCGCGAAGTACCTGGGCGGCTCGGCGAGCGCACCCGCAGCAACGCCCGCAGCGACGTCGGCGCCCACGACGGGCGGCTCGTCGTGGCCGTCGGGGCTCGCCGCGGACGTCTTCATCGGCATCGACGACTACATCTCGAAGCACCCCGAGCTCGTGGGCAAGGTGGGCAAGAAGTTCTTGTTCGCGCTCACGGGTCCCGACGCTTCGTTCGTCATCGACCTGAAGACCGCGCCCGGCGGCGCGTCGGTGGGCGTGGCGTCGGACGCAGACTGCACGCTCACGATGAGCACCGACGACTGGCTCGCGATGGCCTCGGGCAAGGCTGACCCGATGCAGCTCTTCACCACGCAGAAGCTGAAGATCTCCGGCGACTTGATGGCGTCGCAGAAGCTCAACTTCTTGAAGAAGATCGATCAAGCGGCGGCGATGGAGGCGATCGCCCGCGTTCGCGGCGGCGGCGCGAGCGCGGCGCCTGCAGCGAGCGCGGGACCGTCGCCGTCGAGCAAGGTCCTCGACGCGCTCGTCGCGCGGCTGACGCAAAACCCTGCGCTCGGCGCAGAGCTCGGGGCGCCGGTGCTCGTCAAGGTGACCGACGGCGAGAAGCTCTCGTTCGTGGTGGACGACAAGGGCGCGCACAAGGGCGAAGGTTCGGCGAAGACCACGGTCTCGCTCAGCGAAGAGGCGCTCGTCGAGCTAGCGAAGGGCAGCGACGTCAAGTCGCTGTTTCAACACGGGCAGATCCGGGTCGACGGCGACGTCGGACCGGCGCACAAGCTGGGAATCTTCAAGGGCTTGCTGGCGTAGGCCCGCGCACAAGAATTCAACCGAAGGAGCAGTGCAATGGGTCGACGAGTCAACGTGATCGGCGTGGGAATGACCAAGTTCGCCAAGCCAGGCGCGAGCCCGGACTACCACGAGATGGCCTCGGAGGCGGCGAAGCTCGCCCTCGCGGACTCTGGCGTGGACTACGGTGACATCGAGCAGGCGTACGCGGGGTACGTGTTCGGTGACAGCACGTGCGGGCAGCGCGCGGTGTACGAGGTCGGGCTCACGGGCATCCCTGTGTTCAACGTGAACAACAATTGCTCGACGGGCTCGACGGCGCTCTACCTCGCGCGGCAAGCGATCGAGGGCGGGATGGCCGAGTGCGTGCTGGTGCTCGGCTTCGAGAAGATGGAGAAGGGCGCGCTCAGCCTGAAGTACACAGACCGCGCCAACCCGCTCGATCAGCACGTCGGAACGATGAACCGCGCGCAGGGCGTCAACTCTGCGCCGTTCGCGGCGCAGATGTTCGGCGGCGCGGGGCGCGAGTACCGATGGCGCTACAACACCAAGCGCGAGACCTTCGCGAAGGTGAGCGAGAAGGCGCGCGCGCACGCGGCGAACAACCCGTTTGCGCTCTTCAACAACCGCTTGTCGGTCGAAGAGATCATGGCGAGCGAAGAGGTGTTCGACCCGCTCACGCGCTATCAGTGCTGCCCGCCGACCTGCGGCGCGGCGGCGGCGGTCCTTTGCTCGGACGAGTACGCCAAGCGCAAGGGCATCAGCAACGCGGTCTACATCGCGGCGCAGTCGATGACGACGGACTACAAGTCGAGCTTCGAAGACTCGATGATCAAGATGGTCGGCTTCGACATGGCTGCGAGCGCTGCGAAGAAGGTCTACGAGAAGGCCGGCGTGGGCCCCGAGGACGTCAACGTCGTCGAGCTGCACGACTGCTTCACGGCCAACGAGATCCTTACGTACGAGGCGCTCGGGCTCTGCAAAGAGGGCGAGGCCGAGAAGTTCATCTGGGAGGGCGCCAACACCTACGGTGGAAAGGTCGTCACCAACCCATCGGGAGGCCTGCTCTCGAAGGGCCACCCGCTCGGAGCGACCGGTCTCGCGCAGTGCACAGAGCTCGTCTGGCAGCTCCGCGGCACGGCGGACAAGCGCCAGGTCCAAGGCGCGAAGGTCGCGCTTCAGCACAACCTCGGGCTCGGCGGCGCCTGCGTCGTGACGATGTACCGCCGCGACTGAGGGATCTTCGCAGCGCGCGGCGCGAGCTCATCGCGCGGCGAGCTGCGGCCCATCGAGCGGGAGGGGACTGAAGCGCACGATCGGGGGGATCGGGGACCGACGTTGTCGCGCGCTGGACGTCGTCGCGTCGGCGTGTAGCCTTGCGGGTCGCCATGACTCGCTTGTCTGCCGCACTCGCCATGATCACGCTCGTTGGCTGCGCCGAGGAGGTGACCCGTCGCGACGCGGCCGCTCCCGACGCTCGCAGCGACGGCGCCGCGGGCGACGCGACGAGCGACGGCGGCGTCGACGCGACGTCGATCGACGACGCCACGAGCGACAGCGGCCTGCAGGACGACGCGCAATCGCCGATCGACGCCAGCGCGCAGGACGACGGCGTCGATGCCGGCCTGCTCGACAGCGGCGTAGACACGGGTGTGCTGGACACCGGCGTAGACACAGCAGCCCCGGACACCGGCGTAGACACAGGTATTCGAGACACCGGGGTAGACACAGGTATTCGAGACACCGGCGTGGACACAGGTATTCGAGACACCGGCGTGGACACGGGAGTCGCGACGGGCGGGTGCATCTCCGGCGCGACGGGCAACTACGTCGCGCGCTTTCGGTGGACTGGTTCGTCGCCGGGATCGCGGGCGTCGGTGTCGTACGAGGTCAACACCCTTCCCGATCGCGCTCGGTGGCGCGTGACCGCGGCGAACCGCGGCTCCATTGGAAGCTACACACCCACGTTTACAGACACCTTTCTCGGAGAAGGCGGCCTCGATTTCGGAGGAACGACGTTCATGGACGTCGAGCTGAGCAGCGCGGGGATCGGCACGATCACCAGCGCGACGCTCGCGATCTACGGTCGCAGCTTCAACACGACCGCGCCGGGTTCGTATGCGTGGATGACCTTTCAGGGGAGCGGCGCGGCGCCGTCTGGTCTGGTCTCCAACAGTGCTCCATACCGTTGGTATCGAGCGGACGCGACGAGCGCGGTTCGCGGGGGGATTTCGAACATGTTGCTGCGCATTTCTCCAGGGCCGCCGTCGGGCGCGCTGGTCGTCTCGCGGGTCGAGCTCTGCATCGAGGGGCGCTGAGCGGCCTGGGCGGGCCCGCCAGCCACACAGGGCGTGAGGTGCTAGTCTCTGGGGAGAAGGCACCGCGATGACCGATAGCTCGACGCAACAGCTCCCCGCAGGAATGCTCATCAAGGACCGCTACAAGGTCGTGCGCCTGCTGGGCGCGGGCGGAATGGGCGCCGTCTACGAGGCGTCCGACCAGGTGCTCGACAAGCGCGTCGCGCTCAAGATTCTTCATCGAGAAATCGCGCAAGACCCGCAGATCACCGCGCGATTCGCCCAGGAAGCTCGCGCCGCGAGCGCGTTCAAGCACCGCAACGTCGTCGAGAGCCTCGACTTCGGAGCGCACGAAGGCGCGCCGTTTCTGATCATGGAGTTTCTCGACGGCGAGTCTTTCAAGGACTTGCTCGATCGCGAGGGCAAGCTGAGCCCCGAGCGTGCGGTGTCCCTGCTCGATCCGATCGCCAAGGCCCTCGCCAAGGCGCACTCCGCGGGGATCGTTCACCGCGACGTCAAGCCGGACAACGTGTACCTGGCGAAGGGCGACGACGGCGAGTGCGTGCCGAAGCTCGTCGATTTCGGCATCGCCAAGCGATCGACCGAGGGAGAGCTGCGCCTCACGAAGACGAGCGTCGCGATGGGGACGCCGTTCTACATGCCGCCCGAGCAGGCGATGGGCGCGAGAGACGTCACTTCTGCCGCAGATCAATACGCGTTCGCCGTGATGGTGTACGAGGCGGTGAGCGGGAAGTTTCCGCACGACGGCGAGTCGTACAACGCGCTGATCATCAACAAGGTCACGAAGGAGCCCATGTCGATCAGCGAGGCGACGCCTGGCATCGACGCAGGGTTCGCCGCGGTCGTGATGAAGGCCCTCGCGCCGAAGGCAGAGGATCGCTACGGGTCCATCGCGGAGCTGCGCGAGGCGCTGACGGCCTCGGTCGGACTCAAGGTGGACTCGACGCTCTCGACCACTGGCAGCCAGGGAGCGGTCACGCCGCCACGAGAGCAGATCGCGCCGACGGCCGCCGCGCGCGCAGCCGAGACGCTCGCGGCGCGCCCGGCGGCGGTCAGCGTCGAGACTGCGAGCAAGGTGAGCCTCGTCGCAGACTCGGTCGCGGGCGTCGAACGACCCGCCGAACTGCAACCCGAAGCCAAGAAACCCTCGTCCACGCCGAAGTTGGTGGGAGCGGCCATCGCAGCCATCGTGTTGATCGGCGGCGTCGGCTTCGCGATGTCGCGCCGCAGCGCGCAGGCGACGGCGGGGAGCGGCGGTCCTACGACCAACACGCAATCCCCTCCCCCGGCCGTCTCGGCCCCCGCGCGACGAACGCTGCGCGTGCGGGTGACGCCAGCGACGGCGACGATTCAGATCGACGGCCGCGAGATGGGCCGCGGATCGGCGACGTTCGAAGGCGCGTCCGGAAGCGAGCTCGAGGTGCGCTTGAGCGCCGAGGGCTTCGAAACTCGGGTCGAACGACTCACGCTCGCCTCGGATCAGAGCCTCGAGCGCGTGCTCGAGGCGCTCGCCGTCGCGCGGACCAACGAGCCCCAATCAGCGGCCGACGCGGGCGTGGTCGCGCAAGGGACCGGGGGCTCGCCGTCCAACGCAGCACGCAATTCGCCACGAAATTCTGGGAGAAACTCGGGCCGAACCGGCGTCCAGCTCGGCCGAACCGGCGTGTCGTTGGACCTGAGCCTCACCGGCGGGCGCTAACGACTCCGCATCGAAAAGTTGCGTTGCGTTCGGGCCGCGAACTGAACGATCGTTGGGTCGATGATTCGACGCACGATCTTGAGTGTCGCGCTGGTGCTTGCAGGGAGCGACGCTCTCGCGCAGAGGCGGCCGCGTTCGCAGCCGAGCACAGGACTCACAGGGGAGGCCGACGAGCGCTTTCGTCGAGGAATTCAGCTCGCGGGCGAGAACAACTACCAGGCCGCGCTCGTCGAGTTTCGCCGCGCGTACGAGGTCTCTCGCAACGCGTTGATCCTCTTCAACGTCGGCGCGATGGAGGTCGAGCTCAATCACTTCGCCGAGGGCCTCGACGCGCTGCAAGAGTACGAGCGATCGGCGCCGTCGACCGTCGTGCAGGCGCGACGCGCGCAGATCGACGCGCTGCTCGAGCGAGTTCGAACGAGGTCCGGCACGATCACCGTGGCGCTCGCGGTCGAAGGGCTTCGCGTCCAGATCGAGGCGGTCGGATCGAGCGGCACGCGGTTCGTGCGCGAAGGAGCCGCGGCGCAGGCGTCGATCCGCGTTCCCATCGGACGCTATCGAATCGCGATCAGCGCGAACGGCTTTCGTCCGCGAGAGGTCGAGCAGGACGTCGCGAGCAACTCGGACTTGCGCATCGATCGCGCGCTCGATCCGATGGTCGCGACGCTGTCGATCCGGTCCAACGTCGAGGCCGCCGAGGTGAAGATCGACGGACGCCTCGTCGGCACGACGCCGCTCGCGTCGCAGCAGGTCCCCGAGGGCGCACATCGGATCGAAGTGAGCCGGGCTGGCTACACGCTCTTCGCCACCAGCGTGACGGCGCAGGGCGAAAACGGCGTCGTCGAGGCCAACCTCCAGTGGGCGCCATCGATTCCAGCCGCGGAAGCGGGTCGCATGGCGCTCGACCGCGAGTACCAAGGCGTAGAGTGCTCGATCGACGGGCAGAGGGTGTCCTGCGACGGGACGGACAACGTTCCTCCTGGGCCGCACATGCTGCGGGTCACTGGGCGCGACTACGTGCCCGTCGAGCAGCGGGTGCGGCTCGACGCAGGGAGGCTCACCCGCGTCGAGCTGGCGCTGACGCCGACGGGCGACGCGATTCGCGAGCAGCAAGAGCGCCAGAGCGCCCATCGACGGACGGGCTTCATCATCGGCGGCGTCGGGCTCGCGATGGCGATCGGCGGAGGCGTGTGGTTTCCGCTGGCGTTCTCGAGCTATCAGCGCGTCGACGATGACAACGCGCAGTTCAACATGGCCGTCGGCGACTGTATGCGAGCTGGACAGCGCGACATGCTGCTCGCGCTCTGCGTGAACCGCGTCTTCGAAATGATGGACGAGATCGGGCCGCTCGAGCCAGGGGAGCCGATCGCCCAACAGCTCAATTTCTATCGCGCCGAGAGCGACGGTCACCTCGCCCAAGCGATCGCCGCAGGCTCGCTGATCGGCGTCGGTGTGATCGGGATGGTCGTCGGCGGGGTCATCATCGGCACGGCGCCGCCCGATCGACTCTCGAATCCGCCCCGCCGCGCGCGACTGGCGCCGCAGTTTCTCCCGACGCTCAACGGGTTCGGGCTGCGGTTCTGACGGACGACAGCCGCGCGACGTGTCGTAGGGGGAGTTGACGGGAGGCGGCGCGTCTGCGATTCATCCGCTCGATCCGAGCAGGCGCGAGTCGCTTGTGACGGTCGAAACACACAGCACACACCAAATCAAACGACAGCGCTCGGGAAGCCGGTGAAGAACCGGCGCGGCCCCCGCCACTGTAACCGGGGACGATCGTCGCGAGTCCACTGGAGCAACTCTGCTCTGGGAAGGCGCGACGGGTAGATCGATCCGGAAGCCAGGAGACCGGCTGTTCGTTCATCACCGTTGAAGCGTCGCGGAGGGCGACGGCGTCGGTGTTCGGCATGCAGGAGAGCTCTCTCGTGCTCGCTCCAGGCGAGGCGAGGCGACGTTTACGTCGAGCCTTTCGAGCACGCAGGACGCACAACGCGCGAAGACCTGCCGCCTGATCGCGATCGCTTCAAACGGAGTTGCCCACCGCGCGCGGGGATGCGCGCGAAGGAGTCTCCTCTCCGATGAATCGTCGTTCAGTTCTACCCTTTGTCTCCTCGGTGTCCCTCCTCGCGCTCGGCGCGTGCAGCCCGCCGCCGGTCACGGATTCTGGCGTCGATGCCGCGGCGGACAGCGCCCCGCTCGACGTCACCAGCGACATGCCCCAGAGCGACGTCACGGACGTCACCGACGTCACTGCGCCGAGCGACGCAGCCGACGTCGCGACGGACGTGAACGCGCCGACCGACGTCGTGGCGGACGGGGGCGGCCCTTCGTGCCCGCTCACGCGCGTCATCGCGACGACGACCGACGGCACCGAAGGAGCGTACGTCACCGGCACGATCGCTGATCGCTCGCTCGCGTACCTCCCTCCCCCGATGGGGGCGCGCGTCGAGCAAGACCACGTCGTCCGCCGTGCAGGCTGCCGCGTATACGATTTGTGGCGACCGTTCGGCGCAGGAGGCAACGACATCGTCGAGCTCGATCCGGCCAACCCGTACACGCCGCGCCGACGAATCGCGGTTCCGCCGGTGCCGAGCGTGGGGGCGCCCAACCCGTACGACGTGGTCGAAATTACGCCCACGAAATCATATCTGGTGCTCTACAACTCGCCGAGCCTCTGGGTGTTCAACCCGCAGACCGGCGCGATGAGCGGCAGCGTCGACTTGTCGGCCTACGCCGGAAGCGACGGCATCCCCGAGGCCTCGATGATCCACGTGGCCAACGGACGCGCGTGGGTCGCGCTGCAGCAGCTCGATCGGATGGCCGGCTACGCGCCGCCTGCGCGATCGACGATCGTGGCGATCGACACCAGCACCGACCAACCCGCGGACCTCGACGCCGCGATGGCTGGCGTTCAGGCGACGATCTCGCTCAACTACGGAAACCCGCAGTCTTCGACGGTCGCGAGCGCAGGCCGACTCTGGTTGATCGCGAGCAGCGGAACCTTCACCAATCCGATGGACGGAGGGATCGACGTGCTCGACACGATGACAGGCCGGTTGGCGGGGTCGTTCTCCGCGGCGATGCTCGGCGCAGATCCGGGTTCGTTGACGATGGTCGGGCCGACGCTCGCGTGGGTTGCGACACGCGTGCGGCAAGACGCGGGCTCGAGGACCAGCGTGCGGGTCCTCGATCTGACGGGCATGCTCGTGACAGCGTCGCCTGCGCTCGAGCGGCCCGAGCCTCTCTCGGACCTGCAGCTCGGCCCGGACGGAAACGTGTGGGCGCTCAACGGCAGCTTCGGCGCGAGCGGCGCCGTGTACGTCTTTCGCCCCGACGGGACGACGCTCAGCACTTACACACTGCCGCCGCGCGCCGACGCCGGCGCGGCCGGGACCTACTCGCTCGCTTTCGCTCCTTGAAGGAAGGCCCCCCTCCGATGCGCACGCAGCAGCCAGGCACCGCAGCGCTCACCGCGCTCTTCGCGCTCGCGTCTCTGTCGCTCGGGGCATGCGCGCCCAGCGTCCCGACCGGTGACGCGGCGTTCGAGGGCGGCTCGCCCGACGGCTCGTCGAGCGACGCGGTCGCGACAGAGAGCGGCGCGGCGGTCTTCGGTCAGCGCGTCGTCGAGTTTTCGCCCGGAGAAGGCGCAGGCTTCGGGCAGTCGCGGATGCCCGACATCGTCCTCGGGCGGCCCGAGGGCGCCGGCGACATGCGCGGAGGAACGCACGTCGTCTCCCTCGGACGCGGCGGACGGATCTGCCTGGAGATGGCCGCGCCCATCGTCGATCGCGAGGGCGCAGATTTCATCGTCTTCGAGAACGGGTTCATCGTCGCTGGCTCGCCGGAGGTGTTCGTCGAGCTCGGTGAGGTGTCCGTGAGCGAAGACGGCGCGCGCTTCGCGACGTTCGCCTGCGACACGCGCGCTCCGTACCGTGGCTGCGCTGGGGTCAACCCGGTGTACGCGAGCTCGACCAACACCCTCGATCCGACGGACCCGCGCTACGCAGGAGGCGACGCCTTCGACCTCGCCACGGTGGGCGTCGGTCGCGCTCGGATCGTGTGCGTGCGCGACCTGTCGACCCGCGAGCCCACTCCGCCGTCGAGCGGGTTCGATCTCGACGCGATCGCCTCGGTCCACGCCGACCGCTGACCGCGGGTCATGGCGTCAATGACCAGCGAAGCGTGTATCGCGCAGCGTTTCCGTTGCCGCCGTCGCGCACGTAGATGACGTACGTTCCGGGCTCGACGCGGCGCGAGATCGTCTCGACGCGCGCCTCGGTCCTTGCGGAGGCGACCTCGTCCGAGCGCTGGTCGCGAAGCTCGAGATCGAGGTCGCTGCGATCGCGAACGAGGCCGCTGCCTTGGATGGTCAGCGCGACGGTCATGGTCCCGGCGCGCGGAACATCGATGCGATAGGCGTGGGTCGCGTCGAAGCCGTTGGTCGGGTGCGCGCGTCCGCCCGAGGGGGCGGGGTCCGTTCGGCCGTCGATCTTGCTGCGAGCGTCGGTGTTCGGGGCGAGATCGAGGGGCCACGGGTCGGGATCGCCTGCGTTTGGAAGGCGAATTCCCTGTGACTGCGGGCGCTCGAGGATCGCGCGTGCCTGCGCGTCGGTGAGCGCGCGCGACGCCACGAGGTGTCGCAGGTAGCTCACGAGGGACGGGTAGGCGCGAGGTTGGCGCGCGGCCGAGAGCATCGCTTCGAACACACGCGCTGGGCCGAGCGCGACGCCGTCGTTGTCGCGGTCGGCGAGCGGGGTCGTCCCGTCCGAGAGCGCGCCGTCCGAGAGGTCCCAGAGGACCTCTTCGACGGTGCGCTGAGAGCCCATTCCACGGAGCGCGTTCGGCGGGAGCTGCTCGAGCTCGTCGTCCTGGCGAAGCGATCCAGAGGGCTCGATGCCTACGGCGTCGCGATATCGCGAATCGCCGAGGATCGCCGAGGCGAGCCACGTCGCGCGGCCTTCTTCCCAAGCGACGCCTGGGTCGATGTTGACCGTGGCCGGGTGCATCCCGCCGATCGAGCTGTCCGACGCGAGCGTGTCGAACACGAAGTGCCCGAACTCGTGCAACACGATGAACACGTCGTGCTGATCGGCGTCCGTCGTGGGGAGCTGGCCGCGCACACCGCCCATCAATTCGAGCGCGAATCGCCCTGAATTCGCTGGCCGTTCGCCACGATAGTAGCTCCAGTCGGTTCCGCTCGCGTGCGACCAGATCACGAAGAACGGCGCGAGCTCGCGACCCGACCAACGATGGATCGTCTGCATCCCGGTGACGAGCGTGTCGAGGATATGAAACGCGCCGCCGAGCGCCTGCGGCTCAGCGAGGCTCGCGTGAAGCGAGATCGTTCGGCTGCCCGAGACAAACCGCGTCGATAGCTCGTACGAGCTGCGCCCCTCGCGGTCTGGCGCGACGTCGATGCGCATCCCTGCGGAGCACCCCGGGGCGCCGCCTCGCGGACAGTTCGATCGCCGTTGAACGGACGCGCGCGCGACGATCCGCGCCGTTCGCGCGGGAGCGTCGAGCGCGTAGCGGCCCTCGGCGTCCGTGGCGGTCTCCGCGAGCGTCGCTCCGCTCGCGTCGACGGCGCGGACGACGACGAACCTCGCAGGTCGAGTGGTTGCTGCGCTGGCATAGCCGCGGTCGGTGAGCGCGCGAAACTCGTACGTGACCGCGCCAGCGACGCGCGTCGCGCGGGATCCAGCGCGTTGCAGTGCGCGCTGCGAGTTCGCCTGTTTGGGCGAGGTTGCGTCTCGTCCGTGCGCGCAAGAGAGCAACCCGACCGTGAGCGCGATCCAAGCCGCCGTCCGAAAGCTCGCCATCGTGTGTGCACAGCGTAGCTTCAAGTGTGGCGGCCGTCGCGGGGGCTGTGCCACGATTGAAGCGACCCATGAAGAGACGCCACACGGTCTTTTTCTTCGCAGCGTTGTCGATCATGGCTGCGTGCAGCGGCAGGCAGAGCCCGAGCGACGCGAGCGCTCCGCTCGTGACGCTCGAGGACGCCGCGTGCAACGGGCGCATCGTCCGCGTCGAAGAGCAGTCGTCGCCGCACGTCGCGCCCGGAACGCCGATCGCGTTTCGCGACAATCCTCCGGTGAACGGGACGCACTACGACGTCTGGGCGCGCTGGGGGATCTATCGCGAGGCGATTCCGCGGGGATACTGGGTGCACAACCTCGAGCACGGCGCGATCGTGATCGCGTACAAGCCCGAGCTCTCGAGCGCAGAGCGCGATCGACTCGAGGCGTTCGTGCGAGCGTTGCCACCAGAGCCAGAATGTGCGGCGCAGGGCGTGCGACGACGGATCATCGTGACGCCCGACCCGATGCTGCCCACCCGGGTCGCTGCGCTCGCGTGGAACCACGCGTACACCGCGGACTGCGTCGACGAGGCCGCGCTCGAGCGCGTCGTGCTCGGGCTGACGGGACGGGCGCCGGAGAACGTCTGCGCCGACGGTTTCTTTCCGCTGGCCGCTCCGGACGCGGGGCTGCCCGACGGAGCGGCGCACATCCGGGACGCAACGGCTGACTGACCAACGGTCATATTGGTTTTCAACAACCAAACGTCATGTCGCAGAGGGATCTCCGTTCGTCGTCCAGCTCCTCGCTCGGCCTGCTCGCGTGGCTCGGCGCGGCGCTATTGTCCGGGTGCATGGGTTCGTGCTCGAAGGGCGAGAACATCGCCGAGCGCCGAACGGACCACTACCTCGCGCGGCTGCGCTGCGAGGTGGTTCGAAACGGAGGCGCGACCGCGATTATTGGTTCGCGGAGGGGCGCGCCGACGGCGGCGTTCAGCGCGCAGGTGGTGCTCGTCGTCGAGACGGCGGGGCGCTCGACGTTGCGTGTTCCTCTGGCCGGGGGGTACGCGAGTGACGATGACGAGATCAAGCTGTCGACCGCGTGCCGCGCGCGAGACGGCGCGATCGAGGCGCGCACCGACGCAAATGGAACGGTGATCGCCGCGAGCCTCACCGGATCGAGCGAGAGCGCGGTCGCGTTGATCGCTCCCAACGGCGCGCTCTTTTCGGCGCCGCGGGGCGCGCGCGGGGACGCCGCGACCGCGGTGCGAACGTTTGCGACGCCGACCCGGGTCGCGCTCGACGCGGTGACGAGCGGGGCGATGCGAGACGTGGCGTCCTCTGCGATGTTCGAAGCGCTCGACGACCGAACGCTATCGCAGCAACGAGCGGCGCTTCTCGAGACCGCGTCGCGCTGCGAAGCGCCGGTCTGGCTCGTCGAGAAGCTTCTGCGACAGGACGCCGAGCGAACCGCGGATCGCCTGTTCGACGGTGCGTACACGACAGGGCTCTGTTCACAGTCGCGCATCGCGCTCGAGGCATCCTCCCGAGACCTGGTCACGCCGCGGATGCGCGCGTGGATGGCGCGCCCTCGAGCAGCGCCGTGGCCCGTTGGAGTACTCCGTTGGGCGCGAGAGCACGGGATCGACGAGCCAACGGAGCGAGCGGACGCAGGCTCCAGCGACGCGCGCTGAACCGCGCCGATCTCCAATTGCACGTCGACGCGGTGGACTCGCGGCGAAGGTGACGAGCGATCAGCGCCTGCGCGGGCGTCGCGCCGCGTCCGGGGCCGCGTCCTGCGCAGAGGCGTCCGCCGGAGCGCTCGCGTCCTGCGCATCCGCCGGCGGCGCGCCGGTGAGGTTCGCGGCGCAGCGGCCCGCGCGACAAGCGCAACCGCCGCCGCAGTCCATCGTGCCGGGACGACAGTCCATCGTGCACATCATGCCTTCGCACGCGGGACGACTCGCCGCTGGAACGCACGCCGTCGCGTGACAGCACGAGGCGGCGACGCAGTCTTCGTCCCGCGCGCACTCAGCCCCGGCCGGCAGGGCGGCGGACGAATCGTCGCTCGCGTCCGACGGTTCGGGCGCGGGCCAGCGCACCGGGCCAGCGTCTGCGCTCGCTCCGCTCGAAATCGCGGTGGTCGTCGTCGATTCACCGCGGGTGGTGTTGCAGCGAACGAAGGCGACGCCGGCGATCATCGCGGTGAAGAACGCGGCCATCGCGCGGCGGATTTGCGGTCGGTCTACCATGACAATGGCTGCGTAGCAGACACGGCGCGCGGAGGACAACGATCGGCGCACGTGCGCCGAGGGGTAGTCGATACGAGGTGCGTGCGCTAGGGTCCGTTCGTCCTTGTCCTCTGCAAAGGGAGCGAAAGCGAATGTCCGACTCGATCTCGCTGGATTTCAGCTCATATGTAAACGAGCGAAAATCCGGCTTCGTAGGCGAATACGCGGGAGACCGCTACGCGTTCTCGGGCGACCTCGAGCTGCAGCGAACGATGCGCAATTTCGCGCCGATTCAGCTGGCGATCTCGAGCGCCGTGCGGCTGAGCAAGGGGATGCTCGCGGGCGACCTGCTCGGCAAGTCGATCAAGGTGGGACCCAAGCAGTTTCCCAAGATCAACGAGATCGTGAGGCACTGCTCGCGGACGCTCGGGATCCCCGAGCCGATGGTCTTCATCCAAGGTCGCGTCGACAACATGAACGCGATGACGACCGGCACCGAAAAAGAGTCGGTGATCATGATCCACGCCTCGCTCATCGACAACATGACCGAGGACGAGCTCACCTTCGTGATCGGCCACGAGTGCGGCCACATCCAGAACGGGCACGTGATCTATCTCACCACGCTGAGCATCCTGACCCGCGTGGCGTCGTTGTTTCTCGGGCCGCTGGTGCAGCCGGCGCTCATCGCGCTGCAGACCTGGTCGCGCGCCGCTGAGATCACCTGCGACCGAGCTGGGATGCTCTGCGCGCGCAACACGCACGCGGCGACCACGGCCTTCTCGAAGCTCGCGATCGGCTCGATGCGCCTCTTCGAGCAGCTCAACGTCGAGGAGTTTCTCAAGCAGCTCGAGGAGGGCCGCGAGGGCTACGGCCGCGCGTCAGAGCTGTTGCAATCGCACCCGTATATCCCCAAGCGAATCAAGGCAGTGCAGCTCTTCCTCGAGAGCGACGTGTACCGAAAGCCCGCCGGCCTCGCAGGGGGCGTCGAGCTCGCCGCGGTCGACAAGCAAGTGGCCGAGCTCGTGAAAGTGCTGTGACAGCGCGATGACCATCGCAGCACCAATATTCAAGCGACACCGTTGAAGGAGTACCCCGACGAATGACCCTCGACGCACTGACGAAGACCAAGCAGGACCTCCTCTCCGAGCTCGAAGCGCTCGCTGAGCTCGCGCAAGGCTCTGGAGCGCCGTCGCTCCGTGAGCGGCTGCTCAACGATCGGCTTCCGAGGCTCCGTGAAGAGAGGCTGGTGCTGGTTGTCCTCGGCGAGTTCAACCACGGCAAGAGCACGTTCGTGAACGCGCTGCTCGGCGGCTCGATCTTGCCCTCGGGGATCACGCCCACGACCGCGCTCATCCACGAGGTGCGCCACGGCGCCGAGCCGCGCGCCGAGGTTGTGTTTCGCTCGAAGGCCTCTGGCGGAGACGGCATCAACGATCCGCTCCGCGTGAGCGGCGGCGAGCGCAAGGTCGTCCCGTGGGCCAAGCTCCAGGACCTGGTCGTCGGCGGCGATCTGCTCCCCGACGACGTGCTTCGCGTCGAGCTCGCGTACCCGGCGTCGGTCCTCGAGAACAAGGTCACGCTCGTCGACACCCCTGGCGTCAACGACCTCAACCAGCAACGCGCAGAGATCACGTACGGGTATGTTCCCCGCGCTGACGCCGTCGTGTTCTTGCTGGACGCCGGTCAGATCCTCAAGGACAGCGAGCGGCGCTTTCTGCGCGACAAGCTGCTCGGAGCTGGGCGCGATCGCATCGTCTTCGCGATCAACAAGTCGGACATGCTCGACGCCGGCGAGCGCGATCAGGTGCTCGCGTACGCGAAGAAGCAGCTCGACCAGATCGTCCCTGGCGCGCCGGTGTTGCTCATCAGCGCCGAGAAGCAGCTTGCCGGCGACGAGGCCGCGTCGGGCTTCGCGCCGCTGCGCCTGAAGCTCGACGAGCTGCTCGGCGACAACCGCCTGCGCATGCTCGTCGACTACGGCGCGGACGAAGGCCTGCGCGTCTCCAACCTGCTCTTGCGCGGGCTCGAGGTGCGCCGACGCGCGCTCAGCATGACCGCCGAGGAGCTCGCCGAGCGCCTGCGGGCGCTCGAGAAAGACCTCGCCAGCAGCAAGGACACCGTCGCCGAGCGGCACCGCCGCATCGCAGAAGAGATCGGCGCGGTGCGCTCGCAGGCCAAGCGTGACCTCGCGACGTTCTCCGAGGAGTTCGCGGCGTCCATCGCGGCGCAGGTCGAGCAGCAGAGCGCCGACGACGTTCGACGGTTCCTCGCGGGCTTCATCGAAGACACTTGGAAGAAGTGGCTCGAGCGCGAGGGCGCGCTGCTCGGCGAGAAGCTCGAGCGGCTCGCCGAAGAGATCGTCGCGATCGTGCAAGAAGACGCGCGGGACACCAACAAGAAGCTCGAGGCGTTTCTCGGCGAGGGCACGAGCACGCTCGACGTGAAGGTGGACACCGTCGCCTACGACGTCAGCGTCTTTGCGCTCGGCGCGTTCGGCGTAGGCGTCATGGTGCTCAGCAACCTGCTCGTCGGCGGGCTCCTCACGCTCGCTGCCCCTGTGCTGGCGCTGGTCTTCAAGGACCGCGTCGACAAAGAGGTGAAGCGAAAGGCCCTTCAAAACGCGCCCGAAGCCGTTCGCAACGTCGCGCGCAAGGTCGAGCCCGAGCTCGTCGCCGCGATCGATCGCTTCGGCGAGAAGCTCGCGGACTTCGTCACCAACGCCAACGAAGAGCTGCGCCGCTCGATGATCGAGATCCTTCAGAACACCAAGAGGGCCCTCTCCACGGAGAGCGCGGACAAGGCCGCCGTACTCACGGAGGTCGACTCGATCATCGAGAAGGTGCGCGCCCTCAACGAGCGCGTGCGCCTGATGCGCGGCGCCCTGTGGGAGGTCACCGCGACCGGCGGCGCCCCGAGCGCGACGCCCGCCGAGGGAGACTTTCAGGCCCCGCCTGTTCCGGTGGTCGAATAGGCGGACTCGCGGGCGCTGTGGCCCCTCGACGCGGCGGATCTCATCGGTGATCGGGCAGTCACCTCGGCCATTCGCTCGAGCACACGCACGACCGCACAAAGGTCGCGTCCGCCTTCGCCTTCGCTCACCGCGCGCGCCACGAGATCGCGAACCGCGACCAACGTGGGCAGCTCGACCCCACACCGCTCCGCGGCCTCGAGCACGAGCTGCTGGTCTTTGAGCAGGAGCTCCACGGAGAAGTCCGAGGGCTCGAAGTTGCCATCGACGATCCGCGCGCCCTTGTGGGCGAACATCGCGCTGCGAAACGCTCCCGCGTCGATCGAAGCGAGCAGCTCGCGCGGGTCGAGGCCGAGCTTCGTCCCGAGCACGAGGCCCGATACCAGACCAGCGAGCATGTGCGCGCCGAGCTGATTGAAGACGAGCTTCGTCGCCGCGCCGCTGTTGGGCCCGCCCGTGCGGCGAACGGTCCCGAACGCCTCGAGCACCCGAGCGACTCGCCCGAGCGCCTCCGGCGCACCGCCCGCGAGCACGACCAACGCTCCGTCTTCTGCGGGGCCGCGCGAGCCAGATACGGGAGCGTCCACCAACGCGGCGCCGCGCTGATCGAGCTCAGCGCGAAGCCAGTCGAGCACGTCGATGCCCACCGTCGATGACTCGACCCAAACCGCGCCGCGCGCCACCGACGCGAGCGCGCCGCCCTCGCCTTCGCACACCGCGCGAAGCGCGGCGGGATCCGCGACCATCGTGACAATGACGTCCGCGCCTTCGACGGCCTCCGCCGGGCTCGCGCACACCCGCGCGCCGAGCGACGCAAACGGCGCGGCGCGGGACGCAGTACGGTTGTAGACCGACAGCGAAACCTGGTTCGCGGTCGCGAGCCTCCGCGCCATGGGGGCGCCCATCGTTCCCAAGCCCAGAAACGCGACGCTGATCACCGGCCCGTTATGGATCCTGTGCCGCGACTCGAACAATGGCGAAGGCGAACAGTGTTTCGTAAAGAGATCGTATACAATCACGCGCGAATCGTCGGACCATCGGCTTCGAGACTCGAGGGCGCGAAGCACGAACAGCCTTTGCAACGCTCGCCAATGGCACAAGACTCCGCTCGAATCATCGGCGGAACTCGACGGACCATCGCGCGCCCGCCGCTGATTCGCCCGCGCGGAGCCACGCAGAATGCCTGAATTTTCGCTCGCCGCACTCATGGTGGCCTTCGCAGCCGCGGCCCAGCCGTTCGCGCTGCTCGTCCCGGCGGTCCCGTTCGTCGTCGCCCTCTCTCTCGCGCTCACGCTGTACGCGCTGCGAGCGCTCTACCGCTGGCGCGCGGTCCCGTCGGGCGCGTGGCTCGTCGTCGACCTACGCGGCCCGATCACGGAGGTCGCCCGAACCGCCCCGCGTTGGCAGCGCTGGATCGGGCGCACACCGCCGCCGTCCGTGTCCGAGCTCCGTCGCGTGCTGCGCGTGGCCGCGCGCGATCAATCCCTCTCGGGTGTGCTCGTCCGCTTCGGTGAAGCCGAGTTCGGCTGGGCCACCGCGCAGAGCCTCCGCGACGAGCTGTTGCGCCTTCGCGCAGCAAAGGTCCGCACCGTGGCGTGGCTCCCGTTCGGCGGATCCAACAAAGAGCTCCTCGTCGCGACCGCGTGCGAAGAGCTCTACGCGACCCCGCCGTCCACCCTCGGGCCCCTCGGAATATCGCTCGGAAGCCACTTCTTCCGCTCAGCGCTCGACCGCCTCGGGATCGAAGTCGAGGTCCTCTCGCGCAGAGAGTTCAAGAGCGCCGCAGAGTCGTTCGTCCGCGACGGATTCTCCGAGCCCAACCGCGTCCAGACCGAGGCGCTCGCAGACGCGCTGCACCACGCGCTCGTTCGCGCCATCGTCGACGGTCGCCGAGTCTCCGAAGAGGCCGCGCGCAGCTTCATCGACAAGAGTCCGGCGCGGGCGCGCGAGGCCGTCGACGCAGGCATCCTCGACGCCGCGCTCTACGAAGACGAGCTGCTCGTCAAACTTCGACGCGACGGTGATGCCACGCCGTTCGCCCGCCTCGTCGAGTTCGACCGCTATGTCGCTGCCCGCGCTCGCAGGCCGCGCGCGCTGCGGCGACGAAGGCGCGTCGCCATCGTCGAAGTACGCGGACCCATCACCACCGAGGCCCCCGGCCAGGGCGCCAGTCGGGTCGCCGACGTCGCCCACGTGAGCGCAGCGCTTCGCGCCGCCGCGGCGAGCCCAGCGGTGGGCGCCGTCGTGCTCTACGTCGATTCTCCCGGCGGCAGCGCGCTCGCGAGCGACCTCATCGCGCGCGAGGTCGAGCGGCTGCGCGACAAAAAGCCGGTCATCGCGTACTTCGCCAACGTCGCGGCCTCGGGTGGCTACTACGTCGCCGCGCTCGCAGATCGCATCGTCGCGCAGCCGACGTCGATCACTGGATCCATTGGTGTCGTGGCCATGCGCTTCGTCCTCGGCGCGGCCGCAGCCAAAATCGGAATCAGCCACGAGAGCGTCCGCCGCGGCGCGCGCGCAGAGCTCTTCTCGCCGTACCGGGCGTGGACCGACGACGAGCGCGCCGCGCTCGATCGCACGATCGACGAGGTGTACGACGACTTCGTGTCCATCGTCGCGAAGGGTCGAAAGCGGCCGACGAGCGAGATCGAGCCGCTCGCGCGAGGGCGCGTGTACGCCGCCAGCGACGCCCTCTCGGTCGGCCTCGTCGACGAGCTCGGTGACCTCGCGCGAGCCGTGACCATCGCCGCAGAACGCGCGTCGCTCGACCCCGAGCTCGACCCTGTGCGCATCGTTCCTTCGCGCTCGGATTTGCCGCCGATCGAGCCGCCAAAGGGCCCCGCTCGCGCGATGATCGCGACCGCCCTCTTCGACGAGCTCGCTCCATGGCGCGCGCTCGCGCACACGATCGAGCGCGAACCCGTGCTGCTCTTGGACCCTTCGCTCGTGGGGTCGATCCAGTGACGAGCCTTCGCTGGATGACCGCCGGCGAGTCGCACGGACCCGCGCTCGTCGCGATCGTCGAGGGCGTTCCCGCGGGGCTCGCGCTCGAGGCCGCGCAGATCGACGCGGACCTCGCGCGAAGGCAAAAGGGCTACGGCCGCGGCGGACGGATGAAGATCGAGCGCGATCGCGTCGAGCTCATCGCAGGCGTGCGCAACGGCGAGACGATCGGCTCGCCCATCGCGCTCCAGATCGCGAACAAAGACTTCGAGAACTGGCGTGGGCGCATGGGACCCGAGCGCTTCGAGGTCGCCCCCGAACCGGTCACTCTCCCGCGCCCAGGCCACGCGGATCTCGCTGGCGCTCTCAAGTACGATCGGCGAGACGCGCGAGACATCCTCGAGCGAGCGAGCGCTCGTGAGACCGCAGCGCGCACCGCCGCTGGCGCGGTCGCGAGAGCGCTGTTGCTCGCGGCGGGGGTCGAAGTGTGCTCGCGCGTCCGCTCGATCGCTGGCGTCTTCGATCCGAGCGAACCGTCGGTCGACGAGCTCTTCGACGGACGTGCGACGATCGAAGCGAGCGAGCTCAGGGTGCTCTCACCATCGATCGAACAGCCAATGCGCGAAGCGATCCTCGAGCGAGCGCACGCCGGAGACACCGCCGGCGGAACGATCGAGGTGGTGGCGCGCGGCGTCCTTCCCGGCCTCGGCAGCCACGCGCAGTGGGATCGCAGGCTCGACGGTCGCATCGCGCAAGCGATGCTGAGCGTCCAAGCGATCAAGGCCGTCGAGATCGGCGACGGCTGGTCCGCCGCGGATTGGCCAGGAAGCGCGGTGCACGACCCCATCGGCTACGACTCGAGCAACCGCAGGTTCGCCCGCACGAGCAACCACGCAGGAGGACTCGAAGGCGGAATGTCCAACGGCGAACCCATCGTCGTCCGCGCGGCCATGAAGCCCATCGCGACCCTGCGATCGAAGCTGCCGAGCGCGGATTTGCACAGCAAAATCGCTGCGCTCGCGGCGCACGAGCGAAGCGACGTGTGCGCGGTCCCGGCGGCCGCGGTCGTGCTCGAGGCCGCGCTGTGCCTGGTGCTCGCAACAGCGTTGCTCGAGAAGCACGGCGGCGATTCGATGGGAGAGCTGCTTCGCAACGTCGCGCGCTACAAGTCGCAGCTCGAAGAGTATTGAGCGCTCCTGCGATCGATCGACGGAGAGCTCTCTCGTCGCGGAGCGGGCGCAGCGAACTTGCCCCGTGTGGCAGAGTCTGCGACGACGTGCCGTCTCGCTGGTCCGTTTGTCGGGCCGCGAAGGAGCCGAGTCCGCCGTGATTCTCAAGAGAACGTTCGTCGCGTTGGGAGCGCTCTCCGCGGCAGTCATCCTGCAACCGAAGCCGGCGTCGGCGCAGAGCGAAGCGGAGGTCGCTGCCCGTCGGCTGCTCGTCGAGCAAGCGCAGCAAGCGCGGACCGCTGGCGATCACGCCCGCGCGCTCGAGCAAGCGCGACGGGCTGGAGAAATCCAGATGACTCCGTCGCTGAGGTTCTTCATCGCCGAGGAGCACGCCGCGCTCGACCACGTCGGCGAGGCTTTCGGGACAGCGGACCTTTGCGTTCGCGAAGCCGAGCGCGACCCGGCCCTCCGCAACCGGGACGCGATCCTCGCCGGCTGCCGTGGGGTGATGGACACGCTCCGCTCGCGCATCGCGATCATTGTCGTACGTGTTCCACAGCCAGCGCCTCAGGGACTGTCGATCCTGGTTCAGGGGCAGCCACTGGCGGCGAGTTCCTACGATCGACCGATGGTGGTCGCAGCGGGGAGCATCGCTGTCGAGGCTACTGCTCAGGGGCAGCCTCCCTTTCGGACCACTGTGACCCTCGCGGCCGGGGCATCAGAGGACGTACAGATCGCGCTTCAGCCCAGCGCCACCGGTGGACAGCCCCGGGTTATCCCGTCCCCTCCCCCGCGCCGCGGCAACCCCACTCTCGTGGTGGCAGGCGCCGTGACCGCAGGCGTCGGCGCGGCCACAATGATCGCCTCCGCTGTGACCTTCGCGATGCGCAACAGCGCCCTGGGCAATTGCACCATTCAGCCCGATCGAATTGTGTGTCCCTCGCAAATGGACGCGGATCGCGCCGCGGGCGGCGGGACGTTCAACACCTTGACCAACGTGCTCCTCCCAGTGGGTGCAGCGCTGACCGCTGGTGGCGCTGCGCTCCTTGTCGTGGGGCTCGTCTCTGGCGGCCCTCGCGAGGGTGCGCGAGCAGCGCGTCGAGGCACTTGGATGTCCGTGGCTCCGAGGACTGACGGCGTAGGACTGACAGTGGGAGGTTCGCTGTGAAGATCGAGGACGCGCGCGGGATGCTCCTTCGAACGGTGCTGCTGCTGGCTCTCGTCGCCCAAGGGTGTGCGTATCCCTCGACCATCGTGGTCGAAGACCCGACAGACTCTGGCGTCGAGAGCGATGTGCCCGCGATGGACGCGGGGTCGGACACCGCCTCGCCGGTGGACGTGCGACTGACAGATCAGAGCACGACCATGACCTGTCCTCCGGGCCTCGCAGACTGCGACGGCAACGCGATGAACGGCTGCGAGGCGGTTCTGAGCACCGACGTGAACAACTGCGGAGCGTGCCGAAACGTCTGCGTCGAGCGTCCAAACGGCACGCCGATTTGCGCTTCGAGTGTGTGCGAGACCCGCTGCACCCCTGGGTTCGAGAACTGCGACGGCAACGTGATGAACGGCTGCGAGGTCAACACGACCATCAACCCTGCGTCCTGCGGGTCCTGTGGGCGACCGTGCCCCATGGGACAACAGTGCACCGACGGAACGTGCGGCTGTCCTGTGGGTACGACGCACTGCGCGACCGCGGGTGTGTGCGCGGACTTCGCGACAGACAACCGACACTGCGGACGATGCGACTTCGCCTGCCCCGCAGGGCAATTCTGCTCAGCCGGCATGTGCATGGCCATGTGCGGCGCAGGGACAACGCGATGCGGGACTCTGTGCGTGAACCTGCAGACCGACAGGAGCAACTGCGGCAGCTGCGGGACGACGTGCCCGACGAACAACACCTGCTCGGCGGGGACGTGCCGATGCGCCGCGCCCTACACCGTTTGCTCGGGGGCGTGCGTGCTGCTCTCGAGCACAAACAGCCACTGCGGAGCTTGCGGCACGGCGTGCCCTCGCAACGCGACCTGCTCGTCGAGCATCTGCCGGTGCCCGACCGGGCTGACGCTCTGCAGCAATCGTGGCGTGTTGACCTGCGTGGACCTCGCGACGGACGAAGCGAACTGCGGGACCTGCGGGACCGTGTGTCCGTTGACAACGTTCTGCTCGAGTCGCGTGTGCCGCCCGTTCGTCATCGTCACGGGTTGAGCGCGCCACGGCAGAGTAAACCGAAGGCCACGAAGGGAGTAGACCGTCTGTCCGCTGGGGCGCGGGCGGCGCTACTCGAGCTTCGTTGACCGTGATTCGCGCGGGATTTCGTCGGCAAGCGACTCGAGCGTGACGTCGTGCGCGCCGTCAGCCGCGCGCCAGACGACGACGAGGCGAGCGCCGTCGACGAAGTGTGCCTGCCTCGGCGACCGCTGAGCCTTCTCGATGCACCGGATCGCGCGAGACGGAGCGATCGCACCGAACGCCTCGAGGTCGATCGCGCGAAGGTCATAGAGCCTTACGCCGGGGAGCGACGTCTTTCGGCACTCTACGAGCAGCTCGTCGCTCCCCGCGATGGCGGGGGCCTCGGAAAACAGCCACGAATCCAAGCGGCTCTGCGCCATGTGCCCGAGCTCCCGCAGAGTCGCGCGGTCGAAGAAGCGAAGCCAGTACTGCCAACCGTCGACAAACTGCGAACGCGTCTGCACGACGACGTAGGGTCCGCTCACGATCATCTGCTCGACATACTCCTCCCTCCTCGACGACTCCGTGCCTGGTTCGATGGCGACGGTCCTCTTGGGATACACGTCCCGTGGATTGGACACGTCGAACACGAGCCATCGAGGATCGAAGTGGCCCAGCACCGTGTCGATACAGAGCAAGCGATCACCGTCGATGCACACCGCACAGACGTTGCTATGCGCGTTTCGCTCCTGTGGATCCGCCAGGGGTGCGAGGACGCCCCATCGCGCGGCTGGAGCTTCGAGGTCGAACGACACGAGGCGACCGGCCTCGAGCGTTCCCCCGACGAAGAGCACGTTGTCCTTCAGCGCGCAGCGCGGCGTAGGGGAGACGAAGGAAGTCGGAATCGGCACTGATCGAAGGAGCGAGGGCTCACCATCGAAAGCGCCACGCCACTGCTCGAAGACGTATCGCGCGGCGTTTGGATGAGCGTCCGGCGCGAGCCGCACTCGAACGTCGGTGTCGGTCTCGAGCACCGCGAACCAATCGTCGTAGAGCGTCTCTCGGTAGGTGCTGGAGCACTCCGTGAGCCTCGTCCCGTCCGATCGAAACATCGCGGTACCACGACGAACTGGCAGCAAAAATCCACGATCTACCACGGTTGCTCCTCACGGTTGCGGGCGACGGGCTCTGCCCCGGCGCGGCATCGCAAGGTACCGTGAACGTCACACGCCACGAGCACACCCCAGGGAGATATCCCGAGAAGCTCAGTCCGCGTGTCGCCAACCGAGGGCGGAGCCGCTATGTTGCGAGGGTCACACCGACGTGCCGCGCCGAAAGCCGATCTTGTTGTGGGGCCCTCCCGCCGCGGGAAAGAGCGCCCTCTCCCTCGCCCTCTCCCGAACCCTCCAACGCCCCCGACACGACACAGACGACGAGATCGCTCGGCGCGAAGGCGCGCCGGTGCGAGAAGTTTTTTTGCGAGAGCGCGAATGGGGGTTTCGCCAGATCGAATCGCGGCTCGTCCGCGAGATGATCGACAGCGATGACGGCCGCGTCGTCTCTCTCGGCGGCGGCGCGCTGCTGGACCCCGCGCTGCGACGCTCGGCGCTCGACCGCGCGTGGGTGCTCGCGCTCGATGCCTCGCCGAAGGAGCTCTTCTCGCGGATCGCGAGAGAGCCCGAATCGCGACCGTTGCTTCAGGGCGCAGACGAGTCGCGCGTCGCAGCGCTGATTGCACAACGAGGATCGGCGTACCTCGAGGCGCACGCTCGGATCGACTCTGCGGGCTCGCCGGAGACGGTCCTCGCACGAGCGCTCGACGCGCTGGACGTCCTCGAACGCGAGCGCGTCGTCGCGGTGGGTCTCGGCGAGCGCACATACACCGTGCGCTTCGCGGCGCTCGATTCACTGGCCGATCGCGCGGCGGCGCTCAGCCCCGCACCGAGCGCGACGCTCGTCGCAACGGACCGCAACGTGCTCGGCGCGCCTGGGGTTTCGACGGCGATCCACGCGCTCTCGCCGCGCGCCACAGTTGTGTACGACGGCCATGGAGACCACGAAAAGACCGTCCAAGGCGTCTCTCGACTGTGGGACGCCGCGCTCGGCGCAGCGCTCGATCGCCGCGCGGTCCTCTGCGCGATCGGCGGAGGCGCGGTTTCAGACCTCACTGGCTTCGCGGCCTCGACGCTGCTGCGTGGTGTTCGCTTCATCACCGCGCCGACGACAGTGCTCTCGATGGCTGACGCCTCGGTCGGAGGAAAGACCGGCGTCGACCACGCGCTCGGAAAGAACTTGATCGGGTCCTTTCATCAACCGTCCCTCGTTCTTTGCGACACGCGCACGCTCGAGACGTTGCCGCTCAGCGAGCGAAGATCAGGCCTGGCCGAAGTGGCGAAGATCGCCGCGATCGCAGACGAGGGCTTGTTCTCGGCCATCGAGTCGGACGCAGCCGCGCTCGCGCGTGGTGACATCGCGGCCATCGATCGATGGCTTCCGGACGCGGTGCGCGTCAAGGCGCGCGTCGTCGCAGAAGACGAGCGTGAAGAGGGGGGGCGAGCGGCGCTCAACTTCGGCCACACGCTCGGGCACGCGATCGAGTCCGCGTCGGGCTACTCGCTCGCGCACGGCCACTGCGTCGCGCTCGGGATGCGCGCGGCCGCGAGGATCGCGACGGCGCGAGGCGCCTCGCCGCACGTGTCCGAGCGCATCGAAGCGTTGCTCGATCGCCTGGAGCTGCCGCAGTCCCTCCCCGCGGCGCTCGATCGCGCGGCGGTGAAAGACGCGCTCGGCCGAGACAAGAAGCGCGCGGACAACTCGCTTCGATTCGTGCTCTGCCACAAGATCGGCTCCTTCGAGCTGAGCGCCGTACCGCTCGACGCCGCGATGGACGCGCTCGCGACGCTCGAGAGGACCTAAGGGTGGGCGGTGGTCGGATTCTGTTACCCGTGTCGGCGCGACTCTGCTCGAAATTCGCAAGGCGGATGAGCGCGGCGTACCATTGCGGATCACGATGACCACAACGCTCGTCCGCCGTTTGGGCTCGACCGCATTGCTCGTCTCCACCGCGTTCGTGCTCGGAGCGTGCGCGCCGAACCTCGCGAGCGTCGAGATTCGTCAGCTCGTGGTGGCTCAGCCCAACCCTCAAATCCCGGGCCTTTGCTCCGCTTCGGCGGACCCCAACGCGCCCAAAGTGCTGACGAGCGTGCTCGACGTCGCGCTGCGCGACAACTACGTCGCGCTCGCGCTCGTGCAGAACAACATGTTTCGCTCGAGGTCGGTCGATCTCAATCGCCCCGACACGCGCTCGGTCTTCGCGCGACACGTCGACATCGAGCTGACGACGTCGGCGGGGGGTATGTTGGCGCTGCCCGGCGGAGCTCCAGCGTTTTATCGCGTTCCTCTGCGCGGAGACTTGATCGAGACCGCGCCGGGCGGTCTTCCGGGCTTCGCAGTGCTCGAGATTCCGGTGATCACCGCGGCGCAAGGCGCTGCGCTGCGCGATCGCCTCGGATGCACGGGGTTCGCAGCGGGAGCTCCGCCCGAGCCCTTCTGCCGCAACGACTCGATCACCGTGCAGGTCACGCTTCGACCAGAGTTTCAGACGTTGGGCGGCGACGTGCTTTCGTCCATGCGCGACGCGACGTGGAACAACGTCAGGCCCTACTCGTTTCCCCTCACCGTGTGCTGCGGGTGTCTCCTGACGATCCCCGTCGGCTTCAACGCCGCGTGCCAGGCGGCGATGGGAACCATGGCGATGACGCAGATCAACGGAGCGTGCTTCGTCGGACAGGACAGCCCCGTTCCCTGCACGACCTGCGGATCGGCGCCGCAGTGCCAACGCACGGGCTGCCCCTGACCGCTGCGCTACACCGCGCGCTCTCGTAGCCGCTCGTAGCCAGACTTGAGTCGAACGAATCGCCGCGACGCCTCGGGGTCGTCCGGGCGGCGATCGGGATGCGAAGAGAACGCAACACTGCGCCACGCTTCTTCGAGCGCGCGCAGGCGCACCGGCCAGCCGAGGCCAGCTTCGTCGAGAAACGACCGCTCGTCGTCGTCGAGATCGTCGAGCGCCGAACCACCGAACGGCGCGCTCGATCCATCGCCGAACACCTCGCGCGGGTCGATCCGTTCGCCTGCGTTTTTCCAGACAGAATCGCGATGACCGTCGCGCCCACCGTAGCTCGCCGCAGGCCGCGTCGGCTCGCTCGCCTCGAGCAGGACGCCGCGATCGTGCGCCTGGCGGGCGAGCTCTGCGAGGACGTCGGCGTACGCGGCCTCGCGAGTGCCCATGCGAAGCGCCACCGCGTAGTGGCTGCTGCGACCGACGCGCTCGACGAGCGCGACAAACGCCCGAAGCGCGTCAGGACCGTGCTCGTCGTCGCTCAGCAACGTCGGGACGTCGAGGTCGATCGCCACCGTGACGACCCCGGCCTGCTCGAGGGGCGTGCCCTGCTCGTCCGCGAAGAGCACGAGCACCCCGCGCCCCGCATCGACGCGCGCGACGAGCCGGAGCATCGCGTCGGTCTCCTCGCGCACGGTGTGGAGCACGTCGCGCGCGCCTTCGCGCAACGCAGCCCAGTCGTGGGGCCAGCCCGTCGAATCGCACTCGGAGACGAGCGTCGCCAGCGCGCGAAGCGCCGTCGTCGCGACGATCTGCGCTTTGAATTTTCTCAGCACCGAGGCCGAGTGTACGGCCATTGAACGCGAGCGGCGCGCCCCCCGAACAGTCGACCGTCCGCTCAGCGAACGAAGTTCAAATGCTGGATCTGGCCGCCGCCAGCGTCGATGTAGAGGTCGAACCCGTCTCGCCGGACCGAGAAGAAGCCGCTCGAGGCCATCATCCCGCCACCTCCGCCGCAGATCTGTGTCAGGCGGATCAGCGAACCGCCCGTGACGTAGCTGAAGTTCACGCGCTGAGGCGTCCCACCAGGGCCGGTCTCGACGTTGAACTGCATCTCTCCGCGAGAGATCTGAACGGCGTATCGCACGCCCATGATCGGCGGCGTCGAGCCACCGCCGTAGAAGATGAGTTCGCGCAGCTGGTAGTAGCCGTCGACGAGCGTTCCGCCGCTGCCCGAAGGAGGCGTCCCGAACGCGGAGCGCACCGGCGCGAAGAGCATCGATGGGGGGACGGAGTTGCAGGCCACCGGACCGGCGTCGCTGACGCCGCCGCCATCGACGCAACGCGGGTTGGCCGCGCACGAGAGCGATCCGCTCACACTGCAGATGCATTGAGTGCAGCCGTCCCGAGACAGCCACGACATTCCTGGCGGGATCGAAGAGCCATCGGGCGCACGGCAGACAACGACACCGCCATCGGCGCAGCGCGGGTTCGTCGCGCACGAGAGCGATCCGCTCGGGCTGCAGAAGCACTGCGTGCATCCGTCTCGGGACGACCACGATGTTCCCGCGAGGATCGAAGAGCCATCGGGCGCGCGGCAGACCACGACCCCGCTGTCGAAGCACCCCGGCCGCGTCGCGCACGAAAGCGACCCCGAGCGATCGCAGGTGCACGACGTGCAGCGATCGGGCGACGTCCACGTCCCGCCAATGGGGAGCGGCGTTCCATCCGGCGCACTGCACACCGTCGGCGTGCCTCCGTCCGTGCAACCTCCGGTGGGAGCGCATCGCGCAGCGCCGCCGGGCGTCACGCAGCTGCAGCTGAAGCATCGATCGCGCGTGATGATCGTCGAGCCCACCGGCACCGGCGTCCCATCGGGCGCGAAGCAAACCGGTGGCGGTGGGAGACCACCGTCCATGCAGTTGGGTCGCGTCCCGCATTCGAGCGATCCACCGCCAGCGCAGAAGCAGCTCGTGCAGCCGTCCGGAGACAGCCATGTCGCGCCCGCCGGAAGCGGCGTACCGTCGGGCGCGCGGCACACTGGTGGCGGAGGCGGTGGCGGTGGCGGAGGCGGCGTCACCACGTCGTCGCAGACGAGCAGCGTGCACGAGAGAAAGCCGTTCATCCCGCACGCGCACGTGTTGCAGCCGTCGAAGAAGCTCTCACCGACCGCCAACACCCGTCCGTCGGGCAGCCGACATCCGCCAGGCGCGTCTATCGTCGGAACGTCCGGAGGTGGTCCGCCACCGTCCCCATTGGGTCGGATCGCGACGCCGCATCCCGCGAGCGTCCAAAGAAGAACAACCCAGGCCCACGCGCCGATCGCCTTGCGGTTCATTGGAGTCTCCATCGTTTCGAAGAATCAATTGGCCCAGCACGATCCGGGCCGAAGCGACCGAACTGTCCCACATCACCCGCAAATTCGCGAATCGGCGCAGGATCGCGCCGGGACCCGAAAACCGGTCCGCGACAGCCGCGACGGCACCTCCCCGACGACGGCACGTCGTGGCACAACGCAGCGAACAAGCATGGACGAGATCAAGAACGAACCCGGCAAGACGCCGTTCGACCGCATCGGAGGCGCAGACGTTGTTCGCGCGCTCGTCGAGCGGTTCTACGACGCGATGGAGAAGCACGAACCCGCCTTGGCGGCGCTTCACGAGCTCGACGCGGACAAGCGCGTCTCGCGAGGCGCACGCGATCGGTTCGCGCTGTTTCTCATCGGCTGGCTGGGCGGACCGCAGGACTACATCGCGCAGCACGGCCATCCGCGACTTCGCATGCGACACGGACGCGTTCCGGTCGACTCACAGATGCGCGACGCCTGGACCCGCGCGATGTCGCGCGCCATGGACGAGAGCGGCGTCACCGGTCCCATCCGCGCGTTTCTCGACAGCAAGTTCGCCGAGCTCGCGGACTTTCTCCGCAACACGCCCGACAAGCCTGCACCCAACAGCCAGACCCCGTGACCGACAACCACGCTGAGCTCCGCCGCGCACCCGAAATCAAGTCTCGCGGAATCGGTCGGTCGCCGCTCCTGGCGATCTTTCTCGTCGTGCTCGTCGACGTGTTCGGGATGACGCTCGTGATCCCGCTGCTCGGCCCGTACGCCGAGCGATTTCACGCGTCCCCGCTGCAAGCGACGCTGCTCGTGAGCGTCTACGCCGCGTGCATGCTCGTCTCGGGCCCGATCCTCGGGGCGTTGAGCGATCGGTACGGTCGAAAGCGACTCTTGCTGCTCTCGCAGCTCGGCACGCTCGTGGGCTTCGTGATGCTCGCCCGCGCCGAGACCCTCGCGATGATCTTCGTCGCTCGCGCGATCGACGGCGCGACCGCGGGCAACCTGTCGCTGGCGCAAGCGTACGTGAGCGATCGAACCAAGCCCGAGGACCGCACGTCAGCGTTCGCGCTGATCGGAATCGCGTTCGGCGTGGGGTTCTTCATCGGCCCGTGGATCACTGGAATGCTCGTTCGAACGAGCTTCACCGCGCCGATCTGGCTCGCGGCGGGGCTGTCTCTGACGAGCATCGTCTGCACGCTTCTCTTGCTCGAGGGCGGCCTGCCGCCGCAGCGCGCGGGTGGTGACGAGGGACCCGCAGGACGCAGGTTGTCGCTGCTCTCGTGGGGCTCGTACGCGCCGTTCTTTCGGCGCCCGATCCTCCGCGGCGTGCTCTTCGAGCACCTGGCGTACTCCTTCGCGTTCACGTCGTTCACCTCGGGGTTCGCGCTGTTCGCCGAGCGCACGTACCGACACAACGGACAGTTCTTCACGCCGCGCGAGGTGGGTTACGCCTTCGCGTATGCTGGCTTTCTCGGGATCGTCTTGCAGGGAGGAATGCTTCGACGTCTGACTCGGCGCTACGGCGAGGGACGGCTCATTCGCGCGGCCTTCATCAGCAACGTGGTCGGCTACGCGGTGCTCGCGGCGTTTCCGACGACGGCTGGGCTCGTCGCAGCGACGACCATCACGGCCTTCGGCAACGGGACGCTCCGTCCGAGCCTGTCGGGCCTCGCGAGCCAACACGCAGAGGCGCACGAGCAGGGGATCGTGCTCGGCCTGGTGCAATCGCTGAGCTCCATCGCGTCGATCCTCGCGCCGTTCGCGTCGGGGATCTTGATCGAGCGCCGCTACTTGATTGCGTGGGCCGCGTTGCCGGGCGTGATCGCGCTGGTCGGCCTCGCGCTCGGGCGACGAGGCTCGGCGCTCACGATTCGCGAGTCGTCACGGTAGAGCTTCGAAATCTTCAGGGCTGCGGGGAAAGAACTTCGGCCCGAAGAAGTAGCTCACGATTCCGGTGACGTTGCGGACACGCGTGAAGTTCAGGCGGCGCAGCGCCGCGTCGTAGAGCGGGCGACCGGTGCGGTCTTGCAGCGGTCCGAGCTGCGGCGCGAGGTTCAGCCCGCCGACCATTCGGATCTCCCCTCGATTGGCATCGCCGCCAGTCGGGGTCTCGAGCATGACCTCGCCCGTGATCCGGACGAGGACGCCGACGTACCGGTCGCCTCCCTCGATGATCTGCTGCACCGTGGCGGGGACGATCACCGGCTCGATGCCCGTGCCGATTCGCTCGACGCCCGTCCGAGAAAACTCAGGCAGCGTTCGATCGGTAAAGGTGCACGGCGGCCTCGGAGGCGCGCAGCAAGGCGTGCAATTGAACTCGTCGTAGCTGCCGCCGCCCACGGATACGATGTCACCGACCAGCAACGTCGAGCCCGTGGGAATGGTCGACGGGGCGAAGAGTTGTACGCCGCACACCCTCCGTCCGTCCGGCATCGGGGCGCAGCCATTGAACATCGGATCGTTGACGACCTCTTGGACCCAGATGTCCCCCGTCTCGCCTCGCGGCTCGAGGTGCGAATCAATGGCTGTCACCACGACGTTGCTCACCGCCACTCGTCCGCCCACGCGAGGACGCGAGGCGATGTCGGCCTGGCGATACGTCGCGAGCCTTTCGCCTCGGGGCGTAGGCATGTTGCACGAGTTCTGGTCGATTTCTCCGCAACGACGCGCCAAGGTGTCGAGGGGAGTGGAGCACGAGAGCGCTCCAACAAGGACCGGCGCGAGCGCGAGTAGGATGCGAGTCGAGGCCACGGCAGCGGCCCGAGAATGTACCAGCGACCTCGCGACGCAAGAACGGCAATCGATCGAAGCTCTTGTGACGAGCGCATCTCTTGCCGAGCGCGGCGGGGTCCTTCGGTTCGCGCTGCGGCTTGACCCTCGGGTTGGCCCGTGACTACCGTCCGCGCCGTTTGGAGAGCGCGCCGGGCAGCGAAACCCCCGCCCGTGACGCGTCTCTACTGAAAATTCTCTGGTGAAAGTGTCCATGGGCAACGAGTCGAGCGGCGGAGGGACGAAGGGTCAACGGGGGGTGGAGTCCGTTCCGGGAATGAACGACGTTTTGCCGAAGGACGTCGGCCGCTGGCGCGCGCTCGAAGAGCGCTTTCGCGGCCAGTGCGAGCGCTTCGGATTCGGCGAAATTCGCACGCCAATGTGCGAGTACACCGAGCTGTTCGCCCGCGGCATCGGCGAAGAGACCGACGTGGTCGCCAAGGAGATGTACACCTTCGAGGACCGCGGCGGCCGATCGCTGACCCTCCGCCCCGAAGGCACCGCGAGCGCGGTGCGCGCGTACCTCGAGCACCGGGTGAGCAACGTCGGCGGCGTCGCGCGCTGGTACTACGTCGGACCGATGTTTCGCGGCGAGCGACCGGCGAAAGGGCGCTACCGACAGTTTCATCAGGTGGGCGCTGAGGTGTATGGCGACCCGGGGCCGATGGTGGACGCCGAGCTCGTCGACCTGGCCTATAGTTTTGTGACTTCGCTTGGAATTTCGCAGGCGAAGGTGCGCATCAACTCGCTCGGCTCCGGCGACACCAAGCGCCGCTACGCCGAGGCGCTGCGCGAGTACTACAAGCCCCTCGCGGACAAGCTCTCGCCCGATAGCCAGCGCCGCATCGAGACGAATCCGCTGCGCATCCTCGACTCCAAGGCGCGCGAAGACGTCGCGCTCCGCGCGGGGGCGCCGAAGTTGATGGAGCTGCTCGGCGACGAGGACCGCGCTCACTTCGACCGCGTGCAGGGCGCGCTGACCGCCCTCGGAACGCCGTTCGAGGTCGACGCGACCATCATCCGCGGACTCGACTACTACTCGCGCACGATCTTCGAGATCACCGACACAAGCGGCGCCCTCGGCGCGCAAGACGCCCTCGGCGGCGGCGGCCGGTACGACGGTCTGATCGAGCAGCTCGGCGGAAAGAGCACGCCCGCCGTCGGCTTCGCCCTCGGCGTCGAGCGGCTGCTCATCGCCGCGCCCGAGTCGTCGCTGAAGGCCCGCACTGTGGCCTCGTGCGCGGTGTTCGCGGTCGATCGCGACGAACCCGAACGCGTGCAGCGCGCGGCGCTCGCGATCGCGAAGGAGCTGCGCAACGCGGGCTTCGTCGTCCACGTCGACACGCGCTTCGGCAAGCTCGATCGGCAGTTTCAGCACGCCGAGCGCGTCGGCGCGACGTGCGCCGTGGTCGTCGGCAAACAAGAGCTCGACAACGGCCGCGTCGAGCTGCGCGAGCTCGACACGAGGCAGCAGTACGCGGTGCAGCGCGAGGCGATCGCCTCGAAGGTCGCCGAGGTCCTCGCCAAGAGCGGGAGCACCGGCGGATGAACGTTCGCGTCAGGAAGCACCGCGCCGACGCCCGTCGCGCTGGCGTGGTCGGCGCGGCGGTCGCGTACGCGCTGATGGGTTCGAGCGCCTTTGCGCAGAGCACGCCGCCCGGCGATGCGGGAGCGCAGCCGCAATCGGACGCGGGCGGAGCCGCTGCTGAGGGCGGAGCTCCGCTCCCCGATCCCGTCGACGAGCCAGCAGAGCCGCAACGGCAGGACCCCGAGGTCGACGGCTCGGGCACGCGCGGCGCGAACGAAGGCGCAGCCGGAGCGGCGGGGCGAGCTGCCCCCGCGGACGACGCAGCGGAGACGCGCGAGGCCCCGCTCACCGACGAGCAACGAGCTCGAATGATTCCGAGCGGCGGCGAGCTGCCGGACCCCAACGATCGCGCGCCTCGGCGGTTCTTCTTTCCCCCGTACCTTCGCGAGTGGGGACGCGATCACGACACGACGGTGCTGTTTCCGTTCTATTGGAACAGCCGCGTCCGCGATTCGCGCTGGCTGCTGATCCCTCCCTACTATCGGCTGCGCTCGCGAACGGCCAACACTGACGCGTTTTTCCCGCTGTTTTACCACGGGACAGGCACGAGCGCCGACGGGTCGAACTACTCGACCACCGTCGTGCCGCCCGTCTGGGTTCATCGTACGCGCGGCCCCGATCGAGCGAGGTCCCTCGCCGTCGGCGCGTTTCCGTTGTTCTCGTACTACGAGAACTTCGGCACCAACGGCAGGCTCCAAGGCGAACACCTGATCATTCCAGCGCTGCTGACCTTTCATCGCTGGAGTCGAACGAGCCAGCACACGATCACGCCGCTCTTTCAGTACATCCGCGACGGATCGAGCACGACGTGGACCGCCGGACCGGTCGTGCCGCTCGTGGCGCGACACACCTCACCGAACCTGCGCTGGACCCTCGTCTGGCCGGCGCTCTTTTTTCAGCGCAACGACCTGCTCAACGACCGGCACCTCACGGTCGTTGGTCCGTTCTGGACCGAGCGGACCGCGACGAGCCTCTCGGTCAACCTGGCGCCGTTGTTCTTTCACTCGCACGACCGAACGTCCTCGCGAACGACGGTGTTTCCGCTGTTTCACACCGAGTCGTCGCGAGAGCACTTCACGTTCGCGACGCTGCTCGGCGGCTACACGCGAGTGCGCGACGAGAGCACGCTCATCCTGCCGTTTTATCAAAACCATCGCGGCGTCTCGAGCTTCGACGCCGTCGCGCCCTTGTTCTATTACGGCCGCGATCCGCGCACCGGATCGAGCACCGTTCAGGTGCTCAACTTCGTGCACAACCGCCGCCCGACCGGGAGCACGACCGTGTTCTTCCCGCTCTTCGCGCACATCCACGAAGCCGGTCGCTTCGACACGACGATCACGCCGATCTTCGGGCACAGCTACGATCAAACCCGTCGCTCGCGCATCGTCGTCGCCGCCAACGTTCACTACGAGTCGTCGCCCGAACACCGCGTCGTCAACGTCTACCCGATCTTCTACTCAGCCGCGGGTCGACGCTGGCATCACAACGTGTTCTTCCCCTTCGTCTGGGACATCGGAAACCAGGACGAAGGCCGGCAAACCACGGTGATCTTCCCGTTCTACGCGAACGTCGGCGATCGGCGCGGCTACACGCGGTGGGCGTTTCCAGATGTGTTCTGGTGGCGACACGGAAGCGGAGAATCGCTCTCGTGGGGCTACGACATCGCGCCGTTCTTTCAGTACGGCGAGCCGCGTCGAGGCGACTACTACTGGACCGTGCTCTACGGACTTGCTGGTTTTCGACGGCAAGGAAACTACGAGCAGACGCGAGTCTTCTGGGCGACGATCAACCATCGCAGACCGCCGTCGGGTCGCGCGTCGGACGAGCAAGACTCCTCGGGTCCGAGGCGCGCGAACGCCGAGCGCGTCGACCGCGATGTCGTCGTCGATCTGTAAGTGATCCGGCGATTCGCGCGGCGAGATGGCGCTTCGATGGGCGGCGACGGGCGCGCGACGCGCGAGCGCTGGGGTGGCCCGATGAGTCCATCGCGGTATGCTCGCGATCGATCGTCGATGCGAACCCTGACTGCACTGCTCGTCTCGTCGCTGCTCGCAGCGTGCTCTACGCCGACGCCCACCGATGCGGCGAGCGACGCGACCGACGCGACGGCCGACCGCGCGCTCGCGGACGGCCCAGTCATTTCGGTCACGATCAACGAAATTCGCGCCACGGACGAAGACTGGGTCGAGCTGTTCAACGCGGGCTCGTCTGCGGTGGACATCAGCAACTGGGGCCTGACCGACAGCGAGCCAGACGGCGCTCCCAGGCTCGGCAACGTCGCGCGATTTCCCGCAGGAACGAGCGTCCAACCCGGCCAATACGTGCTCGTCCTGGTCGATCAAGCGGACGCGGGCACGGGCCCACAGATGCGATGCCTCTCGGACGGCGGGCCGATGACGTGCTTTCACGGCACCTTCGGGATCAGCGCCTCCCGCGGCGAGAACGTGCACCTGATCGCGCCCACGGACCTCGTGTCCGAAACGATCAACTACCCCATGGCCGGCGCCGCTGCGGGCGAGAGCTGGGGGCGAATCCCGAATGGAACGGGTGGTTTCGCGCGCAATCGCCTTACGCCCGCTGCGCCGAATCTTCCGCCATGAACACACACCGTCGCTTGGGAGGAGAACCTCCCACTCCAAACGACGCGAAATTTCCAGACAGTCGTGCGTGACGGCCGCGTGTCGGGTTACACTTCACAGCACGTCATTCGATGGTCGCCTCCGCGCCGCAGAGCTTCGCGCACGACCTGCTGATCGGCAAACCAATCGCCGGTCGCTACCGAGTGGTGCGTCTTCTGGGTGAAGGCGGAATGGGAGCGGTCTACGAGGCTCGGCCCATCGACGGGTCCGAGACCGTGGCCATCAAAGTCCTCGCTGCACAGTACGCCGTCGACGATGTGTCGGCGCGACGCTTCATGCAGGAGGCCGAGGCCGCCGCGCGCATCGCGCACCCGAACATCGCGTACGTCACGCAGATGGGCCGCGAGCCGTCCGGCGCGCTCTACATCGTTCAAGAGCTCTTGCGGGGAGAGGACGCGCGCACGATCCTGCAGCGACGCGGGACGCTCGGGATCGGAGAGGCGATCGCCATCGCGCTGCCGGTCGCCAGCGCGCTCGACGCCGCGCACAAGCACGGCATCCTTCACCGCGACGTCAAACCCGAGAACATCTTCGTCAGCACCGGGCCCGACGGCGCGATCCCGAAGCTCATCGACTTCGGCATCTCGAAGTTTCAAGACGCCCAGCTCGAGAACGACAAGCGCACGCAGACTGGCGTCGCGATCGGCACGCCCGATTACATGTCGCCCGAGCAGGCTCGCGCAGATCGCGCGCTCGACGGTCGGACCGACCAGTGGTCGCTCGCGACGGTGCTCTTCGAACTGCTCACCGCGCGACCGCCGTACGTCGCGCAAACCGCGACGCTGGTGCTCACCAAGATCATCACCGAGCAGCCGCCTCGGATCGAGCTGTTCGTCCCGGACATTCCTCCGACGGTCGCCGCGGTGATCCATCGCGCGCTCGATACCGATCGAGACAAGCGCTACCACGACATGGCCGCGTTCGCGGACGCGTTGTCCAAGTCCGCGCTCGACGCCGGCATCTCGATCGACTTGCCCGAGATCTTCATCCCGGGCGAAGACGAGCCTGTCCGCCGCCGCTCTCGCATCGCGAGCGCGGAGGTTCGCACGCCGGCCCTGCCCAAGGCGCCGAGCTCTTCCGAGGGTCTGACCGATCCTCCCACGACGCTGTTCACCCAGCCGACTTCGCACTATCAAGCACCCACGCATTCGCCGCTCTCAGCGCCGCCGGCGAGCCAACCACAAGGGTCGCCAACCGCAGGTCCTCCGTTGCCGTCGGTCGTGCTCGACGACAGCGCCTTCGTCGACCCGCGACGCGGAATCAAAGCGCTCGGGACGATCTTCGTCGTGATCCTGCTCGCAGCGCTCGGAGGCGTCGGTTGGTACGCGTACAGCGAGCGGCAACGCTCGACGCTTCCGCCCGTCGACCAGAGCGCGCAGCGGCACACCACGCACGTTGCCGACAGTCGTCCCGATCGAACGCCGCGCGCGAACGCACACGCCCCCGTAGCGACAACCGACTCGGGTCTCCCGCTCAACAGCGCCACGAACGGCACGCCGCGGTCCTCGGTTCGCTCCAACCGCCCCGTCCGCAACAACCGCACGATCCACCACATTCGCCGCAACGGTCTGACGATTCAGCGGCAGTATCGGGAGCGCTGAGTTGCGTCGTGTCGCCTTCGCTGGGCTCTATCTCGCGACCCTGGCGTGCGCGGCGCTGCCGCTGATCGATGCGAGAGCAGCGCACGCGCAGCGCGCGCCGAACCCTGCGCGCGAAGCGTTCGAGCGGGGAATCAGCGCGCTCGAAGCGCAGCGATACGTCGACGCGCTCGCTGCGTTCGAAGACAGCTATCGCCTGCGTCCGTCGCCGGTCGCGCTCTACAACGTCGCCGTCGCGCAGCGCGGGCTCGGTCGAATTCGAGACGCGATCCAGACGTTCGAGCGCTACCTCGCCGCGCCAGAGCGAGGGATCGATCGCGCAAGGCTGCAGTCCATTCGATCCGAGCTCGACGCGCTGCGCGGGCAGGTCGTCACGCTTCGCCTGACGGTAGCGCCCGCCAACGCGGCGCTGCTGGTCGACGGCAGGCCGATGGGCGACAACCGCGCGAACGCGCTCTTGCTCGATCCGGGTCGGCACGTCATCGAAGTGAGCGCCGAAGGGTATCGAACCTCGCGACGCGAGGTCGACCTGCGCCCCGCGACGACGGTCGTGCTCGATGTGACGCTCGAGTCGCTCGGACTCGGGCGACTCGTGGTGAGCTCCTCGGTTTCGTCCTCGGTGATTCGCGTCGATGGCAGAGAGGTGGGCACGGGCTCGATCGATCGGCTGATCGCGCCCGGTGAGCACGAGGTCGAGGTTCGCGCGCGTCGCTTCGACGTGTTTCGACGAACGGTGCGAGTCACGAGCGACAACGTCGTTCGCATCGACGCGAGGCTGGCCGGCGAAGGTTCGGGGACGCGAGCGTGGCTCATCCCCACGATGATCGCTGCGGGCGTGCTGGCAGCAGGCGCTATCACCTTCGCGATTATCTACGAGACCGCCCCTGCGGCGCCGCGCTCTGTGGGTTGGGGCGAGTTTCCCATTCCACGTTGAAGCGTGGAAGCACGCCCGGAGCACACTGCCGAAAAGCACTCCGCGAAGCGCAGCGCGTCGCCAACCGAAGGCGGATGCGCTGTAGTCGCCGCGGCGACGCGAGAAACGATACACTCCGAGTGATGCTTGCTGTCTTCGACACCCGAGCGTGGCCGCGCGGGCGCTCTACGATCAGCGCGATGAGCGCGATCGTCGCGGTCGCTGCGATCGGCGCGGGCCAAGGCTGTCGCCGCACCGACCGCGCACCGACGCAGCTCGTGCTCCACATCGACTCGCAAATCGAATCAGGGATCGACCTGCGCGCGGTGATCGTCACGGCGCGGAGAACGCCGACGGGCCCCGTCGTGATGCAGAAGGACTTCTCCCTCGGCGGAGCGGTCCGGCTGCCAGGCGACGTTGGGTTGTTCGCGACAGCGCAAGACGACAGCGGGCCGGTGTACATCGAGGTTCAAGCGCAGCTCACGAGAGGCGGATCGTTTACGGTCAACGCGGAGTCGAGCTTCCAGCCGGGCCGCGTTCGGGTCGTGCCGATCCTGCTCTCGATCAACTGCGCGACGCTCGCCGCGGCAGGCACCGTGAGCATGTGCGCTTCGTGTTCGGCGTGCGGATGCGAGCCGATTCGCGCAGACAGCGACGGCGGAACGCCAGCGGGAAACTATGTTCCACCGTTCAGTCCCGACGAGGATCGAGAGTCGCGCTGCCAGCTCGCGCACCCGACGGCGCTGCCGCGCGATCTGCCCAATCCGCCCGACTCGACGCCGGACGCCGGAACGCGTCTGTGCGAGCGCGGTCAGTGCTTCGCCGTGCGCGTCCTTCGTTTCGACTGGCCGACGATGGCCAACCCGGACGGCTGGCGTCGGCACGGCTGGGATCTGGACGGGACGTGCACCACGATGGACCGCGCGGTGCCGACCTGTCGCAACCCCGGCGGTGTGGTTGTCGACGGCGAAAATGGCCGCGACAATGCGTTTGCTTCTCGCCTCGGCCCGTACCTGCAGACGCTCAACAACGTGTCCGAGCAGCGCATCGCGATGGGGATGCTCCGCGGCGACGCGTCGATGGGCATCGAGCTCCGCGGATACTCGGGCACCGGCGACGATGGGACCGTCGAAGCGTTGTTCTTTCCCATCGCGCGTGGGCGAGCAGGCGACGACCCCGCCGCGCCGCCGCGGTGGGACGGGACCGACGTCTGGTCGCTCGATCGCTACATCGTGATCTCTCCAGAAGACGCGATTTCCCGCGGATACGTCGCGGGATCTCGCATGGTGCTGCGCCTTCGATCGCAGACGCCGATCGCGTTTGCGACGGAGTTCGGCCAGGCGCGGCTGCTCATCTCCGGAGGCATCGCGGCGGGCTCCGTGCACTGCGGCGGCAGACAGCTGGGACCCCTCGAGCTCGGCGGCTTCGTCGAGGTCAGGCAGCTCTCGAACGACCTTCCGTTGCTCGGCTTGTGTGATCCGCTGCAGCGCTTCGCCGTCTCGACCGCCCTGGCGCAGAGCGCGGATCTCAACGTGGTCGGCGATTCGCCAGTGAACAACCCCAACGTCGACTGCAACGCGATCAGCTTCGGAGTCACGTTGGTGCCCGTGCCGATTCGCGCGATCGAGGGCGAGGTCAACAGCGGCATTCGGCCAAACCCCTGCGTCCCCGACGCAGAGGGGCCCGACGCGTCGACGCCCGACGCCGCGCCGAACGATGCGAGCGCTGATGGCAGGGCGGACGCAGGCGCCGACGCGAGCACCGACGCGCGGGCGGACGCGCGGCTCGATTCGCGCGGCTAGCGATGGGCGGGGATCAGTTCGCGCCCTGGGCGCGGGCGCTCTCGGTGCCGAAGGCGGCCATGTCTTGCAACGGCGGACCGACCTTCTCCCAGCCACGGTCGGCGGCCATCCCGTTGAACTTGCGCACCATCCAGCCCGGAATGAGCATCGAGAACGTGCGCGCGATTCGCGTCGGATCATCGAGCGTCTTCAGCATTCGCTCGTAGGTCTCGTCGCCGTACGCCTCGCGAAACGCCGTCGCCTGATCGGGACGACGCACCCAGGCGACGACACCCGCGCGATCCGCCTCGGGATGAAACTGAACCGTCTCGATGCCCGGCGTCACGTCGAGCCCGAGGATGGCGACGCCCTTGTCGTCCTGCCCCTCGCGCGACTCGCGCGCGAGCAGCGAACCACCGAGGGTCTCGAGCGTGCGGGCGTCGAGGTCGATCGCCTCCCAGTTGCGGTGCTCGAAGGCGAAGAGCCGATCACCGAAGGGGTTGAGCAGCGGGTGTTCGCGACCGTTGCGGGTCATGTACACCGGCATCACGCCGAACTTGCGGGTCGCTCGCGGCGCCATCGTCGCCACTGCGAAGTGACGAACGATCATCTCGAACGAGTAGCAAACGCCGAACAGCGCTTTGGCGTTGGGTCCTCGCCGATGGTTGTCCTCGGCGACTTGATCGAGGAAGTCATTGTAGCCTTTTACCCAGGCTTTTCCGTCGCCGTCGAACGGAGAGCCCGGCCCGCCCGACGACACATAGAGGTCGCAGTCGCGCGGGGGCATCTCGTTCTTGTCGCGCACCGAGACGTGCGAGAGCTCGAGTTCGAGGTCGGGGTTGGTCTTTCGGACGTGCTTGTGAAACTCCGAGCAGATCAGGCGAAAACAGCGGATCGCCTGGTTCTCGTGCCCGTCGTTCATGTCCACGATGCACATCCGCAACGGCCGTACAGAGGACGTTCGCGCCGTGAGGCGAGCGTTGCTCGATGGGTCCATCATCGGTTCGTGAACGATACCCGAATCGCTCCAGAACGCACGTTTTCCGCGGCTTTCACGTTTGCAATGCAGGGTCGGTCGTAGTGTGCTCCCGCGAAAGCTCGTTCACCCGAGCGCTACGAGCACCAATGGCGCAGACACGAACGCATCGACCCCCGCAAAAATCCTCGTTTCCTCCGCCTCCCAAGACGCCGACGATGTCGCCGCTCCCGGAGGGGACGCCCCCGATCCTACCGATCGCCGAGCGCCTCGCCGCCGACGACCGGCTCTCAGGAAAAGGCGTCACGATCGCCTTTCTCGACTCGGGGTTCTACGCGCATCCCGACCTAATTACGCCCCGCAATCGCATCATTGCCTACAACGACGTTCTCTCGAACCGCACGTGGAAGAACACGCTGCCCGAGCCAGACGCTTCGTCGTGGCACGGGATGATGACCTCCGTCGTCTGCGCGGGAAACGGCTCGTTGTCGCACGGTCGCTTCAAGGGCCTCGCGCACCAGTCCGACCTCGTGCTGGTCAAGGTCGGCTCGATGTCGCGCGTGCGTCACGATGACATCCGCGCCGGACTTCAGTGGGTCCTCGCGCACCACCGCAAGTACGACATCCGCGTGGTGAACATCTCGGCGGGCGGCGACTACGAGGCGAGCTACCTGACCGACGCGCTCTCGCACGCGGCCGAAGAGTGCGTGCGCGCGGGGATGACCGTCATTTGCGCGGCAGGAAACTCGCCGAGCCAGCCGGTGCTCCCTCCCGCATCCGCGCCCGCCGTGATCTCCGTCGGAGGCTTCGACGACAATCACAACGCCCAACCCGGCGCGCGCGGGATGTACCACTCGTCCTTTGGCCCGACGATCGACGGCCTTCAAAAGCCCGAGGTCATCGCGCCCGCGATCTGGGTCGCGGCGCCGATCCTTCCGGGCACGCCCACCGCCGCGCAAGCGACGATGCTCGACGAGCTGGCCGCGGCCAATGACGAGCAGCTCTATCGACTGCTCGACGAGCACCAGGGCGTCGATCCCGAGCTCGACCAGTGCCGTCACCGCGAGCCCTATCACGTGCGCAACGTCGTCGCGCTCAAGCGACGCAACGAGAAGCTCATCTCCGCGCACTACAAGCACGTCGACGGGACGAGCTTCGCCGCTCCGATCGTCACCTCGATCGTCGCGCAGATGCTCGAGGTCAACCCGTCGCTCACCCCGATGCAGATCAAGCGCATCCTCATCGACACGGCGGTGCGCATGCACGACGTCGCCGTCGACCGACAAGGGTGGGGCGTCGTGCAGCCGCGCGCAGCGATCGAGCGGGCGCGCGCGAAAAAAGTGTGACTGTATTCAAAACGTGCCGGCGATCGTGACGCTCGACGGCGTCATCGCGAGGCCGTTGAATCGCACCGTCTGGCGCGAGCTCACGTAGAGCGGGTCGCCTTGCGCCGAGCGAAGAAAGCGCAGGGCGCGCTCCGACGGCGTGCGCTCGTTGAGCGTCACGATTCCCAAGGGGATGTACACCGCGCCGACCGCGAAGAACGGCGCGGCGAAGGCCATGCCCAAGCCGCCCCCGAGCGCGGGATTGACGTAGGACGCGACGGCGAACCCTGCGCTCAACACGCCGGTCGCGATCAGCAACGCGCCGCCCGTTCGCTGCGCAGATCGCTCGCGGGCGATCCGCCCGTTCCAGCGAGAGATCACGCCCGCGAGGCGGTCTTGGGGATCGGTCACCGGGTCGTTCTGCAGCTCTCCTTCGATCTCCTCCCAGAAGCTGCGGTTCAAGAAGCTGAGCCCGCCGAACAGCGCGATGACCGACCCGAGCGCCAACGCGCTCGTCCCCGTGATGATCGTCACGTACGTCGGGGTGCCTGGCGGAGGCGCGACGAATGGAATCACCCCAGCGAGCGCGCACACCGCGCCGCCCGCGAGCAGCCCGTACCCCATCGCGCGCCGCTGAGTCATCTCGATCTCTGCCTGGTCTCGAACGACCGCCTCGATCCTTCGAAGCGTCACGGCGGCCCTCCGGCGCGCTCGTGCGTCGCCCGACGGTCGACGCGTCGTTGGCGCTGCGCCTGGCGGCGGCGGGGGAAGCGCCGTGGCGCCACGGGCAGGATCGCCGCTGCTCGTCGGGACCACAGCCGTGACGCTCGCAGATGCGTCCGACGGCGCTGGCGCGGCGTCCGCGGCGGTCAACGGCGCGCGATTCGGTCGATCTTCGGGGGGCGGCGGAGGAAGCTCGAGGCCGCCGTCGCGCGCTTGCGCGGACACATCCTGCGCAAAGAGCGCCGTCGCGCTCAGCGCTCCGAACAATACGGGCGCGGCGTAGGTCGCGGGAATGCGCCGCGTTCGGAAGCGTTGGATCGACGACAATGCTCAGCTCTCGGGGAGCTTAGTCTTACCGAGCGCGAGGATCTCGTCGAACTCTGCGGGAGAAACCGCGAGCACCGAGAGGCGCGGCTGACGAATCAACATGAACTTCGCGAGGACCGCGCTCTTCTTCATCTCCGCGAGCGACACGCTCTTCGTCAGCGGAAATTGAGGCGCGAGCTCGACCGCGCTCCAGTCCTCGCCCTTGGCCGTGGGGTCTTCGAAGGCCTCGCGGGTCACGCGGGCGACGCCGACGACAGCCTTGTCGGCACCCGAGTGGTAGTAGAGGACCAGGTCGCCCGCTCGCATCGCGCGAAGGTTGTTGCGGGCCGTGTAGTTTCGCACGCCGTCCCACACCGTCGATTTGTCCTCGACGAGCCGTCGCCACGGGTAGACGTCGTGCTCGATCTTCACGAGCCAGAACGCGGTGTCGCCACGGCGATTCACTGCGAGATCGGTCACAGAGGGCCCTCCAACTCGATGTTCGAGCGGACTACCTGCACGACCAGGGCTGGCGTCCGCCGGCGTCAGCGCCGCCGCAGAGGCAGACGATCGCTCGTCCCCCCGGCGCTGGCGTCACGCGGCATTGCTGCGGCGCCGAGTTACAAACCGCGACCCCCTGCGACGCATAGCCGAGGAGCTGGCCAGGGCACTCGTCACTGCCCGTGTTGCTCGTGTTGAATTCCGTCGGCGGAAGCCGAAATCCGCCGTCTTCGAACACGCTCTCGTACGGCCCGCGCGCGCAGCCGGCGGCGGCGACCGCAATGAACGCACATCCGAACAAAATCCTTCGCATGACCGCGGCGTATGCCATGGGCGTTTCCCTACCGTCAATGAAGGCTCGACGGTCCGCTGCCGTCGTTCAACATTGTTCGACTCCAAGCTCCAGGTCTCCCAAAGCCCCCATCGACCGTTTGGACCGCACCGAGAGGCCCTCGACTATGACCTACCATCCCCGACAAGCCCCGCCTGGCCGCAGACAACTCCTCGCAACGCTCGTTTCGCTGGCGGCTGTCACGCCCACCATCGCGCCGTCCATCGCAGCGGCGCAGACGGCGCCAGCGCTCGCGACGCAGGCGACCGTGAGCGCCGCGTCCTCGACCGACCGACCGGTGGAGGCGTCCGTTCAAGCCGCGAGCGAGCTGGGTCGAGCGTTTTCCGACGTCGCCGCCCGCGCCCTGCCGAGCGTCGTGTCGGTTCACGTCGAGAGCGAGGCGGAGATGCCCGAGGCCATGGGCTTCTTCTTCGGCCCAGGCGCCGAAGGGGGAAGAGCCGCACCCATGGTTCGAGGTTCGGGCTCGGGCGTCATCGTTCGAGACGATGGCGTGATTCTCACGAACTATCACGTCGTCGAACGAGCTCGGAGACTCAACGTCCACCTGCGCGACGGGCGCGTCTTGCGGGGCCGCGTGCTGGGAGTGGACCGCGCGACGGACCTCGCGCTCGTCAAGGTCGACGCGCGCTCGCTCCCGGTCGCCCGCCTGGGTGACAGCGACCGCGCTCGGCCCGGCGAGTGGGTGCTCGCGATCGGCGCGCCGCTCGGACTCGAATCGACGGTCACGCACGGAATCCTCTCGGCCACTGGCCGCACGCACCTCGGGATCAACGACGTCGAGGACTATCTCCAGACCGACGCCAGCATCAACCCCGGCAACTCTGGAGGGCCGCTCGTCAACCTCCGCGGCGAGGTCCTCGGGATCAACACGATGATCGCCGGCAGAAACACAGGCATCGGCTTCGCGGTCTCCTCGCGCATCGCGCAGTTCGTCGTCGATCAAGTGCTTCGCACCGGGCGCGTCTCCCGCGGCTGGATCGGTGTTGGAGTGCAGGACATCTCGCCGACGCTGGCCGAATCGCTGCGCATCGGCGACACGCGCGGCGCGCTCGTCAACACGATCGGCCGCGGCGCCCCTGCGGATCGCGCGGGGCTTCGCGTTGGAGACGTCGTCACGTCGATCGATCGATCGCCGGTCGCAGACGGAGATGGGCTCATTCGCGTGATCACCTGCAAGGCGCCCGGTGAACGCATCGCGCTCAGCGTCCTTCGCGCGGGGCAAACGGTGCAGGTCACGGTGACGACCGCGAGTCGCCCTGGCGCGAACGAGGTCGCCGACGCCATCGCGACCAGCGTCGCTCCGCCGCGCAGGCAGGGGCACGGACTTCGCCTCGCCGCGATCGATCCGCGCTGGCTACAACGCCTGGGAATCACCGAGCCTGCGCTCGGAGTCGCCGCGGTCGACCCAGGAAGCGCCGCGGACGACGCTGGATTGCGCAGGGGTGACCTGTTGCTGCGCGTCGACGGCGCAGCGCCCATGTCGCTCACCGCCGTGGACGACGCGGCCCGTGATCGACGGGTGACCCTGCTCGTTCGACGGGGGGACGAGCAGCGGTTCGTTCCGCTCGTGCTCGACTGAGCGGGTCCTTCGGTTGCGTCGAAAACTCGCGGGCGTCGTGGGGTCCGTGGCATCCGAGCAGTCGGAGGCTCGCGCCGCGCCCGATGACTCAACGCCCGATTGTCCATGGCCGTCGCAAACGATCGATCGCTGCGCTGTCGCTTCGTGCGCTGGTCGTCGCGTGGGGCGTCTCGTCGCTCGGCGGTCGTGCCCCTGCGCAGAACCGCGTGATCGCGGTTCGAACCACGAGCCCCGCGCCCGCTCGATCGCCGTCCGCAGTCGTGGTCGCGACGCGCGCTGTCGCGCAACCCACGGCGAACGCCCGCGCGGCGGTGGCCGCTGACCCCGCGCAAACGAGCCCCGCGAGCGCGGCACGTGCATCGCGATCGATCGCGAACAACACGAGCGCGATCTGCACGATGTTGACGCGGTCCGATCGCGATGGACGTTTTCTGTCACGAGACGATGTCCATCGATCCGCGTCGATCGACGGCGACGCGCTCGACGCCGTGGTCTCTCGCGGCGCGGCCGCGGCGTTGCCGTCGAGCTATGCGCCGTCGGACCTCTTGGAGGTTCCTTCGCTCGAGCCGATCACCGCGAGGGAGTGCGTGATTCGCGGGGCGCAGTGCCTGCGACGCGACGCTGCGCACGCGCTCGTCACGATGCTCGCCGCGATGCGACGCGATCGTGTCGCGGGGCACATTCACTCGAGCTTTCGCTCGTACTCGGTGCAGTGCATGGTGTTCGGCAACTGGGCCTACGACGACGGCCGCGGGTTTTGCCGAGCTGCAACAGGATCGGCCCTCCCCGGCCACAGCCAGCACCAGCTGGGAACGACGCTCGACCTGCTCACCGCCGCGTGGCGCTCGGAGGGTCGAGGGCTCAGCGCCGATTTCGGCTGCAGCCCAGGCGGCCGCTGGCTCGCGGCGCACGCAGAGGAGTACGGGTTCGTCTTGCCCTACCCGTTGTTCGTCGATCATCGCGAGGGGCAGAGCGCGTGCGCGGTGCGAGGCGGCGCAGGGACCGATCCCAGGACTGGCTACAACCACGAGCCCTGGCACCTGCGCTACGTGGGTCCCGAGCTCGTCGCCGCGTTCGCCGCAGCGAGAGCGCGCTCAGCGGTCGGGACGCCGAGCGAGCTGACGTTGGATCAATGGCTGCGACGGCGCGCAGGCCGAGAAGACGACGGCGATCTGCCCGTGTGCGACGGCTGCGCGTGCGGCGCGTGCAGCACGCTCGACGGCGCCGAGGCGAGCGCGAGAAGCCCCTGCCCCCGCGATCAAGCGCTCGTCGTCGACGCGGACGGAGCGCCGGTCGCCACGCGCGCGTCCGCCACGATCGCGACCGTCGAGGCCCGAAGGCAGGACCGCGACCGCGTCGAGCTGCGCGTGCGCGTCGAGGTCGAGCCGGGCGTGGTCACGCAGACCCCTGTCGCAGCGAGCGGCGCGTTTCGCTTCGAGGGCGACGAGGACGTGCAGCAGTGGCGTCCGCGCGCAGGAGCGATGCCGAGGGCGTATCGCGACCTGCGCGGCGCGGTGCGCCTCGCGATCGAGCCGATCGACGGCGGTGCGCGACCGCGCTCGGGCGGATATCGATTTCGTGTGGGACTCGCGAGCGGGTCGGCGCCTGCCGCGTACAACGGCGCGGCGCTCTATCTGCCGGCGCCCGCGGGACGGCGAGAGGTGCGAGTGTCGCTCCCCTCGACCGCGGATCGCCTGCGCGTGGCGCTCTGGATCGACGGACACCCGATCGCTCCGCGCGAGGTCACCGTCGACGCGACGAGGTAATGGCGACACGCACATCGGGTGCAGAACTCCGCGCGCGGGCGGCTTTCGAGCGGTGATAAACTCGCTGCCATGAAAGCACTTCGAGCTCCTTCCACGATGATCGCGTTGTTCGCGATGTCGTCCTGTGCGCCCATGGAGTCCATGCCGATGCCCGACGCAGCCATCGACGCGCGTGGGCCGACGGACTCGGGGGTCACCGTTGATTCGAGCGGAGCGCTCGACGTGGTCACCGCGACCGACACAGGTGTGGGAGGCTCGGACACGGGCGTTTCTCCGAGGCCCGACGCAGGCGGCGGCCCGCGTATCGACACGACGACGCCCGCTCCTGGAGACCCTGCGACGCGCACGCAAGCAGACGTGTGCGCGACATGGAACAGCGCCGTCATGCGCGCGCAGATGGCCGGAGGCTTCGTGGCTGGCTCTGGCATGTGCGCGCCTGGAGCGCTGCCCCAGTCCGCCGTGGACGCAGCCGTGCTGATGACGAACGCGTATCGGTACCTCGCAGGTCTCACGAACGTCGCTGAAAACGCTGACCAATCTCGCGCATCCCAAGCGTGCGCCGAGCTCATGGAGGCCAACGGAATGTTGAGCCACTCGCCGCCGATGAGCTGGACGTGCTTCAACGCGCTCGGCGCGATGGGGGCGGCGCGGAGCAACATTACTTCGGGCGGCTCGAGCCCGATCGCGTCCCTCGCGGGGTGGGTCGATGACTCGCGGGACATTTCGAACACGCTGGGTCATCGGCGGTGGATCTTGTTTCCGCAGCTCGGAGCGATCGGCTACGGGCAGGCGCGGCGCTACGCGTGTCAGTACGTGCTCGGCGGCCGAGGAAGCGGTCGCAAGAGCTTCGTCGCGTGGCCGAACGAGGGCGTGACGCCGATGGAGTCGATGACGAGGATCTGGTCCTTCTCGAGCGCGTCGATGGGCCTGACGGCGACGACCACCGCGACGGTCGAGCAAAACGGCATGCCCGTGAGCGTGATGGCGATGCGCCGCGCCGACGGCTATGGCGACCCCACGATCTCCTGGAACATGCCCGCCATCGTCGCGGGCGCGACCTATCGGGTGCGAATCACGAATCTCACCGGCGGCGCGAGCCTCATGTACGAAGTGCGCCCCGTCCGCTGCGGCGGGTGAAGCTCACCGCCCGCGGCGCGCTCTCGCGATGGCGCGCTCTTCGTGGGCGATTCGGCCGTTGAACGGCGCGGCGATCGGCGCGCCCGTGTCGTAGATGAAGCTGATGAGCTGCTGCGGCGTGAGGCGAGCGTTTACCGCGAGCATCTTGGCCGCGAGGTTCGCGACGTTGGGGCTCGCCATGGACGTTCCGCTCAAGGGAACGCGCTCGCCGGACGGGATCACCGAGTCGACCTCGACGCCGTGATCGAACACGCGCACGCGCTCGGGGTTCGAGTTGGTGAACAGCGCCCAGTCGCCGAAGCGATCGACCGCGCCGACCACGAGCAGGTTGTTCGCGTCGGTCACCGAGGCCGCCACCACGTCGTACTCGACCACGTCCTGATTGCTGTTGCCCGCGGCGATCACGAACAACGTCTGCGGGCACTCGCGAAACACCCGCGACCAGAGCGCCTTTCGCCGCGCTTGCACGGCGAGCGCGCGAGCGCGCACCTCCGCCGCGGTTCGATAGCGATCGGTCTCGTGTCGCAGCTCGTCCTCGAGGTACTCGACCGAGAATCCCAGCGACGCGTTGACCACCTTCACGCCGTGCGCGTTGATGTAGCGGATGATGTCCGTTCCGTTGCGGTCCTCGGCGTCGAGCTCGGCGTCGGTCGGTCCGCGGTGGTGATACACCCGCGATTCACCAGCCCACGCGCTGCGAAACACGCTCAGTCGCGCTTGGGGAAGGCCAGCCACCATGATGCCGGCCACGTGCGTTCCGTGCGCCCACTCGCCGATCGCGTCGAGGCGCGTGTCGAGCTCCTCTTGCGCCGCCGGCGTCTCGATCGATCGAACGAGCGCGAGCACCTGCTGCGCAGCAGGCGTCGAGGCCATCCCCGCGCGAAGGTCCATCACGCCGCGGAGATATCCGCCGTATCGCGTGATCGTCTCTGCGCCGGGGTTGTAGAGCAGCGCGGTGCTGTTCGGATCGGGGTCCGACGCGACGCCGCTCACGTCGTCGACGAGCCCGTTGTTGTCGTCGTCTCGTCCGTTGGCCTGCTCGCGCGCGTTCACGAACATCTGCGCGCGAAACAACTCGGGGTTCGTCCCGGTGTCCCACACCGCGACGTGCACCGGCTGCGCGCGGCGGTCTCGCGCGAGATCGACCGTCGAAAACGCATACGCGGCGCGCGCGGGTCGCGACTCGAACTGCGCCCTCGCCGCGGCGATCGCCGCCATGTATCGATCGCGCCCTCGAAGCATCGACCCGAGCACGCCGTCGGTCGTGAGGACCGCCGCGGCCGTCTCGGGGCTCACCATCGCTCGCCGAATCGTGCCGAGCCGAGCGTCGAGCTGCTCGCGTCGCTGATAGAGCTGATACGCCACGGTCGCGCCCTGGAATCGCACGAGGGGCATCGCCGCGAAGAGCTCGGTCAGCGCGCGCTCTTGCGCAGCGTTCTCTGGTCCCGCGAGCAGGCGCTTGGACTCCGAGAAGATCACGTTGGCCACGAACGCGCTGTTGCGATTGCGCGCCCTCGCCCGAGCGAGCGAGACCCAGTCCGCCGCCGCCCGCGGGTTGCCAGCGGTTAGCTCGACGATCGCGAGGTGAATCACCTCGTCGACCGCCTTGCCCGAGAGCTCCGGAGCGCTCGCGGGGTTGGTCGTGTACGCAGCGAGTTGCGCGACGTCCAAGGCCGGCGCGTGCGTTCGCAGCTCGCTCACCGCGTGCTCTCGAACCATGCGGCGCAGATCGTCCATCGACAGCGAAGCCCACGGGCTCGCCCCCGCGTCCGCCGCGGCGAGCGCGGCGTCTGGCGCCGCGACGGGGGCAACGCCGCTGTCGTCGACGGCGCCGCCGGAGGTGACCTGACCCGTACCCGCGCCGCCCGCGGTGCCCGACGGCTGACAGCGCATGGCTGCCAGCGTCGAGACAGAGAGCGTCGAGATCATGAAAAGTGCTCGAAATCGGTTGCTGTTCATCGGTGCCTCGCTGAGCGGCCCGAGCGTCGCCAACCTCCGGCGCGACGGCAACCCACATCGCCTCACGCCTGCCGAAATCCGCACCGTCGCGCGGGAGGCGAATCGAGCGGGAGCATTTTCGCCCGGTTGCGTGCGGCGGACGGCCCGGCGAAAATCAGAGAGTCATGAACCAACGTCTCGTCTATGCACTGCTTGGCGCTTCGGCGCTCGCGGCAGCGGGGCTCACGGCGATCGCGCAGACGGAGCCCGGCTCTGTGGCGCGAACGACGCTCGAGCCCTTTCCCGCGATCGTCACGCTGGAAGGTGACCCTGAGTCGAGCGAGACCTTCGTTCGCCTGCGTCGCTTCGACAGCTCACAACCCCTTCGCGAGCTCGGGACGGTGCGCCACGCTCAGCACGCCGCGCGCCGCGGCGCGATCCTGCAACGCGGGACGCGCTCGATCGTGCTCGTGACGGCGAACATTCGCCCGCGCACCGGGCACACCTACGAGAGCCAGCTCTTCGCGGTCGAACAAGGGACCACGCGCCCGCTCACGGACGGAGTGAGCATGGCTTCGGCGCCTCTGGTCACCGAGCGCGGGACGGTCCTCGTTCAACGCGGAACGGACGGGCCCGACCCGGCCAACGACGGATCGGCCGGGGGCGCGGGCCTTCGTGAGCGCGTCGATCAGCTCGAGATCACCGCGGTGGACGTCGATACAGGGCAGACGCGCTCGGTGTTTCGCGCGCCAGGGCAGAGCGCGTGGCTCGGCTGCGCGCTGCGCGGCGACGAGGCGCTCGTCTATCACGTGACGCCCGAAGGCGCGTTCTTGCGCGTGATCGACGCTTCGAGCGGCGGACAGCGATCGATCCTCGGTCCGATGCCCGCCCTCGCCCGGGACTTCTCGTATGACAGAGCGAGGGACGAGATCACGTTTGTCCGCGCAGCGTCAGTTGGCAGTGACGACTACGAGATCGTCACGATGTCCGCGCGCGGAGGAGCGCTACGCGTGCGCCACCGGGCGCCGAGCCATCACTTGATGCCTCGCGCGCTCAGAGATGGCGCGATCGCCTTTTCGCCCGCGGGTGATCCGGGACTCGCGCTCATCGAGCGCGCCTCGGGCGGCGTGCGCGCCCTCGCCCCTCTCGGCCGCGGCTCGGACTGGGTCGCTGCAGAGCGCAACGACGGCGCGTGGATCGTCGTCAGGCACCTCGACGCGCAGAGCAACATCGACACGTTCGCGGTGAGCGCTCGGGACGGATCGAGGCGCGCGACCTTTCGCGACGACGCCAACCCTGTTGAAATCGTGGGCTTCTGGGGAGGCGCGACGCCATGAGCACTTTGGAGCACATCTTTTCGAGTCGCGCGGCTTTTGGGCGCGCGCTCGCGCCTGCCGCGCTCGCGCCTGCCGCGCTCGCGGTCATGGCCGCGCTCACGGTCACGGCGTCGGCGAGCACGGCGGACGCGCAATGCTCGGGCGGCTCCGCGTGTCCTCCGTGCGAGTCGTGCCGCGTGATGTCCCGCACCGGGACCAACCCCGCGGTCGCGGACATGGCGTTGCTCTTCGATCGCATCGCCACCGGGCCCCGCGCCTACGGCACGCTCGGGTGGAACTTCGGCGGACGCGACACGATCGGCGCTGGCGCTGGCTGTTGTGACGGCTCTTCGGCGACGCCCTGCCCGACGGTGGCCGTGACGTTTCCGTGCCTGTTGCTGAAGTCGATCTACTACACCGAGTCTACCTGGCGGCAGTTCTGCTCGACAGGACGCA